>Ga0209804_1000001_pt1 | contig 419406 bp, 331 predicted proteins | sample GraSoiAngelo_139_FD_185896 | JGI IMG/M metagenome (GOLD analysis project Ga0209804, IMG submission 185896) | Grasslands soil microbial communities from the Angelo Coastal Reserve, California, USA - 14_0929_12_20cm (SPAdes) (version 2) | ecosystem: Environmental > Terrestrial > Soil >... | reverse complement strand
GATTATGAGATCACTGTCTCGGCGAAGGGTTTCACAGACCGAGACCCGCAAAGGGATTACCCTCACGGTTGGGGCACAGCGAGTCTTCGACCTCACCCTGCACGTGGGGTCCGCAGCCGGAACGGTGGTAGAAGTAACGACCGAGGCTCCTGCAGTTCAACGGGCGGTGACCATTTGAGCTCCGCCAGATGTCGTCGTGGGCTTCTTTGATGCCGACAGCTCGACCGGCGAAGACTAAGCTGAAATCGATTCTTTTGTGGGGCTACAACGGGTGATGACGAAGCGCTAATATAGGCGAACCACGAATTTAGGTTATGAAAATGCTGAATCTTCAAAAAGCTAGACTCCGAGTGTTAGTGATTGCCGCTATGGCAAGCCTGCATCCCGCCATGAACGTGCTGGCCAACGCTGGCAACGCAAATGAAGCGCAGCAGTCGCAATCGGCAAATTCTGGCCAATTCCAGGAAACGATTTCCTCTTCGAAAGACATCTTCGATTTCGACTTTTTCAAATCGAAGGTCGAACCGATTTTCTTGAAGCAGCGCCCCGGGCACGCTCGGTGTTACGCTTGTCACTCGGATCCGAACAGGGTTTTTCACCTTGAGCGCCTGTCGGATGGCGTCAAGGAGTGGACCGAGGAACAATCCCGGCGGAACTTTCTGACGATAACCAGGCTCGTCGCTCCCGGTGATCCGCTTTCCAGCTTGCTTCTGATACACCCGCTCGCGCCGGAAGCTGGTGGAGACGCATTCCACTCTGGTGGCAGGCAGTTCGAGACGCAAAATGACCCTGACTGGCTCACCATCGCGGATTGGGTCCGCGGCGCTCACACTGCTTCCCACCGCAAATCGAAGAGCGGGTCATTCATCTACGTTACCAACAGCGCCGGGGCCACCGTAGACGTCGTCGATCCGTCTTCGAACAGCGTCGTTCAGGTGATCCGCGGCATCGAACTGCCGCACGGCGTCAATTTTTCACCGGATAGTTCGCGTGTGTACATCAGCGATGAGTCGGAAAGTGCGCTCGACGTCATTGACCGCGAACGAGGCGAAATCATCAAGAAAATCGCGCTCAGTGGCCACCCCAACAACCTCACCATAACCAAGGATGGCCGTCGGGTGCTGGTCGGCATCCGCACGCTCCCCGGGGCCGTTGACGTCGTCGATACATCTTCTCTCGCCCTCGCAAAGACTATCCCCATCAACCGGAGCATCCACAACATTTACGTCACGCCTGACGGGAAATACGCCGTAGCCGGCTCCATCGAATCCAAATCGGCAACGGTCATGGATCTCCAGACCGAGCAAGTTGCCTGGGAAGTCAAATTTGACAATGGCGTGCGCCCGATGGCTTTCGATACAAATCCCGATGGCTCCACGAAGCACATCTTCGTGCAACTCTCCAACCTCAATGGATTTGCCGTCGTTGATTTCGCCAAGCATGTCGAAGTCGCTCGCGTCAAATTCCCCGATCAGCCCGGTGGGTATGGTGACGCTGAGGTGCGCTTCAATACTCCCTCCCATGGCATCGGGGTTGCTCCCAATGGAAAATCTCTCTGGGTTGGGAGCACGATTGCCAATGCCGTCTTTGAATATTCGCTGCCCGACCTCAAGTTGGACGGGTACTGCTTGTTGCCCAATGTCTATCCGCCCAACCACGCCCCCACCGGCTCCGTGCCTGAGTGGATCACGTTCACTCCCGATAGCTCGGTCGTTTACATCTCCAATTCGGCAGCTGCGTCGGTCTCGGCAATCGATGCCAGAACCAGGAAGCTCACAGCGGTGATACCGGTTGGAGAAGTTCCCAAGAGGATGAACACGCTCATTCTTCCCTGAAGAATTGCTAGACAATGGTAGGGCAGCTCAGGGCGGGATGGCGCGCCGATTCTCAAAGTGAGATGCCTTTCGCGTAGGCTGTTACCAGGTGGGCCGCAAAGCCTCGGCGTTCTAACACCGACCTCCAGCTTTTGGTGCTCGACAACGCGACAGACCCGCCGTAGATGCCTGCGCCATTTCCGGCCCTCAATATTAACGCGCGCCGGTCATAGAACCGCCGACGGGGACGGCGCCGGGGTCGAGAATCTCGCATATTCACGGTTGTCAGATTGTGGTTCACTTGAAGGCGAAGAAATCTCAACAAGATGCGGAAGAAACGATTTTTCTCCAACTCGACCTTCGTCGCGGCGGCCATTTCGCTTTTCCTGCTGACTCTCCTCCCTCCGGCTGTGGTGGCGGAGCCTAGGCTTCCCCATCTTTTCACCGATCACATGGTTCTTCAGGAGGACATGAAGATTTCTGTTTGGGGCTGGGCGGATCCTCAAGAACGGATCACGGTGAACCTAGGGCCAAATACCAGGGAGACGGTCGCCACGGCAGAAGGCCGCTGGGATGTGTCGCTGCCGGCGATGCATGCGGGGGGACCGTTTACGCTCATTGTGCGCGGAACGAAGATCGTCGAAGTAAAAGACGTATTGCTCGGCGAAGTCTGGATCGCCTCCGGCCAATCCAATATGACTTACGCGCTCGGCGGAGCGGCGGGCGCGACAGAAGAAGTTCCCGCGGCCAACTATCCCCAGATGCGATTCTTTACTGTGCCAAAGAAGATTGCGCTCGCGCCTCAGGAAAACACGCTCGAGGCCGCTTGGGAAATTTGCACCCCCGATACGGCGAAGATATTTTCGGCGGTCGCTTATTTTTTTGGCCGCGACCTGCACAAGGCTCTCCATGTCCCGATTGGCCTCCTACTCAGCGCCTGGCCAGGCACTGCCGGGGAAGAGTGGGCCGACCCCGACTCTTTGCGTCGTGAGCCGGTTTTGCGGCCCATCGTGGAGCGATGGGAAGCGATGCCGGCGGAAGTCACGAACTTCGCCGCGGCGCCAGCCGAAATTTCCCTGGAGTTCGACGACTTCGAGCTGCTGCCCGGAGCGGGAAGCGCGGGCACTCCAACGCTATTTTGTAATTTTGACGACGGCGCGTCTCGCGCCGAGACGGGCGGAGTTTGGACCTACAACTGGCCCGGCGCAGCCGGCACAGCGTTTGATCTGGTCGCGCCCGGCCGAGGGGGACCAGGCTACGCCGCGCGTGTGGCTGGAAAATTGGACGGGGCAAGCTCTTCGAATTTGCAGGCAACCTTCAAGAGCGGTGGTTCTCCCGCGGACCTCAGTTCGTTTTTAGGCATGCGCTTCTGGGCTCGCGGTAAGGGCGCATTTCAATTTCAAATGCTGCAGCCCACGATTTCCGATTGGGACAACTATTCCGCAGAGATGATTCGCGCAACGTCCGAATGGCAGGAAGTCACGATTTGGTTCCAGGACTTGAAACAGACAGGCTGGGGCGTGAGCGAACCGTTCACTGCAGGCGCGCTCACTGGTTTCCTGCTGAACATCATGGCCCCCTTTGGCGACCCTGAAAGACCGCCATCAGGTCTTTACCATGGCATGATTGCTCCGCTCGAGAAGTTTCGCATTCGCGGCGCCATCTGGTATCAAGGGGAGGCTAACACCTGGCGCGCGGAGCAATACCGGACGTTGCTGCCTTCCCTGATTCAGGGATGGCGCAAAGGATTTGGCGAGCCAGACTCTCCTTTTCTTATCGTGCAACTGCCGAATCTCGGAACGAGTCCGCCGCTTGGAGATTCCACCTGGGCGGAACTCCGGGATGCGCAGTTGTGGACGGCCAAAACAGTGCGGAACACGGGGCTGGCAGTGACCATCGACGTCGGCGATTCGAAGAACCTGCATCCGCCCCGAAAGGCTGAGATCGGCGGCCGACTGGCGCTCTGGGCGTTGGGAACCACCTATGGCCGCGAGATTGTCTATTCCGGGCCAATCTACGAGTCCATGAAAATCGCCGGGAACGAAGTCCATATCCGCTTTCGATTTGTGGGCGACGGGCTCGAAGCGCGTGGTGAAGCGTTGAAGGGATTTTCCATTGCCGGCGCGGACAGAAAGTTTCACTGGGCGGATGCCAGAGTTGAAGGCAACGAGGTAGTCGTTTCCGGCAAGGAAGTGAGCTCTCCCGTTGCAGTACGGTATGCCTGGGCGGGAAGCCCGGAGGGCAACCTCTACAACAAGAATGGCCTGCCTGCTTCTCCGTTCCGCACCGACGATTGGCCAGGCGCAAGCGCAGGGAAGCGGTGAGCAAAAACGAAGCTCCATGAAATGCGTTTAAGATTCGTTGTTCCTTCTAAGGGGCTTGGAGGGTGGTGTCATGAATCGTCGTCCGGACGCAGCGGAAAGACGCACGCGCTTCGCGTGGACTGTCGTGCCGCTGAGCCTCATTCTCTTTTGCATCGTTCCCGTTTTCTTGTGGTCGCGAACGAACCACCCAAATGGCGTTGAGGCCTCATCGGAGGATTCGAGAGCGCATCCTCCAGCCGATGTGCTTCCAGCGAATAAATTCCTGAGCCAAGCGAAGGCGTATGGGACGGCGTATTACGTGGATTCGCGAGGCGGCGATGACGCGAATCCCGGAACGAATCCGCTCGCGCCCTGGAAAACGCTGGAGAAGGTGAACGCGACAACGTTTCATCCGGGCGACGAAATCATGCTGCGGTCGAGTTCGGTGTGGCGAGGCCAGTTGTGGCCCAAAGGATCGGGCACGGAAGGACATCCGATCCGCGTGGACACGTATGGTGGCGGAGTGAAGCCGGTGATCAACGGGGACGGCCTATTTGAAGACGCCGTTCTGCTGAAAAATCAGGAGTATTGGGAAATCGCGAACCTGGAGATCACCAACACAGGCCTCGGCCGGGTGGTGCGACGCGGAGTGCATGCGGCGCTTGAAGATTACGGCGACGCGCATCACATTTACTTTCGCTCGCTGACGATACACGACGTGAACGGCGTGGATGATGTGAAACCGAACGGCGGCATTCACTACACTTCGACCAGCGAACACAAGCCGAGCCGCTTTGTAGATTTGCGGATCGAGAACAACGAAATTTATCACGTTGACCGCAGCGGGATTTTCGGCTGGTCGGACGCCTGGGTCCGTTCAAAGTGGTATCCGAGCCTGGGTGTGGCTGTTCGCGGAAATCTTTTGCACGACATCGGGGGAGACGGGATCGTCGTCGTGGCAACGGACAGTGCCGTGGTGGAGCGCAACGTCGTGGGGCGCGCCAACCAGCGGTCGGAAGGATACAACGTCGGGATCTGGTCGTGGAGCGCGGACAACACGCTGATTCAGTACAACGAGGCTTACGGCACCAAAGGCCAGCGCGACGGAGAAGGCTTCGATTCCGATTGGAACAGCAGGAACACAATCATTCAATATAACTACAGCCATGACAACGACGGCGGTTTTTTGCTGATCTGCAATGAGGGTGGACACGATGCCGCAGAGAGCGCCGGAAATACCGGAACCATTATCCGCTACAACATCAGTCAGAATGACCGAACCCGCGGTATCAATATCGCGGGACCGGTAAAGGACAGCTCGATTTACAACAACACCATTTATGTGGGCCCCGAGCACTCCGTGAGTCTGCTGTTGTTTTCCGACTGGCACGGATGGAGCGAGGACACGCGCCTTTACAACAACATCTTCTACGTTGCCGGAAAGGGAGAATTCACTCACGCAATTTCGCGCGCGAACGATGGGGCTCACGAAACAGCGTCGGGGTTCGGCCAAAGCAACGCAAACGTATGGGATTCGAATGTGTATTTTGGCATCACCGAGCCAACCACAGACGCCCACGCGTTGACGGTTGACCCAAAGCTGGTCGCTCCCGGCAGCGGCGGCCTCGGGCGGCTTTCGTTGGCTGGATACCGGTTACAGGTGGGCTCTGCGGCGAGAAAGACTGGAAAATACATCCGGAACGATGGTAGCAGGGATTTTTGGGGAAACGGGGTTCCGTCGTGCAAGCAGACGGACCGGGGCGCATCGCAGTCGGACGATTGCGCGGCGCGCCAATGAAGAAGTGCGATGCGGCAAGCCAAATAAATACGGATTGTGTTCCTCATGAATATCCGCGAAATCGCAAGACGCGCCAAGGTATCGACCACTACCGGTGTCCCGCACGATCAACCGTCATCCCGGCGTGCAGCCGCAACTGGCCAGGCGCGTCCTGAAGGTGGTCGAGGAAATGGGATGTTTCCGAGCACGCAGGCGCGGGCGCTGGTTTCCGGCCGCAACCGAATTCTTGGGGTCGATCGTTTCGGAGATCACCAACCCCTTTTTCCCGGAAATCGTGCATGTGTTTGAAGAAACGGCGATCCAGCACAATTATGAAATCCTTGTGACCTCTACTGCCCATAACACCGAACGCATGAAGACCGCCGTAAGGCGCATGCTCGAGCATCGCGTGGAAGGCGTCGCGGTGATGACGTTTGGCATGGAGGAATCTCTCCTGGACGATTTGAAGCTGAGGAACGTTCCGCTGGTGTTTGTGGACGTCGGACCGGCGCGGCCTCGCGTCAGCAAGATCCGAACCGATTATTTGCAGGGAATTTGGCAGGCGGTACAGCAGCTGGCGGCCCTGCGTCACGAGAAGATTGCGTTTATCACCGGCCCGCTGACGCGCAAGTCCGCCTGCGCGAGAAAAGAGGGGTTCGTTCAATCGATGAATGAGATTGGGATGGAGCCGGAGCCCAATGGATGATGGAAGGAGATCATGCGCTGGAAGGCGGGCAGCGAACGTTCACGAAATCACGGGGTTTGAAAGCAAGGCCGACCGCGATTCTTTGCTCGAACGACATGACCGCCATCGGCGTGATGCGCGAGAGTTATGGGAAAAAGATTCCCATTTCCAGCGAACGGTCATTGATTGGGTTTGACAATATTCACATTTCCCAGTACATCCTTCCACCTTTGACGACGATCGAGATGTCGCAAGCGCAACTCGGCAGGCTGGCGTTCCAGGCGCTGCTGACCGACGTCCGCCGCGAGTTGCCGAATCCGAAAGGCACCGAGTACGTCCTGAAAACGAGTTTCGTGCTGCGCGATCGATGAATTCACAGAAGCGCTTGTCCTGAGCGCGGCTTATGGTCTCGGGCGTTTGACGTCAAGTCTGGCAGCCGATCGCTTTGGCTACCGATTTCGATTGCGGGAGGCGTGTCCGTGTTCCCAACAACAAAAATGCTAAGAAATGCAAAGCGTGGTTTGATCAGCGCCTTTGCTTGCGCGATGACCTTCGGCGGGCTTCTGGCGCATGCCCAGACCCGCGACACATTTCATCCCGACCGGATGGACACCGTGCTATACGGCGTCGCCTATTATCCGGAATACATGCCCTACGACCGGCTTGACCAGGACGTTCAGCTCATGCAAAAGGCGGGCATCACCGTTGTTCGGATTGGGGAGTCGAGCTGGGGATTGTGGGAGCCGCAGGACGGAAAGTTTGAGTTTGACTGGATGGACCGCGTCGTAGACAAGCTGCACGCAGCCGGAATCCGCATCATTATGGGCACGCCGACCTATTCGATTCCTGCATGGATGTACAAGGAGCATCCCGAGATCGTCGTGACGCGGCTTGGCGGTCAGTATCTTTATTATGGGCTCCGCCAAAACACCGATCTGCTGAATCCCACCTACCGGTTTTATTGCGACCGTATCATCCGCAAAATCCTCGAGCACTACAAGAACAATCCGGCCATCATCGGCTTCCAGATTGACAACGAAACCTCTTCGGCGGGCGCGGCGAATCACGACATGCAGGTCGGCTTTCAGGAGTATCTGAAAGCAAAATTCCACACGGTAGATGATTTGAACAAGGGCTGGGGGCTGAATTACTGGGGGCAACGTTTGAACGACTGGACGGAGCTGCCGCCGCGCGACGGGATCATCAATCCCGGGTGGAAGCTGGAGTGGGAGCGCTATTCACAGTGGCTCACGACCGACTTTTTGGCATGGCAGGCGTCCATCGTCAACGAATACAAGAGACCGGACCAGTTCGTCACGCACGATTTTGCCGGACCGCCTCGGCCGGAAGTGAACGAGCTGGATGTTTCGCGCTCGCTCGATATTGCCGCCGCGAATCCCTATCACGAAACGCAGGAAGGCTTCGATGGAGAAGTTTCATCGCGCGTAGGCGATTACATGCGTTCCTTGAAGAACGCGAATTATCTGATTACCGAGACAAACGCCGAGGCCATTGGCTGGGATTCCAAGGGTCAGTATCCACCGTACGACGGTCAGTTGCGGCTCGATGTGTATACGCACGCTTCCTCCGGTGCGAACATGGTCGAGTATTGGCATTGGCACTCGATCCACTACGGTCAGGAAACGTACTGGAAAGGTGTGCTGGGCCACGACCTCGCACCGGGCAGAGCGTACGAAGAAGTCAGCAGGACCGCCCATGAGTTGCAGCGCATCGGAGGGGAAATCGTGGACCTCCAGCGGAAAAATCAGGTCGCGATTCTATATAGCGATGATTCCTACTACGGGATTGAGTTCATGAAGTTCAGCGACCGCGTGAACTATCGCACGATCGAGCAGCAGATGTACCGCGTTCTGTACCGCGCGAATATTGGCATTGATTTTGTTTTTCCGGATAGCACGAATCTTTCCAGCTACAACGTGATTCTTGTTCCGCCCCTCTACGTAGCCAGCGACGCGGTGTTGCGAAAGCTCGCAGAGTACGTCCGCGGCGGCGGAAACTTGGTTGTCGCGTTCAAGAGCGCGTTTTGCAATGAGTATTCAACAGTTCGCTGGGAGATGGCACCCGGGCCTTTACGGGAAGCCGCGGGAATCCATTACCAGGAATTCTCAAGTCTCGAACAGCGGCTGGCCTTGAAAGATGATCCTTTTCATGCAGGTGACGACAACCGGGTGACAACTTGGGCGGAAATGTTGATTCTGGACACGGCCAAGGCGCTGGCGTATTACGATCACCCGTTCTTTGGCAAGTATCCGGCGATCACGCAAAACACGTTCGGCAAGGGCACCCTGACATACGAAGGTACCGTGCTGAGCGACAAACTTCAGGGCGACGTGCTCCTCGCCGTACTTCAAAAGGCAGGACTAACTGGACCGGACCAGAATCTGCCTGCTCCCGTGCGGGTGAAGCATGGAATCAACCGCAAAGCCAAGACTCTGCACTACTACTTGAATTATTCGAGCGAGCCTCAGACTTTCAGCTATGAGTACGGCGCAGGCTCGGAAATTCTCCAGCAAATCGCGGTATCCCATGGCCAAAGTATTACTCTGAAGCCCTGGGATGCCGCCATCATCGAAGAAAAATAACGACCAGCGGTGCTGAAGTCGAAATTAATTCCCGTCAGCTTTTTTCTCGTTCTGGCGCTTGCCTTCAGTCCATGCGCCTCCCACCGGACTCAGGCTTGTACCGGCCCGAAGGCGGGAAGCACGCCAATGCGCTTTTGCTAACCAGCAAATGCGTCCAGCAACGAGAAAAATCGGGAGTTCGAATCTCTTCATTAGTCAGCTGGCGTTAGAACGATGCTGCGAAACGCCACGCGTCCTTTTTCGCTGCCCTGAAGGTAGAGCGGCCCTGGCAACTCTTCATGACTGTCGAGCGCGCCTCCGGTAATGCCCGGGATTTCTTTGTTGTCGATGATGGTGTGCCCGTTCTGTACAACGGTGACCATCCGCCCGACCAGCGTGATGTCATAGGTCTGCCATTCTCCCGGCCTTCGTGGCTGCTCCGGCGTGGGAGCCAGAAAACCGTAGATTCCACCCATGTGATGGCTACGCGGCTCCTCGATCGAATCGGTTTCTATTTGCACTTCGTAGCGGCCCCGCAAGTAGACGCCGCCGTTGGAATTCTCTCCGCAATTGAATTCGACGTGCAGCTTGAAGTCTCCGAATTTCGAGTCGTTGATCAACTCAGGGCCATTACCTGGTGAGATCAACTCTCCATTCTCCACTTTCCATACTTTTTCCGGGCTCGGCTCGCTCATATGCCATCCCGTGAGGTCCTTTCCGTTGAACGACTGAATGGGCGGTCCCCATTTTGGCGCTAGAGTGCGCGTCAAGGCCGGCGCTCGCTCGCCCGTCCACTGCCACGTATTGCCGTCCGGCCCATTCACCGTGCCCGACAAAATCTTGCCCGTCCAAGTTCCCTCGAAAACCATGTCGGCCTTCGCGCCTTCTTCTTCCTTCGGCGAGATAAACATAAGGCGCCCGTTCGAAAGCTCAGCCTTCGGAAGCGGCCGCGCGTTTCCCCAGCGCCCCACGAATTCCGCGACCAGCCTTCCATTCTCTTGACGCAGTTCGAGCCACGAAGGATATTCGCCATCGCGAGCTTTTAGCGTCAGATCCCATCGCCCGAGAAACGCTTTGGCCGATTCAAGCTCCGCCCCAACCGGCGCAACCGGACTGGTACCGGAAACTGGCGCATTCACAACAGCAGGAACCTTTTCAGATCTTCGCTCATTTGCCGCGCGCGCCCCCGCACCTACCGTTAGCGCAACAACCGCCTCAAGGGTCAAGGCAAGCGAAACAAATACTATAAATCGCGATTTCATCGCATTAGGCTCCTTCTCCATGCAACTTGTGCTTTCTTGCTGCGTTTTCCGCGCACATTTCTCTGCACATTTTCCCGCCGCATTCTCTGCCCGGGGACAAAAATTCTCAACGAAATCCTGCCGGCGCCATCCGAGCACAAATTCAAGGATCGACCGCGGTCTAAATAGTCGCGGTCTCAACCTTATGCAAAACATTTTGACTTGACAACCCTTCTTTGATGAGGCCAAATGTTCGCACGTTTTGGGTTGGTTGGGAGCAAGCGGTACTCAATCGTTTTACTTAGATCGCAAGTCCCAGCCCTCTGGGCGGCCTCGCGCCACAAATCGTCTCCCACTCGCCCTTTGGTGCGCTGACCTGGTCGAGTACACTGGTGCGCCCATGGCCTTGATGGCTCTGGGTGCTGATGTGCAGGAGGCATGCAGATGCGCTCGGTCTGTTTTGCAACTGTCCCGTTACGGTTCTTCGCCTTCCCCCGCCGTTTTGGCTTGGCCTCTTCCTTCGACGTCACCCGTCGTTTCGATTTGGCCTGGTACTTGGCCTTGGTTCGCTATCTCGCGTTAGCATTGGCCCTCCTCGCCGCTGCTACTGCAGCATTATCCCAATCCGACCGCGGTGCTCTTGCCGGTACGATTCTAGATCGGTCAGGAGCAGTTGTGGCGGACGCTTCTATCACCGCCACAGGTGTGGCCACGGGAGCTGTTTACAAGAGCACGTCCACTTCAACGGGGGCTTACCGGATTCAGGACATGCAAGTCGGGGCCTACGACATCGTCGTAACGGCCCCCGGTTTCAAAACCGCTAAACAAACCGGGTTCGTTATCCAGATCGGGACGGTGGCCGCTCTTGACATCACACTTGATCCTGGCGACGTCAATGTAGAGGTGAGCGTCGTCGCTGACATGCCGACGTTGCAAACGGAATCATCGGACGTTGGCACGGTGGTATCAACTCGACAAATTGAGGAGTTGCCGCTGGCGGTTGCAGGAACCGGACAAAGTAACTTGCGCTCACCGGAGGCGTTCGTGTTCATAACGCCCGGCACCACCGGTCCCGGTTCTTCCGATAGTGCTAGCGGAATATTTCAAGCAAAATTGGCTGGGGGACAGAATTTTGGCAACGAGATCGTTCTCGACGGCGCGAGCACCGCGCGTGCGGATAGCGGCTCCGCATTTGATCAGACCGCACCTTCCGTGGAAGCCTTGCAGGAGTTCAAGGTCACTACTTCCACAGTTCCGGCAGATTTCGGACGCACCTCTGGTGGCGTTGAGAGCTTTACAACGAAGTCTGGTACTAACGCATTCCATGGGACTGCCTTCGATATCTTCAGAAACGAGGGCCTGAACGCGAATTCGTGGTTTAACAATCTTCAGCACCAGCCCAGAAACGCTGACAAGAAGAACGATTACGGCGGTTCGCTGGGTGGCCCCGTATGGATTCCCAGACTCTACAATGGTCGCGACAAAACCTTCTTCTTCTTTTCCTGGGAGCAGTACCGGCAGTCCCAGGGTACCACCAGCACAACCACCGTACCCACCATCGATGAGAGGGCGGGTAACTTTGCGAGTCTGGTAAACCTCAGCAATCCCCTCGGCACGAACCCGTGCGACGCTACCATAATTTACCAAGGCCAGATCTTCGATCCTTCGACAACGAAAACGGTAGCCGGAACGCAGTGTCGCACGGTTTTCCCCGGCAATATGGTTCCAATCAGCGCGGTTGCCCAGAATATTCTGAATTACATTCCGAAGCCAACCACTACCGACCAAAATCAGTACCAAAACAATTTTGTGTTTCGGGCCAATACTCCGATTCTAGACACAACTTGGACTGTTCGCGGCGATGAGAATTTTTCCGCATATGACAAGCTCTACTTCTCTTTCACCAAACGCAACCAAGATTCCTACAATACGCAGCCTCAGTTTCCGGTACCAGTAGACGTTCGCTTTCATCACCCTTTTAATACAGACTACTACCGCGTCGGATGGGATCATTTCGTCTCGGGTACGCTGCTGAACCACCTCAACGTCGGGCTAAACCGCATCTTAAATAGTAGCGTCTCTACCTCCGCGGACGGTACAGATTGGCCCGTCAAGCTGGGGATTTCTGGAGCTCATGGGCCTATTTTCCCACAAATCAACTTCAACGGAGGAGCGCAAGGCCTATCGAATTATGGCACCGCGAACGACGACACGGACTCGGTGAATAGTCTGGTGGCCGCTGACAGCGTTTCTTGGAGCAAAGGCAGGCAGACTATCCGTTTTGGATTGGATTGGAGGTCGTTTCAGTTTTCTCATATTGACCAGGCACACGAGTCGCCCGGTCTGAGCTTCGATATTGGTCAGACTGCAGCCGAGCCTGGTCAGGGTGCGTTGACAGGTGACCCATTCGCAAGTTTCCTGATCGGTGCGCTCTCCGGTGTTTCCTTGGCCGTCCGGTCGCGACAGCCACGCTTTATTTCGAACTATTACGCAGCATTTATTCAAGACGACTTCAAGGTCCGCAGGGATCTGATGGTGAACTTTGGCATTCGGTACGAGGTGGAGACACCCAGGCACGAGGCATCCTATGCCCAATCTGTGATCAGCCTGAACGTTCCTAATCCGGGCGCGACCACCGCGAGCGGAACTCCTCTTCTTGGTGCTCTAATTTTTGGTGGGAACGGGCCGGGCCTCAGCGGAACTAGCGCCACTGGTGCCAGAACTTACCTAAAGGACTTCGGGCCTCGCGTAGGTTTTTCCTATGCGCCGGAGACTTTGTTCGGTCGCTTTAGAAACACTGTCGTTCGCGGGGGATATGCCATTTACTACGCTCCGCTGAGCTACGGCGACTTTGGTGTATCGCTCACCGACGGCTTTACGGCCTCGCCGAGTTGGGGCTCCACTGACGGCTACAGTCACGCCTTTGATCCTAAGACTGGAAATCCGGTCTTGCTGAGCACCGGCGTACCAGCCTACCCTCCGCCTCCGAATCTTGACCCTGCCCAGCAGAACGGCGGCTTCGGAGGGGGCTTTGGTGGCCCAACGTATGTTGCCCAGAGCTATGGCCGTCCAGGTATGGTTCAGAATTGGAGTTTTGAGGTTGAGCATCAGCTCATGCCTGATCTCATCTTGAGCGTGGGTTACGTGGGCAGCCATGGGACCCGTCTGCGGTCCGCCCTGGCGCAAATCAACGATTTGAATCCCAAGTACTTCGGCCTAGGAAGTTGCCTTACGTTGACCTTGAACAACACTGCGGGATCGCCGTGCGCATCCGTCACTCCCCCCTTCACCCAGTTCGACAATTTGTATGGTTCAGGAGCAATCGCTGCACAAGCATTGCGTCCATTCCCTCAGTATCAGAACATTAACACGGATTGCTGCCTGGAGAATCTGGGTCAATCCACTTACAACGCCCTTCTTGTGAAGGTCGAGCGGCGCTTCCGCAACGGGCTGAACTTGTTAGCCTCTTACACGTTCTCCAAAACGCTCACCGATGCCGATAGCGCTCTGCCAGAGTTCGCGCAATTCTCGGGTGGGGGCTATGGCCAAAATCCGTACAACCTCAGGGGCGAGAAAAGCCTCAGCTATCAAGACATCCCTCATACCTTCGTCCTGAGTTACCTGTACGAACTGCCTCTTGGGCCAGGGAAGAAATTCGTGAATCACGCGGGAGCCTTAGGCAGGGCCGTCGGAGGATGGGAGGTAGGAGCTGTTCAGCGATATCAGAGTGGCCAGCCCTTGTCCTTTAGTTGCGCCACCGGAGTACCTGGGTTCTCAACCTACATCAGTGGATGCATACGCTTTGACCGGGTACCGGGTCAACCGTTATTGAGTCCGACTGCTGGCTCTTTTGATGTGGGGCAGGTGTTCCTAAACGGCGGAGGAACCGGTTGCACGGCGAACCCCAACGGAACATTCAGTGCGCCAGCAGGGGTCGCCACGTATTTCAACTGCGCCGCCTTCATCGATCCGAACCAAGGGGGTTTGGTTGCTTCCCGCGGTTCTTATGCTTTCGGAAACATGCCGCGACTTACCGGCGAGGTCCGAAGTTATCGCTACGTAAACGAAGATTTCTCCATTATAAAACGCACTCAGATTCACGAGTCGCAGAGCCTCATTTTCAAGGCAGAATTGATCAACGCTTTCAATCGACATGTCTTTACCAGACCCGATACTGGCCCGACAGATGGGTCGTTCGGGGGAAGCGGCAGCACGATCGAAGATCCTAGAAAAGTGCAATTTACTTTGCGATTTCAATTCTAAACCTCTGCCGCGCCCAGCCTGATTGGATGAGAGTCTCCTGTCGTCAGTTCCGCGACAGGAGTTTTTTTGACGGGCAGCCCCCTTGCGTTGCGGTGGGTATAAGATTTGAGTATGTGGACCAAGCCACCTGGTTTCCCTAGCGACACAACCTCGCAGTTTCGTCTCTTGAATCATCGACCGCAGGCTGCTTGGTCGGGTCTGATTGGTGCGTTTGCACTCATCTACTGTCAATGTTTGGCAGTCGCTCAGACGCCTACGGTTGCTGAAGAATTGCGCCAGGGCGCGGAAGCTCTGCATCAAGGGCGTCTGGAGGATGCCGCGGAAGCTTTTACTTCCGTTACCAAATCTTCTCCGCAGTTCGCAGAGGCTCACTTCAATCTGGGCCTGGTTCGGGAAGAGCAGGGAAGAAATGAAGAAGCAATGGCAAGCCTCCGAAAAGCCATCAGTCTGAAGCCGCGTCTCCGCGGCGCTAATCTTTTCCTCGCTATAGCCGAATATCGCGTGAACCACTTTGACAAGGCCATTGCCGCCCTGCAGAAGGAGACGTCCTACTACTCCTCCGATGCCAACGCATGGATGTGGCTGGGTGTCGTCCAGCTGGCCGCCGAGAATCCTGCGGAAGCCGCCGCTGCGCTGGACAAGGCCGCAAGACTCGCTCCGGACAACGTGGACATTCTCTACCACCGCGGCCGGGCGCATCTGCTCGTTTCCAAGAATAGCTACGAGAAAATGTTCCAGGTCGATCCGCACTCCTGGCGCGTGCATCAGGTTCTGGCGCAGGCTGACGCGGAAGCAGATCGCCACGAGGACGCAATCGCCGAATATCACGCGGCCATCCAGATTGCTCCTAAACAGCCCGGACTGCACGAGGAGTTGGGCACCGAATACATCAAGGCCGGCAAACCGGAGCTTGCTGATGCGGAGTTTCAGCAGGAACTTGAGATCGACCCAAACAACGTCCTCACGCGCTACAAGCTCGGGACGCTTGAGACAGAGCGCGGCCAAGGCGCCAAAGCTAAGGAGCTGATTGAAGGAGCAGTGCGACAAAATCCCGGGCTCAAGGATTCTGCGTATTACCTGGGCCGCGCCGAGATGGAACTTGGGAACGGCGATGCCGCCGCCGAAGCATTCAATCGAGCCATCTCTGCACCCGATACCGATCCGGAGATCGTCCAGCAGGCTTGGTATCAACTCGGCGTTGTTTACCGGCGGCTACACCGCGTCGAAGATGCTCAAAAAGCTTTTGCTACTTTCCAACGACTAAAGGACGAAGAAACTCAAAGAATGCAGGGGCGTCTCAAGAAAAAGCGAGAAGCTTCCGGCCAGAGCGCGGCACCGTCATCCGCCCCTCGGAATCCTCAATAGTCGGAGACTGGCCTCTGGGTTATGCTGGTTCTGCTTTTGCGCTGTTCCTAGAATCAACACTTACGCGAGAATCCAAGGGGTGGTGGGTTGTCATTGTTAACTAGATTTCCGTTCGCCGCTGGCCTGTCGTTTATCCTGCTGGTGATGTTGCCAGAGTCTATCCCGCAACAGAAAACCGCATCACCGAACGAGGCTCCCCGTATCGAAGTTGTTGAGTCCTCCGAAGAACAGCATGAGACGCTACAGGAGAAGCCGGCCCTGACCTTCGGCACAGCGCGCGCGCCAAATCTCACGATCACGGTGAACGACGCGGTGAAGTTCCAGCAGATCGATGGTTTCGGCGCCTCACTCACGGATTCTTCTTCATGGCTGCTCTGGAACAAGCTCACCGAGGCTCAGCGCAAGGAAGCCGTCGAGATGCTTTTCAGTCCGAGCAAGGGTATCGGCCTGAGCGTCCTGCGCCAGCCCATGGGCGCGAGCGATTTTGCGCTTTCCGTTTACAGTTACGACGACTTGCCCCAGGGACAGCCCCTTAGTCCTGGCGATCCCGATCTTAAGCACTTCTCCATCGATCACGATCGCGCCTACATCATCCCGCTTCTCCGCGAAGCCCTTGCCTTGAATTCCAGCCTGAAGATCATCGCTTCGCCCTGGAGCCCACCCGGCTGGATGAAAACCTCCGGCTCCATGATCCGGGGCGCCCTTTTGCCATCCGCGTATTCGCCGCTCGCGAAATACTTCGTCCGGTTCGTCGAGGAATATGAGACCGCCGGCGTCCCCATCTACGCCGTCACCATGCAAAACGAACCGATGTACGTGCCGAATAACTATCCCGGCATGAATATGACCGCGCCCGAGCAAGCAGAATTTCTGGCAACTTATCTTGGGCCCGCGTTTCGCGATGAACACCTGAAAACAAAAATTATGGTCTTCGACCACAATTGGGATTTAATCGAATACCCGATTGAGGTGCTAAGCACTCGGAAAGCCGCTGCCTTTGCGGCTGGCACCGCGACCCATTGTTACGGCGGAAACGTCACCGCGCAAAACGAATTGCACGAGCGCTTTCCTGACAAAGATATCTGGCTCACCGAATGCTCCGGCGGCGATTGGCAAAAGGGAGATCTTCTCGAGCAACAAGTCCATCTGGTGATTGGCGCGACGCGGAACTGGGCCAGGAGCGTGGTGCTCTGGAACCTCGCTCTCGATCAGAATCATGAGCCGTTTCTCGGAGGCTGCACGAACTGCCGTGGCGTCATCGCCGTGAATCATGCCTCCGAGCCTTCGCAAATAGCGCCGACAGTGGATTACACCGCCTTGGCCCATGCAAGCAAGTTTGTCGCGCCGGGCGCGTATCGCGTCGAATCCAACACCTTCGACCAAGGCAGCCTCGAGGACGTGGCGTTTCGCAATCCCGACGGCTCGCTCGTCTTGTTGGTGTTGAACAGCGGCGGCTCGGTCGCGACATTCAACATTGCATGGGCAGGGAAGTACGCCAGCTACAAGCTAGGGGGCGGCGCCGTCGCCACGTTTCGCTGGCACGGTCCGGCGAACTCTCACTGAGTCGAGGTTCCCGCTTCGGCGGGAAAGTTTGTTTAACTTTCATTGTGGGTCGGGTTGCGGCTGCGGAGATCCCAAAATCAGCGCCTGGTCGCGTTCCAGCGAGCTGCGACGGAGTTCTTGCGAGCGTGACAAGGCTTTCTTTGCGAGTTCGTTTCGGCCGAGTTTGTGATAGGCCAAATACAACTGATAGTGGACGTTCCCGTAATGATCCCGTGGAGCCGCCTTTTCGAGCCTCGGGACGGCATTCGCAAACTGTCCCAGGCGCACGTACGCCGTTCCTAGCAACTCGCTGGCTTCCGCCAAATCAGGTTGTAGCAGCAAAGCGCGCTGGAGATAGGGTACGGCCCTTTCGTTGTCGCGGTTCTGCACGTAAAGGCGCCCCAGAAGATAAAGCGCGTGCGTGCGCGAAGGATCGAGTGCCAGGGCGCGCTCCAACTCACTCTGCGCATCACCGTCAGAGTGATTGTCGAGGTAAAGTTGCCCGAGCGCTTCGTGAAGTTCTGCCTCGCCAGGACGCAACTCCAGCGCTGTCTGATACTCTTTGATAGCACCGTCGGGATCCTGACGAAGGGCGAGGCCTTCCGCGTGAAGTTGGTGAGCGCGCCAGGAGTTGGGAAAAGATTGCTCGAGTTGCGCGTACGCCGCAGCCCCCAGCGCCTGGTAGGTGCGCGCCAGCCAGTAGCTCGCTTCGGCATTTTCGCTGGTGACGCCCTGCACCTGCCCCAATGCATCGGCTGCAAGTTCGTATTGCTGCAACGCGAAATGCGTTTTTCCCAAGAGCAGCCGCTCCGAATCGGTCAGAGGCTTTCGCGCTTGCAACAAATCGATGCAGCGAGAGTAGTGATGAGTTCTGCAGGCGTCGCCGCTCGAAGTGGCGTTCGAGTGGGGCGGCGCATTTTGCGCTTGTTGCCACGCCGAAAAGCCGGCCTCGAAGGATTTCCATTCGCTGTCGGAAAGAGCGTTTTCATTTGCGGCAGCGTAAAGAGCCGCCAACAAAAAATGCTTCGGCGCTCCGTCTGGCTCGTTCTGCAGGCGAGACACGGAAGCCTTCGCCGATTCTGGAGGCAGGTCGGTCGAAGGAAAGCTCCGTTGCCCATTCAAAAATTCAGGGGAGATTTCCCAAGCTTTTGACAGGGATTCTAGGACTGCGGTGGCTTGGCCTTTGGTGAGTTGCAAGTTCGCCAACGCGATCCATGCCAACTCATTCGACGAATCGAGCTGAAGCTCCAGGTGGAATTCTTTTTCGGCTTCGTCGAGTTTCCCAGCGTGGAGATAGGTTTGCCCCAGTGAGGTATGCGGGCCGGACTGCCGCGGATCGGCGCTGAGCGCCTTCTGGTACTCCTTTACCGCATCCTCCCAACGGTCGCGCTGAAACAAAAGATCACCAAGAAAACGGTGCCCCCAAGCCGACTCGCGGTATAAACGGGCTCCCCGAAATGCCAGACGCGCAGACAGGTCGAGATATTCGTGACCGAGCTTGAACCAGGCTTCGGCCTTGTCGGAATCAAAGGTTGCAATCTGGCGGAATTCTTCGGCCGCGTTTCGGAAGTCCTGTTGGCCAAGGTAAGACGAAGCCAGGGCTTGACGGGCATCGCGATTCGAAGGATCGAGCTTGAGGGCATGTTGAAGGAAGGGAATGGCCCTCTCCGGCGAGCCTAGTTTGAGGTAATCCATTCCGACAATGACCGTGGGGCCAAGCAGGTTCGGCCTTTTGCGAAGAGCCTTCGCCAGGTGGCGCACCGCCAAGTCGTATTCGAACAGGCTCTGGTAAGCGAGGCCGAGGTTGACTTCCGCCTCGACCAAGCTTGGGTCGAGAGCCAGCACTTTTTTGAAATCCTCGGCGGCATGAGTGAAGTCGCCCTGCTTGAGGGCTTGCTGGCCGGCGCGAAAGGATTGCTCAATTTGGGCCTCAGATGTTTGCGAGGATACGCGAGCCGGAATAATCGACGAGACAGCAAGGAGAAGGGCAAAAGCCACGCTGGGTTTTCGAAAAGCCGAGCGAAGCGAGGAGAGATTCTTCGCTACGCGACCAGGCGCACAAAAAAGGTGCGCAAGAAAAGGCCGGGTCGCTCCGCTCAGGATGACAGGGGGGCGGGGCTTCGTGATGAAACGAGACAGTCTTCTCGGGGCTTTCTTCAGGCAACTCATACGAAAGAGAATTTTAAGCGAGGGCATTCAGGAGAGGGAACTGGAGATTACAAAAATGTCAGAGCCGGGCGGGGAAGCCGCCCGGCTCCGATGTCAGAAGGCCAGAATTCAGAAACGTTAGAACGTGAACCTCAACGCGAACTGGATGAGGCGTGGAAGGTTGTATTGGCTGGATACTCGCCCAAAGCTCGAACCTCCACAGCAGCCGGAATCAGGTGGATTGAATTGCGGATGATTGAAGCCGTTGAAGAACTCAGCCCGGAACTGTGCTCCAAGTCTTTGGTCAGGACCGAATTTTGTATCTTTGAAGAAGGCAAAATCAAAGTTCTTCACGCCATCGGTCCGAATGTTGGGCTCGGTACGCGAATCGGTGCCGTAGCTGAAGTCGGTGCCCTTAGTGAATACAGAAGTGTCAAACCATTGAGTCAGCCGTTGATTGAGAGAACCCGAGGTCAAATGCGACAACGCGGTTCTGACCGGTCGGGCGCAGCCCGTGTTGGGAATGCCGGAGTTGCTGAGGGGCCCCGGGCACCCGCCGATGATGATCGGGAAGCCACGCTGGAATGTGACGATGGTGTCGATTCCCCACCCGCTGACCAGCTTATCGGCAACTCCGTTCACGTTGCTTGCATACTTCTTGCCCCGCCCAAACGGCAAGTCCAGAACGGCTGCGAGAACCAGGCGCTGCGGAACGTCGAAGGCATCCAGGCTGCGCTCGCTGCGGAGATTGTTTGGATTAGCGTCGTTCCAGCTCACCGGAGAGGCTTCCAACCAATTGATTTCGGAGTTGGTATTGTCGATGAGTTTGGAGACGGTGTAACTGGCAAGCACCTGCGCACCGGCGGAGAAGCGCTTTTGTACCTTCAGCTGCATCGAGTGGTAGATGGAATCGCGGTTGTCAGGCTCGGCCATGGCCACACCATCGAACTGCGGGAATGGCAAGATCAACTGACCTTGCTTTACGGTCGCAACCGTGCCCATACTGCCGGATTGCAAGGGCCCCGTGCAGCCTGTGCAGTTCCCAGCGAACGGGTTGGGCACAATTTTCGTCAGGGAATTGATTATTGCAGTATTCGCGGCGCTGGGGGCACCGGAGGGTAGAAACTGATCCGGCATCTGGTTGAGGTTCTGATCATGCATGGGCAAATGGGTGCCCTTGGACCCGGCGTAAGCGATGTCAAACAGCGTATTGCCAGGGAGTTGGCGTTGGATGTCGAAGTTCCACTGCTGCGCGTAGGGTGCAGGATTATTCGGCAGGGCCGCTTCGTTGCCATTCCCCTGCACATCGATCAAAGCTTGATTCCTCCCGAAGGGTGGAATGATTCCAAGCGGTTCAGGATTGGACAACGGATTCAGAGGTGTAACTCCATCCGACTGCGCAGTTTGCCAAGGTGTCGAGAAGGAGTTGATGAACAGGTTATGCGGAGCATCATTCCACCGCACGTCTACCGGCAAATAAAAGATTCCATACCCAGTCCGGATCACCGTATTTTTGTCGAACTGGTACGAAATTCCAAGACGTGGTTCTGCATGGTTCCAGTCGGGAAATGCCGACCGGCTCGAGTGGCGGTTCGAGGCTACCAGGTCATAGCCACCCTTCAGATTGGAGAACGTTTGCCCAGTTGCGGGGTTGACTGTGCTCGCCAACGCGGGGTCAATCGTTAGCAGTGGACTGGCTTCCGTCGGGTTGTACGCGACGATGCGATTGAACCGCTCCGTCCAGTCCCCTTGCAGGTCCACGCGAAGTCCCAAATTCAAGGTGAGCTTCCGGGTCAACTGATAGGTGTCGCCCACGTAGAAGGCTTTGTAAAGGTTCTGGTCGGCTGTTCTGGCTGGCTCAACGAAACTGCCGCTATCGCCATACCCGAGCAGGAAGGACGCAAAACCGTTCCCGGTTGAACCGTTGACCCCAGCGTTGGGGTTAGTAGGATCGCTAGGGTTGGCAGCAGTCATCTTAGCGTTGAATTGCAAGAGGCCGGCCGGATTGTTGCTCTGGTAGTAGTTGTTCCGGAGCATACGAAACTCAAACCCGGCCTTTAGATTATGCTTACCCATGATGTGAGAGATCGTGGGATTGATGCTGAGAGTGTCGTCCCACGCGCCGATACCGCTGCCCGTTCCCTGAGCGCACCAGCCACCGCCCCAATGATTGTCCCCTGAGTTATTCGAGACGCACACCTGCGGGATGTGCGTGTAAGTCATCTGTGGAGTTAACGCCTTCCAGTTCGGACCAAACTTGGACAAGTCGATGCCTTGGCTCAGCGGCGTACGCAAATAGACGTAACGCGTGTAGCCAATGTGCACGTCCAAAATCGTCTTGGGTGAGAACGCGTAGGTATCACCCAGGGAAACCTGATGTGCCCTGGTGTCTTCGGTGCAGCGGTCCGTGCAGATTTGGCTAAACGGAGCGTCAGGAAGCGACAAGATATGGTTATGCGTGTAACGTCCGTAGATTCTCTGTTTGGAGCTTAGGCTATAGTCAATGCGCTCGGTGTACTGGTCCACGTCCCCGCCCGTGCTATAAGCTGTCGCAAAATTGCCGTTAGGGTTGTTCGTCTGATTGGGCATCGGGAAGTAAGACAAAAGCGCAACGGCAGTGGGATCGAGGCGAGCGGGATCAATGACGTTCGCTTTCCCGTTGAAGGAGATTTGCGTCCTGCAGATGCTGTTGGTTCCGTTGCAAGCAGGGTTTGTTCCCACACCACTGGTTTTTGGATCGTAAACGGGAAGCACGGAGCTAAGGTTGCTTGACCCAATTTGTGAAAAGTCTCCGCCACGTTCGGCCGCAGTGGGAACCCACGTCTGAAAGATACTTCCCTTGCGCTGCCGGAAGCCGTCATAAGCGGAGAAGAAGAACAGCTTGTCTTTGAGAACTGGGCCTCCGACGTTGGCGCCAAACTGATTCTGCGTGAACGGAGGACGCGCAATGCCGCTGCTGTTGGCGAAGAAGTCGTTGGCGTTCAGCACTCTGTTGCGCAGGAATTCAAACCCGGAACCATGGAAAGTGTTGGTGCCGGACTTTGTCGAGAGATTGATGACGCCGCCTGCAAAGCGGCCATACTCGGGCCCGAGATTGTTGGTCTGGACTTTAAATTCCTCAATGACATCCTGACTCGGGATCACCGTGACAACGTTCAGGTACGCCCCATTGGTAGGCGTACCGTCAATTAGGATCTGGCTTTGCCCAGCCATGCCTCCGCCAACCTGAAAATCACCTAGAGCGAACGGGTTCGCTCCGACCGGATTGCTGGTCGAAGAATTTCCCGCCGACGGCTGGCCTTGTGGGACCACGCCTGGCACCAGCGATACGAGCGCCAATGGGTTGCGGCCGTTCAGGGGCAACTCGGTGACATTTCGCTGTTCCACGACTTGCCCGAGTGAATTCGTTTCCGGTTGAAGCAGAGGCGCTTCGGCACTCACCTCGACGGTTTCCGTTTGCGCTCCGACTTGCAGAGTGATATCCACTTTCAAGCCGCTTTCGATTTCTACGATGATCGGTTGGCGCACAACTTTCTTGAAGCCGCTCTTTTCGACCTCCACCTTGTAGCGGCCGGGCAAAATGTTCACGAAGGTATAATAACCGGATGCGTCAGTCTCCATGTTGTGCTTTTCCGAGGTATCCAGATTCGTAAGTGTGACGGTCGCATTGGCAATGGCAGCGCCGCTGCTATCCGTAACCGTTCCCGCGATGGTTCCATACACGTTCTGGCCCCACCCTGGCGCGGCGATGAACGCCAGAAACGCCATCGCCAACAGAGATGCGAATACAAGCTTTCTCAGATTTGGCATTTCTTGCCTCCCACCCAGAAGTTGTCTAAAGTCCGTAACCGTCGCCGCGCGGACGCACCTGCCGCCGCCGCCACTTGTTACGGGGACACTTGAATCAAAAGAACTGATACTCACGAGAAGATCCACAGGCACCCCATATGGGCCTAGGTTGTAGCCCCTTCCTGTCGCGGAGTCAAGTGGGAAATCGTTATTCTAAGAGGAAAACACCAAAGGTATTTTTCAAGTAAGGCATTTATCTTGATGAAGCCCTGCCTGGTTGCGGCATTATGTCTTGGACGATCCCGCGACTCGGTACTAGGCCGACCCTTCCTTGATCGTGATGAGCCGGTTCACCTTGACTTGTTTGAAGGTTTCATGGAGCCCACTTGGCCAGTACACGTCGATGTCGGCCGCAGTAGAGTTCCCCAAACCGAAGTGTAAGCGAGGGTCGTTGCAGGAATAAAAGCTGGATTGGCTTAACACCGCTTGCGCCTGGGTTTTGCCTCGATAGTGGACGAGCACCCTGGCTCCAATGGCACTTCGGTTGGATTTTGTGCCTTCCAGCTTCACTTTGATCCAATTGGACTTTCCGCCGAGGTCATTGCGCAAGAGCGACGGAGGCTCGTTGAGGTTGATAATCAGGATGTCGACGTCGCCATCGTTGTCGAAGTCCCCGAATGCGCATCCCCGGCTGCAGTGTGCCGCCGCTACACCCGGCCCCGCTTCCTCGGTGAGTTCTTCAAAGACACCTTTGCCCAAGTTCCTGAACAGGGCGCGGGGCGTTTTATGCGGGTATTGGGGCAGTGTGCGCTCCACTTGAGGGTAAACGTGGCCGGTAACCATGAAGAGGTCTGGAAGCCCATCGTTATCGAGGTCGACGATTCCTGCTCCCCAACACACGTAACGGGTTTCCACACCAAGACGCGAGGACCCCGTGGCGTCCTCAAAGTTGCCCTTCCCATCGTTGTGATAAAGGATGTTAGCGTCGTCCGCAAAATGTGTTTTGAAGATGTCAAGATGCCCGTCCAGATCGTAATCGCCGACCCCCACCCCCATACCCGCCTGCTCCATACCATCGTCGCTCAGCGCCACGCCGCGTATGACTCCTTCTTCGCGAAAAGTCCCATCATGATTGTTCATAAAAAGAAGACTGGGAGTGGAGTCACAGGCGACGTAGATATCTTGCCATCCGTCTTCATCAAAATCCGCCGCAACCACAGTCATGCCGTAAGTGGGCGTGACTCGTGAGATGCCAGCTTGTTGCGTTACATCGGTGAATGTCCCGTCGCCATTGTTCCGATAAAGAGAATGCTTGCCGGTCGCCAAACCCCGAGGGCCGCATTCAACCGGGACTCCTTTCCACCGGCAGTTAGGGTTGTCGCCGGGAGCGGCGGCGTTTTCAAACGAAAACCGAACGTAATTGGAAACGAACAGATCCAGGTGTCCGTCACGGTTGTAGTCCACGAAGGTGCAGCCGGCCCCAAACCTTTGTTGATCGTTCCAAAGGCCAGCCGCCTTGGTCACATCGGTGAAAGTTCCGTCGCCGTTATTGCGGTACAGCGTGTTCTGTCCAAAATTGGTGCAAAATATGTCGTCAAAGCCGTCGTTGTTATAGTCTCCGATCGAGACTCCACATGCCCATCCGAGCCAGTGCAAACCCGCTTTCTCCGTGACATCCGTGAATGTCCCGTCCCGGTTGTTCTTGTACAGCCGATTCGTCGTGCCGTCGGGGGCGCCTGCGAGGCGCGTGCCGGTGAGAACAAACAAATCCATCCACCCATCATTGTCATAGTCAATGAAGGCGCACCCGCATCCGGTGGACTCCACGATGTACTTTTTGCTTTGTTCATCGCCATAGATCACCGGCGCGTCGAGTCCCGCGGCGGCGGCCACGTCCACGAAGTGGGAGTTGAAAGGGCGCCCGGAAGGCGCAGGTCTTGCCAGGGGCTTGGCGGTATGGGTCGAAACGCCCTGTCCCAGCAAGCGGGTGGGATCGAGTAACAGCGCGCCTCCCACCCCGAGTCGGAAAAAACTGCGACGGTTGAAGTTCATGGGCCCTAGGATCACGAGCGTTTCAAGTTGCTGAAGCACTTCATGCTATCACGGGTCAACAACGGTTAGGCCGGTCGCGCCGGCCTACTCGGTCGGTCTCGGCAGATTAGGGATAGCCGGGAGCGTCCGATCGCTGACATGTCGCCATAAGCCTTCCGCGAGCCCGCATTTGACCTGCAGAGGTTGTTTTCTGCAAGCGTTTGCAGTTGGCAGGGCTGGGCTCGCCATGGTATTGTCACGCGCAGGATGATGCCTATCTTTTAGGGGAATTTGCGGCTACCATGAGCCTATCGCAAATTGCCGAGCCCGCCGGAAACTTGGTTTGTCCATTCTCGAGCGATATAAGCCCGTTTTGGAAAAAAAATCTTCAGCCTGGCAGGCCGAGCCCTCCGCAGCCTACCCACCGAAGCGATGCTGCTGCCTGACCTTCGCCGCGAAGTCCTGGAAGCCAACCTTGAGCTGGTCCGCAAGGGGCTGGTGCTCTTCACGTTTGGTAATGCCAGCGGCATTTCCCGGAAAAAGGGACTCGTGGTCATCAAGCCGAGCGGCGTTCCCTATGAAAGGATGAAGCCGGCGGACCTGGTCGTCTCGGACCTGGACGGAAAAATCGTCGAAGGCAAGCTGAGGCCGTCTTCCGATTTGCCGACGCACTTGGTTCTCTATAAAGCATTCCCCGGCATAGGCGGCGTGAGCCATACCCATTCTGAATACGCGACCGCCTGGGCACAGGCGCGCCGAGCGATTCCTTGCTTTGGCACCACCCACGCGGATTCCTTCCATGGACCGGTTCCCGTCACGGTAGAACTGAAAGACACCGAAATCTCGGAGAATTACGAAGAGAACACCGGGCACGCCATTGTCCGCACGTTTCGCGACATCGACTACTCCGTGATTCCGGCGGTTTTGGTGGCCAATCATGCGCCGTTTGCGTGGGGGCCGGATCCGCGGACATCCGCCCACAACGCCGTTATCCTGGAATTCGTCGCGCGCATGGCTTACTTTACTTTGGGTATCAATTCCCAGGCGAGCGCCATCGGACGCTCTCTGCACGACAAACATTTTCTGAGAAAACACGGCAGAGATGCTTATTACGGGCAGCCTAAGGAGAAAAAATGATTGCTATGATGGCCGTGGGCGCTCCCACGACGCTCGTGCATCTATCCAAAGTCGACCTTGTCATCATCGCTTTCTATTTCCTTTTGGTTTTGGCTATCGGCTTTTATCTGAAGCGATTCGCAAAGACCGGCGAAGATTTCTTTCTGGCCGGCCGCGAGATGACCGCGTGGGTCGCCGGCCTGGCTTTCGTCTCGGCGAACCTTGGCTCTCTCGAGCTGCTGGGCTGGGCGGGTTCCGCCTATCAATACGGCATTCTTGCCGCGCACTGGTATTGGATTGGCGCGATTCCTGCGATGGTGTTTCTCGGCGTCGTGATGATGCCCTTTTACTACATTTCAAAAACGCATTCGGTCCCGGGCTATCTGCAACTGCGCTACGGCTCCGAGGCCAGCGCGCTCAGCGCCGTCACCTTTGCGATTATGACGATTCTCATGTCCGGCGTGAATATGTACGCCATGGCCGTGGTGATGAAGGTCGTGCTCGGATGGGACATCAACTTCAGCATCTGGGTCTCATCTCTTACCGTGGGAATCTACGTTGCGGCGGGCGGGCTATTTTCCGCAATCTTCAATGAAGTTCTCCAGTTTTTCCTCATCTGGTTTGGCGCGCTGCTCATTCCCATTCTCGGCATGGTCGAAACCGGCGGATGGCACGGGATGGTCGCGCGCATCCACCAAAACTTTCCCGGCCAGGATTTCACTCACATGTGGGGGCCCATGCGTTCGTTTGCCGACAATCCCATGGGCATCCACTGGACGGGCATCGTCTTCGGACTGGGCGCGGTCCAGGCGATGGGTTACTGGACGACGGATTTCCTCGTCGTGCAGCGCGTCCTTTCGGCCAGAGACATTCGCTCGGCAAAAATGGCGCCCATTATCGGATCGTTTTTCAAAATGGCCGTCCCGCTGATTGTCATCCTTCCGGGATTGCTGGCGCGGGCGGTGCTGCCGATGCACTTGTTTCCTGCAAGCGGCTTAGAAGCCGGGCAACACAGCTACAACGAAGTGTTACCGCTGATGCTCGCGCGCTATTGCGGGCCGGGTTTGCTGGGACTGGGAATCACGGCGCTGGTGGCGGGATTTATGGCTGGCATGGCCGGCAACGTGAGCGCTTTTGCCACCGTGTGGACCTATGACATTTATCGCCCGTTTATTCGCAAAGCGGCTCCCGACCAACATTACGTTTCTATGGGCCGCTGGTGCACGCTGATTGGTCTCATTGTGAGCATCGGTACCGCGTACCTGGTCATGAACTTTGCCAGCATCATGGACTATGTGCAGGCGCTTTTCGGATTTTTCATTGCGCCGCTGTTCGGCACGGTTTTGCTCGGCATGCTTTGGAAACGTGTGACACGCGCCGCGGGATTCTGGGGCCTGCTGGCGGGAACGCTATCTTCGGTCGGAATGTTCACGCTGATGAAGCTCGATCACCACTGGGTGAGTGTGTTCGCGCTTTCTCCTAGGGCACAAGGGCTCGCGCAGGATATGTATCAGGCGCTGTGGTCCTGCGTCACCTGCGTGGTGGTTACCGTGCTCGTGACGCTCCTGACCAAGCCGAAGCCGGATCACGAGCTGAAAGGGTTGGTTTATGCGCTTACCGAGGTGGTGCACGAAGAACACACGAGGTGGTTTCATCGTCCTGTAGTTTGGGGCGCAGCGGCGCTTTTGGTTCTGGTAGTTCTGCAAATTATTTTTTGGTGAGACGCTATGAGCGAGCGACATCACATCATTCCCATCTGGTTTTTCGTCGGTCTTTTGTTGCTGGTATATGGATTCCTGATTCTGGTGAGCGGACTGGCGGAATGGTCGCATCCGCCCGCGACCGTTCTCGCGAATCTGCACGCACCGGTATGGTGGGGCGGGCTTCTGGTGGTTCTGGGCCTGGTTTATTGCGTGAAGTATTATCCAAGACGAGAGAGCTAACGTTTTGCTTTTGTTGTTTGCGATTTGACGGTCGGTTTTCTGTCGGAGAAACGGAATGGCCGTTGTTGCCGGCGTTGATTTCGGAACTTTGAGCGTGCGCGTTTCGCTGGTGGATAGCGAACGCGGCTTACTTGCTTCTGCCGTGGCCGAGTATCCTCTGCACCGCAAACGCGAAGATCCCGAATTCGCCACGCAATCGCATGCCGACCACATGCGGGGCTTGACCACTGCCACGCGCGAAGCGCTCGAAAAAGCAGGTGTAAGGGGCGATCAAGTCCTCTCCATTGCGCTAGACACCACGGGTTCCTCGGTGGTTCCCGTGGGGAAAAATCTCCAGGCGCTCGACGACTACTACCTCTGGTGCGACCATCGCGCCAAGGCCGAAGCCGCGGAAATCACCGAAGCCGCGCACCGCGAAAAGCTCGAAGCCATCGAATGGTGTGGCGGCGTTTATTCCTCAGAATGGGGCTTCTCAAAATTGCTCCACTGGCTGCGCCATAATCCCGGCAAGCGCGGCGAGTTTGTTTCTGCGTTCGAGCATTGCGACATGGTGGCGGCGACGCTCGGCGGCATCACGGACGCGAAGAAGGTCAAACGCAGTATTTGTGCCATGGGGCATAAATGGATGTGGAACGCCTCGCTTGGCGGCCTGCCCCCGGAGCAATTTCTGGCCAAAGTAGACCTGTTGCTAGTAGGTGTGCGCGAGAAACTGGACGGTGAATACGCAACCTCGGATCACCTTGCCGGTCATTTGTCGGCAGAGTGGGCGAAACAGCTTGGCTTGAAAGCGGGGATCCCCATTCCTGTGGGTGCTTTTGACGCTCATTGGGACGCGATAGGGGCCGGCTGCCGCAGCGAAGACATCGTCAACGTCGTCGGCACCTCCACCTGCATTATCGGCATCACTCCGTCGGTTCGTTTAGTTCCAGGCGTTTGCGGAGTCGTCGAGGGAAGCGTGCACCCCAAACGCACCGGCATCGAGGCCGGGCTTTCCGCGGTTGGCGATATTTTCCAGGCCATCGCCACGCGCGCCGGAACGGACGTAAAGAGTCTCAGCCAGGGACTGGAAAAGTATCGCGCCGGCCAAACTGGCTTGCTGCGCATCACCTGGGACAATGGCGACCGCACGGTTCTGGTCAATCCCAACTTGCGCGGCATCACCTTTGGCTGGAACCTTCAAACCACCTCGCAGGACGAATTGTTCGCGGCCATCGAAGGCACCGCCTTGCACACGCGTGTCATTCTCGAGCGCATGGAGCAAAACGGGGTCACCGTGCGCCGCGTCATCAACGCCGGCGGCATTCCGCAAAAGAACGACGTCCTGAATCAGGTATACGCCAATGTTCTAGGGCGGCCCGTTCTCGTTCCCGCGGGAAGCGTCGTCAGTCTCGGGTCGGCGATCTTTGCGTTTCTTGCCGCGGGAACGTTCAAGACGGTTGAAGAGGCGCAGGACGCGGTCTGCCCGCAATACAAAGTATTTCAACCGGAGCCTTCGTCGAAGCGTGTTTACGACGAACTGTATTCGTTCTACAGCAAGATTTACTTTGCTTTCGGCCAGCCTCAGAACGTGGACTATGGAAAGGTGCTCCCGGCTCTCATCCAATTGTCCGAATCGAAACAAGCTGGCGCCGCGCACTAGGTACCGGTCACGGCCGCTCTTCGAGCGGTGCCTCTAAACTAGCATCTTCTGCTCGTTCACGACGACGTGGACAACAACGTGAATCCAGTCGAAACCATGCGCTTCGTGGATTCCCTGATCAAAGCCAACAAGGATTTCGACATGTTGCTGGTGCCGAACATGTATCACGGCGAGGGACGAAACCTCTATCTGGTCCGCAGGCGCTTGGACTATTTCGTCCAGCATCTTTTGGGAGTCACCCCGCCGGAAAATTTTGAGATCGAACAAGCACCGCCTGAGGAGTCCGCAGGCCGGAACTAGGCCGGAGTTTCGAGAAAGAGCCTTTCGCTGCTCGCAAACGGAGAGAAAAAATGGATCGACGCAAATTCCTGCAGAACCTGGCTGCCACCACTGCTGCTCTTCAAGACCTAGTGAACAACGCGAGTGCCGCAGACTTCGCGAAACGATCCGCGGTGCCCGATCCGCAGCCATCTGTGCACCGCGGTGAGGTCGATATCGAGGGTTACATGCTGGTCAGTCAGTTCAAGATTGGCCCGACAGTGTGGAAGGTCTACGAAGATTTGAGGAGTCGCGACGGCTCTCTTGTCTTCAAGTCTTCGCAAGGTGTGGCTAAGATTCTGACGAAGAGCGCGGAAGCTGCGTTCGACGAAGCCACAACTCCGCATCTCGGATTGAAGCTCGACGAAATTGGAACAACTGCTCGCGACCTTCTGGCCGATAAGCTGCTCGAAAAAGGCGATCCGGATCCAGAGACCGTGAAACTTGCTGCGCCGCCGCAAGGTTCAGCAAGGGAAGGGAACAATCCTTTCGGACGGTATCGCTGGGATGCTTTCGTTGGCACGAAGGAATGTTTCGACACCATGCCCGTCTACCCGCCGGGCAGCACCCGGACCTATCACCCGGGCCAGTATTTCCCCGAACTGAACAATGCGATGGCGATAAAACGCTACGACGGCCTTCTGGGCGGATGGATGCCCGCCGTGCGCAAAGTTCTCGAGAAGTCCGATTCGACTTACTACGAGCTGCTCGTTTTCGGGGATGTGGAAGCGCGCGACAGGTTTATCGTACAGACCTGGCACCGCACGGCCCTCATTGAGAACGGCAAAATTACAAAAGCCGTTTACGGCTACAGCTATCCTGCGTTTCCTCCAGCGCGTCAGGATCCCGCGCCGGAGGCGTTCTACCGCGCGCTTCTGGTTTTCGCAGAGTACTGGGAGAGGCTGCTTGCGGATTTCGCGGCCACATCCCTTCCGCAAAACGTCTGGACGGACATGTCCAAGCACGCGTTCGCAAAGGAATTGATGGTCCGCCCGGGCGGCGTGTATCCAAAATACGGGGCGGTGGACCGCGATTATTACGGCCCCGAATATGACGGCTTCCAAGACATCTTCACGATGTCCACTTACACCAATCTCGAGTGGGGCCGCTTCGCGCCGGCTCGGCAAATTATCGACAACTATTTCACCGATTTCGTGGACGCCAAGGGCGTAAACAACATGCGCGGGCCCGAAACCGCGCAGTTTGGGATGACGCTTTCTCTGCTTGCACGCTATTTCAACTACACGCGGGACGCAGCACTGCTATTGAAGCACCGGGCGAAAATAGAGGCGACCGCGGTAATTCTGACGCAGCTTCACGACGAAAGCTTGAAGCTGCCGGTGAGCGATCCCGGGTACGGCTTGATTCACGGCTGGAGCGAGTCTGATTCGTGCCTGGCGCCTACGCCATCGACGTGGTGGCTTCCCTACTTCGCCAACAACGCTTACGCTGCTCGGGGACTCAGGGACATCGCCGCGGTGTGGCCGTCGATCCACGGCGGCGGCTCCGCTGCCTCACAACGCCGGGAGCAGGAGTGGCGCAGGCGGAGCAAGTCTCTTCAGGACGCAGTCGTTGCGAGCATGGAGAAAAGCGTTCGTAGCGACATGAATCCTCCATACATTGGAATTTTCCCTGGCGCGACGCAGACGTTCTGGGAATCAATGGAGAAGGAGCGGCCCAGCCCACAGCAATGGGCGCACAGGGCTTACGCGGAATTGCTGCAGGCGGACGTACTGCCTCCCAAACTCGCGAACGTCGTCATCGACTGCATGCGCGCGTACGGTGCCACGACCATCGGCATCGTGGCAAACGTCGAGCGTCCTCATCCGACCGGCCGCGACATTCTGGGCTTCATCTCCTATGGCTATGCGCAGATGCTTTTGCGGCTCGACCGCATCGAAGAGTACCTGCTCTTCCTCTACGCGCATCGCTTCCACGACCACACCCGCGGCAGTTGGGTTGCCGGCGAAGTTTCGGGAATCACGGGCGGGACGGCCATCTTCTGCATTCCTGCGCAGCAGACAATTCCTCTGCTGGTGCGCTGGATGCTCGTTTTGGAAGACTCCGACGTGGACAAGCTGTACTTCGGAAAGGGCCTTCCGCGCGAATGGGTCGCCTCGGGCAAGGAGGTCAAGATTCAGCAGGCACCCACGCGCTGGGGACGCGTGGATTTCACCACGCGGGCTGCGCCGGAAAAGAAACACGTCGTCGCCCATGTAGCGCTCGCACAAGCGGCATCGCCGGGCGAAATTCAGGTGAAGTTCCGCGTGCCCAGCAACTACGCGTTGACGTCCGCATCAGTCAACGGCAAACCGGCCAATTTCTCGGGAGTTCATGACGATACCGTCGCGGTCCCGACGCGAAAGGCGAAGAGCTTCGAGATCGTGGCTGAGTACGAGGATCGTAGTTGAGAAGAGGTCCGGGGTGATGAGTGGGACGCAGTCTACGCCCGAGTCAATCATTGTCTGGACGAAGAACCAATATAGCTGCCCTTGTGATCCGGGGGATCGATTTTGTACTTCGCAGCCTGCTGATGATTGAGGCCCGCCAGAACGGCTAGCGCCTTCTCCGCTTGCTCGAGATCTCCGCGCCGCCGGTACGCCGCCGCAAGGTGGGAATACACGGCAGGATTGTCGGGAGCGAGTTGGCGCGCTTTGCTCAGATGCTTCACAGCCTCGTCGATCCGTCCAGCCATCAATTCGAGTTGCCCGAGAGCGAGCTGCGAAACGGAGTATTCGGGCCGCTCCGCAATGGATTTCTCGAGAGCAGTTCGCGCTTCGGCAAACTCCGGCTGGGCGGGAGTGACCCCCTGGCGCATTAACGCTTGCGCGAGGATTGTCAGCAGAATGTAATTGCCTGGCTCCCTTTGCAGGCCTTCGCGAGCCGCGCTGACGGCCTGAGCCATGTCCGCGTTCAGGAGCCCTTCCTGGGCCTGAGCAAGAAAGGAAAGCGCTGTGCCCGGCGCCAGTTCGCTCGCCGCTTGAAGGTCCTTCCTTGCGGCATCGGGCTGGTCCAGAAAGGAAAGCAGAATGCTTCGTTCATAATGCAAACGCGCGGACTTCGGCAAATGCTGGAGGCCCGTAGACGCCACCTTGAGACCGAAGTCGTACGATCCATGGTCCATGCAGGAATCGGCCACAAGCAGATAGAGTTTTTCGTTTTTGGGGTCGAGGGCTACGGCATGCTCGAAAGCCGTGGTTGCCTCCTCAATCCGCGACGCGCCGATCAACGCCTGCGTCAGCAGGTTGTCAACGGCAGCAGTCGCGCGCCCCGAGTTTACAAGGCTCTGTAATATAGCAATGGCCGCCTGATTCTGCCCCGTTGCCACATAGCACAGAGCCAGGTTGAAGTCCGCGGCGAATCCATTCGAGACGTGGCCCTGCGCTGCCAGAAGATGGGGAATCGCGTCGTGGAACCGGCCCTGCCGCGTGAGTCTTATTCCCTCTCTGAGCTCGGCTTCGGCCCCCGCGTCATGGAGTTGTGCGGCCTGCGCTTCCGTTGTAGGGATTCGGACCGGACTCTGCGTTTGCGCGGAAGAAATGGGCAGGAATAGGAGCGCAGAAAAAATCAGGGCGTAGATGACTCGAATATCGGTGCTTCGTGGCGGCACGACTAAATTCCTGGCTCCGGATGATTATAGCAACCTCAAGGACGCAAAAACTCCCGCTTGTGCCCCGAGCCAGAAACTCGTTGCGCGGTTTTCAAGAAGCGGAAGGCCTCAGCTCCGCGTTTAGCGCCGTGTTTGCTGCGGGCTTTGCTCCTGAAGCTGGCGTATTTCCGCAAGGACCTATAAGTCAGGACCCTAGACATGTGCCCCGACAAAACGCATTCGCTGGCCTATGAGCGAGCCAGCGAATGCGCCACTAACCGGGGTGTGGGGTCAGTCAACCCTAGAATTCAAGATTGGCGCGGAACCCGATCTGGCGTTCACCTTGTCTCAACAATCCATTCTGAAAGGTTCGAATCACGCTACTATGTCCGAAGCTCGAGCTTCGGACATTGGTGTTGGGGCTGCCCCAAACCGGGTGATTCCACACGTTTTCAAATTCTGATTGGAAAGTGAAACGCAGGTTTTCTCGGATGCGGAATGCCTTAGTAATGGCAAGGTCTTGAAAAAATTCATGCGGGCCAAAGATATACGGGTTCCCAGTCGATACTCCGGCAGTCGTGTTGGCCGAAAGCAGAGACCTCTTCGTCGGATCAAATCCGAACGCATAAGTATGCCCTGGGGCGGAGTATACGCCCACCGAATTTTGCAGTTGCGAAACCGTGATGCCATTGAGGACAACGCCGCCGTCGCCCAGCGCATCACCAAAGGGAGTGGAACTGGGACCATTGGTCGTGCGGAATCCGCCGATCAATTGGGAAGGCAGGCCCGTCTGATACGTTACGATGGTTCCAATGTTCCAGCCTCCCACGATCTTGTCGACGACTCCTCCGCGGTTGGCCATAGCCTGACCCTTGCCGAATGGCAAGTCGTACGTGCCATTGGCATGGAAGGTATGCCGAACGTCGAAGAGTGTTGGCCCGTAGCTCAACCGCAGGTCGCGCATGGAGAACAGCCTGAATGCACCTGTCCAGGTATTCCCGGGCTCAACGCCCAAAGTATGGCTCCAAGTGTAGTTGACGTCGAACTGCATGCCATGCCACGGTCTCTGACGCCAATCCACCTGAAGGGCGTGATAGTCGCCAAAGCCGGGATCCGTCAGGTAGCCAGTCGCCTTGCCCGCATTGTACGGGTTGGCTTGGAAGAAGTTAATCGGGTAGCCGTGCCCTGGATTCGCTACTCCGTTTAGGGCGCAAGGAGAAAAATTCGCACTTCCGATCAGATTACAGAGATAAGTAGAAGACGCTGCCAGGTCGCTTGCGAAGTCCCCCGCACGACCGTTCATTAGGTAATTGACAAACGTCCCGTTGGTGAACCCTGCCGGGTCCAAACCGCCCGGGTTCGTAAAGGCGGCAGTCAGAATCGGCAAGGCAGACTGCCCGGCCAACCCGCTGTATGCGAAGGTATTCCCGTTCCCGTTCGCCTGGTTAATTGCCAAGTTCTGTTGCGCCAGCTTGAATTCAGCCAGGAATCCATTCTCGAAAATGTTCACCTCATTCGGATTCAACTTGACCCACTGGTGAACGCTGCGGTTCCCTTGGTAGCGGATTTCGATGACGCTATTCTGGCTGATTTCACGCTGAATGCCCAGGTTCCAGGACTCCACGTAGGGCTGGTGAATGTTGGGATTGATGCCGTTCACCCCGGTCCAATAACCGAAAAAGGTTTCATTGGATTCAGGAATGACATTTTGGTAGGTCGCAGGGCTCAGCGTGTAGGGTGCTGGTTGCGGCATGCCCAACTCATAACTGCCCGCATAGTACCCTCCCTGCGCTGGAAGCGGTGCGCCGGGCGTGACCGGACTTAGGTTAAAGGCTTGATAGAATGCATACCCCGAGTTCGACGCCGAGTTCCAGAAGAACTGGTAGGGTTCAGTAAAGCGGCGCAGTGCAAAGCCAGCGCGAACCACCGTCTTGCCCCCGCTGAACATCTTTCCCAGCAACCCGTCGGTATATCTTGGGTTCCAGGCAAGGCCGATGGAGGGTTGTGGGCTGACATTCCAGGGTTTGTACACATGTACTCTGCCTACGTAGGATGGGTTTAGGCCAGCCGGGTCGCTGGTCAGAACCCCGGGCTTGAAAATATTGTTCACCCCCGAGGGCCCCCAGATTCCAACCGGGTCGGCACTGTGATATGCGCCCGTGAGGTCGTGGTCGTCACCCGTGAAATCCCAGCGAAGTCCCAAATTCACGGTGAGATCCGGCCGCACTCGCCAAGCATCTTGACCAAACAGCCCCCAAGCCGATTGCAGCTCGTTAAGGTTGTAACCGCTCACCGTCGTGCTGTATTTTCCCGACTTAACATCATACGGAAAGCCTGCGCCGCCCGGGCTAACGCCGCTGATCCTGCCCCGCAAGACCGCGTACAGGTCTTCCGCGTTGGATCGGTCTGTCGCCGTGGCATTCGGGAAGTTGGTCGCAAAGTAGTTCTCAATCGCCGTCGTTGCCGGATCGTCGGTGACCAAGCCGATAGCGTCAAAGGGGAATCCCGCCGGCGCGTTGTTGTAGTGGTCTTGCTCGCGATAGTAGGAGAATCCAAAGTTCAGAAGGTGCTTGCTGAGCTGCCACGAAACATCGTCCGCAGCGTTCACAAGCGGATAATAGGTCTGGATTGGAAGGTTGCTGAAGACTTGGCCGGAAGTACCCACCGAACTTGGCCAGTCGACCTCCGGTAGTTTGAGATATCCATTGCTCGCGTCGTAACTGTACTTCGCGAGATTGAACAGGTACCCGCCTCGGAACTGGTTAACGATCGTCGGCTTGATCGTCCAGTCAAAGCCGAGCGCAGCGGTAAAGTACTCAAATTGATTCGAAGCTCCATAGCTCTTGAAAGCAGCTCCCGGAAATGGCGGTGCCCCTGCACCGGGCTGCTTCCACTTCGTCATGTTCCATGAAACATACATCCGTAGGTTGTCGTTGATGTTGTAATCGACGCGCACGGTCGGGAGCCAATACGTGACCGGAGACTGCACAGGGAAAACGATGTTGTCGATATATGGCAGTGCCGTCGGTGTGACTGTCCCCGCGCTTAGTGAGCCATTGATGGCGTTGAACAGACCCGTGGTCACTGCATTTGGCGTGGAAGGCAGACCCGCGGGTGCCGCAACGTCCGTATACAGATTGATTGTATGCGCTGTGCATACCTTTGTGACCGGATCACAATCGGTCCACGGGAAGTTACCGGCCTGGGCCGCCTGAGTCGGAAAATTTGTCCCGCCTGTGGGATTGTAAGTTGTCGACGTACTCGTACTATAAGAGCCAGGCTGCTTGGACATGGCATACGAGCCGAAAAAGAACAACTTGTTCTTTATGGCCGCTCCGCCGATGCTTCCCCCAAAGTCGTTCAAGTGGTATTTGGGCTTCGCCGCGCCACTGGCGTCGTTCACCCAGCTATTCGCGTTCAACGCGGAACTCCGATGGTCTTCGAAAAGGCGCCCGTGGAACGTGTTGCTCCCGCGGCGAGTCACGAAATTAACCTGGAAATTCGACTGTCCAAACCCCGTGTTGGTGTTGAGTTGGTCGGTTTGGACGGTCATCTCTTGCATGTCCTCGATGCGCGCCTCGACAAGAGGCTCCGAAGCGCCGCCGAACTTCATTCGGCTGGTTGTCGCAATAACGCCGTCAATGTTGTTACCCGTGGCGGCCAGCGGCATCCCATTCCATGTCGTATAGCCCCCGTTACTAACGGCGCCAGGAACGATCCGGGACAATTGCGAGATGTCGCGGCCGATAACTGGCAGATCTTCGACCTGCCCTAAATCAATCGAGCCAGTGATTGCGTTAGACGTTTTCTCAACCACCGGCGCTTGCCCGCTTACAGTGACCTGCGTAGACTGCGTACCCACAGTCAGACTCACTGTAACATCCGTCGTGCGCGTCGCTTGCACGGCGACTGATTCCAATACCTGACTTTGAAAGCCAGACTTTGCCACCGTCAACCTGTAGGTTCCAACAGGCAGTGCTACAAACGAGTATGAGCCGGAAGACTCGGCCACGGCGGTGCGGACTCGGCTTGTAGCCAAGTCTTCCAGAGTCAATTTCGCATCGGGCACAGTCGCACCGCTCGGATCCAAGACTTTGACGGCTATGGTCCCCTGACCTGTGATCTGCCCCCAGGTTTGGGGCGCGCACAATCCAACCAACACGAGCGCCAAGACAAGGGCTCTCCTGAGAAAAGGGTGAGCCAAGTTCCTCGTCATACTTTCCTCCTGTTTCTTTCGCTGCCTAGAATTGCGTTTTGTTCAGCGACCAAGCGGTTCGGATGCCTCCAGGCAGAGCACGGGCCGAACCTTCGCGGCTCTGCAAGCGCTTGCAATAGGGCCAACAACCATTGCCGATCTCGAAAACGTGGAATCGTCAACTTCGGAAAGCACTGCGGACCCCATCCCGCGACTTCTAGAACCCACTTCCCTTTGTCACCTGGTGACTCACAAATGGCGACTCAAACCAACGGCCACCGCGCTGAATCGCTTTCGGAGTCTCCTTTGGTATACGTTATCGTACACAGAATGCGCGCAACCTACCACGCCACATTCCCCCTGTCAACTGTTTTGTCGATTTTGTCGATTTTTTGCCGTCAGGCCTGGCTCTACCATCGGGAACGAATCCCGCCTGAGCAAAACTTGCGGTAGTCCGCCGCCGCTTGCAGGTTTCCCTGATAACCTCAAAGAGACTGCCTCAGAGCGCCGGCACTCGGGGGAAAGCACGTACGATAAGGCCCTCGCGTTCCTTGATGGTGACAATCTGATCCGCTTTTATGTTGGCGACCCTCGTCTGCCCGCCACTTGGCCACAAAACTTCCACAGCGTCAACTTGGGTGCGGTTGCCTAGGCCAAAATGAAGCCGCGGGTCCTGTGCGGATTCGTAGCTCATTCCCCCCTTTTTCTCATGATGAAGAACAAGGTCTCCGGCCGTGACTTTCACACGAGCACCCACTCCGTCGCGGTTCGATTTCGTTCCGATCAAAAGAGTCTGCAGCCAGTGATTCGCATTTCCGCCATCGTTTCGAAGAAGCTGCGGCCGCTGCCCATTGTTGCTCACCAGAATGTCCAAGTCGCCGTCGTTGTCGAAATCCCCCACTGCGGCGCCGCGGCCCACGGTCGGCAGCTGAAAATCCGGCCCGAGTTGATCGCTCACATTCTCGAAAATGCCATGCCCCGTGTTGCGAAACATCAGCTTCGGCTCGGCGTAGTAAACATCGCTCTTGTACCGGTGGACGTTGTCCAGCACATGTCCGCACGCCATGAAGAGGTCCAGCGCCCCATCGTTGTCATAATCCATAAACCGCGTGCCAAACTCGCTCATGTGATACGTGGCGTAACCGATTTTCGAGCTGAGCGTGACGTCATCGAAATACTTGGCATCGGTATTTCGATAAAACCGCGCCAGTTGCGAGTCCAAATGCGTCACCGCCAGATCGAATCGGCCGCTCCCCGTGACGTCGCCCGCATCGACGCCCATTCCAGCTTCCGGCTGCCCATCCAGACTGACAGCAACGCCGGCCATATAGCCTACTTCCGTGAATGTGCCGTCATGATTGTTGCGAAACAGCAGGTTCGGCAGCGAATCGTTCGCGATGAAAATGTCCTGCCATCCGTCGCCGTCGTAGTCGAAAGTAACCACCCCAAGTCCGTTCGCGGGCTTCAGCCCGATTCCCGATGATTTGCTCACGTCCGTGAACGTCCCGTCGCCGTTGTTGTGAAACAGTGTCGGAGCCACGGGGTCGAAATCGTTGGGATGGCAGTAGCTCCGCATCCCCAGAGCGTGATCGCCGCACCAGAAGTCGTGCTCAGGCGCCCACGCCACGTAGTTCACAATCACCAGGTCCAGCCGTCCGTCGTTGTCGTAGTCGAACCAGGCGGCGCTCGAACCCCACCGCCCTACATTTTCCATTCCCGAACGCGCCGTCACATCCGTGAACGTGCCGTCGCCGTTGTTGTGATACAGAATGCATCGGCCGTATCCCAGCACCAACAAGTCCGGAAAACCGTCGTTGTCGTAGTCGCCCACCGCCACCCCCATTCCGAACAGCCCTTGCGCGCCAACTCCCGCTTTTTCCGTGACGTCCGTGAAGGTTCCGTCTCCATTGTTGCGGTACAGAGCGCTCCGCAGCGGCTTCTTCGGCTGATACGCCTTCGTTGCAGCGCTATTGACCAGGTACAAGTCCAGCAAGCCGTTCTGGTCATAATCGATCCAGCCGCATCCCGCGCCCATTGTTTCGATCAGGTATTTCTGCGCTGAGGCTGCATTGTCGTGCAGGAAGGAAATGCCCGCGCGTTCCGCGACATCAGCAAACTTCACGGAATTCGCACGGGATGGCGCTTTCCAGCCCGTCGCGCCAATCGCCAGCGCTGCTCCTGTCATTCGCAGCAATTCCCGCCGGGAAAATTCTCTAGACCGTCTCATTCGAAAGGTGTTCACCGTCCAAAAACGAAGAACGCCAAACCACGTACCGTATAGCACGCGCCCCGCAGCGCGTAAAGCGTCGTCGCTGGTGTTCGCGAAAATTGTTTTGCAAATCCTGGCAACCACTTGCGCGCTTTGCGCTGGCTGCTATGATTCGGAAGCTAGAGACTTCTCGTCGAAATTGCACAGATGCCTCGCTTTCGCAATCTTGAGCAAAATTTCCTTTCGCGCCGGCGTTTCCTCAAGATGCTCGGCGCCGGAACCGCCTGCGCCACGATCGAGAACACTGCGCCACTCGCGCCCGCCGCGAAAATTCCGGCGCAGTCCGAGCCGGCGCCCGACTTCGAAGAAATCCCTCCATCCGCCAGCGGAATTTCCTGGGTTCACACCGCCGGCCTTTCTTCTTCAATGTATCTGCCCGAAACGGACGGCGCAGGCTGCGCCTTCGTCGACTACGATAACGACGGCTGGATGGACATCTACCTCGTCAACAGCGGTAAGTGTGACTTCTACACACCGCCTCATACGCTGAGGAACGCGCTCTACCGCAACAACCGCGATGGCACTTTCACCGACGTCACCGAAAAAGCCTGCGTCCCGGGGAATGCCTACGGCATGGGTGTAGCCGTCGGCGATTACGACAACGATGGCTTTCCTGACCTTTACGTCACGCAATACGCTCAGGGTATTCTCTACCACAACAATGGTGATGGCACTTTCACCGATGTCACCGCCAAAGCCGGAGTCGCCACTCCCGGCTGGAGCACGAGCGCCGTCTGGTTCGATTACGACAACGACGGCCGCCTCGATCTTTTCGTTCTGCAATTCGCAAAGCTCGACAAATCCATTTGGTGTGGCAATAAGCTCACCGGCGAGCGTTGGTATTGCCGCCCCACCGTCTACGAGCCCATGCCCAACTGGCTCTTTCATAACAACGGTGACGGCACCTTCACCGACCTCAGCCGCGAATCGGGCATCACCCGCTGGCCCGGGAAAGGATGGGGCGTGGTTGCCGCCGACATCAACAACGATGGGTGGGTGGACCTCTTTATCGGCAACGACACCGTTCCGAATTTCCTTTTCGCCAATCGCGGCAAAGGCAAGTTTGAGGAAATCGGGGCGCTTGCCGCCGTCGGCTACAATCCGTTCGGACTCGCTCGTTCAGGCATGGGAGTTGACGCCTGCGACTACGACCAGGATGGCTGGATCGATCTCTTCGTTGCCAACATCGACCACGAAATGTTTTCGCTGTACCACAACAATCGCGACGAAACCTTTACCGACGTCGCTCCCGGGCTCGGCATCGCCTCCAGCACCATGATGCTCAGCGGTATGGGACAAAAATTCTTCGACTACGATAACGACGGCAACCTCGACCTGCTTCTTTGCAACGGCCACCCCGAACTGAACGTCGCCAAAATGGTTCCCGGCGTGACCTACGCCGAGCCCATGATGCTCTATCGCAATACCGGCCGCGGCTTTGAAAACATCAGCAAGCGCTGCGGGCCCATTTTTTCAAAGCTCATCGCCGGTCGCGGTCTCGCCATCGGGGATTTCGATAACGACGGCTCCGTCGACGTCCTCGTCTCGGTCAATGACAGTCCGCCCATTCTCCTGCGCAATAACGCAGGCCGCCGCAATCACTGGCTCGGTGTTCGCCTGGTCGGCAAGAAGTGCAATCGCGACGCCGTCTGCGCAAAAGTGACCTATCGGGCCGGCGACCTTGAACGCCACCAGTTCAAAGTCGGCGGCGGAAGCTATCTTTCCTACCACGATCCGCGCATGGTTCTAGGGCTCGGCTCGCGCACGAAAATCGACTGGCTCGAAATCAAATGGCCTCAGCCAAGCGGTGCCGTCGAGCGCTTCAAGGACTTGCCCATCGATCGCTACATCACCATCACCGAAGGCGAATCGAAGTGGAAGTAGCCTGCGTGCGTATCAGTTGGGGCCTCGCAGCGCGTTTGCCGGCCGCTGACGGTAGAGCTTGGCTTCTTAGACGCGTGTAGCCCCGTGTCGCAAGGGATTCATTTATGGGGAGTGTGGAAACCCTGCTCCCCCTTTGGCTTCACAACACTTGTAAGGGCGGACCGCCGCGCCCCTTTCCGGGGGAAGATCGGGGCTCCGCTCAAAACTAATGCGGCTGCAGCAAATCCATCGTGCTTGCCGGACCGGGATTCCATTTCTTCTCCGCCTCAAGCTGCAAATTGCGCTGCCGCTCCGCTTCCTGCTTATTCCCGCTCCGAGCGTATGCGATCGCCAGTTGGTAATACCCTGCCGGATCTGCCGGTTCTAGTTCCACATATTTTCTCAGCGAAGAAATCGCCTCGGGAAATTTCCCCGCCCCGTTCAACGCAATTCCGAGTCCCAGGTACGGCTGCGCCAGGCCGACGTCGAGTTGCGTTGCGCGAGTGAAGTGCTTGATGGCCTCTTCTGCACTCTGCTGCCGCCAAGCAAGATCACCCAACATGAATTCCGCAGCCGGCGAATCCGGATTCACCCTCAACTCCTCCCCGAATTCCTTACGCGCTTCTTCCGCCGTTTCCGGCGTCATCGGCTTCGCCAGAATGATTCGCCCAAGCTGGTAGTGGACTCCCGGCTGATTCGGATACTGCTCCAGAATCTTCTTGTATTTCGCGGTCGCGTTTTCGTACTCCCCTCTCGCCTGGTAGGACTCGGCTAGCAGCTCCTGCGCTTCCGCCGAGTCTCCCGCTCGATTGAGCAAGCGCTGTGCCGCCCGGTTCGCCAGTTCCGAGTAGTAGCGTGTCGTCAGATAGAGCACTTTGGTGTCGCTTGGAAACTCGCGGTTGAGCCAGAGCAGCGATTCCACAACGGCATCTTCCTGGTCGGTGACCATCCCGCATTGCGCAGTCGCCATCGCCGCCTGGTAGCGCAATTTCTTATCCGTGATCTGCCGCGTACCTTTCTTCAAAATGGCTAGAGCCTCAATACAGTGTCCCGTCGACGCCAGGTCGATTCCCCGTTCGAGAGACGTTGCGGATACTCCCTTGCTCAATGGCACGTCAGTCGGCGCCTGGGCTTCGGATAGCCCGCCAGCCAGACCCCAAGCGAGGCACAGGACCGCTAAACCGAGGACGCGGCCCGATTTCGCGACGTGACTCACAGAAGTCTTCCCGAGAAACGGATGCGCTGAAGCCAAAAAAAAGACGAAAAGATTGTATACGACTTAGTATCCGTAGTATAGAAGGGCCTCGCAGTTCGCCACTCGCTCTCGGAGCAAGCCAGAAACATATTTCGAAGCACGTCCACAATCGTTCCTCGGTCTACACCTGAGCCCTACCGATTCCGCACAAGAAACGCCCCGCCTTCGTAGGTCGGACGGAAGGACGATGTCCCACGGTTCTCTATCGAGACGAGGGCTTGCCCAAGCGGCTGAGAGCAAAGTTGCGTTTCTTTTCGCTGTATCCAAATTCTGTGTACTGTATCGTAGCCACAAGAAGCTACCAGGACCTCGCCCTCTTTCATCATCCCTCTATGCACAGCCTTCGTCAATTTACTGGGAAATTCACCAATTAGTGGGAAATTCACCAACTGCCGCGTTCGCCTAGGTTTTCAATTACTTGGCACAGGCGTTCCGCCCCGTTCTCCCAGTTCAACTGGATGGCCTTTTCCGCGCCAGGGCCGTCGCCCTGTTCGATGGCATTGACGATGTCCACGTGCTCGTTCACCGAGGTTTCCAGCCGGTCGATGATCGCGCTGGCGTACAGGCGCCAGTAGCGTTCGGTTTGCGGCTTCACCCCACTGTGGATGGTGCGCAATCTTGGACCCGCGCCCGCGTCGACGATTGCTTGGTGGAAACTGATGTCCAGGTCGAACAAGCGGTTCGGATCACCCTGCTGGGCCGTTGCGCACTTGCTGAGCTCATAGTTCAAACGCTTCAGTTCGCTGACAAGGGCAGCGCGCGCTTTCAGATCCAGTTGACAGCACAAGCGAGCCGCGGAGCCTTCCAGGTGACCTACGATCCAGTACAACTCGCGCGCATCTTCCTTCGTCAGGGGCGCGACAGAGAGCCGCTCCTTGCTTCCGGCGATGGAGGTAACGACGATATAGCCTTCCTGCTGGAGCCGGTGGCGCGCAGCACGGATGGGCGTGCGGCTGACGCGGAGCCGGTCGGCAAGATCCGCTTCGATGACCCGGCTGCCGGGGGCGAGTTTCCCGTGCACGATCAGTTCGCGCAGTCGGCGAAATGTGGTGTCGCTGATATTGTTGTTCGACTCTTTGCTCACCACGACCACACTCTCAGGGATGCGGGCGACCTAAGATCGGCGTTTGCTCCAATAGAAGCGAAGTAAATCTACGGGAAGTCTCTTTGGAAATGCGAATTCTTAAGCGCGCAGACGGTATCATCGAGCAACTCTCTTCGAGCAGGGAAGCCCTCGCCCTCCAGACTACGAGGGGCGCGATTGAATATACACGATAGTCTGCATCACTGCACTGGGCGGGCGGCTTGATCCTCTTTGCGGATGGCGACGCCGATTCCTTCCTAGAACTCGAAGCCCGGGACCGTTATACCCGTTTGCCTCTGGCCTTTCCCCGTGATCTGCACCGCGCAGGGCAAGCGCATCGCGAACTTCTCGAGGTCTGCAGGACCAGAGACACAGAGCTGGCGTCCCGAGCCTTGTGGAAGCACATCACCGAGGCCGGCGAGTACCTGAGAGAATTCATCAAGAGCCGACGCGAGCGACGTTCCTCGGTGAGCGAAGCTGCCGAAAGAAACCGCGACAAGAACGGCGCGAGGTCCCGCGGCAACGGCAAGTGAAGGGTCCCGTCAGGGTCCTTTTGATTTCCCGCCGGGGCAGCTCCCGTGCGGCAAAGGCGCATTTTACCCGCGGTTGTGCTGCAAGCGCTTGCACTTACTTCTTGACAAATCGCGCCATCCTGCGCTTCACTCTCCCTCGCTTCTTTTTTGAAGGGAGCGGAAATGGAAGACCAGCTTTCTCGTCGCGAACTGCTCAAGAAAACCGTTGCCGGGGTTTCCACTGCCGCTCTCTTTCATGCCGCTCGGTGGCCAGCGTCGCCTTCTGCTGCTTCCGAATCCGCAGTTGCCCCGGCAAGCGCTGGTCCAGCAAACGCCTCGGCGGTCCTGCCTCTCACGAGTACGAGCGAGGTTTTCATACCGCCGCAAGGCCGGAGTTTCTTCAAGTTCAGCTTCGACTTTCCGGAGCCTTCGGTCGCTTTCGAAAATCTGCAGTTTTCCTTCCGGGTCTACACATTCGAGAATACCTACGCGCCTGACGCGAGCTCGATGACGGCGGAATCCGCCGGGGATGGAGTTCGCGTCCAGTCGAAGGGTTTTGTGTGGGCCGGGGATCAACAAAAAGCTCCAGGCACGCTCGACGTCCGTATCACACGAAACGGCTCGTTCGTGGAGTGCCAGGCTACCGCAGAAATGGGCCAGCCGATTAAATCGATCGCTGCAATTCTTCGTGGCGTACCTCGCGGCAAGGTTTCCGTGGCCGGAGGAAACTTTTTCGATCCCAAAGATAACGAACTGCTGTTCGGCTATCCGTTCGGCGGAGGATCCTTGTTTGTCGCCGGAGGAATGGATTCTCCGGTTCTCATCATCGAGTCTCGCGAAAAGGAATATTTCTTCCTTTCCACGCTGCTCAAAGAAGTGCGCGCCAGCCGTTTTTACCTGCAGCCCGGGGAGAAAGGCTACCGCGTCGAGCTGATTCACGAACGCGAAGGCTGGGCAAAGGCGAATCGCATCGAGAGTCCGGTGTGGCGCGTTGGCCGCGCCGAGAGCCTAGAGGCGGCCTACCGCCCGCACTTCGAGCATGTCGAAAAGGCGTTTGCGATTCCGAACTGGGAAAGCCGCGCTGATGTGCCGGCATGGTTCCGCGAGGTCGCGCTGGTCATTTCGCTTCACGGGATGCATTGGACCGGTTATATCTTCAATGACTTCGCGAAATCGCTGAAAACGCTTGAATGGGTGGCCACGCAAATTCCCGCCAGGCAAGTTCTCGTGTTTCTCCCGGCGTGGGACGGCCGCTACTACTGGAATTATCCGATTTACAAGCCGGACCCGCGGCTCGGCGGCGAGCAGGGCTTTCGTACGCTGATCGACAGAGGCCACGGCATGGGCTTTCACTTCATGCCCATGTTTGGGATGAACGCGGCGAACAAACTGCTCCCCGAATTCAAGAACTTCGCCGACGCTACGACCGATCAGATCGACGGCGACCCTTTCAACTTGAACTGGGTGGACTGGGATAACGACCGCCACAATGAAGGGAACGGCGGCTACATGAATCTCGGCGTGCCTTCCTGGCGGAACTGGCTCTCCGCACGAATTGCGGACGCGATTTCGAATTACCACGCCGATGCGTATTTCCTCGACATCGCCGGCGGCTGGGAGAACAATACCAAAGCCGACATGCACGAGGGTACACGGCTGCTGGTGGAAGGCTTGCGCAAGAGATTGCCCGGCGTGCTGGTTTGCGGCGAGATGCCGTACGATGCGTTGATGAGCTTCATGCCGCTGTTCCACGTTTTTTCCGGTGGTGGATATCCTCCGGCCATGAAAAAATATGTCCGCGCGTTTGAGCACCTCAGCCAGCCCGCGCCAGGGCGCGGGAGCAGCGGCGTGCACGAATCCGGCTTCGGACATTTCAATCCGAAGACACTCAACCTGGGCAAGGAACAGATCCCTACGATCACCGTGGTGGACGATACGTTTGAAAAGTATCGCGACGTAATGACGGAAATCATCGAGCAGGCGAAACAGCGTGTGGGGCAATAAATCAGTGCGGGAGCTGCGTTGCGTGCGATGAACCGGCGGGGGATTCGAATGAAGGAAACTTTGTGGATTACAATCACGGGGGCCATGCTTATGAGCACGCTGACAGCAAGCGGTGCGGCGGGAAAATCCGGCACGACGACGAAAACGCCCTGGGGGAAGACACCCGACGGCCAGCAGGTGGATCTGTACACGCTCGGCAACCAAAACGGCGTCGCAGCGGCCATCACTACGTACGGCGGCGCGGTTGTTTCATTGAAGGTGCCCGACCGGAACGGCAAGCTCGGCGACGTGGTGCTGGGCTACGATTCGCTGGACGGCTACGTGAACGACAAGAGTTATTTCGGCGCGCTCATCGGCCGCTATGGAAACCGCATCGGGCACGCGCAATTCGCGCTGGACGGCAAGACGTACACGCTTGCGAAAAATAATGGCGAAAACACGCTTCACGGCGGAACCAAGGGCTTCAACAAAGCCGTTTGGACGGCAAAAGAAATTCCCGCCAAAAACGGCCAGGCGCTTGAGTTGACTTATCTGAGCAAGGACGGGGAAGAGGGGTTCCCCGGGAATTTGCACGTGCGGGTGATTTATACGCTGACGGATTCGAATGAACTGAAAATCGATTATTCGGCGACCACCGACAAGACCTCCGTCGTCAACCTGACCAACCATTCTTACTTCAATCTCGCCGGCCCGGGTTCAGAAGACATTCTCGACCACGTTCTGACGATGGAAGCCGACAAATTCACCCCCGTGGATTCCGGGCTGATTCCGACGGGGGAGCTTAGCGATCTGGCGGGTACGCCCTTTGATTTTCGGAAGCCGACGGCAATCGGCGCCCGCATTAATGAAGACAATGAGCAGTTGAAGCTGGGCGGCGGCTACGACCACAATTTTGTGCTGCGGCGAAAGCCGGGCGAGCCGATTTCGCTGGCGGCGCGCGTGGTGGATCCCAAAACCGGCCGCGTTCTGGAAGTGTGGACCGATCAGCCCGGGGTGCAGTTTTATACCGGGAATTTCCTGGACGGTTCGGTGCGCGGCAAGGGCGGCATCGCGTATACCAAGCGCTCGGCGTTCTGCCTGGAGACCCAGCATTTTCCGGATTCGCCGAATCATCCGAAGTTTCCTTCGACAGTGCTGAAGCCCGGGGAGCGCTATCACACGACGACCATCTACAAGTTTTCCTCGGAAAAATAGGAGTTGGTGCAAACAACCGTTGCAGGCGGCAAGAGCTTTCGTCAAGTCCAAGGAGCATCACCCATGTGCATTCGAATTCTTGCCAGTGTCTTCGTGTTGTGTTCGTTCGCGGCCTGTCCCTCACGGGCGCAAACCGCTCTTGCGCCAACTCCTCCGATGGGTTGGAACAGCTGGAATCACTTTGCGTGCAAAGTCACGGCCGCCGACGTGCGCGGAGCGGCCAGCGCGATCGCCAGCAACGGGATGAAGGAGGCGGGCTACGTGTACGTGAACGTGGACGATTGCTGGCAAGCCGGCCGCGACGAGCAGGGGCGCATTCAGCCCAACAAAAACTTCGGCGACATGAAGGCGCTCGCCGATTACGTGCACAGCAAAGGCCTAAAATTCGGAATTTATTCTTCGCCGGGCCCGGAAACGTGTGCCGGCTTTACCGGCAGCTACCAACACGAACAGCAGGATGCGCAAACTTACGCGGAGTGGGGCGTGGATTATCTGAAATACGATTGGTGCAGCGCGTCCCAGGTCTATCCGGTCAGCCAGATCCGGGAGGTTTACAAGAAAATGCACGACGCGCTCGAGAAGACCTCCCGGCCGATCGTGTTCAGCTTGTGCGAATACGGCTGGGACCTGGTTTGGAGATGGGGCAAGGACGTCGGCGGGAATTTGTGGCGGACGACCGGCGACATCCAGGACCGGTATGAGTCGATGACCAACATTGGTTTCGGGCAGGCCGGGCTCGAAGCGTTCGCGGGCCCCGGGCATTGGAACGATCCGGACATGCTCGAAATCGGCAACGGTGGTATGCGGCACGACGAGTACATTACGCACATGACGCTGTGGTGTTTGTTGGCGGCGCCGCTGCTGGCGGGGAATGATTTGACGAGAGTGACGCCGGAGGATCAGGCCATTCTCCTGAACAAAGAAGCGATTGCGGTGGATCAAGACGCCAAGGGCATCGCAGGTCACCGTGTTTCGGCGGAAGGTCCGCTAGAAGTTTGGGCCAAACCGCTGGCCGACGGCAGCGCGGCGGTCGGTCTATTCAGCCGCGCCGGAACGTTTCCCGTGAAAGTGAATTTCAAAGATATCGGCTTTACCGGGAGCGTGCATGTACGGGATCTCTGGGCCCACAAGGACCTGGGAACGTTTGACAACGAGTTCACGGCGCAAGTGCCGCGTCACGGCGCGGTGATGATCCGCGTCTCGAAGTAGGTTGCGGAGGGTGGGGACTCCGCTGGGAAGGCAAAATAGCGGTCAGCTCTTGACCGCGACTCCCGTCGAATCGCGGACGACCAGTTCAGGGTCGATGACAATTTCACGCCCGGTATCGTGCTGTTCGCGGCCATTGCCGAGAATATTGTCGAAGATGATGTGGCCGATTTGCTCGCGGGGGATGTGATTGGTGGTCAGCGACGGAGAGCAAAACTCGGCGAGTTTGATATTGTCGAACCCCGTTACGGAAACATCGCGCGGGATCTGGAGGCCCTCTTCCCGCAGCTCGCGCATCACGCCGACGGCCATGAAATCGTTGACGCAGAGAACCGCCGTGGGCCGAAAGCCCGATTCAAGCAGTTCGCGCGCAGCCTGCCTGCCCCCCTCCAGGCCATCCGGCCCCGCGAAGATCCTGGCATCGGCGCTCGGGGAGCAACGGTGTACGGACTCCAGAAAGGTTTTGCGGCGTTCGCTGATGGGGCCAAGAGTGGAGTGATGCCCGACAAAAGCCATGCGGCGATGGCCCAAGGAGCTGAGGTAACTGACAGTCTTCTTGATCCCCTTGCGATAGTCCACTCGAATGTTGGTGATATTTTTCTGCGGTGTGCCTACATCATAGAAGGCCACAGGAATGCGGCTGCCCGCCACGGTCTGGATCAAGTGCTCTTCCATTTCGGAAACAATGACGGCCAGGCCCGCTACGCGAAGCCCGATCATGAGCTGCACGCTGGCGACGAGCTGTTCGGAGCGATAATCGGTATTGGCGACCACGACCTCGAGGCCCTGGGAGTGCGCATCTGATTCGAGCGTGCGATAAATGTCCAGGAAGAATGGATTCTCCATATTGGAAACAATGATTCCAAGGATGCGGCTCTTCCCGCGTGCAAGGGAACGAGCGTGGAGGTTAGGATGGTAGTTGAGTTCCTCGGCAGCTTTCAGCACCCGGGAGCGTGTGGAGGTCTTGACGATCTCGAGATTGTTAAGGACGCGCGAGACCGTGGACGTGGAGACGCCCGCCTTTTGCGCAACGGCATCGAGATTCATCGCCAGAGTGCGCCTTTTGCGCATGAAAGAATACCTCGATCTGCGGCAGGCCTATTCTATCGAAAATCGGCCTTGCGGCGAGCCTCCAACGTGCTTCCGCCGAAGGGCGGTTGCGATCGAGGCCGCGCCGCGCCCTGATCGAAGGCACACCGCGGCAAGATTTCACTAGACTTGAGCGCAGTCGAGATCGTCGAAGAAAGGAGACAGGGGCAAGGCAAGCTTGACAAGGTTAGAGAGAGCGCAGTAAGTTCTGCATTGCAAGCGTTTGCAAAAATCGCCCCTGGCGAAGCCATGACAGAATCTTCCAATCCAGCGATGGTGCTCGGTATCCTTGTTGGCAACCGCGGCTTTTTCCCGGACCATTTGGCGCGTTCGGGCCGGCAGGAGATGATCGCTGCGCTCCACGCCCAGGGCATCAAACCCATCCTTCTCGGGGAAAGCGATTCCAAGTATGGCGCCGTGGAGACGCGGCAGGAGGCCGCGCGTTGCGCGGAGCTGTTTAAGAAGCATCGAGAGGAAATCGACGGCGTCGTCGTGACGCTGCCGAACTTCGGCGATGAGCGTGCCATTGCCGAAACGCTGCGGATGGCGAACCTCGGCGTGCCGGTGCTGATGCAGGCCACGCCGGACACGCCTTCCAAGATGACCATTCGAGACCGGCGCGACAGTTTCTGCGGAAAAATGTCCGCGTGCAACAACCTTGCGCAATACGGAATTCCTTATTCGCTGACTACACTGCATACCGAAGCACCGGGTTCGCAACAATTTCGCGACGACCTGGAGTGGTTTTTGGCGGTATGCCGGGTGGTAAAGGGACTGAAGAGGTTGCGGATTGGGGCGATTGGGGCCCGGCCGGCGGCGTTCAACACCGTCCGCTACAGCGAAAAAATCCTGGAGTCGACAGGAATTTCCGTCGAGACACTGGATCTTTCGGAGGTGATGGGGAGGATCGGCCGGCTCAAAGACCATGACGCGGCGGTCGTCGAGAGGCTCCAGGCCATTCGCGCTTATGTCTCGACCAACAGCATTCCGGAAGCAGCGCTGGTGAAAATGGCCAAGCTGGGCGCGGTGATCCATAACTGGATGAAGGAAACCGAAGTAACCATCAGCGCGATCCAATGCTGGACTTCACTCGAGGAGTTCTTCGGCGTTGTGCCTTGCACGGTGATGAGCATGATGAGCGATTCCGGGCTGTCGAGCGCGTGCGAAGTGGACGTGGCGGGTGTAATCGGGATGCATGCGCTGCAACTGGCCTCGCAAACACCGAGCGCGCTGCTCGACTGGAACAATAATTACGCCGATGATCCGGACAAGGCAGTGTGCTTTCACTGCAGCAACCTGCCAAAGCACTTTTTCAAAGATGTGCGCATGGATTTTCAGGAAATCATTGCCGGAACCGTGGGCAAGGAGAATACCTTCGGGACCTGCGTGGGCCGGGTGAAGAGCGGGCCGATGAGTTTCGCGCGCTTTTCCACCAACGATAGCGAGGGAAAGATGCGCGGCTACGTCGGCGAGGGCGAGTTTACGAACGACCCGCTCGAGACATTCGGTGGAGCGGGTGTGGTGCGCATTCCCGGGTTGCAGAAGCTGCTGCGGTTTATTTGCGAACGAGGGTTCGAACACCACGTGGCGGCAAATTTCTCGAGTTCTGCGTCGGCGGTACATGAAGCCACGACACGTTATCTCGATTGGGACGTGCACTGGCACAAGGCGGACGCGCCAGGGTGCTGAGAGAGAGTCTCGGGGAGGCCGTGATGGGCGGGAAGCATCGTTGGAATCGCCGCCAGTGGATTTCCTCCGCGGCAACCGCAGCCGGGGCGGCCGCGATCGTTCCGGGCCGCGGTTTCGCGTCGCTCGGGCGCGTGTTTGGAAACGCGGCAAGCGGACCGGTGCGCGATGCGGTGGACACGAAACTCAAGGCGTTTCCGTTGTCGCAGGTGCGCTTGCGCCGGGGAGTCTTTCTCGACCAGCTGGAAAGCAATCAAAGCTTTATCGAATCGCTGCCGAACGACCGATTGCTGCACACCTTCCGGCTGACGGCGGGCATTCCTTCGACCGCGGACCCGTTGGGTGGATGGGAGCATCCGCGCGGCGAATTGCGCGGGCATTTTGCGGGAGGACACGTGCTCTCGGCGTGCGCGCTGCTGCAGGCAGCGACGGGCGACGACGCCATCAAGCAAAAAGGAAACGTGCTGGTCGCGGAGCTGGCGAAGTGCCAGGAAAAATTGAATCAGGGCGGCTATCTCGGTGCGTATCCGACCAGTTTCTACGAGCGCTTGAAGGAAGGGAAGCGTGTTTGGGCGCCGTTTTACACCTATCACAAGATTCTTGCCGGGCACTTGGACATGTACACGCTCTGCGGAAACGAGCAGGCGCTGTCCACCGCCGAAAAAATGGCAGGGTGGGTCGACAGTTATTTGAAACCGGTCGGCGACGAGCAATGGGCCAAGATGCAAATGGTCGAGTTCGGCGGTATGGAGGAGGCTCTGTTCAACCTGTACGCCATCACCGGAAAAGAACAACACCTCGCGCTTGCGCGGCGCTTTGATCACAAGAAGTTCTTTGATCCGCTGGCAGAGGGCAAGGATGAGCTGAAAGGTCTGCATGCGAACACGAACATTCCGAAGGTGATCGGCGCGGCTCGCGGTTATGAGCTGACCGGCGAGCAGCGGTACCACGACATTGCGAATTATTTCTGGCACGAAGTCGTCTCCGAACGTACCTACTGTACAGGCGGCACGAGCAATGACGAAGGCTGGCGGGACGATCCGGGCAAATTTGCCGACCAGCTTGGCGAAGCGGCGGAAGAATGCTGCTGCGGCTACAATCTGCTGAAGTTGACGCGGCACCTTTTCAGTTGGACGGGCGAACCTGCGACGATGGATTACTACGAGCGGACGCTCTTCAACAGCCGCCTTGGCACCGAGGACACCGACGGCATGAAGATGTATTACGTGTCGCTGATGCCGGGGCTCTGGAGAACCTTCGGGACGCGCTTCGATTCTTTCTGGTGCTGCACGGGGACTGGCGCGGAGGAATTTGGCAAATTTGGCGACACGATTTATTTCCACGATGGGCAGGGCCTGTACGTCAACTTGTTTATCGCTTCGGAACTGAGCTGGCCGGAAAAGAAAGTCACCGTGGTGCAGGAGACGGGCTTCCCGGAGGAGGAAGGCACCTCGATCATGATCAAAACTGCGGCGCCGGTGAAGATGCCGGTGCACGTGCGCGCGCCGTATTGGGCAACGCGCGGCGTAACGGTCTCGGTCAATGGGAAAAAGCAGGAGGTGACGGCTCGGCCGAGCTCTTACTTCACACTGGATCGCACGTGGAATGATGGCGACAAAATCCAAGTGGCCATGCCCATGGGCTTGCACCTCGCGCCGCTTCCGGATGAACCCACTCTGCAAGCGGCCATGTATGGGCCATTGGTTCTCGCCGGGCGGCTGGGAACGAAGGGGCTGACCCACGAACACGTTTATGGGCCGCTCGGGCCGGATGAAGCCAGGAATATTCCCGTGCCGCCGCTTACCGGCTCGGTCGACGCTCCTGATTGGGTAGAACAGGTGAAGGGACAAACGCTCGCTTTTCAGACGGTGGGACAAAAGAGCGAGATTGATGTTTCGCCTTTCTATCAAGTGAACGACGAGCGCTACACCGTCTATTGGAAAGTGAACCGCAAAAGCGCGTAACGGGCCACCACAGCCGGAGCCTTGACTTTGCCTTTTGCACGCGAAATGAAAAGAAGCTCGGGCCAAATTAACTCCCACTAGGAGATGCGATGCTGGCGAAAATTTCCCGAAGGAAATTTGTCGGGGACGCTGCGGCTGTGTCGCTGTGCTCGCTCGTTCCGCGGCTCGCGGGTGCGGCTAGCGGCGCGACCCGCAAGATGACCGTGCTGGCGGACGAGGAAATTGGCACCGTGCGGCCGGAATTTCATGGCCATTTTGCCGAGCATCTCGGTTCCTGCGTGTACGGCGGTTTGTGGGTGGGAAAAAGTTCGCCGATTCCTAACATCAATGGCTATCGCCGGCAGGCCGTCGAGTACTTGAAAGAACTTGGGATTCCCGTACTGCGATGGCCGGGCGGGTGTTATGCGGATGATTATCATTGGCGGGACGGCATCGGACCGGCGGAGAGCCGGCCGAAGCGCGTCAATATTCATTGGGGCGGGTACGTGGAGGACGGCAGCTTTGGTACCCACGAATTCATCGGCTTGTGCCGGCTGATTGGCGCGGAGCCGTATCTCGCGGGCAATGTGGGAAGTGGCTCGCCGCAGGAGATGCGCGATTGGATCGAGTACTGCAACCTTCCCTCGGGCAGCACACTGGCCGAAGAGCGCATCAAGAACGGCGCCACGGAGCCCTTCCGCGTGCGTTATTGGGGCGTCGGCAATGAAGCCTGGGGCTGCGGCGGGTGGATGCGGCCGGAAGTGTATGCCGATCACTACCGGCAGTTTTCCGTCTATCTGCGCAAGTACGGCGATACGGACCGCTTCCTGATTGCCAGCGGCCCGAATGGAAACGACACGCGCTGGTCCCGCAAGTTCATGGACACCCTCGAAGGCGGAAAGCCGGATGGCATCTCCATGCACTATTACGAGGGTGGGGAAGATCATCCGCTGCACTTCACCGAGGAGCATTTGAAGAAGCAGCTCGCCATTTTCCCGCGTGTGGAAGACGCCATCGTCCAGCAGCGCTCACTGTTCGACAGCTATCGCGAAGGTCGCAAGATAGCGCTGGTATTTGACGAATGGGGCGTGTGGGACCGCATTGCCGAAGAAGACGAAAAGAAATTCGGCAAGCTGTGGCAGCAGAGCACCATGCGCAGCGCCGCGGCGGCGGGCTTAGGACTGAACATTTTCAATCGCCAGGCCGATAAGCTGTACATGTGCAACATCGCGCAAATTGTGAACGTGCTGCAGTCGCTGCTGCTCACGGACGGATCGGAAGGGAAGCAGTCGATTCGCACGACGACCTATCACGCATTCGCTTTGTTCAAGGCGCATCGCGGAAATAGCGCCGTCAAGGTCGAAACTGATTCTGCAACTTCGGATCGAGAAAAGCCATCGCTCGACTTGTCGGTTTCCGCGTCGACAAAAAATGGACTAGTCTTATTGAGCCTGGTGAATCCACTTCCCGATCAGGATTTGGAAATCCAATGTGCCCTGCGTGGCGCGACCGCCAAGAACGCGAGCGCGCTTTTGCTCCATGACGCCGACTGGAACGCCTCGAACAGCTTTGATGCGCCGGACCGAGTGGTGCCGAAGCCGCATCCTGTGAAAGTCGAAGGCGCAACGGTGCGTCTAGACTTGCCGCGGATGTCGGTCGTCACGGTGACCCTAACTCCGTAGCCGGAGATGGCGGGAAGAGCCAGCCTGCAGGCTCCAGAATTCGCTTTGCCGGTTTTCATAACCAGGCTAAACGCGTAGCATGCCAGCGGCAAAACTCTTCGTTAAGAAACGAAAGGGGATGGAGCGAATGCGCGCTACTTCGGTTTGTCGTCTTGCGATCAAAACGGGATTGCTCCTTGCGGCATTGGCAGGTTGCGCGGTCCTCGCCGGTGCGCAGAGACCGCCTGGGGCCCGCGGCGACGAGGAGACCTTCCGGTTTCGCTTTGTGGGACCGCGTGCAGGAAACCGGGTGGCTTCGATCGCGGGTGTTCCCGGCGACCCGAGCACCTATTACGCCGGAGCGGCGTCCGGTGGTGTTTGGAAAACCACGGACGGCGGGAATCGCTGGGAACCCATTTTCGACAAGGAGCAGGTAGCGGCCATTGGGGCGATCGCCGTAGCTCCTTCAGACCCAAGCGTGATTTGGGTGGGCACGGGCGAGGCCTGGGCGATTCGCGACAGCGACGTGATGGGCAACGGCGTTTATGTCTCAACGGATTCCGGGAAGAGCTGGACGCACGCGGGCCTGGAGGACACGGGACGCATCGGCAGAATCGTAGTTCATCCCAGCAATCCGGACATCGCGTTCGTGTGCGCACTGGGCCGCACCACCGGCCCGCAGCAGGAGCGCGGCGTGTATCGCACGACGGACCGGGGACAACATTGGGAGCGCGTGCTTTTTGCCGACGCAAATACCGGTTGCTCTGGACTTGCCATGGACCCACGCAATCCGCGGATTCTTCTTGCGGGAATGTGGCAAGTGGAAATGCATACTTACGGAGAGCTGAGCGGCGGCCCGGGCAGTGCGGTTTACCTTTCGAAGGATGGCGGAACGAAATGGACCAAGCTCGAAGGCCACGGCTTGCCAAAGCCGCCTCTGGGAAAAATCGACGTAGCCATCGCGCCGACCAATTCCGACCGCTACTTCGCCCTGATTCAAACCAAAGATCAAGGGGCATTGTGGCGCTCTGACAACGCCGGCGACGCCTGGCAGGTGGTGAATTACCAGCGCCAGTTGATTGGGCGAGCGGGATATTACATTCGCATCGCCGTTTCCACCGGAAACGACAACGAGGTCTACGTTGCCAACAGCAGTTTTCTCGAGTCGCTCGACGGTGGCGAAATTTTCAAGGAAGTGCCCTGGGGCGGCGACAATCATGACATTTGGATTGATCCTCAGAATGCGGATCGCTTCGTTATCACCGACGACGGCGGGCTGAACATCACCGCCGTGCATGGCCGCGGCTTCCATCGCATCCAACTCCCGATTGGGCAGATGTATCACGTTGCCGTCGACAACCAGGTGCCGTACTACGTCTACACCAACATGCAGGACGGGCCAAACATGCGCGGCCCGAGTATTGCCCCGCCGCTTGAATATGGCCGCGTGGTGGATACCGGCTGGGAGCGCCGCATGGGCGGATGCGAATCCGGTTTCACGCTGCCGGATCCGACCGACCCAAGCATCGTGTGGGCGAGTTGCTACGGAAACGAAGTGACGCGCTGGGACGCCAAGACCAAGCGTGCGCGCTCGGTAAGTCCCTGGATGCATTCTCTGGATTCGCCCCCGAGCGAGTTGAAATACCGTTGTCATTGGACTCCGCCCCTGGCCATCGATCCGTTCGACCACAACACGGTCTACTACGGCTGCCAAGTCGTTTTCAAAACAACCAATGGCGGGCAAAGTTGGTCGGTCATCAGTCCGGATCTTTCCACGCAGGACCCGAAGTACCTTGGCTCTTCCGGCGGAATTATTGGCGACAACCTCGGCCAGTTTTATGGCGAGGTGGTCTTCGCCATCGCCCCCTCGGAACTGCAGCAGGGCCTCATCTGGGCCGGTACGAATGACGGTTTGATTTGGTACACCAAAGACGGCGGTCGAAACTGGACCAACGTCACCAAAAACATCAGGGATTTGCCGCCTTGGGGCACGGTCACGCGCATCGAGCCGTCGCATTTCGAACCCGGTACGGCTTACGTTTCGATCGACTATCATTTGATGGACAACCGCGATCCCTACATTTTCAAGACCACGGATTTCGGCAAAACCTGGACAAAGATCACTGAAGGATTGCCCCGGCACGCCCTTGCTTACGTGCGGACCGTTGCGGAAGATCCCAACCAGAAAGGCCTGCTCTTTGCCGGCACGGGAAACGGTCTGTTCTACTCCCTTGACGACGGAGCGCGCTGGACTGCATTCACGGCGGGCTTGCCCCACGCTCCGGTCACCTGGGACGTGGTGCAAAAGCAGTTTCGCGATCTCGTCGTCTCGACCTACGGGCGCGGGATTTACATTCTCGATGACATCACGCCGCTCGAGCAGATGGCCCAGAAAACCACGGACGCGCCGGTGCACCTCTTCGCTCCGCGCGATACATTTCGGCTTTCCCCTAACGGCGGCGCAGTCGTCACCTATTCCCTAAGGGCGGCGAGTAAAGCTCCGCCAAAAATCGACATCCTCGATGCGAGCGGTGCTGTCATTCGAAAGCTCGATGCGCCGGGCCGCGCCGGCGTGAATCGCGTGCAATGGAACTTTCTCTACGATCCGCCGAAGCTCGTCGCGCTGCGCACGACTCCGCCGGAGAATCCGCACGTTTGGGAGGAGCGCCGTTTCCGCGGGAGCGATACGCGGCAGGTTTTGCATTGGGGAATTCGCGAAGCCGAGGTCGGGCCGATGGCTTTGCCCGGGAAATATACCGTTCGCCTCACCGTGGACGGGCAAAGCTTCACCGAGCCCCTGACCATCGCGAAGAACCCCAATGTTCACGCGAGCGATGACGGCTTAGCGGCAGCGTTCAAGCTGCAACTGCGCATTCGCGACGACATCACCAAAGCTTCGGAAGCCACCAACAAATTGGAATGGATGCGCAAACAGCTCGATGTGATTGCCCGCATGCTCGGGCGAAAGAACGCGCTGCCCGGCGAAGAGAAAAAAGAAGAAGCGAAGGACGCCAAACAGGAAAAGAGCGAAGCCAATCCCGATCCCGAATTACTCAAGGCGGTCGAGGCCATCGACCAGAAGATGCAGGACGTGGAATACAGGTTCATCTCTCGCGCGGACGCGCTCAGCGACGACAAATACTATTCCATTCCCGAGAAAATCTATCTGCAGCTGATCTGGCTAAATGGCGAAGTGGGTACTGGCGCCGGAGACGTCGCCGGCGGTGTGGACAATCCTCCCACCGACACGGCTGCGGTCCTTCTCGAAACCATAGAGAAAGAACTTGCTGACGCAGAGAGCAGTTATCAAAACCTCATTGAGAAAGAGCTCCCTGCCTTCAATCGCGCGCTGCTCGATAAGGGCATCACTCCCGTGGCATTTGTTCGTCCACCGAATGATGAGGAGGAGGAGGACGAAGGCGGCGGATAAGCGAAACGCGAGCGGCGAACAAGTTCCCAAGGAGGAAGAATCCCGATGAAGATCCATCCTCACTGCTGGTTTTGCCTCGCGGTTGTATCGCTCTTTTGTGCCTCTTGGAGCGTGGCGCAAGGGACGCGTGAGGACTATCATCGCGCTGAGCAGTTCCTCCCTGGGAATCTGCGTCATCGCATCTACCTGGCTGAGGTGGCGCCGCATTGGATCGCCAAGAAAAATCGCTTCTGGTATCACAAAGCGGGAACGAATGGCGCGGAGTTTCTTCTCGTTGATGCCGACCAAAACAGCGTCGGCCCTGCTTTTGACCACCCGCGCCTTGCCAGTTCGCTTGCCAAGGCGCTCGGACGCGAAGTTCAACCAACGGCGCTTCCTTTTGACTCGATTGATTTCTCCGAGGATGGAAAATCCGTTTCTTTCCAGGTAGACGGTGCGCCGTGGTCCTGCGGGCTTGAGAATTACGAGTGCCAAAGGGGGCCCGAGCCCGTCGCAGGTCAATATGAAGACGCTTCGCCGAACAAAGAGTGGGTCGCCTACGTCAAGGACCACGACCTGTACGTCCGCTATGTCTCGACCGGCGAAGTGGTTCGTCTGACGCGCGACGGCGAAGCCTCCTACGACTACGCCATGCCGATTCCCTCGCTCCGGCCGCTGGTCGCGCAAGGAACGCAGGACATCAAGCAGCGCCCGGCTGTGTTTTGGTCGCCGGATTCCCGCAAACTCGTAACCTATCGCATGGACACGCGCAACGCCGGGCGCTTCAGCTATCTGCAGTTCGTTCCTCCCGGCCAACTTCGCCCGAAGGAATACACCGTGGTGTACCCGTTGCCCGGCGAGGTTTTGCCGAAAGCGGAACCGATTATCTTTGATGTGCCAAGCGGTAAGCGCATCGAAGTAAAGACCGCGCCCATCGAAATACAATTTCAGGGCGGGCCGGGATTCGACTGGTACGAGGACAGCAAGGCATTTTCTTACGACGCGTGGGAGCGCGGCGAAAAATCCATCGAACTGCGCGAAGCGGATGCGGGCACGGGCGAGCAACGCGTCGTGGTTCGCGAGAAATCGGACCGCTACGTCGATCCGGGAGAAACGCATTTCCGGATTCTGCACGAAACGGGCGACGTCCTCTGGACCTCGGAGCGTGACGGCTGGAACCACCTCTATCTTTCGAGTCTTAAGACCGGCGAGCTTCGGGGCCAATTGACTTTAGGGCCGTGGGTCGTACGCCAGATTGTCGATGCGGATGAAAAGGGGCGCCGCGTCTATTTCCTGGCCAACGGCCGCGAAAAAGACGAAGACCCCTACCAGACGCATCTTTATGTGGTTGGCTTCGACGGCAAGGGCCTCGCACTGCTGGCGCCGGAAAATGCCAGCCACACGGTGAGCTTTTCTCCGGATCGCACCTATTTTGTCGACAATTTTTCCCGGCCGGATCTGCCTGCGGTTGCTGTGCTGAAGCGGACCAAGGACGGCTCCGAGGTTCGCGTTCTCGAGCAGACGGACACAAGCGAGTTGGTGAAAGCCGGCTGGAAAGCCCCCGAGCCGTTTCGCGGCAAAGCCAAGGACGGAACCACCGATTTGTACGCGCTGATCTGGAAGCCCTCGAATTTCGACGCCGCGAAGAAGTATCCCATCGTCGAGATGGTTTATACCGGCCCGCAGGGATTTTTTGTGCCGAAAACCTTTGGCGCAGCACTGCGCAACGGACAGCAACAAATCGCTGAGCTGGGTTTCGTTGGTGTAATGGTCGACGGGCGCGGCACGACCGGCCGCTCGCGCGCTTTCCATGAATTTTCTTATCGCAACCTAGGCGGCGCATTTGAAGATCACGTCGAAATGATCAAGCAGATGGCGGCAAAGTTCCCCTACCTGGATCGCGACCGCGTCGGCATTTATGGCACGTCAGCGGGCGGATACGGCGCCGCCCATGCCATCCTGTCGTTTCCCGATTTCTACAAGGTGTGCGTCGCGATTTCCGGCGACCATGACGCGCGGCTCGACAAAGCCTGGTGGAACGAACTCTATCAGGGCTATCCCGTCGGTCCGGACTACGCCGAACAATCGAACGTAACCATGGCCAGCCGCTTGAAGGGGCACCTGCTCGTCGAGCACGGCGACATCGATGACAACGTTCACGTCGTCGAGACCATGCGCTTGACCGATGCGCTTATTCGAGCCAACAAGAATTTCGACCAGCTCATCGTTCCCAACATGTACCATGGCGAAGGCGGTAATCCGTATTTGATCCGGCGACGGTGGGATTATTTCGTCGAGTATCTGCTGGGCGTAAATCCGCCGCCGGACTTTGCCATTCACGAAGAGCGGGAAAATGTGCCGCCGCGGGCCCGATAAAAAGCAGGAACAGTGTCGTTCCATCGCCAGGCATGTGGGAGGGAGGCGCGTCTTTGAACTCAAGAAGAATTCTTGCGGTGCGAGTGAGCCGCTTGCGCATAAACTCGCGTTTGCTCGACCGAAAAATACTGCACATAACGTTTTTGGCCGGCGGGCTCGGCGCAATTGCCGGAAACAGTTTCGCTCAGCTCCCTCCCAAAGCTCCTAACTCCAGCGTCATCACCCTGACTCCGCAGCCCGGATATTTTACCGAGCCCGGCATCGCCATCAATCCCAATAATCCACAGCAAGTCGTCGCCGTGTATCAGGACAATGCTCACGCCGCGTATTCCTTCGACGCAGGTCGTACCTGGCAGATCGCCACGGGCGTCGAGTCCACCAGCTACCGTGTTTCCGGAGACGTATCTACGACCTTCGACAATCAAGGTCACGCTTTCGTCTGTTACATCGCGTTCGACAAGCTCGGAACATTCAACTACTGGGGCCACAATTCCTCGCGAAATGGGATTTACATTCGCCGTTCGCTCGACGGCGGCAAGACCTGGGAAGCCAAAGACATTCTAGCCACCGGGCAGCCCGACAAAACGCCTGACCAAAAAGACGTGCCTTGGGAGGATAAGCCGTACATCGTTGCCGATAACAGCCATGGCCCCTATGCCGGCAACCTCTATATTGGCTGGACGCGCTGGACCATTGCCGATTCGCAAATTCAATTCGTGCGCTCTACCGACGATGGCAAAACCTGGTCGAACCCCATGGAAATCGACGACGTGCGCGGTCTTCCGCGCGACGACAACGGCGCCGTCGAGGGTTTCGCCGGCGCGGTCGGCCCGGACAGCACGCTTTACGTCGTCTGGGCAGACGGCAATCATCTGGTCTTCACTTCGTCCTCCGACGGCGGGCACACGTTCGCGCCAACGCGCAACATCATGAATACGGCACCGACCATGTTCAGCATCGATGCTGTGGCTCGCGCCAATGGCTTCCCGCAGATTGCCATCGACCCGCGCGGCGGCGAGAAGGGCGGACGCTTGTACGTAGCCTGGGCCGACTACCGCCATGGCGAAATCGATGTGTTTTGTTCTTCGTCGAAGGATTACGGAGCTAGTTGGTCACCGGCCACTCGCGTGAACGGCGATCCCGTGCATAACGGCGCCGACCATTTCTTCCAATGGATGGCGGTGGATCCATCCGATGGTTTCATTTACGTCGCGTTTTATGACCGGCGCGGCGATCCGAGGAATCGTGCACAAGCCGTGGTTCTTGCCCGTTCCACCGACAGCGGCCAATCCTTTCAAAACTATTCTTGGACCGAACAACCGTTCAATGCCAAGGGCGCCTTTATCGGCGATTACAACGGGCTAGCGGCGATGAACGGCCGCGTCTATGGAATCTGGACGGAAAAGCCGGAAGATATAACCACGCGAAATACTGTGATTCGCGTCGGCTTAGCCGACTTCGCAGCATCCTCGGCTGCGTCGTCGGCAAATTCTTCCGTCTCGCCGAAGGCGAATCTGAAATAATACCGAGTGTTGAAAAACTCTCTTCCATTGTTGAACGAGTTTCGCGCGCGCTTTGGCACTTCTGCCAGCCTCTATCGTGCGCCGGGACGTGTGAATCTCATCGGTGAGCATACCGATTACAACGATGGTTTTGTCCTGCCCGCGGCCATCGAATTCTACTGCTCGGTCGCCGCCGCTCCGCGCACCGATAGAAAGCTTGTCATCCGTTCCGAAAATTTCAACGAGACCGTCGAAGGAAATCTCGATGCTCTTTCTGGCATCGGCAAAAATCATTGGTCGAGCTATCCCCTCGGGGTGGCTTGGGCAATCGAAGCTTCGGGGAAAAAGCTGAAAGGAGCGAATTTTCTGATCCGCGGCGATATTCCGCTCGGCGCAGGGTTAAGCTCATCAGCGGCTATCGAAGTTGCGACCGGCTTTGCCCTTCTCGAGCAGAGTGGACTCCCGATCGACCTTAAGGATCTCGCGCAAGTGTGTCAGAAGGCGGAGAACGAATTTGTCGGCGCGCGTGTCGGCATCATGGATCAGTTTGTCTCGTGCCACGGTCGCGCTTCGCATGCGCTAGTGCTGGACTGTCGTTCGCTCGAATACCATTTGGTAAAGCTACCGCCGGGAGTCCGACTGGTGATCTGCAACTCCATGGTGAAGCACGAAATCGGCGCGAGCCAATACAATGTGCGCCGCGCCGAGTGCGAGCAGGGGGTTCGAATACTTCGCGACGTCCTGCCGGGGATTCGCGCGCTTCGCGATGTCAAACTCGCTCAATTAGAAGAGCACCGCGGGCTTCTGAGCCCAAAGGTATATTCGCGTTGTCATCATGTCGTCACGGAAAATGGTCGCGTCCAGAGCGCCGTGCACGCTTTTGAATCCGGCGATCTCCGCGGGTTCGGGCGGTTGATGAGCGACTCGCATCGCAGCCTTCGCGACGATTACGAAGTGAGCTCCGAGGAGCTCGACCTGCTGGTGGAGATTGCTGTCGCCCAGCCTGGCGTGATCGGGGCACGCATGACCGGAGGCGGATTTGGTGGCTGCACCATCAATCTCGTCGAGTCTTCGGCGGTGGCCGCGTTCCAGCAGCATGTAGCCGGGAGCTATTTCGCGAGAACGGGACGGAAGCCGGAAATTTATGTCTCGCCGGCCGCTGACGGCGTGCAGCGGTTGGAAGTCGGCTTGGGCAACACCCGCGACTGAAGAGGTCGTCGGCAAGGCTGGAATCAGGGTCGCTTCGAGCGCGCTGGGGGATTTGCTTTCTCCTTCGCGGGTGAGCGCGGAAGACTCCTAATATTCATAGGTTTCGTTCATAAACATGAATTTTGAAGAGCTCCTTTCCACTCCCCACAAACGCTTCAATCCGCTGCTGCGGGAATGGGTGCTCGTCTCTCCGCAGCGCACCGCGCGCCCGTGGCAGGGTAAAGTGGAAAAACTGCCGCCGGCTTCTTCCATCGCATACGATCCCAGCTGCTATCTGTGCCCTGGAAACAAGCGCGCAGGCGGCAAACAGACGCCGCAATACACGGAAACGTTCGCCTTCGACAACGACTTCCCGGCGCTGCTCCCGGATAGCAAGTCGCTCGATTATGAAGAACGCGGTTTGCTCCTGGCGCGAACCGATCGTGGCATCTGCCGCGTCTTGTGTTTTTCTCCGCGACACGACCTTACCATTCCTCGCATGAACGCCCGCGAGTTACACGGTGTCATTGACGCCTGGACCGAACAATTTTCCGTTCTCGGAGAAATCCCGTGGGTTCGCCACGTCCAGATTTTCGAAAATCGCGGCGAACTGATGGGCGCAAGCAATCCGCACCCGCATTGTCAGATTTGGGCGAACGCAACTCTCCCGAACCTTCCGGCCCGCGAAGATGAATCTCTTCGCGCCTACAACGCGGAAAAACATTCCTGTCTTCTATGCGATTATTTGCAATTGGAATTGCAGCGAGACGAGCGCATCGTTTGCCAGAACGACGCGTTCATCGTGCTGGTGCCCTTTTGGGCCGTTTGGCCGTTCGAAACGCTCGTCTTGAGCAAACGTCACGTTGCTTCGCTGGACCAGCTGAACCAAGACGAGCGCGGGCTCCTGGGAGCCATTCTTCGCCAAATTACCACGCGTTACGATAATCTTTTTGAAACCGCGTTCCCTTATTCTATGGGTTTCCATCAACGCCCGACGGACGGCCGGACCGATGAAGCCTGGCATCTGCACGCACACTATTTCCCGCCGCTGCTCCGTTCCGCCACCGTTCGAAAGTTCATGGTCGGCTATGAACTTCTCTCCTCGCCGCAGCGGGACCTCACTCCCGAAGCGGCCGCCGCGCGCCTGCGGGAAGCAAGCGAAAATCATTACCTGGATCGAGCCGAAAGCGGGAGCAAGTCTTAGGAAGCGATTCAAGTCTGGCTGCTCTTTGTTATTCGGGCGAATCGTGCTTTTTTTTGGTAACCGGATCTTCTTGCGGAGCGGGGCGCTCTCTTTGGCGGAGGGCTCCAAACGATTTCATTTGCCAATGGTTCCCATCAGAAACTTCCCTCGTCGTTAGGGCATTTCCCGCTGGCGCTGCTCGCGATTCTGTTTAACAATGCCATGTCATGAGCGGATTCACAGGCTTGCGAGTGCTGGCGCTGGAAAGCCGCCGCGCAGCCGAACTCGCCAAACTCATCTCTACCTACGGCGGTGAACCGGTCGTCGCTCCCGCCATGAGGGAGGTCCCGCTCGATTCGAACACCGAGGCTTTGTCCTTTGCTGAAGCTCTCTTGGCCGGTCAATTTGACATGGTCATTTTTCTGACCGGTGTTGGCGCGCGTGCCGTTCTAAGCGTTGCCGAGACCAAGCATCCTCGCGAGGCCTTGATCGCTGCCTTGCGCCGGGTGAAGGTTGTTCCTCGAGGCCCCAAACCCGTTGCCGTTTTGCGCGAACTAGGAATAAGTCCTGCTCTTATGGTTCCTGAACCGAATACCTGGCGTGAACTTCTGAAGGCGCTCGACGAAGCCCAAAAGTCGCTACCGGAATTTCATCTGAAAGGCGCGCGCATTGCTCTCCAGGAGTACGGGGTTTCGAATCCTGAATTAATCGGCGGTCTCACCGGCCGCGGCGCCATGGTGACGCGGGTACCCGTTTATCAGTGGGTCCTGCCGGAAGACGTCGCCCCCCTTCAATCTGCCGTCAGGGAACTTACGGCCGGGAAAATCGACGCGGTGCTCTTCACCACCGCAGTTCAAGTCGCGCATCTGTTCCAAGTCGCTGCGGAGATGAACTTGGAAAAGCCTATGTTGCAGGGATTACGTCGCGCCATCGTTGCTTCCATCGGCCCGACTACATCAGAAGAATTGCATCGAAAAGGAATTCCGGCCGATCTCGAGCCGTCTCATCCTAAGATGGGTTTTCTCGTGAAGGAGACCGCCGACCGGGCCGCCGCGCTGCTTGCCAGGAAGCGGCAGGGAAGTGCCTTCGCGTGACATCGAATTTCCGTTGCAGACGACGGAAGCCGCGCCCACGGCTCAGTCGAAAAATAAACGCAGGAATCGGCGGCTCTTCCTCACAACTCAAAAGTCATACCTAAAAAGTTCCTCACCCGAGGATTTCTTCTTCCTTGCGCGCCTCGCCCAAATCCAAAATCACCTCGCTCGGTTTGGGCGTTTCCCATCCGAAATCGTCTTTCTCTTTTTCGACCGGTGGCAGCGGCTTCGCCACTTCGCCAATGATGAGCACCGAAGGCGCCGGCAGGCCCTCCTCGAGCGCCAGTTCTTCGAGCGTGGTCCGATGGATTTGCTGTTCCGCGAGAGTGGCATTCGCCACGATCACACACGGCGTCGTTCGATCCAGTCCGCCCTCCAGCAATTTCGTGGCGATCGCTCCGTAATTTTTCCCGGGCATGTACACCGCGTAGGTGGCATCTTTCAGCGTTACGTCATCCCATTCCGGCGATACGTTTCCCGCGGTGTGGTGGCTCAAAAAAACAAGTTTGGAAGCACACCGCCGATCCGTTAAAGGAATCTTCGCGGCCGCCGCCGCACCCATCGCCGAGGTTACGCCAGGAATCACTTCGAAATCGACTCCCGCACGCGCGAGCGCTTCCATCTCTTCTCCCACGCGCCCGAAAAGCAGCGGATCTCCACCCTTGAGTCGCACTACACGCTTTCCTTCGCGCGCCCCGGCGATCAACAGCGCATGAATCTGGTCCTGGGAAATTCCTGCTTGCCCGCAGCGCTTGCCGACGTTGCGCACTTGCGTCCATGCGGGGATCAAATCCAAGATCTCCTGGGGCACCAGGTGGTCGTGCAGCACCACCTCGGCCGTCTTCAGAATCTCGGCCGCCTGGACCGTCAGTAGTTCCGGGTTTCCAGGGCCCGCCCCTATCAAATAAACTTTGCCTTTCTGGATTGGCGTTTTCATGACCTGGCCCCCGCCGCCGCGTATCTGCCATTCCGGCGGCACTCCCCCGGCGTTGCTTGCAAGCCTGTCCCCGCCGAAGGTTCTCCCTTTGAGCCTATCACCTCGTTGGACGATCTATTCCTGCGAACATTTCATCTGATGCATCGAAAATTTCGATATAAGTTAAGTTGTAAGACGATGGACCTGGACTAAGCCCTGTGGAACAAAACGGAAGAACTGGCAACCAAAAACTAAGCCGGCATGCATCATCAGGCCGCGGGGCCATGCCCGAAACGACCAAAACTGGAATTGGATTCGCTGCCTCGCATAAAAGTCTATTACGCAGGGCCTACTGAGAGGATAGACGAGGATGGCGCGGCCATCAGTCAGCGCTTTAACGGAATGCCGGACTCTCCTCTGGTACTATCGGTACTATCGCGAGCAAGCCTGCCCTGACGACTTGCGTCACGTCGTCAACGGTCACCTCGAGCCTCCGCCCTCAGTCACCTCAAATTCTTGCGGGTCGAAGTGATCATGAAGGGAGGCGCACCATAGAAATGCTGGTGCGAAAGTCATGTTTGGCAAGCGAAGTAGCGTAGCGATCAGCACGGCAGGCGCTCAAGGACATCGAGTTTGCAACTCTCGACGAAGGCATAAAGGGCACGGAGGTTGGCTGGGGCACGACGGAATCGTGCGATCCCGTTGGGGACGCGGACTACTTTTTTGTGCCCTTGGGTTTCTGCTTGCGGAGGAAAGACTTAAAGGCGTCAGCGCTGGCTAGATCGTGGAGCAAGCGCTTGCGCTCTTCGGGGTCAATGGCGGCGGCGAAGAGTTTTTCTCGCTCCTCACCGAGTTGCCGGAGCCAAGCTTCATATTCAGGGCCGAATTGTTCTTCGAGCTCTCTGCGAAGGCGTTGGGCGAGCGCCGGGCTCTGGCCAGAAGTGGAGACGGCGATTTGCAGCGCGCCGCGCCGTGCCACGGCGGGATAGTAGAAGTCGCAAAGCTCGGGAACGTCCACGACATTGCAGAGTACACCGCGCCGCCGGGCTTCGGCGTGAATTTGCTCGTGCAATTCAGGCGAGAAAGTGGCGGCGATGACGAGGAACATTCCATCGAGATCGCTGGGCTCACAGGGACGCGCGAGCCATTCGATTTGGCCCGTGGCGGCCCATGACTGTACTTGTGGCGTTGCTTCCGGAGCAACGACGCGCACCTTGGCGGCGGCCTCGAGCAGCCCGGCGATTTTGGACTCGGCCACGTCACCTGCGCCGACGACGAGGCAGCGCTGACCCTCGAGCTTCAGGAACATGGGGAAGAGGCTTGGGGCAGGCGCCTTTTGGGGGGCAGATGTCACAGATTTATTCTAGCGGAAAATGGAAATTCGAAAATCGAAAATGAAAATTCGAAAAGGGTGGAATAGCAAGAAACCGGACCGGTACCTGGAATGTTGAAGCTCGGATCCATACTTGGCCGCCTGGCTAATTCGACTCGCGAGTTCCCCATTTCGATATCAGGAGAGCTGGTTAGAGCCGGTCCGGGGTGAGGAGAGCAGTCATTTGGAGGACGCGGTGGTAATAGTCGCGCTCGGCGAGTTGCGCTGCCGCGGGCTCGTCGAGAACGAACGTCACATCAGGATGGAGCTGCAGGGCCGACGCGGAGACGGCGCAGGTGATGGGGCCTTCGATGGATTTGGCGATGGCGGCGGCCTTGGACGCGCCGGTGGCCAGCAAAAGGATTTTGCGCGCTTCGAGGATCGTGCCGATGCCCATGGTGATGGCGCAGCGCGGGCCTTCTTCGCCGGGACCGAAAAACTTGGAGTTGTCGTCGAGCGTCTCGCGGCTCAAGACTTTGAGGCGCATGCGCGAGGCCAGGCTGGAGGTAGGTTCGTTGAAGCCGATGTGTCCGTTGCGGCCAATGCCGAGAAGCTGGAGGTCGATGCCGCCCGCGGCGCGAATCGCCTGCTCGTAGGACGCACAATAAGCATCGTAATCGCCGCGGATGCTGCCGTCCGGGATGTGGATGTTGCGCTCGAGTACGTTGACGTGGCGAAAGAAGTGCTCGTGCATGAAATGGTGATAGCTCTGGGGATGGGAAGCAGGCAGGCCGAGGTATTCGTCGAGGTTGAAAGTGACGACGCCGGAGAAATCGAGCGGACCGGATTGATGGAGGCGCACGAGATGCCGGTAAAGGCCGAGCATGGTATTTCCCGTGGCGAGGCCGAGAGTGAGTGAAGGTTTTTTCTTGATGGCGCCGGCGATAAGCTGGGCGGCGTGCTCGTTCGCTTCTTCATTGTCGCGCTTCAGGATCACCAGCATGCGGAAGCCTCTCGAGACTCACGAAACGTTTCGACCCGGGGAGCTTTTTTCCACAAAGAACAGTTGCGGCACGCCTTCGTCGGCTAGCGGAACCGGCGAATCACCAGATTATGCCGGTCGGAGCGGTAGAAACCGAGCACGTACATGATGGCTTTACCCTTCGCAGAATAAATGACCTGGCGAATGCGCAGCAGCGGTTCGCGCCGCGGTATGGCGAGAAGGTCAGCGATGCGCGGATCGGCAGCGGTAGCGTCGACTTCTTCGTCGGCGTAACCCAGTTCGACTTTGTAATCGCGCTCGAGAATGCCGAACAGCGATTCGCGTGCGACGGGAGCGTCAAGCAAGCCGGGAAACTCGGCGGCGCTGAGATAGCAGATTTCGAGCGCGAACGGCTCGCCGGACGCGTGGCGAAGCCTTTCGAGCTTGATGATGCCGCTATTAGGCCGAAGCGAAAGGCGCGCCGCGGCTTCGTTTTCATTATCCACGATCTTGGCGAAGAGCACTTTGGCGCCGGCACTAAGGGTGCGCGCGGCCATTTGCTCGGTGTAGCTCATGAGCTTGTTGAAATGAATCTTTGGCGGAGCGACGAACGTGCCGATGCCGCGGCGGCGTTCGACAAAGCCTTCGCGTTCGAGGGAAGCGAGGGCGTGGCGCGCGGTCATGAGGCTGACGTGATGCGTCTTGGCGAGCTCGCGCTCGGAGGGGACGGGGTCGCCGGCCTGAAGCTGGCCGGAATCGATGCGTTTGCGAATGACGCTCTGAATGCGCTGATACGCAGGCAGCGCGTTTGGAGGGCGAGAGGGGAAGCCCTCGACGGCAGCCAGCGTTTTCTTGTTCGAAGCCATCAGTTGCACCTTGCCAAGCATTCTAGGCAGAGAGATGTTTCAGCCGAAAGAAACCACGAAGAATTCGGGGTTTCGAGCGTCCTGTGAACCAGATCAGTGCTATAGTGCGAGCCGGGCACCGCTATAGGGCAGCCTAGTACCAGCGCTAAAGCTGGGCTCCCCCGAACCACCAGAATTCTTTATAAACATCATTTTTCCTCTTGACAACAAAAAAATAGTGCTATATAGCTACCCGCCAACAGGACCTATAGCAGGTCCGGGTGCCAGTTACCGGTCGAGGAAATGAATGTGGGGAGAGGCGGGTTGGACAGCCGACGGCCTCGAACTGGAGGAAGCAATATGAGAAAGACGCTTTATTGTGCGTGGGGAATGGCGATTTGTGGGCTGGCGGCGCTGTTGGTCGGCGCGAATGTCGCCCGGGGCCAGGAAGTGACCGCGACGATCACCGGCACGGTGACGGACTCGACCGGTGCGGCGGTTGTGGGAGCAACGGTGACCGCGAAGTCGGTCGAACGCGGAATCACGTACACAGCAACCAGCAATGAGTCCGGTATCTATCGAATCTCCCAATTGCCGGTGGGAAACTATGACTTGAAGTTCGAAAAGCAGGGGTTCCAGACCACCCTGCGTCCCGCGTTTACCCTCGTACTGAACCAGATCGCCCGTATCGATGTCGAAATGAAGGTCGGCCAAATCAATCAAACGATTGAGGTAACCGGCGCCGCTCCGGTTCTTAAGACAGAAGCGACCCAGGTGGATACCATCGTCAACGCGGCCACGAACGACGCGCTTCCATTGGCCACGCGCAATTACGTGGAGTTGGCTTTGCTGGCGCCGGGCGCTGTCCACCCCGACCCCAGCAGCTTCAACAACGGCGACAACACTGCGAGCGGCGGCCGGCCGTACATCAACGGAAATCGCGAGCAGTCGAACAACTTCCTGCTCGACGGCATGGACAATAACCAGGTGTCGGACAACCTTCTCGGATACACGCCGGCACCTGACGCCATCGAAGAATTCAACCTGATCACGAATAACGCATCACCGGAGTTCGGGAACTTCGAAGGCGGCATTGTCAGCGTGAGCATCAAGTCGGGGACAAATAACTACCACGGCGATGCATGGGAATTCTTCCGCAATGATGTGCTGAACGCGAACAGTTGGTCCAATAAGTTTAGCGGCACTCCTCGCGACAAGCTTCGGTGGAACATGTTCGGAGGCACGTTGGGCGGACCCGTCCTCAAGAACAAACTCTTCTTCTTCGTGGATTACCAGGGACAGCGTTTTGACCATCCCAGCTCAACCGGTTCCTTTACCGCCTTTACAACCGCTGAGAAAAGTGGCGACTTCGGTGCACTTTGTTCGGTGGGATTCAACGCGACGGGCGTTTGTACATCAAATAGCGGAAAGAACATCCAGTTGTACAATCCATGCGCCTCTTTCTCGGCTCCGTGTACGCCTTCTTCGCCGTTCGCGCCTGTTCGGCAGCCGTTCCCGTTCAATAAAATACCAACCCAGATGATCAGCCCTGTGGCGCTGGCACTATTTGCCTCGTCGCTCTACCCCACGACCATCAACAATAACTTGCAGCAGAACGCGCTGAATACGAGCACGTCGGCATTCGATGCTAACCAAGGCGACATCAAAGTCGATTACCAAATCTCCAACAAGGACCGCCTCAGCGGCCGGTTCACGCGAGCTTATCAGAACAATCCAAGCACGAACTCCCAGCCGCTTTTCGGGAACGGCTCGTCAACAGCGCCCATCTGGAATACAGTTGGGGATTGGACTCACACCATCGGCACGAACCTACTGAACGATGCGCGCTTCGGCTGGAGCCATGTCACGCTAAATACGGCGTCGAGCTTTGTTTCGAGCGTCGGCGCATTTGGCAACCAGATTGGCATCGGAAACGGCAACCCTGCGGGCATAGATGGCCTGCTCAGTCTCGGTTTGGGCAATAGTGTGATAGGTGGTATCGGGAACAGCCTGAACAGGCAGAGCTTTGACGATCACGTCTGGCAGGTGGACGATTCCGTCATCTACACGCGCGGCCGGCATTCGATCAAGTTCGGCTTCCAATTCTGGAAGGAGCCCATCAAGACCTTTTACTCAGGAAATAACGGCGAACTGGGGTTTATCAACTTCAGTGGCACCTTCACCGCCAGCGCGTTCCAAAGCGCCGCGACTAACACTGGCGACGGCGGCGCGGATTTCCTCCTCGGGCTCCCCAACGAGTTCGGTCGAGGCCTTAGTTCTGGGAAGACCTGGGAACAAACCAGCGACATTTATGGCGCGTACGTCCAGGACACCTGGAGATTTAATGATCGTCTAACCTTCACTATTGGGTTGCGCTATGAGGCGCATACGCCGTGGATAGAAACCAACAACCAGCAGGCGAATTACGATCTCAGAACGCAACAGATTGTTTTCGCGGGTCAGAATGGTGCCAGCCGTGCGCTCTACAAGGGAGTCTACGGGGGCAAGGACTTCCAGCCCCGACTGGGTTTTGCATGGACACCAGCAATGCTGGGCGGACATACGGTGGTGCGAGGCGCATTCACCATTTCTTCGTATCTAGAGGGAACCGGCACGAACCTGCGCCTGCCGATCAATCCACCATTCAATCCTAAGGAACTCGACGTGCCATACAACACCGTTCCGTTGCCAGCTACCTCGACTTCGGATGGTATTGTCGGCTCAGCGACTTCGCCCTCATGCGACCCACCGGCGTATGCTTGTTATGCCGGTGCGTTGCTGCGCGTCTGGGATCCGAATGTGCAGCCGGCCATCTCCGATCAGTGGAACCTAACGGTGCAACGGCAGTTCTGGAGCAACACAACGTTCCAGATTGGCTACGTGGGCCAGCGGGGAACGCACTTGATGGTGCCGTTTTCTTACTCTCAGCGGCAACTGCTTACCCCGAGCGCGTCTTGCCCAGCTCCTTGTACCGCTCCAAGTCCATTCTTCTCGAACAACCCTGCACTCCTTAGCACCATATCCGAATTTACTTCGGGCACCCAGTCGAACGGCAATATGTACTACCACGCTTTGCAAGCCGTGCTGCAGAAGGAGATGAGCAACGGATTGCAGTATCACGTGGCATACACATATTCAAAATGCATGACCAACAACAGCGGTTACTACGGATCTTGGGGCGGGCAGGCCACAACCGTTTCGCCCTACTGGCAGAACATCTACAACCCAAGGGCCGAATGGGCGCCGTGCTTTTACGATGCGACTCAAATCCTGACAGCCTATGCGGTGTATGAGCTGCCGATCGGGCACGGTAAGGCTGTGGGGAATAACCTGAACAAGGTAGCGAATGCCGTTGTGGGGGGCTGGGCGGTTAGCCCGATTCTTTCCTTGCATACGGGTTTCCCGATGAGCCCGTACGGCACCGGCGATCAGTCCAAAACCAATTCTCGCAGTTCACGTCCCAATTGCGATTCCATCGCAAAAGTGCAGGGTAGAGTTCCGGGTTCTGGATTTAACGGCTTCCAATACTTCACCAACAACGGCAACTTCAGCAACCCCGCTGTCGGTACCTTTGGCACCTGTCCTGCTCAGCTTGGGTGGTTGCGCGGTCCTGGATACGACGACATTGATCTAAGCTTGCAAAAGAACGTTCAGATCACGGAAAGATACAAGGTGCAGTTCCGCACCGATTTCGTGAATACCTTCAACCACGTCAACCTCAACGCTCCAGACATGGGCCTTGGAAGTACCATGGGGCAAATCACAAGTGCGCAGGCCCCGCGTAACATCCAGTTTGCGCTGAAGTTTTACTACTAACCTTTAGTGCAGTAGGATGGGGCAGGCGAACAAAACGCCTGCCCCATTTTCATTTATGCGCTCTAACCTCATCTCCATCTTCGTCTTTGCGCTCGCTTTGATAATGATTCCGCCGAGTATCTGGGCGCAGGCGGGCGCGGCGACTGGTTCAGCCAGCGATCCCCCGTCCGTCCAGAGTGCGTCTGCTCAACGAACCTCTTCAGAAAAGGCCTTGCGGATGGCGGAGAGCGGGCGCTGCAAGGAAGCCCTGCCGCTTCTCAAAATCGCTGCGCAACAAAGATCCGATAAAGAGGCGCAACGCAGAGCTGGTATTCTCGGAGTGCGTTGCGGGCTGAGCCTCGATCAGCGAAGCGCAGTCGGGGATTTTCTTGCCATCCTGAACCGCGAATTTCGCAACGATCCGGAGGTTCTCTACGTTTCGGTTCATGCCTATTCGGACCTCTCGACGCGTGCCGCAATGGACCTTGCCCAGTCGGCGCCGTCCTCGTATCAGGCTCGGGAATTGAATGCCGAGTCACTCGAAATGCAAGGCAAGTGGGACGACGCGACCAAAGAGTATCAGGAGATGTTGAAACAATTTCCGAATGCGCCGGGAGTCCACTTCCGCATGGCGCGTCTCTATCTTTCCAAACCTGACCCTGAGGCGGGCGCGAGCGAGAAGGCACGAAAAGAATTGCAAATGGAACTGGAACTCGACCCTAAAAACGCAGGCGCCGAATATTTGCTTGGCGAATTGGCGCTGGAGGCGACCCAGTGGGACGAAGCCATTAACCATTTATCGCGCGCGACGAAGCTCGATCCTACATTTGCCGACGCGTTCCTCGGGCTGGGCATGTCGTGTCTTTCGGCGCAGAAAATCGCCGAAGCGATACCTCCGCTGGAAACTTACGTGAAGATGCAGCCGGCGAATCCCGCGGGGCATTATCATCTGGCGGTAGCGTACAGTCGCGCCGGGCGAACCGAGGACGCAAAGCGAGAGGCCGCGCTTCAGAAGGCGGCGGCTGAGAAAATCGACCGCGAAAAGCAGAAGACTGCCGATGCAGCGCAGAAGCCGGGACCGCCCAAATAGGCCAGACTGTTCCTTGGAGAGTGTTGAAAAGACTCAAAGATTTGTCATTCCGAGCGAATCGCGCCTTTCGCGCTCCGGACGGTCTTACGGAGCGAGGAATCTGCTTTGGCCAAAACCAAAGAAACAGCAGATTCCTCGGGCGCCCTTTCTTTTTTCTCTTTTGCTTGTCGCTGCTTTCAATTACGGTTCTGGTTTGCACCGCTCGCGTTCATACACAAAGCGCGCGGCCTTCCGCGATACAGTTTACGAATGTCACTGCAGCGGCGGGCATCAAGTTTGCGCATTTCCGCGGCAACGATGGAATTCCCATCAATCGTGAAATCTTCGGTCCCGGCGTTTGCGTCGCGGATTTCGAAGGAGACAGCTTTCAAGACATTTATTTTGTGAACGGCCGCGATCTTTACAGCCGCGGCATTTCGGCGCGCAACGCGCTCTACCGGAATAATGGCGATGGCACGTTTACCGACGTTACGGAAACCGCCGGCGTTCCCGGCACGGGCTACGGTCTCGGGTGTGTGTGGGGCGACTACGACAACGACGGCTTTCCCGATCTTTATGTGACACAGTACGGCCGCAACGTTCTGTACCACAACAACGGAAACGGCACGTTCACGGATGCCACGGAAAAAGCCGGCGTGGCGGGCCTGGAGTTCGGGACGCTCTTTCATTCCGGCGCAACATTTTTTGATTACGACCGAGACGGCCGCCTGGATCTTTACGTTGGCGGGTACGTCCTTTTGGAACCCAACGGTCCTCGCTATTGCAACATCAGCGGCGCGCGCACGAGTTGTCCTCCCAGCGTGTACAAGGGCACGGCTGACGTCCTCTATCACAATAATGGCGACGGGACTTTCAGCAATGTGACGAAGACTGCCAAGATCTACGAGCCCCAAGGCAAGAATCTCGCCGTGGGCGCCGCGGACTACGACAACGACGGCTGGCCCGATCTGTTTGTGGCCAACGACGGACTGAATGCCTACCTCTACCACAACCAGCGCAACGGCACGTTCGATGAAGTGGGTGTCATCACCGGGATGGCCCTCACCGCGCGCGGCAACGTGATGGCGGCAATGTGCATTTCGCTGGGCGACTATGATAATGACGGCTGGCTCGATCTTTTCATCACGGATTTTCAGAGGAATTCCGATCACCTCTGGCACAACAACGGCAGAGGCTCGTTTGACGAGGTCAGCGATCAGGCGGGCATCACCGTGCCGACGCGCGATGTGCTCAGCTTCGGCGGCGGGTTCTTCGATTACGACAACGACGGCTGGCTGGATTTGTTTATCGCCAACGGGCATGTGTATCCGGAAGTGGAGCAGGTCTTGCCGGACGTGCACTTCAAACAGATCAACTCGCTCTTCCACAACGAAGGCAACGGCAAGTTCGTGGAGACGACCAAGCTTGCGGGCAGCGGCTTCCAGACGCCATACGTGGGGCGAGGCGTGGCATTTGCGGACTTCGACAATGACGGATTTATGGATGTGGTCGTGGCGAACAACGGAGACCTGCCGCTCCTACTGCACAACAGTGGGGGCAACGGCAACCACTTTCTCAACATCAAGCTCGTGGGGCATAAGAGCAACCGGGACGCGATGGGGGCGCGCATCCGCGTATTCGCGGGAGGCCTCTCGCAGATTCACGAAGTCGCCGGTGGAGGCAGTTATCTTTCTCAAAGCGACCTGCGTGCACACTTCGGCTTAGGCAAAGCGACTCGAGTCGAGTCCATCGAAGTGAGCTGGCCGAGCGGACAGAAACAGACCTTTCGCGATCTCGACGTCGATAAGTTTTATACGATCGAAGAAGGGCGCGATCAAATCGGCTCACAGCAATTTCGACGGCGAGCGCAAACCATGAAGAGAGAATCGCAACCTTGAATTGGCGCCAGCACCCGCGGCTTCCCAATGGCTTCTCACTCTCACGCAGAGGGTTCCTCGAAGCGTTGGCCGGGGCCGCTGCTGTCCGCGGGATTCCGCACGTTGCTTATCCTACCAGCGATCAGGGTCCTTTCTTCTCCGAACTACCGCCCTCGGAAAGCGGAATTACTTGGAGACACGTGAACGGGCGCTCCCCAGACATGTATCTGCCGGAGACAACGGGCGCGGGCTGCGGGTTTCTCGATTACGACGGCGATGGCTGGATGGACATTTACCTGGTGAATAGCGGAGCTTGTGACTTCTACACGCCGCCATCGCCGCTGCGAAACGCGCTTTACCATAATAATCGGGATGGCACATTTACAGATGTAACGGAGAAAGCTGGGGTCGTCGGAGGCGGGTATGGGCAAGGAGTTGCCGTCGGTGACTATGATGGAGATGGCCTTCCCGACATCTACTTGACGCAGTATGGCCGCAGCATCCTTTACCACAACAACGGAGACGGCACGTTCAGTGACGTGACGGAAAAGGCCGGGGTCGCAGCGCCCGGCTGGGCGTCTAGCGCTGTGTGGTTCGACTATGACAACGACGGACGGCTCGATTTGTTCGTTTGCCGGTTTGTCGACTTCAGCAAAGGGAAAAACAAATGGTGCGGCAACCGCGACACCAACGAGCGCTGGTACTGTATTCCCCGGGTGTATGAACCTATGCCGTGCTGGTTGTTCCATAACAATGGGAATGGGACGTTCACAGATGTCAGCAAGGAGACAGGCATCGCAGAAGCGATGGCGAAGGCGTGGGGCGTAGTGGCCTGCGACATCAATAACGACGGCTGGATGGATCTGTTTGTGGCCAATGACACAGAGCCAAATTTCCTCTTCCTCAATCGAAAAGGGAAATTCGAAGAGAACGGTATGTTGGCAGGGGTGGGCTACAGCTCCTACGGCCGTGCACGTTCGGGTATGGGTGTGGACGCTGCTGACTACGATCAAGATGGATGGGCCGACTTGTTCGTCTCCAACGTAGACCAGGAAATGTTTTCGCTGTATCACAACAACAAGAACGAGACATTTAGTGACTTTGCCACACCGACCGGGATTGGGCCGGCCACCAAGCTGATGAGCGGATGGGGCGTGAAGTTCTTTGACTATGACAATGACGGCGACCTTGATCTCTTGCTTTGCAACGGCCACCCTGACGACAAGATTGACGGCCGCGTGGACGGCGTGAAATACCTCGAGCCGATGTTGCTCTATCGCAATACGGGAAACGGGATGAAAAATGTCAGCGCGCAGGGCGGCGCCATTTTCTCGCGGCCGCTGGCGGGCCGCGGGATGGCGATCGGAGATTTCGATAATGATGGCGCAGTGGACGTGCTCATAGCCGTCAACAATGGCACTCCGGTGCTGCTTCACAACATTGCGGGCAGGGGGAACAATTGGTTAGGCGTTAAGCTGGTCGGCAAAAAATCCAATCCGGATGCCGTTGGCGCGAGGTTGACGTATCAGGCGGGGAATTTGCAGAGGAGCCGGATGAAGGTGGGTGGCGGGAGTTATCTGTCCTCTCACGATCCACGAATAGTGCTGGGAATTGGGAAGCGCCAGAAGGTGGACTGGCTCGAAGTGAAATGGCCGCTGCCTGGTGGCGCGACGCAGCGTTTTACGGGGCTTCCCATTAATCGATACATTACGGTCGTGGAAGGACAAGAGAGGTGGAGTTAGGTAAGGCCGTGAAGTTCGCTAGGAATTCAGGAAGCCGCTGACTTCTTCCGTAAATCGATCGGCATCTTCGACGTTCGAGAGATGCGCGGCGTTGAATTCGACATAGCGCGCGCCGGGAATGTGATCCGCCAGGAAACGGCCGTCGGCAGGGGTGGTAGCGGGATCGTGTGCTCCAGAGATGACCAGCGTGGGAGTGTGGATTTTGCCGAGTTGCTCGCGAAAGTCGAAATCGCGAACTGCGGCGCAACAAGAAATGTAGCCTTCGGGGTTGACTGATTCCACCATTTTCTGAATGTTTGCGGCGGCGGAAGGATTTCTCGCCCGAAAAGCGGAAGTGAACCAGCGCTCGATGGCGGCAGCGGCGACAGGCTTCATTCCTTGCTTCCGAACCGTCTCGATACGCGTGCTCCAGGTTTCGAGAGAGCCAAATTTTGCGGAGGCACTGCAGATGACAACCCTGTTAAGGCGCTGCGGGGCATTGGCCCCAAGCCACATGCCGGTCATACCCCCCATGGAGAGTCCGCAGAAATGGAAGCGGTCGAGTTTTAGTGCATCGGCAAGAGCGAGGACGTCATTCGCAAGCTGCTCGGCCGAATAAGGGCCGGCCGTGACGGAAGATTTGCCGTGGCCACGTGTGTCGTAGCGCAAGACGCGGAAAGATTTGGTGAATTCAGAGATTTGGGGATCCCACATAGAAAAATCGGTGCCGAGGGAATTCGAAAGAACGAGTACCGGCCTGCCCGCCGGGCCTGCAAGGGCGTAGTGAATTTTGGCGCCATTCGACTCGACGAAAGGCATGGGAAGAGTGTAATCACTCGGCGCCGACATGCAAAAGGGTTTCGGGACGGTGCATGCGGCGGGTTTGAGTAGGCGGCCATGCGAAAGTTGTCTTGCTCCTTGCTGCTAGACCGCTTCCGGCACGGCGCGGGCCAAGGCTTCTGAACTGCCACTTGTGGAGGGCTGCTGATATAGATTTCCCAAAAACCCTCCGTAAGACGATCGTGAAGCAGGTGATATGAAAGAAAGTGTCATAAACGGCGATCGAGCGGTGGTAGCGACTCAGCTCTCGGCCGCGTTCGAGCGAGGGAAACGTGAAGGTCCGGCGACAGCGCGGCAGGCGACGGTGCGGATGGGCTAACCCACAGTGGGACAGCGGCGAAGGCGCAGTTCCATTCCTCGGCGGGCGCTCGTGACCACGTCGTGGAACTTTTCTGCAAACGTTTGTGCGCCCCGAGGTGCAAACCTGCCTCTCTCACCGGCTGCGCGAACGCAACACAAGAGCCCAACGGCTGATTCGATTGGGCGAAGACCACGAAACTAGCTGGGCGGATCCGGCTGACGGTGAAGACGCGCTTGTGTTTTCGCTTCCTCTTCCAAGGATTTCACGGCGAGATGCGTTTCGCGAACCATCAAGGCACAGCCAGCGCACAATCCAAAGACCGCAGACGCGCCGGTAAGTACGGCAAGCGCGGCGGCAGTGTGAGACAGAACGACCCGGCCATAGTAAGCCCCCATCGAACCACCCACGGAGACGAGAGCGGAAGCAGCAAATAATCCGAGCCCCGCGTAGAAGAAGCGCAGCGCCTTGACCAGGAGTTGCGTGCGCACCTGCAGAGGCGTCAACTGCGCAAACCATGCTTGATAGTCGGCGCTGGCCGGCTCGAAGGAAGCCAACTGCGCGGCAACAATGCGGGTCCGATCCACGACACGTGCAAGGCGATTGCTCGTGCCCAGCGCCAGGACCGAGGAGGCGTTGGTGAGGATGGCCGGGGCCACCACGGCGGTTAAAACGGCGAAGGGATTGCCAGCAACAAGGTTGTATTGCACGGCTCGGCCTTTCTTTCCGGTTGTGGATAGCGCGAATTTGGCATGCGGCGGACTTGCTTCGAGCAGGATTTCGTGCCTGAGAAGATTAGGCCGTCCCAGGCATTCAGGCAAGGCCCCCGGGAGGGAGGAAGAAGGTCAGGCGCGTTCAAGGATGACGGCGATGCCTTGGCCGACACCGATGCACATGGTGCAGAGGGCGTAGCGCCCGTTGGTGCGCAGGAGTTGGTAGAGCGCGGTGGTGATGAGGCGTGCGCCGCTGGCGCCGAGCGGATGGCCTATGGCGATAGCGCCGCCGTTGGGGTTAACGTGCGGCGCATCGTCGGGAATACCCAGGTCGCGGAGGACCGCGAGCGCCTGCGAGGCAAAGGCTTCGTTCAGTTCGATGACGTCCATCTGAGAAAGCTTGAGACCAGCTTTCCCGAGGACTTTGCGCACTGCCGGGGCCGGACCCATGCCCATGATGCGGGGAGCCACGCCTGCGGCCGCGGCGGCGACGACGCGGGCCTTGGGCGTAAGTCCATGACGTTTTGCGGCTGCCTCGGAGGCCAAGAGCAACGCGCATGCGCCATCATTCACGCCGGAAGCGTTTCCGGCGGTAACGGTGCCATCAGCCTTGACGATAGGCTTCAATTTCGCGAGGGCTTCGAGGGTGGTGTCAGGGCGAGGATGCTCGTCTTCGGAAAAGAGCAGGGGATCGCCCTTTTTCTGCGGAACGGGAACGGGAGTAATCTCCTGGCTCAAGCGGCAGGCGCGCTTTGCGTCGGCAGTGCGCTGCTGGCTGCGAAGAGCGAAGAGATCCTGATCCTGGCGCGAAATATGAAATTCCTCGGCGACGATTTCGCCGGTTTCGGGCATGGAGTCGGTGCCGTATTTGGCCTTCATCAGAGGGTTGACGAAGCGCCAGCCGATGGTGGTGTCTTCGAGTTTCGCGGTGCGCGAGAAGGCACTGTCGGCTTTGCCCATGACGAAGGGGGCGCGAGACATGCTTTCGACGCCGCCGGCGATAGCGAGGTCGCCTTCGCCGGACTTGATGGCGCGCGAAACGGTACCGATGGCGTCCATGCTGGAGCCGCAGAGGCGATTTACGGTTGAACCGGGAACTTCCTTGGGCAGGCCGGCGAGCAAAAGGGCCATGCGCCCGACGTTGCGATTGTCCTCGCCCGCCTGATTGGCGCAACCATAAACGACGTCGTCGAGCGCGTTCCAATCGACTTTGGGGTTGCGCTCGACCAGAGCTTTGATGGGGATGGCGGCGAGATCGTCGGTGCGGATTACCGCAAGTGCTCCACCATAACGGCCGAAGGGAGTTCGAATCGCGTCGCAAATGTAGGCCGAGTCCATATGCGTCCTTGCAGGTCTCCAAGGCCTCTATCTTAATATGTAAGAGCGGCCGCACGCGAATGGAGCGGAAGTGCGTTCTTTGGCAACTTTCGGAAATGAGGCGGGTATTCTTCCCTTGGCGGGGCGGAACTTGCCGTCCTACCTGCCGAAACGACAGGTTCAGGAACGTAAGGTAACAAAAACGGCGCTCCGGGGAAGAAGGTAATGGAACCACGGTGAACCACGGAGCGCCGAATGAAAAGGAAAGAACTACTTTGCGCGAATCTTCACGGGTTGAAGAAGTTTGAAATCAAGCGGCGTCTCCGCTCCGAGCGTGATGTCGCGATTGCCGGTAAGTCCGGCGCCGCCGGTACCCGCAGCAGCCCCAATGAGAGCGCCGATAGCCGCACCCTTGCCACCACCCGCGAGTCCGCCGATTGCTGCGCCTCCGGCTGCGCCGCCGCCAACCATCGCAGCGGTGCGCTTGCCTTTGCCCTTGCTGGACATAGCGGCAGGAGAAGTTTGGATCTCATAGTCCCTGCCCGCGACGGTGACGCTGGTCAACTCGAGCACGAGGGAAGCCCCGCCTTTGAAGCGCCCTGCGGCCTTGCCATCCCTGACGACACCATTCGCACGGGCATCCTTGGGAATAGCCACTTTTCCTTCCACCTCGACGGGGGCTTCAACGGTAGCGGGAAAATTGTCGCCGGAACGGGCCGTCTTCGAGCTGATGGCCTGGTCGAGAACAACTTGAATTACCGTGTCCGCAGGTACGATCAGGGGCTTTGGTTCAAGCGCCCTTTTTACCACATTCTTGGCGGATTCCGCGACGGAAGGCGCTGAGCCGGCAGTTGCATTCCCGCTGCCTTGCGTTTGTTGGTCAGCGGCTTTCTGGCCCTGGCAGCCAACGATGAACATACTCAAGAAGAGCGAACACACAACAAGCGAGCCACTACGACGAATCATCAAAAGAAGTCTCCCCTCCGGCTGGATCAGCTAGCTGATTCAAACATACTCCGAATCATGCTGGAGTTAAAGCCGTCTCGCAGCGAGTGTGCGCATCAGGGAATAAGGCCCAGTCCTAGCCGGAGCAGGTCGGGATCTTTACCGAGTTCCGGTGCGAGCCCTCGAAGGAGGAGCGAACTGCAATGCATTGAAATATCAGAAGATGCGGAATAACTGGGGAAGGCAGGAATGACGCCGCACACGCGGCCCCGGCAGTCCCGTATCGGAACAGAGGAATCGGAGCGAGCGTGGCAGATCTGGAGCGGGATCGATTCTGCCTCTCGCTCACGGCAAGGACGTCGTGTTTGCGCTGGGGACGGGAATCACTGCATCTATCGACGGCAACGTCCACCTCTGAAGCGCGCGTCGTTTCAGCCGCCTAAAAACATCGTCGGCCCCGCGCTGGCGGTCTCGAATCCACCGCAGCTTCTCTAGCGCCAACTCCGCAAGGCAAGACGATCGACAACGGCGACGAGTCTCACGGCAAATCTTTGCCCAGGCGTTCCACTACGTCTTTCGGTTCGGTTTTTGGCGGGTTCGTCAGGTATTTGCCGAAGAACACGAGGTAACGCTGCCAGCGATCCTGGATATGCCGCGGTTCAATAAAGCCGTGGTTTTCCCGAGGATAGACCACGAACTCTACCGGGACATGCCGCTCATAGAGCGCGCGGTAAAACTCCTCCGATTGGGGAATCGGCACTCGTGTGTCCGACTGGCCATGCAAGATCATCGTCGGAGTCTTCACGTTCTCCACATACTTCATCGGCGAATGGTTCCAGTACTGCTGGAAATTGTCCCAAGGCGCTTTTCTATCGAAGAACATCGTCATGTAGCGATGAATATCCGTCTGGGAATACATCGAGTAAAGATCGGGCAGTCCCGCCCCGGGCGCAATGGCTTTGAACTTGTCGGTTTGCGTGTCCATCCAAAACGTCATGTAGCCGCCGTAGGACCAGCCGAACGCTCCGAGCCGGTCCGCTTCGGCCCAGCCCCGGTCTACCATCGTTTGCACGCCGCTCATATCATCCTGGTAATCGCCGTCGCCCCAATCGTTCTGGTTCGCGCCTGCGAATTTCTCGCCCCGGCCGGTGGAGCCGCGGAAATTGGGTTCCAGCACCAGATAGCCGTTGGCGGCAAGGATTTGCTCCGTCGGGTTGAAGGTCAACAGCGAAGCTCCGGTCGGTCCGCCGTGCGGATTGAGCAGAAACGCGTACTTTCGGGAAGGTTCAAAGTCCACCGGCTTGGTTACGATGCCGTCGATTTCCATTCCGTCCTTGCTGCTCTTCCATTTGGCGACTTCGGTGCCGCCCAATGCGTATTCCGCCAGCCAGGCGTTGTGGTTCGTGATCGGTTGCGTTGCGCTGAATTTCAAATCGCTCCGGAAAACTTCCGCGGGATGCTCGGGATCGCTCCAGGTTCCAGTCGCCATCTGGCCATTCGTGCTGATCTCGCTTAGATTAAGCGCCCCGGTCTTGTCGGTGAGTTGCCGCACAGTTCCGGACGCAACATCCGCGCCAAAGATTTCCACCGCCTCGCGCGTGTTACTGCTGAAGTAGATGCTCTTGCCATCGCCTGCCCAAATCGGCTCACTCGCATTCAGCTCAAAGCCCGACGTCAGTTTCCTTTCTTTGCCGCCGTCAGAACTGGCCACAAACAGATTCGTCTGGTGAAACGGAGCCTCTCGACTAACCAGATACGCGATCCATTTACCGTCCAGCGACCAGCGCGCCGTATGCGTGTAGTCGGCTGTATCGGACACTTTGCGCTGCTTGCCCGTGGCAACATCCAGCACCCAGGCGGTCTCCAAGCCGCCATCATCGAGCCGTGGCGTGGGGTTGCTCGTAAACGTGATGTGCAAGCCGTCCGGTGACCAGCGTGGATCGCTGACCGTGAAATCGCCCTTGATGATTTGCTTTTCCTGCCCGGCGGCGATGTCCCAGGTCCAGAGCTGCGCCATTTTGAGATCGTGGTCCACCACTTCGGCGTCATCCTTGTTCTTCGTGCGTTTCTCCTGATCCTCGGTCTCCGGCACTGTCGCCACCAGGAGCAATGTCTTTCCGTCCGGCGAAAATTCGAACGATCGCACGCCGGATTTGTGTTTCGTTAGCTGCCAGGGTTCTCCGCCGTCCACGTACATGAACCACACCTGCTGTTTCTTGTCTTTTTCGTCGCCCGCGTTCATCAGGAGGCTCAGCAGCTTCCCGTCAGGTGACCACCGTACGTCAGAGACACTCTCTTCGCCCCGTGTGTATTGCCGCGAAGCGTTCGCCGGCCCTGACGCCGGCACGACCCATAGTTGGGTCACGGATTTCCATGGTTTGTCTTTCTCCATTTTGTTTTCCGCAACCAGATATGCCACGCGCGAGCCGTCGGGAGACATTCGCGGAGAAGAGACGCGGGCCAGGCGCAGCGCTTCCATCGTGCCAAATAACTTCTTCCTGTCCTTGCTCCTTGGAGTCGGCGCTTCGGAATCCTGCTTTGCTTTCCCTTCCTGCGCCTGCACGCTGGTTGGCGCGGAGGTGATTACGGAAACTGCGAATAGGATTGCAAAAAAGCAAAGCGGCGATTTCCTACGAATCATCGCGCACACTCCTCTTGTAAAACTCAATGGGAAAAGTGCTGGAGAACACGGCGCGCAGTATACCGACACTTCCGCAGCGGTACAATCGCGAAGGGGGAGCCTTTCCGAGTGGTTCACCGGTCACGCGTTACCAGTCACTGCTCGAACGTTGATACCTTATTGCAAACTCGGTCTCAGTGGATTTGCTTGGTCTTGCGGGACATGTAATCCATCAGCAAGTACTGCCCGAGCGTGTAAGGCGTAGTGAAGTAGGCTTTTCCCCGGCACATCTGCGTAATCTTTTGCACAAAATTCACCAGCGAATAATCGCTCGCCAGCATGAAGGTATTGATCATGATTCCCGCGCGCTTGCATTTGTTCACTTCTTCAAGCGTCTGACCCACCACAAAGGGATCGAGGCCAAAGGCATTCTTGTAGATGCGCCCGTCTTCCAGGGTCAGCGCGGAAGGCTTTCCGTCCGTGATCATCACGATTTGCCTCATGTCTTTCTTCTGGCGCAGTAAAATGCGCTGCGCCATCCGTAAGCCTTCCCGCGTATTGGTGTAATACGGCCCGACTTGCACGCGCGCCAGTTCGCTAAGGGGCACTTCCTCCGCCGAATCATGAAACAGCACCAGGCTCAACGTGTCGCCCGGGTACTGCGTACGAATCAGATGCGAAAGTGCCATGGCCACGCGTTTTGCAGGCGTGAAGCGGTCTTCTCCGTAGAGAATCATGCTGTGGCTGCAATCCAGCAGCACCACCGTGGCGCACGAGCTTTGGTACTCGCACTGATGCACCATGAGGTCCGAATAATTCATTTCAATGGGAACCTTCGCGCCTTCGCGGCGCACCGCATTGAAGAGGGTCTCGCTGATGTCCAGGTTCAGCGTGTCGCCAAATTCGTACGGGCGTGAAACGCCGCCCGATTCGACGCCGGTCGAGAGGTCCCGCGTGTCGTGGCGGCCAAAGCTGCTTCGCCCGAGGGAACCGAGCAGGTCCTGCAGCGTCTTGAATCCCAAGAAATCGATGGTCTTATCCGTGATTTCAAATCTCGCCTCGGTGCGGTCTTGTGGCTGACCGAGTTGCCCGCGCGCAGAAGTTTGTGGCGGCGGCGTCACTTGCGGCGGCTGCTGGGGATTGATGAAGCCTTCATTGGCCAAGCGTTCGGTGAGCTTGTCAAGCAAATCCTTTACCGCTTGATTATTCATGGCCTCGGGATCGTTCAGCATGTCGCGCAGCTCATCACTCATCGCGCTGTCCGGCAACAGGTCGCCTTCTTGCAGCGCTCGCAAGATCGCTTCACGTAGCGCTTCCATCGAACGCTCGGGATCCATTTGCGATACGCCGTAAAATTGCGACTCAAACCCGCTTTGCAGGAAAAAATTGCCCAGGCGCTTGACCAGCTCTTCCAGGTCGATGGCGTCGGCTGGTTCTCCCGTGTATTTGCCGTACTTAATGAGTTTCATTTCGTCCTGTCGACAGAGTTGTTTTTCTCGCTATGCTCCCCGGGATGACCGACCCTTGGGTCGTCAGTTGTACTGCCGCCGCGGCGGCCGCCCGGGCAAATCTCGTTCGCGATGCTCCGCTTGTTTTGGTTTTTCCACGTGGAAGCCGCGCTCTTCGCTGCGGCCGATGCGGCGATGCGCCCACAGCCCTTCCAGAATCATCTCCGCGGCGGCAGCGGCCGAACCAGCGTCTTTGCGATCGTGAGCGCCAAGCCTGGCGATGTGCTCCATCAGACCCTGAATCTTGCAAAGTTGCTGGCAGCGCTCGGAGGCCGTCGCAAGTTCGGGCAGCTTCAGCTCGCCACCCAGCTCGAACCATTGAATCACCGGCTGGAAATTCACGTCGGTGAAATGCTTGCTGAACACGCGCCCGAACGCGGTTCGAATCAGTTCGCGCGCAATGATGTCCGCGCCTTTCAACTCGCCTTCATATTCCAGTTCCATCTTTCCGGTGATCGCCGGGAGTGCGGCGTAGACATCCGCGGCGCGCGCAACGGCGTGTTTCTCTCCGATGCGGGCGGCCCGCTGTTCGGCGCTGCTTACCACGCTTTCGAGCGTGGTTATTGGCAGCCGCTGGCTCACACCCGAGCGGCGGTCCACGCGTTTGTCTTCGCGTGCCTGAAACGCAATCTCTTCCACCACTTCCCGCAGGTATGCCGGTACTTCCACTTTGCGATTCGAGTCACGCCCGACCCACGCTTCCTGTGCGGTGATGCGCATGCCTTCTTCCAGCATCGAAGGATAATGCGTGCGAATCTCCGCCCCGATGCGGTCCTTCAGCGGCGTGATGATTTTCCCGCGCGCTGTATAATCTTCAGGGTTTGCCGTAAAAACAAGAAGCACGTCCAGCGGCAGACGCAGCGGATAGCCTTTGATCTGGATGTCGCCCTCTTGCATGATGTTGAACAGCCCGACCTGAATTTTCCCCGCAAGGTCTGGCAATTCATTGATGGCAAAAATGCCGCGATTGGCGCGCGGCAAAAGACCGTAGTGAATCGTGAGCTCGTCGGAGAGATCGCGGCCGCCCCGCGCCGCCCGGATCGGGTCGACGTCGCCAAGAATGTCCGCCATGGTGACGTCGGGCGTGGCCAGTTTTTCGACATAGCGGTACTCGCGCGGCATCCAGGTCAGCAGTGTGTTGTCGCCTTCCTTGGCGATGGTTTCTCGGCACAGGCGGCAGATGGGCTTGAACGGGTCGTCGTTAATCTCGCAGCCGGCAACGACCGGCATTTCCGGGTCGAGCAGATTGATCAAGCCGCGCAAAATCCGGCTCTTCGCCTGTCCGCGCAATCCGAGCAGAATGAAATTGTGCCGCGACAGGAGCGCGTTTACGATTTGCGGAATCACCGTGTCTTCATACCCATGAACCCCGGGGAAAAGCGTTTCCCCTTTTTCCAGCGCGCGCAGCAGGTTGCGGCGAATCTCGTCCTTCACCGAGCGCGATGCGCCGCGAGGATCGAAGTCAGGGATTCCCTTGAGTTCACCAAGAGTACGTGGTCTCGGCTGTCCTGAAGGTTGCGAGGATGTGTTAGACGTCATTCGGGTCCCGTTCCGCGGTCCAGGAGGGATGGACCGCACCAAATTAATTTAATCCGTGTCCGTTGCCCCCAGCGCGCTGGCGCATGGCCTTGCTATTCTGTAGATGCGGCGCCCACTCGCGAAGATATCCCACCAGCCGTTCCTGCCGGTCTTCCTCCGTGCGCAATTCCAAGATTTGCTGCTTCCATAGGAGATCCATCGGGAGCGTGCTCGCAACGCGGTACGACAACTCCTCGGCCGGTGTGCCCTCAAGATTCTTCGGGTAGTCTTCGAAAAGGAGCGTGTGGCATGCTTCGTAGAGCTCGACGAGCTGCCGCTGCACTACCGGATTCCCCGTAGCTTCGCGGTCCTCAAGATAGTCAACCTGCCCTTCCAGCAGGGGATGCTCCGTGAACAGCTCCACCACGCGGAAAGGAGCGCGGCCCACGGTAACGATGTCCATGCGCCCGTCGGGGTAGCGTTTCACAACTTCCAAAATCTCCGCCGTGCAGCCCACATGCGCAATTCCCTTTGGCAGGGAGAGAAGCATGCCGAATTCCGATTTTTCCTCGAAGCAATTTTTCACCATCTCCTTGTATTGCGGCTCGAAAATATGCAGGGGCAGGGGAGCGCCGGGCAGGAGAACGACGTTCAACGGAAAAAGCGCGATGCGTTCTGGCCGCATGATTCCCATACCAAATGATACCAAACCGTTGCCGCTCGGTCAGTGTCGCCCTTAAGCTTGTTCGAGGATGGCCTCAGCGTCGATGGTGATTTCGACGAGGTCCCCGACAACCATCCCGCCGTGGTCCAACTGTGCGTTCCAGCTTACGCCGAAATCGTGCCGGTTTATCGTGGTCGTGGCCGTGAAGCCGGCGCGCGTCTTGGGGCCCTTGTCCACCCCGCTCTCCCACCAAGGCGTTTGCCACTCGCCGAGATAGGTAACGCGAAGCTTCGCGGGGCGGCTTACGCCGCGTATGGTCAGGTCCCCTTCGACCGAGTAGTCATGGTTGCCAAGCAACTTTACTTCGCGGCTGCGGAAGGTGATGGTGGGGTAGTGCTCGACGTCGAGGAAATCGGCGCTGCGCAGATGTGCGTCGCGGTCCGGCTCTCCCGTCCAGAGCCCCCGGGTGTCGATCTCGATCTCAACCGAGGAGTTCTGCGGACTGGTGGGATCGAAATGGAGCCGTCCATGGACGTTCTTGAAGTGCCCCCGGACATAGGTAACCATCATATGGCGCACACAGAATTCGGCAGCGGTGTGCCCAGGTTCGAAGAACCATCGTGCCAAGGGAGTCCCCTCTCTTTGCCGTGATTTTAACCTCAATGAGCCATCTCGTCTAAGGGCTCGGTGTGGTTTGCCCTCCGAGGCGACGGTTAGTCCGCTCATTTGGGCCAAGTCCGAACGGTCGGATAGTTGTTGCAGTGACCTCCCACAGACCCCTTTCGAAGGCTGGTAATGGCTGCTTGTTGGTGGAAAAATGGTAACGGGCTTCTACGCGTCGCTGATTTATCCTCCGTTTATCTGCCGATGCGGAAAATGGGTTGCACGAAAAAGCGGGAGGAGAAGTGAATTACGCCGCGCTATTGCGGTCTGCCGTTGTGGCGCTGATGCGCAATAAGATGCGCAGCGTCTTGACGGTGCTGGGCATCACCATCGGCATCGCTGCCGTGATTTGCGTGGTGGCTATTGGCAAAGCCGGCCAGGCGCGTGTCGAACAGCAACTCAATAACCTCGGCGACAATTTTGTGTGGATTGAGGCGGGCGGGCGGGCGGTCAACGGCGTTCGCACCGGCACTCATGGCACCAAAACACTTGTGCTTGCTGATGCCGTGGCCATCAAGAATCAAATCGCCCTGATCAAAAGCGTTTCGCCCAACGTGGATGCTTCCGTGCAGATTATTTATGGCAACCAAAACTGGTACACCGGCTACCGCGGCGTCTCTCCAGAATTCTTCGATATCCGGCGATGGTATATCGACCAGGGCGCAGCGTTTTCGCAAGATGACGTGGAGCGCGCGGCGGACGTCTGCGTCATTGGCCGCACCGTTCGTGACCAGTTGTTCGGCGTTGAGGATCCTATCGGCAAAGTGATTCGCGTGAAGGATTTGCCCTGCAAAGTGGTGGGAACGCTGATGCCCAAGGGCCTGTCCTTTTCCGGTCAAGACCAGGACGACACGATCATCCTGCCGTATACGACGGCCATGAAAAAAATCAAGGGGATCACCTGGCTCGATGACATTCTGTGTTCGGCGGTTTCCCAGGATGCGGTGAAGGTTGCGGGGCAGGAAGCCGCGGCGCTCCTGCGCGACCGCCACCATTTGCGCCCGGAAGAAGACGATGACTTCAACATCCGCAACCCGGAAGACATCATTCAAGCGCAGCTCGAAGCCAGCAAGACGCTCACGGTTTTGCTGATTGCCATCGCTTCCATCTCGCTGATTGTGGGCGGGATTGGCATCATGAATGTCATGCTGGTTTCCGTGACTGAACGCACGAGGGAGATTGGCGTTCGTGTTGCCGTCGGAGCGACGGAACAAGCCATTCAACTGCAATTTCTGGGCGAGTCCGTGATGCTGAGCCTCGTTGGCGGCGGCGCCGGAGTAATGCTCGGAGTTCTTGGCTCCTATCTGGTTGGCAAGACGCTGCAATGGCCGATGATCATGTCCCTCGAAGCGGTTATCGTCGCGGCGCTCTTTTCCATTGCGGTTGGCGTTTTTTTCGGATACTACCCGGCGCGCAAGGCGTCTTTGCTCGATCCTATCGAGGCGCTCCGATACGAGTAACCCATGGCTCTCGGAGAGCCACAACGAAGGATGAAAATAGCCGCTCACTGTTGAGCCAATCTTTTCAATGAGATACGCGGCTATTTTCATAGGAGTGAGCGGTTAAATTCCCGGCGTCCAGGAAACGAATGAAACCAACAACAAAATGGCTCCTGCTGGGCGGTGCTGTCGCAGCGGCAGCGTTTCTTGTCGTGCTGGGGTTAAACCGCACGCCGCCGATCCAGAATTTCACCGCAAAAGTCGAGCGCGGCGACATCCACGACGTCGTCGAGGCCACCGGCACGATCAACGCGGTCATCACCGTGCAGGTGGGCTCCCAAGTATCGGGAACGATCTCGAAGCTTTTTGTCGATTTTAATTCCCGCGTGCACAAAGGGGATCTTGTTGCGTTGATCGATCCCGCGCTGTTTAAGGGGGCCGTGCAGCAAGCAACGGCAGACCTGGAAAACGCCAGAGCCAATCTCATTGCCGCGCGCGCAAATCTGGAAAAAGCCCGAGCAGCGCTGGTTCAAACGAAGGGCGATTACGACCGCGCGGCCGGACTTACCAAAGCCGGAATCATGAGCCAGCAGCAACTGGACATGGCGAAAGCCAACTACGATTCCGCGAATGCAGCAGTGGGGGGCGCGCAGGCCAACGTGACGCAGGCGGAAGCGCAAGTCAGCCAGAAGGAAGCGGCGCTCGAGGTGGCGCAGACCAATCTCAACTACACGGTGATTCGCTCGCCGATTGACGGCACGGTAGTGGCACGCAACGTGGACGTGGGCCAGACCGTTGCGGCGTCGCTGCAAGCACCCACGATTTTTACCATCGCGCAAGACCTGAAGAAAATGCAGGTCTATGCGAAGACCGACGAATCCGACGTCGGGAACATTAAGGTCGGCAAGGAAGTCACCTTCAAGGTCGATGCGTTTCCGAAAGAAACGTTTCGCGGCATGGTCAGCCAGGTGCGCATGAACGCGACCACGGTGCAGAACGTCGTTACCTACGACACCATCGTTGATTTTGCGAATCCCGACCTGAAGCTGTTTCCGGGAATGACCGCGTACGTGACCATTCCTGTGGCCACCGTGCAAAACGTGTTGAAACTGCCGAACACGGCGCTGCGTTACAAGCCGCCGATGGAACCTGAGGAGGTCCTCGCGCTTTATCGGCGATACGGAATGGAAGGCGGCGACAGGAAAAGTGCCAGTGATGCAGCCGCGGCAGCAGAAGCCCCGCAAACAGCCGACGGTGGCCAGAATCGGCCGCGAGCGTCACGTTCCAATACTGCAATCGTCTGGAAACTTCACGCGGATAACAGCATGGAGCCGGTGAAAGTGTCCCTCGGCATCACGGACCATTCCTACACGGAAGTGACGGCGGTGAACAAGGGTGAATTGAAAGAAGGAGAAGAGCTTATCATTCGCTCCGTCGTGGCGAAGTCGTCGGTGCCGGGAGCTCCGGGAGTGCGGCGGTAGCGATTTCTTGGACAGAAACGCCATGCAGGTCACGAATCAGACGGAAACAACGCTTACGAGCGGTCCATTCGCCGGGCACGCGGTCATCCGCGTGGAGGAGATCCACAAATACTACGAGCTGGGCGAAACGCGCGTGCATGCCTTGCGCGGCGTGAGCGTGGAGGTGCAGCACAGCGAATTCGTGGCCGTGATGGGTGCGAGCGGCAGCGGGAAATCCACGTTCATGAATATTCTCGGCTGTCTGGACCGGCCCAGTTCCGGCCGCTATTTGCTGGAAGGCGTGGACGTCTCGCAGCACGATAAACGGGCGCTGGCGCTCATCCGTAATCAAAAAATCGGATTTGTTTTTCAGGGATTCAATCTGCTCGCGCGCACCACGGCGCTCGAAAACACGGAACTGCCGACGCTTTATTCCAAAGTCAGCAAAGAGGAGCGCCACCGAAGAGCCGCGGAAGCGCTCGAGATGGTTGGATTGGCCGACCGCGCCGAACATTTTCCTTCGCAAATGTCGGGCGGACAGCAACAACGTGTGGCGGTCGCGCGAGCGCTGGTGAACCGGCCGTCGATTCTGCTGGCCGACGAGCCGACGGGCAACCTGGACAGCCGCACTTCGGTCGAGATCATGGAAGTGTTTCAGGGCCTGAACGACAAGGGCTTGACCATTGTCATGGTGACCCACGAGCGCGACATCGCGGAGTTTGCGAAGCGTGTGCTGGTGTTCCGCGACGGAAAAATCCGCAAGGACGAACCCGTGCGCAACCGCCCGCGTGCCGCGGAGGTTCTGAAAACCCTGCCGACGCTCGAAGATTAGTTCAAAGAAGAGTCAGGAAAGATCATTTAGGAGCGCTTCCATCTCGGAGCGCGCATGCTGGTTGCCCGCTTGGGCTGCCGCTGCGATGCCGCTTGAGAGTACGCTTCGCGCTTCCTCCGTGCGCGCTTGGCGAGCCAAGAACTGACCGTACATGTGGTAGCCGGGAACATAAGCGGCGTTGTGTTCGAGAAGTGTGCGAAAGTGCCGGTCCGCCGCGGCCGAGTCGCCGCTGTTCATGCATTCGAGCGCCAAACCATAGCGGGATAAGGCGTCGTCGGGCTTTTTGGCGACAAGCTCTTCGAGCATTTGGCGGCGCGACTTCTTCGGTCCGGTGGTTTTGTCCATCATTTGTTCACTTATGGGAACCTCCCGTATTATACGGGGGCGCGGAAAGGCTGTAAAACGCGGCAAAAGAAGAGGATTCGCATGAAACGGAAGAAAGCCGAGGACGCCCGAGCGGATCTGGGGGGTAAGCCAGTAGGCGCCTCGCGGTCGGAGATGACGGAAATCGTTTTGCCCGCGCAGACAAATCCGCTCGGCAAGCTGCTCGGCGGGCACGTGATGCACCTGGTGGATATGGCAGCGGCGATGGCGGCGCACCGGCATTCGGGCAGTTATGTCGTGACGGCTTCGGTCGACCACATCGACTTTCGCAATCCGGTAAGTCTCGGGGAAATCGTCATTTTGAAATCACAGGTGAACCGCGTTTTTCACACTTCGCTCGAAGTGGGCGTGGAAGTTTATTCAGAAAATGTGCTCACCGGCGAGAAGAAGCACACCACCACCGCGTACGTGACCTTCGTGGCGATTGACGAACACACCCGCCTGCCGAAGCCCGTGCCGCCGCTGATTGTGAATACCGAGGAGGAAAAGAAGAGGTTCCGCGAAGCCGGCAAGCGACGCAAATTGCGCTTGGCGCTGCGGTATGGGAAAAAGTAGCTCGTTCGATTGCCCTCGGAAGACCTGAGATTCGGCTGCGGCCCTCTCTTTTAGCGATGGAACGGTGATTAGGGCGTTTCTGGTAATCGGCCATCAGGAAATGTTTCAAGCCAAAGCGAGAAAAAACCTGATTGTGGGTAAGGGACTGCCAGCATAGTGTGCGCGGAACCGAATTGTCTCGAAAAGCCCCCCGGCCTGATGTGTTGCTCCGGTTGCTACCCGCTGTAGGTATGCGCCGCCGCAGGCATGCGCGACGAGTCGGCCATTAACTACCTCAAGGAGAAGCCAAGATGAACAAAAATAAATTATCGCTGATCGCGACCGCTCTGGCAGCGCTTCTGGTGTCGAGCCCTGCTGCGAGTTTTGCGCAAAGCGCTGCCACGTTCAGCGGTGAAGCCGTGGCTTTGAAAGCAAATGCCGTGGGGGTTTCGCTGGCACTGGCGGATACCGGAGCGCTGCCATCAAGCGGCGGGAGCCTGAGCACGTCGGTAGCGAGTGTGAACGTCGCGGGTATAGCCTCGGCTGACGCGCTGAAAAGTTCCACGTCCGGGAGTGGCAGCAGCAGCCAGTCGCAATCGACACTGCTGGATGTAAACCTGCTGAATGGCTTGGTTGCCGCCAGTGTTGTGAAATCGAACTCCAGCGCCACCTGTAGCGGTGGACAGGCCAGCACCAGCGGGAGTGCGCAGCTAGTGGGATTGACCGTTGCAGGCCAATCGATCCTGGTCTCCAACCCGAACCTCTCCATCTCCCTCCCAGGGGGAATCAGCGTTATCATCAACCAGCAAACAAGTTCGTCGGGAGGAACGAGCGGATCGGTGACGGTCAATGCGCTGCATGTTACGGGACCAAGCATCGACATCGTGGTCGCCTCCGCCCAGTCCGACATCACCTGCTCGTGACAACCCCAGTTTGAACAGACATCCAGGAAAAGGCATTGACGCTCGTCCATGCGATGCCTTCCCCAGAATGGTTTAACCGCCAGAGCCACGGTTGGCCCGACCGTGGCTTTCTTGTCTGGAGAAGAGCCTCGTCTCTGGAATACGACTCATGTCTATATGCATAAGTCAGCGCTCGGCCACGGCGGCGACTTCTTCGGCGACGGCCAGCGCCTGTTCCGCGCACGCGCCAATTGCTGGACCTCGCAAGTAATTGCCCGTCAAAAAAAGGCCAGGAAAACGTGCCAAATTTTTGCCGATGGAAGCCAGCCGGTCGCCGTGCCCGAGATTGTATTGCGGAAGTGCCCGCGGCCAAATCGTGACGTTCGAGAACATGGGGCTGGACTGGATGGAAAGCAAGGGGGCGATCTCGCGATGGACGATGCCCGAAAGCTCCTCGTGGTTCAACCTCGCGGCAGCGGGGTCGGTTGCTCCCCCAACGAAACCGGTGAGGAGCGTATGCCCGTCGGGCGCGCGCCCGGGGAAAAGCGAGGAATTCCAGACCGTACCGAGAATGCGCAAACCGGCGGACCGCGGAACGAGGAACCCGAAGCCGTCCAGTGAGTGGCTGACGTCCTTTTTGGCGTAACCAAGCGAAACGACAGCAACCGCAGCATACTCGACGGAAGTCAGCAGCGGTTTGAACGAAGGTTCAAGTTGCCCCAGCAGCCCTCCTGTCACATCCGTGGGTGTCGCGAAAATCACGGACTTAGCTGATACCGAATCGTTGTTGCTGCCTTCCAGAGAGACGTGGTACGCCCCATCCTTTTGTCGATAGACGTTTGTGGCGCGCGTCCGCAGGAGAATGCTCGAAGCGAGCTTGTTTCCGAGCGCGCGCACCAGCGTCTCATTGCCCTCGCGAAACGTATTCAGCGTGGGTCGCTCGCGCGGGCCTTTCTTGGATTTGGCCGGGCGCAGCACGCCGCGAACGATGCTTCCTCGAGCGCTTTCGGCTTCGTGAAGCTGCGGGAATGCGCTGCGGACGCTGAGTTTTTCCGGGTCGCCGGCGAAGACACCTGAAACGAAAGGCCCGACCAGGCGATCGAGGAGCCGCTCGGAGAATTTTCTGCGGACAAAGGCGGCGACGGATTCATCGCCTTCCGGCGGAACGCTTTTGCCAAAAATGTCGCGTACCAGCGCCCATTTCGTGGAGCCGTCGATGAGCGGGCTAGTGAAAAGCGCTAGGGGGCTCATCGGCACGGCCTTGAGCCTGCTGCTAACCAGAACGTAGCGTGGGGCCTTGGCTGGAGCTTCAATGAGCTGATCCGCAATTCCGAGGTTCGCGCATAAGCTTCGCAATTGCGCGGTTCCCGTGAAACTTTGCGGGCCCAGTTCCAGCAAGAAGCCGTTGCGGCTGACCGAGTTAAGAACGCCGCCGGGCCGGGCCGAAGCTTCGACAAGAAGAACTTCGAGGCCCGCTTTCTGAAGCGCATACGCGCAAACCAACCCAGAAATGCCGCCGCCAACCACCAGAGCTTGGGCGTGACGGGTCACGACGAGGTGTGCACCTTGCGGGCTCAGAGAGTTTTCGAGAAAAGCGGCTTGGCGGCCAGCTGCTGTTTTTCGAGGTACGGATCGAAAACCATGGCCAGGTTGCGGATGAAAATGCGGCCGAGCCCGGTGGCGCGAATTTCGCCGTTTTCAAGGAGCACAAGCCCATCGTCGCAGAACGGCTCGAAACGGCGTAGTTCTTCGGCGAAGTGCTCGTCAAAGTTGATGCCAAACTCGCGGGAAATTTCGTCCTTGAGCACCACCGTGTGGCAAAGCAGCCGGCTGATGACCGCACGGCGAAGCCGGTCTTCTTCGGAAAGATGATAGCCGCGCATAGTGGCCAGACCGCGTTCTTCCACGGCTTTTTGCCAGGAAGGGATGTCGCGATGGTTTTGCGCGTAAGCCGATTGGATGCCGCTGATGGCCGTGATGCCCATGCCGTACAGGTCGGCGCCCGCTTTGGTCGTGTAGCCCTGAAAATTGCGGTGCAGCGTCCGCCTTTGCTGGGAAAGCGAAAGCTCATCGCCGGGTTTCGCAAAGTGGTCCATGCCGATGTACACGTACCCGGCCTCGATGAATTGAAGCAGGCCGGTGCGAAAAATCTCAAACTTCACCATGCCTTCGGGGAGATGCCCGATAAAGGAACCCTGCTGCTTTTTCAACCAGGGAACGTGCGCATAGCTGAACAGTGCGATGCGGTCCGGGCTGAGACCGATGATCTGGTCGACAGTGTGAGCGAAGCTCTCGGGCGTTTGATACGGCAGGCCGTAAATCAAGTCCACGTTGATGCTGTCGAAGCCGAGCCGGCGCGCGCTCGAAAGCAGATCGCGCGTCATTTCGAAGGGCTGGAGCCGGTGAACCGCTTTCTGCACGTCGAGTTGAAAATCCTGGATGCCCATGCTCAGGCGGTTAAAGCCCAACTTTCGAATCGTCTCGAGATGCGCGCGCGAGGTCACACGGGGATCGACTTCGATGCCGATTTCACTGTCGGGCGCGAACTGGAAATGTTCGCGAGTAAATTCAAAAAGATCCTCGATTTGTTCCGGTGAGAGATAGGTTGGCGTCCCGCCGCCCCAATGGAATTGTACCACGTGGCGGCGTTTCGAAATGCTGCGGCTAACGCGCTCCGTTTCACGTTTAAGTACGTCCAGATACGGCGGCGCGACACCCTTATTTTTCTGAATCACCACGTTGCACGCGCAGAAAAGGCACAGGCTCTCGCAGAACGGGATATGCATGTACAGCGAAACGGGTGTTTTCGCGCTTTCTGCCTGCTCGAAAGCGCTTTCCAGGTCGGTTGGGCCGAACCCGTCGTTCCAAACGGGCGCCGTCGGGTAACTGGTGTAGCGCGGGCCGGGACGATTGTATTTTGCGAGAAACTCTTCGCCGACGCGAAGTTCGTTGCGCATCTGCTGAAGCGTTGGATAGGCGAGCGTCATCGCAAATGGCCTCACCGGGACTGCGCCGCCGGCCGCATTTCCCCTAGCAACGCTTGTTGGCCGGTTTCCACAAAAAGCTGAGCGTTTTCGACCGGAGTGTCGGGCAGAATGCCATGGCCAAGATTGAGAATGTGCCCTCGTCCGGCGAGCGAATGGATCGCGTCCAGCGTGACTTCTCGAATTCTCTCTCGTGGACCGAGTAACACCGCGGGATCAACATTTCCCTGCAACGCGATGTTCGGGCCGAGGGCGCCGCGAATTTCTCCCAGGTCCACGCGCCAATCCACGCTCAGTACGGTCGCGCCGGAGCGCGACGCAGCGCGAAGCAAGTGCCGCGATGCCTTTGTGTAATAAATGAACGGAACGGAGCCCGAAATTCCAGAGACGACCTCCTCGACCGCGGGGAGCGCGGATTCCTGGTAGTCCTGCAAACTCAGCTCGCCGCACCAGGTATCAAATAACTGCACCGCGGTCGCGCCAGCCGCGATTTGCGCCTTGAGATAGGGAATCGTGGCCTGCGCGATGCGATGCAGCAAGTCGCGAAACGTTTTCGGTTCCTGATACAGAAACTGCTTAACGGTAGCAAACCCTTCTTTCGTTCGACCTTCCACCATATAACACGCGAGCGTCCACGGGGCACCGGCAAAGCCCAAAACAGGAACTTCGCTGCCGACCGCCTTTACGATGCGGCGGATCGCTTCGGGCAAGAACCCGGTTTCCAGTTCCGGGTCGAAAATCCGCAATTTCTGAACGTCTGCCAGGCTACGAACCGGGCTTGGAAGGTTCGGCCCCTGATCGCCCAACTCGAGTGGCAGTCCCATGGCTTCGGCCGGAATGAGGATATCGGAGAAGACGATCACGGCATCGACGCCGAGCCGTCGGAAAGGCTGCAAGGAGACCTCCGTGGCCAACTCCGGGGTCTTGCAAACCTCCAGAAATCCATGCTTTGCGCGAATTTCGCGATACTCGGGCAGGTACCGGCCCGCCTGCCGCATCATCCAAACCGGCAGGCGCGGAACGGTTTCCCCGCGGCAGGCGCGCAGGAATAAGTCCTTTCGATTAACCGACGTTTGGACGGTCATGTCCTTTCCAGCAGTTCGAGAACAACCAATCTTAACAGGTCTTGCCGGGCCAAGCACCCTGACCTCGCTCACGCCGTGCGGGTCGGCAGCCGTGTAAGTTATACTCAAAGGTCCATCGCTGCGGGCGCACGCGGCCTAACAGGCAGCTGCTAGTTGCTGTTTGTTCGGTGCGGCTCCCATGCGTAACAGGTAGACGAGTGCACTACGCCCTTTTCATTTCCACCGTCGTTGCTTACGCGTTGAGTCTCGCGCTGTATCTGATCTTTTTGAATACCGGAAAAGCGCTCACCGGCCGGCTGGGAACGCTGCTGCTGGCCGCAGGCTTGGTGATGCACTACTTTGTCTTGCTCGAGAGATCCGAAGGGGCGCACACGGTTCCGTATCATGATTTATACGGAGCCATGTCCCTGTTTGGCTGGTTGCTGGGGCTTACCTATCTGGGCCTCGAGCTCTACCACCGCCAGCGGTCGGTCGGAGCACTGGTGCTGCCCTTCATTCTCGTATTTTTTGTCGCTGCCCATCTTGCGCCCGCCGATAAACTCTCGCCTCCGGATGCGCACGGGCCAACGTTTGCTTTTCACGTGGCCCTCAACATCTTGGCGTACGCGGCGTTTACCCTTTCCTGTGTGTTGAGCTTGACCTTCCTCATTGAGGAGCGTTTCCTTCGCAACCACAGGATGGGTGACGTGGTTTGGCGCCTGCCGCCGCTCGAGCTGCTCGAACGCATGAGCCGATCCAGTGTTTTGATAGGCTTAGCCTGCATCACCGTTGGGACGGCCTTCGGTTTCCTGTGGGTCTACCGGTTGAGTAGCAAGTATTCTTTCTACGACCCCAAGTATGCGGTCACGCTGCTCGTCCTGATTTTGTACGCGGTGTACTTCCGGCTGGCGCGGACGACCGCCTGGCGCGGCGCGCGTGCCTCGAAGCTGTGTGTCTTCAATTTTCTGATTGTCTTTCTGAGCTTTACGGTCGTGAACTTGTATCTTTCGGCGAATCACCGGTTTTTTTAAAGGAGCGTCCTAGGTCCGGCATGGAGATCGTTCTCGTTGGATTGAACCATCGCACCGCGCCCGTCGAGGTGCGCGAGCGGGTGTCCTTCACCGCCGACCAGGCACGCCGCGCTTCCGAGGAACTCCGCTCGAAGGGCATTCTCGAGGAAACGCTGGTGCTCTCGACTTGCAATCGCAGCGAAGTGTATGGTGTGCCGCCGGAAACTTCGCGCGAATGCGCGCCGGGGCTTTCCACGTTCCTGAGCGAATTTCATTCCGTGCGCATGGACGTCCTGGGAACGTCGTTATACCACCACTATGACGGCGAGGCGGTACGGCATCTGTTCCGTGTCGCCGCAGGGCTCGACTCCATGATGCTCGGCGAAGCCGAAATTCTTGGCCAGGTGCGCGAAGCTTATCGGGTCGCGCACGAGCAAGGCGCTACGGGACCGGTGCTGAATCGCCTGTTTCAGAGCGCGCTCGAGGTCGGCAAGCGCGTGCGCGCGGAGACCGAGCTGGGGGCACGGCCGATGTCCGTGGCTTCCGCCGGCGTCAAACTGGCCGAACGCATCTTCGGAAAACTGCACGATCGCAGTGCGCTGGTTCTTGGCGCCGGCACCATCAGCGAGCAGGTGATTGCTCAGCTGCGGGATCGCGGCATTGCGCGTCTTTTTGTAATGAATCGCTCGAAGGAGCGCGCCGACGGGCTGGCCAAACAATATCGTGGAGAAGTGCTGCCGTGGGGCGAGTGGGAAAAGGCGCTTCCGGTGCCGGACGTGATCGTCACCTCGGTATCGGCCGAAGAACCGGTTTTGCGCCGCGAAGCCGTTGAACGGGCAATGGACAGGCGCAGCAACCGCGCAATGTTCCTGATGGATCTTGGTTTGCCAAGAAATGTCGACGGCACCGTGGGGAAGCTCTACAACGTCTATGTTTACAACATCGACGATCTCACCGAAATCGTGGCGCAGAACCGCCAGGCCCGGGAGAACGAAATTCCCAAAGCCGATAGCATCGTCGAACAGCAGGTAGGAAAATTTTTATCCTGGCAGGCGGGCGTCGAGCTGGTCGGCCTGGTCAATGAGCTGCGCACAAAAATGCGCGAGGAGCGCGATCAGTTCATCCGTGCCCGCGTGGCATCCATCCAGCACTTGACCGAGGCGGACCGCACCCTGGTTGAAAAACTAATGGATGAAATCCTCGAAAGCTTGCTGCTCGGGCCGGCCCAGCGCTTGCGGGGCGAAAAAGATCTGCGCCGAAAGGTGCAAAGCGTCGAGGCGCTGCGCGACCTATTCCTTTTAAACCGGGAGAAATCTTGAGGACCTTGCGCATCGGAACCCGCGGGAGCCTGCTTGCCAGATGGCAGGCGGAGTCTATTCGCAAGCGGCTTTTTGCAGCGACCGGCATCGAGCCGGAAATCGTCATCATCAAAACGGCGGGCGACAAAATGCTGCACTCGCCGGTGGCGCAAATCGGCAGCAAGGGCATTTTCATCAAAGAACTGGAAGAAGCGCTGCTCGAGCAAACCATCGACATGGCCGTGCACAGCGTCAAAGACATTCCTACCGACATTCCTTCCCGGGTGACGTTTCCCGCCGTCTGCAAGCGCGATGACGTGCGCGATTGCCTGGTGGGTTCGACGCTCGCAGACCTGCGTCACGCAGCGCGCGTGGGCACGAGCAGCTTGCGGCGTCAGGCGCAGCTGCGCCATGTTCGCCCGGATCTCGACTTGCGCGACCTGCGTGGCAACGTGGACACGCGCTTGCGCAAAGTGCAAAGCGGGGAATACGAAGCAGTGGTCGTTTCCAAGGCAGGATTGGACCGGTTGGGATTCAGCCAGCGCATTTCCGAGGTTCTTTCTCCGGAAGTATGCATGCCCGCGGTGGGGCAAGGCGCGATCGCCGTGGAATGCCGCTTGAACGACCGGGAAGCCCAGGATTTGCTGGCGCCCCTCGATGACCCGGAAACCCGCGCCGCGGTGATTGCGGAACGCGCGCTTCTGGGCGCGTTGCACGGCGGATGCCAAGTGCCTATGGGCGCGTGGGCGCGCGTCGAGCGAGGCGCACTTCACATGGATGCCTGTGTGTGTTCTGTGGATGGCGCGCAATGCGTGAAGCAGCACGCAGCCGCCGAACCCGAGCAAGCGGCGCAACTTGGCGAGCACATGGCACGCTTGCTCGTTGACGCGGGCGCGCAGTCTATCCTTGAGGAAGTGGGTCGGCACCGTGCCTGAGAATTGTCGGAGTTCCGTCGGGGGGAAGCGCGTGGTGATTACGCGCGCGGCGGCCGCGTGTGAGGACCTTGCTCGGGAACTTTCCGCGCGCGGAGCAACTCCGGTGTTGTTCCCGCTCGTGTCCTTTGCGGAGCCGGACGATTTCGCGCCGCTCGATCGCGCCATCACGAAGATGCAGCAGTTTGACTGGCTGATTCTTACCAGCGCGCAAGCCGTTCGCGCCCTGATCGAAAGAGCCGCGGATTTGCAGCGGCCGCTGATGAGAACCGACAGCCGAGTGCGCGTTGCGTGCGTGGGTCCGGTGACGGCAGACTCCGCACGAAGTGCGGATCTTCCCGTGGAGTACGTCGCCGTGACGCACAACGGCGTTGCTCTCGCGAATGAGTTGGGCAGCAAGCTCCAGGGCACCAGGGTGCTGCTGCCGCGCAGCGATCGCGCCAACCCGGACCTGCCCGCGGCGCTCGCGCGGTTTGGTGCCCAGGTCACCGAAGTGATTGCCTATCGCACACGGCGGCCCGCGGAGACCGAGGGACTCGAGAAGATTCTGAACGGCCAAGCAGACGCGATTTTGTTTTTTAGTCCATCGGCGGTACAACATTTTGCGGAACTCGTTGGTGCCACGCGGTTGCAGGAGCTCCAGGGTAAGCTGGCCGTCACCGCGGTCGGGCCTGTTACCGCGAATGCTTTGCGTAAAGCGGGCGTCGAGCGCGCCGTCGTTGCTCAAGATACGACCGCCGTCTCAGTGGTTGAAGCTTTGGAAGGGCATTTCGCCGCCGCGAAGGCCGCTCCGGCAGGAGTCAAACGAGCATGAGTTTCCCGACGCATCGGCCCCGGCGCTTACGCCGCACCGAAGCACTGCGCAGCGTGGTCCGCGAGACGCGCTTGACGACCGCCGGCTTGATTTATCCGATGTTTGTGTGCCCCGGGAAGAACGTACGCCTGGAAGTCGCTTCGATGCCGAACATTTTTCAGCAGTCTGCCGACCAGCTCGTGGAAGAGTCGAGGGAAGTGGAGTCGCTCGGCATCCCCGCGGTGATTCTCTTTGGCCTGCCGGAAACGAAGGATCCGCGCGGCGCGAGTTCACTCGGTTCGCAAGGCGTGGTGCAGCGCGCCATCGAGGGCATTCGAAAGGCCAATCTGAAATTGCTGGTCATTACCGACGTCTGCCTGTGCGAATACACCGATCACGGCCACTGCGGCGTCATCGAGCACGGAGAAGTGGCGAATGACCCGACACTCGAGATTCTGGCGCAGCAGGCGCTTTCGCACGCGCGCGCCGGCGCCGACATTGTCGCGCCTTCGGACATGATGGACGGCCGCGTCGGCGCAATTCGAAAAATGCTCGATGAAAACAGATTTGAGAACATCGCCATTCTTTCCTACGCGGCAAAATACTGCTCCGGATTTTACGGGCCATTTCGCGAAGCTGCACAGTCCGCGCCGCAATTCGGCGACCGCCGCAGCTATCAGATGGATCCCGCGAACGCGCGCGAGGCGCTGAAAGAAGTGCGGCTGGACTTGGAAGAAGGCGCGGACATGGTGATGGTCAAGCCCGCGCTGCCGTATCTCGACGTGATCTGGCGCGTGCGCGAAGCCTTTGAGGTTCCCGTGGGCGCGTACAACGTCAGCGGCGAATACGCGATGGTAAAAGCCGCGGCGCAAAACGGCTGGCTCGACGAAAAGCGGGTGGTTCTCGAAATCTTGACGGGCGTCCAGCGCGCCGGCGCGGACCACATCTTGACCTACCATGCCAAGGACGTGGCGCGGTGGATGAAGGCGTGCTAGCCGGGGGCAGAGGAAGTGTCTAAATAAGATCAGATGAGCAAAACGCAAACCATACTGAAAACCGAGCGGCGGCGTTCGCGGGAAATTTTCGCGCGCGCCGAAAGGGTTTTGGTCGGCGGAGTGAACAGTCCCGTTCGGGCGTTTCGCTCCGTGGGCGGAGAGCCGCTGGTAATCGACCGCGCCGGCGGACAATTTCTCTACGACGCGGACGGCAACGAGCTGCTCGACTACGTTTGCTCGTGGGGAGCGATCCTTCTCGGGCATTCGAATCCGGCGATTGCCGATGCCATCGCCGACCAGGCCCGACGCGGCACGAGCTTTGGCGTGACCACGGAACTCGAGCTGGAGCTCGCCACGCTCATCACCCAGGCCATCCCTTTCCTGGAAAAAATTCGCTTTGTTTCAAGTGGCACCGAAGCCACAATGAGCGCGGTGCGGCTGGCCCGCGGCGTCACGAAGCGCGATTTCATCGTCAAATTCGAAGGCTGTTACCACGGGCACGCGGACAGTTTCCTTTCGCAAGCGGGTTCGGGCCTCGCGACGCTGGGCATCGCGGAGTGTCCCGGCGTGCCGCAAGCGCTGGCTGGGTTGACGTTGAATGTTCCGTACAACGATCCCGAAGCGGTTGAGAAGGTTTTTGCAACGCACAAAGGAAAAATTGCGGCGGTCATTGTGGAACCCATCGCGGCAAACATGGGGGTCGTTCTACCGGAAAGCGGGTTCCTGAAAGGCCTCCGGGAAATCACGCAACGGGACGGGGCGCTGCTCATCGTCGATGAAGTCATCACCGGGTTTCGCCTGCGCAACGGCTCCGCGCAAGAGCTTCTTGGCATCGAGGGAGATCTGACGACACTCGGCAAAATCATCGGCGGAGGAGTTCCTGTGGCCGCGTATGGTGGCCGCGCGGAATGGATGAATCACGTTGCGCCGCTCGGCCCGGTCTATCAGGCCGGAACGCTGGCGGGAAATCCGCTGGCCATGCGGGCGGGAATCGCGGCGCTCGGGCAACTCACAAAACCGGGGTTGTACGAGGAGATGACCAGACTGGCCGAGCGGCTGGTGCGCGGTTTGCGCGCCGAGTCGGAGCGCGCCGAAATCGCCGCTCAGATCAACGCCATCGGCTCGCTCGCGACGGTCTTTTTCACGACCGGGCCGGTAAGAAATTATGCCGACGCGAAGCGTTCGGATACAGAACGCTACGCACGATTCTTCCGGGAGATGCTGGCGAGGGGAGTCTTCTTCGCGCCTTCGCAGTTCGAAGCGGCGTTCCTCTCCGCGGCGCACACTTCTGAAAACATCGACCGCACCCTGGCCGCTGCTCATGAAGCTTTACAGGTCATGGCCGCCGCCGAACCTGCCGTCTGATTCCGATTCAAACAGTAGGAGCAAACAGGCATGCCTGAAGGCATCGAACTTCCAGAAGGACACCACGAACCCGCGGACCACCCGCTGGTTCTTCCGGTATCGATCACCATTTCGATCATGGCCGTGTTGGTTGCCGGTGTGACGCTGCTGGGGCACCGGGCGCACACCGAGGAATTGCTACGGCAAAGTCAGGCGGCCGACAAATGGGCGCAATATCAGGCAAAAAGCGTGCGCCTTCACGAAACGCAAGGTTTTTCTGACGTGGTCAACCTGGTTGCTGCCATGGATCAGGGAAAAGGTGAAGCCCTTCGAGAGAAGTATCTCAAGGAAGTGGAACACTATCAGAGCGACAAAGAAGATATCAGCAAGGAGGCCACGGACCTGGAAGCGGAGCGCGACTTTGCCAGTCGTAAAGCCGACCGGTTCGACGCAGGGGAGGCCTTTCTCGAAATCGGTCTGGTCATCTGCTCCATTACTCTGCTTACCAAGCGCAAAGGTTTTTGGCTGGCCGGCATGATCTTGGGCGCGGGCGGTGTTGTGCTCGCCGCAACTGGTCTACTGCTCCGCTGATTAGGCGCGCGCCGGAGGCCACGACCCGCGCAGCAGGGCGATTTCGTGCGCCAGGCTTTCCACCTTGCCGAGCAATTCGTGGTGTCGCACTTCCTCTGCGGCAGGTTTCTTGCCGACGAACGTGAGCGTTCCGCCGGGCTCGAGAACGCATTGGCTGACTTCGGAAAGCGAACTGAAGCCCTGCTTGCGCGCGGCGGCTTCCAGCTGCGCCATGGTGATGAGTTCGGTCTTGAGGTGTTGCGTCCGGACTTTGCCGTCTTCGATCAGCACGTCCGCGCGGCCTTCCACCAACTGGTCGAGCTTGCGGTGCCGGTAGAGAAAGCGCACCACCAAGAAGTTGGTGGCAAGCAGGGAGGTGGCGCTGATAATTCCGCCGAGCACAGAGTTGTCGTCGCCGATGATGGCGTTTTGCACGGTGTTGGATAAAGTCAGCAGGACGACCAGGTCAAAAGGATTGAGCTGGACGAGCTCCCGCTTTCCGGAAAGCCGCAAGCTGACTACCAGGAACGCGTAGACTAAGATGGGACGCAGGATTTTTTCGAGCAGAGGAATCCCCAGTACGAACAAATCTTTCCAAATTTCATGCATCGCGCGTTAGCCCTCCTCGAGAACGTCACAAGCCCAATATCGCATATCCAGGAATTTGACAAGAACGGCAGAACCTATCCGCGGAGGTGCGCCCATGGAGGCGGCAGCGTCCGAACTTCGCATGTTGTACATGTCCGGGTACGGCGAAAGGGCGGCCGGAGCTATTCGCGTTTCGATTCCACGGTGCGCCTGCTGGCAAAGCCCTTTAGGCGCACCGCGCTGCGACGCGCGGTCCACGAGCTTATGAACAAAAATTGAACCTAGTGGATCTTCGGGTGCCGCCGGTGCCAATCGGTGTGTTGCTGGAACGCTCGCGCGGCTTGAATGACGACGATGTCGTCGCCCGCGCCGGCCACGAACTCGAGTCCAATCGGTAGATTCTTTTCGGTGAAACCACAGGGAACGGAGAGCGCCGGCAACCCGCAAAGGTTGCCAATGGCGCCCAGCGGATCAGGAAATGCCAGGCCGGTTTCCAGATTGAGCGTGAGCGGGGTGGCGGGAACCGGCTGCGATGGAGCGACGAGCACGTCGAAGTCCTCAAAAATCGCATCCATTTTCTTTTGCAGAATCTCGCGCACTTTGAGGGCTTGTCCATAGTCTGCTGCGGAATATTGCTCGTTCAAGTAGCCAGAGACCTGCCCGAGCGGATCGGTCAGTTCGCTGATTTTTCCTGAGCGAATCAGCGGGCGGAAGGAAGCGGCCGACTCCACCTGTACGATCAGGGAGGCAGCCTCTTCCCACGGGCCAACCGGCAAGGAGGTTTCCTTCATGCCGCTGAAGATTTTTTTCAAGACTGATCTTGCTGCCGCAACGGGCCTTGCGCTTCCGCCATCGAAAGAGTTCCAGGCATTGTGAAGCCAGCCGACGCGGAGCTTGCGCATTTCAACCGAAGGCGAGTACGTGAAAGCGGCCTTGTCGATGGCAATCGTACCGCGGTCTTTTGGATCGTGCCCGGCAATGGCGGCAAAAATTCGCGCGCAATCTTCGGCGCTGCGAGCCATGGGCCCGATCTTGTCCATCGACGGAGCGAGGGCCATCGCGCCATAGCGGCTGACGCGGCCGTAGGTTGGCCGCAATCCGCTGACACCGCAAAACGCCGAAGGGCAAATGATCGAGCCCCAGGTTTCCGTGCCGATGGCAAAACCGGCGAGGCCCGCGGCAACAATAGCTCCCGAACCGGAGGAAGAGCCGCAAGTCCAGCAGGCGGAATCCCAGGGATTTTTCGCTTCCCCTTGCAAAGACGCGGAAGCGAAGCGGTAGCCCATGCCGCCGGCGAGCTCGATCATCGCGGCTTTGCCGATCATCACCGCGCCGACGTTCTTCAGGTGATCGATGATTGTGGCGTTGTATTCGAAAACCTGATTGACGAAAGGTTTTGCGCCCCAGGTCGTGGGCACGCCTTTCACGGCGAGGAGATCCTTCGCGGCATAGGGAATGCCGTGGAGCGAGCCGCGATAATGGCCGCGCTGGATATCCCTTTCGGCGGCTTTGGCCTGCTCGAGCGCGATTTCCGGAGTAAGAGTCGCGTAGGCGTTGAAGCGGGGCCCAAACTTTTGGCTGCGGTCGAGGTAGAGCTCCGTCAATTCCACAGGAGAAAGCTTTTTGGATTCGATGCGTTTGGAGAGTTCGCTGATGGAGAGAAAGAAAATCTCTTCGCCGGGCATTGGGAGGCTCCTCAGGGTTTTGTCGGCGCGGCAGCCGGTTTCGCGGAGGCAGGCACCCGCGAAGCTTTCTTCTCACGCTCGATCAAAGGCTTCAAATAGAGGGCGGGCCCGTCGTTATTATCCGTGGGATAGGCGCGAAGACGGTCGAGTGCGGCTTGGCCCTCGACGGCCAGCCTGTGCAAGTCTGCTTTTTGGGCATCATTGAGCCGCGAGCCGTATTGAGCGAAAACCGCCTGAAGGCGCGACTCCATTTCCGTCTGGCTTTCCGCGGAGAGTTTTGGCCCGCTGGGCGTCTGCGAAAGCGGCTTTGCTGTGTCAGGAGATTTTTCGGTCAGAAGATCGGCGGGCGAAAGGGAAGCTGCAGCGGAAACAAAAGCGGCACGGCGGGCAAATTCCCGTCGCGAAATCACACAGCCATTCTTCGAGCCCATTGCGTCCCCCAGACTAGAAGTGTTTTGTAAAGCAGTCGTAGAGTGAGGCTACAGAATCGAGGTTTGGGCGTCAACCTGCGCGCACTGACAGTGTTCCCGGCAACAACGAGGTTGGCGCCTCGGAATCGCCGCGAGCTTGAGCTTTGCCTGACAGAGCGGGGAGAGTCCTGCCGGAATTGAATTTAGGCTGGCGCTGAACGATAGCGGTGAGGTTATTGGTAGCGCAGGGCGACCAGGGGATCGACCGTCATCGCGCGCCGCGCTGGGATATAGCTGGCCAACGACCCGACAGCAATGAGCACAAGAGGAACCAGGGCCAGCGTGACCGGATCGTAGGGGGTCACCTTGAAAAGCAAGTGTGCGATGAGACGCGCCGTAGCGACAGCGCAAGGTATGCCAACCGCGATGCCAATCAGTGTGAGCACGAGCGTCTCGCCCAAGATCATGCTAAGAACTGAGCCGGGCTGCGCGCCAAGGGCCAGTCGAATCCCCAGCTCATGCGTCCGGCGAGAAACAGAGTAAGAGATCACTCCGAGAATCCCCACGCCTGCGAGGATCAAAGCGATCCCGCCAAACAAGCCGAGGAGCAAAGTGCGAAAGCGGGGCTGTGCCACAGATGCGCTCAGGACATCGGCGAGCGGCGCGATATCTGTTACCGGTAGATTTTTATCCATGCCGCGCGTTACGGCGCGAATTGCTCCGACGACAGCAGAAGTGCTCAGCGTGCTCTTGACGACCACTTCGCCTCCATAAAGGGGCGCTTGGGCGAATGGCACATACAACATAGGCCCCGGTTCCTTGCCGAGTGATACGTCATGTATGTCCCTAACGATGCCGACGATTTCGCGCGAGACAATGCCGTTAGCAGGAAAACCGAAAATCAGATGCCTGCCCAGCGGATCCTGGTTAGGAAAATAGAGTTTCGCAAGTGCCTCGCTGATCAGCGCTACCGGTGGCGAGGAAGAGAAATCAGATTCATTGAACAAACGGCCACGAAGCAGTGGAATTCCCATCACGGAGAAATAGTGCGGGCTGGCTGGGACGTAATTAGCGGTGTCGGCCGTTCCCGCCTGCCGTGGTGGATTGCCGACAATCTGAAAGGCGAGGGTGATACAGCAATCCACCATGGGCAGCGGACCCGCGATGGCCGAATCCTGCATGCCGGGCTGGGCCGCAAGACGCATCATCAGTTCTTCTGTGAAAGCGGCCCACTGTTTCGGCGTTGCGTACTGAAATTGTGGAAGGGAAACCATTGCCTTCACGACGTGATTCGGCTCGAAGCCCGGATTCACTGAGGTAAGCTCGGAAAAGCTGTGTATCAGCAATCCCGCTGCGGTAAGAAGAACCATTGCCAAGGCAATTTCCGTAACAGCCAAGCAAGCGCGGGCGCGACGCGAACCTGCCGACTCCCCTGCGCGAGCGCCTTCGACGAGTTCCTTTTGGGGATCCGAGCCAGCTGCGGAAAGCACGGGGGCTAGCCCGAACAAAAGACTGGTGGCCAGCGAAAGCACGAAAGCGAAGACGAGGACCCGGCCATCCACGCGAATCGAGTGGAACTGCGGCAGACTGGGAGGCAGGAGCGGCAAGAGAGTGGCTACCCCCCAGTAAGCCACGAGTGTTCCGACAAGGCCGCCAAGCAACCCGAGGATGGAGCACTCGGTGAGCAGTTGGCGGGCGATGCGCCCGTTGCCGGCGCCCATCGCGATTCGAATCGCGACTTCCTTTGACCGCGACGTCGCGCGGCTCAAAAGGAGATTTGCAACATTCGCGCACGCGATCAGGAGCACTAGGCCAACAGCTCCCAGCAGCAGGAGCAGCGGCAATTTCACGTCGCCGGTGATCGTTTGCTGCAGCAGCTCAATTCTAATCGCCCATCCCTTCTCCGCCGGAAATTCCTTGGCCAGCCGTGCGCCGATGGTGTCCAATTCCGCCTGCACCTGGGCGGAGGAGATGTCGGGGCGCAGTCGCGCGATCACGGCCATCCAGTGCTCTTGAGGCGGCCGAGTCATCCAAACGCTAAACAGAGGGTCCTGAGCAAGCGGTATCCAAACCTGGTTTGTCTGATTGAGGAAGGGCGTGTGAAAGCTCGCCGGCATCACGCCAATCACGGTGTACGGGCGCATGTCCAGTGTAATCGAACGGCCGACGATTCCCGGGTCCGCCCCAAATCGGTTGCGCCATAAATTTTCGCTGAGAACCACGACAGGGGCAGCTCCGCGCTGGCCGTCCTCGGGGATGAACACGCGGCCCAGCAGCGGCTCAGCCGCGAGGACCGAAAAGAACTCGGATGTCACTACCACGGTGCTTACCTCGGACGGCTCTCCGTAGCCCGTAAGGACCAGAGCGTGGCCACCCAAGCCGGCGACCGCGCTAAACACGCGATTGTCATCCCGCAGTTCAGTGAAGGTGGGATAGGACATCCCAAGCCCCGAGCTTCCAGCGTCCGGCTTAGCCTCGGATACAAAGACCAACTGGTTTGCATTCGCGTACGGTAACCGCCGAAGCAAGACGGCATTAACAATGCTGAATATGGCGGTGTTGGCGCCAATGCCGAGCGCAAGCGTGAGCACAACGACAGCGGCGAAGCCAGGGGATTTGCGCAGCATGCGAACGGCGAAGGCCAAGTCCTGCCAGCACGTTTCTACAAAAGATTCCCAGCCGGCAGAGCGGACCGTTTCCTTTGTGCCTTCGAAGCTTCCCCGTTCGAGGCGAACCGAGCGAAGCGCGTCCCTGCGGCTCGCGCCTTGCTTGATTTTTTCTTCGGCCGCCATTTCAAGAAAGCCGTTGAGTTCTTCGTCCAACTCCTGGCCAACACGTTTCTTTCGGAACAGGGAACGGAGCCCGCTGGTTATGCTTCGCCACATGGCTTCTCCTAGGATGCTTCCAAGACTCTCGCGATGGCTGCCACTTGCCTTCCCCATTCCCGGGTTTCGCTCGTGAGCCTTTTCGGCCCCGGTCGGCCAGTGCGTAACATTTTGCACGCCGGCTGTTCTCGGTGGCTTTCCATTCCCCCTTGGTTAGCCCGGCCCGCTCGAGGCGCTGAAAAGCGACGAACAGTGAACCCGCATTGACGCGGAAAACTCCTTGGCCCATCTGTTCGAGCCGGACGGCGATGCCGTAACCGTGCATAGGCTCGAGCGCCAGGGTTTTCAAAATGAGCATGTCCAGGGTGCCCTGATGAGATCACTCGGCTTGTCGGCCATGGCTGCGTTCCTCCTGAGGGTCAAGAGGAAGAGTACTCTTCTCCTCCTGATTGTCAAGAGGAGAGACTAAGAGAGGCTAGCGGGCTGCTCCAGCGGCTCGTCCGAAAACAGCAGCCGTGCCCATACGCAGGTTGCCGATGTGCGGCCGAGCGCGCTTCACCTCTTGGAAGAGAAGCACTGGGGAGCGGGACAGGCGGCGGGCAAGGCCCCGCCGCCACAAAGGGCCCTTCGCGAAGTAAGGGCGGGCCGGGGAATCGAGACTACTCCATTTGCGTGAGAGTCTGGATCTGTGTTTCGAGCGCCTGGTTGTACTGGCGTTCGATTTGGAGCTCGGTCTGCAGCTTCTTGACGAGCATCTCCAACCTGGCGATTTCCACGCGCAGTTTTTGCAGGTCGGGCGCGGGCCGCAAAGGCGCGGCCGCGGGTGGTTGCGCATCGGCTTGCGCTGGCGCCGGTGGGCGGGGAGTGAATGCTTCGGCGAGCGCACGCGGCCAGGCGGGTTCCTCTGCCGCGGGCGGTCGAGGAGGTGGCGTGATGGTTCGAGGAGCGGCCGGAGCAGGCGCGAAAAGACTGTTCAGCGCGATCGTGGCCGCACCGCGGTCTAAAGAAGGCGCCGCTGCTGCGGCTTTCGGCTCCAGAAGAGCTTTCACCCGGTTGATCAACTCCTGAGGCTGAAAGGGTTTGCGGATCAGTTCGTCGGCTTTAACCGAGACGGCTTTGTCGGCGACGCTCTTGTTAACCACGCCGGACATGAGCAGAACAGGGGTGCCGCTGAGATCGGGATTTTCTTTGATCTGGCTGCAAACCGAGTAGCCGTCCTGATCCGGCATGATGAGGTCGGTGATGACCACGTCCGGACGCATTTGTTCGAATTGCCGGAGAGCGGAGGCCGCGTCGGCGCAGGTAATCACCTGGATGTTTTCGCGGCGAAACGCGATCTTGATGACTTCGCGCATGGTGGCGCTGTCATCGATGAAGTAAACCGTCGGCACGCGCTTCGCCGGCGCTTCCTCGAGAGGGGGAATGGTCATTGCTTCGCTCATGGTGCTTCCTTATCCGCCTTGTCGCGCGAACTTTCATCGACCTCGCGCATGGCATCGAGCATTAAATCGGTGGCCGAGCGCAGCACGGTGCGCTGCGTCGAGATGGTACCGTAAACAAATTTGTAGACGCCGCTGTTGCCGTTGACGCAGTTCTTTAGGATGTAAATAACCGCTTCGTCGCCGAATAGCGTGCCGCACTCCGCGTGCGAGATCTCCCCGCCTTCGTAAAAGAGAACGGCGTCAGCTTCTCCGGCATTGACGTACAGCGCGCCGGTCTGGTGGGCGTGGCCGAGCATCTGCATCACGCCTGTCAGGTCATGGTGCGTCAGGTTGCCGCTCAAGCTCGTATCGGATTGCGTGAGCAGCTGCGTGGGCCGGAAGCCTTCCATTTTGCTGACGACAATCTGTTTCACATGCGAGGCGATGACCCCGGGCTGACGTCTGCGGTCGATGTAGTCGTCGCATCCGGCCTGGAATGCTTCCATCAGCGCGCGCTGGCTGCCGTCGCCCAACGCAACAATAGGGAGATTGGCGTTTTTGGCGTCCGCCCGGATGATGCGCGCGATCTCGAGCGCACCCATCTCGCGCATATTGGTAGCACTCAGGATCGCTCCGGGAGCGTCATATTCGAGAGCCGTCAGCGCGTAGGCCGCTTGCGTGCTTGTCGTTACTTCAAAACCTTCGCGCTTCAACGCATCGCTGAGGCGCTTGGCAAAATACACATTGCTGTCGATCAAAAGAACCTTGATGGGACGCGGCGCCGGAGTCACGGACGTGCCTCCGCTCTGTTGCCGCGGTCAGTCCGGAAGCCGGGTTGGCGCCCTGCGAGATCGCCTGCGCGCAAATCCTCAAGGCCCGGCGTCAGGGCATCTAGATTCAACACTTCAATGACGTCCCCGCCGTGCGAGAGCCATCCGGCGACGCGGGGTTCGTCGGATGCGCTTGCGGCGGTCAACTCCGCGTTGATCAATTCGCACTCGCCAGTAACGGGAATCGCCACCCATTCCGTCCTTTGTCCATACCGGCGCAGTGCGATGAGATAAAAGCGCCGCGCCGTCAGGCGGGTTCCGATCAGCTTTTCAGCAACGTCGCAGACCGGAACGATTCTTCCGCGCCGCAAAATCACTCCTTCAATCCCGGGAGTCCGATGGGGGAAACTGAAAACGCGGCTCGGCGAGACCAACTCGGCGGTATCGTCGGCGGCGACCGCAAACCGCCGTTCGCCCAGGCGTAACAGGACAAAAGGCCTCAGTTCGAGTTCGCTTGAGATGGTCATTCTTTCAGCGCCATGCTTCAGTTCAATTCCGTGCCTAAGTTCGTGTCGGTTGGTGCTTCGGCCTCAAGCTCTCTCTCGGTCTCTTCGCGCGATGCCTCCGCGGGAGGGACCGCTCGGTCCAGCATCGTCAGCTCCTCGTCCGACAAGAAACCTTCGGGACGCACCACAGGAACCACCATCTGATCCACGGCCGTGAGACCGCGGTACCATTGCCGCTCTTCATGACAGAACGAAAGGGGCAGCACTTGCAGCCGCGTCATTGCGGTCATTCGCTCGATGCTGTCAACCAGCAATGCGGTGCGGGTGTTGCGGAGCACGAACGCAAGAATTCCTTCCTCGGCGGGCAGCCCAAAATGCCGGGCGCCGCTCACAAGGAATAAAAGGTTTGGGCCGCGCCTCACAAACTGGCGAACTTTGCCAACTCCCGGCGCGGTGACTTCGCTGGCGCCTCCCGAGAGGCTGTCTGCCCCGCGCACTTCCTGAACCGAGGAGGAGGACAGGGCGAAAAGCTGTTCGCCGATGCGGAAAAGAATAATCTGCTCCGCGCGCAAAGTGCCGGGCTTCACTGGGGCCGGGGATGGCATCAGCGGACTCCTGAGGGGGTTGGCTGAGCAAGCCCCAACACGCGCTTTTCAATCGCCTGGTAAATGTCATCGACGCCGAGCACCTGATCTACGACGCCGGCTTTGATGATTTCCGCAGGCATGCCAAAAATCACACAGGTTGCTTCGTCTTGCGCCAGGACCAGACCGCCGGCAGATTTGATGGCTCGTGCGCCGTTGGTTCCGTCATTGCCCATGCCCGTGAGCACGGCGGCGATGCTCAAAGGCCCCGCATAAGCGGCCACCGATTCCATGGTCACATCCATGTTGGGCAGGTATCCATTGATGCGCCCAGGCGTATCGTCAAGCTGAATTCTTCCGCTTGACGTCACGCGCAAATGTTGTCCACCCGGACAAATGTAAAGTGTTCCCGGCGTGATCGATTCGTTGGACTCTGCTTCTTTCACGCGGATTTCGGTGAACTCGGCGAGTTGCGCCGCGTATTGCGCAGTGAATGTCGCGGGCATGTGCTGCACCAAAATGACGGCAGCAGGGAAGTCGCGTGTGAAACCGGGAGCGATGCGCATGACCGTTGCCGGTCCGCCCGTGGAAGCCGCCAGAACGACCACCGGAAAGCGTTGGTCACTCGAGGCCGCCGACGGGCGAGGACTGGCCTTTGCAGCTGCGGCCGGCTTTGCACTCCCACCCGCGCTTTGAATCGAGGAAGCCAAACGGGTGGCCGTGCGCACCACGCGAACTTTGGCGGCCATGCGCACCTTGCGCAGAAGTTCTTCCTTTACGCTTTGCATGTCGAGATCGATGCCGCCGGAAGGCTTGGCGACGAATTCAATGGCGCCTAGTTCGAGCGCGCGGAGAGTGCTGGCTGCGCCCTCTTTCGATTCGGAGCTGACGATGACGATGGGCTTCGGATTTGTGGTCATGATCTCCGCGGTGGCCTGGAGACCGTCCACGTGCGGCATGTTGATGTCCATCGATATCACGTCGGGCTTCAGGGATTCCGCCATCGAGACCGCTTCGCGACCGTCTTTGGCGCTGCCGACGACCTGCATCTGGTCGTCACCGTTGTAAATGTTCTCCAACACCTTGCGCATGAAGGTTGAGTCATCTACGACGAGCACGCGGATTTTTTTTGAAGGGGTTGACATGGTGCAGTTACGCCACCGGCGCGGGGCGCGGCGCCTCCGTTCCGATGAGTTGTTCGACGGCCGCAAGCAATTTATCTTCCTGTACCGGCTTGGTCAGGAAGGCGGAAGCGCCATCCTTTATGGCGCGGTCGCGATGCTTGGCGCCGGCGCGCGAGGTTACCACCATCACCGGAATGCGGCGGGTGGACGGACTCTGGCGCAACTGCACCATCAACTCGTAACCCGTCATGCGAGGCATCTCCAGGTCGGTGATGACCAGGTGGCAGCCGTGCTGTGACACGAGTTCCGCGGCTTCCAGTCCGTCGGCCGCGAGCTTCACGCGATAGCCGCTCTTCTCGAGCATGCGCCCGACGAATTTGCGCACGCTGATGGAGTCGTCGGCCACGACGATGACGCGCTCCTGCTCGACGCGGTCGATGGCTTCGGAAGGAATGGTGCCGCGCGCCACGGCCGCCGAACCCGGCGCAAAAATGCGCGCCGCGCTGGCGCTGGCCTGGAGCGGCCGGCGCTCGTTTGGCTCGGCCGCGACCATGCGGTTCAGGTCGATCAGCAGAATCAGGCTGCCGTCCGGCGCGATCGTCGTACCGGGGAAAAGTTTCACGCGGCGAAGATATTCACCGAGATTTTTGATCACGATTTCGTCTTTGCCGAGGACTTCCTCGACCACCAGGCCGATCTGATGGTTTCCGGTGTTGGCCACAACCATACGGAAAAATCCGTTGACCGGCTCGAGCGGCGGTAGGCCAAGATACGTATCGAGGCGAATGACTTCGGTGACGACGTCGCGCACCTTGGTCAGCAATTTGCCGCCAACATCCTCGATTTCGTCGGCGCGCAGCCGACGGATTTCCTCGACCACTGCCAGAGGCAGAGCAAAATTGGTCGAGCCGCAGCGGACAAAGAGCGCCGGCGAAATGATCAGGGTCAGAGGAACCTTCAGGGTGAACTTTGTGCCTTGGCCGGCGATGCTTTGGATCTCGATTTCGCCATTCAGGGTATTCAAATTGGCGCGCACCACGTCGAGACCGACGCCGCGGCCGGCCAATTCGGTCTTGACGGGCGCGGTCGAGAATCCCGGATGGAAGAGCATTTCGCGCATGTCGCGTTCGGTGAGGCGATCGGCGGTTTCCACCGAAACCAGGCCGCGCTCGATGGCGCTTTGCTTCACGCGCCGGTAGTCGATCCCGCGGCCGTCGTCCTCGACTTCAATGTAGATGTGGTTGCCGCGGTGATACGCGCGCAGCATGATTTTTCCCGTGGCCGGCTTTCCCGCGGCGGCACGATCGTTGCTGTGCTCGATTCCGTGCGCGACGGCGTTACGGACGAGATGAGCGAGCGGATCCGAAATCTGCTGAATGATGTTGTTGTCGAGTTCGGTTTCGCTTCCCGTGAGTTCGAGTTCGACTTCCTTGTTGGTCGATTTGGCAGCGTCCCGCACGGCGCGAGACAAGCGAGAATACAGCGTCCCGATGGGCACCATGCGCGCGGCGGTGATCTCATCTTGCAGGTGATGCGCAAGTTTGCTGAACTCGTCAATGTCACCCTCGACGCGCCCGATGAATCCCCCGAGCTGCGAGAGCACTTCGTTCACGTCCGCTGAGATTTCCGCCATCGAGCGCGACAAAATGTTGACGTCGTCGTAGCGGTCCATTTCGAGTTCGCTAAACTCCGACCAGAACGACTTTTCGCCCGATGCCGCGCTCGAGAGCAGCTTTGGCGCCGAGTCGGGACGCCAGGGCGTTCGATTCCTGGTAGAGCTGATGCGGTTGAATTCGTACTTTTCCTGGAACTCCGCAACTTTGCCCTGCAGCCGTTCTTTCGAGAAACTCAGCGTGTCGACGAGCTTCTCCAGCTCTCCGACGCGGCCCACCATGCGGGTGCGGTTGATGACCAGTTCGCCCACGGTGTTCATCATGCGGTCAAGGCGGGCCAGGCCAATGCGCACGGATTTTGCCGTGGAGGCAGCGACAATCTGGTTCACCAGCTTCTTCCCAGACGCAGCGGCCTGCGATGCGGCTGCCTTCTCCGCTGCCTGGGCGTGCTCCGCCGTCCCTTCGCGAGCTGCGGCTCGAGTTTCTCCCTCTTCGGGTTCGAGGGGGGAAAACTCCGCAACCCGCCCGAGCAGGGAATCGACTCCCGCGCGCATTTCGGCTTCATCCGCCCATTGGCGATGGAGCGTTTTCTTCAAGACGTCCACCGATTCGAGGCACAAATCCACAACTGCGGGCGAAGGCTCGATTTCGCCCTCGCGCATCCGGCCAATCAAGTCTTCGACGCGGTGGGCGATGGCGCCCAGCCGTTTCAGCCCGACCTGCGCCGCGGAGCCCTTGATCGTGTGAATCGCGCGGAACAGCTTGTTAATTTCCTCGGGATTGTTGTTGGCCTCGAGGGAAATCAAGCAATCGCTGACGACCTGCAAATGCTCTTCGGCCTCGGGCTGGAAAAACTCCAAAATCTCGTCGGGCACTTCGTCGTCCGATGGAAGCGCGTCAAAATACGACCCGGTTGCAGCGGCAGGAGCCGTCTCCGCGGAATCCTCCATGGGAATCTGGGACGACGGTTCGGGGTTTGTCAGATTAAGCGGGGGAGGCTCGGTCGGAAACGCGAAGCGATAGCGGTCCTTGAAGGCGGCAACATCCTCGGTATTTTCGTGCCCGGTGTCGCTGATTTCCAGCAGGTCGGTTTCCAGCAGCGAAATGCCGTCGGAAAGAAACTCGGTGAGCGGGCCGTGGAGGTCTTCGCCCAAAGGCGCGTTGAGCGCATACTGAAATACGTGAGCAAGTTTTCCGGCGATTTCCGAGAAGCGCGGAAAGCCATAACTTGCCGAAGTTCCCCCTAAAGTGTGCGCGGCAATGTAGAGCCGCTCGAGGTCCTCGTGGTTCGGTTCGATGTCCTGGAGCACACTGACGTATTCCCGCAGATATTGCAGGTGTTCGGCGGCTTCTTGAAGGAAGACCTCGACGGCTTCGTGGTCCGGCGTGCTCACGCGCGTCCCTCCGTTACGAGTTCAGGCTTCAGCAATGCGTCTGCGGCGGGCTTGCGGTACAAAATGCAGTCGTTCAGCACAATCGCCTGGAACTTCACCGGCATTTTCGAAATCGATTCCGAGTGCCCCAGAAAAAGATATCCGCCGGGTTCCAGCGTTTCGTAGAAACTCTGGACCAGGGCGCGCCGGCGCTGTTCGGAGAAGTAGATCAGCACGTTCATGCAGAAAATCGCGTCCATGCGTCCCAGGTAAACGGGAGAAGCAAGGTTCATTTGCGCGAACGAAACCATTTTTCGCAACCTTGGCTTGACCTGCTGTCCGCCCTCCACGGCGGCAAAATGGTTGGCAAGCTGCTTTTCCGTCACGCTGCCGAGGCTGCGGCCGGAGTAGACGCCCCGCTCGGCATGCTTCAGCGCCTGACGGCCGACGTCGGTGGCCAAAATTTCCACGTTCCAGGCGTCCGCAAAGGACAGGGAATCCGCCATGGTAATGGCTATCGAATACGGTTCTTCGCCGGTCGAGCATCCTGCGCTCCAGATGCGCAGCGTGCGCGGATTCTTCCAAAATTTCTTTGTATGCAACTCCGGCAGAACGCGTTTTTCAAAGGCTTCGTAGACACCGGGGTACCGAAAAAAACTGGTTTCCTGCGTCAGCAATCCTTCGAGCAGCGCCTCGTATTCCACGTTGGACTTGCGCACGCAACGCAGCAAGTCCGTGCCGCGCTCTAGCCCCTTGGCGCGCAGATGTTCCCGCACCCGCGTGGAGAAGAAGCGCTCCCGCGATTCATCAAAGCAAATCCCCGTCCGCTCTTCGATTAGCATGCGGATCTCACTCAATTCATGTTCGCTCAGACCGTGGCCTGGTCCCTGGCGCTCGCTCATCGTTCTCCCGTTCCCTCTGGGCTACCCTCGCATTGGCTCCGCAACGCCGGCAAAAAGTAGACGATTAACGAGCGGCTCCCGCGGGAATTGGCCGATCGGATTCTGCCGTAGCCGCTGACGAACCGACCTTGGAACCGGCGCGGAACTGGGCCAGCGCTTCGTTCAGATGGTCCGAGAGCTTGACGAGCTGGCTCACGGTCGCCACTGTTCCGCGCGTTCCCTGCGAAGTCTGCCGCGTGATGTTGGAAATGATTTGCATCGCGTGCGCCACACCTTCTGTGCCGCGCACCTGCTGCTTCGAGGCCAGCGAGATTTCCTGGACGAGTTCCGCGGACTGGCGAACGACGTTGGAAATGGCGTCGAGCGCGCGTCCGGCCTGGTCCGCCAACGACGCACCGCCTTCCACTTCCTTCGTGCCCTCCTCCATGACGATCACCGCCTCGTTCGTTTCGGCCTGAATCGCCTTGATGAGGGCGGCAATGTCTTTCGTCGCGCTACGGCTATGTTCGGCCAGCTTGCGGACTTCGTCGGCGACGACCGCGAATCCGCGTCCGGCCTCTCCTGCGCGGGCGGCTTCGATGGCGGCGTTCAAGGCGAGCAGATTGGTCTGCTCGGTAATGTCGTTAATCACGTTGATGATTTCCGAAATTTCCAGCGAGCGGTCGCCGAGCGACTTGATTTTCTTTGCCGTGGCCTGCACCGAGGCGCGAATGCGCTGCATGCCTTCGAGCGTGTCGCGCACCGCGCGGTTGCCCTGTTCGGCCGCATCGAGGGCGCGGCGCGCTGCTTCGGCGCTGGCTTCCGCGTTGTTTGACACCTGCTTCATCGAAACCGTCAGCTGTTCGACGGCGCTCGACGTGTTTGTGATTTCTTGGTCCTGCTGAGTCGCGCCGGCCTGCATTTCGTCGGCGGCAACGAGAATGTTGTTGGAGCAGGCGGTGACTTCCATGGCCGCCTTGCGCACGCGCTCGAGAACCTTGGTGAAGTTGTCAAGCATGTAGTTGATGGAGTCGCTGACGTTGCCTAGCGCGTCGTTGGTCACCTTGCCGCGCATGGTTAAGTCGCCGCGCGCCACCTGGTTGATGACGGTCAGCAAGTCGGTGATGTTCTTCTGCAGCGATTCGGTGGCGTCCTGGTTGCTGGTAGCCTTGGAGACTTTGGCCACCGCGCGATTCAGGTTGTCTGCGATATAGCCCAGCTCGTTTGTGGCATCCACTTCGGCGCGCGCCCGGGGATCACCCGCAGCCAGCCGCTCGGAAAACTCCGCGAGAGCGTGCACCGGCCCGAGCAGTGCTGCAAAGCGCCACGCCAGGATGACGGACATGAGGAGCGACACGAGCAGCGCGCCGACCATGCCCGGGGAGCCAAAATCGAGCCCCGAGGCTTCGCCCGCCTTCCTCCCGGCGCTGAATGCCAGCCACAGAACGGCGAGATAGGCCAGGCCGTTGAAAAGGACTAGCGTCCAGATTGTCGAACTCAGTCGCGATTTCATGCCACCCTCCAAATCCTTTTGAGCGGAGTACGCGCCGTCCGGGCGCCCTCTCCCGTCACTTCAGATGCTGGGTCCCGGAAATACCTCAAGCAGCCGGCGCAGATCGATGACCAGCGCGAGCCGGTCTTCGTGCCGCAGCATTCCGATGCAATGCGGCACGTTCTCCGGCGCCTGCTCGAGAAAATCTTCGTTCTTCACCGAATACGTTCCAATCACCTCGTCCGAGGCGATCCCGATCCGCACGTCTTCTTGATGGTTCTCGGTGCGCAACGAAGCGACCACGACGTGCTTCGGGAGCAGCCCCGGCCGTCGCCCCTCGGTCATGGCGATGTCGATCAACGGCACAATCACCCCGCGCAAATTGAAAATTCCCAGCAGATGCGCGGGGCCTAGCGGGAGCTTGGTCACCAGCGGCCATTCCAGCACTTCTTCGACGTCCAGCACCGGCAAGCAGAACCGTTCGCGGCCGCTGCGGAATACGCAGAACTGCGATTCCGGAGACCGGTCTTCGATCGGTCCAAGCGCTTCCAGCAGTTCGCCGGTATCGGCGTCTGCCGGAAGAGGCTCGAGATGAAAGTCGTCGCTCATTGGCCCTTCTGTCTCCGAAAATCCTTATGCGAACCGCCGCACGGCGCGGAGCAATTCATCCCGCGTGAACGGCTTGGTCACGTAGCCGTCGGCGCCTTGCTGCTCGCCCCAGAACCTGTCGCTCACTGAAGCCTTGGAAGTCACCATAATCACCGGAATGGAATGGAATTCCGCGTTTCCCTTCAGGTCACGGCAGACCTGGTAGCCGTTGCGGTCCGGCATCACGATGTCAAGCAGGATCACGCTCGGCCGCTCCTGGCTGATGGCTTCTTCTACGCGTGTGGGGTCGTTCAGCCCCACCGGCCAATAGCCTTCCTTCTCCAAAAGGCCCTCGATCAGCTTGATTTCGGCCGGTGAGTCGTCAACGATTAAGACTTTTTTGAGCACAGCCGTGGTCTCCCCATACTTGTCCAGAGAGAAGAGGTGCACGTCAGCAGCCAGCCTCGGGATTCTCTCTGGATTTGTGTCGCGTGAAGCTAAGTCCCGGCGTATGAATACGTTAAACGTGGGAGCGGGAGTCTAGCGGCGCTCGGGCGCGGGCCAGCTGGTCTCTTCCGTCTCAGCTTGAGAAACATTCTCAGCCTCTTGCATCTCCGAAGCCAGCGATGAGAATCGCTGCGTCACGTCGTTGATCCGCAAGGCCATGCTGTGGATGGTCTTAATCTGGGCCAAGGAGTGCGAAGAGAGCTGACCTGGCTCGAGAAGCAGCAATTCCGCGTTACCTAACATGGAGGTCAAGGCGTTGTTCACGCTGTGCTTCATCTCCAGCATGTAGCGGCCAAGCGTCGCGTGGTTCTCGTTCTTGGCGGCTGCGCGCTCGGCTTGGCGAGCCAGCCGCATGGCTTCAACGCGGCGCAGCGATTCGCCCGCTACGAGCAGCAAGGTTTGCGCCCAATCTTCGCGCAGCGGCACGTGGACCAAGCGCGGATATGTGGCCCGCAATTGGCCGAATTCCTTGGAATCCGCGGGGACGCACAAGATGGCTGCCGAGGAAGGATCGAGCGAGCGAAGCACGTTCCTCAGCTTGCCATCGCGCACCGGGCCAAGGACCACCAAATCACGGGCCGGGGCGTCCTGTTCCTGCCACAAATCGCTCGTCAGAACCGTCACCGCGGGAGCTTGACGCTCGGCTTGCCAGCAAGCCGTCAGCATTCGGGCAAATTCGGTTTCATCCGTGAGTATGACTACGTTGGCGTGTCGCAAAGAGAACCCGCTCCTGAGGAATATTTCTTCTTCCCGCAATCTGATTGTCACTGCCGGTTACAGCTTTGCTGCTTCATCCAGCGTCGAGAGCAACCGTTTCGTGCTGATGCCGAGGTTGACCGCCGCTTCGGTATCTTTGGCCTGTTTGGCCACGTCCACGCGTTCCTGCAAACGTGTCACTTCCACACGCGCCATGTTCATGGCCCGGTCGAGCGAAGTGGCATTTCCCGTTTCCTTGGCGGATTCCATCGCCGCCGCCACCAGCACGCGCGCAACCACCGCCCGTCGCAAATCTTCTGCGGACGGTCCGTCTTCGCTTACGAACGCCGTGACTTCCCAGGACGACATCAAAATGCGCGCCCCGCCAATTTTCACCGTGGTCATGGAGCGCCCGCGGGAAGGTGGTGTCGCGATCAACTGTTCCCAAATCTGCTCCATGCAGTTTTCAAAATCCAGCGCCCCGGAAGGTTCCGCTTTGGCTGGCGGAGCTTCGGATGCCTCCCTCGGTTTTGCCTTAGGGTTGGAAGCATCGCGTGCGGAGGAAGCTTTCTTAAGAGTCTCTCCGGGGCCCTCCGGAGAGCCCTTTGGTGCGGATCCGGCAATCGCTTTTTGGATCGCTTGTTCCACGTCCCTCCGCAATCCCAGCAAGTTTTCAAAGGCCTGGCTGACCGTTCGCTCGGTATACTCTTTCTGAAACGGCTGTTTCCACTCGTCAGCGATTTTCCGAATCCTGCCAAGAGGTTCTCCGCCAAGTAATCCGCCATGATGACAGTCGATGGTCCGCACCCCGGCACTTTGCAATTGGTCGACGCCAGCGCGGATCGCGATCAAGTCCGCGTGCATCAACTCGATAAGCGTCCGGCGAAGCAGGAAGTTGAAGCGGATGAACGCCAGAAGCGCGGCAGGGTCGTAAAACATCCCGCCCGCTCCTTCCTTGACCTTTCTGCCTTCCTCGATGAAATTGGTTTTTGAAATTTCCCGGAGGCTGTGGAAACCGCGCAATGCCGCGATCATCTTTTCTAGCGGCGCGCACCAATCCAGCGGGGCGGGATCCACGTCGCCGAGCACCGGTTGCATGACCTGGGCGACGTCGTCGGGCTCAATCTGCTTGTGGTAGATCTTCGCCGGGGCGCACAGTGCGAAGTACTGGACCAAGAGAAAATCAATCTTGTCGCGGTCGGGATTGCTCTTTTTCGGCTTGCGCAGGTGGCGCCGGATGAGCGCGCGCAGGCTGTTTTCGCTGGCGTTCAGCGTGGTCATCTGCAGAAGGTGCCGTAGCTGGTGGGCCATCACCTTCTGATCCATGGCCTCCAGCCATTCGTGAACCTGGGTAAAGAGGGCCGTGTCGGGCTGCTCGGGAAGGTTCCGCGTCGCTTGGGGAAAGGGAATGTCGATTTCCTGTTGTTTGGCGAGCGCCAGGTAAATGGGAAACACCTCGCGTGCCTCTTTCCATTGCGCCAGCCGAGGGTTTTCCCGCCGCGTGGGCGCAGGAACGTGCAAGGTTGTGGTGGTCTTGTTCACGGTCGTTTCGTCATCCAATCGCAGGCGCCCTGCAAAAAGCGCACGGCCACGGCTTTGCGTCCTTCGTGATACTGCAAGGCGTCGACGGTGGCCTCGGTTTGAGACCCTTGCGGTCTGGCCTCGAGTCTTATCCGGTCGCCAAACTCCAGCGGCAGCGTCGAAATAAAAATCGCGTGATGCGCGCTGCTGTACTCGACAACGGTCGCCTCCCGCAGATTCGTGACGCCGTTCCGCGACGAAGTTACGTGCACGGGGACACGCACGGCGCCGGCTTGGGGGAAAAAGCGCGCCAACCGCTCCGCGCAACTCTTTTCCTTCGAGACCAGCTCCGAACTGCCGTTTCTCCCCACTTCGCCTCACGACTTGCGCTTTTGTCGGCCTTCTGCCGGGGTAGAGACACTCCCCTCGCTCGACCAGGCGCAAACTGACGGGGCGAGAAACGTGCACGCCGCAAGCCAAAGAGTTTCTAAGATAGTGGCTGGTGAAGGTGCAGCAACAGAAGGACTTAGGATTTTCCCACAGCGCGTGGAGCAGTCGCACGTCTCACCCCTGAAACGATATCGTCTCAGCGGTTAGTTAGGTCGTCAGAATACCCGAGCGGGCCTGCTCGAGACGCGTCACCTTACCGGGAAGGTGTCGCAAGAGCCGCGTTCGCTATCTATCCTCGGTTTTCAAAACTGGTGGACTGCGGATGCGAGTTAGGAGGGAGGCGGCGATTCAGCTTCTCCGCCTTCATCGCTTCCTTTTAAGGCAATGTTGTAGCGCTTCAACTTGCGATAGAGAGTGGCTCGGCTGATTCCTAGCATTTTACCAGCCAAGGCTTTATCTCCGTGGGCCTGCTCAAACACGCGGAGAATGGTCATCCGTTCCATCTCCGCGAGCGCAGTTGTGGAAAGGGAACTAGCTTCTGGAACACCGGCCGAGCCGGGCTCAGCCGGCTCCGAGCGGATTGCCGGAGGAAGATCCGACACGTCGATGGTTTTTCCGTCGCCGAGCGTCACCGCGCGCGCGATGCAGTTTTCCAGTTCACGCACATTCCCCGGCCACTCATATTGCAAAAGGCTTTTCATGGCTGGCGGTGTTACCTGGATTTGCGAGGCCTTGGCGTAGCGGTCCAGGAAATGATGCACGAGCACGGGGATGTCCGAGCGCCGGTCGCGCAGGGAAGGGAGATGGACGGTCACCACGTTCAGCCTGAAATATAAATCCTTGCGGAACGTTCCCGCGCGATAGGCGGCTTCCAGGTCCCGATTGGTCGCCGCGATAACCCGGACATCCACGGTCGCCCGTTCATTGCTACCGACGGGGCGCACTTCTTTCTCCTGTAGCACGCGAAGCAATTTGGCCTGCATCTCCAGCGGTAGTTCGCCAATTTCGTCCAGGAAGATGGTGCCCCCGCTGGCCGCCTGAAACAGGCCCGCTTTCGATTTGGTCGCCCCCGTGAAGGCGCCTTTTTCGTATCCGAAAAGCTCGCTTTCCATCAGCGTTGGAACCAGCGATCCGCAGTCCACGGCCACAAACGGCGTCTGCGCCATCGAGCCCCGGAAGTGGAGGGCGCGCGCCGCCAGCTCTTTTCCGGTGCCACTTTCGCCGGAAATGAGCACGGGCGTCCGGGTATCTTTAAGCCGGGAAATCATGCGCAGCACGTCTTGGATGTGCGACGAGCTGCCGATGATGCCGTCTAGGTTGTCTGCCGCGGTCACACGCTCGCGCAGAAACTCGTTTTCCGTGACAAGGTGCACTTTTTCCGACATGCGCTGCAGCAGCAGGCGCATTTTCTCCACGCGAAACGGTTTTTCGATGTAGTCGTAGGCCCCCAGCTTCATGGCGTCCACGGCGGATTCGATCGATCCATGCCCGGTCATGATGGCTATTTCGGCGTGCGGCAAGAGCCTTTTCGTTTGCTTCAGCAGCTCAACGCCGGACATGGCCGGCAGTTTCAAGTCCGTGAGGATCAGGTCCGGCGCGTCCGATTCCAGGCGCCCCAGGGCGGCTTCGGCGCTCTCAGCTTCGGTGCACAGGTAGCCCAGCGTGTTGCCGATGGTCATGCACAATCGGCGGATACTTTGCTCATCATCCACAACCAGCAACCGTGTTTTCATCTCTTCGCTCATGGTTTTCCGAAAGTCTTCTCCACCGTTGCAATCAATTGCTGCACGCGGAAGGGTTTCTCAATGCACGGCGTCCCGCTTTGCGCCAAGAATGTCTGCGTTTCGCTGTTGGCCGTGTCCCCGCTGATCAAAATGATTCGAGACTTAAGTTCTGGCCGGTTTTTCTGGATCCAATCATGCACTTCCGCGCCGTTCACCGAGCCCGGCATTCGAATGTCGGAGATTACGCCGGCGTACCGCCCCTTAGAGAGCCGTTTCAGTCCTTCCTCTCCGGAAGCAGCCTCCACCACCGCGTACCCACGTCGCACCAGCGCGGCGCGCAAAAACGCGATGACCGACGGCTCATCCTCTATCAGTAAAATGGGCGGTTTCGTTGACAAAGCCGGGTGCGCGCTCATCGCCCAGACTCCTTGGCGGCAGCGGCAGCCAGGGCGCTCTCGGTCGCCACGGGAATGCGCACCACGAATGTGCTTCCCGCCCCGTCTTCGTTGTTCCAGCACTGAATCTCGCCGCCATGCGCCCGCACGATCCCATAGCAAATGCTCAGACCCAGCCCGGTGCCTTTGCCCGCCTGCTTTGTCGTATAGAACGGATCAAAAATCCGCTGCGTATCGGTGATGCCCGTACCGTTGTCGGTGATGGTTACTTCGATCATTTCGCCTTGCCGCCGCGTGTGAATCTTGATTTGCCCGCGCCGTCCCGTCTCCTGCACGGCGTCATAAGCGTTGTTCAGGATGTTTAGGAAGACTTGCTGCAGTTGCTGCACATCGCCCAAAGCCGGCGGCAGCTCCTCTTCAAATTCTTCGGTCACTTCTACGCCATGGCTCGCAAAATCGTAACTCCGCAGCTTGATGGTTTGCCGCAGAACGCTGTGCACTTGAACCAACTCGCGCTGCACGGGCCGCTGCCGCGCGAAGCTCAGCAGATCCTGGACGATATCCTTCGTCCGCTGGGTTTCTTGCAGGATAATTTTCAAATCCTCTTGCGCCGACGGAGGGACCTCGGGATTCTCCAGCAATAAATCCGTAAATCCGAGAATCGCTGCGAGCGGGTTGTTCACCTCGTGCGCCACGCCGGAAACCAGCCGCCCGATGGTCGCCATTTTCTCGCTGTGCGCCAATTTCGCCTGCAGCAGCACGGCGTCGGTGATGTCGGTCATCACCACGACGACGCTGTTCACCGCGCTCTGTTCGTCGCGCATCGGGCTTAAGCTAATCGAAAAGTGTCCCATCGAGGCGTCGCTTCGTTTCGCGCGCAACTCCAGGTTCTCCACCTGATGCCCGTTCGCAGTTGTCTCGAGGGCGGCTTCAAAGTCCGCCTGCTGGGAAGACTCTACCCAGTCCACCAGCCGGTGCCCGATCAATTCGCTTTCCTGATAACCCTCTTCATAGCAGCGCCGGTTCGCGTAGCTGATCAATCCCGCGGTATCGAGCACGAGGATCATGCTCTGCGTAGTGTTTAAAATCTTCTGGTTGAAGTCGCGCTCGCGCTGCAACTGCGCTTGAAACGACTTTTGCTCGGTCACGTCCAGCATCAGCCCGCGAATCTGCACGATGCGCCCTTGCGTATCGCGGACCGCGGTGATGTTTTGTAGCGTGTGCAGCAGCGTGCCGTCCTTCCGCCGCAGCGTTTCCTCGTAGTTCCGCAAGACACCCTTCTCTGCGAGCGCCGTCAGAAACTTTTCGCGTGCCTCGGGTGCCGGGTAAAGATGAGGGCTGACGTCTGAACGAAGTAATTCTTCGCGCGACGCGTAGCCCAGCATTCGTACCATCGCATCGTTTACATCCAAAAAGCGCCCTTCCGGCGTGGCGAAAAACAATCCTTCCTGAATGCTGTCAAACAGTTCGCGGTACCGCCGCTCCGCCTCCCGCCGGTCGGTGATGTCCTTCAACACATGGATGGTTCGCGTATCGTCATCGGTCACACCCGGTTTGCGCGAGGTGGAAATCAGGAAAATCCGGTCGGCCGACGCGGCCACGTATTCTTCGCGCGTGCGCTGCGTGTCCCGGCAAAAGGGGCAGGGCAGATCGCTTCCTGCTTCGGCGATCTGCCGAAGGCTGCTCATGGCTTCCCCCACTAGCGCGACCGGGGAAACTCCGAGATGCGACGCCAGCGACCGGTTGGTCCTCGCGATCTTCCACGAGCGGTCGTGCACCACGATGTAGTCACTGATGGCATCGATGTCTTCTACCCACTGCCGTTTGGACCTCTCCAGTTGCGAAAAGCGCCGGAAGTTCTCGAGCGAGAGCGCGGCATGGCTCGCGAGCGCCCGCAGCAGCCGCTTTTCCTCGATCCCGAGACTCCTTCTCTTGCGAAGCAAGCAGAGCGTTCCCAGCTTCTCTTTGTCGCTTGACGCGATGCGGATGAAAATCGCGGCCACTGGCTGGTTTCGTCGAGACAGGTTCGCCGCGATTTCCCTCGGTAGTGCGCGGGTCTCCATCTCGTTCTGCATTTCCCGAGCATTCGCGAGGAGCCACTCCGAGGTGTCCGGAGAAACTGGTCCTTTTCCCGGCATCTGATGGAATTCGGTGTCCCGGTCTCGGTACACGGCTACGGCGCCCCAGTCGGCGTCCAGCATGCGGGCCGACCGCAACGCAAACTGTTCCAGGAAATTCGAAAGATGGCGGGACTCGGCGGCCTCTACCGCCAGGTCCATCAACTCATCCGCGTGGCGCGTTGTCGCTGGGCGCGGCTGCCTTTTTTTCCTGGACGAACCTTGTCCGCGTGCTCGCGTAGCTCTCTCTCCCTTCAATCGGAACTGATGACCAGAGGGAAGTACTTTGCGTCTCAACTGGCTAGGGAACCCTAATCCCTAGTTTTCAACGCTAACCGTTAGTCTCATTCTGAGTCAATGACTGCCCGATACCGTGTTGCGAAACTGCCTATGCCCGGAAACTCCTGTTGTCTCAGCCTGAGACCCCCACGTCTCTCCTTCCGGAGTTCTGAGACAAGACAAAGCTCTTCGGGCTCCTGAAGTTATCCGTCGGCGGTCACATTAACCTTCGATTCTTCTATTGCTTAGGATCTTTCCTTCGTCGTCTTCCGCAAGTTCTTCTAGCGAAGCGGCCATGGCATCCCACGTGCCTTTCTCCTGCTGGGTATTTCTATTCCTCAAAGGGGACGTGTCGATGAGATTCCACTCGGGGAGGCTTGTGCTGGCGGCAAGTGCGCTTTTCATTTTGTCGGGCGCCTTGGCGCGGGCACAGACCGGAACTACGGATGAATCAAAGCGCAAGGTAAAGACCAGGGTCACTCCGCTCTACCCGGAACTTGCTCGGCGCATGAACGTCGCGGGCAAGGTGAAGATCGAAGTGGTCATCGGTGCGGATGGGCGTGTCAAAACCACGCGCGTTGTGGGCGGACATCCTTTGCTCGTGCACGCTTGCCAGGACGCGGTGCGAGAGTGGAGGTTCTTGCCGGCCCCGGAAGAAACCACGCAGGTTGTGGAATTCGAATTTCGTGCTGACGAGTAGGGCAGGCAACAGGTTTTGAACAGACGCAGTTCGAAGCAGGCTGCGCTGTTGAGGGGAGTGGAGGCATTTCGCAATGACGATCGGAAAGAGGCTATACGCGGGTTTCGGCCTGATTCTGGTGATTCTCGCCATCTTGTTTCTGGTGAACATTTTTACCGGCTATTTCGAGAAGTCGGCGCGCACTAGTGCCGGCATGGCCCTCGATAGCGTGCGTACCGTTGAGGCCGTGCGCTACCAGATCATGTCGAATCGCCTCAACATGAACAATTTCCTCCTTAGTGGCGACCCGCGTGATGAGGACAAGGTCAACAAAGGCCTCACCGACATGGCCGACCTCATCAAGCGCGGCGAAGCACAGTCGACCAACGACGCCGTCCACACCGCCCTTATCCAAGTCGAAAGCACCGAAGCCAGCTGGGCCGACAATTTCGCCAAGCCTTTGATTGCCAAGCGTCATCAAGTGGACACCGGAGACGCCACCGTTTCGGACCTCCAAATTTTTTACTTGCAGAAGGACCCTTCATCTTGGCTTGCCAAATCGTCCATCGTGCTCGACCAGAGCAATGCCGATATTTCCAAGTTCCTCGAACAGTCCACCAAGTCGGCAAATAACGCCAGCACGGTCAGCGCCATCGTGACCATTGGCGGAACCTTGTTTGCCGTCGTCGCCGGCATTCTCATCGCGCTTTGGACAGCTAAATCCATCACCGAGCCTTTGAACCATCTCATGACCGTCACCCGCGAGATTGGCGATTCCGGTGACCTGGATCAGAACATCGACATTCACCGCAATGACGAAATCGGTGCTCTGGCCACGACCTTCAACAACATGGTCGCGTACCTCAAAGAAATGGCCAGCGTTTCCATGTCTGTCGCCGAAGGCGACCTCACCGTCGAAGTGGTCCCGCGCTCCAAGCGCGACACGCTCGGCAATGCGTTCTTGCGCATGTCCCACGGCTTGCAGCAACTTGTGCGCACCACGCGCGATTCCGCTGGGCAGGTTTCCGCGGGGTCGAATCAAGTGGCCGGCGCGGCCGATGAATCCGCCAAAGTCAGCGTGCAAGCCTCTTCGGCCATCGAGGAAGTCAGCAGCACCATGCACGAGATGAGCATCAACGTGCAAAACGTGGTGAAAAACACGCAGCTCCAGGCTTCCAGCGTCGCCGAGACCTCCGCCTCCATCGATCAGATGGTTACTTCGATTCAACGTGTCGCGGACACTGCGAAGGTGCTGCTGGACATTGCCAACCGCTCCCGCGAAGAAGTCGTCACCGGTATCCAGACCATGGAAAAGGCGACCGACGGCCTCAACCGCACCAACAAGGCCATTCAATCTTCCGCGGAGATCATCAACATTCTCGGCCACCGCGCCGACGACATCGGCAAGATCATTGAAGTCATCGACGACCTCGCCGAGCAAACCAACCTACTGGCTTTGAACGCCGCCATCGAGGCCGCCCGCGCAGGCGAACACGGTCTTGGTTTCGCGGTGGTTGCCGACGAAGTTCGCAAACTTGCGGAAAAATCCACGCAGTCCACCAAGGAAATCGCCGACCTCATCCAGAGCATTCAGCGCGAAGCGCGCCAGGCGGTGGAAAACATGGAGCGCAGCACGCGCATCGTCGAGGAAGGCTTGAATCTAGGTAATGAGCTCGGTTCCGCGCTGCACAAGATTTCGAATGTGGTCAGCGAAGTCTACAAGTTTTCCCATGAAATCGGTGCTGCGACCAATGAGCAGTCGGTTGGCTCCGCGCAAATCGCCAAGGCCACCAGCCGGCTTACCGAAATCACGCAGGAAATCAACTCTGCGGTTGAAGAGCAGGCTTCCGGTGCGCAGGCGGTCGTTCGCGCCATGGATAAGATGCGCGAGCTGGTTCAGCAGTCCGCTTCCAGCTCTACCGAACTGTCTGCTGCCGCCGAACAAATGCTGAAACTCTCTCGCAATTTGAGCGACGGCATGGACCGCTTTGTTCTCGACCGTGCCGCTCAGCAGCGCCTCCGCGGCGGGGAACCGCGCGGCAAGCGCCGTAACTCGGAAGAAGGCCGCGACCAGGAAACCGAATACGCCGAACTGGCGCGTTCCTAGGGGAACGGGAGACTCTTGATGGAAAAGGACCTTCAGGTAGTGGGTTTCCGGATTGGCAACGAAACGTACGGCGTGCGTATTGCTTCGGTGCGCGAGATCGTCCGCGTTCCGGAAATCACCGCCGTGCCCAGCGCGCCGGAGCTCATCGAGGGGGTCATAAACCTTCGCGGCAAAATCATTCCGGTGATGGACCTGCGCAAGCGCTTTGGCCAGACGGACATTCAGCCCGACAAGAAGAACCGCATACTCGTTGTCGAGCTCGAGAACAAACTCATTGGTCTGATCGTCAACACCGCTACCGAAGTGCTCAAGATTCCGCCGTCGGAAATAGAAGCTCCCGGCAGTGTTTTTGCCGAAGGCGAATCTGGTTATGTCACCGGTGTCGGCAAACTGAAAGGCCGGCTCATCATCCTTTTGGACATCTCGAAACTCCTGCAGCGTCCCGAATTCAAACGCCTCGAGGAGGTTGCGGAACCCGTCGCCGCCGTCAGGTAGTTTCATTTTCTCCGGGAGCCTTTGACGGACTGTCGCTGGAACGCACGCCATGGGAACCATCTCTACCGCACAGATCGAACTCACAGAAGCCGAATTGAAGCTCCTGCAGACTCTGGTCTACCAGGAATGCGGGATGTTCTTTGATGAACGCCGCTCGCACTTTCTGAAAGACCGGCTGCAGCGCCGCCTCAAGGCCTGCACTCTTGATTCTTTTTACTCCTACTACCGCTTGTTAACCAGCCGGGAAGGTCGCGCTGAACTTGCATTGTTGCTTGAAAACCTCACGGTCAACGAAACCAGTTTCTTTCGCAATCGCCCGCAGCTTGATCTGCTCCAGAAATCCGTTCTCGAGACCCTCCTTCATCACAAGCAGGAGCGCCGCGATTACGCTCTGCGTGTTTGGAGCGCCGGTTGCTCCTCGGGCCAGGAACCGTACACCGTTGCGATTTTGATTTGTGATGCTCTGGCGTACTACTACTTGCGGAATCCGCTTCCTTTTGAAATGCCGTTTCCGAAGCCGCTCATCCCTCCGCCGTGGAAAGTCGAAATCGTGGCTTCGGACATCAGTTACGCCAGCCTGCGCATCGGCCAGGAAGGACTTTACACCGAGCAGCAGATGGAGCCCGTGGATTACACCTGCCGCCTGCGCTATTTCGAAAAGTCCGGGGACAAGTACGCGGTCAAGGCGCAATTGAAGCAATTGGTCCAGTTCGACTTTCACAACCTGAAAACCGAATTCCTTCCGCGCCGCAACGACATCATCCTTTGCCGCAACGTCATGATCTATTTCGATGAAGCCGAGCAAAAGCGCTTGATTGACAAGTTCTGGCACTGCCTGAACCCCAGTGGCTATCTCTTTGTCGGACATGCCGAAAGTTTGTTTGGTCTGACGCAGAGGTTCCGCATGGTTCACGAAAACAACGGCACCGCCTATCAACGCATCGAGGCAACTACGTGAGCCGACCTTCCGAAGATCGCTCAGGCGAGCTGCGCGCGCTCTTCTTTGAGAGCGCCGCAGAACTGCTGCAGGCTCTCAACGAAGCAGGCCTCGAACTCGAGGCGCGCCCTGCCGACGAGGAAGTGATTCGCCGCGTTCGCCGCGTGGTCCACACGCTGAAAGGGGATTCGGCAGCCTGCGGCCTTCACAAACTCAGCGAGCTCGCCCACGAACTCGAAGACGTGCTCACCCCGCAGGTGGCCGGCCTAGACGGCGCCGAGCTTGCTGAGGTTGTGCTCACGGCGGCCGACAGTCTTCAAGCGATGCTGGCCGCGTACCAGAAGAATGCGAAGCTCCCCACCCTTGACGCCTTCCACAAAATGATCCGACGTCTGCTCGAGACTCCGGAGACGGCAAGCAATCCCGGCCCCGGCGCCGCCAAAGGACCGACCCAGTTTGCCTGGACCGAGTACGAACAACTCATGATTTCCGAAGCTGTTCATCGCGGAGAGCCCGTTTACAACATTGCCCTTCGCATTGATGCGACGAGCCTCATGCGCGCTGCTGCCTTCCAGCTCATTCGCAACGTTCTTCATGGAAGCGGCACGGTCATTGCCCTCCGCCCGGAAGACAATCTGGCTGCAGCCACCGTCGAGGTCGTCGAAGCCGCGCTCGCCAGCACGCAATCAGAGGAAAAGCTCTTTCACCGCTGCCGAATTCCAACCATCGTTTCCGAAGTGCAAATCGAAAGGGTGGTTGCCTCACAGATGCCCGAGCACGAATTACTGGGCGATTTGCTCGAGGCTCAGGCGGCCAAGTTTGTTGCCGCCGGCGCGGAAGGAATCGAGGCCGACAAAGCGGCAAAAACAACAACTCCCGGCTCGGCGGCTGCCGCCGTTGCCGAAAGCACCCTCCGCGTGGATGCCGCGCGTATCGATGCGGTCATGAATCTCGTCGGCGAGCTGATCATCGGCAAGTCCATGCTCAACCGCACGCTCACGGAATTCGACAAACAGCATTCTCACGATCCCGTGCGCGCCAAGCTTGCGGATGCCATGGCTTTTCAGGCCCGCATTCTCGATGAACTGCATAAATGCGTGTTAAAAATTCGCATGGTGCCGGTCGAGCAGCTCTTCCGGCGCTTTCCGCGCATTGTTCGCGACGTCGCCAAGCAGTGCGGGAAAGACGTCGCGCTGGAAGTTTCCGGGCAAAACACCGACCTCGATAAAGGCATTTTGGATGCCCTCGCCGAGCCGCTGATGCACCTGGTTCGAAACGCCGTGGATCACGGCGTAGGCTCTCCCGAAGAGCGCCTCGCTGCCGCAAAGCCCGCGCGCGGCACCGTTTATTTGAACGCCTATCATCAAGGCACTCAGGTGGTGATCGAAGTCCGTGATGACGGCCGCGGAATAGATCTCACGCTGGTTCGCGCCCACGCGGTCAAAAAAGGAGTTGTCAAGCCGGAAGAAGCCGAACGCATGAGCGACCAGGACGCGCTCAACCTGATTTTCGAGTCCGGCTTCAGCACCGCCCGAGAAGTCACGGAAGTTTCTGGCCGCGGCATCGGCATGGACGTTGTTCGAACCGTGATGGACCGCCTCAAGGGCAGCATTCATGTCAGTTCACAAAGGGGCCGCGGCACTACGTTCCAGCTTCGCGTGCCGCTCACGCTCGCCAGTATTCAAGCGCTGCTGTTCCGCGTCGGCGGCCGCCTCTTTGCCGTGCCCCTGTCCTCGGTCGTGGAAATCACGCGCATCACCGACCACCAGATTCACAAAGTGGATCAGCGCGAAGTCCTCCGCCTCCGCGAGCAAATCCTGACGCTGGTCCGCCTGAATCATCTGAGCCGCCTGCGCAGCATCGATTTGCCAAGCGTGAAGAAAAGGAATTTTGTCATCGTCATTGGCGCGGCGGAAAAGCGCTTTGGCCTTGTCGTCGATAGCCTTGTTGGGGAAGAAGAATTGGTCATCAAAGCCCTGCCGGGCGAGATCGTTTCGAGCGATCTCGTCAGCGGTGCCTCCATTCTCGGCGACGGCACGGTTGTCCTGATTCTGAATGTTCCGGTGATGGTTTCGCGCCTGTCGCGCGCCACGCCGCTCGGAGCCATCGCATGAGCGAACGCATTCGAGTCCTGGTCGTCGACGATTCCGCGCTGATGCGGAAGCTGATTCCGGCAATCCTTGAGCGCGACTCCTCGATCGAGGTCGTTGGTACCGCTATGGACGGCGCCTTCGCGCTCAGAAAGATTGAGGAACTCGAACCCGATGTCGTCACGCTCGACCTCGAGATGCCGCGCATGGACGGCCTCGAAATGCTCCGCCTCATCATGCGCAGCGCGCCGCTGCCCGTCATTCTTTTCAGCACGCACTCGAAAGAGGGCGGCTACGCCACACTGAAAGCCCTGGCGCTCGGCGCCGTGGATTTTCTTGCCAAGCCAAAGGACGCTGCCGCGGGCCATCTCGAGGAAATCGCCGACCGGCTCATCGCGAAAATCAAAGTGGCTAAACATGCCGCAAAGCGCAAGCTTCCTCCTGTCACGGTCAAGGAGGAACTGCCCAAGCTCGCAAAAGCAAGCCATCCTGCTCTTGCGCCGCGCCGCGTCATCGCCGTGGGAATTTCCACCGGGGGGCCCAATGCGCTCCAGTACATGCTCTCGCAGATCCCAAGCGATTTTCTGTCTACCATCGTCGTGGTGCAGCATATGCCCGAAGGTTTCACGGAAATGTTCGCCAAGCGCCTCGACGAGTGCTGCCCGCTCGAAGTGCACGAAGCGCGTTCGGGTGATTTGCTCCTCGCAGGCCGCGTTCTGATTTGCCCCGGCAATCGCCACATGATGGTGCGGCGCATGCCGCGAGGCGACCTGGTGGTGCTCTCCGACGGCCCACCGGTCAACGGGCATCGTCCTTCTGCAGACGTCCTGTTTCACTCCGTGGCGCAGGAGTTCAGCCTGATGTCGGTGGGTGTTTTGATGACCGGCATGGGCGAAGACGGTGCCGAAGGCCTTGGCGCGATTAAGGCCGCTGGCGGGATGACCATTGCGCAAAGCGAAGACAGCTGCGTGGTCAGCGGCATGCCGCGTGCCGCCATCCTCAAAGGTTACGCCGACAAAGTGATTCCGCTTGAGGGCCTGGGAGCTTTCCTCGCAAATCATTACGGCGCGGAGAAGAATGCGGAAAGAGATCTTGGGGAAAAAGTTGAAAAAGGCGAGAAACCCGAAAGGACACCCGTATCGTCCCATCGCTCGTGACGACGCCCGCGGGGACAAGGAGAAGGTCATGAAACAGTTCGGCGCTCTGTTGAGAAAAGACAGTCAACCGGTCCGCTACCTCGTGGTGGACGATTCTGTCTTCGCGCGAAAGAACCTCATCAAAATGATCGAGATGTTCGGCGGCGAGCTGGCCGGAGAAGCCGGCGACGGCCTGACCGCCATCGCGGAGTACAACCGCATCAAGCCGGACATCGTGCTCATGGACATTACCATGCCGCAGATGGAAGGCATCGAGGCCGTCGAGCGCATCGTGCGCCAGCACGCCGACGCGCGCATCGTCATGGTCTCGTCGGTGGGATACCAGGAAAACATTCTCGCTGCCCTGCAAAAGGGCGCGAAGCATTTCGTGCAGAAGCCGGTGAAGCCGGAAGTGTTGTACGAGATTCTCCGCTATGTGCTCAGCGACGATCCGAGCGCGGCGGGCGCGCCGCTGGCGCTGGCCGGGGAGAGCCGCTCATGAGAATGGAGCTGATTCAGCCGTTTATCAATGCCGCGGACGCGGTTTTTGCCGAATCGCTCAAAGGTCCGACGAAAATCGTGGACGTAGAAATGGCCGAGGACGCCTACCGCCGCAAAGGCGTGGCGGCCCTGATTCTCATCAAGGGCGACATTGAAGGCCGCGTGATCCTGGACCTTGCGCCAGAAGTCGCGGTGAACGTGGCCAGCGTACTCGCCGGCACGGCAATGGAAGCCAGCGAGCAAGTTGTCCGCGAAACGGTTTGCGAACTCGCGAACATGGTCATCGGCAATTCCGTAACGCTGCTCAACGACCAGGGCTTTCATTTCAAGGTGTTTCCGCCCGAAGTGCACATGAACGAGGCGGGCTTGGCCGGCAGCGCGGACACCGAGGCGCTGGTCATTTGCATCGAGACGCCCTGCGGCGACATCTTTTTGAACATCGCCATGCGCTATCTGCACCGCCGCCGCGCCGAACGCTCCGCCGTCCCTGCCCTCGATTGAATTCTGTATTCGCGGAACCTGTCCGGCCCGCCGGAATGGTCATTTCGACCGGCGCGGGAAATCCCCGTATGCACTCTCCTGTCCTCGGAGTTGAGAAGACCCCTCCGCCCGCACGAGGGTGCCAGCACCTGAGAAGGCCTGTTCCCGGCTGCACCAGGGTTCGCCGATGCCCGGCTCTTCCGCCGGCCGAGAATCACGAGTCACCCGTCACGAGTCCCGCTGGTCGGTAGCGAGCGACGCGAGCTTGTCGAAAAACTTTTTGATCATCATTTTGGAGGTGCCGTCGATGAGACGCTGGCCGACGGCCGCCATGGTGCCGCCGACTTGGGCATCGCCTTCGTAGGAAACAATGGTCTCAGGAGGCTCTGAGGGAGCCGCGGATAGAACGCGGACGGTTGCGGCCGGCGCGAGTTTCAACAGACCGTCGCCTTTCAGGAAGCCAATGCGGCCCGAGCCCTCGACGATGAGGCGGAAACTTGTCGGCGGCGCTTGGTCGGCGATGCGCATTTTGCCCTCGAATTCTCCGGAAAGCGCCGCCAAAAGCACTTTCATCTTCATGCGGTATTCGTCCGGGCCGATCTTTTCCAAGCTTTCGCAGCCAGGCATAGCCCGGGCGAGAATCGCAGGGTCCTGAAGGATCTGATACGCGCGCTCAGGCGCAACGGGCAAAGTATAGGAACCAGAGATTTTCACGCAGCGCTCTTTACGTGACGCTCACGCGATTCTCGAAATCGCTGTCCCAATCGCGCGCGCAGCATGCACCACCGCCAGGTGCCGCCGATAATCCGCGGAAGCGTGCAGGTCGGAGTTGGCGTCAACGCCCTGGGTGACGAGCGCTGCCGCGTTTTGAATGTCGTTGGGCGTTGCCGGCTTGCCTTCCAACGCTTTTTCCGCAGCCGTGGCGCGATAGGCGTGGTTGGAAAGCCCGGTGATGCCGAGGCGGACGAAGGAAACCTTTCCCGCGTTTTGGCGTACACGCGCGGCGACGCCCACAATCGCGAAGCCGCTTGCGGGCTGGACCATCTTCTTGTAGCTCGTGCCGGTACGCGCGTCGTCGATGGGCACGATCACTTCGCGAAGAATTTCGCCTGGTTGGAGCGCCGTCGAGAAGGCGTCAACGAAGAAATCGGCCGCGCTTACGGTGCGCTCCGCTTTTGCTCCCTTCAAAACGAACTTCGCTTCGAGCGCCGCGAGCGCAGCCGGATAATCCGCTGCGGGATCGGCGTGCGCCACGCTGCCACCGATGGTGCCCATGTTGCGCACCTGCACGTCGCCGATCGAGGCTGCGGTCTCAGTGAGCAAGGGACATTTCTGGCGCAGCAGGGCGGAGCTCTCGATTTCGTAATGCGAAGCTGTAGCGCCGATGTGCAGCTGGCCGCCAGCTTCGCGAATGTAGTTCAGGTCCTTCAGCGCGCGCAAGTCTACCAGATGCTCGGGCACGGCAAGCCGCAGCTTCATCATGGGGATGAGGCTCATGCCGCCGGCGAGCGGCTTGGCCCCGCTCGAGAGCAGATGCAGAGCTTCATCGAGAGATTTCGGAGCGGTGTATTCAAATTTCTGAGCGATCATGTTGGTGGCTCCTCTCAAGTTCCTAGGCTCAGTTCTTTTTCGCGAGCAGTTTCCAGATTTTTTCTGGTGTCAGCGGCATGTCAATGTGGCGAACTCCCAACGGCGAAAGCGCGTCCACCGCGGAGTTGACCACTGCGGGCGAGCATCCAATCGTGCCCGCTTCGCCGACGCCCTTCACGCCGAGCGGATTTACCGGCGAGGGCGTGCAAGTGTGATGGCTTTCGATCCACGGCATGAGGTGCGCGCGCGGGAGAGCGTAGTCCGTCAATTCGCCGGTGATGAGCTGGCCGTTGTCGTCATACACGGCCTGCTCCCAAAGGGCCTGGCCCAATCCTTGCGCCACCCCGCCGTGCACCTGGCCGTCCACGATCAGCGGATTCAGGATGTTGCCGCAATCATCGACTGCAACGTAGCGGCGGACTTTGATTTGGCCGGTTTCGCTGTCGATGTCGGTAACCACGATGTGCGCGCCAAACGGGAACGTGAAGTTCGGCGGCTCCCAAAAACGCGTGGCGATGAGCCCGGGCTCCGTGTTCGGAGGCAACTTCAGCGCACGGTAACTCGCGCCGGCAATTTCCCGCAAGGGTTTCGCTTTGCCGGTCTTGTCGCAAACGACTTGCCCGCCGACGAGCGTGACGTCATCGGACTCGAGCAGCATCGCGCCGAACTTCTTGATTTTGGCTTTCAAGTCCTGGAGCGCGTAGTAAAGCGCCGTGCCGCCAACAGCCGTAGCGCGGCTGCCAAACGTTCCGATGCCATATTGCACGACGGCAGTGTCGCCGCGGGTCACCAGGATGTCGTCGAGACCGACGCCAAGTTCGTCCGCGGCAATCTGCGCGAAGGTGGTTTCTTCGCCCTGGCCGTGCGGACATGCGCCGGTCAAGATGGTGATTTTGCCGCTCGGTTCGATTTTCACCGTGGCGCTTTCCCAGCCGCCTGCAGGCGTTGCGGGTGAAGGGCCGATGGCGCAAATTTCGCCATACGTCGAGATGCCGATGCCCATGTACTTGCCCTGCTTGCGCAGGTCGGCTTGTTCTTGGCGGAGTTTGACGTAGCCAACGAGGTCGAGCGCTTTTTTCAGGGGCGCAGCGTAGTCGCCGGAGTCGTACATAAGGCCAGTAGCGGTCGCGTACGGGAACTTATCCTTGGTGACGAAATTCTTCAGACGGATTTGGGCGGGATCCATTTTCAGTTCCGCGGCGAGAATATCCACCATGCGTTCGATGCCATGCGTAGCTTCGGGGCGGCCCGCGCCGCGGTACGCATCGGTGGGCACGCAATTCGTAAACACGCCGACGATGTCGGCGCGAATATTTTGCGTGTTGTACAGCCCCGGCATCATCAGCACGCTCAACTGCGGAATGAGCGGCGTCAGCAACTGGTGATACGCGCCGACGTCTTGAATGAGCTTCAGCTTGATGCCGAGGATAGTGCCGTCGCGCTTGGCAGCGATTTCGTAATAATCCACGTGGCCGCGTCCGTGGGTAGTGCAGGTGAAATTCTCGCGGCGTGACTCAATCCACTTGACAGGCTTCTGAATTCTCATGGAAACGAAGCCCATCAGGGCTTCTTCCGCGTAGACATTCAGCTTGCTGCCGAATCCGCCGCCGACCTCGGGTGCGATCACGCGTGTGCGGTTTTCTTCCAAGCCGAGCATTCCGGCCACGAGGGTGCGCACCAGGTGGGGAATTTGTGTCGAGGTGTACAGGTTGAGCTGGCGATCCGCGCCTCGCCACTCCGCCACCACGCCGCGCGTTTCCATGGCCATGGGCACGAGCCGCTGGCTGACGATGCGCTGCTTCACGACGACGTCGGCTTCGGCAAACACCTTGTCTACATTGCCGCCATCCTGGTGATAGGTGAACGCGATATTATCCGGCCACTGGGGATGCACGGCCGGCGCGCCCTTCGTGAGCGCCTTCTCCGGATCGGCCACTGCGGGCAGAATGTCATAATCCACTTCGATGAGCTCGGCGGCGTCGCGCGCGAGGTAGCGGTCGCGCGCCACGACCACCGCGACCGGATGGCCGACGAAGTAAACGCGGTCGGTCGCGAGAATGTTGTGCTGGGGCACGCGCAAGTCGGGCATCGCAATGCCGCACGGCACAACACCAACGCCTTTCGTGTCCTTGCCAGTGAAAACGCAGACGACACCGGAAGCGGCTTCCGCTTGCTTGGCCTTGATCGACCGAATACGCGCTGCGGCGTGCGGGCTGCGCAGAATTACGGCGTAATGCATCCCCGGCATCTGGATGTCTTCCACATAGGTGGCCGTGCCGGTGATGAGCCGCGGGTCTTCGCGGCGGCGAACGCGCTTGCCAACAAAAGTTTCGGTTTTGGTGGTGGTAGTGGCCATGGTCGCCTCCTACTTTCCCGCGCCGGCCGCGGCGGCCTTCACCGCGTTGACGATGTGTTGGTATCCGGTGCAGCGACACACGTTGCCCTCCAGGCCGTGGCGAATCTCATCTTCGGTGGGTGACGGGTGGCGGTCGATAATCTGCTTTGCGGCCATGATCATTCCCGGAGTGCAGAATCCGCACTGGAGGCCGTGCTCGTTCCAGAACGCTTCTTGCATGGGATCGAGCTTGCCATCGTTTGCCAGGCCTTCCACGGTTACGATCTCCGCGCCGTTGGCTTGCACGGCAAACATCGTGCAACTTTTGATGGCTTTGCCGTCCAGCTCCACGGTGCACGCTCCGCAGAGCGAAGTTTCGCAGCCCATGTGCGTGCCCGTGAGGCCTGCGACGTCGCGCAGGAAATGGATGAGCAGCAGGCGTGGTTCGACATCTTGGGAATAGCTTTTTCCATTGATGGTGAGATTGATGTTCATGACCTTCTCCGGTGGGGACCGATCCAGCGCTGCAGAAGATACCAGAATTTCGGCCAGGGCGCATCCATCATACGCCTTAACAAGGCAGCGGGGCTTCGCTAAAATGGCGCGGCCCGACAAGAGCAGGGAATCGCGTCACCACGCACGTGCGAAGCAACATGACAATGCCACTTCGAGCGAGCGATCCATCAAAGATTGTAGCGCCGGCGGCCTGGCTGGCCATGATTCTGACGGCGGCGACGATGTTGCTGTGGCAAGCCTGCATCGCTTGAGCCCCGAATTTGATCCTTCCTGGCGCATGGTCAGTGAGTATGCGTTCGGTCATTACCGGTGGGTGCTATCGCTGATGTTTCTGTCCTGGGAAGTTAGCTCCTGGGCGTTGGCGATGGCGATTTGGTCGCAAGTTAACACTAATTCCGGCAAAGTCGGATTGTGGTTTCTGGTGGTTGCCGGTATTGGCGAAGCCATGGCCTCGTTTTTTGACGTCACCCATGACACGGGGCACGGGATCGCCGGGCTACTGGGAGTTGGGGGTTTCCCCGTTGCCGCATTGCTGCTGAGCGCTAGCCTTGGCCGCACCGAAGCGTGGAGTAGCACTAAAAAGACGCTTCTGTGGATCGCCAATCTGAGTTGGATAAGCGTGGTGCTGTTGGTGGCCACATTGGTTCTGATGACCATGCAACTTGCCAAGGCCAGTGGCGGCCACTTACCTGAGCACGCGCCGAAATCCCTGCCTCCCGGAGTGCTTGGATTGGATGGATGGGCCAATCGCCTCATTGTGGCTTCGTATTGCCTGTGGGTGTTCGTCGTCGCCTGGCAAGCGATCAAGCTTCGTCGCAAAACCTGTAACCTCCCAGAATGAACTAGTTTCGGGGCGCAAACGGATTTTGTACCCATTTTGTTATCCTAGCGGTACGTGAAATCCTTCCTTATCGACACGGATACCGCGTCGGACGACGCCGTTGCTCTGATCATGGCACTTCGTTCGCCGGCGGTTCGCGTGCTGGCGATTACGGCAGTCGCGGGAAACATAGGCGTCGAGCAAGCAGCCCGAAACGCGCTGTACACGGCCGAACTTTGCGGTTCGAACGTCCCTGTATTTGTTGGCGCGGAAAAACCTCTGCGGCGCCAGCATCAAAGCGCGGATTGGTTCCACGGCAAGGACGGTCTGGGCGATCACAACTATCCGGCGCCGCGGCGTTCACCGGAAAAGCAGCCTGCCGTCGAAGCGATGGTCGAGACCATCGCGGCCAGTCCGGGGGTGGTTTTGGTGACACTCGGACCGCTGACGAACATTGCCCTCGCTCTCGAGCGCAATCCTGGCATCGCGGAAAAAGTAAGTCGCTGCGTAATTATGGGTGGGGCGCTCTGTTGCGAAGGCAACGTCACACCCGCCGCGGAGTACAACATTTGGTGCGATCCGGAGGCGGCGCGCATCGTGATACGCAGCGGCCTGCCGGTGGAATTGGTCGGCTGGCATCTTTGCCGGGGCCTTGCAGCGTTGAATTTAAGCGACATCGAACACGTCCTCAGTCTGGACACACCGCTGGCACGCTTTGCCATCGAATGCAACAGCCGCGCCCAGGAGGCTTACTTCGAACAAACGGGGGAGCATGGTATTTCCTTGCCGGATCCAGTGGCGATGTCGATCGCCTTGGACCCTGGCGTGGTCACCGCGCAAACGGAAAACTACGTCGACGTCGAGACCAGTAGCGAACTCACTCGCGGCATGACGGTGGTCGACCGACTCCACGTGGCAGAGAATGATCGCAACAAGGCGGTCTGGGCGCCGGTGCTAAAGGCTGGCACCAAGACCAAGGTGGTCTGGAAGATCGACATTGCCTGCTGGAAGCAGGCCTTGTTTCTCGCCCTCGGCTGAGCGGACGGGCATTTCTGACGTCTCTACCGGGAAGGATTTGGAGATGCCCTGGTCTGCCAATAAGTGCCGTTGTTTCAATAAGATAAGGGAAAGAAGCGGTGCATTCTGTCTGTCGGCAGGCGCGAGTATAACGGGTTGACCGGCATATGCGTCTCATGATTAGCCCCCGCTCAAGGTCAGAAGTCCCGGTGCAGCGCGAACCGGGCAACTTCTTTCCCGGCCTGGGGTTTAACCTAGAGGAAGCCAAAAGTGTTAGGCTTCCATCGGAAGGACCGTTTCGAGCCAGGTCCCGTGCAAGTTGCATGTCCCTTCCGAGAACAGGGGATTCGTCATGAAGACGATAACATGGAGCAGCGGAAGCAAATTGGGGCTTTTGCTTTGTGTTGCCGGTCTTTTGCTTTTGGTCCCACCGCAGGCGCGCGCCGATGAAGACAAGGACCCACCCACTCGCGTCGCACGGATCAGCATCGTAGAAGGATCCGTTTCGTTGCAGCCCGGCGGGGAAGGCGATTGGGGAGAGGCGGCTCGTAACCGCCCCATGACCATCGGTGACAAACTTTGGGTGGACAAAGACTCCCGCGCCGAATTGCAAGCCGGTGAAGCAACTTTTCATTTTGGTGGCATGACGGCGTTTTCTTTCCTGAACCTCGACGCAGGCATCACCCAGGTTCGCATTCCGGAGGGCGCCGCGAATTTCCGCGTTCGGGAATTGCGGCAGGGTGATGTCTACGAAGTCGATACTCCGAATGTGGTGTTCAACGTTAAGGAAGCCGGAGCTTTTCGCATCGATGTAAACGAAGCGGGCGACTCGTCTCGCATCACCGTGATTCGCGGCGTAGGAGAAATCAGCACCGAAGGAACAACCTACGAAGTGCATGCCGGCGAGCAAGCAGAATTTAACGGGGCAGAAAACCCCACCTACAGCATCCTTCACTGGCCCGGTCCTGACGGGCTCGACCAATGGGCTCAGGAGCGCGACCAGAAAGAAGACCGGTCGGCTTCCGGACAGTATGTTTCCCGCGACATGCCTGGCTACGACGATCTCGATGAGTCTGGCACCTGGCGCGACGAGCCGGAGTATGGGCACGTGTGGTATCCGGCCGATGTGCCTCCCAACTGGGCGCCTTACAGCAATGGCTACTGGAACTGGGTTGCTCCTTGGGGCTGGACTTGGATCGATTACGCCCCTTGGGGTTTTGCTCCCTTCCACTATGGACGCTGGGCGTTCGTTGGTGGGGCCTGGGGTTGGTGCCCGGGACCGTTCTTTGGTTCTCCGATCTATGGACCGGCGTTCGTCGGTTTCCTCGGTGGCGGCTGGGGCTTTGGATTAGGCTTTGGCGTGGGCTGGTTCCCGCTGGGCTGGGGTGAGCCGTTCTTCCCCTGGTTCCCGTGCAGCCATAGGTTCATCAACGGCATCAACGTCCACAATACGTTCATTCGAAACGTCAATATTCTGAACACGAATGTTCGTAACGTGAATTTCGTGAACGCGCACAACCTCCGCGCCGTCACTACGACATCGCGCACCACATTCGTGAATGGTGGGCGCATCAATCGTGCCGGACAGCGCCTCACACAAGCTTCCTTGAACGGCACTCGCGCAACGAATTCGGTCGGCATCCATCCCACGCAGCACAGCACGCTCGGTGCCGCGAATTTCAATTCCCACGCGGCGCGTCCTCCGGTTGGCGTGCAGAGCCGTGCGGTTATGGCTCGTACTGCTCCATCCACGCGCGCGGCAAGTTCTCCCGTGCGGACGCTCAATGGCGGCGAATTGCGCGCCGGGCGATTTGGGAACCCGCATGCGAACGGCTCGGTGAGAGCCAATGCAGGCCTTGAGAGCAGAGCGGGAAATGCCCAGGCGAATGCCAGAACGACGGCGCGGCAGCGCGAGATGATGCAGAACCGGCCGCCCTCGGCGAGTCCAGGCAGCACGACGCGTACCTCGGAAGCACAAGGCAATGCCACCGACCGCGGGCGGGCGCCTCAGGGTTTCGGTTCGAACCGGCCGACGAACGCGCCGGCCGCGAGCTCGCCGCGTACGTCCAACGATCGTCCGCAGCCGGGATCCGGCTCAGGCCGTCCAAGCAACGGACCAGCGCGGAACTCGGCTCGCGTTTATGCCGATCGTCCGCCCTGGGCAGGCAACGGCGGTCCGACTGGGAACAACGCTCCGTCGCGGTCTTCAGCGCCTAACCGTGGGCGCTCCTCCGAGCCGCCGCAACGGGGTTCGAGCAGGCCGTCATACGAGAACCGCGGTTACAACCAGCAGCCTTCTTATACGCCGCGAACCTATTCTTCACCGGGCCGCAGCTATCCGGCGCCGTCTCGTTCCTACTCCCCGCCTAGCCGCAGCTACAGCTCCGGTGGCGGAGGCAGCTACGGTGGATACCGTGGCAGTTATGGTGGAGGGGGAGGCAGCTATGGTGGCGGAGGCGGCTACCATGGCAGTTATGGCGGTGGGAGCGGTTATAGCGGTGGTGGAAGTTATCACGGCGGGGGCGGTGGGGGCGGTAACCACGGTGGCGGAGGGGGTGGCAGCTCACACGGTGGCGGTGGTGGTGGCGGTGGCGGCAGGCCACATCGATAATTCTGGTTTCTGACCATCGAGCCCGTCCCGGAAAGTTCGGGGCGCGGTTTTTGCCTTTCGAACTCTACTTCTTTCTAAATTCTTTCCTCGCACGCCAGCTCCGCACTCTAGCGAGCACTGTCGCCCGCTTCGTCTCAAAACTCTTTTTCTCGCGGGGTGTTTAGGTAACTAGAGCAACTCGCGCTCGCTATTTCCTGATTCGACAAAACGGAAGTGGCGAAACGAAACTTGAAAAGACAAAGTGTTAGGCTCGAAGGGAATGCAACGAACGGGCTCAGGTGGAATGGATCACGCTGTGATCGAAGCTGTGGCAAAGCGAACGAGCGCCGCGGATGTTCAGGAGAGAAGGCCATGAGAAAACAGCTGCTGAAATGGATGAGTCTCGGGAGCATTGCGCTGGCGGTGTTGCTTTTTGCCGTCGAGCGCGCCGCCGCCGATGACGATGATCCACCCAGCCGCGTGGCGCGTCTTGCGTACACGAACGGCAATATTTCTTTCAATCCGGCAGGGACGGACGATTGGGTTGCCGCGGTCGTGAACCGCCCGATGACCACGGGAGATAAACTTTGGTCCGATGACCGATCCCGCGCGGAGTTGCATCTGGACACCGCAGTCATCCGGCTGTCCGACCACACTGGTTTTTCGTTCTTGAACCTGAGCGACGAGATCACCCAGCTTCGCCTGACCGAGGGTACGCTGTACATTCGCGTGCGCCGGCTCGGCGATGACGAAACCTTCGAGGTAGATACTCCCAATCTGGCGTTTTCCATTCTTCGCCCCGGGCGTTACCGCATCAACGTGAATGAAGCGGGCGACGCCACGATTGTGGCGGTCCGCGATGGCCAGGGAGAAGTCACTAGCGGCGGATCCGCCTACGCCGTTCACGCGCGCGAAGAAGGCGTCTTTAATGGCACGGATCAGTTGGACGCTGATGTCGAGCGAATCCGTTACGATGAGGATGAGTTCGATCAATGGTGCAACGAGCGGGATCGTCGCGACGATCACTCCGTTTCTTCGCGCTATGTTTCCGATGATGTCGTCGGCTACGAGGACCTGGATGAATACGGTGGCTGGCGCGCCGTGCCGGAGTACGGCAACGTGTGGTTTCCTCATACCGTCGTTGTCGGCTGGGCGCCCTATCGTTACGGCCATTGGGTGTGGATCGCGCCTTGGGGCTGGACTTGGGTTGACAACGAACCGTGGGGCTTTGCTCCGTTCCACTATGGCCGTTGGGTGGCTGTCGGCGGCGTGTGGGGCTGGGTGCCGTGCCCTCCGCGACCGGCGGTGGTTACCGTTGCTTATGTGCGCCCGGTGTATGCGCCTGCGCTCGTCGCGTGGGTCGGCGGCGCACATTGGGGAGTCGGCGTGGCCGTTGGCAGTGCGCCAGCCACAGGCGTGGCGTGGTTCCCCTTGGGACCGCGCGACGTCTATTGCCCGTCGTACCGCGTGAGCCAGACCTACGTCACCAACGTCAACGTTTCGAACACTACCATCATCAACAGAACGCAAGTCACCAACGTCTACAACAACGTTTACGTGAACAAGACGGTGAACGTCACGAATGTGAGGTATCAAAACCAGACTGCGCCCAACGCGGTAACCGCTGTTTCGCACCAGACCTTCGTTTCTGCGCAACCCGTTCACAATAATTTGATTCGTGTGGGCCAGAAGGAATTCGCATCGGCACCCGTCGCTCCAATCGCCCCGGCAGTTGCACCGCAGCAGCGCAGCGTCCTTGGCGCCGGAGCCGAAGCCCGCGTACGGCCGCCAAGCCCGATTCTGAGCCGTCCGGTGGTGGCCAAGATGGCGCCTCCGCCTCCTCCTGTCTCCTTCGTCAAGCAGCAGGAGATCGTTCGCGAAAATGGCGGCAGGCCCCCAGCGATTTCGGAGCTGAGGCGCAGGGAGCCTGAGAATGTCGAGGCGCCTCGTCCTAACATTAAGATGGCGCCTCCCATCCGGCAGGGCCCGGCACAGAACGCACCGATGAACCGGGCAGACATCCCGCAAGGAAACGCGAATCGCCCCGGGCCGGCACAGAATGCACCAATGGTCAGGCCGGACCATGCGGATCGGCCGGCGCCGCCGAACGCTGCAAGCCAGCCGAATCAGAGCACTCGCCCGGGGAATGGTGCTGAGGCCGCCGGCAATTCCAGCAGGTATAACGACCGTCCGCCGTCTTCGCAGCCCGGCAATTCCGGCGCGAATAACTACAACGCGCAGCGCGAGCAGAAGCACCAGCAGGAACTTCAGGATCTGCGGACCAAGCAGGACCAGGAGCGCCAGAAGGTCGAACAGCAGCAAGCCCAGCAACGGCAGAAGCTCGACCAGGACAATGTGCGGAGGCAACAACAGCAGACCGCTCAAAGACAACAACAGCAGACCGATCAAAGACAACAACAGCAGGTCGAAAAGAGACAACAGCAACTCGAGCAGAGGCAAAACCAGCAATTGCAACAACTCGAGCAAAGACACGATCAACAGCAGCAAAGGGTGGAACAGAGGCAGCAGCAGGAACACCAGAACCCTGCGAAGCAAGACAAGGCGGCAAAACAGGACAAACCGTCTAAGTCAGACAAACCACACCGGTGAGAGCACGGTAGCTTTAAATTTCGGGCGGGCGTTCGTTACGGCGGGCGCTCGCCCTTTTTCTTTTTTCTGCACGCCGGTTTTCCCCTTTGCGCAGGCTCTCCGTCTTTTGAATTTGCCGGCGCTCGATCAGGGCAGGACAAAACAGACTGGGCTGGTTTTCGCGTGACCGAGTTGTGCTGCTCCCGCAAACGGACCTTTTGCTTGTCCCCAGTGAAAGATAGCCGCAAATCGCGTAGCATTTTCAGCCGCACCCATGAAGAAGCCCTACCGAGGAAGTTCCAGGCCGCGGGCTGCCCTGAGCAGTGACTGCGAGCGCACCGATGAGAAGCTGTGCCTGTTTCGCATTCCCGGGCTGCCGGAGATTCGAAAGGGCGAGGATTTGGCCAAGAGCATCGTGGCTGCCGCGAGAAAAGCGGGATTGCCCTTCGCAGCAGGCGACGTTCTCGTCGTTGCGCAGAAAATTGTTTCCAAGGCAGAAGGTTTGCTGGTCTCGCTGGGAAACGTGACACCGTCGGCGAAAGCGCAGGCACTGGCCGCACAATTGAAAAAAGACCCGCGTGCCATTGAGCTTGTTTTGCGCGAGTCGCGGCGCATTCTGCGCAGCGACCGCGTGTTGATTGCCGAGACGCATCATGGATTTGTTTGTGCGAATGCGGGTGTCGATCATTCGAACGTGCCCGGCGATGACCTGGTTACTTTGCTCCCGCGCGACCCCGATGGCTCTGCAGAAAAATTGGCGGCAGCGTTGCGCAAAATAACCGGAAAGCGCATCGCCGTAATCATCACCGACACGTTTGGCCGGCCGTGGCGTCTGGGACTGACGAACGTGGCCATCGGTGCGTCGGGACTGCCAGTGCTCGTGGATTTGCGTGGCACCCGCGACCGGGACGGCAAGCCGCTCACCGCCACGGTTCTTGCCGTGGCCGATGAGTTAGCAGCCGCTGCCGGTCTACTGATGGGGAAAGCCGAAGGAACGCCCGCGGTGCTGATTCGGGGCTATCGGTTCAAGCCGGCCTCCGAAAAGGCCGCCGGAATTGTCCGGCCCGCCTCGGAAGACCTCTTCCGCTAGCGGTTTGACCGCCCCACGCATCGCAGCTCCTGTGTTAAATTCATGCGAGCCATTTCTGCGGCCGTTTCATGCCTCTCGTCGAAGGTCGAAAACTCCGTAAAATCACGGCGCTCGGCGGCGGTGTTGGCGCTTCGAGATTGCTTCTGGGCCTTTACGAAGTTTCTGCCCCCGCCCGCCTGACCATCATCGTCAACACCGGCGATGATATCGAACTCCACGGGCTGAAAATCTCTCCCGATCTTGACATCGTGACGTACACGCTCGCGGGAATCGTCGACCCGGCAAAAGGATGGGGAATTCGCGGAGAAACATTCCATGCGTTGAAGCGGCTAGCGGGGTACGGCCGCGCGAACTGGTTTAATCTGGGCGACCGCGACCTGGCCACGCATATTCATCGCACCGCACTGCTCGCGGAAGGGAAGACTCTCGCGGAGGCGGTGGAGTTGATTCGAACTGCGCTCGGTGTGAGGGCGCGTATTCTTCCGATGTCGAATGACCCGGTGCCAACCATCATCGAATCGAACAAAGGCCAGCTGCACTTCCAGGAATATCTGGTAAAGCGGCGCGCCGAGCCCGTCGTCCAAGGCATCCGTTTCGAAGGAGTCGGGGCGGCGCACCCTGCCCCGGGCGTGCTCGAAGCCATCCGCGAAGCCAGCCGTATCATTATCTGTCCGAGCAACCCGTTGATCAGCATCGGGCCGATCCTGGCCGTTTCGGGCGTCCGCGAGCAATTGCGGGTTCGCAAGACACACGTTTTTGCCGTATGTCCCATCGTTGCGGGCAAGTCGCTCAAAGGCCCTTCCGACAAAATGCTCGTTCAGTTGGGCCATGAGCCAACGGCGCTCGGTGTGGCCAAGCTTTACGCCGATTTCACAGGGACTTTTGTCATCGATCCCGCGGACAAGGCGCAGGCGGTTGCCATTTCCGCGCTGGGGATGAAAGTCGCGGTTTTGCCTACGGTCATGAAGACTCGCGCGCAGAAAGACAAATTGGCGCGGGCTCTTCTCAACCTGTGAGTTGTGGTATCTTCAAAAAAACTCCGAGACGATGGCCACGGCACTCACCGCCCGCGAATTTCGCAACGCCCTCGGACAGTTCGCCACCGGTGTAACCGTGATCACCGTGGAGCGCGAACCGGGGTCGGTTTTCGGGATGACCGCCAATGCCTTTACCTCCGTCTCGCTGAACCCCATGCTGATTCTGGTCTGCGTGGATGAACGCGCAAAAATCCTTCCCATGCTCCACAAGAAAAAAAGCTTCGGGATCAGCGTGTTAAAGCACGGTCAGCAAGCGGTCTCGGAGTATTTCGCGCAAGCGGAGCAGCACTCCGAAGCGGAGCACCGTCTGGGACTGCATTATCGCTGGACGCCCGAGGGAGTTCCCGTTCTGGAAGATACCGTCGTGCAGTTGAGCTGCACGGTCGTCGCGACGCACCTGGCAGGTGATCACACGATTATCGTCGCAAGGGTCGAGGATGCGGAAATCCCAGGCGGGGAGCCGCTTCTTTTCTTTCGCGGAGAGTACCGTCAGGTCGCCGGGCAGTAAGGAAGTCCTCAGTTCTTAGAGGCAAGTCATGAGGAAGACTTGTGGCTTTTCTCAGTGATGACCGCCGAGCGAGTCGCGCTTCACGCCGTACTCCGCGCCCCACTTGTCCGTCATTCGCGTGCGAATCTCCCACAGTTCCGGGAAAAACTTCTGCCGCATGCCTTCTTCCAGGATTTCCACCGGCCGGCCTTTGAGCGATTTTGCCGCAAAGCCGATAGTCCGGTGAATCAGCTGCATGTGTTCCTGACGGAATTTTTGGAAAAGTTCGTCGAATTCGGCAAGCGCCTCGGCCACGACGTAGGCGTCGCTGTGCGAATACTCGGTATCGTAGATTTTTTCGACCGTCATCCCGTGCCCGTCCAGATAATGCGTCTGGAACGAATTCCAGATGGGTTGGTACATCTTGAGCAGCACGCGAAAGCCCGGCGATTCCTGCCCGCTGCCGTTGCCGAGCCTCTTGCGAATTTCCTGATACTCCTTGGGCGACATCGTTTCGAGCAACGCCAGTTGCTCGCTCATCAGTTTTTGGGCGATGTGCACGCGGCGAAAAAGCGTTAACACGCGGTTGGTGTTTTGCTGCTGCAGGTATTCGTCGATATCCAGCAGGGTGTAGGCAATCAGCTTCATCCACAACTCCTCGATCTGGTGCACGATCTGGAATTGCAGCTCATCCTTGTTGCAAAAGTCCGCAAACTTGCTCTGGCAGGAAAGCAGCGTCTTCGTGTTCAGGTACAGTTCGTAATCCAGCGTGCCTTCGCCGCCCATCAAGGCGTAGAAATGCTCCCGGTTCACAGTTCCTCCCGCGATGCGGCTGCCTCGTGCAAAGCGCGGTTGGTCACGCCACCGCCTCTCCATTGTGTGGATCGCCAGAAGCCGTTGAACGGAGAACTCGTTATCGTTCGGAACTGCCCGAAGCGCGTGAGGACTCGGCGGAATCGCCTGTTTCTTTGCGGTGGCTCTTTACTTCGCGCAGCGCGTAGATCGACTTGTTCTGAGATTCGTAATAGGTTCGCGAGGTGATTTCTCCCAGCAAGCCCAGCGAGAGTAGCTGCACGCCGCTCAGGAACAGCACGACGGCCAGCAGCATCAGCGGTCCGTGCTCCGAGATGGCGTCCGTGTGGTGCAGCAGTTTGTCGATTCCCAGATAGGCGGCGATCGCCATCCCCGCCGACGCGCCGCAAATTCCAAGAAATCCGAAGAATTGCAGCGGCCGCGTGGAATAGTCCAGCAAAAACTTCACGATCATCAAATCCAGAAACACGCGAATCGTGCGGCCGATTCCGTAATTGGATCTGCCATTTTTGCGATGAGGATTCTCGATCGGCACTTCCGCAATTTTCGCGCCGCTCGACCCGGCCAGTGCCGGGATGAAACGGTGCAGTTCGCCGTACAACTGGATCTCCTGGATGATCTCGCGTCGATAAGCTTTGAAAGTCGTTCCGAAATCGTGCAATTCGATGCCTGAGAGCTTCGCCATCATCCAGTTGGCCACGCGGCTCGGGACCTGCCGCGTCAGCCAGGCGTCTTTGCGCTGGTGGCGCCAGCCGCTGACCAGGTCGTACCCCTCCTCGATTTTTTCCACGAAGCGGGGTATCTCGTCGGGATCGTGTTGCAGGTCGCCGTCCATCGAGATAATCACTTCGCCGCGCGCGAAATCAAACCCCGCCTTGAGCGCCGCCGTCTGGCCGAAATTTCGCCGCAGCCGCACGATGTTCACGCGGCGGTCGTGCTCGTAGATGTCGGAAAGCACTTTGAAGGTGTTGTCCTTGCTGCCATCATCCACGAACACCAGCTCATAGGGCTCGCCGATTCCGTCCATCACCTCGGTCAGCCTCATGTACAAAGGCGGGATGTTTTCCTGCTCGTTAAAGAACGGAACAACAATGGAGAACTGGATGGGCGGATCGTTTTTCATTGAAGACTTCGGCGCTCCCCTTCACGCTTCCTGAGTGACGCAGCCATAGTCTATCAGGCGAATCCCCTGAGAAGCGACAAGATTTCGAATCCGGGTGTCGGTCAGGATCTCCAGCTCTTTTGGGCGCGACGCCTGCAGCCGCGTCGCGGACTTTTGCAGGGCCTCATCCGCATAGCCCGGATGACACATCAGTTCGGTGGTGCCTTCCGGCAATCTCTTCAGAAAAAGTTCGACGCCCTCGCGCGTGAGTTCCCCAGTTTGTGCGATGCCGCAAAAATAATCGGCGGTGGCAAGCCCGGCGCGCCGAGCCTGCTCCCGCGCGTCGCGTGCCAGCAGTTTTAATCCGCGCGCCTGCACGCCTTGTTTGATCACCACGCCGGGATGGTGCTTTCCACTCGAAGAGAGCGCCGCGCGAAGGCTCGATTCCTCCAGCGACACGCGGATCGCTTCGATGCCGTGGCTCTTCGCCAGCCGCAGCGCAATTTCAAACAATCCCGGCAGCATGTGCACGTGTTTGTGGCCGTCAAGGTGCGTTGGCCGGATGCCTGCCTCGCGCACCTTGCGAATCTGCGCATCCCATTCCCGCTCGACTTCAGCGAGAAGCAGGCCGCGCCGCGCCCGTCTCAACAGCAAGCTTTCCGGCCCGCCGGCAAACTTGCCTTGGCCGTCGAGCAAGCTCATCACGCTTCCTGGCTCCGCCACGGGCGCCCCATCGCTCAAATTCAAGTGCACGCCCACGCCAAGACCGGGTGCGGTCTTGGCCGCCTTGGCGCCCGCCACAAACGCACTCCCGTTTGCCAGCAGGGAAGTGCTGGTCACGATCCCGCCGCGAAAAGCGTCCAGGATGCCCCGGTTCACTCCGTCCGTCCAACCCAGGTCATCCGCATTGACAATCAGGTTTTTCACGACCTGTCCTGCTCCGGTGATGTTACCTGTTCGTCCGGACAGCTATTCTTTCGCGCCTTCATACATTTTCGTACCATTGACCGCGTTGCGGCTCAACTCTAGCATGGCCCTTTAGAGGGAAGAATGCCCACAAAAGTACGTGAAACGAAGAATGTCCCTGGGCAGTCCACGGAACGACGCCGCGGCCGGCGTATGAACTCCCGCGTTCCGGTGCGCCTGGAGTGGGACGAAGCCTCCGGAAAGCGTTCCAGCGCGGAGGCCCATACCCGGATCGTCAATCCCTACGGCTGCATGGTGGTTCTCCCGCAGGCTTTGGGGCTCGAGCAGCGTGTAGCCCTCACCAACCTTGCCACCAAGTCCAGCAACGCGGCCATCATTGTCTGGAAAGGCCAAGCGCGGCCCGACGGCTGGGAGTATGGTGTGGAACTGCTGGCGCCGGAAATGGACTTCTGGGGATTGGAACTGTGAGGCCACCGCTGCCCGGTGTGAAGCCGGGGATGAATCCCAAGCCTGGCCAGTCGCAGGGTGTGCGCCCTGCGCTGCAGCGCCAGCCCACGGCGGAGGAGCGCCGGCGCGCGCAGCGCGTCCTTTTGCGCGTTCCCGTCCTCGTCCACTTGAAAGGCAGAGACAAACCCATCGAAGGGACCACTCACACCGTCAGCGCCACCGGCGGCATGATCATTCTAAGCCAAGGTCTCGAAGCGGGAACCAAATTCATTCTCGAGAATCCGCGGACACAGCAGAAAGTCGAAGTGAACGTCGTGCGGCCCGCGCAGCTGAATCCAGAAGGGTCGCTTGTTCCCGTGGAGTTCCTCTCGCCCGCCCCGCAGTTTTGGAACATCTTCTTCCCGCCTATCGTGAATTGAGCAGCCCCGAGGTTCAGGGCCGCTTCTTTGGTTGGGGCAGCGTGCGCTGCTGAGATTGGTTCGCCGATCTCGGGTCGAGATGAAGCATCCACACCGTTCTCGCTTGCTACGTTTTGTCGCTACTATTGAACGGTGATGGTGATCGCGGACGAAGTTGATCCGGCGTAGGTTGCATCCCCGCTGTATACGGCCGTAATGCTGTCGTAGTGTGTTCCGCCTCCGCCATAGCCGCCGCCACAACCGGCCGCCAGCCCGGCCACAAGCCCCGCGAGCAACAACAAGCTCGCGCGGGCATAGACGCGGCGATACCGTCTCGGCACTCGCATCAAGCCAAGCAGGAGCAGAACCAGGAGAACGAAGCTCGCCGGCATCATCCAGGGTACGACGCGAGGGCTCGGCATACGATTCGGTCCCGCCGGCGGCGCCAGGAAGGCCAGTGTCGTCATCAGCGTAGCGGTGCACGTGGGCGACGTTGCGCCGGACACTGCCGTGCACGTTTGCGCGGTGCCAAGCGCGGTCGTTCCGTTCATGAACTGCACGGTTCCCGTCGGACTTGCGCCCGTACCGGTGCCTACAACCGTCGCGGTCAGCGTCACGCTGCCGCCCGACGCAATACTCGTGGGCGAGCCCGTCACCGTCGTTGTGGTTGATACACTACCCCCTCCACTTGTCGCGCTGAAGCTGACGTTCAGGACACTCTTCCCGCCAAAGGCGACGGGGTTGGGATCGGGTGCTCCAAAAGAGCTCACCATGATGTAGTAGGTCGTCGCAGCGGTGACCGCGAGGTTCTGGATCTGAGACTGGAGGACGATCCCCGGAACGATGTCGTCGTTGCACCACCCAGCGACTGGGCTGAGACTTCCGGCCGTGCCCGTCCAAATCGACAGCACGCTGTCATAACTGCTGCCGATCGTGTCTATGTCGGTTATCGTTCCGTTGCTTGTTGGCGTGAACTTGTACCAGATGGTGTTTGGGGACCCAACGACACATGTGGGTATCGGATCGGTCGTCTGGGTTGTGGCTCCCGAACTGTCTTTCGTATCCGTGAAGGAACCGCTTGCCAACGTGATGTTGATCGCGTTCGCAAAGTTGTCATTCGTCGGGGCGGGGGCTATCACCACGAACGTGGGCAATGTTACCGTCGACGTGGTAACGGTCGTACCGCCGCCCGGCGGCGGGTTTTGCACGCCAAGGGAATTTGTGCTACCAAAACCGGCCATGAAGCTGGCAGGAATCGTAGCCGTGAGTTGCGTCGAGCTCACGAACGTAGTAGCGATAGGCGTCCCGGCCAGATCGGGGTTCATCAACACCTCGGAAGTTGAGGAAAAGCCCGTTCCGTTCACCGTAATCGTCGTCGCATTCGAGTTTACAGGCGCATTGGCCGGACTCACCGGCGAGCTAATCGTTGGCGGACCACCAAGAACGGTGAACGTAAGCCCGTTGCTGGTTGTGGTCGCGACGCTCACCGTAACTTGTGGCGTTCCCGATCCACTGACGAGCGAGGCAGGAATGGTGGCGGTCAGTTGGGAATCAGTACCAGGAGTGGTAGAAACCGCCGAACCGTTCCATTCGACCGTTCCCCCGGTCAACCCGCTTCCATTGACCGTGAAGGTAAACTGGGCGGAACCAGCCAGCGCCGAAACCGGCGAAATCGAAGAAATATGGGGGCCGACAAACGTAAAATTGTTCAGCACAATGTCCCACGCCCCGCGCCCATGAGTGGCAGCGCGAAGTGTTCGCGATGCGCGATGCAGCTTGAGAGAAAGTACGGCTGCTCTCGGCAAGCCCGTGCTTAGCGTAGCCCAGTTGCAAGTCGCAGGCGCAGTTGTCGTGCATGTTCCCTGGAATACGCCGATGTCTGTTCCAACATAGAGGGTTCCCGGAACGTCAGGATCGATAACCACATCGTTGACCGGAGAATTCGGCAAATCGGTTGCTGCCGGTGTCGAGCAGTTCGCCACCGTGCAGCTCACATCCGTCCAGGTTGCTCCCGCATCGGTGGTTTTGAACAGATGGCCCTTAGGATCGTTGATGGGGCCCTGCACAAACGAAAATCCTGAGAACGCGGCGTAGGCGGTTTTCCCGGTTGCGTCCGTCCCGTCGACGGCGATCGCCTGAACTTGGCGCGCCGGGAGGCTGCTCTGTCCGGTGACAAGATTGAATGTGCCCGTCCCTGCAGTGATGTTCGTAGCTACAAAGATCTGGCCCGTGTCTGCGCCGGCGTAGACAACCGAAGAAGCTGAGGTCATGGGAGCGACCGCCAGCGCGGTCAAAGAATCGAGATTGCCTCCGCTGACCAAATCCCCGCTCAGGGCTGTCCAAGTTGTACCTGCATTTACGGTTTGATAGACCTTTGTGGTCCCGAGGTATGCGGTATTGGCCGCCCCGGGATCCGTTACAAGTGGAGGCACAAAGTTGGAGTTGTCCGATGGATTGATCCCATTTGCTGACAGGACGTAAGACTGCGCCGCGCCGTTGGTAACCGACACGTTGACATTGTCGCCGTTGCAAGCCACATATACCGTGCTCGGAAACACATTGTCGATGGCTGTGCCCGTGCCATCACCGCAAGTATTGCTGTCGGTCCAAGCCGTATTAGGTCCGGCGTAGATTTGGCTCCCATTGTCCTGGGTTCCCGCAAACGCGATCGCCTGCGACGACGGATGGATGGAAAGGGCGGGATAAAACTGCGTCAAGGTTAGCAGCGAGTCGTTTAAGTTTGTCCAGACAACGGTGGCGGCTTCCGCATCGTCCGTTCGCCAGATTCCGCCGTCATTTCCCAGATACAACCGAATCTTGCCCGTGCTTAACTTCGCGAAAGCAATGGCGTGATGGTCCACGTGAGGCAGACCCGGGCTACCGCCCGCCAGGTTGGGAATGACGGAAGTCCACGTCGCGCCGGTGTTTGCCGTACTCATCACCCAACTTGGGTTTCCGCCGGAATCGAAGACCGCTGCACCGCCGAAGAACGCGTGCGCACCGCCGTTGGGGTCTACCTTAACCACGTTGTCGTACCAGCATTGCATCTGACAGATGTCAGGTGCGGTGGTTTGCGTCCAGGAGGTTCCCCCATTCGTAGTCACAAAGACGCCAAGGTTCGTGCTTGATCCGTTGGAGGAATCCGAGATCGAGGCATACACCGTATTGTCGGTTGCAAACTGTGGGGAGATTCCAAGATCGATGCGGCCCACATTCGATGTGGGAAGTCCGCCAGACAGCAGGGAGAATGTGAGCGAGCAACTCGTTGCATTCGTCGATTCGTAGACCCCATTCACCGTCGCGCCGGGATACGGAAATCCGAGAGCCGCGAAAGCCACGCTGGACGAGGCAAAACCCACGAACGTTCCCATATCCCCTGACGCCGAGGGTACGATGTTCCAAGTGCTGCCTCCGTCGGCAGAGCAATACACTCCTTCGGTCGCTCCGTGCCCAAATTGCTGCGCGGCAACCAAAACCATTTGCGGGTTGGAAGGATTCACAGCCACATAGCTGATGCGCGTTCCACCCAGGGTAAAGAAACCAAATGGACTAGCGTTGCTATAAGGACCAATGAAGGGACAAGTGGGGCCCGCCACCGTGCAGCTTTCCGTCCAGGTTTTTCCTCCGTCGGCTGACTTGAGTACGCCTGCACCGTAATAAACGTCGAATCCGATGGACGCTTGCTCGCCGGTGCCAGCGTAGACCGTTGTGGGCGAGGAAGGCGCAAACGCAATCGAGCCCATGGCCAAGGACGCATTCTGGTCACCCACTGCTGTCCAGGTAGCACCTGCATCTGTTGTCCGCCAGATGCCGCCTTGCGCACCACCAATCAAAACTGTGTTACCGGTGGGGTCCGACGGATCGACCGCGATCGCCGTGATGCGCCCGGTTACCGGGCTGAAAAAAGAGCTGCCGGTAGTGGGGGTCGGGCCAATGGAGGTCCAAGGGTTCGTCACGGTTGTGGCTAGAGGTGCGGCCGCGAATTGCGGGGCGACTTCGGCGAACGAGCCATCCGGCCGTTCGACCAGTTTGCCTTCCGCGAGCATCATTCGCTGCATGTGCTGCAAAGCGCGAAGTCGCGCGCCCGCTGGAATGTGACCGTTTGCGGATGCGCGCGGTTTGTAAAACCACTGTTCGCGTTTGCGAATGGTATCGGCGCCGTCTTTCTCGGGCTTGGGTGCTTTGGTGGTCTGTGCGTTCGTGTTCGCGACAGTTGTGCGCTGCCCTGGGGGTCTTTTGGCAGCGGGAAACTTCGCTGTCGCTGCGGTATTGGAATCGGCGTCAGGATCCTGCTGGGCGCGAGTCATCGGAACGAAGCAGCAGGTCAGGGCTGCGACCGAAACGAGAAGGGAAGTGCGGACCAACGAGACATGGAGGTTCATCGTCTACCCACTCTGTAGATTTGAGGTCGAACGCCGCAACACACTTCCGGCTGGAAATCGCCTGCGCTCGCAAGGCGCGATTCTCAGAGGAGGCGGCACTTCACGGACTGGGGAATAAAACAGAAGCGGGCCACCATCTAGCGTCCAAAGGTTAGCACACTTCATGTAAACGCTTTAGGATTCTGAGGATTCTGCCTGCTCGATGCCGGGCATTCCGACGGCTTGGCGTTCTACCTTTTCACATTCCTCGACATACAGATTCCGTCATCCGAACACAGGCGCCATTTCACGGATTCCGGAGTTCACCTGCAGGTCAGAGACAAACTCATCGAAGGGACCACCGACACTGTCAGCGCCTCCGACAACATGATCATTCTTCGCCAAGGTCTCGAAGCAAGAACAAAATTCATTCTCGAGAATCCGCGGACACAGCAGAAAGTCCAAGTGAACGTTGTGCGGCCCGCGCAGCTGAATCCAGAAGGGTCGCTTATTCCCGTGACAGTGCCGCTGCACCGTGGGTTCTCGTTTGGCCAAGAAGCAATGGCAACTGTTTTCGATTGTTTGCCTTCCGACTCTTTTCAAAAAAAAGGCGATGGAGTCCGGGAAGTGAAAGCTTTACTTGAACTCCGTCTCTAACCCCTTGACCGAAAACGGCTTGCTTCGTTTTCCGTTCCCTGCCCCACACCGTAAATGCAGGTGCTCTGCTCCACGTTCAACAAGAAGGGCGCCCCGTACCCTGGAGCTCGCCCAGAATAGCGCTTGCTTTCTACTGCTTTGTCACTGAGCTTGTTCCGCTTGAGGCCGAGTAATTGGAATCTCCCGAGTACTGCGCGGTTATGGATATCGTGCTCGGCCCACTTGATCCGCTGCTGCACCCGGCAACCGCAGCAACAAATCCCAGTAGCAAGAGCAATGTCGCATAAACGTAACCGCGTCGCCTGTCTCGGAATAACCGCAAAACCACTAGTGCGAGAATTAGGCTTACGCAGGCCAGCAGCAACAGCGGCGCGAAGGGTAGCGGCCCTCGCGGCTCGGGGCCGATCGGCAGCGCCGAAAGAGTTGTGGTGAGCGTGGCCGTGAGCATGGCCAATCCCGTCGTATTCTGCGGGCCACTTAGCCCCGTGTAAGTAACCGTTCCGCTGATGGGTGTCGCGGCGTTCAGGAATTGCACGGTTCCTGTAGGTGCTGCTCCGTTGCTCTGCGTGGTTATGGTGGCCGTCAGTGTGACTGAGGTGGAGGTTGTTATAGTCGAAGGAGTAGCTGTGACTGCTGTGCTTGTCGTGGCCTTGGTCACTGTGACGCTATCTGCCACCGGGCCGCTGGCGTTGTAGCTGTTATCACCCGAATAGCTTGCCGACAGGTTGTGAGTTCCCGGCGGGAGTTGGATCGGCTGATCCTCGCCGCTGCCTTCGGCGTTCACGGGGAAAGTTCCCTGATCGAGAGGACTGCCGTTGTCGGTGATGGTGACACTGCCCGTTGCATCGAGCGCGCAACCCGTAATCACGGGAGGCGCTGAAACAGGAGTGCAGGCAGTTCCCTTGCTATTTAGGATGTCAAACCGCAGTATGTATGGCGAGCCATACGCAATAGACGTGGCGTTAGTGCTCACGATGGCGCCCGTTGTCATATTGAACGTGACAATGCCGTACTGCAGGGCGCTGTTTTCCTTATTCACGGTGATAGGTACGCCGAGAGAATCGCTGGGTGCAAATGTTCCGTCACCCGCATAGTGAGCCGTAACGTTGTAGGTTCCTCCCGGCAGGATGACACCATTGATGGTTACGGTGCCGGCGGAAAGCGTACCACCAGTGCCCCCTCCGTTAGTCGTTCCCAAAGGCGCTAGGACGGCAACGTCCCCTGTTGGGGTACCGGTCGCCGGAGCCACGGGGCTAACAGTTACAGTAGCCGTGACAGCAGTTCCATGGGTGATTGGCGCCGGTGCTAAGCTGCCGTTGATGGTCAACGTGCTCGCGGTGGCATTAAAGCTTCCGACTGCGGTTCCCCAGGCGCTGGCCAGGTTCGCGACGTTCACGGACCCCAACCCTGTCGCCAGGTTATAGCTGGGGATGAATCCGCTCCCCGCAGTGGCCGTAAAGGCAGGAGTCTTGGTTGTTCCGCTGGTCGTAACCAGCACGCCGTTCGTTCCCGAGGTTGTGCTGCTGCAGTTCGCTGAGCCGCCGGCGCACGGCACAGCATTGGTGTTCTTTGTTTGATTGTAGAAAACGCATGTCGCCGGAGGAGTTAGGGGCTGTGTACTCGAATTACAAGAATTCGCTGCGGTTTGCGCAATCTTGTAGAGCACCAGGTTGGCGTTTCCCTGGCGACGGCTTCGGCCCGCATTGAATTCGGATTGCCCAATCAAGGCAATGATTCCAGCGAAGCTCGGCGACGAAGCAGAGGTTCCACCTACGCCCAAAAAGCTCAAATGCCCCTGAGCGTCGGGCACACACGAGGGCGGGCTTCCCGCAGTCACGGCGTCAGCTTGGCACACCACATAGAAGCTCAGGCTTGCGGGCCCGTCGCTCGCAAACAGCGATACATCAGGTAGGTATCGGTGGTTATCCCCCGCCGCAATTCCGTTCGGTATAATCCCGTTCTGCCACGACGGCTTTGCATAAACCGCGCTAGGCCCGCCACTGCCGGCAACGATATTGTTTGCCGTAGCGCATACCGTCGTCAGGTTAGATGAAGTCGCTGTCGCGGCGCAGGAATCATTCCAGGGTATTTCGTGAATATAGCCCTGAGCCGATTCCCGTTTTCCATCTGTGGAATTAGTCGCGCTCCAGAAACCTCCGCTTACCTGAGTTCCCGCGTCGTCAAAATCGGTCCCGCCAACCGCAATGTTGAAGGGCGTCGACGCAATCCCGCTCACGGCGATTCCGGCAGCAGCAGTCGTCTGAGTACTGAAGTCATCGCATCCCGCCGTTCCATTGTCTCCGGCGGACACGGTCACGGTAATTCCTTGCGCCGCCGCTTGCTCCCAAAGGGTATTGAAGAAGCTGAGAGTCGCGGCGGTCATAGCAGCTTCACAGTTGCCAAAGCTCAAGCTCATCACGTCGTCTGAATTGTTGTCGATCACATACTCGGCCCCCAGGAAAATGGGGTCCGAGGTCAACGTGCCTTCGGACACGATATAGTGAATGGTCGCGCCTGGGGCCACCGCTCCTGACCATTGCACGTCCAAATCAGCTTCGCCCTCGCCGCCAGCGAGATCCGTTCCGGGGTCGGGGCCGTTATGCACGACCACCGGGTCATTCGCCGGCAGCCCAAACAAGGCCCTAAAGTCGCTTACGTCGGTGACGCTAATGTCTGAGAGTCCGATGATCGCGATGTTCCCGCCTGTGCCGTCAGGCGACGCTGGAATATTGTAGATTTTTGCAAAATCGGCGGGTCCGAGGGCGTAGCAAGGTTGCGCCTGGCCTGTGCCGCAACCGGAAGTTGTCGTGAACAGCGGCGTGATCTCTCCCGTTGCTCGTGACTGTGTGAACTGACCCACTACCTGCCGCAGCGATCTGCTCGGGAAATTATGAAGGGAAACGATCCCGGCCACGACCGGCGTCAGGGCCGCGGGAATCTGCGGGTCGCTGGTGTTTGATTGGCGCTCCTCGCCGTTCGCTACGAACTTGTGAATCTCCGTGTGAAAGGCAGAGCGCACCTGCCCGACGTTTCCGGAGAATTCGATCACGTTGCGTCCCGGTGCCACACGGATGGCAGTGAATCCGTGCGAAGACAGCCAACCTGTTACGGCTTGCAGGTCGGCATCAGCGGGACCAAACTGGGCTCCGAATTGTTGCGGCGTCAGCCACCGGTGATAGTTGGGGGATTCCTTGCTCATCTGCTCTGCCATGAACTGTTGCAGCGCCGCTTCCTGTTCTGGGCTACGCTTCAGGAGCAGCATCATCCGCTTCATGGTTGTGGCATCGCTCACCAGCCCTTGATCAAACTCCGGGCGCGCCAGCGGGTGCACGTTGCCCTTCAGACGCACCAGTTGCGTCTCATCAATCGCTTGCGTAATGCGGGCCGCTACTGCTGGCGTTTGCACGATCGAGGATGGGCTTGCGGCTTGGGGGTTCGATTGGGCGGCAAAGCGCGGCGTTTCGACAACTAGGAATGCCAAGGAGAGTAAAACGGAAGTACGAACGAGCAAGGCATGGCATTTCATGGTCTACCCATTCTGTGTGCAGATTTGAGATCGAACGCTTAAGATCGCTTCCGGCTGGAAATCGCCTCCGCTCGCAAGACACGATTCTCGAGGAGGCGGCACGTCGCGGACTGGGGAACAAGAAAGAAGCGGCCCCACCATCTAGCGTCCAAAGGTTATCACACTTCATCCCCAACACTCTCGAGTACTTAGGGAGTCTGCCTGCTCGACGCCATTCGGTTGGACGGAAGCGTCATGTGTTTGCTGGCGTTGCGGAATTCTCCGTATATCCCTAACCGCAGCGATCCTTTGCTTATTCCCAACTTACTTCAGCCATTTCGAGCAAAACTCTTATTCCCGCCATGCCACAGAAAAGTTCGCGCATCTTCATACAACACAACGGTCCGCGCCAAGGTGCGCGCGAGTTGCTGTGGAAAGTGCCGCTGATCTCTTTCGCTGCCGCTCCGCTTGAGTCGCCGTTCCTACGGCTCGCTCCTCTGCCGCACCGCAAAATCCCCGGGCCGGCCTTCCGGAACCACCTGCCAGGGCGGCTTCAACTCGAGCGTCCAGCTCTTGCCGGTCATGTGGCTTTTGCTCGCATATGCCGGCGCGGGCACCTGAACCCGCACCAATCTACCGTTACCGCGTACAAGGAGCGCTCCCTCCGTCGTTTTTAGCAGTCCCCAAGCATCGCTCACCTGGATTTCGCCTTCGTACAGCGTCAATTTGTCGTCCAGGCCCAGCACCGCATTCGGATCGAACGTGTAGTGGAACTCCTGGCCCACCGGCAGCATCAGCACCGGTCCGTCGACGAAGGTTTTTCTCGCTGCGGCTATGCGCGCCTGATACTTTGCTTCGCGCTCGGTCTCGATTGCCACCACTTCGCCGCCGTCGTAGCGTTCAGCGCGTCCCAGCGCTTCCGTTTTGTTCAGCGCGGTCGCGGCGGGAACCTGCACTCCATACGCTTGCCCGAGCAATTGCCCGAGATTGGTTGCCGGCGTCAGCCCGGTGCGCCAATTCTTGTTCGCCAGATCCAACAATCCGCCGTACGCCGGGCCTGAGGTATAGGCGAACGACCTGCCGTAGCTCGGCGTACGCGTCGGCGCCGCACGCAGCCAAGCCGCCACTGCTACCGCATATTCTTCCGGCGACGATGTGCTCAACTTAAAGCCTGTGTACTCAGCCATCCCTTCGTTCATTTCCAGCGCATCCTCCTTGGCATCGGCTGCGGGAAAAAGCGAACGCCGGTAATTTCGAAAATAAAGGGCATCCGCCACGTCTCGCTTGCGTTCTTCGCCTTGCTGCCAGAACGCGTGCTCGAGCGCGCGCCATTCCATCTGCAGCCAGATCCGTCCTTCGAGCGAGTCCAAGTGTTCGTTTTGCGCATCCTTTCCTTCCAGGCCGATCTCTGCCTGCACGCGATGAAAGCACTCGTGCAGCATCAATCGCATGCGGGGCTGCTTGTACTGCGGCACGGGCCACATCACCATGGTCCACTCGACGCCAGCCCATTTCGTCGCCGTATTTGCCACGCCCAATTCCGGGGAAGCGGTCCCAACGAACACGCCGTCGAGCGACTTCAGCTTGCCGTCTCGGTCCGCCTGGTTCGCGACGGCGTAACGTGTGCCGTAATCCACGAAAAGGAGCGGCCCGCACAGCTCGACTCTCCATAGCGAGCCGTTGTCGCGGTCGGAGAGGGCTTTCGCCTCTGCGAAATACTGCCGTGCCTTGGCCGTATCAATTGCCGGCGTTTGCGCCGCCATGCGCGCCGTACAGGCCATCGCGCCAATGTAAACGAGTTGGGAGGCGCGAACCAGCAACGCTCTGTTTTTCATTTTTCGACTCAGGTTCGAGGAACACGCCGCGTCTAGCCCGCTAGCCGAGTGGGCTTTAAGCGTGGCGGCCAAGGAACAGCCTGCTTGACGCGTGGACGATCCTTTCGAGCCCACGAATCGCCGGAGAAATGGGCGCGGATCTCTTCCGCATCGTTCGATCGCACAATCAAAGAACGTCCGGCGTTCCCTTGAGCTGGCCACCCAGGGTAGGAAGCCCTCGGCGTAAGGCCCGCCTTCGTAAGACCCGCGTGGCCGCGCCAGTCTTCCCGTTTGCTCGGGCGGCAGCGCGGGATGGGACGCCCGGCCCTGCGTGCCCGTCACGGAAGAATTCCGGCCATCTTCACACTTGCAGGTTGCGAAGGTAGGGAACGCTGGCTTTCATAAAGTCGAGGTTCATTTCGACGAAATAATTCTGGATGCCGCCCGTCTTTGCCGCGGTAAAGATCTTCTTCCAGTCCAAAGTGCCCTTCCCAACAGGCGTTATTTTCTTCGTCTCCGCGGACCAGCCTTGTACATGCATGGAAATAAAGCGGCCGGGATATTTCGTGAGGTATTCCCCCGCATCGAATCCCTGGGCGATGGTGGAAACCTGGAACTGGAACTTGACCAGCTTCGGGTCGAGCAGCCCGAATAACACGTCATAGGTGCGCTTGCCGTCCACCATCGAGCACTCAAAGTCCTCATTGTGCAGACCTTGCGATATTCCGGCCGCGGCCGCCCGTTCGCCCATTTGGTTGTATTCGTCAGCGGCGCGCTTCACGTCATCCAGCGTGGGGTTTTTCGGCCCGTCAAGGCTCGGCACGAGCATTTGCGTCAGGCCCATTTCCTTTGCCCAGGCGATGCGGCCCGGCTGGTCCTTCCGCAGCTCGCCAATGCCAAAGTGCGAGCTGACGCACGTCACACCTCGATCGCTCAGAATTTTCCGGAGTTCCGCGGGCGTGTATTTCGCTAGTCCGGCGAAACCCGAATCCGCGTAACCTACCGGTGAGCACAGCTCGATCGCCTGAAATCCCGCAGCAGCAAGCACCTTGATGGTGCCGGGAAAATCCTTGGCGATCATTTCCCGGACCGGCCAGGTCTGGCATCCGATCGGCAGCCCCAACGGATTTGCGCCTAGCTCCACCGCCCCCGCGCAGAGCGCGCTAGCCACGGCGGCGTGCTTGGCAGTCCTTCTCACGAACTCTCTCCTCGTCATCGTGGACATTTGTCCCTCCAAACTGGGCTCCAAAGATACACCTCCTTTCCGGTCCTGCGAAGTATGTTCGTTACCGAGATCGAAAATCCCATAATCGAACGAGGGGGTGGGATAAAGGTGCCTGCCTTGACACCTAATCGCAAGACGGCAAAGAGCTTACAGTGCCATACGCGAAGGCATTCAAGCTGCCTCGAAACTTTGGTCTAACGCTGAAGGTCCATCCATGCGCAATTTTGCAAAAGACATTCGCTTTGCACTGCGGACGCTTGCGAACAATCCCGGCTTTGCCGTCATCGGAATTGTGACCCTCGCTCTCGGCATGGCCGCAAACACCACCGTTTTCAGCGTCGTCAACGGTTTTCTGCTTCGGCCTCTTCCCGTGCCACATCCCGAGCAAATTACGGTGCTCGCACTGAAGCAATCCTCCGTCGCCGGCACCTATCGCTTCTCCTATCCCACTTACGGGGATCTGCGCGATCAAACGGGCTCCTTTAGTGACGTCTTCGCTTATAGGGTATCGCTCGGTGGGCTCACGGTGGACCACAAATCCGACCACTGCCTGTTCAGCCGGGTTAGCAACAACTATTTCACGTCGCTCGGCGTCAAGCCCGCCTATGGACGGCTCATCCTTCCGACCGAGGGCCGCATTCCCGGCGGTGACCCCATCATTGTTCTTGGGTACTCCTACTGGCGTAGCAGATTTGCGGGTGATCCCAAGATTGTCGGCCAAAAAGTGCAATTAAACGACCGCTCCTTCACGGTGGTAGGTGTGGCTCCACGCGAATTCCGCGGCACGTATCCGGTTATGGATATGGAAGCGTATGTACCTTTGAGCGCGGAAACCGCTGAAGATCCGGACAATCCGGTAGAGAAAATCTGGACCAGCCGCGGCTATCGTAGCCTTACCGTCATGGGCCGGCTCAAACCCGGCGTGAACATCAAGCAAGCCCAGGCATCGCTCAATGTAGTCGCGGATCGCATTGCCGAGGCTCATCCGGACACCGAGAAAGGGATAAAAGTGCAACTCTTTCCGGAAAGGCTGGCGCGGCCAGAGCCGGATGCGGAAAACCCCATTCCCGCCACCTCGATTGCTTTTATGTGCCTCGCTCTGCTCGTCCTTTTGGTTGCATGTTTCAATATCGCCAACGTTCTCTTAGTGCGCGCGACGGTCCGCCAGCGCGAAATGGCCATTCGCGCCGCACTCGGTGCGGGCCGGACTCGCCTAGTCCGGCAGTATTTGACGGAAAGTCTCCTGCTTGCGCTTTTGGGCGGTGGCGCAGGACTGGTGCTCGCGTCCTGGGCTTGCGGGTTCCTAAGTTCGCTTTCTCTTGGCACGGATCTACCCCTAAGACTGGATTTTCGGCCTGACGCGCGTGTCTACCTTTTCGCCCTCGCCGCGGTTTTGTTTACGGGTTTGTTTGTGGGGATGATGCCGGCTTGGCGTGCCGCTCGCGCGAATGTTAGTGCGGTCCTTCATGAAGGGGGACGCGGGTCGTCGTCCGGTCCACGCCGTCAATTCGCAAGGAGTGTCCTGGTGGTTGCGCAGGTGGCGGGTTCTCTCGTGCTGCTGATCGTAGCTGGTCTGTTCGTCCGCAGTCTCGACAAGGCCGAGAAAATGAATCTTGGCTTCAATCCCGACCATGTCCTCGATCTGTCGGTGGACGTCGAACAAGTGGGGTACAAAGAGCCCCGGGCTCGCGAAGCCTACCGCGATATCGAGAACCGAATTCGCGCCCTTCCCGGCGTCGAGTCCGTCGCCGAAGCCTTCACCGTTCCCCTGGGCTACGTGGGTGCCAATGACCGCATTTGGATTCAAGAACACCCCTACGTGGCCGGCCAGCAGCCTCAGGAAATTCCCTTCAACCAGATCACTCCAGCTTACTTCGACACTTTGCAAATCCCGCTCCTCGGCGGGCGCAAGTTCTCCGATGCCGACAGCGAAAAAGCTCCGCCCGTTGCCATCATCAACGAAACCATGGCCAAGAAGTTCTGGTCTAACGAGGACGCGCTTGGCAAACATTTCGGGACCAAAAGCGCCAATGGCCCGTTCATGGAGGTCGTCGGCATCGTTCAGGACGCGAAGTATCAGAGCCTGGTGGAGGACCCTCGCGCTTTCTACTATGTGCCTTTCGAGCAGAGTTACAATTCTTTGCGGACCATCCATGTGCGCACAACTGTGCCGCCTGAATCTCTGGCCCTCGAAATTCAGTCCGTCATCCACGAGGCCGTTCCCGATGTGCCCATCACCCAAGTCAAAACCATGAACGAAGCCCTCGAGGGCGCCAACGGTTTCTTTCTTTTCCGTTTTGGGGCGCAGCTGACCTCAACAATGGGTCTTCTCAGTTTGATTCTTGCGGTCGTTGGGATTTACAGCGTAGTTTCCTACGCGGCCACGCAGCGCACGCAAGAAATCGGGATTCGCGTGGCGATGGGCGCTTCTCCGCAGGACATCCTCAAAATGGTTTTGCGCCAGGGGCTGACCGTGGTAGGCATCGGCCTGACGCTGGGCTTGGTTCTTGCGTTGGCGGGCACGCGCGTGCTGAGCGGGCTTATCGTTGGCATTAAGCCGACCGATCCCCTAACGTTCGCGGTTGTCGTTTGCCTGCTCACCGCGATTGCCCTTTTTGCGTGTTGGGTCCCCGCGCACCGCGCCACGCGTATTGATCCACTCACAGCCCTTCGCTATGAATGAGTCATGGTTCGACAAATAACAAAACGAGATCATCTTTCACCAAGGCAAGACCGCAGGGAGAGTCGGGTCCGGCCGGCGAGTTCCGAGCAGGCTGGCGGGGCGCCGGAGCGCGCAATGGCGGCAATTTCCTCGGGCGGATAGCATTGAGGGATCCTTGATATCACCCTGGCCTTTATCGGGTTTGGACTCCTGGGAGCGAAACCGTTTCGCATCTTGCGGCCCATTGCCGGAGGAGTTTTTGATCCCGCTCCAGCGAGATGGGTTGGACGTCCGCCGTGCTCGCGCCGATCTTTCATTTCACCATCGCATTTATGGCCGCAGCGGTTTAGTACCTTGCGAGCCGGGTGGTCCGCGTAATGGTTGAGCACGCGGTTCTGTGCGGACGGCTCTAACGGCGAACTTGTTCCTGTTCATGTATTTCGTGGTGTTGCCGCTTTCTGCCCTGGGGCCCGCCCAGTTTTGAGCAGCTTGTATGGTGCAAGTTCGAGGCGTTGATGGCGCGCCGTAGAAACGTATGAGTCATTGTATAATCCGAGCTTGCTTAATCCTCACCTGGAGGCCATATGTCGGAGCCAAGCTATGAAGAACTCAAGGCCCGCGTCGCCGAATTGGAAAAGAAAGGCCCTATCCGCCGGACCGGCTCGCTGGAATTTCGCGTGGGCGAAAAAGGCGGCGTCAGTGTCTATGGCCTCGGGCGCTTTCCCGTGACGCTGTATTACGAGCAGTGGGTCCGGCTTCTCGACGCGTCTCCCGACCTCCGCAAATTTCTCGAAGAAAACAAGGCGGAAGGCAAGTTGAAGCTTAAAGAGAAATAGCTTCGGTCTACCAAGAGCGGATTCTCCGGCAAACCGCGGTGGCGCCTTTCCCTCGTTTTTCCTCGAGCCGAAAGCTTCCTGTTTTCAATTGAGGCCGCTGAAAAAAGTGATGCCCTTTGGAAGGAGAGGGCCCCGGGCATCTGTGGGGGTAGACGCCCGGAGCCGAGGCGAGTACTACAGGGGGGAAGCAAAAGTCCCGTCAAAACAAAACCCTGCGCGGTTATTTCGAAGACTGTGCCACCAGCAAACAGATCTGGCGCAATTCCTCGTAGGTAAAGACGACCCTCTGGCCCTTGTCGTCGTTCTCCACGTGACCCAAACCGGAGGCTCGGGAGTAGCGGCGAAGGTCCGATTCAGGCAGTCCCAAGAGCACCGCCGCGCGATGCTCGTCGACGCGATCGTGCACGTGTCCGTTCATGTGAAGCCAACCGGGGATAATCTTGAGCAAGCGAGAAGCCAAAGCACCTAGTCTGCTAAGTCATTAGTTCTCAATGGGAAAGCAGGGGTCTTGCCCTGCCGTTCGGTTGCCTTTTGCACATTCCATCCACGGAGATAACCATCATGGGCGGAAATTTTCCCGTCGTCCAGGAAGACGGAGTGCCGGTTGACGGCCAGTGGCGCCTGCCGATTGCGTCGGAATGCTGTCCGAGTGTGCTAGGGCAGCCAGGGCAGGGCGTTGAGATCGACGTTTCCGCCCGAGAAGATGACGCCGAGCTTGGGCGGCTTGCCGTCGGAGCGAGGCGGCAGGTTGAGAGACTTGACGGCAGCGGGCTTGAGCAGGGGAGCAAGCGCCACGGAGCTGGAGGGCTCGACGATGATTTTCATACGCTCCCAGACCAGGCGGGCGGTCGCGATAATTTCTTCTTCGCTGACGAGCAGGATGCGGTCCACATGCTTGCGCAAGATCGCGAAAGTGCGCGGAGAAAGGGAAGCGCGCAACCCGTCGGCGATGGTGTCGCTCGACTCGAGGGATTCGAGCGTTCCGGTAGTGAGAGAGCGGTAGGCGTCGTCGGCGCGGGCAGGCTCACAGCCAATGATTCGAATGTCCTTTCGAATGCCTTTTGCGCCGAGGCAGGTTCCGCTGAGCAGTCCGCCACCGCTGACGGGAGCGAACACAGCGTCGAGGTCTGGTATTTCTTCGAGAAACTCTTTGGCGGCTGTGGCTTGGCCGGCGATGATGCGGTCGTCGTCATACGGATGAACCAGATAGGCGCCAGTCTCCTCCTGCACACGGTCACAGACTTCCTTGCGCGAGGAAACCTTGGGCTCACAAAAGGTGATTTTGCCGCCGTAGACTTGGATAGCCTGGATTTTCACTCTCGGCGCGTTTTTCGGCATGACGATATAAGCGGGCACGCCGCGCCAGGCTGCGGCACAGGCCACCGCCGCACCGTGATTGCCGCTCGACTGCGTAACGATGCCGCGGGCGGCTTGCTCAGAGGAAAGCGACAGAATGGAGTTGGCGGCGCCACGAATCTTGAAGGAGCCGGTCTTCTGCAGGTTCTCGCATTTGAAGAAGAAACGGGCTCCGGCCAGTGTGTCGAGTGAAGTAGAAGTGAAAATGGGCGTGCGGTGAATCCGCGGGGCGATCAGAGCATGCGCCCGGGAAATGGCCTCCCACGCCGGCGGCTGATAGTTCGCGGCCTCGAACGAAACAGCTGTGCTCATGAGACTCACTTTCCTTGAGCAACTCATTCTCGTTCAGTTGAATTGCCAGACGCCCTGTTTAGCGCAATTTCGTGTCAAGCAAAAGAGGCATTATGGCCTAGTGGGGAAAGGAATGAACGCCGCGCTTCACGGCGCATGGAATCGATAGAAGCCCGGTCCGACGCGCATGCTGTGATGCCAGGCGATCGGAAAGGCCCACCACACCAGCGACCCGAGAACCGATTGCCACAAAGTAAGCGGAAGAATGTTGCGTTGCTTACCGAACAACCATGCCATTAAGGCGCCGCCAATCAGAGTGAGCGGGACGAGGACGGGATTGGGCCAGTGGAGCAAGGCAAAGAGCGCGCCGGCGATAAGAGAAACCGTAACGGGGCTCGATACGGCGGCGAGCAAACGATTGGTGACGAGAGAATTTAAGCCGATTTGTTGCACCAAACAGAAAGACATGTAGCCGAGGAAGCGCCCGGGAAGGATGACGTGAGGGAGCGAGTGACGCCCGCCGAGAAACAAACCCGTAACGGCGATGGCGATGGCGCAGGGAAGAAGGATGAGTGACGAGCGTTTCGTTGCGTTCCACAAATTGTCGGCGCGCCATCCAAGCGATCGCGGCGTGTCCTGGTTCGCCGCGAAGCTGGCCATCAGCCAAATGGGGAACGCCATCCAAGCATATCGAGAGGCCTCCTGAAGCCGCCAGATGAACCAGCCGGCAAAGGCGGCGAAGGCAAGAGCTTCGATGAGAGGCAAGAGCGGTGAAGTTTTTTGCGTCATCGCGCGGCTAGTCCCTGATATTTTCTTCGCCCGGATGGCTCAGATCGAGAAGCTGCAGGGCGCTTTCAAAAAGCTGGTCGATTTCTTTTTCGCTGACTTCCTGGGGGGCCAGGAAGGCGTGGAGGTCGAAGTCGGGAAAACCGCGAGTGGTGACGCGGGCGGGAAGAAGCTCGCGCAAGCGGCGGGAATCGATCGAGCCCAGCTGGCGAATCTCCTCGAAGACGACGCGGCGCAGAGGATCCTGAAAAACTCCGGGATCAAGCAACCGGCAGATTTCCCCGCGCGTTCCCCCCTGAATCAGGACCGAACACAAGAAGCGGAGGGTATTTCTTTCAAGTAAAGTTCGACTCGCCGGTTCAGATGTAGCCATAAACTCAATCCTGCTTCGCGCTCGCCGGCGAAATCTGCTGCCGGATGAGCGCTTCGGCTCGAGACCAGGTGGCAAGGCGGCAAGCAATCTCTGTGTGCGTCTTCGCAAGGGTCCGATCGTACCAAGGGTACTCGGGACAATGAATCGGGTGTTCCTTGTAATCGAAACGAAAATTTCCAAGGATTTGCGTTTTCGAGGGATCGGCGGCGCGGGTTTCCTCCCGCCCACGGACCATGCGGTCGGGCTGATAGAAGTTCGCTGCGCGAGCTACGTTTGGAGGAATCACGCCATCATCCGCGCCGAAACACTTCACGCCGTCGACTTGAACGGTAAGAAGAACGGGAGTTCCGTGCTTCCCGAGTTCGCGGGCAATCTCGACCATTGCCGAACCGCCCCGGCTTTGACCACACAGAATGATGCGTGCCTGCCGCTTCTGGTTTTCTGACAGCAGCCCGGAACGATCGGCGCCCAATTGTGTGAGAATCGCGTGCATGGCTTCTTCGCGATGGCGATTCTCGAAGGTCTGGACGTACACGCCGGCGGAATATTCGGTGCGGAGATGCGCGGCGAGTTTCACTTCGCAGTGGATGGGGTCGTCATGCTTCACTAGGCCTCCGACGAAGCCAACAACGATCACAGGTTGCTTCAGGGTCCCGAGCGACGCGGGCGGAACAGAAGGCCAGTCGTGGCGCTCGGTAACAGGGCGCACCGCGCAGGCCGTGGCGCCGAACGCCAGCGGAAGCGCCGGCGAAAGAAGATTCAAACCGGAAGCCGCACGAGGGGTTCCTGCGTGTGAGAGGCAAAGCAATCACGGTAAATGAGATGATGTTCTTTCGAATGGGGTTGCGCTGAGGCGGGGAAATGGCGCCAAAACATAAAGTGGTGATTCTCGGCGGAGGATTTGGCGGACTGGCGGCCGCGCAGAAACTGAAGCGGGCGTCGGTGGAAGTTACGCTGATCGACCGCAGGAATTTCCATTTGTTTCAGCCGCTGCTGTATCAGGTGGCTACCGGATCGCTTTCGCCTGGAGAAATTGCGGCGCCGCTGCGGAGCGTACTGAGACGACAGAAAAATGCTTCGGTGCTTCTCGGCGAGGCCGTGGATGTGGATCCCCAGGCGAAGCGCGTGATCCTGCGCGACGGGGACACCTACGCGTACGACTCGTTGATCGTGGCCACCGGTTCGCAAACGTCCTACTACGGAAATGATTCGTGGCGGCAATGGGCGCCGAGCCTGAAGTCGGTCGAAGAAGCCACGGCCATCCGGCACAAGATTCTGTATGCGTTCGAGCGTGCCGAGCGGGCGGCGACGGAGGAGGAGGCGCGGGCCTGGTTGACCTTTGTCATCGTCGGCGCAGGGGCCACCGGCCTAGAGCTTTCCGGGGCGCTTGCGGAAATTGCGCGCGAGACGTTGCGGCACGATTTTCGGAAGATTCGACCGCAGGAGGCGCGCATCCTGTTGCTGGAAGGCGCGCCGCGCGTGTTGGGGGCATATCCGGAGGATTTGTCGGCGAAAGCCGAGAAACTGCTCACGCGGCTGGGTGTGGAAGTCATCAAAGGCGTGATGGTGTCGCAAATTGGTGCCGAAGGCGTAACGTTCAAGCGCGGGGAATCCACCGAGTCGCTCGCCGCAAGGACCGTGCTGTGGGCCGGCGGCGTGACGAGCACGCCTTTCGGCGAAAAACTTGCGCGACGCACCAGAGCGGAAACCGACCGCAGCGGGCGCATAAAGGTGCAGCGAGACCTGACGATTCCGAATTATCCGGACATCTTTATTATTGGCGATCTGGCGCATGCCGAAGAGGAAAAGGGGAAGCCGTTGCCGGGAGTCGCGCAAGTGGCCATGCAAGGCGGAGCCTACGCGGCGAAGACGATTCGAGCGCGCCTGGAAGGGAAGCCGCAGGTTCGCCCGTTTCATTATTGCAACAAAGGCGATTTGGCGGTCATCGGACGAGCTGCGGCGGTCGCCAATATTTTTGGCGTGCATATCTCCGGGTGGCCCGCCTGGCTCATCTGGCTTTTTGTCCACTTGATGTACATCGTAGAATTCCAAAGCCGCGTGCTGGTTTTCATTCAGTGGGGATTCGAGTATCTTACGTTCAGCCGGGGCGCACGGCTGATCACGGGCACCGCAGCTACCGACTCGGTGACGAAAGTGGAAGCGCTGGGAGATCGAGGGGACGGCAGATAGGTGTTTTTTAGAAGCTGAGCCTCATGCCCAACTGAATCTGACGCGCGCCAGTGGTAAAGTCGGGCCGGAACGTCTCCGCAGTGGAGTGACCGAAGAGGATCGTGTCGGCCATAAGATTGTCGGGCTGACTGAACTGCACGCGGTTGAAGAGATTGTAGAATTCGAAGCGCATGTCGAGTTTCAGGCGCTCGTGAATTCCTACATGCTTACCCACGATCACATCGAAGTTGTTGATGCCAGGCCCGCAGAGGTGGTTGCGGCCCAGATTGCCGCCAGAACCAAACGGCGGAACGTGCACGTCAGCGGGAATTCCAGGCGATTGAAAGCGAGATGAAGCTCATTGATAAGTCCACGCGCGGCCGTAGAGGTCAAACGAGCGGTAAAGTTGTGATTGTGATGCAGCGTGGAAACCCCGCCGATGCCGGGGAGAAAGTCTTCGTGCTGATAATTGGAGTCGGAATACTGATTGAAGGTGTATCGGAGCGATAGGACAGCCTGCTCGGAAAAATCATGGTCGATGCGCCCGGTGACGTTGTTGGCGTTTGCGCGTGAGTGACTCAGGAAGTGCAGGAGGCCGCGCACCGTCGAGGATCGTCCCGTTCGGGTCTGGGTAAACGGCAAGGATTTGCTGCATGATTGTGCACTCTCGACCGTATCAGCCTGATGGGATCGCGCGGCAAACGTCCGGCGCCAAAATTCGTGCCGTTGTTTGGAGCGTTGGGCGTGCCTACATCCACATTTGCCGATTGCCCTTGGCTGGTGCACGTGAAAACTCGGGTCTTGAAAGCTGCCTTGAAACTGGGATGCTCGATGGTGATGTCGTAGATGCCGGGATTCAGATTGGTCATCCGGTACACGCCAGACTCATCCCTTTGAGCAGTTTGCGCTACACCCGTATCGACATTCTGGGCGGTGATCTTCACGTTCGACACCGCCGCGCCTGTGCTGTCGGTGATTGAGCCCGCTATCGAAGCGGTTTGGGCCCGCAGGCAGGACGGAAAGCTGAGGATGGTCAACAAACCCACGAATGCGGTCCTGCAGTTCATACCGGAAGGGCCCCCCTCTCGCGGTTTGACGCCAACTAAGATGTCCGCTGTCAGGGGATTGTTTGCCTTGGCTATTCTCCTCAGGAAGGAGAGACTCTCGCAAGAGAGCTTCGGGAGAGGCAGTTTATCGAGAGAGGCAAAAGAAAACCAATTTACAATTCGAATTCAAATTTGCGGAAGCGGCGTTCGAGTTCCCATTGCTGCGCCGCTTTTTCGCTGGACTCCAGGAAAGCAGCGCACGACGAAGAGGGCTTGTCATTTCCCAGAGAGTCTTTCCCGCAAGCAGATATGACCGCCGTGAAGTTGTCGTGCGCGCGCCACAAGCTTTCGCCGGGGAGAAAACTGTGTTCGATGCTTGTGCGTACGATGTGCTTGAGATCGCGGTAGTTGAGTCCATACGCTTGCACAGCCCGCACATATTCGTGAGTCAGGTCGATGCGCGAGACGCCTTCGTCGTCGGTGGCAAGCGCGACAGGCACGCCAAACTGGCGATACAGCGGAAAGGGATGATCTTTTCCGCTTATGCCGAGGATTAAGTCGTTACTCGTGAGACTGATTTCCACCAGGATGTGTTTGCGCGCCATTTCCTTGAGCAATTCGTGAGGACGATCTTCGTACATCACGTCCACGCCGTGTCCGATGCGCTCGGCCTGGGCTTCCTCGACGGCGAGGCGAATGTGGCAACAGAGGCCTTCATACGGCACGAGGCCGGGCGCCAATTCGCCCGCGTGCAGGGTCAAGCGAACCTTTGGGTAAAATTGGTGTAGAAACGCAATTATGCGCATGTGCAGCGCGTAATCGGACATGGAAATGTATCCATCCTCAGGCATGACAAAATTAACGCCCACGAAGCGCGGATCAGACATGGCCGTTTCAAAGCAAAGCAGTGTTTGCGCAAATACTTGCTGCTTGGAAAAGCCGCGTAGAACTTGACACAGATAACGAATCTGGACCCGGCAAGCCGAGGCGGCGTCCGGTTGTCCGCAATGTTCGCGTTTTTGCCGAAGAGTTTCCGCCTCGTTCAGGGCGTTCGTTGCAGTAGCGACCTCGTCGCGCAAGCCGTGCGCCAATAACGTGTCGCGAAACTGGGCAAAGTCTTGCTGCCAGCCGATTTGCGACGCGATGGCGGCGGCGTGGGCAAATTCCGGCGTATGCATCAATTCGAGATATTGTTCGTTCTGCGCATTCGCGCGGAAGGCGACTTCGTCGAGCCACTCGCCCAGGTGACGATGATCGGTGCCGCCGAACTTTGCGAACGCATCGAAGAAATGGTCGTGTCCCGTTACGCCGGGCGACGGAACGAAACCGCGCATGGAGAAGGCGTCGATCAATGCGTCGAACAGATGCTGATCCTCATAGGCGTGTGCGGCGGCGACTGTACCGCTTCCACAGTTTGTTTCGTTCGAATCCTTTTCGGACCGCGCCTGCGGTTTTGCGAACGAAAGAGATGCGAGGTTCACGCACAGATGATCTTCCGCCGCGGCACGGATCCAGGATTCCGCGTAGACAGCGCCGCTCAAATGATTGTGTAGGTCCGCGCCCTTGGGCATTTTCTTGAGGAAGTTACGGAGTTCGAGGGGATTTGTTCGCGCCGCTTCCAAGTTGAGCGTACCGCGACGCTCCCCTTCGGCCTGGGCGGTGGCGGAATGCCGGGTTTTGGTTTGCGCCCAGGCCCAAGGGGCACAAAGGAGCAAAACGCCGCCCAGACAAACGACTCTTGACAAGAAGGGCTGGAATGAATCGCTCGAACGAGTCCTTGCGAGTCCCGTCATGTTCTTTTCCTCTTGCCCTTTTTGGAGCTCGGCAGAATTCCAATGGGTAACCGCTCTCTTCGATGTACACTCTCGCTCGCGCCGCACAGCATATCAGGAGACAGGGAGAGATTCCGCTTGGTTGAACGCCTTTTTCATCTGAAGGAAAACCAGACCACCGTGCGCCGCGAACTGCTCGCGGGTCTGACGACTTTCATGACCATGGCTTACGTCGTGATCGTGAATCCGCAGATTCTGTCCGAGAGCGGGATGCCAGTCGACGGCGTGCTGTTCGCCACTTGCATTTCCTCCGCGGTGGCAACGGTCGTTATGGGACTCTGGGCGAATTATCCGATTGCCCTCGCTCCGGGAATGTCGTTGAACGCTTACTTCACCTATTCCATTGTTCTTGGCCGCGGCGTGCCATGGAAGACTGCGCTCGGAGTGGTATTTCTCTCCGGCGTCCTTTTTCTATTGCTTACGCTGAGCAACATTCGCGAGCAGGTCGTCAACGCCATACCGGATTGCCTTAAACATGGAACAGCCGCCGGCATCGGCTTGTTTATCGCGTTTATCGGCTTGCGCAACGCGAAGATGATCGTCGCTAATCCGGCTACGTATGTCGGCTTTGGAAGAATTTCCGACCCGGAGGTTCTGCTTGCCACCGCGGGTCTTGTGCTGATTTCCATTCTCATGGCTCGACGGTTCAGCAGCGCCATTCTGTTGGGAATTGTGGCAATCACCCTCGCCGGCATTCCGCTCGGGCTCAGTCATTGGCCGACTCGCTTCTTTTCTCTACCGCATCCCTCGGGTACTTTTCTGCAACTCGATCTGCGAGCGGCCGCTAAAATTGGACTCGGGGAGCTGATCTTTGTGTTTTTCTTCGTGGATCTGTTTGACAACGTGGGGACGCTCATCGGTGTTTGCGAAGGGGGCGGGTTCCTGCGAGACGGGAAACTTCCACGCGCCAGCCGCGCTCTGGTGGCTGACGCCATTGGGACGATGTTTGGCGCGCTCACGGGCACTTCCACAGTAACGAGTTACATCGAGAGTGCTTCCGGGGTGGCGGCCGGCGCACGTACGGGTCTGGGCAACATCGTTATCGCGATGCTGTTTCTCTTGGCTATGTTTTGCGCGCCATTGGTCGCGGCGATTCCGGCTTATGCAACCGCTCCTGCGCTGGTACTCGTGGGAGTTCTGATGTGCGGAGCCGTCGCGCGCGTCCGATGGGACGATTTCAGCGAATCCTTCCCTGCCTTCCTGACGCTTGTGACCATGCCGTTGACGTTCAGCATTGCCACAGGTCTTAGCCTGGGCGTGTTGTCCTTCACCTTCGTGAAACTCGGTAGCGGCAAGCGCCGTGAAGTGAGTCCGCTGATGTGGATCCTCGCCATTTTATTCGTGCTGCGCTATGCGTTCCTCGGCTCGGAATAGAGTTCGATTACCCGCTTTTTGCGCGCTGATCTGCTCGATAATCCACCTTGAGCCACGAAGAATGTTGCGATCCAAGGGAGGTTCAACGCGTCCGATGACGGTTGCAGTCGTGGCACGGAATTGGACCCCGCGTTCAATTCCAGGGAAAACTCTCAAGAAGGAATGAACTAAGCTACTCAGAAGCTTGGGATCGGTAATGACAGAAAGTGTGTAGCGCCCAACGGACGCCGCACCGACGAACACACCGAGAGAGACCAATTCTCCGTCTTGCAGGAAAAGCCGGGTAGACGCCTCACCTCAGAATCGTGCATTCATTGTCGGCGAATTCGCGAAGAGCCTGGATGTTGTGTACATAGACGCATTCGCGTCCTGCGGTCAGCACGCCGCGCTCCTTCCACTCGGATAGCAAACGGCTAACGGTAAACAAAGTCGTGCCGGTCATCTGCGCCAACACCTCGCGGGAAAGGTTGATCTTGAGCGTAGCATTCCCGTTTACGCGACGCCCCAGTTGGTTAAACAAGCGCAGCAGTTGATGACTCAGCCGTGTCGCCACCTTTTCCGTGGAAATCTCGCGGTAACGCTCCTCGAGTTCTTCGAGGCGCTGTGCAGCCACTTTTATGATATTGCTCCGCAGCGCCGGGAAGAGCTCTGCCAGGGCCCGGAATGCGCTGGCCTCCCAGATCAGGGCGGTGGAAGCACTGAGGGCTTGCGCCATGGAGCCGTGACGACACTGGGCAGAAAGCCCCGTCAACTCGACTACATCACCCGGCCCTGCGAGCCGGAGAATAACCTCCGTGCCATTGCGACCGAGTCGCATGACTTTGACGCTACCGGAGGTCAATAGGATGACTTGGCGGATGGGATCGCCTTCCAGGAAGATGGTATCGCGGCGCGAGAACTCGCTCTCGCGGGCCGCGGATACGATTTCCCGGCAGTCGGCAAGGGAAACGTTGGCGAACAGCGGCGAGTGCTGAACCAACGTCACCTTGCGGAAAGTATTGCATTCTCGCGCCGATGCCACCGGTACCAGCGGCACAGCGCCATAAGATCCTGCAGATTGCACTTCGGGCACGGGCTTTACCCCTCATATTGAAATCGCGAACAACCACTGCGTTGGGCCTCGCTTGCCGGACCGCAACTCACCCAGAGGTTGAAGTATGGGTAACAGGCCCGTGAAGCTAGCTCAACCGAGTAATGACAGGGAAAATGACTCGGGCAAACACCCGAGTCGGCAGCCGGGAGAAGTAGGACGCATTTTTTTCGCCGGTCATATTTCCTAAGGTACTATATTCGTACGATGACGACTTTGATTATGGTTGACCAATTCGAACTCTCCCAAGCCATTAAAGGAGCTGGGCGCTCCATCAATTTATCGGTGATGGACTTCACACCATTGGGCGTCTCGAGCTGCCCCGCGTGCGAACCAAACTTCTTTACCAGGTGGCCGTAAAGCCTCGGCGTTTTTAGGCCGAGGATGTGACTTCAAAAGGTCCTCAGTGTCCAGCCACGCTGGCCGAAGCTTGTTGCTGGTGTATGTGGTAGATGCGGAGAACTTCGTTCTCAAAGAAAACATCGACGTTGGAATGGTGTTGCCGGTAGTTCTCACAGAGTTGCAGCGCCGCTGCCTCCAAGCTGGCCCGCCCTCCCGGTGAGCGATAATTGCGGTACGTGGGGTCGCTGAGCACGGAGAAAGAGACCTTCTCAGGTTCGCGGGAGAAAATCTGAAACGGTCTCTTCTCCACGTAAATAAACAGATCTTGCCGTGCATCCGGAAAGTGGAAACGCGGGCTCGAGACCTGGCTGCGATAGTTCTGGACAAATCCGGCCAGATCTTCATGCCCTCCCAAGCCGAATGTTTCGGCTAACTGCTCTACGGGCGCCGCCACAACCCACGTCTGCCGAGGAAAGGAATAGGCGATTTCCTGGGTGGCACGGGCTGCGGCTTCATACTCGAGGCATCGGCCAACGAACCTTTGCGGTCGTAACCAAATAACCGCGACGCCCAGGCAGGCAGCGAGAAGTACCGTTGCGGTTGTCCTGCCGGTGCGCGCGACGAGTGGCGCTTTTATAAACGCAAGGGCGCAACCCACCAGGATGGCTGCGGCAACCGGTAAGATCGTGCGCATTTCGTCAGGGATATGGATACCGGCGGACAAAGACGCCCACGCTACCAATCCATAACACAGCATCACCAGAGCGAAGAGGCCCGCCATCGGCCGAAGCAGCAGAACCCCGGCCGCCAACACCAATATTACGAGCAAAACTTCGGAAACCATGGCAGTCAACAACAGGCAGCATGTGAAATCCAACAAGGAATCCCAACCCCGCGAGTTCCTATACCAGTCGGCGAGAAAAACGAGAGCTAAGAGAAGGAATAGTAAGCCGACCGCAAATTCGGGACTGGGTCGGATGGTTGCCGGGGAAGCGCTGAAAATCGTCTCCATTTTTCCCGTCGTGGAAACTGCCGCGCCTGTTTGGTTTATGGCGGGCGGGAACCCAGCTGCTCCCAGGCAGTACATGGCGGCGACCGACGCAACACCCGCACGCGCGGATACCTGAACGAGCAAGCCGGTGGCCAGAACCAGTAATAGGCCGATTGCCGGCGTTAGGAAGCGGGTGACCTGCATCGGATCGGTACTGCTAAGGAAGGACGTGGTTGCGATCATCGCCGGAAATACGACCGGTCGCTCGGCAGGGTGGATATTGAGCATCAATTGTCGTGCGCGCAGCAGAGCAGAGTATTGTTCAGGTTGATCAAAACGCAGTTCCCGAACCGCATGTTCGGTGCGCAGCACGGCGCTTGTTGCCAGCACCACGACAAGGGAGGCGCCCAGTAGTTCCCTGCCTTCCAGCATTTTCAGCCACGGCTCTACGCGTGATGCCCAAGACGGGCGGGCCGATCTGGACGAGCTCTTGCCGGGCACGAGGAACCGGCCAAACGACCGAGATTCAAAGTGGCGTATTAGATTTATCGTCGTAGCTTGCAGGTTTGTTAACAAGCGCCGAGACATTCCCGTACGCTTGCGAAACCAACTGACAATTATCGCGCCCAAAAAAAGCAGCACGACGGTGATCGCACCGAACACCTTCAAACCGCTCAAGAGAAAAACGAAGATCGTCACACACAGCACCATACGGGCCCAGTTGCCGGCCATACAAATGACCGCGGAAAAATTCGGTCTGCCCGAAAATAGACGCGTGGGAAGCCAAAAAAACATGCAAAGGAAGATGCCGAGGATCCAAAAAGCCTTTACGGCATCCAGAGCGGGCATCAGGAAAACTCACGAAATGGAATAATGATAATCAGGGTGACGCAGGACATGTCGAACCGCCGCATTAGATATCAACAGAACCACAGCAGCCCCGGCGAGCAGCCCGGCGGCGGCATATTGCACTCCCCACAAATGGCTGAGCCCATATCCAGTCAGCAGGTTCACTGCCAGCCCCAGTGCTACAGCAAATGCGGCCATCGAGATAGCGTTTGTGCTGGCCAATATAATGATTTCTAGCAGCGCCAGGCTTAGCAGGAGATATCCGATGCCGCCGAGAACAGCCGTCGGTAATAATCGGGGAAGGGGCGCCAGGCCGTTGGAGCGGGAGAAGGCGAACCAAGCGCTTAACGCAACCACCACGAAGGCCGTAAGGATCGCCGACATCGTTTTCGAGTGGCGTTTCCACAGACTTACCGTCAGTTGCTCGCTTGCGGTTTGCGGCAGTTCCGAAGCCAGCCTTTGCCAGAACCGCAGGAATGAATCAGCGAGATATTCGACTAGTGCGGCGGTGATCAGAAAAGCCAGCAGGACCATATCCGTGGCCTGCTTATATGCGGCGTCAATTCCAAAACTTAAGCCGGAAACCCAGGGAACCGCGCTTCCCGCGGCCAGTCGGTCGGCAAAGAGAAAGCTGAAATAGAGGGTTCCGTAGATATAGAACGGGACCAACGAGATAAGCAGGATGCCGCGTCGTGGAGGAGCGCTCTGCCTGCTCTGCGGATGCTTGCTCTCGGCGTGATGAGCACCGGCCAGCACACAACCGAGAGCGCACCCGACCGCCAACAACGGGCAGAGGATCAACAGAATGGTGGTACCCGGGTTTATGAGAATCTTTATCAACCAACTTGCGAGAATAATGAGAAAAAAAATGAACGGGATGCACCAGCCAATCCCCTGCGCGGAAAGCACGGCGCAGGCCATCCACAACAGGCTCAGGGCCAGGTAGTTGACGGCCGCCAGCACCAGGTAGTTGCCGGCAAATAGATGAAAGTAAGCGCCCGCGATCATCCCTAGCAACGCCAGAAAAAGACTGCCGGTCAGCGCAATGTTCAGGAGTGAGAGGCAGATGCGATGCGCCAAAACGGGCTCCTTCAGCCCGTAATAGAAGTTCCCGCTGCGGGAGATCATCTGGACGCAGCCGCCGGTGGTTATAAGGCTGGCGATGAGCGAAAGACTTAATGCCCCCCCGATCTCGGGGGAAACCCGCAGAGCATCCGGTCGCAAGTATTCTAAGGTCAGCATCACCGCCCAAGGGATGGCGTAAGCCAAGCTAAGCGAAATCTTCCTCAGCGCGCATCTGGTTTCTGCCCAAAGGGAAAACCGGCCGCCCTTGTGTTTGGCCCGCTCGTCCGACAGAGGGTTTTGTCGAAGGAGTGTGAACAGATGCTCGGCTGAGGAAAAAATATCCGGGAAGCCCCACTGTCTCACGTAGAGATCGGTATACCCCCGAGACTCCATCAAGGCTGCCACCTCGTTGGCATGCACGACCGGTACCGCACCTTCGCGACCGTCGAACAACAGCTTTTGATCCTCTTGATAATTCATGCGCCTCCCCCGCAGGTCAGAACGGATCGCTGTCGGGGAGAATTGAACAGCGTTTCGATCTCCTTTGGCTCGACCGAGCCATCGGTGGGGACGCGATAGACGGAATGGGTAGCGGTATCGGCAACAACTAAGAAACTGCCCGCTCTCCTCCAAAAGCGCCGCCCATCAGAATCGACCGCGGATGACTGTTTAACAGCCCGGAGCACGGCGGCCTCCAGGCTGCAGCGACGATCAGGCAAGGTGTTGCTCAGCGCAGCAAAGTTCGGCTCCCCCCACGCAAAACCATCCAGGCCGTAGAGCAGGGCGGTCCACCAAGCATAATTGAACTTCTCCGCGCTGAAGGGCTCCTGCTCTGTCGTGGTGGTGGTGGCAAAAATGCGGGGCCCGAAGCGTCGGCGATAATCGAGAGCCTGGTTCAAGCGTGCTTGCGAGGCGGAAGCACTTTCGTAGTTTCCCTTGCGCACCTGAAAGGATTCCAGCAGGAAAAGATCACGCCGGTCTAAGAGCGGAGGCAAACGTTCAGGATTCTTCGCCGCACCATTCGCGTAAGGGAGTTTGTCTTCCAGGCTGAACAAATGGTCAAGAAAGTACGCATTCAGGAACGCGCTGAGGCCGAGCTCATGGATGATCCTGACGGCCATATTCTGTCGCTTGCGAGTGACTACAGCAAAGTCGTAGCCAGCCTCATCCAGAAAAATGCCTGCCACACCCATGCGTTTCCACAGGCGCACGCGTTCTTCCAATTGCCCGGGCGTGAGAGATATTTTTTCTCCCTCAGGATCTGGAATCTCACCCAGGCAGACGTAACCGTAAAAACGCGTCCCGGGGCTGAGATCCCGGACAGCCGCGATTATCCCAAGGGTCTTCTGGTGCTCCCCGGGGTCCCCCGGGGGGTAGCGCCCGGACTGTTGGTCCGGGAACTCCAGGCCATCGCCCAAGACCACCACGTCGTACGCACTAAACACACGTGCCGCCTTCTCCAAATCTCCGTTGGCCCCATTGACCAGACTGGGATACCCGTAATAGATGGCCAGGCGCGCGAGAGTCGAAGTAGTGGCCGGGACGATGGTCTTGGCAAAAAACAAGCTTGACCCGGCGAGCGTCATAGTAGCCAAAGCTAACCGCACACATACTCCGATTTCGGATGATCTGCCGGTAAGAGCTGCTGGGACCGGTCGCAACGCAACTTTGAGTAAGTGCTTGCGTACGACCTCAAGAATTGTTCCTCCGTAAAATGTTTGAGCACGCGCGCCCGTGCCATCTGCCCCAATTGTTTGCGCGTTGTCGGACTGCTCAGTAAGAAACAAATGGCCTCGGCCATCGCCTGCGGCGTCCTGGCGGGGACCAGCAGCCCGCAATCGCCTAAGGCTTCTCTTACTCCTCCCACGTCCGTGGCAACGATTGCGGCGCCGCACGACATAGCCTCGAGCACAGCGTAGGGAAAGGCCTCGGAAATGCTAGGGAAAGCCATGACCTCGGCTTCGTTGTACGCTCTCCACGGCTCCGTTGTGGGGCCCGCAAAACTGACGCAGTCGTCCAGTTTCGACTGCGCGACCTTGGCTAGGCAGGACTCGAAATATTCGCGGTCGGAAGGCGTCCCATAGAAACATACTTCCAGGTTGTCGAACTTCGGCCTGAGCATGACAGCTGCATCAATTAAATCGCGCTGCCCTTTCAGGGGATAAATATGGCCGAGACTCGAAACCCGCGCGCGGCGGCCGTTTTCCTGCCGCTGGGGGCTGAATTTCTCGGGATCAACACCATTGAAGATTACCTGGACGCGGCTCTCGGGCACGCCTAGATGCTTTTCCCAGCGCGCATTGAAGGCGCACACCGGCGCGACCAGGTCGGCAAAGTAATAATTCAATTCGACCACGTTTTCAATCACGCGGTAAAGAAACCAGCGAACAACAAATGACTCCACCTGCCGACGTAGGTTCAAATATTGCTCGCGCAAATAGACCCCGTGCTCGGTCAGCAGATAGGGCGTGCCATGCGCGAGCTTTGCCAGCACGCAGGGAACCCCGCAGAAAGACGCTGCCGACGAATGGGCAATGTCTGAGTTAGGAATGGGGAAGTGCAGCACCATCAGCAAGTGATATAAGAAACGATAGACTTGCTTCACTTCAGCGAGGGTTGGCTGTTCCGTGGGCGGTGGACGGCGCGCCCATGCAGCGGCGAGCGCGTCCTGAAGGGCGTTCCAGGCGTCTAGAGAATCCATGGTTTTCTGGTAGTCGAACCATTGAAAGTAAAGATGCAATTGGAGCAAAAGTTGGCCAAGTTCTTCCTTGTCACAATTAGGAGAGAACAAAAGACCAAGGAATCGTTGGAAGATTGGTTTGAAACGGGCAGCGATGACGTGGGGCGTGGTATTCCATAGATGGTGCAGCACCACAGAAGTCGGTTGATGACCTGAATATTCGGCGGGCTGCAGCAGGCCCCATTGTGGCACTTTAATCACCTCCCGCACATTGGGTGCGAGGCCGTATTTTGACCGGGGCGACGGGTTGGTAACCACGGCGAGCACCGTGAAGTCTATGTCGGGCAAGCCGTGCGTGAGCCGATGGCACCACGTGCTCACACCACCGGTATAGAAGGGATACGTTCCTTCCGTTGTCAGCAGAACGGAAATCGGTTCTTGGTCGTTCATGGTTTCATAAATTTAACCTCTGCCGGCTGACCCGCCACCAGCAGGATAGTTGGATTATCGAATTCCACTTCGACGATGTGGGTCATGTTCTGAGAGGGGAGCGGATCGATGGTTCGGATTCTGCCTTCCACCTTGCGCGGGGGAGAAGAAAACAGCCCCACTTGCGCCGACTGGCCGAGGCTCAGCTCCGAAATCATCTGCGCTGCCACCGGGACTTCCGCGATCATATGATCGAGCTTTGCCAGCCGCGCAAGGACCGCGCCGCCAGGAACACGATCTCCCAAGCGCACGGGGATTTCGGAGACCACACCGGCAGTCGTGGCACGCACTACGGTTCGATCGGCCTGCAGCTTGGCGCGCTCATAATTCACTTCCGCCTGGCGCAATTGCTCTTGTAATTCCTCGCGCGTGACCTTGGCTTGCAGGTTGGCCTGGTCGACCTGATCGTGCGCCAGTTTCGTTGATACTGCCGCCAGCTGCTTGGCGTTTTCCAGGTCATCCCGGGCCATGCGCAGCTCCGTAGCTCGAGCATCCAGCTCTTGTTGCGCAATGAGTCCTGCTTCGAACAGTTTTTTGGCACGGCCGTAGTTGAGCGAAGCTATGTCGTAAGCGGCTGCAGCCCGTTCGGGAGAGTCCCGCCATTGCCGGGTCGGTACTAGCTGCTCTTGACGCTGCGATATGGCCACTCGGGCGTCCGCGTCGGCCAGCTGTCCGCGAAATCTGTCAAGTTTTTCCCGGGCCGTCTGGAGCTCGACGCTCGCCTGTTTGACGGCCAATTGCGCGTCGCGATCATCCATTCTCAGAAGCTGCTGATCCGTTTGCACCCTATCGCCCACCTTGACCGAAATGTTGGAGACCGTGCCGGTGGACTCGGCCGTGATGCGGATCTCACTGGCCGGGCGAACTGTGCCTTCGAATGCCACTCCGTAGACCGACTGGCTGTTGGCGAATACATTTCCATGCGGGTGAAATGCATAATTCGTTCCCAGCAGCACCAGCCCGGCTGCAAAAAGGGCAAGCATCAAGTAATTTCTGATCTTTTTATGTGATAAGGCGACCTTGCCGGGAAGCCGGGTGGTAGGTTCCAACCCGCCGAACAGATCCACGTCCGTGGGAACGACGGACCTCTGCAAGACATCGGACGAGCCGCGCCCGGGCTCCCTGTCTACGGGCGGCAAAGATTTTAGCCTCTCCTCGCGCACGATGGTCAAGGCGTCGAATATCTTGCTCACGGTAACCCCTTTCTATCTGTCCTGTCTAAAGCACTGGCAGTAACAGTGTTTGGCACCTGTACGTGCCAGATCCTGGGCGTCGACTGGATGCTGCGTCGCCGGACCTTTTCGAGACTCGAAATCGAAGATCTCCTGGATCCGCGCACCAGCTATTTGGATTCTTTGACGTCTGCATGTTTCTACAACAATACCGCGAGACTTGCTGTTTGAGTCGTACTGCTATAGGAAGCCGAAATCGTGGCAGAAGTTGACACGAGAACGATAGATGTGTTCACCGTGAAGGTTGCGCTGCTGCTTCCGCCCGGAACCGTCACGCTAGCCGGAACGCTGGCCGCCCCGTTGCTGCTGGAAAGGGTAACTTGCGCACCGCCTGTGGGAGCGGGCCCGCTCAGCGTCACCGTGCCGGTAGAGGATTGCACGCCGCCAACGACACTGGTAGGGTTCAACGTCAGCGAAGAGACCATTGGAAGGAGTGGAGGAGTCACGGTGAGCGACGCCGATTTGCTCGCGCCAGCATAGGACGCTGAGATCGTGATTACCGTCGATGTGGCCACCGCGCTGGTGTTGATCGTGAAGGTTGCGGTGGTGCTTCCCGCCGGAACCGCCACACTGGGAGGAATGCTAGCTAACGCGCTGCTGCTGGAAAGAGTAACTTGTGTACCGCCTGCCGGAGCTAACCCGCTCAGCATCACTGTGCCGATGGAGGGTTGCGGGCCGCCGCCTGTGACGCTGGTTGGGTTCAATGTCAGCGAATAGATACCTATAGGAGGTGCAGGTGTCACGGGCAGTGTGATCGTCAGGCCCCTGCTCACCGGCACGTGGGAGATTTGTTGTCCTCCATAGCTTTCCGCTCCGACAGTGTACAGGCCGGTGACCGGAATGGTCGCGCTCGGAACGGTTGCTGTCGCAGGCACGGTGATACTGATCGTCAGATTCGATCCGGCGAGGCCCGTGAGGCTCGCCGTGGCGGTCGACAGGTTGTAGGCGTTGCGATTTTGCATGTTCTGCCCCAACTGGTCGAGCGTGGGGCTGAGGACCGGCAGGTTGTAGACCCGTTCGTACTTGCTGAAAGTCTGATCGTACGCATCACTCAGCAACGAGTGACCTTGCCCGTCATAGTCGTGCAGGTTGTTCTGATGGAACATCTGCGGGTCTATATCTCCGATCAACATGTTCGAAACGAAGCTTGAGCTCACGTAATCGAGAATCTGTGGCGCGGCAAAGGTGTTAAAGGGCGGTTGTACGGGATTATTGTAGATGCAGGAAAACTCGGCTTGATCGTCGGCCCAGTTCACTGCGTTGAAGAAGATGTCGTTCGGATGTCGTGGCACCTCGTACACACTGGGCGCATAGCTGTTAACCATGCCCACGTTCGGGGATGGATTGGGACCATTATTCGCCTGTCCGAGGACCGAGGTATCGCTCACCACGTAGCGGATGCCATCCTGAACCAAATAAGAGGGAACCAAAGTGTCGTTCAGACCTGTGACGCCTGGAGTTACAAGGTTCGCCGGATTGAAGTCCGTCAAATGAATCGGGCTGACGCTGTCGCTCGGGTCTGGATCCAGGTTCTGGCCTGTGCCGTTTGCCACGTACTGGTTTGTCAGGATCTCCAGATCGATGGAGTCAACTTGCGGGGTGTCCGGGTCGCCATATGGATCGGATTTGTGCAAGCCGTTCAGGCTGTTTGGGTGGTCGTAGGTGTGACTGATCCAGTGGAAGTATTGTTGGTAGTTCTGAACGTTAGCGGTCAAGTCGTCATTGGCGACGCCAGGGGAGGGGAGGCCGGTCCAGTCCTTGTTGCCCGTCGTGCCGACGCCGTTGAAGGCCAGGGTCAGTTTGAAATTTGAAAGTAAGGGGTCGCTTCGAAACTTGTTCTGCCAAGCCACCAAGGAATTCATGTCCGCGGAGTTGATTCTAAAAAACGGCAGCGAGGTGGCGTCCGGCGCGGTGCGGTCGTGAGTTACTGGATTGGTGCACGGCGTCCCCGGTGTCCATTCCGAGCCATTAATGAAAAAGTCGTCCACCTGCGCGGCAGCAAACACGTGATATTCGCCGAGGAAAATGCCCTTCGTAACCCAGTTGATAAGACCATAGGCCAGGATCAAATCATGCATTAGATATGGACTGCTGTCGAAGGTCTGGGTGAGATATTGCCGCCCATCGCCAAGGGCGTAGATCAGCACCAGGGCATTGCCGGAGGCGTCCGTGAGCAAGGGCGTTACCGAAGCCCCCGACGGCAGCGCACTGAGCGGTGTGCCCAGATAGGTGTAAGCATTCGAGATGGTAAGCGGTGTGACAGTATTTGCATACCAGAAAGTCGATGCCCCCGCGCTGGTAAAGCTGGCGCTGGCGGTGCCAGCGGAAGTAATAACGCCGTTATAGGGATAGTTGAATCCAAAGTCGTTGTTCGGATACATGTACCAGTTCACTTGGCGTATCGCGAATTTTTGTTCGTAGGCGGTCAGGATCGACATGCCTGGTAGCGTATAGATGTATCCGCCATAGGCGAAGATCACGCCCTGGTAGTAACCGTGGCAACTGCCATCGAACAACATCGAGGCAGTAATTCCTCCTGTGTTGGCGGTCATATCCAAAACGTCGTAGGGCGTGCCCAGATAGTCGAGGATCTGCTTAATCGCTGGGAAATCGGCCTCCGTTCTTCCATTCGTGACCACCAGCAGCTTCATGTCGATCGTCGACGTCGAGCAAGTCTGGGCTTGCGCGGTTTGTATTGTGGCCGAACAGAGCATGAACGTGAGGACCACGAATCCGGTGGAAATAGCACAAAAGCGGAACGGCTGCTTCATCACAATACCTCCGTTGACTCAGAAACGGTTCTGGATCCCAAACGCAGGCTCGGCAAGTTATACGTCCAAGGCCCGACTGCGAAGTTCAGCTGATTTCTGGTCGCGTAGCGTCGGCGCACAGGGCTTCTGGCGCGGTCCCAGTCAGGGTAGTGATCCGCAGTGTTGACCGCAATCCGGTGGTTGTTCTAATTGGCCTAACAAAAATTCTGCCTACAAAGGGATTAATCAGGTGACTTAACATATGCGGCTAGTACGTTAGATTAGGGTAATAGAATGCACAATCAGGCAGGCCTTTCCTTCGAAATTCATGCACCTTCGGCGCACACGCGTCGACAACGTTCCTGACGAACGTGAAGGACGCCGAATGGGCTGGCCGACTCGCTCTGCACTGGCGGTTGATTCGTTGTTGTCTGGACAAGCCGGAAAGCCTCAGGGTAGCCGCATCCTTCAGCGCGTTCAACCTACAAGGCTTCAAGATGGGCCCCTTACTGCGGTTGGCCCAAGATAATTTTGCGTAGCATTGCGGACCGCGAAGTAGCGCCGGTCTTGATCATGATCGTGCGCATATAGGCCTTCACTGTGTTGGGGCTGATGTTCATGCGATTCGCAATCGCCTTGTTGCTTAGACCTTGCAGCAAATACTCCAACGCTTCTCGCTCACGTTCCGTGAGGTTGAACAGCCCCGAGATTTGCGACCATGGGGCCAATCCGGAGGGCCTTCTTTCTAGCAGGACGCCGATGTACGGGCGCGGAGGGTCTTCGGCACATGAATCTAAGAACAATGAGCGGCAAGAATAACGTCGCCTGCCTGACCAGAACTCACTCACAAACGGCGATTCCCCACGGGCCTGCCGGCTTACTAGGCTCGACTGAATTCTTGCCGTAAGGAGGACATCAGGCGTTAGGTTTGCGAGTTTGTCGGGATAACTAAGGATCCTAATGGCCTCGGCATTGCACCAGGCGGGGCGCAGTGAGGAGTCCATTAGAAGGAATCCTGACGCATTCTTGCGCGGACCCTCTCCCTCCTTCGGCACCGGCGGGACTGCTTGGGCGACCGACTCCTTCAACTTTGATGGAACGTCCATGGCCACACTCATTCGTTACTTTCTCTACGAAAGATCTGAGAGCCAAATCTCGCGCGGTTTCCTCTGACGTCTGCGTCGGATTGTGATTGCGATCGACTTTCCTCTGGGTGTTCGAGGGACAGGGGATGATTGACGGACATCATCTCTGTTCGCACCCCCGCGGCGGTCGGGTCCCGCACCTAGCAAATCCTAGGGGGCACCGTCGGATTCTTTTTTGAGCGCTCCCCTTGTGGGAGGCCATAAACGTGACACCCTCCCGTGGCTGGAACCATGTTACTCCCGCGCCACCAGGAAACTACCCGGTTAATCTCCTATTTTTGCATACATAAAGAACCTGTAGGCAAAACTCCTGCTTTCGCGAGGCCCAAATAGGCGTTCGGCACGGGCGAAGAAGAGTAGAAGGGTCCGCCGCGACACACCCAAACTGCTACGCCAGACGCCATTCAGGCCATTCAGATTGCCGATCTCTGCCACGGTCGCCAGCTGGGAGGTGGCGCGTCGGCTGTTTCCCAAGGAGGAAAGAAAGCAAAAAAGTGTGGATGAAGCCATCGCAGGCGCCTGCTGGATAGTGGGAAAATCGAAAAACTGGTGGGTGTACTGCCCCGAATCCGAATAAACTTGAAGTTTGATTGACAGGCCAGGCAGGATTGACGCCGATCTCGTGATCGACGGAGGTGAGCTTGGCGACACGGTAGGGAGACAGTCAGAGTGCCCCGTCTTCATAGCCTTCACAGTCTTTATAGTCTTCATTTGCCCAGGGCGATTACACGTTGGCATTGTGCGCCGCAACGATCCGCATTGTCCGTCCATGGATGGCCGCTTGGCGCGCAACACCCTCGGGTCTGCTTGAAGGAAGTGCGTACCCGCCTTTCTGTGTTCCGCAACGCAAGAAGAGTCCTCGCCTGCAAGGGGACATGTACCTTTAGGATTCATAGGCAGCTATTCAGCGAACGCCGGTTTCTACACGATGCTATGTTAGCAAGCCATGAAAACTGATCGCCGTGGTTGGACACGAAAAACGCTAGACCTACTTGCTTCTTGGGTGTGGCTCGCCGCCGTGGGAGTGACTGTATTGGAGACCGTTGGCTGTGCGGGCGTGTCCACGACACCGACGCCTATTTCGGTGAGCGTCACCATTTCGCCTATCTTGGCGACGGTGGCCGCCGGCGGAACACAGCAGTTTAGCGCGGTGGTGCAGAACACCAGCAATACCGCGGTGACTTGGCAAGTGAACGGGGTGACCGGGGGCAATGCAACGGTAGGCACGATTTCGAGTTCGGGTCTGTACACAGCGCCTGGAGTCGTCCCGAATCCGGCCACCGTGACGGTGACAGCCGTATCTCAGGCGGACGCCACAAAGTCAGCCGCGGCGCAAGTGACGATCACGGCGGTTGCAGGCATAGCTTTCTACGTTTCGACCACGGGCAGTGACTCCAATCCGGGCACACTCTCCTCTCCGTGGAGAACTATCCAGCGTGCGGCCAATTCCGTACAGGCCGGGGACATCGTCTACGTGCGTGGTGGCGTGTTCAACGAATCGGTGAACATTTCTGTATCAGGGTCAGCTATAGCAGGCCCGATTACATTCCAAAGCTACCCCGGTGAGACCGCGATTGTAGATGGCACGGGACTAGTGCCCCCCACCTCGAGCACGCAAGGTTTAATCAACATAACGAATCAAAGCTACATATCTATCCAGGGGTTTGAGATCCGCAACTACCAGACTTCCAGTGCGTCTGCTATTCCAGCAGGGATCTGGGTGTCGGGCTCAGGCAGCAACATCCAGATACTGAACAACGTGGTTCATAACATCGTGACTACCTCTGAAGCCAGCGGCAACGCTTTTGGCATCGCCGTTTACGGCACGGCAGCACCCGCTTCCCTCGATAGCGTCACGATCAGCGGCAACCAGGTTTATAACCTCAAGACCGGTCAAAGCGAATCGGTCAACGTCGATGGGAACGTCACAAACTTCGTCATCACAAACAACAGCATCCACGACAACGACAACATCGGCATCGACGTTATTGGTTTCGAAGGCGTTTCGCCCGACCCTTCGTACGATTACGCCCGCAACGGTACGGTCGCGGGTAATACCGTCTACAACATTTCGGCGATCAACAATCCTGGGGAAGGTAACCAGTACGATGCCAATGGCATTTATGTGGATGGTGGCTCTCAGGTGGTTATCGAGCGCAACCTGATCCATCACGTAGACATCGGTATCGAGATGGCCAGCGAGCACCGGGGCCACGTAACTAGCTTTGTGATAGCGCGGAACAACCTAGTGTATTCGGCGAATTCGATCGGCATCACGATTGGAGGATACGCCAGCAACGTGGGCGGCACTGACCACTGCACGATTGTCAATAACACCCTGTTCCAGAACGATACGAAAAACACAGGGAGCGGTGAGTTTCAGATCCAGTACTACGCGACGAACAACGTTTTCAAGAATAATATTGTTTATGCCTCGTCGCAGGGCCTGTTTATCAACAACTACACGAACAGCGAGCCCGACCCGGCGGACGTGGATTACAACCTGTATTACTCCTTGTTGAATTCTTCAATGGCGAGCTTTATCTGGAATAGTACACCCCACAGTGGTTTCTCGACCTTCCAATCAGCGACCGGGAAGGATAGCCATTCTCAGTATATGGATCCGCAGTTCTTGAGCCTGACCACGCCTAACCTGCAAATCCAGCCGACTTCACCGGGCGTCAACGCGGGCATCAACTTAGGGCCGACGGTCGTAGGTATATTAGACGTTGCTGCCAATCCGCGCGTACAAGGCAGTAACATCGACATCGGCGCCTACGAGCAATAGCGCAACGGCGGTGCTGGAGAAGTTAGCCGAAATCAAAATGATTGATGTGTGGATTCCTACCGTCGATCAACGATGGTTGATCTTGCCGCGCTACACACAGCCTGCTCTCGACACCAAGCTGCTCATCGAAAAGCTGAAGCTGCAGTTGCCGAGCCAGCCGCCACCGCGCCTGGTCGCGCAAAAACAGAGTTACGAAATCGAAGTACAAACCGTCCGGTAGGAGCCTATTTTGTGGTGGAGACCTTTCCCTAACCTCGACTGATTCCAAAGCACTTAACCGGCTCAGATGTGCTCAACTGCGAAAGTTCGGCTAGCTGTGCTAGTCGGACTCATGCTGACAATCCGCGCCCCGTGCGGTTAATCTCTCACAACGAGCCGCAACACATCGCGTCGCTGCGCTCCCAGCGCTGTCCGTATGCCGATCTCATGCGTTCGCTGGTTCACGGCATAGGCCATCGCGCCGTAAATTCCCACCGCAGCCAAGATCAACGCGAGCGCGGCGAAGAGTCCGAGGAGCAGCATGTTGAACCGTTGCTGCGCCAGCGACACAGCTATGAGGTCGTCCATGGTGTGCACGTCGCTTACCGGGATCTGGCTGTCCACGCTCCAGATCTGCTTCTTCACTTCTTCAACGAGCCCAGGAGCCGCATCCCGAGCCCGGATGACGAGCGTCATAAATCGTCTCCAGGTTTCGTCGGACTGCGAAAAAGGGGTATACACAGCGGGATCCGTCGGTTGATTCAATCCTGAATGTTTTACGTCGCCCACAACGCCGACAACGGTCATCCAGTGTGGCGGCCCTGTGTCGCCCGCCCAGCGAATGCGCACGCCGATTGGGTTTTCGTGCGGGAGAAATTCCCGCACCATTTCCTCGTTTACAAGTGCCACCAACGGTTGCCCTTCGCGGTCCAAGGGGGTGAAGTCGCGCCCCGCACGCAGGGGAGTCTGATCACGTGGAAGTAATCGCCCATCACAGAAAGGGTTTGCACCTTGGGCTCACCCCCCACGGCCACAGGAGGGCGTCCGGCGATGACGAAACGGTGGCCCACATAATTCCCGCCGAGCGGTATATCAGTCACCATCGCTGCCTGCACGCCCGGTAGGGAGTTCAAGCGGCTGAGCAACTCGCGGCGGAACTGGGTTTGTTTGGGGATTTCGCCGTATCGCGTCTTGGGCAATTGGAGATACATCGTCATTACGTTCGCGGCATTGAAACCGGGGTTCATCGAGCGCAACCGTGAGAATCCTTTGATCAACAACCCGGCCCCCACTAGCAGCACCAAGGCAACCGCCAGTTCCGATGTGACCAGAATTTTCCGTATGCTATGCCCCATCGTGCTGGAGGTTGTGCTCCGCCCGCTCTTTTTCAGAGCCTCGGCAACGTCCGCACGAGCCGCGATCCATGCCGGCGCCATTCCGAACACGATGCCGGTCAGCACTGAGACCACGAAGACGAACAGCAGCACTCGTGTATCCATGTGAATCCCGCTCAGCCGGGCCAGTTCCTCCGGCCTCAAGGTCAGGAGCATGCTCGTGCCTAACTTCGCGAACAGTAGTCCGGCCGCACCGCCGAGGACCGACAACAGTGCGCTCTCTGTCAGCGTTTTCCGGATGAGCCGGCCGCGGCCCGCGCCCAGGGCCGCCCGAATCACCAGTTCCCGGCGCTCCGCAACCGCCCGCATCATTAGCAAGCTCGCGAAATTCGCGCACGCAATCAGCAAAACCAGGCCTACAGTTCCGAAGAGCACCAGCAGTGCCGACCGCACGTCTCCTACCAGCCATTCATGCAGCGGCACTAATTGGCTCTTCCGTTCTTTTTCTTCGGCCGGATACTGCTCCGCGAGCCGACGGTCGATCGCGGCCATATCGGCCTGCGCCTGCGCCAGCGTAACGCCCTCCTTCACTCGCCAGTAGGTATGCAGAAGTGCAAATCGCGCTCAGCGCCCGCTCCCGGGTCGCGGACGATGAGTGAAACGAAAACGTCGGCATGCTCCGCTGGCGGAGCAAGACTCGCGGACATTACGCCGATCACCGTATAAGAGTTTCCGCCCAGTTGAATCGTGTTGCCCACAGCATGTGGATCGCTGCTGAGGTAGTTTTGCCAGAAGTGGTTGCTTACCATGGCGAGACGCGGCCCGCCTTGTACATCTTCCCCAGGCGAAATGATCCGGCCCAGCATCGGCTGCACGCCTAGCGTTTCGAGAAACCCCGCATTGATGAGCCCGGACTTGCACAGGTTCGGTTGCGCCTATGTAATCCATCTTCTCGACGTTGATTCCGCCCCCCTGTGAGAATGAGCGCGTCTGTCTCTGGATATCGATCACGTTCGGGAGCGAATCGTTTTCCTTTATGACTACGAGTTGCTTCGGATTCTTGTAGGGAAGCAGACTGAGCAGCACTCCATTGATCACGCTGAATATCGCTGTGTTTGCGCCGATGCCGAGAGCGAGGGTGAGGATGGCGACAGCCGTGAAGCCCGGGGACTTGCGCAACATGCGCAGGCCGTAGCGAACATCCTGCGCCAAGTTCTCGAACCATTCCCAGCCCCACGCGATGCGGCTTTCTTCCTTCAGGTACGTTGCGTTGCCAAACCGGCGCTGAGCAGCGGCCCGAGCCTCGTTTGCCGTCATGCCGGACTCGAACTGTTCTTCTTGCCGCAATTCCAAATGCAGGCGCACCTCCTCTTCGAGGTCGGCATCAAACTGGCGGCGATGCATCAGCATGCTGAGGCGCCTTGCCAGTTCGCGCAGCCAGTCCATAACGGAGCTCCTTTCAGACCGCTTCAATCACACGCGTGATCGCGCCAATGACGCGTTCGAACTGCGACATCTCGACGGCCAATTGTCTGCGGCCTGCTGCAGTCAGCTGGTAGTAACGAGCCCGGCGGTTGCCAGCCGTCGTGCCCCACTTCGCGGTCACCCATCCCTTGATGAGCATCCGCTGCAACGCGGGGTACAACGAGCCTTCTTCGACTTGGAGAACGTCATCCGATATCCGCTGAATAGAATTGGCGATCTCATATCCATGCATCTCGCCGGAGCGCGCCAAAGTTTTCAAGATCAGCAGATAAAGTGTTCCTGGAGGAATCTCGTCTCGGTGCAAGGCATCACCCCTGGCATAGTTAGACTATGGCACGTTCGAATTGTTAGCAAGGCATGTCAAGGGCCAACCTCCGTTCCAGGTTTGTATGAGAAACGCGCTTGGAAGCAGGGATTCCGGACAGATGGTCGGCAACCCTTACCTAAATCGTTACGTCAGAGTTGCCCGTAATCCGGGTGGTTAACTCTCCCAACGACGCTTGGGACCAAATGACCCCTGTCTTTTTCGAACAGCTAGACGAAGTTCATTGGTGCTATGACCTGCATGGAAACAACCCCGTCTTCATCGGCTGCCCTGGCGCCATGGATAGAAAGGCACGCCTTCTGCGAATCGGGCTATATTAATCGTCCTGAAACGGAGGTCTCACATGCCACGCTTCGTTTGGGTGTTGTGCCTGTTTATGGCGGCGACCATTTGCGCCGCTCAAGACAATTCACTTCTGCTCCTGCAAAAACCTGCGCTCAGTCGCACGCAGATCATTTTTGTCTATGCGGGAGATCTCTGGAGCGTACCGCGCGAGGGTGGCGACGCTAAGCGGCTCACGACCGGAGCCGGTGTGGAGACCGATCCGATGTTCTCGCCGGATGGAACACAAATCGCATTTACCGGCGAGTATGACGGAAATGTCGACGTTTTTGTGATGCCCGCGGAGGGCGGTTTTCCCAAACGGCTTACGCATCATCCCGGCGATGACATTGCCGTGGGCTGGACGCCTGACGGCAAACAGGTGCTCTTCCGTTCCGCACGAAACAGCTTCTCCTATTTCGACCGGCTTTTTACCGCTCCGGTCCAAGGCGGATTTCCTGCAGAACTGCCGCTTCCCATGGCACAACAAGGTTCGTTTTCGCCAGATGGTTCGCGGATTGCCTACGTCCCGATTGCGCAGTGGCAACAGGCGTGGAAGAGGTATCGCGGCGGGCAGACGACTCCAATCTGGATCGCCACCCTATCCAGTGGACGAATCGAGAAGATTCCTCGGGACAATTCCAACGACTTCAACCCTATGTGGGTGGGCGACAAAATCTACTTCCTGTCCGACCGGGACGGGCCGGTGAGCCTGTTTTCGTACGATATGCATGCAAAGGAGGTCAAGAAGGAGCTGGAGAATCGTGGACTGGATCTGAAGTCAGCTTCCGCCGGTCCCGATGCCATTGTTTACGAGCAGTTTGGCTCTTTGCATCTCTACGATTTGAAGTCCGGCACAACGAAGCAGGTGAATGTCCGGATAGCCGGCGACCTGCTTGAGCTTCGCGATCACTTCGTGAACGTGGGAAAGCGCCTCCAGAACGCTCACATTTCTCCGACCGGTGCGCGTGCAGTTTTCCAGGCGCATGGCGAAATCCTCACCGTCCCGGCTGAAAAGGGCGACGCGCGCAACCTCACTAACAGCTCTTCGGTGATGGAGCGCGATCCTGCCTGGTCTCCCGATGGAAAGACAATCGCATACTTTTCCGACGAAGGAGGGGAGTATGCGCTCCATATCCGCGACCAGAATGGAACCGGCGAGGTGAAGAAGATCAGCCTCGGAACAGGCTTCTTCTTCTCTCCTCGCTGGTCGCCCGACAGCAAAAAGATCGCCTATCGCGACAACCACCTCAGCGTTTGGTACGTAGACGTGGAACAGAAGAAGCCCGTCAAAATAGATCATGACATCTTCTGGACCTTCGGCGGGCCGCCGCCGGCCTGGTCGCCCGATAGCCGCTGGCTGGCTTATGAGAGAAGACTTCCTAGCCACCTGAGCGGCATCTTTCTCTATTCCATTGACGAGGGAAAACACACACAACTCACCGATGGCATGAGTGACGCCAGAAACCCGATGTTCGACAAGGATGGCAAGCACCTCTACTTCACCGCCAGCACAGACTCTGGACCTTCTTTGGAGCCCGACATCCACAGTGCAACGCGCCCCGTGACACGCAGCGTTTATTTGGTCGTGCTGGCGAAGGACCAACCCTCTCCGCTGGCGCCGGAGAGTGACGAGGAGAAGCCCGTCGAGGAAAAGAAGTCAGCGGACAAGAAAGAAGAAGAGAAACCGGACACGGCCAAAGACAAGCCTCCCGAGAAAGTCCTTGTCAAGATTGATTTCGACAACATAGGCCAGCGAATCTTGGCACTTTCTTTGCCGATGCGGCGTTACGTCGGTTTACAGGTCGGAAAGTCCGGCGAACTCTACTCTTTGGAAGCTCCTGCCCCGAGCCCCGGCCAGGAGTTCAGTCTGACGGTTCATCGCTTCGACCTGAAGAAGCGAAAGGCAGACGTGGCCTTGAGCGGTGTGCGTTTCTTCGAGATCTCGCAAAATGGCGAGAAGATGCTTTACCGGCAGGGCGACCACTGGTTCATTAAGGCGCCCAAACCTATGTCGAGCGACGGCCCAGGGCCCCAACCTCCCGGCGGCGACGCCAGCGAGGGATTATTAAAAACCGACGGCCTGGAAGTGCGTGTGAAGCCGCGGGAAGAATGGAAGCAGATGTATCACGAAGTTTGGCGCGTGGAGCGCGATTTCTTCTACGATCCCGGCTACCACGGTCTCGACCTCACGGCTGCAGAGAAGAAGTATGCACCCTACCTTGCGAGTATCGGCTCGCGGCAGGATCTGAACTATCTATTTGCCGAGATGCTTGGCGAACTGACAGTAGGGCACCTTTTCATTTTTGGCGGCGATAGTCCTGAAGTAAAACATGTTCAGACAGGACTCCTCGGTGCGGATTACAGAATTGAGAACGGCCGCTACCGATTCGCACGGGTTTACACCGGGGAGAATTGGAACACCGACCTCAAGGCGCCGCTTACTCAGCCGGGTGTCAACGTGGTCGCAGGAGAATACCTATTGGCAGTGAATGGACGGCCGATCCTCGGCACCGATGACATTTATTCCTTCTTCGAGGAAACCGCAGGCAAACAGGTCGTTCTGAAGGTTGGTTCTGACCCTACCGGCGCAAACTCCCGTGAAGTCACGGTCGTCCCGGTGTCCAGCGAAACCCGGTTACGCAACTTGGCCTGGATCGAGGACAACCGTCGCAAAGTGGACCAGATGACGGAGGGACGCGTTGCCTACGTTTACATGCCAGACACTGGGTTTGGCGGCTACACCAATTTTACCCGTTATTTCTTCGCGCAAGTCGGCAAAGAAGCAGTCATTGTTGACGAGCGGTTCAACGGCGGAGGAGCGCTGGCCACCGACATCATCGAGATCCTTCAGCGCAGGCTGCTGAGTTTGGTCGCCACACGAGACGGAGAAGACGAGGATCAGCCGCAAGGCGCGATCTTTGGGCCGAAGGTCATGATCATCAACGAATTTGCGGGTTCAGGCGGAGACGCTATGCCCTGGTACTTCCGGCGTGCCGGTGTCGGCAAGTTGATTGGCAAGAGAACCTGGGGCGGTTTAGTCGGACGAGCTGCGGCCCCTGAGCTGATGGACGGCGGTTTCGTCTCAGCGCCGAGCTCCGGCGTCTGGAATCCCAATGGCCAGTGGGAAGTGGAAAATCACGGTATCGCCCCGGATATCGAAGCGGAGCTCGATCCGGAACTCACTCTTAAGGGCCGCGATCCGCAATTGGAGAAGGCCGTTCAGGTGGTGATGGAAGAGTTGAAGCAAAACCCGCTTCCGCATCCTCATCGCCCAGCGTATCCCAACTATCATTCGAAAGAGGCTGACCCACGCTAGTTCGGTGGGTTCTGACCTGCTCGAAGTGCAGACGCGACTTTCTGACCCAGTTGCAGTTTGGACGCGACCTTCACCTCTCAACTCCCGGATGGTACAAACCGGAAGCTCGTGCGATGCTCCCCGGAATCGAGGGCTCTGCTCGAGAGCGCTATGTCTGCGGATTCAACGAAGCTGGCGTCTATGCTGTGCTGGGAGATAAACAGCAGGCACTCGCCTGGCTTGAGAAGGCATATCGCGACCGTTCGATTGACTGCCCCTTATCGGGGTGGATCCCCGACTCGACAACTTGAGGTCAGACCCTCACTTCCAGGAAAAATTGCGCCGCGTCGGCTTGTCGCGGTGATTTAGTTGCCGCCACCCGCAGTCTGGTCCCGGACAGCCGTCCCTCGTGTTCCAGAAACGGGGTTCGAGAAGATCACCGGTCATGTCCCCGAACCAGGCTTCCCGGGACTAATCCCGCCGTCGAAGCCGGATAGCTTCCGGTAGCCGACCATCCGTGACTTATCGCGTGGCGACCCAAATCGAAATACCGAGTACCGCCCCTCCTCAGTGTGCGCGTATCTTGGGAACTTACTAGCTTTCGGTTCGGCGCTGAAGAGTCTGTACTTTGTGGCGATCATGCTGCGCGCAAGTACTCGTGGACAAGCTAGATCGCAGTGGCGCCCTCCCCACTGCAGATGCGACGCGCCTGACGGTGCGGCACTGCGCGTCGCCGACATTCAGGGTGGTCAAGTTGCGCAAACTCCGGACAAAAAGCAGCGCACCCATCAGAAGGACAACGGAGAGGCCCACTTGCGAGACGATAAGAATGCGCCGAAGACTAAAGCGCTCGCGGCCGACAGTCGCTCCCCGGCTCCCCGACTGGAGTAGCATAGCGGGCTCGGCTCGCGTTGCACGCAGGGCAGGTGCCAACCCAAAGGAAACGGTCGTCACGGCCGCAACTCCGGTGGTGAACGCCAGGACGCGCCAATCCATTCCGAGATCCAGAAAAATCTGATTCTGCTCTGTACTAATGAAAGTCACAAGCATGCGGCTTATCGCGAAAGCCAAAAACAGTCCGCAAGTTGACCCGGCTGCTGCGAGCAACAAGCTTTCCGACAGCAATTCGCGAACCATTCGCCATCGTGTGGCTCCGAGGGCACGGCGGATGGTGATTTGCCGCTCGCGGGCGCTGGCGCGCGCGAGCATCAAGTTCGCCAGGTTGGCACAAGCGATGAGCAAGACCAGTCCGGAGATTCCCAGGAGCAACCACAGGGAAGTCTCGGAATCCGAGCGCAATTCCGAAAATCCGGTGCTGGCGGAAAACGCGCCGAGCTTATATTCGAGATACTTCTTCGTTGCTTCGGCATCGTAAACGGTAGGAATCGTTTCCTGCAAAATGGCGGGCGTGACCGCGAGGATTTGGGCGTTGGCGCGCGCGATGGTCCATCCAGGTTTCAAGCGGCCAATGGTGGCGAGCCACCAGGCATGACGGCGCGTTAGGCGGTTGTTGCGCGGGCTAAGTATGGGTTCGACGCAGATCGGCACGGCAACGTCAAAGGTGTCGCCTATGGAAATGCCATTGAAACCAGGCGGCGTGACGCCGATCACTTGGAAGGAATTGCCATCCAGGGTGAGGCGTTTTCCAATCACCGAAGGATCGCCGGCAAAGTTTCGTTGCCAGAAGGCGTAACTGATGTCTGCTCCAGAGATGCCGCAACCCGGCTGGTCATCCGCCGGACCAAGCAGTCTCCCAAGAATCGGCTCGACGCCAAGGACGTGAAAGAAATCGCCGCCGACGCGGATGCCTTTTGCTTTGCGGACCTCCCCGCCCGTGGCCAGATTGAACCGCTGGTCGGACCAAACGGCAATTTCGGCGAAGCCTTCCTGGCGCTTGCGGATCTGCTCCCACATGGCAAAGGTGAGCTGGGAATACTGGCTGGAGAACTGGCCGGAGCCCCAGTGGCGGTCTGCGATTCTGATCGTCCCCAACTCCTGAGGGTTCTTGGCGGGAATGGTACGCAAGCGGATGGAGTCAATGAGCTGGAAGATGGCGGTGTTGGCGCCGATTCCGAGAGCAAGGGTGAAGACGGCGACGAGGGTGAAGCCGGGACTGAGGCGAAGAAACCGCAAAGCATGGCGAAGGTCGCGCCAGAACGAGGTCATAGCATCCCCCTGGCTGTATCAGACGACCGGCGAGACCGAATGTCACGTGGATTAAGCACCGAAAACAGCGATCGCGCAGCCGTGATTTCGGAAAGAGGGGGCGGACGCGAGCCCCTCCCATCCGAAGGGAAGACTCGAGTTTTCACTATTCTCCAGATTTTTGAGATGGTTCGGGACGAGCAGGACTGGAGTCACCATTCACGAAGTGGGCATACCAGGCGAGGTAGCGCTCTAGGCGCTCCTTGGCGTGGGATGGCGTCTTGAATTCGTGGTATTCGCCGGCGTAGACGACGACTTCTGTGGTACAGCCGAGGCGCTTGAAGGCCTGTACATCTGATCACCACCAAGGATGGGGACGTTCCAGCCAATCTCCCACCCATGAAGAGAGTGGGGGTCGTAATGTTATTCACACGGTACAACGCGGAGACTTTTTCCCAGAGTGCTTTGTTCTCCCAAGGGTGACCGCCGGGACTGATCTTGTCGCTCGATGCCTCTGCCGATGGGAAGCAAGTCGCGGTCCTCTGCGGTTCCGCCGAACGCTTCCTGGACGTGAATCACCTTATGTTGGGGGATCTGGACAAGGGACCCATCCTCGCCGATTTTCAGAAGCCGGGAATCACCAGAGAGGAGGAACCTTTGTCGGCGACCATTACCTTCCCGCCGCCGTTCGGCAACGAACTCGCGCTTTGGTCTCTGCCGCAACAGTTATCAGCTCGTCCGTCGGATTAGTACTGACAAACGCGCTTCTGGCCACCGAACTATCGACTTCTATTAGTTGGCCACAAACGGGGTTCGGGGAAACCACTGGCGATGTCCTCGAATCAGACTTCTTGCCGGAATAACTTCCGCTTTGCCGTTACTCGCCGAATGGCTGAGGCCTGTTGAAGGCGTGCGGCAAGCAGCCTGAGTCGGATCATTGCAAATACCTGCCGAGAACTCCTCCCGGCTTCCATCTACTTCAAGCCAAGTTTTTTTCCCGCCGCCATCAGTGCGATCGATTCGCGAATGCGCCTCTCGCGCGTTTCCGGTCGTTTAGCCGTATGAATCCAAACGACGAAGTCACGTCGGTAGGTGGGCGCCAGCTCCCTAAAGAACTCCCACGCTTTGGAATTTGCCTTCAGCGCTTTGGCGATGTAGACCGGTAGGTCGGGGACTACTGGTCGTGGCGCGTAGGTATTGTTCGTGGGTGCCGCTACGAGACCGGCCGACGTGAGCAGGCCAGCAGTCTTAAGTTCCAGCCACCGATTCCGATTGATATCCGACCACTTGCTCGTGGGCTGCCGCGGCGTGACCTTGAGGGCGTATCGGTCGTCATCAAGGCGTTTGATGAGACTGTCGATCCATCCGAAGCACAGCGCCTCACGAACGGTGTCTTCGTAGGGAATAGACTTCACCCCTGTGTGGGCCTTGTGGAAGACGAGCCAGACCCCTGGACTTGACGTATGGTGCTTTGCCAGCCACGCCCGCCATTGTCTGCGGCTCCGAACTTGCAACGTCATGAGTTCTGCCGTCATGCTGACTGGCCTCAGCTGCGCCGTTCAAATAGATGGCACTTCGCCCGCAAGTGAACGTTAAGAACCCGTCTGCTTTAGTTCCGGCTGTATGTACGACCAATGGCTATGGATGATCTTCCACGTCCCGCCAATCCGACTATAGATCTCGGTGGAATTCCAGCGAGCCAAGACACGTTCCGGAGCATCCGGCAGTTTTCCGTAATTGACAAGGTTGAATGTCAGGAGCGCTACATCTCCATGACGCCGAACATTGGGATCGATCATGTCGTACCGTGGATCCGTGAACGGAGGATTCATTCTCTTTATCGGCGCCAGCCGCAACTGCGTCGCGTCCAGCCCATCGACCCGCCTTTCCGTAAACGGATCGAAATACGTTACCTCTGGGGCTTGGAGGTCGAGGTAACCCTGAGGGTCTAACCTAATCCAGCGGTTAAGGGCAGAACGCTCCAGGGCGACGAGTTCGTCGAGCAAACAATCCACGGAACCTCCTCCGTCCTGAGCGGGCATCGCGCAGGACACAATGAGTCCACACGAGAGGACCGTTCAGGTATCGCGCCCAATTGTGCCAAAGAGGACCCTCCGCGAGCATTGTCGGCAACCCTTCCCTAATCGCGTTAGGTCAGAGTTGCCCGTGATCCGATAGGAATTCAGGCGGTGAATGACAATCTTGGATTGGAAGACGTCTGAGTGAGAACCTACTGCCCCGAAGCGGACTTCGGGACCGCGAGGAGGAACTACCCTTGTCCGGTCAGGCCAATTCAGCAGGTGGGGGGCGATACGCGCTCTGAAGATGAGAGACACCAGGGAACGTTGATCACGATGATCCTCTGGCTGCCCTTCAACAGGAGAAGCGCTACTCCACGATGCGCGTTATACGACCATACGAGGGAGAATCGGTGTTGACTTCGTGAACGCTGCCCCATCGTCAAAAGCGCGCCACTCTCCACCTTCAGAGCGGACGGCAACTCTAATTTTCCAGGCAGCGAGTTCGGCGACGAGTCGATCTCGCGTGATCCAGTCGGGCAGCGGTACTATCCCGTTTCCTGTGATTTCTCCACGCAGGACCATATCCGCTGCAATTGCCGTCAGCACTGCGGGAATGCGTTCGCCGCCTTCACCAGCAGAAACACACCAGGTCTCGCTCAGGCGCTCGTTACCTGAGTAACCGCTAATTTCCACCATTACGCCCCCGGCGGTTGAGCCGAGTAGCGCCGAAACATGGATTAGAGCGCGGCCTATCGGAATCAACCAGCGCAGCGAGATCCCGAGAACCTGCCTTATCCGTCGCACCGCCGAAAGCAGCAGGTTCAGTGCACGCAGTTCTGAGCCGATCCTGAACTCCACGGTCTGGGTTCGGAAATAATGTGGCTGAATAAAGTGGTCCGCAATATCCACCACACGGTAAACCGTGCGATTGCCCATCGGTGCTGGGAAAGAAACCGCTCTGGCTCCGTCCATCCGATGACGGACACCTGCTTGCCATCTGCAGGCGCACTGAACTCTTTTCCAACAGCGGAAAGCAGGCATGCAAAAGATCCCGGCCCTCGGGGGTGTTGCGTGCCTGGCGAAATGCATATCTTTGTTTGGACGATCCGGTGGACGGTAGCCTGGGCAAACCGCGTCAGCAATGACGTGAGCCCCGGCACCACCGAGCAACCAATCAGCGCAAGCATTCCGTGCGGCGGCGCGTGCGTTTCGACGAGCGCGTATGCGCGACGCACGAAGTCGCGATCGTCGGCCACGTCAACGTACGGCACGCGTTCGGCGATGCATGCCCGCAACACCGTGAGCGGCATGCCTTGAAAAGGACCCGCCGCTACGATGACCACGTCCGCCCCAGCTTCCCGATGGATTTCCTGCGGAATACCGGCTTCACCAGGCTTACATGTCCTCACAGAGAGCGGTTGTACTTGAATACGTTACTCGTGTATACTGTTAAAGTATGAGAAACATCACCCTCAGTGCGGACGAACAGTTGATCGAGCAGGCGCGCCTGTTGGCTAAATCCCGGCACAAGACGCTGAACGCCATGTTCCGTGAGTGGCGGGAACAGTTTACAGCACAGAGCGGCGGCGCGCAGGAGTTCGACGCGTTGATGAAACGCCTAAAGCATGTTCAGGCCGGCAGCCGCTTCAGCCGGGACGAGCTGAATGAGCGGTAGGTTCTTTCTCGATACAAACATCTTTGTGTATTCCTTCGACGCGCGAGCGCCAAAGAAAGCAGCGCAAGCGACGAGGCTGATCAGAAGGGGAATCGACACGCGCGGCGGAATTGTCAGCTATCAAGTGGTGCAGGAGTTCTTCAATGTTGCGTTGCGCCGCTTTGCGAAGCCCATGAGCAGCCAGAACAGTATTTGTCGACCACGTTTCGTCCACTCCTGGCGGTGCATTCCTCGCCGGCTTTGTATGGAGAAGCACTGCGGATTGGAGCCAGGTTTCGGTTGGCTTGGTACGATTCGCTGATTGTCGCCTCAGCGATCGAAGGTCGGTGTGACGTTCTTTACAGTGAAGACTTTCAGGATGGGCAGAAGATTGGAAGCGTGATTATCTCCAACCCTTTCACGTAACAGAAGGACGTTCTTGGCCGAACGCTCCTAGCGGGACGGCGATCCGCGCCAGGTTGAGCTTGGACGTATGGTGCCGGGGGCCCGGCACGAACGGATCGCGACATCCGCTTCACCATCAAGGTCGCGGCATAAATCCTTCGTGTGCTATGAGATGTACGCTTGCACTGCACAAGCCTTCACCGAAAGAGCATGGCCGGCCAACTTTCGTTGAGTCGGCGCGTACGGAAGCATCGAACACAGAATGCCACACATTTCTGCCCGTGTCGGTGACGCTGGCATTCACAGGGAAGTGCGCTCGATTCATGGTTTTCTCTTGCGGACGAACAAACCACCCGGGCCGCCGCACTGGCTACACTGCGGATCACCCCTGTATCGCAAAGCCTCACAAGATGGACACCTGGTCCGATTTTTGGGATTTGCGGCGTAAACAAGGCTACACGGTAGCGATGGCAGTGGAGGAGTCTCGGCTTCTGCAGGTCACGATTTTTTCGACGCTGCACAAAAACACGAACAATTTGGAATTTAGCGCGCTGCTTCCCGCCGTGATAACGATTGCGGACGAGGCGAGAACCCGTTGTTCTGCCCGCTAGAGTTGCATGACCGCGAGACCAGGGATTTTCTGAAAATGACCGAGATTCGCAGTCAGCACCGAAAAGCCGAGTGACAACGCCGTCGCGCCGATGAGCAAGTCTCCGAACGGGATCACCACGCCCTGACTCTGCTGCTCCCCGTCGATCCTGCCTGCCAGCATCGCGGTCTCTTTCGTGTACGGGTACACCGTTAAGTCCGCCAGGAGTTCGTGCAGGAAGGATTCGCGGCGAACACGCATTTCTGGTGCTTGCGCTCGATAGAGGCCGTGGACGAGTTCGGTCAAGCCCACGGCGGAGAGCGCCGCGTCCTGGTCCCCGGCCAGACTCACGACTCGCTCGATCAGTCGTTCGACAGTATCTCCCCGGCGTTCGGCGGCGATAACCACCCTGGAGTCAAGGATCAGTCCCATGCGGGCGGGCTGAGCGGTTCGCGATGGCTGTTGATGATCTCTTCGAGATCACGCCCGAAGTCTCCATCGAGCGTGACGGTTGAGCCATGCTCGCGCGCGAGACGAAGGGATTCCGAGAGCAGACGAGCGTGAGGTTCCGAACGACGGCAACAGGTCGCGAGTTGTCTTCGATGACCACCTCGGTGCCAGAGCGCACGCGGGCCATCAGCGAGGCGAAGTCGCTCACCGCTTCCGCTTTCCGAGACGCGGATTACATCCTTAGCCATAACGTGATTATACACCGCGATTCCTCATCTTTGCTCACGCCAGAAGGCCGGATATACATCGCATCAGGGACGTGGGATTTGCTCGGGAGTGTGGCTGTTACAATGGTGCCGGGGGAGGGAAGTGGACCGAACGTCTGCCCGTTCGCTTTGAGTGGTTGGCTGCGGGCATGAGAGCACTCCGAGAGAGTTGCACGCAAAGCCCTTCAATTGCTTAACAGAGTGGTGCAGGTTCCCGTTGCAAACTATGCTTCCTGCGACTTGACCGGAGGGCGCAGCCACGTCGTTAGTCCAGGAAAAAACATCAGCACGATACGTCGTAGCACCATCCAGCCGACCTTCAGCAGCGCCACGATTGTGAAGCCCCATATCACTACCACCGGAAGATTCAAAAAAAGTGCCACCATACTGTCCGCATAGTCAGCCATCCCGACAAGTGCGCCGCGCAGCGACAACTTCGCCTCGTAGAGCGGCCGCCAATGGACGCCGAACACTTGGGCCTGAGCCACCGCACTGATGTTAGTCGTGAGCAGAGACATCTCCACCTGGTGATGAAGAAAACGCAGATCGGCTTCCGACTCGTCAATGCGCCCCCGCACCTCGGCCAACCTCGAGCTCACCTCCAAAACGTCCTTAACCGCCGCGGCGCGCTTCAGAATTGCCAGATACTGCGTTTCCTCGGCGCGAGCGTTGCGCAAGCGCGCTTCTTGGTCCACGTACTCGCGCGTAGCGTCACGCGCTTCAACGGTGTCCTGCTCCACTGTTTTGGCGATCCTTCGCACCTGTGTTCGCGCCTCATCGAAGTATTTGGCGGGAATGCGCACCGTAACCTGGGCCGACCGTGTCCGCTCGTCGCTGCCGCTTACCCTGGAACTCACGACAAATCCGGAGAGATGCGTTGCGAGGTCGCGCATCTGTTCAGCCGCTTGCACGGGATCAACGACGATGATGTCGAGCGTCCCTGTACGAACTACCATCCGCTCGGTGTTTTCCAATGGCGTAGCTGGTTGTGAACCATTTACGGCCAACTGGACACTGCCGGGCACGCCCCCGAGCACACCGCCAGTCATACCGCCAGGCGAGGCGCTGATGGAGTCCAGGCCTGATCGCACGTGCCGTTCGGTGCTGGACCACGGAAGGATGCTTTTCTGGTGCCACACCGACGCGGAATCTACGGAGACGGATGTCAACCCGGTCGCCTTCTGTGAGGCGATGCCACGGTGTTCATTCCGCCAATTTATGAACATCAAGAGCAGGAACAAAATAGTGGAAGCGAGAAATCCTGTGGCCAGCCAGTGGCGACTCGCATTCCAAGCCGTTCGCACTGCCTGCGCCATCTAAAGCTCCTTTGTTGTATTAGACATACGCCAGGCGAGTTTTGTTCCCGCAAGATTTCTCGCGTGCAAGCGCACGCTGTAAGCAGGTTAGGTGGGGATCCTCAGTGGGAGGCAGGTGCTTCGGCTATACGTCAGTCAAGAACGGGGACGGGAGTGCGAAGCTGGAAGTGAATAAAGAACAAGCGGAAATTGTACAGCGCATCTTCCGGTTGTGCGCTGAATCCGGCTATTCGCTCAAGCGCATTGCTCACACATTGAACAGCGAAGGCGTCTTGGCTCCGCAACCGCAGAAGGGCCGCTTCAGTCGCTCATGGTGCCTTTCCTCTGTCCGTCATGTCCTGTTGAATCGTAAATATGTCGGCAAGACGATCTGGAATACAAAACGCAAATTGCGCGTACCTGGCACAAGCAAGCGAGTCTACAGGCGGCGCCCTGAATCAGAATGGACAACGCTCGACACACCTCATCTTCGGATCGTCTCCGATGAACTGTTTGCGGCAGCGGGGCGAAGATTTGAGAAGGTCAAGCGGACACTTGGCAGGCCAGGCCAGAAGAGTTCCGGACTTATTGTCGGCCCAAGGCGTTATCTGTTCTCTGGTTTGCTGAAGTGTGCCGAGTGTGGCGGTAGCATCACTCTCGTAAGTGGGCGCGGTCGCAATGGTGCGGATCGCTACGGCTGCTCGCTCCATCATCAACGCGGGGTCACCGTTTGCTCAAATTCGCTACTCGTTCGCCGGGATGAACTCGAAGAGAGCTTGCTGAAAGGCTTGTCTGAATCCGTCCTCGAGACTGAGGTGGTCGATTATGCCGTCGCGAAGATGGAAGAAGCCCTGAGCGAGCAGTATGCCGGGCTGGACGCAGAGCTTGCGCGAATGCGTCAGCGGAAACAGGAACTCGATTTGGAACTCAAGCGCCTTACGGATTCGATAGCGCAAGGCCAGCAGTCTCAGAGCATCATGAACGCGATTGGAGAGCGGGAAAAAGAATTGCGCGCCATCACAGACAAGCTTCTCGAACCCACACCGGGATCGTTGCGCGCAAAGCTGGAGGAGTTGAGGGAATTTGCTGTGTCCCGACTATCAAAGATTCGGGAGCTGCTCGCGCGCCCTGAAAACATCCAGGAGGCGCATGAGGCGCTTGCCGAGCGCATTGGCCAACTGACCCTAGAAGCAACGAACGAAAACGGGGAAAACGTATGCAGGCAAGATGAGCGGGATTACCGTCGAGACCGCCCGCCCAGGAGGCGCACCGAAACTGGTTTGAGAGGCTATGCCAGACTATACCCAACACAAAGTTGGACATCTGCTCAGATTCTGACGTTTTGGTGTGCTAACGCTCGCAGGATAGCGTCCAGGACTTGATCTAGACATTTGCCGACGTCTTCCGCGAGGAAGCGGAGTACCCGATAACCGTTCTCCTGCAGCAATGTATCCTTGCGACGATCTCGCCGGAAGGCTTCAGCGTCGCCCAGGTGCTGTCTGCCGTCAAGCTCGATGGCGATGTGCGACGGCTCGCAAAGCAGGTCGACTTCCATGCGGCCCCAGCCATCGAAGGGAATCGGCAACTCTGCATTCAAGCGAAACCTCCCGGCCGTCTCGGCTAGTGTTTCCAATCGGCGAAAGAGAAATGCCTCCGTTGCACTTCGCGCTCGAGCGGGCCTATCGGCATCTGACGGCGGGACTACGGCAGCATGGACAAATAGCATTGCCAAAGGGGAATCTACGCCATCGCGCACCAAACGGCGCACGCTGGTGGCATATTGGCTTTTCCAGTCAGGATCGACGGGGAGGAGCACTTCTGCGGGCCAGCCCGGCACTGCGCTTCCCGGAAGCTGAATCGTGTAGCCGATACCTTCGTAGCGGCGACAGCGACGGTCGAACATTCGCGCCAGCATCGGCACGTTGAGATCCGCGTAGTCGTACACGCGCACCTCCCGCTTGTTGTGAAAGAGGCGGTGCAACCGGCCGACGTACTGCGTGATCGTCCCTTGCCACGAGACGGGCAGCGTCAGGAATAAGGTGTCAAGTCGAGCGTCATCAAAACCCTCCCCCACATAGCGGCCGGTTGCCAAGAGCAGCCGAGCCTCGTCAGTAGGAATCGCGGCCAAGCGAGCTTGAGTAGCGTCAAGCTCCCTTTTGCGCATCCCTCCTCTGAGTACAATCAGGTGCGGCACCTCAGAGGTCAATTGCTTCGTCAAGGAGTCAAGATGCTCATTTCGTTCGGTCAACACCAGCGGCGACCGCCCCTCTCGAAGGGCATGGATGACATCCTGACAGATAAGCTGATTGCGCGCCTCATCGGCAATTAGTTCTTCATAGAGCGTGTGGAATTGCACCCGCACATCAGGATCCGCTGGTCGTAGTGGACGAAAACCCGTCGCACGAACCACTACCTTATGCTCAAAGGGGTGAGTTGCAACAGCATGCCGGACATTGTCCCGGTAGCGTACGGCACCACACTCCATGAAGATGATCGGATGCTGGCCATCCTTCCGGGTGACGGTCGCAGACAGCCCGGTCACAAACTTCGCCCTAGCCTGGCGGGCAACCTGCTCAAAGCTTTGGGCAGAGAGATGGTGACACTCATCCACAATCAGGTGGCCATAATTGCTCACGAGATCGTCGACGAGACCGCTTCGGACCAAGCTTTGCATCACGGCCACATCAAGCAAGCCGGTCGCCTTTGTGCGGCCGCCGCCGATCCGGCCAATAGTGCGCGCCGGTATTCCGAGGAAGGTGGAAAGGCGCTCAATCCATTGAAGTTGCAACTGCCGCCGATGCACCAATACGAGTGTATTTACTCCCCGTTGCGCAATCAGCCACGCGGCCACCACGGTCTTTCCGAAGGCGGTGGTGGCTGCCAACACGCCCGTATCATGAGCGAGCATGGCAATCGCGGCAACGGTTTGCTCGGGGCGCAACTCACCTTGGAATGTTGCTTTCAGCGGCAGGCCGGGGTTGCGCTCGTCCCGGACCAGCGCCTTGATGTTCAGATCCGACAAAGTTTGACGGACTTCATCAAGGCAACCGCGCGGCAGTCCTATGTGCTTGGCGTGATCCTCGGCACAGGCAATAATTCGAGGCCTGTCGTAAGTCGGAAGCCGCAGGCCCTGCAATCTGTAAAACTCGGGATTCTGAAACGCCGCCAACCGGATCAGCCGGTTGCGGAGGGCAGGCGGCAACACATCTTTAGGAACGTATATTTGATTACCGAGGATGAGTTCCAAGCTCTCCGGTAATGGGCCGATGATTGAAACTTTTGTCCGACTCCGTGACGGTTTCTTCCACGGCGTATCTTCATCTTCCTCACTCTCAGGCGCCAGACGTACGCCAATTATTTGGCCCTTTATATCGGCACGGTGGACTATCTCTTCAACTTCTTGCCGCCTGATTCTGCGGATCAAGGATAAAAACTTCCATTGGTCGGAATGGGGAACGAATCGCTCGTCGAGGAAAACGCTATTACCTAATTCTCGGAACCGTTTTTGGAGAGGCAACGCGATCAGGTTGCCGAAGCCGCCCACCGGTAGTGTGTCTTGACTCGGGAAGAGCCGATCGTACGAATCCAGACCGACTTCGGGGCGGCATTCCATGGTTTTCGTCAGTATGTGTGTACCCAGCTTGCGCGCCAATGCGGCGGGAACAGCTTCATTGAAAAAGAACCAAACGTGCCCGCCGTTGCCCGACCGGGACCGTTCCAGGGCAGCGGGCACGCTCATTTGGCGGCATGTCTCCAAGAATGCGCCTGCATCTTGCTGCCACGTTGCTTTGTCAAAATCGGCGGCCAGAAAGAAACAGGTCTCATCCCTAAGCATCGGATAGACGCCCATGACGAATTCCCGACCCTTGTCGTCCTGGCCGCACAGATGCCAACGAATTACGTCGTCGGTAACGGGAAGGAAGTGCTGGTGCGGACATTCGGAGCACTTGATTCTAGGTTTCTCGCAGATTCCCCGGACCCACTCATTGCCGCAAGCCGGCGAATAGCCAGCTCTGCCTGTCTTACGGCTTTCGAATCGTTGCGGATAAACATCCTCTCGTCCACGAAAGAGAGAGCGAAAGAGAGCAACTTTGGCCTGGGCGGGCGAACGCTGATTCACGCCACCTTGTTCGAAAATAGGCAAACTGACAGGTGTAGCCACGAGCGTATTCTACACTTTGCATCCCGGCGACGCTGCGAGCATCCTCGAGCAGGCAAAGGGCTGAGGTGGACCGGCCGTGGACGAGTTCGGTCAAGCCCACGGCGGAGAGCGCCGCGTCCTGGTCCCCGGCCATACTCACGACTCGCTCGATCAATCTTTCGACAGTATCTCCCCGGCGTTCGGCGGCGATAACCACGCTGGAGTCAAGGATCAGTCCCATGCGGGCGGGCTGAGAGGTTCGCGATGGCTGTTGATGGTCTCTTCGAGATCACGCCCGAAGTCTCCATCGAGTGTCACGGTTGAGCAATGCGCGCGCGAGAGACGAAGGGATTCCGAGAGCAGACGAGCGTAAGGTTCTGCAACGGCCGAACGACGGCAACAGGTCGCGAGTTGTCTTCGATGACCACCTCGGTGCCAGAGCGCACGCGGGCCATCAGCGAGGCGAAGTCGCTTCTGAGACGCGGATTACATCCTTAGCCATAACGTGACTATACACCGCGATTCCTCATCTTTGCTCACGCCGGAAGGCCGGATATACATCGCGTCAGGGACGTGGGATTTGCTCGGGAGTGTGGCTGTTACACTGGTGCCGGGGGCCCGGCATGGACCGAACGTCTGCCGGTTCGTTTCGAGTGGTTGGCCGCGGCATGAGTCTGAAGCGAACCTGTCTGGACTGGATCTCGGGACGTTTGGCAGACGCCTAGCCATGGGCGGGTGTAGAGTCGTGCGGCTAGCCGGGATTGAGGATTGGGAGGAGTGCGTTTACGGGGACGATCAGGCGAATTGAAGGCGTTTGAGTTTGATGTGGGTGGTGCGGAGGTGGGCAAGGTCGTAGTGGGCCTGCTGGGTGAGCCAGGATTCGGGGCTGCCGCCGAAAACCTTGGAGAGGCGGACGGCCATTTCAGGAGAGATGCCGCGTTTTCCGTTGACGAGCTCGGAGAGAGTGGTGCGAGTGACACCAAGGGCAGCGGCGGCTTGAGTGATGGTCAAGCCTAGCGGTTCGATACACTGGCGCAGGACAAAGCCGCCTGGATGGGGTGGATTCTTCATCGGCATGGTTGGTTCTCCTTCAGCGGCAATACTTCCAAGGCAATCCTTCCGTGGCAATGCCTCAATGATAGTCGAGATAATCTACGTCGAACGCATGGCCGTCAGCGAAACGAAAGATCACTCGCCAGTTAGCCCGGACAGTGACCGCCCAAGAGCCTTTCATTTCACCCTTGAGAGGATGTAGCCGGAAACCAGGTAGATCCATGTCGGCGACGGTAGCCGACGCGTCCAAGCGAACGAGAATATCGCGGAGCCTGTCGGCGTGCTGGCTCACAACGCCGCGATGGTCGTCGTCTTCGTAAAGGCGTTTGAGGCCTTTGTGGCGGATCGACCGGATCACATCTTAGCGTAATGCGTTACGTAACGCATGTCAAGAAGTCAAACCGAAACAGATTCACTTCTCTGGAATCTTAAGGGGCGTGCAGTATCGGCGGAGAGAGAATTGGATCGAACATCTGCCAATCCATTTTTGACGGTTGGCTGCCGCGTAACTGCCAAGTCGGAGGAGCGGGGAAGGATCTTCGTCTGTGGCCTTAGCTACCGTCTTCGAATGAAGACATCAGCAGGAAGTTTGAATCGTGAACTTAATTTGCGAACCTGCTCGATCGTGAGCTTCCGTTGCCCGGCAAGAAACATGGAAACGGCACTTTCCGATCCGAATTCCGGCGTTAAATCACGTTGCGTAAGGCCTTGCTGTTCGATGAGAAACCGTACGACGGATACTGCATCCGCGTCGGGAATTGCGTAGTGCGCTTGTTCGTAGCGTTCCACGAGTAAGGTCAGAAGTTCGATTGCTTCCACTTCTGCGGAAGAGGGGTCCTCCAGAGCTGTCAATTGGAAGAGGGCGTTTGTATACACCTCCAGTTCCTTGTCATTGTGTATGACGTGGGGAGCACCCTTCGCAATCATTTTCGCCGGGTCTGCGAGAACTGTATTCATTTTGCACCAAATCTCCGATCCCATTTCCGGGGATCGTTGTACTCCTTGTGTGTCAGGAAGGACCGAATGTAGACGTGTCCTTCCGTCCGCTTCTCATCTGTTGTCTTCGCAAAGTGAATAACAGTGATGAGCCGGTAGCGGTTTCGCCGGATGTTAAATACCACATATCCGTTGATGTAATCGGCATCCCGAAACATGAGCCGAACTTCAGCAAAATTGTGCCATCGGACGCCTTCGACTATAACGACCCATGCCTTGATCTCATTCGCAGCATCTGGATACTCCTGCATGGCCTCGCTCAGATGCTTGCGCGTCACAATGTGCACTGGACCAATGGTACTTCACAATATGTGAAGTAGTCAAGCGCGATCGCACGCCACGAATTGAAGCGGCTCGGGAAAGCGATAGTCGTAGCGAAAAGAAAAAGCAAATCTGGTGCCGGGTGTCGATGGCGGTGGAAAAAGGGGCCAAAACAGCGGTGGTCTGGTTACTTTTCACTCTGCCCCTTTCCCTCTTGGAAGGGGTGTTCTCTCAGAACGGCCCGCAGCGGTCAAGGGCGCGCCGGTGTTGCGCGGCGAAGCGAACCCTTCACGGCGAGGACCGTTCTGAGATCCTCGACAAGAGGGAAAGGGGTGGCCCTAAATGGACCGCTAAAATGGCCCAGTCGCTCACCGCCTCTGACATGCCGGGGGCCCGGCACGAACGGATCGCGACATCCGCTTCAGTGAAGGGTCGCCCGGAGAATAGAATTATTGGGCGTAAGCACCGGCACCGGCAAATTAAGTAAGGCGCTCATCATCACGCAAGTCGCGCTCTCCTTGATCTTGCTGCTCGGAGCAGGCCCAGGCGGAACTGCTCATCGGCGTTCACGGTTTGATCGATGCAGTGTACTGGCGCGAACTTGGACAAAAAACGCATCGAGGAATGCAAGGGCTTGCCCTTCGCGGACTCCACACGGGAGGCAGGTGCTTCGGCTATACGTCAGTCAAGAACGGGGACGGGAGTGCGAAGCTGGAAGTGAATAGGGAACAAGCGGAAATTGTACAGCGCATCTTCCGGCTATGCGCTGAATCTGGCTAGGCGTCTTGGCTCCGCAACCACAGAAGGGCCGCTTCAGTCGCTCATGGTGCCTTTCCTCTGTCCGTCATGTCCTGTTGAATCGTAAATATGTCGGCAAGACGATCTGGAATACAAAACGCAAATTGCGCGTACCTGGCACAAGCAAGCGAGTCTACAGGCGGCGCCCTGAATCAGAATGGACAACGCTCGACACACCTCATCTTCGGATCGTCTCCGATGAACTGTTTGCGGCAGCGGGGCGAAGATTTGAGAAGGTCAAGCGGACACTTGGCAGGCCAGGCCAGAAGAGTTCCGGACTTATTGTCGGCCCAAGGCGTTATCTGTTCTCTGGTTTGCTGAAGTGTGCCGAGTGTGGCGGTAGCATCACTCTCGTAAGTGGGCGCGGTCGCAATGGTGCGGATCGCTACGGCTGCTCGCTCCATCATCAACGCGGGGTCACCGTTTGCTCAAATTCGCTACTCGTTCGCCGGGATGAACTCGAAGAGAGCTTGCTGAAAGGCTTGTCTGAATCCGTCCTCGAGACTGAGGTGGTCGATTATGCCGTCGCGAAGATGGAAGAAGCCCTGAGCGAGCAGTATGCCGGGCTGGACGCAGAGCTTGCGCGAATGCGTCAGCGGAAACAGGAACTCGATTTGGAACTCAAGCGCCTTACGGACTCGATAGCGCAAGGCCAGCAGTCTCAGAGCATCATGAACGCGATTGGAGAGCGGGAAAAAGAATTGCGCGCCATCACAGACAAGCTTCTCGAGCCCGCACCGGGATCGTTGCGCGCAAAGCTCGAAGAGTTGAGGGAATTTGCGGTGTCACGACTGTCGAAAATTCGGGAGCTATTGGCGCGCCCTGAAAACATCCAGGAGGCGCACGAGGCGCTTGCCGAGCGCGTTGGCCAACTGACCCTAGAAGCAACGAACGAAAACGGAAAAAAAAACGTATCTTGCTCATGGCAAAGTAGATTTCTTTGGTGAAGAAGAGTTGGCGCATTCCGATGGTGCCGGGGGCCAGAATCGAACTGGCTACGCCTGCCTTTTCAGGGCAGCGCTCTACCAATGAGCTACCCCGGCAACATTTGGCCCTTCAATTTTAGGGTTCACAGAAGGAAGAGTCAAACAGTTGCGGTTACATTAGGTTACATTGCGTATTTTCTTAGATGGCTTGACAGGACAGCGCGCGCTACGCGCTGCCGCTTCGGGGCGCACTGCTCCAGCAATTTCTGAAACCGCTTTGCGTTGTAACTTTGGCCGTCCTCGAGCACTTTGGTTGGTTGTGAGCGAATCAATTTCCCCTCGGCGTCCAAAATGAAGATATGCGGATACCCATGAATGTAGGGGAAGCGAGAGAAAAACGCGCGGTTGGGATTCTCCTGGCTCATGCTCACCTTCATGGGAACGTAATTTTTGTCGCGAAGCGCCTCAAGATTGGGATGTTCGTGAAAGAAGCGGTCGAGAATGTGGCACCAGGTGCACCACTCGCCGCCTACTTCGACGAAAATGTTTTTGCCGGCTTTTTTCGCCTCCCCGCGCGCAGCATCCAGGTCTTTTTCCGGATCGCGACGGGGATCGTAGCCATCCGGTAATCCATTTTGAGGCGTAGAAGAGGCGGCAAACTGGGCCCAAAACTTCCCAGTCATCGCCGGCGAAGCGCGACAAATGGCAGCTGGCAGCATCAGGATCGCCAGAAATGTCACAGCGCCGCGTTTGTGCCATCTAATGCTGCGACGCATCGAATTCTTTCATCCAGTTGCGGTTTTTCAAAACCTCGCGCGGCTTGGTGCCGTCGGGGGGGCCGACGATGCCATCTTTTTCCATGAGGTCGATCAAGCGCGCGGCCCGGCCGTAGCCGATCCGCAGGCGGCGCTGCAACGTGGAAGTGGAAGCGCGTCCGGCGTCGCAAACGACGCGAACGGCATCCTGATACAAGTCGTCGTCGACGTCGTCGCCGCCATCCGAATCGGGTTCGCCTGCTCCTTCGGCGGCCTTGCCATTCTCCTCCTTGGGTGCTTCGAGCAGCTCTTCTTGATATTTTGCTTGCGCTTGCTCGCGCCAGAAATCGCAGACTTCGGTGATTTCGTCTTCCGTGACCAGCGGGCCGTGAATCCGGTGCAATCGCGCCGAGCCTGCCGGCAAGTAGAGCATGTCGCCGCGGCCAAGCAACGATTCTGCACCGTTCGAATCGAGAATGGTGCGCGAGTCGACCTTGCTAGCCACTCGGAAAGAGATACGGGCGGGGAAGTTCGCTTTGATTAAGCCGGTGATGACGTCGACCGAGGGCCGCTGCGTCGCGAGAATCAAATGAATGCCTACGGCGCGCGCCATCTGCGCCAGCCGGGTGATGGATTCTTCCACATTGTTGGTATCGACCATCATCAAGTCGGCCAATTCGTCGATAACGATGATGAGGTAGGGAAGCGGCTTGTGCTCCGACTCTTCGACATTGTCGAAGAGCGAGAGCGACTGTTCTTTCTTGAACGTGCGGTTGTACTGGTCGATATTGCGAACGCCGCGCTGTGCCAGCAGTTTTAGACGGTTCTCCATCTCGCGCGTAGCGTTCCGTAAAACGTTCGAAGCTATTTTCGGATCCGTGACGACCGGCGCTATCAAATGCGGAATGTTCTCGTAAAGACTCAGTTCCAAACGTTTGGGATCAACAAGCACCATTTTCACTTCGTCCGGGCTGGCCTTGAACAGGATGGACAGCATGAGCGAGTTGATGAACACGCTCTTGCCGGTACCCGTCGAACCGGCAATGAGCAGGTGCGGCATGGCGGCCAATTCCGTCACGCGAATCCGCCCGTGCAGGTCACGTCCCATGGCCAGGGTCAGCTTGCTTGGGGAATGAATGAACTCCGGGGCTTCGATGATTTCACGCAGCGCGATCGTCTGGCGCTTGTCGTTCGGGACCTCGATGCCGATGGTGGACTTGCCGGGAATGCGCTCGATCAGGATGGATTCGGCTTGCAGGGCCAGGCACAAATCTTCGGTGAGGCTAATAATCCGGCTGTACTTGATGCCGGCTTCCGGCTTGAATTCGAACGTGGTTACGACAGGGCCGGGGTTGATCTGCGTGACGCGTCCCTGGACGTCGAATTCCTGGCACTTGGCTTCGATGGCACGCGCGCGCTGCTTCAATTCCTCTTCGTCGAGCTTCCCGCCGCGCTCGCCTTCGTGCAGCAGAGAAGGAGGAGGAAGTTTGTAACTCTGGTTGCCCTTCGCAATCTTGGGCTCGCCGGTTTTCTTGACTGCTGGTTTTTCCGTATCGCGATGAAAAACAAAAATCGGCGCTTTCGCGACGCTGGACTTGCTGTCTTCGTCAGCAGCTTCCGGTTCCGACTGATCGGCCAAGGCGCCACCGGTTTCGAGAAGGGCAGTTCGGTTGATCGCTTGTGGCGGCACAGGCTTTCTTCCGGAAAGGCGCGATTCTTCGACTCGGCGGCGCATACGCTCCTGCTCGCGGCGCTCGCGCCAGTTCTGCCAGCGCGTTTGGGCCCTCTTGAGAAGGCCTAGGCGTTCGACGGCGCCGATCGGCCCTTTCGGCCCGGTCGCCCAAGCATGTGTTCCGGCAAAGGAGAATCGTGTAGTCATAAACAAGGACGTGAAGAAAAGGGCCACGGCGACCAAGAGGGCTCCCCAGAAGTTGAACCCTGCGAGCAATTCGGTCGAAATCAACGAGCCAACCGTCCCGCCAGCGGGAATGGCACCGCGCACGGCGGGGAAGGGAAACAGCGCCAGCAGCGATGGCAGGGAAACCAGCAGTAAGAAGTAGCCGCCCAGGGTGGCGGATTGCGAATCGATAGCCCGGCTGCGGCACCATCGCCAGCCCAGCACGGCGATCGCCATGGGCAGAAGAAACCCGGCAAAGCCGAAAATCTGGAAGAGCAGGTCCGAAGCATGCGCGCCGACCGGGCCCATCCAGTTGTTGGTCACTCCGCTGTCGGCCGTCTGCGCGCTAACGTTAAACGAAACGTCTCGCGGGGAATAGGAAATCAGCGCCAGCGCAATCAAAACCGCCAGCGAAATACATAAAAAGCCTACCAATTCGTTCAGTCGCTTGTTTTCAGTCGGACTAAGAAGGCGCACAGGATCTCCTCAGCTTCTGGGGAAGGCTGAGTGCGGGGCGGGTGCTGGCGCTAGCGCAATCCCGCCTGGAGGAACGCCCAAACCAGGATCATGATACCAAACACAAGGCGGTAGACAACAAATACTTTCAGGGTGCGTGTTTGCACGTAACGCAGGAAAAAGGCGATGACGAAATAGCCAGCGACGCCGGAAACGAGCACACTGACGACGAGCGTCGAGAGTGGCAAATCGAGGGCGCCGGCTTTGTGCATCTTGATCAGTTTGGGAAGCTCCATCACCACCGCGCCGGTGATCGCCGGCACGGACAGGATGAACGAAAAGCGAGTTGCCGCGGCCCTGGTCAGTCGGCGAAACAGTCCCGCGGTAATGGTGATTCCGGATCGTGAAACTCCCGGCCACAATGCCAGCGCTTGCGCCGTCCCGATCACGAGCGCATCTCCCAAGGTGGATTCGCCCTCTTTGCGCGTAAGGTCCTTTTTGGAATCCGCCCACCACATCAGCAGGGCAATCAGCACGACCGAAATGCCGATAATCGTTGGCTGGCGCAACTTCTCTTCAATTTCGTGATGGAATAGCAACCCGGCCACGCCGGCGGGAATCGTTCCGATCACCAGATACCAGAACATCTTCCGGTAGTGCGCGACCTCCTCGATGGGCGCCGTCGCCGGGTAGTTCATTCCAAATCCGCACAAAAGCAGTGTCAGCCAATCCTTGAAGAAGTACAGAATCAGCGCGAGCAGAGTTCCTGCGTGCAGCGCCACATCAAATGCCAGTCCGGGGTCCGGCCATCCAGCAAGCCACGGGAAAATAATCAGATGCGCCGTGCTGCTGATGGGTAGAAATTCCGTCAACGCTTGCACCAAGGCAAGGATAATCGCCTGATAGAGCGGCATTGATTAGGATTCCTTTTTTACCGGTTGTAGATTTAACGTCGCCGGCAGAATTTTCCGCATCTCGTAAGCGTCAATGCGGCCGAGATAATAGCGCTTCAAAGTCGCCTCGATACGATAGCCGCGACTCTTCCAGAAGGCAACCGCAGGTTCATTATTGGTTGCGGTTTCCAACAAGATGGAGCGTACGCCGCGCAAGGCCAGGTTGCCCTCGAGCGTCTCCAAGAGCGCGCTAGCAACGCCGTGCCGGCGGTGCTTCGCATCCACGTCGAGCGTAATGATGTGCGCTAACGGCGGATTTTCCTCGCTCACGATGAACCCGACGATGCGCCCGCCATCTTCCGCGACGACGCAATCGGCCGAGGGCAAGGTCAAAAAATAGCGAAGGGTGATCTTCGAATAGGAAATTCCCGCCGGAAAACACGATTGGTCCAGCTTGTGCAGCGCCGCGAAGTCGCGCGGCCCATACGACCGAAGGGTGAGCGGCATGGCTGCCCCGGATTGTAGTCCAGAATGGCGGGCTCTCAGCTAGTCCCCGAAGCGCATTCCTGGACTTCCGCCAACCGAGCAGCGATTTGCTTGAGAGTTATGACTAGACATCTGACTAGTTGGTGTGCCAAATGAACTGAGGGAGGGGAGTCATGGCTTCTTGGCAATTGCAGGACGCAAAGGCGCGCTTCACAAAATTCCTAAACACAGCCTTGAAGAAAGGGTCGCAAATCGTCACGCGCCGCGGCGTGGAGACGGCCGTACTCGTGCCCATCCAAGACTGGAGGCGGCTCGAACAGGCCGCGCGGCCCACATTGAAGAGTTTGCTGCTTGGTCCCAGCCCTTGCTTTCAGAATCTAGCTCCGAAACGCGGCGCGCTGAAGCGCCGCAAGGTGGTCGAATTCCAGTGATTCATTATCGTGCTCGGACACCGGTGTCGTTTCCGAACTCCGCAAGCCAAAGCCGCACGGCGGAGTCGTAGCCTGGCTGCAAAGTCTTCGCGAAGATCAGATCTATATCTCCGCCGTCACAATGGGGAAACTCCAGCGCGGTATCGAGCACACTCGAAGGCGGAACGCGGACAAGGGGCGAGAAATCAAAGTCTGGCTCGACCAAATGGAAGCTTCACGCAACCTGCTCTCAATGGATGCAGCTTGCTTTCGCGAATGGGCCGGGCTTAGCTCACGCGGGTCCGAGCATCTTCTCGAAGAAAATGCCATGATTGCCGCGACTGCGCGTGTACATCGATTAAAGGTTGCCACGCGCAATCCTTCCGATTTCGCACTGCTTGGAGCGGATCTCTTCAATGCCTTCAAGAATTGGGCCTGGACAGCTATGCCCTTCACTTCTGCGGCTGAGGCGCGGGCATGGTGCGGCCCAGGGCTTTCACCGTCAACGCGTCGGGTACCGCCCGGCCGTCTTGTTTCACCGCCACGGCGAATCCCCCGCTGTAGTCCCACATGGTCCATCCGATGCCATACTTTTCAAGCGTGGTCCGCACGTCGGAAATCCAAGCGGCGCGATCTTTGGGCAAGGCCGCTTTGCGGTATACGCCGAACTCGTTGCATGTTAGCGGCACGTTCCAGCGTTTTCCCCAAGCGGCAATTTGGGAAATCTCGTCGTCAATTCGCGCGACGCTCCAACGGTCCATGCCATACCGGATGACCAGGAGACGATTCACAGCGTCGGGCACCAATGCGGCGGCTTGCTGAACGTTCTCAGGAGTCGAAGGATAGGGCAGATCTTTCAGGTAGTGCACGAAGTTGGTGCTCCAGTTGGCGCCCTGATGGGTGAAGACGTGCGGGTCGTAAAAATGGAAGTTATAAATGATATTCGGGTCGCGCAGGGGCTCGATGAAAAGCAGTTCATTGTCGGCGGACCAGTTGGCCCCTGCAAGGACGATGGTCTGGGCCGGCGCGCCTTCGCGAATGGCCACGGCTAAGTTGGACTGTACGCCCTCCCAGCGGTAGCGGTCGCGGAACTCGGGTTCATTCAGAACCTCGAAAAAAACCAGATCCGCGTTCCACGAAGAATAGTGTCTTGCGAGCGCCCGCCAGAAATCGGCGAACTGCTCGACAAACTCGTTGTCGTTCGCCAATTTCTCCTTGAAGTCCGAATCCGGGTGGATGTCGATGATTACTGCGAGCCCCTGATCCAGAATCATCTTGACCGCGGCATCCAGATATCCCAGGTAGTCCTCGGGAATTCTGTCTGCCTCTTTGCGGCGGAACATTGGCTCTGGATTGACGCTCAGCCGGACATGATCGAACTCCATCGCCTTGATCAGGGCGATGTCCTGCGCCGTGGTCCACGTTTCAAAGTGCTCCTTGGTGTAGGCCTTCTGGTCATACACCTGCGCGAACCATTCGCTCAGGTTGATGCCGTGGCGCAAATGTGCGCCGCGTTTTTGTGCCAGCCGGGAATCTTGGGAAGTTTGCGCGAAAGCCGCGATTGCCGCGCAGGAAAGCGCCAAAACGAGCGCCACGGCAACACGACGTGTGCGTATATTCAACTTCTTGGTCGCCTCAGTCATGATTCCTCAACCTGCGTTTCGCGATTTCAGTCCCCAAGGCGAAAAGCCTATACCGCCCGCGGAAAGCAAGCAAGAAGCTGGCCATGGGAGGGTGGGTGCGACCCTGCGCTGCTTTCAGGTGCTACGCAGGTGGAAATTCAGCGCAATCCTCCGGCGCGCTAAGGTCTTCGCTTGATTGACAGGTTGGTGGCATTTCGCGGACCCTACAACGCTGCGTCATTCGCAAGCATTGGCACGCAAGACCTTCGCGCCACCCCCGCCCCCGCGCGTTCCTAGCCAGAAAATCATTTTGAGGTATGGTTATGCGCCTTCGGACTCTGGTTGTATTGCTCGCCATCAGCATGGTGGGCCTTTTCACGGCAGGATGCGCAGGTAGCACCGCTTCCAATCTTCCAAGCGCTCCCCGAATCGTGGTTCCGCCGGCCAGTCAAACCGTCACCAGCGGTCAGACGGCGTCCTTCAGCGTTACCGCTACCGGAGCTGCTCCGTTGAGCTATCAGTGGAACAAAAACGGAGCGGCGATTAGCGGCGCAACTTCCGCGACGTACACGACGCCGCCAACGACTTCTTCCGATAACGGCGCGCAGTTCGTCGTCGTGGTCAGCAACGTGGCGGGAAACGTGACCAGCAATGCAGCCACGCTCACCGTGAACACCACGTCCACGATGCCGCAGTTTGGGCATGTGTTTATCGTCATCGGAGAAAACAGCGCCTATAGCAGTACCTATAACAGCAGCAACATGCCGTATTTGACCTCCTCGCCAATCAGTACGGGCTCGCCACCAAATATTCGGCCGATACCCATCCTTCGATCGGCAACTACGAGGTCTTCACGGCGGGACAAATCTTTACCAATAACGACAGCCAGACGCCTTCGAGCTTGCCCCGCTCCTCCGACAACATTGCCATGGAGGTGGAGAAGGCGGGCAAGACCTGGAAAGACTACGTCGAGACGGGTAACGGCTGCGGGGCCCTGAATAGCGGGACCTACTACGTGCGCCACGACCCGCTCGAGTACTTTACAAACATCAACAAGGCCAACCTTGTTTGTTTCAGCCAATTCGCCACGGACCTGGCCAATAATACGCTCCCGAATCTCTCCTGGCTCTCCTCGAACGGCACCGATGACGGGCACGACACGTCCGCGTCCACTTTCGACAGCTGGCTGAAAACTGTCATCACACCGCTTCTCGCCAGCAGCTACTTTCAACCGGGAGGCGACGGCTTGCTCATCGTCACTTTCGACGAAAACGACAGTTCGGGCAGCCCCAACTGCACTACCACGACGGTCGGACAAGGCTGCGGCGGTCAAATCGAAACCGTGCTCATCAGCACGCGGAGCAAGATGGCGTACCAGTCCACGGCTGGTGACCCCGCCAACTACAACAACACCTACGATGGAGCCAACATCCTGCGCACGCTCGCCGAGGCGTTTGGACTGAACACCTCGGGACTTGGGGGCGCCTCGACGCGGCTCCCCATGGCCGACTTCTTCCAGTAATCCAACCGTTCGAGCTAAGAGAGTTCAGCCGGGCGATCGTGGCTAAGCGGATGATTTGGTCGTCGAGGTTTTCCCACGCTTGTGCGGTCAAATGTACCGGCATTATCTGCTTTAAGGAATACGCATTTCAATAGCAGCGCCTCATGCGAGCCCAACTCGAAGTTGGATTGCAAAGGATTTCGCGGTGAGTCGAAAACGAGATGGTCGTGCGTCTCAATCGGTTGGCGCCATGGGGCAAAGCGAGAGAGGTCGCAGCTTGCTCCTCCGGCCAGAATAAGGGTCAGTGAACCGAACGGACGGCGGTTAGACCTCGAGGATGACTGGCAGAATCAGCGGCCGCTTGGAAGTCTGTTTGTTGATGTACCTTTTGAGATCGACGCGAATTTTTTCCTTGATCACACCCCAATCGGAATTTTCTTCCGAGCTCGATTCGGCAACGGTTTTCATAAGGACCTCGCGTGCGCCGACCAGCAGTTCCTGGCCATTTTCGCTCATGAGCCCGCGGGTCACAATTTCCGGTTGCGATTCGAGCTTCCCGGTGTGCTTATCAATTGCGATGATGGGCACCACGATGCCGTCTTCGGAAAGGTGTTTTCTGTCGCGGATCACCACCTCTTCGATTTCTTCTAGCGAACCGGAATCCACGAGCACACGGCCGGCCGGGACGGGATCCCGCCGGTGTGCCCTCTCTTCCGTGAATTCGACCGCCTGACCGTCCTCCAGCAGGAGAATTTCTGCGGAAACAGCCCCGAGCTGATGCGCCAGCGCGGCGTGGCGGAACAGGTGGCGGTATTCGCCGTGGACAGGGACAAAATATCTCGGCTTCACCAGTTGCAGGATCAGTTTTTGTTCTTCCTGGCTGGCGTGCCCGGAAACGTGAATCATGCCCCCGGAGTTGTCGTAGTAGACCAGCGCCCGGCGGCGGAACATGTGATCGAGCATGCGAAAGATGGGTTTTTCGTTGCCAGGAATAATACGCGCGGAAAGAATGACCGTGTCATTCTCCTCCACGGAGACGTGGCGGTGGTTGTCCACGGCGATACGCGAAAGCGACGACATCGGCTCGGCCTGGCTGCCGCTGGCCAGGATGACAAGGCGCTTCGGATCGAACCCGCGAATGTCCTGCGGGCGCACTACCATGCCGTCGGGGATCTGCAGCAGGCCAAGCGAGTGCGCAATCTCAACATTGTCGATCATGCTGCGCCCAACGAAAGCCACTTTGCGATTCACGCGCGCGGCGATATCAATGACCTGTTGAATGCGGTGAATCGAGGAGGCGAAACAGGACAGAATCACTCTTCGGGGCGCCGAGCGGCACAAGTCTTCGATGCGCGGCACGACCGCGCGCTCGGAAGGCGTGAAACCCGGGCGCTCCACATTCGTGGAATCACTGAAGAGCGCCAGCACGCCTTCCCGTCCATACTTTGCAAGGGTATGCAAATCGAAAGAGGCCTTGTCCACCGGCGTTTGATCGATCTTGAAGTCGCCGGTGTGGACGATGACACCGAGTGGCGTCCGAATCGCGAGCGCCACGCAATCCAAAGTGCTGTGCGTCACCGAAACAAATTCAATCTCGTACGGGCCGATTTCGATCGTGCGGCCTGGCATGACTTCGCGCAGCGTGGTGGAATCCAGTAGTCCTGCTTCTTCCAGCCGCTTTTTCACCAGCGCCAGGGTGAAGCGCGTCCCGTAAATCGGGACGTTAAGGTCGCGAAGGATGTACGGAAGCGCGCCGATATGATCCTCATGACCGTGGGTGAGAACGATTGCGCGAACTTTCGCGCGGTTCTGCTTCAGATAGGAAATGTCCGGAATGACAAGGTCAACTCCAAGAAGCTCCGATTCCGGGAACATCATGCCGGCATCGATGACGATGATGTCGTCGCCAAGTCGCAACACCAGCATGTTCATACCGAATTCGCCCAGCCCCCCGAGAGGAATGGCGGTGAGAGAGGCCGGTGATTTACCGACGGTCTTAGCTGGGGTCTTGCTCAAGGAAGAATCGACTCCGCATCGCAAACCAGCATCGTATCACACGACAGCGGCCGGGACAGGATAGCCAATCGTCGCTTGCCGACCAGTTGGCCGCAACCTGTGCTAGCAGCTAGGGCGGCGTGGCAAAGTTTCACGAGCAACATCAGGAAGTGAAAACTCCTCCTAGGTTTGAATCTGTATTGGCATGGCTAAATTGCGGCCAGGCATCCGGTTGATCGTTCGGAGCTTCCCATGAGAAAACACTTCGGCCTCCTGCCCCCACTCGTATTCCCAAGTTTAACCTGCTCTCAAACAAATGTGCAGAAACAGAAGTCCGCCGCCGTGATTCGCGTCGCTGCGGTGGCCGCGACGGCTGCGCCGGCAAAGGACAGACGCCGCGGTGATCATCGCTGCGGACCGGCAGAATTAGTGTCCGTGGCCGTTGGTAAAGAGATGGGCGATGGAGACGAGAATCACCGCGCCGAGCGTCGCGGCCGCGAGCGAATACCAGAAACCGCCGCCGAAAATTCCGAGCTTCACAAAAACCCAGCCGCCGACAAAGGAGCCGACCAATCCGAGAACAACATCCGCGATACAGCCAAAGCCGCGGCCCCGCGCGATTTTTCCAGCGAGCCAGCCGGCGACGAGACCGATCAAAACCCAATAGAAAAAGCCGTGTGGAAGCACGGCGCGGATGTCCCACTCTCTAGCTGGACTTCTCAGCAAGAACCCATAAAGACAGGAAGGGCACATGCGATTTCTCCGCGTGTCTTTCGAAACGGCTAAGAGCAGGCAAGTCTACCAGAACGCCAGACCAAAAACCTTGAAAGCGCAAGCCTGGGGCAGGCTCTTCCGGTCTCGAGGCGCGAAACACGGTAGTTTCAACCCGCGGGATGCTGCTGGGTCATGCAGTGGATCGTCCCTAGGCCAAGCACTAAATCACGGCACGGAATGCCAACAACCTCGCGATCCGGAAACAGTCGCGCGAGAGTGTTGAGGGCCACGCGGTCGTTCGCATCGTTAAAGGTTGGCACCAGCACGAGTTGATTGGCGATATAAAAATTTGCATAGCTGGCGGGAAGACGTTGCCTGTCGAAATGGACGGGGGAGGGCATCGGCAGCGTTTCCACGCGCAAAGGCTTGTCGTCCTGATCCTTAATGGTCTTCAGCCGTTCGAGGTTTTCCTGAAGCGGTAGGTAGTTGGCGTCCTTCGAGTCCGTTTCGACGACGGTTACGACGGTAGAAGGGTTCACGAAACGCGCCAGATCGTCCACGTGTCCGTGTGTGTCATCGCCGGCGATGCCACTCTTGAGCCAAAGGACTTTTTTCACGCCAAGGTATTGACGAAAAACTTGTGCGTAGTCTTCCTTTGTGAAGCCGGGATTTCTCTCCTGAACTTTGCTCAAAAGGCATTCTTCGGTCGTGAGCAGCGTGCCACAGCCGTTTACGTCAATGCTGCCGCCTTCCAGAACGACTCGGCGGCCCTGGCGCTGTGGTCGCCAGAGGCGGCGTTTCAGTTTCTTGTTTGCGTTGGCGACGACCGCCGCATCTTTCTTGTGGTTTGAGTATTTGGCCCAGCCGTTGAACAGGAAATGGTTGATTGCTACTTCCCCGGAACTGTTTCGAACGCAAATCGGACCGCAGTCCCGCATCCAGCCGCGATCGGTGGGCGCGACGCAGAACTCCACCGTATCAAGGTTGGCACCCGACTTCTTCAAGATGGAACGCACCCGTGCTTGCGTCTCGCGATTCTCAACCAGCAAGAAGACGCGCTCGACTCTCGACAGATGGCGCACAATTTCCGCGAAGGCCCAGGGAATCGGAGCGAATTTTCCCGGCCAATCGGTTAGTTCGTGCGGCCAGCCGAGCCAGGTAGCCTCATGAGGTTCCCATTCGGCCGGCATGCGAAAACCTAGGGCGTCAGGCGTGGGTGAGCTCACAGGAGATCGCACCGGAGGAAAAGGAGGGCCCCGCGAAGCCCGGGGTAAACGAGCGGCGTGTGGCGAGACAAGAGCACGTTATTTTTCGCCCAGCCAGCGGTTTAAGATGGGCTGATACGCATCAATCCGGCGATCCCGCAGGAACGGCCAATTGCGGCGGGTTTCTTCGCTTTTTTCCGGGTCGCATTCGGCGACAAGAATCTCCTCTTTGCAATGGGAAGCTTCCGAAATCATTTGGCCAAAAGGATCGGCGACAAACGAATTTCCCCAGAACTCCAATCCGGGGTCGCCATTCTCTGGATGCCCTTCGAAACCGACGCGATTGACAACGGCGGTGTACACTCCGTTGGCGATGGCATGACCACGTTGAATCGTTTTCCAGGCGTCCAGTTGCGCCGCGCCGAATTGCGCTTTCTCGTGAGGATGCCAGCCGATGCTCGTGGGATAAAAAATCACTTGAGCGCCGCTGAGCGCAGTGAGGCGCGAGCCTTCCGGATACCATTGGTCCCAGCAAATTTGCACGCCGATGCGCGCGTACTTGGTGTCAAAATTCGGAAAGCCCAAATCTCCGGGGGTGAAATAAAATTTCTCGTAGTAAAGTGGATCGTCGGGAATGTGCATCTTGCGGTATTTCCCGAGGAAGCTGCCGTCAGCATCCAGCACCGCGCAACTGTTGTGATAGACCCCGGGAGCTCGGCGCTCGAAAATCGAAACGACCAGCGCGACGTTCTTTTCTTTGGCAACCAACGCGAGTTTCTCCGTGGTGGGTCCCGGGATCGGCTCCGCGAGATTAAAGAGTTCGGCGTCCTCTATCCGGCAGAAGTATTCGCCGCGGAACAGTTCATGCAAGCAAATGATTTGCGCCCCCCGGCGTGCCGCCTCATGGATTTTGTCGATGGCGCGCGCGAGGTTTTCCTCGGCATTTTTCGTGGATTTCATCTGCACGAGCCCGATGGAGAATTTGTCGGCCATGAAATTTAGTTTAGCATGAGCCAAGAAGCGGCTTGGTATGCGCGATTTTTCTTTCTTTTGTGTGTCGTTTGTACTTAAAATCTTGCGAACGTTCAAGTAGCATCACGAACCGCCGGCAGGATTGCAGTTCTTTCGCTCCAGGCAATTAACCTTTTAAGCTCGAGGAGACGCGATGGGGAGGCAGCAAAACAAGACTGTAACCGGCCGGGTGTTGCACGACCCGGTCAAAGATAAGCTCCGGCCGATTTTCCCGCTGGACTTAGCGCGCTGCCGAACGATCGACGATCTCGTTCGCGCCATGGGCAACACCGCTTTCACCGGCCGGCAGATAGGCGATGCCGCGGACGTGCTCGAGGTCATGGCGCGAGATAAAGAGTGCTTTGTTGTGATGACCCTCTCCGGGGCCTTGACCGTCGGCAAAATGGGGCTGATTTTCTGCGACCTCATCGAATCCGGTGTTGTGAACGCCATCGTCTCGACGGGCGCATCGATGGCTCACGGCCTCGTGGAAGCGACCGGCCGGTCGCACTTCCGCTACGATCCCAGGATGGATGACAAAACGCTGTTCGAGGCCGGGTACAACCGCGTCTATGATTCGCTTGAGCCCGAACTCAATCTGGATCACGTCGAAGAAGTGATGCAGCGCGTGCTAAACGAGTGGGACGCGGAAGAACTCGTCTGTAGTTGGAAGATTCACCGGCGCATCGGCGAATATCTCCACAAACACTTCGTCGACCGGCGGGGGATTCTCAAGTCGGCATTCGAGCACAATGTTCCGGTGTTTGTTCCCGCATTTAGTGATTCCGAGCTGGGCATCGACTTTGCTCTCCACAAGATTGCCCGGACGCGGGATGACCGGCCGGTCTTACGTTTCGACCCCTTCGAAGATTTCGAGAAGTTTGCCGGCATCATGCTGGAGACCAACCGCATGGGGATTTTCACCGTGGGCGGCGGCGTTCCACGCAATTGGTCACAGCAATTCGGCGTTTATGCGGAGTTGCTCGCGCGGCGCGGCTACAAGAAACTTCCGCTGAAACGCTACAACTACGGCGTGCGCATCTGCCCGGAGCCGGTAAGCTGGGGCGGGTTGAGCGGAAGCACGTACACGGAAGCGGTGTCGTGGGGGAAATTCGTTCCAAGGGAGGAAGGCGGCCAGTTCGCGGAAGTTTTCGACGATGCCACGGTAGCGCTGCCACTGATTGCCGGCGCGGTGTTGCAGCGCCTGGGCCACTTCAAACACGACAAATAAGCAAAAGGGAGCGTATTTTGCTGAATGATAAAGATTAAGGACAGCGAGGGAGTCAGGACCTAACTCACATTTGAACCTCGCGTGGGGGGGAGGCGCGGTGGCCAAGCGAGTCGTGATTGCGGGGATCCTCGGCGGAGTGGCGATGTTTGTATGGTTGTTTGTGGCGCACGAGTTTCTTCCGCTTGGCGAAATGGGAGTCGGAGAAATTCCCAACGAAGCCGCGGTGCTGGCCGCCATGCGGTCAGCGCTGCCGCAGGGCGGGCTTTATCTCTTTCCCGGTTTCGGGCTCGGGCCAAATGCGACTTCCCAGCAGCGCAAAGAGGCCATGCCCGCCTATACGAAGAAGTATGAGCAGTCTCCCCACGGCATCCTGATCTACCATCCTGCCTCGGGAGCGTTTCCTTTTGGGGCGGCGTTGGCGCGAGAAGGCCTCCTGAATCTTGTCGAAGGCCTGCTTGCTGCCTGGTTACTTGCCTGGGCGGCGCCGGGAAGCGGATATGGGGCGCGGGTGGAATTCGTTGTGGTTGCCGGCATCCTTGCAACTCTGACAACCAATGTGGAGTACTGGAATTGGTATGAATTTCCTTCGAGTTACACTGCAGGCTACATGATCACGCAAGCGATCGGTTACACGTTGGTGGGACTCATCGCAGCCACATTCGTGAAAAGCGACATTGCGGCCCAGAACTAAAGTTATGGCTACCGCGAGATCACGGGCGCTCTATGACGTACATCCGGGCGTTGCCATGGTACAGAAGTGGGTGGCCGGGCTGAAAGACAAGACCGGGCGCACCCTCGAGGAATGGATTGCCGTGGTCAAGAAAGAAGGGCCGAAAGACGAGAAGTCGCGCCGCGAGTGGTTAAAGGTCAAGCACAAGCTCGGCACCAACAGCGCGTGGTGGATCGCCGAGCGTGCCGATGGCAAGGGCGAAGACGATTCGCCGGAGGCGTATCTGAAGAGCGCGGCGCGGTATGTGGAAGAGCAATATGCGGGGCAGAGAGAGAAGCTTCGCCCCATCTTTGAAGAGTTGCTGAAGCTCGGCAGATCGCTGGGCGATGACGTGAAAGTTTGCCCCGGCAAGACGATCGTGCCGCTTTATCGGCAACACGTGTTTGCCCAGATCAAGCCGACGACGAATTCGCGAGTCGACTTCGGCTTTGCGTTGACACACTACAAAGGGAAATTACCCAAACGCCTGATCGATACCGGGGGCCTCGCCAAGGAAGACCGCATCACCCATCGAATTGAACTCACCGCGACGGCGCAGATCGACGCGGAGGTGAAGCAGTGGCTGAAAACGGCTTACGATCTGGACGTCTGATTCACGCTGAGGTGATCTCGCATCCGGCGTCTGCTTGCATCAAAGTGAGCTTCAATCGTCTTCGCCGATGAGGATGGCTGCGCCCAGCACCGTGGTCCAGAGGCCGCGCTTGTCGCCCACAGCCGACTGCGTGATGTTCATGGTGCGAACGATTTTATTGGAGATGCGGTAAACCTCTTTTTTTTCGTCGAACGACAAATCGGGATCGAATTCCACGTTCAGCGTGGTGGCGAGCATTTCGGCAGCGAGCTCTTCCGCGTATTCGCCGGCTACTTCTTCGGTCTCTCCGAACGAGTGGTGCTCCGAGAGATACCCGTACATGCTTTTGTCGCTCGGCAGCGCCAGTCCGATGCTTGCAGCGATGAGGCGATGAGGTTCCTTGGTGGAATTCTCGCTGATGACCGTAAACGCCACCTGGCCGGGCTTCAGGTGCTTCAAGCCTTCGCTTCGCGAAATGAGTTTGCAATTTGGCGGAAAGATGGAAGAGACGCGGACAATGTTACACGCCGCAATGCCCGCGTTGCGCAGGGCCAGCTCGAAGCTGGAGAGCCTTTCTCTATGTTTCCCGACACCTTTCGTGAGGAAGATCTTCTTCGCGACGAACGCCATGGTGCCGGTTTTTCGGGCCTCCCTGACAGGATTGAGAGCAAGAAAAAATTTTAGGGCAAGGCAAAAGTAACAAGAAGGTTTTCGAGTGTCAATCCATTTCGATGCCTTCGTCTGTGCGGCTTGCGGGGTTGCGAACGCCGGTTGCAGCGTGACTTCCGTCGCGCTACTCGGAGCGCCGCAACGAGCTTCCCGGAGTGGCTTGCAGGAGCGTCAGCAAGGTTGGCGAGATGCTCCGGAGTAAAATCCGGGCTCGCGCTCTCCGCTGTTTCGCCTTTGTGGCTGACTTCGATGACCCCGATGACTTTGCCGGTTAGAAGAATCGGCGCGCTCCAGGATCTTCCGGATCGACTCCGGCGTGTCTCCCGCGGATGTTTATGCCTTCGCAGAGAATCGGATGCCGCGTTGCGCTGAAGTTTATTGTCAATGGCCGGCCGGTTGTCGCGAAATTCCGGCGCGCCATTGTCCGCGAAAAAACCATCCCATCGGACCCCGTCGGACAGGCTTCCTTGCATCGACCGATGCATCTGCCTATACTGAAGTTAGCCGCGATTGTTTCTCTCTCTTCCGGTTCGTTGAGCGTGAACGGGCAAGGAACCCCGCGGCGGAGAGGGCATGTCTGCCACCGCGAGCCAGTCTGATTCGAGTTACCTTCTCAGAAAGCTTCATTCCCTTACCGGCGTACTCCCCGTTGGAGCGTTTTTGGCGGAACACTTCTGGTCGAACAGTGCCGCTCTCGTAAACGCCCCGAAATACGACGAAGTTTCGCGAGATCTGCAAACCATTCCGTTCCGGCCCATTGTCGAATGGGCCATCATTTTCCTGCCGATGCTGTACCACGCGGTTTATGGCGTGTACATCTGGCTGCGCGGGAAATCCAACATTTCCTCCTATCCGTGGGTGGGGAACTGGCTGTACGTGGCGCAGCGCTATACCGGTCTGATCGCGTTTGCCTACATCGGCTGGCATTTGTACACCGAGCGCTGGCTGACCCACGGCCGGTCAACCTATGCGACCGTAGCCAGCGATTTGCAGAATCCCTGGTACCTGGCGTTCTTCGTGATCGGGATTCTCGCCTCCTCATTTCATCTGGGCGTGGGCATCTGGAATTTTCTCTGCAAGTGGGGATTGGCGGCCACCGCCAAAGCGCAGCAGGCCGCGGGCCGGCTTGGAATCGTGATTGGGGTTGCGTTCGGCGTCGCAGGGATTCTTATCGTGCTCAGCTTCCGCCTGAATTGGCACCCCTTTGCTTCCTATTACATACCCAAATGAGACAGCCGAAGATCATTATCGTGGGTGGAGGTCTGGCCGGACTCATGGCCACCATTCGCGCTGCCGAATCCGGAATCCCGGTCGACCTTTTTTCCATCGTGCCGGTCAAACGCTCGCATTCGGTTTGCGCGCAGGGCGGCATCAACGCGGCGAAAAATCAGAAGGGCGAAGGCGACACTACCGACAAGCACTTCGACGACACCATTTATGGCGGCGATTTTCTGGCCAACCAGCCGCTCGTCAAGCGCATGTGCGAAGCTGCGCCCAGCATCATCGACTTGCTCGATCGCATGGGCGTCATGTTCAACCGCACGCCCGAAGGATTGCTGGATTACCGGCGGTTCGGGGGCACGCTGTATCATCGCACCGCGTTCGCCGGCGCGACCACGGGCCAACAACTTTTGTACGCGCTCGATGAACAGGTGCGCCGCCACGAAGCCGAAGGCCGAGTCAAGAAATTTGAGGGCTGGAACTTTCTCGCCGCAGTCATCGACGAGGGAAGAGTGTGCCGCGGCATCTGCGGGATGGACTTACGGTCCATGGAGGTAAGAACGTTTCCCGCCGACGCGGCAATTTTTGCAACCGGCGGGATCGGCGCCATCTTCGGCCGCTCGACGAATTCCGTGGTTTGCACCGGCTCGGCGCAGTCCGCGCTGTTTCAGCAGGGCGTGGATTACGCCAACGGCGAATTCATCCAAGTGCACCCGACGGCCATTCCCGGAGAAGACAAGCTCCGCTTGATGAGCGAATCCGCGCGCGGCGAAGGCGGCCGCGTGTGGGTTCCGCGGAATCCTGCCGAAAAGCGCGGTCCTAAAGACATTCCTGAATCCGACCGATTCTACTTCTTGGAGGAGTGGTATCCGAAGTACGGCAACTTGGTGCCGCGTGATATCGCCACCCGCGCGATTCACCGCATCGTTTATCAAGAGAAACTGGGCCTCGACGGCCAGGCGGCGGTGTACCTGGACGTCTCGCACATCCCGCGCGAAACCCTGCACCGCAGACTCGAAGGCATCCTTGAAATCTACGAGAAATTCCTCGGTGTTGATCCGCGCGAAGAGCCGATGAAGGTTTTTCCGGGGATGCACTACACCATGGGCGGCATCTGGGTGAATGGCGAAGACCAGACCACCAATGTGCCCGGAATTTTTGCCGCCGGCGAATGCGAGTATCAATATCACGGTGCGAACCGTCTCGGTGCCAACTCGCTGGTCTCTTGCATTTTTGGCGGTGGCCTTGCCGGAGCTTCGGCCGTCAAGTACGTGAAGAATCTTGAAAAGGGCGCCGAGGCTACCGCGCAGGCGGTATACGAATCGGAACGCAAGCGTCAGGAAGAAAAGAATCAGAAGCTGATCAGCCAGGAGGGCTCCGAAAACCCTGTTACCATTTGGCGCGAACTGGGAGACTTGATGACCGAGCACGTCACCGTGACGCGCATCAACAAGAACTTGCAAGCCGCACATGCGAAGATTCAAACGCTTGAGGATCGCTACAAGAAAATCAACTTGAGCGACCGCACCAGGTGGTCCAACCAGACGCTGAACTTCGCGCGCGAGCTAGAAAACATGCTGGTGCTGTCCCGGGTGATCACCCTTGGGGCCTTGGCACGCAACGAATCGCGTGGCGCGCATTACAAGCCGGAGTTCCCCGACCGCGACGATGCCAATTGGCTCAAGACCACGCGCGCCAAATGGGTCAATTGCGACGTTCAGCTTGCGTACGAGCCGGTGGACATTTCTTTGATCAAACCGCGGGCGCGCAGATACGACGCGGCGAGATGACCGCCGATAAGGATGGTCATCTCGAGGTGCGTAGTGACGAGGAATGTCTCTGCGGTTGAAAAGGGCGGTTTGTAAAGGCGTATGGCCGAAACGAAAAAAGTCCTCATCAAGATAAAGCGGCAGGCGGGACCGCAGGAGCCGTCGCGCTGGGAGGAATTCTCCCTGAACTGGCGTCCTTCCATGAATGTCATCATTTGCCTGCGGGACATCGCGGAGAACCCCGTCACGAGCTCCGGCAAGAAAACCACGCCCATCACCTACGATTCGAACTGCTTGGAGGAAATTTGCGGCTCCTGCGCCATGCTTATCAACGACAAAGCGCGCATGGCCTGCTCCGCCCTTGTCGACCATCTCGATCAGCCCATTCGCATCGAACCGCTCACGAAATTTCCGCTGGTCCGCGATCTCTCCGTCGACCGCCAGTTCATGTTTGATAGCCTCAAACGCGTGAAAGCCTGGATTCCCATCGACGGAAGTTACGATCTCGGCGAAGGCCCGCGGGTTTCGCCTCAGGTTCAAGCGAAAGGCTACCCGCTTTCGAGCTGCATCACCTGCGGCAACTGCCTCGAAGTTTGCCCGCAAGTGAACGAGCACAACCAATTCGTCGGCGCGGCCATCATCAGCCAGGTGCGCCTCTTCAACATCCACCCCACCGGCGCAATGAACAAGCGCGAACGCCTGGAAGCGCTGATGGGTCCTGGCGGCGTGCAGGAATGCGCCAACGCGCAAAATTGCGTAAAGGCCTGCCCTAAAAACATTCCGCTCACCGAATCCATCGCCGAAGTGAATCGTGACGCATGGAAACAAGCCTTGCTTGGCTGGCTTTTGGGCTGAACACTTTTTGATGGGGTCCGTGCGCCTTCGAACGTTTTTAAGGTAAACTCTGTCCGCATTCTGAGGGATTCGATGCGCCGCATTCTGGTAACTCTCTGTGTCAGCGCCTGCCTAACCGCGGGATTTTTCTTGTCGCGCACCGTTTCTGCCGACGAGATCGCCGCGCGCGCCAAGAAGCTGCACTTTTCCTCGATCGTGCTCGATACGCACGACGACACCACGCAGCGCTTTTTCTCCAAGGACTTCGATCTCGGCAAGCGCAATCCCGACGGTCACGTGGATATTCCGCGCATGCGCGAAGGCGGCATGAATGCGATTTTCTTTTCCATCTGGATCGATGGCCGCATCATGGGTCCGCCCGCGGTCGAGAAAGCCCTCGACCAGATTGATGCCGTCCACCAGAACGTCCTCAAGTATTCAAAAGATTTGGTCTTCTGCCGCACCGCCGAAGCGGTGCGTCGCGCGCATGCCCAGGGAAAAATCGCCGCGCTCATCGGCGTCGAAGGCGGCCACATGATCGGTAACGACATCCGCATGCTACGCGTGTTCGGCGACCTGGGCGCGCGCTACATGACCCTCACGCATTTCTACAACGACGAGTGGGCCGACTCCTCCACCGACAAGCCCGCGCACAACGGCCTCACCGATTTCGGCAAGGACGTCGTTCGCGAAATGAACCGTCAGGGAATCATGGTGGACATTTCGCATGTCAGTGACAAAACATTCTTTGACGCCCTGGAAGTCAGCAAAGCTCCGCTGATTGCTTCTCACTCTTCCTGCCGCGCCCTCTGCAATCATCCGCGGGACATGTCCGACGACATGATCAAGGCGCTGGCTGCCAAAGGTGGCGTGATTCAGATCAACTACGAGCGCAGCTTTATCGACCAAGCCTACAAAGAGGCCTACGACAGAGTTGCCGGCGGCGTCGTGGCTGCCACGGAGAAGATTACCCAGGAATGCTCTGGGGATGAAGACTGCGTCAGCCGCAAATTGAAAGACCTCGAGACGCAGATGGACGCTTCCGGAGCTTTGCCGCGCGTGAGTTGGGAAACAATCATCGAGCACATCGACCATGTTGTGAAACTCGTCGGTCCGGACTACGTCGGTCTGGGCTCCGATTTCGACGGCGCAACGATGCCCGACGGAATGGAAGATTGTTCCAAGCTCCCAAAAATCACCGAGGCTCTGATGCGCAAAGGTTACAAGGACGAAGATATCCGCAAAATCCTCGGCGGAAATTTGCTGCGCGTCATGGAGCAAAACGAGAAAGTCAGCAGGGAACTACAGGCGCAGTAAACATCTGTTTTATGCATGATGGAGAAGCGTGACTTGAGATGTCGCGGATCTTACGCACAACCGCGCTGGGTGTTTCCGCTTGTTGTTTCCTGGCGGTGGCCGTGAAGCCCGACGCCATATCGGCACGCGCCAAGAAACTTCATTTCTCCTCGATTGTTGTCGACACGCACGACGACACGACACAGCGCTTCCTCGATGGAAAATTCGATCTGGGTGCGCGCCACACCGACGGCAGCATCGACATTCCCCGCATGCGCGAAGGGGGCCTGCACGCCATCTTTTTTTCGATTTGGATTCCCAGCAAAATCACCGGGCAAGAAGCGGTGAATCGCGCGCTCGCGCAGATTGCGGCCGTTCGCGAACAGGTACGCGCCCATCCCCAGGACCTGGTTCTGGCCACCACCGCCGCCGAGGTTCGCGCCGCGCACAAGCAAGGCAGGATTGCCGCATTGATGGGCGTCGAGGGCGGCCACATGATCAACTCCGACCTCGACGTGCTGCGCCATTTTGCGAGCCTCGGCGTTCGTTACATGACCCTAACGCACAGCGGCAACGACGAATGGGCGGATTCCTCGACCGACACTCCCGCGCACCATGGTCTCACCGATTTCGGCAAGCAAGTCGTCCGGGAAATGAACCGCCTCGGCATCATCGTGGACATTTCGCACGTCAGCGACAAGACCTTTAATGACGCCCTGGAAGTCAGCAACGCGCCGATGATGGCCTCACACTCTTCCTGCCGCGTTCTTTGTGATGCTCCTCGCAACCTGACCGATCAAATGATGAAGGACTTGGCCGCAAAGGGGGGCGTCATCCAGATCAACTACCACGTGGGGTTCCTCAGCCAGGAATTTCGCAACGCCGAGAAGGCCAATCCCGAAATCAACAAAGCCATTGGCCAAGAAGTGCAGAAGCGTTGCGGCGGCGATGAAGCCTGCCAGCTTCTCGAAGGCGACCGGCTCACCCGCGAATACGTCGAGCGCGGGGAACTCCCGCGCGTCGACTGGAAGAAAATCGTGGAGCATGTTGACCACGCTGTGAAAGTCGCTGGCATAAATCACGTGGGCCTGGGTTCCGACTTCGACGGCGCCAACATGCCCTACGGCATGGAGGACGCTTCGAAGCTTCCGAAAATCACCGACGCGCTCTTGACAAAGGGTTACTCCGAAGATGACGTGAAAAAGATTTTAGGCGAAAATACGCTGCGCGTTATGGCCGAGGTGGAGCGTGTCAGCAGGGAGCGGTCAAAGCAGCCTCAAAAATAGAGTTTTGCTTTTTGCAGGTTGATCTGGAGAGGAGAGAATGGCAATGAGAAAGTCGGTAACGGGAATTTCTATTGTGTTTTTCGCGGTCGCGATGCAGGCACAAGCGCAAACGCCGGCACAGGCTCCAGCGAAACCCCAGGCTGCGGCACCCGCCGCCAAAAAACCCGCGGCAGAGAGCTACGACCGGGCATTGCTGCATCCGGCACAGCTCAAGGAGAAAGCCCCGGAAACCTTCCAGGTCAAATTCGAGACCACGCGCGGCGATTTCACCATGAGTGTCACGCGCGCCTGGGCGCCCATCGGCGTGGATCGCTTCTACAATCTCATCAAGCACCATTTCTACGACAATATGGTGGTGTTTCGTGCCGTTTCCGGTTTCGTCGTGCAATTCGGCATCAGTTCCTACCCGGCGGTGTCCGCGGCCTGGAACGATGCCAACATCAAGGACGATCCGGTGACCCAGAGCAACCAACGCGGCCACGTCACTTACGCGAAAACCGGGCAGCCCAACTCGCGCTCCACGCAGATTTTCATCAGCTTTAAGGACAATTCATTCCTCGATTCGCAAGGATTTGCCCCTTTTGGCGTGGTCGATGCCGAGGGGATGAAAGTCGTCGAGATGCTCTACGACCAATACGCCGATCAGCCCACCGGCGAGCAGGACCAGATCACGAAACTCGGAAAAGCCTATCTCGACAAGAAGTATCCGAAGTTGGATGTCATCAAGCACGCCACCGTGGTTGGCGCCGCCGCGTCAGCCGCCCCAGCTAAGCCTGCGGCGAGCAAAGCGGGTGCTCCCGCTGCCAGCAAGCCCCAGTAATGCTCCGGGCCTGCTCGTGCGCTCGCAACCCGTTGTAGAGCAACGGTTTAGTGCGCTCGCTGGCATCAGAAACTACGGGGATCGGAACACGAAGGTCGTGGATTACTTTTTCAGATTCCATGCATCCAATTTTTGGCAGGGGGTTGCCTTTGACATTGGCGACCCCGGAAAGTATTCTGTCTATCGATGAGGAACTGCTGCCAGATGATGTGTTGTCGGTGCGCGTGTAGTGCTGCGTGTCAAAGCTCGAGCATCTCTGGCCAGAGGAGTTTCCGGACTTAGCCTAGCGCATCACAAGAGTTCCGAAGCCCACTTGCCAGAAAAGCTGGTGAGTGGGCTTTTTCATTTTCGGCGGGAGATTTCGTCAAGGATCAGATTTGGGAGCTATGCTTTATGACCGTCGCTACAACCACCGAAGTCGAGGAAAGGCACAGCCGCGAAGCGATTGAGGCGGAGATCGCACGGTTTGACGAGCGCGTTCACCAACTCCGCCGCGGCGAAATCACCGAGCAGCAATTCCGGCCGTTTCGCTTGAAGCACGGCACCTACGGCCAGCGGCAGCCCGGCTTCCAGATGTTGCGCGTAAAGGTTGCCGCCGGCGTGCTGAAGCCGTCGCAACTTCGCGTCCTGGCTCGGATTGCTGACGAGTATTCAACCGGCCGAGGTCATCTCACGACGCGCGAAAACGTCCAGTTCCATTTTGTCAAACTTGAAAATGTGCCTGTGGCCATGCGTTTGCTGGCCGATTGCGGGCTGACTACTCGCGAAGCTTGCGGCAACACGGTGCGCAACATCACAGCTTGCCCGGTCGCAGGCATCTGCCCGGGCGAAGCCTTTGACGTTACGCCCTATGCGCTCGGTGTCTCGCGCTACCTGTTGCGGCATCCTGATTTTCACGATTTGCCGCGCAAGTTCAAAATTGCTTTCTCCGGCTGCGCGGATGACGGTGGCTGCGCCGTTGCGGGCATTCATGACGTTGGGTTGATCGCGCAGGTGCGCGGGTCGAATGGCACCGCGCATCGCGGCTTCAAAGTTCTTGTCGGCGGGGGGTTGGGCAGCCTCCCAACCGAGTCCGCGGTCCTCGCGGATTTTCTGCCGGAAGAAGAGTTGCTGCCTACTATCGAAGCCGTTCTGCGAGTCTTCAGCGAAACCGGCAACCGCAAGAACAAACTCAAGGCGCGCTTGAAATTCGTGCTGCGCGAAAAGGGGATTGAAGAGCTTCGCCGCCTGATCTTTGAAAAGCGTAAAACTTCGCAGGCGCCCGCGGAAGTCTTCACCGTCGCTTCTCCGATCCTTCCGGTGCTCGTCAATATCTCTCCCGCGCCTCTGACGCTCAGTTTGGACGATGCCACAAGCGATTCTGAATACGATCGCTGGGCCCAGCACAATCTAATGGCGCAACGTCAGACCGGCTACGGAGCCATTTGGATCAAGCTTCCTGCGGGAACGTTGCACAGCCGGCAGATGCGTGGCCTCGCCGATCTTCTCGAAAAGCACGATCTCACCGGCGTGCGCATTGCCATCAATCAGGACCTGGTGGTTCCCTGGGTGCCTCTCGACCGCGCCCGCGCCACTTACAATGACCTCCGCGCGCTCGACCTGGCGATTCCGGGAGCGCTCACCATCTCTGACGTTACCGCCTGCCCTGGTGCCACGACTTGCAATCTCGGCATCACGCGTTCGCTGACGCTGGCCGACGAACTTTCGCGCGCTCTCGAGGGCTACGACGACCCCGAAATCAAGAAGCTTCGCATCAAAATCAGCGGCTGCCCGAATTCCTGCGGGCAGCACCACATCGCCGACATCGGCTTTTACGGGAACGTGCGAAAAATCGGAGACCAGCAAGCTCCTTACTATCAATTGCTGCTCGGCGGCAAAGTCAATGCCGGTGGCGTGCGCTTTGCGCGTCAAATCATGGCTGTCCCTGCCCGCCCGATCCCGGCAATCATCCGCGAACTCCTCACTTTTTATCGGCAGGATCGCCAGCCCGGCGAGTCCTTCTCCGATTGGGTTGGCCGCACTCCGGACAGTGCAGTTGTTGAACGGCTCCGTCCGCTCGCAACGGTCACAAACTCGACCGAGGATATTTTCCTAGATTGGGGCGATACGGAAACCTTCTCTCTCAAACTCGGCCGGGGCGAGTGCGCCGCCTAGAACCTAGAAGCTTGTCGGAGGATGTGCTTCGCCGTCGTCCCGGTCGAAGCGAACCGGTTCTGCAGGTGAGCCCACAAAGGTCTACTCGCCCTTCCGCTCCTGCACGCCCTTAACGGCGCCAAGAATGAGGTTGTACGCCGAATGCCGCGCAATGCCGGTTTTGTCGTGATCGTCATAAGGCATCGCCGCCACGCCAAACGCTCCAACCTTCTCGTACTTTAACATTTCCGTGAGAGCCGCCGCGAGCTCCGCGCTTGTCGGTCCGTTGGGAACGGGAAGCGCCACTCCCGGCACGTCGCGCGGATCGAGCCCGTCCATGTCCACGTGCACATAAATCACGTCGGTCAGTTCGGAGAGCCGCTTCATCTCCTTATGCAAGTTCGCCGAGCGCGTGCGCACGTCGTCCAGCGTGAGCTGCTGAATCTCCGAGCGGTCCAACAATTCCTGCTCGAGCGGGTCGGTATCCCGCACGCACACTTCGACAATATGCCGCGTGGGGATGGCCGGCTCCAGTCCCGCCTTCATGCGCATCCGCGTCAGGCACTGCCCGGCCGCGATCGCCACCGGCATGCCGCCAAGCATCCCGCTGAGCGTCGTCTCCGGTGTATTGAAATCGCCGTGCGCGTCAACGAACACCATGCCCACGCGCAGGGGTTTCGCAGACGGCCCGGAATGTTGCAGCCCGCTCAGCATTCCCAAAAGTCCGTTGCAATTCGCCAACAGCCCAATCGGAAGATTGCCTTTTCGCCGTTCTTCGGCAACCAGCTTTGTCATATCGCCGCTCGCTAGCGCCAAGTGGTTCCACGAACCGTAAGCCCTTTCTTCGTCCGCCGTCAGCGCCACCGTAACCGTTGGCTGCACTTGAACGCCTTGCTGTTCCAGCAGCTGTCGAATGCCGCCTTCTTCCAGATAGTCCGGCCCACGCGAAGTGTCCGGAACATTCCGCTCCCCCACGTAGGGCATCTTCACCAACGCTACGCGCACCGGCTTCGTCTCGCCCGCGCCACTGTTGGCCAACGTTATCGCTACCAACCCCAATAGCCCCGCAAAGAACAAGTCTTTCCAAGGTCTCATCGCTGTCCTCATCATTTTCACGGCTGCTGATTTTTCGCGGCCAGCAATTTTTCCAGCGCTCGAAGCCTTCGGCTGCAGAATCGCGATGGCAGCACAGGCAAGAAGTCCTGCGATCCCGCCCCGGAATCGAGGTTGCGATTCAGCACCGGCTGCACTTCACGGTCCGTCGCCTGCCCACCGAAGCAGGGAAAGAGCCAACAAATTATAATGAATCAGAAACTTTGCGGCCTTCACCTGGCTCTCCTCCGCGCGGCAGATCGGCGAAGATAAGCGACCACTTCACAGTCCCAAAACCGTAACGAGTTCTTTCACCGAATGAGCCGACTTTTGCAGCGTCGCGCTTTCCTCCGGCGTCAATTTAATCTGGACAATTTCTTCCACGCCCTTCGCGCCCAGCTTCACCGGCACGCCGACGAACAGGCCTTTGATTCCATACTCGCCCTCAAGGTACACGCAGCAGGGCAAAATCTTTTTCTTGTCCTTCAAGATGGCTTCCACCATTTCCACCGCTGCCGCCGACGGCGCGTAGTACGCCGAACCCGTCTTCAGCAGATTCACAATCTCCGCTCCGCCTTTGCGGGTACGCTCCACAATCGCATCAATGCGTTCTTTCGGCAGCAAGTCGGGGAGAGGAATTCCCGCCACTGTCGAATACCGCGGCAATGGCACCATGTCGTCACCATGCCCTCCCAGCACGAACGAATGCACGTTCTCCACGCTTACTTTGCATTCCATCGCGACAAAGGCGCTCATGCGCGCCGAATCCAGCACTCCCGCCATGCCCATCACGCGGCTTTTCGGAAACTTGCTGACCTTCAGCGCCGCCTGCGCCATGGCGTCCAGCGGATTCGTCACCATGAGGAGGATGCAGTTCGGGGAATGCTTGACGATCTGCTCGACCACGCCCTTCACAACGTCATAGTTCGCCTTCAGCAAATCGTCGCGGCTCATCCCTGGCTTGCGCGGAAATCCAGCGGTGATCACCACCACGTCGCTGTTCGCCGTCGCGGAATAATCTCCATTCGCCGTGCAGATTCCCAACGCGTGCGAATCGGTTCGCGTAATCGGCCCGGACTCCAGCATGTCCAGACCTTTGCCCGCCGGAGGCCCATCCAGAATATCCGTCAGCACCACGTCCGCCAGCTCCTTGTCGACAAGCCGCTGCGCCGTGGTCGATCCTACAAAACCGCCCCCCACCACCGTCACTTTTTTCCGACTCATCGCGTGTACTGGTCCTTTCGTAACCGAATCGTTTGGAACCGAATGAGGCAAAGGAAATTCAAAGAAGTAAACGATGAGGGGGAACGGGAATCCCCGTCTGCAAATTCCCGCGCCAGTGACTGGCAGCTTTTGATCTTTTCCCTCCTTTACTTCCTTGGCTTCCTCACCCTCCTTTTTATCGCCGCGCTGCCGCGGCTCCCTGCATGTTCTCAATAATGGCCGACGCAAACGCCGAAGTGCCCAGCTTGGTCGCGCCCGGCATCAACCGCTCGAGGTCGTACGTCACGCGCTTCTGCTGAATCGTGCGCGCAATGCCGTCCCCGATCAGCTTCGCAGCGTCTTTCCATCCTAAGAACTCGAACATCATCGCGCCCGAAAGCATCACCGAACCCGGATTGATGACGTCTTTGTCCGCGTACTTCGGCGCGGTCCCGTGCGTCGCCTCAAAAACGCCGTAGCCGTCGCCAATGTTCGACCCGGGAGCCATGCCCAACCCGCCTACCTGCGCGGCACATGCATCGGAAAGGTAATCGCCGTTCAAGTTGGAAGTCGCCAGCACGCTGTACTCGTCCGCACGCATCAGCACCTGCTGAAACACGGAATCCGCGATGCGGTCGTTAATCATCAGCTTCTGTTTCCACTGGCCTTGGCCATGCGTTGAGTAAATGGCATCGAGCGTCTTCTTTACCTCGTCATACACCGTTTTCTTGAACGCTTCCGTGGCTTGTTCGAGTCCCGGCTCGATCATCGCGGCGTTTTGCTCGACGGCCAGGCCCGGATCCTTGTCCTGATTGTCGAGAATCCAGCTCTCGCGCTCCGTCACCGTCTGCGCGCGGAACTCTTCGCGCGCCAGCTCGTAGCCCCAGTCCCGGAAAGCGCCTTCCGTGAATTTCTGGATGTTTCCTTTGTGCACCAGCGTGACGCTCTTCCGCCCATTCGCCAGCGCGTACCTGATGGCGCGCCGCACCAGGCGCTTGGTCCCCGTCGGCGAAATCGGCTTGATACCCACACCGGAATCCCAGCGGATCTGCTTCTTCCCATCTTTCAGCATTTCGTTGTTCAAAAATTCCAGCAGCTTCTTTACTTCCGGCGTCCCGGATTTCCACTCAATTCCGATGTACACGTCCTCCGTGTTTTCCCGGAAGATCATGACATCCATTTTCTCCGGCGCCCGCACAGGGGAGGGAACTCCCGGAAAATACTTGACTGGCCGTTCGCAGGAATAAAGCTCAAGCACCTGCCGCAGTGTCACGTTCAACGAACGAATCCCGCCTCCCACCGGAGTCGTCAGCGGTCCTTTAATCGCGACACGAAAGTCGCGGATGGCATCGACGGTGTCATTCGGCAGCCATTCCTTGAACGTGTTGAACGCTTTCTCTCCAGCGAAGACTTCAAACCACGCCACGCGCCGCTTCCCGCCATAAGCCTGTTCCACCGCCGCGTCAAACACGCGTCGTGACGCCTTCCAAATGTCGCGTCCGGTGCCGTCGCCTTCGATGAACGGAATGATCGGCGCGTCCGGCACTTGCAATTCGCCCCCGCTGTAGCCAATGGCTTTTCCGTCGCCTGGTATGGGTTTGCCGTTGTACGAACTTTTCATGGAAACCGCTCCTTATCCCTAGGTCGACTTCTTACGAGCATGAAAGGAAAGGGCTAGGCCGCTACTGCAACTAACCCTGATCTCAGGCTGGCCAGGGCGAACTCGAGAAGATATCACATTCGCGCGCCCACCGAGTATAATGCCATCCCATTATACGGTCCGGTATCTGCGGGCTGTTCTCTGGAATCGAAATGGAAATTATTTTAGGGGCGCTTCAGTGCGCTGCCAGTAAACGAAAAACTGTCTCAGCGGATGGAGATCCCCCCTACAGGAGAAAACCCATGGTCATGGATTGGAATCACTACCACAAGGAAATCGGCGCCCGTGTCGGCGATCTCGCGAAGCTGTCGCCCGACACGGTCAAGGGGTATCAGACTCTCAGCGCTGCCAACTCGAAAACCAGCAAGCTCGGCGAAAAGACGCGCCAGCTTATCTCGCTGGCCGTCGCGGTCACCACGCGCTGCGATGGCTGCATCGTGTTTCACACGGAGGCCGCCCTCCAGGCGGGCGCGACTCGGGAAGAAATCGCCGAAGCGCTCGGCGTGGCCGTCAGCATGAACGCCGGTGCCGCGCTCATTTATTCCGCCCGTGTCCTCGACGCCGTCGAAGCCAAATCCGCCGCCCACGCTTAGCGGCAAAGACTTACGCTGGGTGTCATTTCCGGGCCGGAGTTTGCCCCAGGAACCTGGGTTGACTTCGGGTTTGCCGCATCCGATGAAAGGAAGGACGGTCTCGCGAGGCCCACGTTGCCGTCTTGTCGGCTCCTGATGCAGCCACGATTCCTCGTCGCTTGGGTTGCTCGGAATGACACAAGGAAAGCCTGAAGACTTTCCCCGCTGACGACCGGCAACTGCCCTCAGTCGTAATACTCCTGCCCCAAGTGCGTAATCAAATCCTCGCCGATCATCCACCGCAACGTGTTCTTCAATTTCATCGATTGGATGAACAAATCATGCTCCGGATAAAGCCCCGGTGCCGTCATCGGCGATTTGAAATAGAAACTCAGCCATTCCTGGATCCCGCGCATCCCCGCGCGCTGCGCCAGGTCCAGAAACAAAACCAGGTCGAGCACAATGGGCGCGGCAAGAATCGAGTCGCGGCACAGAAAGTCCACCTTGATCTGCATCGGGTAGCCAAGCCAGCCAAAAATATCAATGTTGTCCCATCCTTCTTTGTTGTCGCCGCGCGGCGGATAGTAATTGATGCGCACCTTGTGATGAATCTTCCCGTACAGCGTTGGATAAAGCTGCGGCTGCAAAATGTACTCGAGCGCGCCCAGCTTCGATTCTTCCTTGGTTTTGAACGAGCCCGGATCATCCAGCACTTCGCCGTCGCGGTTTCCCAGAATGTTCGTCGAATACCAACCCTGTAGGCCCAGCATCCGCGCCTTGAATCCTGGCGCAAGAATCGTCTTCATCAACGTCTGCCCGGTCTTGAAATCCTTTCCGCAAATCGCCACGTTGTTTTCATGAGCCAGTTGTTGAATCGCCGGGATGTCCACGGTCAGGTTGGGCGCGCCGTTGGCAAAGGGAACTCCGCTGGTCACCGAAGCCCACGCATACAGCATCGACGGCGGAATCGCCGAGTGATTGTTCTTCATCGCTTCGACAAATTTTTCCGGTGTCGCGTGTATCTCTTCCGGCTTGATGAACACTTCCGTGGACCCGCACCAGCAGGTCACCAGCCGCGACAATCGGTGCGTTTTCTTGAAGTTGGCGATGTCTTCCGTGATTTGCAGCGCCAGCTCATATTTGTTTTTTGCTTTTTTGACATACGACCCGTCCAACCTTTTCACGTACTCACGGTCGAATGCAGCTTTCATTGGCCGAATGCCGGAGAGAAACGTCTTGACCTTCGCGAGATGCTCGGAACTGAGCACGCCCGCTTTCGCCGCCGCCTGGTAGGCGTTGTCCTTGAAAATGTCCCATCCGCCAAAAACAAGATCTTTCGGGTCCGCCAACGGAACGAATTTCTTGATCAGTGGCGAACGCCCTTCGGTGCGTTTGCCCAGGCGGATCGTGCCCATCTGCGTCAGCGACCCTATCGGGCACGCTTTGTTTCTGCGGATCAGTTCGACACCCGCCATGAAGGTGGTGCTGACAGCGCCCATTCCGGGTAGCAAGATGCCCAGCTTTCCCTTTGCGGGCGCGATCTTAGCTGGCTTTTCCATGCCGCTCCTTTAGTAGGCTGCCGGGAGTTCTGGTCGTCATCCCGAACGTGGCGAGGGATCTGCTTTTCCCCGGGCGAAGGAAAAACAGATTCCTAAGACGCAAACCGCCCTCCGATGACAAGCCTAGCTCTTTTCCGCAACCCGTTCCTGCACGGTCAAAATTCCCAAAATTCGATCCGATAAAAATTGTAATTTGAAGACAATTCAAAGATTGCCGCACCAGAAGCGCGTTGCGGCTCGAAACAAACCATTAATAATGAGGGGACCGCGCGGGATTTGCAAATGCATCGCCTGCTTCCGGAGCTGGGCTAATCTTCGCGGCGGTTATGAATGAGAAGCAGGAACGGATTCTCCCCCGTACTCGACCAATCACGTTTGCAATGCCGGACAACGGCTATGTCTGCCTTGCAGGCACGCGGCCTTCGCTCGAGGGTATGGACGATTAGGACAATCGCCTTTTCTTTTCTCGTTATGCCTTCGCCCGTTCTAGCTTACATTGAAGGAAATGAGGCGGAGCTCGTCCGCCACGGAGGAGTCTCGAATGAAGTTATCCACTCGCTATGCAATTTTTGTCTTTGCGGCGACTTGCGTCGCCGCAGCGGTTACCTTCTCGAGCGCCCCAACGAGCGCCCAGGACGACGGCTGGCAGATCGTTCGCGCCGAGTACGGCACCCGGACCCAGCACAACGACGTCACCGATATCGTTAGGGACCTGGTTGGCCGCGGAGGCGTGAACGGCCGCGTGGCCGTCAACAATCAAACCATGGGCGGCGATCCCGCCGTCGGCGCGGAGAAACACCTGCGCATCCGGGCCAGAAACCGCAAGTACGGGGAGCGTGAATTTGACTACCGGGAAGGTGGGTTTGTCGAGGTAGCCACCTTTGCGGTGCGCCGCGATCGCGGCGATTGGAATGACCGCCCAGACAATTATGGCGACCGGGACCGCGATGGCGAGCAGGATCTCCGCATTGTCCGGGCTTATTACGGCTGGCAGGGAAGCACCGTTAACGTGACCGAACTGCTGCGCGGAAGAATGCGCGACGGCCAGATCAGTTTTGTGGTGAGGAATAGCGCCATGGGCGGTGACCCGGCCGTCGGCGCGGATAAAGTCCTCGTGGTCATCTACAGCTACCAAGGGACGGAAAAAGCCGCAATCGTACGGGAAGGCTATACTCTCACGCTGCCGTAAGCTTTCTTTTCGAAGGACGCAGCATGCTGCGCCCTATCGATCACGACATTTTCGTTCCCGCAGGAGACTGCGCTTCTCAACCTGGGGCGGCGGAGACCCTTCGCCGCCTCTTTCTCTCCCAGTGTTCTTCACGGACACCAACGGCGGCAACGATACATCGGCAGCCAATCCGCTCCGGGTGCAATACGCCCCCTTGCAGCAGCTCCCGACGGATCTGGCAAACGGCACCGTGGCGGTCTGCCGACGCAGAGATCGGCCGTCTCTGCACCGCAATCATTCTTGATCGCGCTCCAATGTTGCTTGGGAAGCCGCCGCAGCTCGACAATCAAATACGCGACGACCGCAAGATTGACGACCAGCGCGAGGCCTCGCCCGATGCTCGCGCGCTTCAACAGTTCATAGATTTCAATCGGCAACAACGAAGAGGTCGTGAAAATCGTGAAGTATTCCGCCCAGCGCTTTTGCAGCGCAAGTCCCACACCTTCCAGAAGAAAAATTCCCGCATAGATAAACGTGCCGACGCTCAATGCCTTTAGTCGGCGGTCGTCGAAATTCGAGAGCTTTGTGAGCAAAAGATTGATGAAATGGTTCCGCGGATCCACCTGGAACATGTTGATCCAGTGTTCCACCACTGCTGCCACATCCCGATGAAGCAGTTTGAGTGCGCCGACCCCCAGCGCGATCAACGAGCACGCCTTCAGCAGTTTGAACGCGGCGATGATCCGCAGCCCCTGGCCATGTAGTTTTCCTTCAGGCATGCGATGTGCTAACCCTCCGCCGCGAGGGAATTGTACGTACTAGGTTCGCGATTCGCCGCGAACGATTTCATCGAACTCCTGCTTCGGCTAGAAACGCCGCAGCCGGTTTTGTGCCCCGCGCGCTTCGCCGGGGCGGAGGAATTCTTCAACCTTGTGATTTTGCGTTGACTCGCCCGGCCGACGTTCAGCGGCGTTTCCCGTTCGTGAAATCAATCGCGCTGACGGCAGTAATACCCACAAGCATCAGAATGGCGACAAGCAAGACGAAGACGATCAAGGGAGCTCTCCTGGTCTTGCTCAAAGAAGGGCAAGTCCGTTGCCACACCGTAACAGGTCGAGTTTTCAGTGGATTGCGATTTGGCCGCCTCGTTCGAGTGTGACCGCAGCAGCACACAAGCTGACACAAATTTCCTGCACCTTTTGTACTGGTACTGGGCAGATGGTCCCGTCGCACGCTCAACTTGGCTTGCGGCTAGCTCTTGCTGAGCCGGATGGAGCCGTCCCCGGTGTGGATGGTCAGCGTCTGGCCTCCGCCGTTCATCTTGCCGTGCACCGCGGATCTGCTAAATGTCCCTTCTACAGTCATGGGAATCCCGCCCATGCTGATGTGTCCGTCCCCGGTCGTGGCGTCGATGTTGGCCTGGAAGTCCGCGGGCAGCGAAATATCCACGCTCCCGTCGCCGGTGCGCAAGGTCCAGTCAGCCGCCATCTTGGAGCCGGAGAGCACTTTTGTATCGACGCTGCCATCGCCGGTCTTCACGTTGAGTGCCGCAAACCGTCCCGTCAGCCGCACATGCCCGTCCCCGGAGTCTGCTTCCACCTTGCCATCCAAATCGCGGCCTTCGATCGAGCCGTCGCCCGTGCGCAGCCGGATATCGCCTTTCAGCGTGTCGACGGTGATGCCTCCGTCGTTAGTGTGCAGATCAATGGTGCCTTCGAGCGAATTAGCCTTCACCGCCCCGTCGCCCGTATGCACGTTCAGCGTCCCGCTGAGTCCGCTGGTTTCGACCGAGCCATCGCCCGTTTCCACCTGCAAATCGCCCTGTTGTGGCATGCGCACTTCGATGTGCAGCCGCCGATTGTGGCCCCAGCCAAAATTCATGCCCCAGTGCCCCGTCGCGCGCGCGATAAGTTCAACCTTGTTGCCATCTTGCCGCGCGTCCACGCGCAAGTTCTTAGCCAATTCATAGCCCTGATACTCGACGCGAAACTCAACCTGCTTCGCATCTCCGGACGTCACGCGCACGCTGCCGTCATTGGTTTCCACGCGCACGTTCGGCCGTCCCGTCACGCCAAAAGACTTGGTCACTTCCTCGCCCCGCACAACTTGGGGCGCGCAAAGGGAAACAGCCAGAACGGCCCCGCAGGCCCATCCCAAGCGATAGCCGCTCGGCGGGCGTAGGAGAGATTTCATTTGTCCTATCCTCCGCGACTCATAGTCTGGCGTTCTGCCAGAAGATACGTCTGATCCGCCGGAAATGTTCCCCTGTGCAAACGCCTTGTTACCGGGAGAACTCAGGTTGCCTAAGTCGCTTGTGCAGCCTATCATACCGGCAAAATCCGGGGCCCCCGGGATCCAAAATGAATCTCTCAAAAAGGGAGGCGACCATGAGAAAGCTTTGGGCTTTGTCGCTTTTGACGGGCACCGCCATTATTTTCCTAGTCATCGAATCCCACGCGCAGCAAAGCGAGCAGGCACTGCGTGCGCTCGTTCCCAGGATCGTGGCTTCATGGGAGACTTTTGATCTTTCGAAGATTGAGCCTTACTACGCTGCAGACCCGGACCTGACCTACTTCGATCTTGCGCCCCTGAAATACAACAATTGGGCCGAGTATCGCGCCACCGTGCGCAAAGTTCTGTTCGAGCCCAACAGCAGCCTCAAGCTCAAGATGAACGACGACCTGCGCGTGCATTCGCGCGGCTCGCCGGCATGGGCCACGTTCACCTTCGGTGCCGACATCACCAACAAGCAAGGCGCGACTTCGCATCTCGACGGGCGCTGGACCATGATCCTCGAAAAGCGCGCCGGGGGCTGGATTGTCGTCCACGAGCACGTCTCTGCTCCGCTTGGTGCCTCTTAGTCTTATCGGGCACCGAAGAGGAGAATGTGCCGGGGCGTTAGGCTCAAGATTCGAACCTCTCTGGAGACTGCTCGCAGACTCCTCCGCGGCATCGCCCCAAAACCCTGGTCTCGATGTCGGCCATTGCCGCTATCGTCGGGGGGATAGTTGCGTTCTACCTGGTCCAAGGGGGCACGAAACGCGCTATCGGTTCGCTCTCGCGGAATGCTTTTTGCTGGCCGCGCCGGGCTTGGGCCGCAGGGCGGCCAGTAATTCGTCGGCGGGGAGGGTATTAATGACGTTCTTCTTTTCCAGCCAACCCCGCCGCGCCATAGTCACGCCGTAGCGGACAAACGATAGATTTGTAGTTGTGTGAGCGTCGGTCGAGATGACCACTTTCACCCCGCGCTCCTTGCACATCCGCAAGTACACATCCTTCAAGTCCAGCCGGTCGGGATACGAGTTGCATTCCATGGCCACGCCGTGTTTCGCGCAGGCGTCCAGCACTTTCTCCATGTCATAGTCGAAAGGATCGCGGCGCAGCAGCAGCCGTCCGGTGGGATGCGCGATAATTTGCGTATAGGGGTTTTCGATGGCCGCGAGCAAGCGGTCGGTCATGGCCGCACGGTCCAGATTCATGTACGAATGAACCGAGCAGACAATAACGTCAAGCTGCGCGAGAGTTTCGTCGGAGTAATCCAGCTCCCCGTCTTTGAGGATGTCCACCTCCGCGCCCGCAAGCACGCGAATCCCCAGCTCTTTCTCGCTCAGCGAGTGAATCTTTTTGATGTGCGCCGCCGCCCGTTTCTCGTCCAATCCGTTCGCCACCGTCACGGCCTTCGAATGATCCGTAATCGCGATGTATTCGTGTCCCAGCTTGCGCGCCGCTTCGGCCATTTCTTCAATCGAATTTTTTCCGTCGCTTGCCGTCGAGTGCATCTGCAAATCGCCCTTGATATCTTTCAGCGTCACGAGGTGTGGCAATTTGTGCTGTTCCGCCGCCGCGATTTCGCCCGTATTTTCACGCAGTTCCGGTGGGATGTAATCCAGCTTGAGCTTTGCGTAAATCTCTTCTTCCGTCCGCCCGGCAACGGGCTTTTCGCCCTTCAGCGTCGCCAGCGCATACTCATTGAGCGTCAATCCCATGTCGTTCGCGCGGCCGCGCAGCGCTACGTTGTGCTCTTTCGAGCCCGTGAAATACATCAGCGCCGCGCCGAAGTTTTCTTTTTCAAGCAAGCGCACGTCTACCTGCAATCCATTTGTGAGTGTGAAGCTGACTTTGTTCTCGCCATGCGCCAGCTTCTGATCGATGTCCGGAAATTTCAGGATGTGTTCGGCAAGCGCATCAACATGTTTCTGCGACGTAGATTCGTCCGCCAGCGTGACCAGCAGGTCCAAATCGCCTACCGTTTCTTTCCCTCTCCGCAGCGAGCCGGCGGGCGTCACCGAATCCACTGCCTTTCCCGCTCTCTTAATATGCTCCGCAAGCTCCAGCGCCGCGGCTTCCGCCGTGTGAATCAGAAAACGGCCCGTGGACTTCTTGAAAACCTCCACCGCCTTCAAAATATTTTGTTCACTTTTTTCGCCAAAGCCCGGCAGGTCGCGCAGTTTTTGCTCTCTGGCAAGCCTCTCGACGTCCGCCACGGTAGCTGCTTTAAAGTTCGACCACAGGAACGCCACTTTCTTCGGACCCAGCGACTGCAGTTGCAGCACGTCCAGAATCGTCACCGGGTATTTTTTCAGCAGCTTCTTCCGCAGCGAATAGTCTCCGGTCTTCACGATCTCCTGCAGATGCTCGACCATCCGTTCGCCGATTCCCGGTAGTTCCTCGAGCTTTTCCGGTTCTTTGACCAGTTGCTCGACCGATTCCGGCAAGCTATCGATCAGTTCGGCGGCCTTTTCGTAGCTCCGATAGCGCCCAATAATCGCGCCATCAATTTCCAGAAGCCGCGCTGTGTCCCGCAGAATCCGTGCGATTTGCTTGTTGTCCATAGCGCCCAATTATAAACCTGGAAGGAGCAGCCGGTCTCGCGACCGATGGTTTTTTACTGTTAAGGGCGGGACGCTTCGGTCCGGCAGCGCGAACGTCTTTATCTCAACCACTCGGTCGAAATTACTAATGATCGCAAATGTGCGCACGGGTATCCTCGAAACTCCACGTCAGCTTCGAGACTCTTCTCTCGCCGCCCTCGCGCTGCTGCTTGCTTCGATTGGCCTTTATGGGCCGATGTCCTACGGCGTCACCCGCCGCACGCGCGGAATCGGTGTTCGCGTCGCGCTCGGGGCGCAGCAGCGCAGCGTTCGTTGGCTGATTTTGCGCGAGACGCTGGCCCTGACACTGTTCGGGATCGCGATTGGCATTCCTTCGAGCCTGGCGGCGAGCCGGGTCATCGCCAGCATGCTCTTCGGCCTCTCCCCGAGCGATTTGTCCATCATCATGACGGCATGCCTTCTTCTTCTTGCCGTAGCCTTCTTCGCGGGTTATCTGCCCGCGCGCATAGCCTCTTCTATCGACCCCATTCGCCCTCCGCACGGAATAAAGACGCGCGTGGCATCTTGCCCTGTTCCTTATCCTTTCTCCTCTCATTGAACTCTGGCCTTGTGCTCGCCGTATTGCCGCTTTCATTTTGCTTTTTTCTCCCGCCACTCGGGATTTCCTCCAACTGCCAACTGTCGATCGAAAATTCCGATCCCCAAGATGGCTGCCGGCTGCTGCGCGGGTTGCAATCGCCATAGCATGGGTATATTTTCGGGCGTTCACGGTAGATCGTGACCTGAGGAGGGCTCCATGCCATTATCCATCCCGTTCAAAGCTTTCTTGTTTGCCCTCGTCGCGCTCGCCGCAACGTGCATGGTTCGTTCGCTGGGCCCGGCTCACAAGCCATCCAATCCCGCTACAGAAGCCAAGAGCCAAGCGTGCCCGAACGATGGCAGCGGACTGACTCTGCCCGCCGGTTTTTGTGCAACGGTGTTTGCGGACGGTATTGGTCACGCCCGCCACATGGTTGTTTCGCCAAGCGGAGCTCTTTACGTCAACACCTGGTCGGGCAGGTACTACGGGAACGACACGCCGCATCCTGGCGGTTTCCTCGTAGCCCTGCAAGACAAGAGCGGCTCAGGCAAAGCCGACATGACGGAGCGCTTTGGCGAAACGGTCCAAAGTGGCGGCAAAGGCGGCACGGGCATCGGCATGTATAAAGGATCGATCTTCGCCGAGATCAATGATCGCATCGTACGCTATCGACTGCCTGCAGGCGCCATCGTGCCGAGTGGCCCTGCCGACACCATCGTTTCCGGCTTACCGCTGGGCGGCGACCATCCGATGCATCCATTCGCCATCAACGCTGAAGGGGCGATGTATGTCGATGTCGCCAGCGCAACCAATTCCTGCCAACTGAAAAATCGCACGCTCAAGTCGCCCGGGCTGAACCCCTGCACGGAACTTGAGACCCGTGGGGGCGTCTGGTTGTTTGACGCGAATAAGACAAACCAAAGCTTTTCACCGGCGGAGCGCTTTGCCACGGGAATCCGCAACGCCGAAGGTTTTGCCATCGACGCAAGCGGGCGCGTGTTCGTGACCCAGCACGGACGGGACCAACTGCACACGAATTGGCCCGAGGTGTACAAACCGGACCAGGAAGCGACGCTTCCGGCAGAAGTGTTGTTGCTCTTGCAGCACAACGGAGACTATGGCTGGCCCGAGTGCTACTACGACGCATTCGTGCAAAAGCTGGTTCTGGCTCCGGAATATGGCGGCGACGGCGGCAAAACGACCGGCGTATGCGCAAACAAAATCGGCCCGGTTGCGGTTTTTCCCGCGCATTGGGCGCCGAATGCCATGGTGCTGTACGACAAGACACAATTTCCGGAGCGCTACCGAGGCGGCGTCTTCATCGGCTTCCACGGCTCATGGAATCGTGCGCCCTATGCGCAAGGTGGTTACAACGTGGTTTTTCAGCCGCTCGATGGCGATCACGCATCTGGCCAGTGCGAGATCTTTGCCGATGGCTTCGCGGGAGCAGTGAAGTCGCCGGCCAAAGCCGTGCATCGTCCCTCCGGCCTGGCGGTGGGAGCGGATGGATCGCTCTATGTCTCTGACGACATACGCGGGCGCATCTACCGGATTGTCTATCGTGGGAGCCCCGACGCCGGTACCCCGAGTGTCACTGCTTGTCCCAGTGCGGCGGCACTTGCCGGGGATATTGTCGAGCAGCCCGCCCAACCCCCGGAGGGCACGCATCCGGACGCCGGTAAGGTCGCAACCGGCGCTCTTCCCGTTCCGCAAGGCGCGACGCGTGAAATGGTGGAGCTTGGTGAACGCATTTATCGTGGTCAAGTCGGCGGCGCGGCGTGCACAGGGTGTCATGGCGACAGCGGTCAGGCCACGCCCTTGGGCCCCGCCCTAACCGGAAAGAACTGGCTGTGGAGCGATGGCAGCTATGCCGGAATCAAGAAAACCATAATTGAGGGTGTGTCGCAGCCAAAGCAATATCGCAGCCCAATGCCGGCGATGGGCGGCGCGCAACTTACACCCGACCAAGCATCTGCGGTCGCAGCATACGTGTGGAGCCTCAGCCATCGCGGGTCATCCGATCGGAATGAATCGCAAAAGAGGCGCTAACCAAACAAGCAAGGCTTGACGCCGCCTGGGCGCGTGACGCGCTGCTTGGAAAACGAGCAATTTCCGGATATTTGGCTTTCTTCGCCTTCCAGAATAAAGATGGCCGGCAGAGGGCACAAACTGCCGGCCACTTTCATAATTCTGTGGAGATCCTCAACCCCCGTTTTTCGCTACGTTAGCCGCCTGGGGACCCTTGGGGCCTTGAACGATCTCAAAATCGACTGCATCTCCCTCCTGCAAGGTTCGGTACCCATCGCCCACAATCGCCGAATAGTGCACAAACACATCCGGGCCGTCGTCGCGACCGATGAATCCATAGCCCTTGGAGTTATTGAACCACTTTACGTTTCCTTTCACTTATCTTAGCCTCCTAACTATACTTTGGGCTAGTCCCCATCCGCCGGGCGCCGGAGATGCTACGCTCGAGCGCCGCCAAACCACATTTTGGCCGGAGTCTAACCACGAGAGCATGCGGAGTCAATAGAACGGTCGCCCGCTGGCCCCGAAAAACACGCACACTTTCGCACCGCAAAACCGTTTCCATTCGACTAGAGGCTTTCTTACCAATGGCTTAGGCCTCCTTCTAAGCGGTGGCCTCTTCAAAAGCGGTCCTGTCCTTTCGTATATCACCTGATATAACAGTAACTTGCAACCCGTACTCTGCCAGTTAACGGGCAAGAAACCGCAGATAGTAGAGGACTCCCGCGATGGTTTTCGCGTCCTGCAACTTCCCCTTTCGAATCATCTGCTCCACTTGTTTACGCGTGTAGGGCCGCGCGATGATTTTTTCGTCGTCCTCGGGCTCCGCTTTGCCCGGTGTCAAGCCTTCGGCGAGCAGCAGGTACATCTTCTCTTCGAGGAAGCCCGGCGTGGGGAAAAACTCCATAAAGATCTTGAGTCGCTTCGCCCGGTAACCCGTTTCTTCCCGCAATTCGCGCTTCGCCGCCTCGCGTGGTGTTTCTCCTTTATCGATCCGCCCGGCCACCAACTCCCACAGGTATTGCCGCGCGGCGTGGCGATACTGTCGGATCAGCAGAATCCGCCTGTCCGGCAGCACCGGAAGCACCACCGTCGAACCCGGATGTGTAATCATTTCCCGCGTCGTTCGAACGCCGCTCGGCTCGATCACTTCGTCCCGCCGAATCCCGAACACTTTTCCGGCGTACACGGTCTGGCTGCTCAGCACCTGGGGCTTCTTATTCAAAGCGCTTGGGTAGGAGCGAGCGTTAGCGCGTGTCCCCGGGTTTTCCCTCCGGGAAGGCGCCGCTGAAGAGTTCTTCATTTTTCCTCGCGCGAGCCTCCGCCGAACATCATACCGTGAAATCTTCGATTCTTCTGTGTGGTCGACGCCCCATACCGCGGTCTTCCCGGGCGTGCTCGCCACTCGTTTTTCCCGAGCGTCTTTTGCGAACGACCTCTCGTCTCCGCCGGGCAGATGCGAGGGGCCATTCACCGCCATCACTCGTCATCCTTTCTTCTTTATCTGCTAACATCTTGCCCATGCAAATCAACACCATTATCGTCGACGACGAAAAGCCCGCCCGCGAAGAACTGGCCTACCTGCTCAAGGGTTTTCCCGAAATCAACGTCATCGGCCAAGGCCGCAACGGGGTCGACGCCGTCAATCTCATCAAGGAGCATTCCCCCGACCTCGTATTCCTCGACGTCCAGATGCCCGGTCTGGACGGCTTTGGTGTCTTGAAGAAACTCGTCGAACGCAAAATGAAGGTTCCGCATGTCGTGTTTGCGACGGCATTCGATCACTACGCCGTCCAGGCTTTTGACGTGAATGCCGTCGATTATGTTCTGAAGCCTTTCGATAAGGCGCGCATTTCGAAAGCCATCCAGCGCGCCCGCAAGGAAATCGAGGCGCAAACCAGTCCCACCGAGCGGCTCGAGCAGCTCGTCAGCCAGTTGGGCAATTCGAAACAAAGCTCTGCCCATCCGGTGCGATTGCTCGTGAAATCGCAGCAGCGCCTTCTGCTCGTGGACGCCGAAGACTTGATTTGGGCTTCCATCCAGGACGGCGACATCACCGTCATGGCCAAGGACGTGGAAGGCACTTCGAACTACCGCACGCTCGAAGAATTAAGCGCCGCGCTCGATTCCGATTCCTTCTGGCGTCCGCATCGCTCGTTCCTGGTGAACATTCACCACATCAAGGAAGTCGTGCCCTGGTTCAAGTCCAGCTACATGCTCAAAATGAGCGACAAAAAGCAAACCGAAATTCCCGTCAGCCGCGCGCAAATCAAACGCATGCGGGAACTGTTTAAGCTATAAGGCGCGCGACTCGGCGGTTTGTGACCGGTGGAAGAGAGTGGCGAAGGCGAGAGTGGCATTTGGTTGAAGTGCGGTATGCGGCGGGTCTATGGAAACCTTTCGAATTTCGCTGGAGGGATATGCCGGCGGAGCTCGCCCTGGAGTTCCTTTGTCGTTTAGTTTTTGGCCGGAGGTCCCCATGACTCGAGAGCGGGCGTTGAAGGTTGTTCTGGTGCTGGTGGGGTTGCTTTTTTCTGCTGCGGCTTACCCGCTGCTCGCCATGCATCTGCAAGAGGCCTTGCGGATGATGCTCAGCGTGTACGCCACGCTGGGGATTTTCCTGCTGCTTGCATCTCGCGACCCCTCCGCAAATCGCAGCCTGATCGCTTTCACGGCGTGGTCGAGTTTTGCTCACGCTGCCGTTATGGCCGTACAGCTATTCTATAACCTGATCCCCCGCAGTGAGGCGGTCGGCGTCCTACTGCTTGCTATCACCGGCGTAACCCTGCTCGTCCTCGCCCCAGGAAAGCCGTCAGCCGAACTCGCGTCGGCAACGACGGCTGCTCGGGTGTGATCTCTCCTGCTGATTCTTTTGCGTTTTTTTTTTACCGTCGATGGCTAACCTTCTGCTCCTTCATCTGCCTGTGTTAGCATCGTGCGTACCGCGCGTTACAATGAACTAATGGACTTCTCGCTGAACGACCACCAAAGACTGATCCGCGACACCGTCCGCCAATTCATGGAGACGGAGGTGCGCCCGTTCGTCAAGGACTGGGAAAAGCAGGAGAAATTTCCCGCCGAAGCGATCCAGAAACTCGGCGAGATGGGCTGCTGCGGCATGCTGACCCCGGAAGAGTGGGGCGGGCCGGGGCTGGACACGGTCTCTTACGTGCTGATGCTGGAAGAGGTGGCGCGCGTGCATACGGCAATGTCCACGGCGATTGGCGTGACGAATTCGGCGGTGCAAGCGCCGCTCGTGATGTTCGGCAACGAGGCGCAGAAAAGAAAATATCTGCGCCGCATGGCCACGGGCGAAACGCTCGGCGCCTTTTGCCTGACGGAGCCGGCGGCGGGCTCCGACGCGGCGGGCATTCAAGCGCGTGCGGTGCGCGACGGAAATGTTTACAAGCTCAACGGAACAAAAACCTGGGTCACGAATGGCAACGTTGCGGGAGTTTACGTGGTCTTCGCGAAGACCGATCCCGCGGCGGGCGGGAAAGGCGTCAGCGCATTTTTGGTCGAGCCAGATCTTCCCGGGTTTCGCCGGGGGCGCCACGAAGAAAAGATGGGGCAGCATTCCTCCCCGTCGGTTGAAATTTTGCTGAATGATTGCCTGGTGCCGGTGGAGAACCGGCTGGGCGAAGAAGGGCAGGGGCTGCGCATTGCGCTCGGTGCGTTGGACGGAGGACGCATTGGCATTGCCGCGCAAGGCGTGGGGCTGGCGCAGGGCGCGCTCGAACAGACCCTTAAATACGCGAAACAGCGCAGGGCGTTTGGGAAAAACCTCGCGGAATTCCAGGCGATTCAGTGGATGATCGCGGACATGCAGACGGAAATTGCAGCGGCGCGCGGGCTCACACATTATGCGGCATGGGTGAAAGACACGCACCCAACGAAGCTGGGCGCGAGCGCTTCGAAAGCCAAACTGTATTCGAGCGAGATGGTGAACCGCGTGGTGTACAAGGCGGTGCAGGTGCACGGCAGCGTTGGATATTCGCGTGAGACGGAGGTCGAGCGCATGTATCGCGACGCGCGCGTGCTGACCATCTACGAAGGGACCAGCGAGGTGCAGCGCATGATCATCGCGCGCGAACTGCTCGGCGCGCCGGAGAGGCAAGAGGTCGCCGCGAACTAGTTTGCAGGCAGTGTAGCGGCAGGTTTACCCCGCCGCGTGCAGTCTCGTTTCGCTCATCCCGAGCCGAGCGAGGGATCGGGCTTTTTGGCTTGGGTATCGGAAAAACCGGGTGTTGGGAGCATAGAGTGCAACAGGAGACGGAAGGGACGAGAGATGGCGGCGTCAAGCTGCAAAAGGCGCGCGTCTTGAGCGGCATGCGGCCGACCGGAAGGATGCACATCGGCAATTACTTTGGCGCGCTGGCGAACTGGGTGCGGTTGCAAAATGAGCGGATGCCGGGCGCCGGCCAAGAACCCACCTACGAATGCTTCTACTTTATTGCGGATTGGCATTCGCTGACGAGCGACTACGCGGAGACGTCCGGAATTGCGCAAAATGTGATTGAGATTGCGACCGATTACCTGGCAGGCGGCCTTGATCCCGAAAAGCATCCGAACTGCACCATCTTTCAGCAGTCCCTCGTGCCCGAACACGCCGAGCTGCATCTGTTGCTGTCCATGGTGACGCCGCTCGGTTGGCTCGAGCGCGTGCCGACGTACAAAGAGGCCCTGGAAAACATCAAGGACAAGGACCTGCACAATTACGGATTCCTTGGATATCCGGTGCTGCAATGCGGGGACATTGTGATGTATGGCGAGCCAGGAGTCCCTTTGTGGGTTCCCGTGGGAGAAGACCAGGTTTCACACGTGGAGATCAGCCGGAAGATCGTGCGCAGCTTTAATTCTTACTACGGGCTCGAGGTTGACGAAGATTTATTCCGAAGGGTCGAAAACGCGAAAGTATTGAAGAGACTTCGTGAGTTGTCCCCGCAACTAAAGGCGCTTGAAATCCCAGATCCGGTGGAGACCAACCAGCTGGTGTTGACCTACAAGGTTCTGCTTAAAAGATACATCGCCGAGGTTGGTTTTAGGAATTTTCGGGAAAAAGTCGCCCAAGACGGAAGATTCTTTCGTTCCGTGGCTGTGTTGGAAGAGCCAGGCGTGATGCTGACGAAAACGCCGAGGATTCCCGGGCTCGACGGTCGCAAGATGTCGAAGAGTTATGGGAACGCCATCACGCTGAGCGAGAGCGATGCGGACATCCGCGCGAAAACGAAAGTGATGATGACGGACCCGGCCAGGAAGAGGCGTAGCGATCCTGGAAACCCGGATGTCTGTCCGGTGTACGACTGGCATAAACTGTTCTCGACCCCAGAGACGCTGGAGTGGGCCGCGGATGGTTGCCGCTCGGCGGGAATCGGCTGCATCGAGTGCAAAGCAAAAATGGCGGACCATTTGATTGAATGGATCAGGCCGGTGCGGGAGCGTCGCGTGGAGCTCGAGCGGCATCCTGCGCGCGTGCTCGAGGTGATCGACGAAGGTTCCAAGCGGGCGCGAAAAGTAGCGCAAGCTACGATGGGGCGTGTCCGCGAGGCCATCTTTGGCTCGGGGAAAAAAAAGCAAGGATAATTGCCGGGGCAGTCGAAAGCGCGAAGGCCTGAGTTCGAGGAGAGCGCTTTGGCGCGTCATCAGAGTGGCAAATGACGCGTGGCGAGACAAAAGAACCGGATGACGCACAGGTCAAAGCAACCGCGGACGCAGCGAAAGAGGGTAATCTCGCAATCCCCCTTCGGTTTTGACGGAATCCTGACGACTGAGAGCTGAACAATGGCGACGCCCGAGCATAAGTTGACGGGAAAAAGCGCGGGAGAGGGAGTGCAGAATTCCGCGGAAAAGAAGGCGGCAGAGCCCGCGGAGGGAAAAGAAGCGGCGAGTGAGGAGTGGCGAGTGGCGCGCGGGCAGGGCGCAGGCGACGCCACAAGCACCGGTGAGCAATCCACGTCAACCGCTGGCGGCTACAAGATTCACATCCCGATGTACGAGGGCCCGCTCGATTTGCTGCTGGATTTGATCAAGCAGCAAAAAATGAGCATTCACGACATTCGCATCTCGGAAATCACCGCGCAATATTTGGATTATTTACACAAATTGGAAGAATTGGACGTGGATGTTTCTGCGGAATTTATTTACATGGCGGCGACGCTGATTTATATCAAGAGCAAAATGCTGCTGCCGTCGGACCCGCTGGCGACTCCGGAAGAGCAAGCCGCGGACCCGCGCACGGAGTTGGTGCAACGGCTCGTGGAACACGAAAAATTCAAAAACGCCGCGCAACTGTTGTACCAGAAACAGCAGATTGAAGAGAACGTGTGGTCAAAGCCGGACAAGTCGCTGTACCAGGACCCAAGGACGGAAGGCGAGTTGGTGGTTTCGCTGGTGGATTTGGTGAAGGTTTTTCAGCAAGTGCTGGAGCGTCGCAAGGAAGTCGTTCGAATCGAGCTGCAGCACGAGCAGTTCACGGTGGCGCAGATGATCGCGCAATTGCGTGGGCGGATTATTGCCAGTGTGGAAAACAGCGTGAACCTGATTCAATTTTTTGAGGCGTGCCCATCGCGGCACGCGATGATCGTGGCGTTTCTGGCGGTGTTGGAAATGGTGAAGCTGCAGGCGGTGGCCCTGGTGCAAGAGAGGATGTTTGGAGAGATTGTGGTAAGGAAGGGCAGGGCCTTCGACGTGGTGTTTGATGAGAACGGAGCGATTCGCATGGTGGATGAGGAATACAGTTAGGAACCCGCGAGCGGTTCGCTCGGGCTAAACGAGTGGCGCGGGTCCGGAAAGAAAAAGCAGAGGATAACGCAGGAAAGGAAGACGCGGGGTTCCGCTGGAGAGCAGGGAGGAAGCGGCAGCGGGGCTGGGGGCAAAGGCAGGAAGAGGCGGGGAAATCAGAAACGAGTAGACGATTTTGGGTCGAGGACCAAAAGGAGGGACGCGCCAAAGCGCCCCCCTACATTGCTGGGAGCAGCGTGAGGCGTGAATGACGAATGAAGAACGAAAAGCGGCCCTGGAAGCGATTATTTATGCGGCGGATGAGCCTGCAACCGTCGAACAATTGACAAAAGCGCTGGGGGAACAAAAATTGGCGGTCGAGGCCTCGCTGGACGAGTTGGTGGCGAGTTACGCGGCGGAAGAGCGGGGCGTCGAAGTCCGCGCGGTGGCGGGCGGGTACAAGATGTACACAAAGCCGCAGCAGCATGATGCGGTGCGGCGGTTTATCAAGAGCTTGCGGCCACCGCTAAGGTTGTCGATGCCGGCGCTCGAGACGCTGGCGGTGATCGCGTACAAGCAGCCGGTGACGGCGCCGGAAATTTCGGAGATTCGCGGAGTGAATACAGCGGGGGTGATCAGCACGCTGCTCGACAAGCATTTGATCTCCACGGCGGGGCGCAAGGAAGTGATTGGGCGGCCAATCCTGTATAAGACGTCGAAAGAGTTCTTGATGCGGTTTGGGTTGAGCGATTTGGAAGAGTTGCCGAGCCTGAAAGAGTTTGAGGCGCTGGCACGGGAGGCGCTGGGAAGCGATGAAGGGTTGGTGCCCGTGGATGAAAGCCTGACAAACGAGGCGAGCATTGGCGCGGGGAAAGAAGCGGCCGGCAAGGAAGGCCAGGACGAAGCGGTGGCGAGCAATGAGGGAATGCCGGAAGGGGAGAGCGAGAGTTCGAAGAAGGCCGCCGCGGCGACAGAGTGAAGAGCTGGAAAATGCGGAACGCGAAATACGCGATCGAACGTCAAAATGGAGTCAAAGAGCACGCAGCAGGGAAAACAGAGGGCACGGCAGCGTCGCCAGCAAGAGGCAATCGAAGCGAGATCCCGCAGCGACGCGCCGTAAACACGGCGGTTCCCCGCACCGAATGACCAGTTTTTGATTTCAGTTCTTGAAGAGAAAGCGGCGCAGCGGGAGAAAAAAGAACGGACGAGTACGAGCAAAGCTCGGGCGAGCGGAAGCGTGTGTTCGCCGGCCCGGTCGGTCATTGGCGCTGCTGGCCCTTTCTCTGGATCCGTTCCCGGGATATTGGAACGGGCGAGCGCCCCGGACTGACGACCCGCAGAAGGAGCGAACCAGCCCACGGTAGAACGCTACTGTGTGTGATTCCTGCCGCGTAGCATCAAATCATTCCGCTATCGAAGCTATGGAATGAATGGCCCGCATTACCATGGATGCGGCAAGCGGGACCCGCAAATAGGGGTCCTTAATAAACCAAACCTCGGTCCAGGGGTACAGAAGAGACGATAAGCGATGCAGGAGAGGTTGCAGAAAATCATTGCGCGGGCGGGGGTTGCTTCGCGAAGGCACGCGGAGCAATTGATCCTGAGCGGCCAAGTGCGCGTAAACGGTCGCGTCGTGACCGAGCTCGGAACGAAGGCGGACGCGGCCACGGACCGGATTGAAGCCGCGGGGCGCGTGGTGAAAGGAGCAGAGCGGCGCGTGTACCTGGTGCTGAACAAACCGCCCGGGATTGTGTCAGCGATGGCCGACCCGGAACGGCGGAAGACCCTGAAAAACTGTTTGCGGGGGTTTCCGGCGCGCGTGTACCCGGTCGGGAACTTGGAGTACACGGCGTCGGGACTGGTGTTTTTGACCAACGACGGTGACCTGGCCGCGGAGATGCTGAAGCGCTGGGGCGAGCTGGAGCAAGTGTATTTGGTGAAAGTGAAAGGGATGCTGACGCTCGAGGAATTGGAGCGACTAGGGAAGGAGATTGGCGTGAGGATGAAGACGGTACGGCAGCCGGATGCGGCGCGGAGGAGGGCCGCGAATTACTGGTATGAAGTGCGCATGCGGGATACGAAGAAAGACGAAATGCGGAACGCGTTGTTTCGGGAGCAGCATCCGGTGGAGAAGATGAAGCGGGTAGGATTGGGGCCGCTGACAGTGGAAGGAGTGCAGGAGGGAAGGTACGAGATGTTGCGGGAGAGCGAAGTGGAGAAATTGCAGAAGGCGCTGCGCGGAGGGAAAGGAAGCAAGGGAAACAAATGAGCAAGAGAGGCGAGAAAGATGCAGCACATCCCATCGGGGTGGGTTCCCTCGCGCCAGGATTCCTCGGCGGCAAAATCCGCGGGCTCGGAATGAGCGTTCATGCGAGCTTTGCCGGAGCGGGAGCCTCGGGGAATGGCATCAGATCCAGGCGTAGGTGCTTGAGCCTCGCACGATAAATAGTCGCGAGCCATTAATAAAAGCGGCAGCCGCACTCCAAAGAGTCGATTCAAATCATGGCTTCGGAAAGATTGCAGAAGATTATGGCGGCAAGCGGGATTGCGTCGCGGCGCAAGGCGGAACAGATCATCGCGGCAGGACGCGTGACGCTGAACGGCAAGGTGGTGACCGAGCAGGGAACGAAGGCGGATCCGGAGCGGGACGAGATTTGCGTGGATGGGAAGCCGTTGAAGAGGCCGGAGCGGCTGCGGTATTTCCTGTTGAACAAGCCCAAAGGATATGTGACGACGGTGAGCGATCCCGAGGGCCGGCCGACGGTGATGGATTTGTTGCCGGGGGGCACGGAGCGCGTGTATCCGGTGGGGCGACTGGATTATGCGAGCGAGGGATTGCTCCTAATGACGAACGACGGTGCGCTGGCGCAGAAGCTGATGAACGCCGGATCGCATGTGCCGAAGATGTATCGCGTAAAGGTCAGTGGAAAGCCGGGGGAGAAGGCGATTGCACGGCTGCTAGCGGGTGTCACGATTGAGCTGGAGGACGGGAGACGGGTGAAAACGTCGCCGGCAAAAATACGGTTGGTGGAAGACGGCGCCAAAGGAAGAGGCGAGTGGCGAGTGGCGGGCGGCGTGCGAGCCAACCCCTGGTATGAGGTGACTCTGATGGAAGGAAGAAACCGGCAGATTCGAAGGATGTTCGAGCAAGTGGGGCATCACGTGGAGAAAATCAAGCGAGTGCAATTGGGGCCGTTGGTGTTGGACGTGGAGCCGGGGAAGTTTCGGGAGTTGACGAAGAGGGAAGTGGAGGAGTTGAAGAAAGCAGCCGGTGAAGAATAAGAAAACGAAACGCAGAGACTCGCCTGGGAACCACCAGGGGAAAGCAGTTCCCTTGGCTCGGGATGACCATGTTGAAGGCTCGGCCGCGGACGCATAGACCGGGAGGTGGCGAAACCAGGAGAGGATAATGCACAAGCACAGCGAGTCGTTCCTGACTCGCAGGTGCTGCGCAGAAAGTGCGAGAATGGTTGAGGCGGGCGAAAGCCGCCTCGGCACGTAAGGCCGCCGAACAGCGATGAGCCGGATGCCGGAAGCGACGAGGGATACCCAGGGGCGAGATGAGCAAAACGATTGAAGAGCTGATACCGGAGTATCTGCGCGGGCTGCCCGTTTACGTTCCCGGCAAACCCATCGAGGAAGTCGAACGCGAACTGAACATTCACGCAATCAAACTCGCTTCGAACGAAAATCCGCTCGGGCCGTCGCCGATGGCGATGGAAGCAGCTCGCAAAGTGCTGGCTGATTCGAACCGTTATCCGGATGGCGGGACGCTGCGGCTGCGGGAAAAAATTGCGGCGATGCACGAAGTTTCGCCGGATGAAGTTTTTATCGGGCTGGGATCGAGCGAACTGATTGACGTGGCGGCACGTGTGTTGCTCGGCCCGGGGGCGATCGGGCTAACTTCGAAAGGAACCTACCCGCCGTTTTCCACGGCGATTCGGGCAAATGGCGGGTCGCTTGAGCACGTGCCCATGTGCGCGTTCGCCTACGATCTGCCGGAAATGGCGCGTGCGATTACGGATTCGACGCGTATCGTTTATCTGGCCAACCCGAACAATCCGACGGGAACGGCGTTTGGGGCGGAGGAGTTCGAGCGGTTTTTGAGTCATGTGGGAAGCGACACGCTGGTAGTGCTGGATGAGGCGTATATCCACTACGCGGAAAGAGCGGGCATGCCGCAATCGGTGGAGCTTTTCCGGCTGCGCAAGAATTTGCTGATCTTGCGGACCTTTTCGAAAGTTTACGGCATGGCCGGGATCAGAGTTGGATACGGGATCGGTGCGGCGGCGCTCGTGTCGGCGATGAACAAGCTGCGCACGCCGTTCAACGTGTCGGGAGTGGCGCAAGCGGCGGCGCTCGCGGCGCTCGATGATCATGAGCACGTGAAGCGATGTATCGAGGCCAATCGCGTGGAGAGGAAGAGGATCACCGAGGAAGTGGCGAAGCTCGGATTGAAGCCGGTGAAGAGTGAGACAAATTTCGTGTTTGTGGAAACGGGACCGGAGGCGAAGGCCATCAGCGACGAATTGTTGCGGGAAGGCGTGATCGTTCGGCCGCTGGCGTGGATGGGCTTTCCGGAGGCCATGCGCATTTCCGTGGGGACTGCGGAAGAAAATGGCAAGTTGTTTGCGGCGCTTGGCCGAGTGCTGGCGAAGCACAAAGGGAAGCCTGAGTTGACGGCGCGATGAAGGAAGGAAAAACGCGTTAAACGGACCGGGTGATTCGTGACTGGTGAAAAACCCGGGGAACATCAGCCTGCGCGAAGGACTGGCGCGGGCGTTTCATTTAGGGGGCGGAGTCGTTTTTTGTGGAAAAGGAATTAACGCCGACCGCGGAAACGTTAGAGCACAGAGGACAGGAGAGAGGGAAGCAACGACGCGATGAGAGTGCTGGTTCCGGAAGGGTCGGAGTTTGGGGCGCAGAGCGGCGGCGATCCTATTGCGGGCATTTTGCGCAAGTACAAGACGATTGCGGTGGTTGGATTGTCGTCGAACCCGATGCGGCCGAGCCACGAAGTGTCGGAGTACATGCAACGCGCGGGGTATCGAATTATTCCGGTTAATCCCCATGAGACGGAAGTGCTGGGGGAGAAAAGTTATGCGCGGCTGGAGGACGTGCCGGAGGACGTAGATGTCGTGAATGTTTTCCGGCGAGCGGAAGAGGTGCCGCCGGTGGTAGAGAGCGCGATTCGCGTGGGAGCGAAGGTGGTGTGGATGCAGTTGGGAATCGAGAACGAAGAGGCGGCAGAGAGGGCCAGAGCGGCGGGATTGGCGGTGGTCGAGGATGCCTGCATTTTGATTGAGCATAGGAGGCGCGGGATGAGGGGATAGGGATTAAGAGCAGGGAAAAACCGGAAGAGGGGACAGGCTGGAGCGCGCCCCTACAAAGACCGTCCCGCGCGGAACAGATGCGCGGGCGTTTTGTTTGTGGGCCATGATCATTGGCGGAGAAAAAAGGCTATCGCAGGGGGCCACCGAGACGCAGAAGAGAAAAAGTTGCCGGAGTCGCACGAATCGAAGCAGGCTGCGCCCAGAATAAGGCAATGGTGCGAGGCGGATTGGCGGGGCCTTCAGTGTGGGAGAGGAAAAACCAGCAGGTTGCGCTTGCCGGGGACGACAACGCCGAGGAGCCGGCCGTCGGGAGAGATGGAGAATTCGCGGAAGCTGAGGCCGTGAAGAACGGGAACGGGCGTTGGCTGCGAGACCGGGATATCTTTGTTGGGCGAGACGGCGGCGAGCGGGGGAACGGGGAACCAGACGAGGTCGCCGGATTTTTTCTCGGGGGCCCGCTTGAGGAAAATGCGCGAATCGTCGGAAGTCCAACGATAGACGCCAAGGCCGACGCGCACGCGCGCGAGTTGGTGGGGATTCGAAAGGCTGCGGATCTCGAGGACTTCGCGGTCGATGAAATAGGCGGTTTTGGTGCGGTCGGGAGAAACAGTGAGGCCGCCTTCGTAGCCTTCGAGCGTGGCGAGCTCCTTGGCGGAGTCGTTGAGGATGTCGAGATATTGCAAACGGGGCGGGCCGGACATGGCGTGGTCCTGCTCGACGGCGACAGCGAAATTCATCCCGGGAATCCAGGCGGCGTCGCGAAAGGTGCGTCCTTCGTAGGGAGAAGGAACTGTGCCGGAGGAGAGGCGCGTGGTTTTGATGGAGAAGAGCGAGAGAGCCGGCACGGCTTGGGAGAGATAGGCGATGGTGTTGTTGTCGGGGAGAAAGGTGGCATTGGAGGAAGCGAGGATGAAGTTGTCGCCTTTGTCGATGCGAAGTCCGTGGCCGGAGTCGTCGAAGAGAAGCGTTTGGACGGAGTTGGTGGCGTTGCCGCTCTCGTCTTGCACGGTGGTGGTCATGAGCTGGACAAGGAGATAGCGGCCGTTAGGCGACCAGCGAATGGCGTCCACGAGGTAGCTGAACAGCTGATTGTCGCGCGTATATTTTTGGCCTTCGAGAAGATGGCGTCGCTTGCCGTGTGGCTCGTCAATCCAGATGTCGTCGTGCTCGAGGTCGTAAAGCTTGGTTTTGAGCTTGTGATAGGCGGAAAAAGCGATGGCGTCGTTGGGACCGAAGGAGAAGGCGGTGATTTCGTCGTCGATGGAATGAAGAGGATTGTCGAGGGTTTGGGCCCGGGAAGAGGAAAGAAAGAAAAAAGAATTCACACAAAGGACGCAGAGAGATGAGAGTACGCGGAGACAGAGGTGGCCCGTCGCGGAAAAAGAACAGGGTAAACGGGTGGACCCTCTTAGAAAGCGCCCGGCGTAAACCAGCGACGGCTCGCGAAAAGCGCTCGGGGTAAACCAGCGGCGACATTCGCAAAACAAGAGAGAGAAGATCATGGTTTGGGATGGGGGCCGCTGTAGTCGGAGCAGCAGGGTTTTTGGGAGGGAGTGAATTCCATGAGTTCGACGCGGGTTCCGTCGGGATCGTAGAGATTGAGCTGCCATTTGCCGTCACGGCCGATCTTTGGTTGTTCGGTGCCGTTCCAGCCGTTTGTCCGGAGCTGCCGCTCGGCGGCGTGAACGTCGGGAACCCCGAGAGCGATGTGGTTCATCACCCCAAGAGTGTGCTTGTCGGCGTTGGCGGGGACGTTGAGCATGTATTCAAGCCAGTCGGTGCCGTCAGGGACTTGCATGTCGACCCAGTTGCTTTCCTCGTCCTTCATGCCACCGTGCCAGTAGACATGGAAGCCGAGGATGTCTTTGTAGAATTTGTCTTCGGCGGCGCGATCGCGAACGACGAAGCCAGCGTGAATCAGGCGAGCGCTAATTTGACTGGCGGAAGTCGTGAACTGGCGGTGAGCGGGAGGTTGCACGAAGGTGATCGGAAGACCTTCGGGATCCTGAAAAGAAAAGTGAACGGTGCCGTTGAAATCTCTGGTAACCGGCTCGGCCCGGATGCTGTGAGCCTGGAGATAACGGTGCATTCCCATCGCGTCAGCAGTCGCAAAGGCGACTTCAGCGAGAAGATTTGCCTGAGAGCCGGAGGCCCCTTTTTCCAACGCAATTTGTTGGTGCTCGCTCAGGATGTAACACGGGCGCACCATGCCCGCGCAACCGGCGTCGCGAGAGGTGAGGCCAAGAACTTTGCTATAGAAATCGACCGCCGCGCGCGGGTCGGCGGACCAGAGGCGGACGTGAGTGATACCGGTGATAGCTGGCCGGACAGGCTGATCCTGGCCGCACAGGGACGCGGAGTAGTGCAAAGCAACCAGAGACAAAATCAGGATTATCGGAGCGCGGCGCATCGGATCACCTCAGGATTTAGGTACCGGCTTGGATTTTAGCTTACGGATTTCGTCCAGGCGAAGGCGGAGACGCTGCTCGAAGCCCTGGTCGGTGGGATGGTAGTAGGTGCGGCTCGCGAGATTGTCCGGGAGGCAGAGCATGTCGGTGACTTTTTCCGCGAAGTCGTGGGCGTATTTGTAGCCGTCGCCGTAGCCGAGATTTTTCATAAGGCCAGTGGGGGCATTGCGCATATGGAGCGGCACGGGATCGGCCTCGGTTTTGTGGACGTCGTCGAGGACTTCGCCGTAGGCGGCGTAGACGGCGTTGGATTTGGGTGCGAGCGAAAGGTAGACGGCGGCTTCGGCGAGGGCGAGGTGGCCTTCGGGCGCACCGAGGAAATCGAAGGCGTCTTTGGCCGCGAGCGTCATGGCCAGGGCGTTGGTGTCGGCAAGCCCGATGTCTTCGCTGGCCATGCGCACCATGCGGCGCGCGAGGTAGAGCGGATCTTCGCCGGATTCGATCATGCGCGCGAGCCAATAGAGGGCGGCGTCAGGATCGGAGTTGCGCACGGATTTGTGGAGCGCGGAGATGAGATTGAAATGCTCTTCCCCGGCTTTGTCGTAGCGGAGGAGTTTGCGCTGGAGAACGTCTTCGAGGAGTTCGCGGGTGATGACCCGAGCGGAGCCTTTCTTGGCCTGAGCGCTCTTGGCGGCGAGCTCCAGTGTGTTGTAGGCGGCGCGAGCGTCGCCGTTTGCGAAGGAGGCGATGCGAAAAAGAATGTCGTCAGACACTTCGGTAGGTTCGTTGCCGCGGCCTGGCACGGCCAGCAGGCCGCGCGCTTTGTCGGCGAGGGCGCGGCGAAGCAGCTCGACGATTTGAGGAGTGGTGAGAGGTTCGAGGATGTACACCTTGGTGCGGGACAGAAGAGGCGAGATGACTTCAAAGGAGGGATTTTCGGTGGTAGCGCCAATGAAAGTGATATGGCCGGCTTCGACGTGAGGAAGGAAGGCGTCCTGCTGAGCTTTGTTGAAGCGGTGAACTTCGTCGACGAAGACAATGGTGCGGTGGCCGGAGGGCGATTTGTATTCGGCGGCGGCCATGACCTCCTTGATTTCCTTGATGCCGGCGAGGACGGCGCTGAAGGAGACGAACTCGGCGTGCGTGACGCGAGCAATGAGGCGCGCAAGCGTGGTTTTGCCGCAGCCGGGAGGTCCCCAGAACAGCATCGAGCCGATGTTGTCGCTTTCGATCTGCGTGCGCAGCGGCTTTCCAGGGCCGAGAAGTTTTTCCTGGCCGATGAATTCGTCGAGGGTGCGCGGGCGCATGCGCTCGGCGAGCGGCTGGTTGGCAGCCGGGACGTCGGAATCCGCGGGAGAGGCGGGGAGTTTGGAGAACAGGCTCATGGACTCTTTGAGTCTAAATCGTTTGGTGGGAAAGGTGAAAGGGGACAATTGTGCGGCGGGGGCTGGCAGCTCCCTGTTGGTAAAGAAAAGAAAGATGGTTTCAAGTGCGGCTTTCGAGACGCGCGGGCGCAGCGTGCTGCGCCCCTACAACTGCCGCAAGGTGGAGTTGCGCTGGCGGGCGGCTTCGTAGAAGACGACCGCAGCGGCAGCAGCGGCGTTGAGGGACTCAACGCCGCTGGCCATCGGAATGTGGATGCGGACGTCGGCGGAGCGCTCGACTTCTTCGGGGAGGCCGGCGCCTTCGTTGCCAACAAGAAGAGCGATGGGCTGGCACCAGTCGACTTCCCAGGGGGCGAGAAAAGGGGCGTTGGTAGCAGATGGCTCGTTCGTCTTGGCATGGTCAAAACCCGGAGAAACGCCGCTCATGGGGGGAAAAGCTCCGGGCTTGTCGTGCACGCTCGAGGCGAGGGTGTGGATGCCAGCCACTTTGCATTGCGTCAGAAGAATGGCGAGAGACATTCCGGCGAGGATGGGGAGATGGAGGGCCGCACCGGCAGAGGCGCGGAGCGCCTTCGGCGAATAGGGGCTGGCGGTGCCGCTGACGCCGGAGGCGGCAGTGGCACCGCCAGTCACGCCGAAAGCGGCGGCCGTTCGGAGGATGGTGCCGACATTGCCGGGGTCTTGTACGCCGGCCAGAACGACAAGAAGTGGCGCGCAAGCAGATTCAGGAGTGCGGACGAGATCGTCGAAGGAAGTCTCGCGTGGTTTCACCAGCGCTGCGACGCCTTGCGGGTGCTCGGTGTCGGCAAGGCCCTCGAAGAGGCGGTCGGTGGTGCGCAGGATGGGGAAGGCCATCTCAGGGCGATCGATGAGGGGCGCGAGGCGTTCGTGATGCCGCTGGCCGGCTTCGCTGAAGAGCACGGCTTGGATGGGACAGCCGGAGCGCAGCGCCTCTTCGACGAGACGGACGCCTTCGACACCGACAAAGCCGTTTTCCGTGGGCAGGCCGCCGCTGAGGGCCATGCGAAACTCCTTCAGCCAGCGATTGTCGCGGCTGGTGAGGGGCGCGGACTCCCCAGCGGCACGAACGTTATGCCGGGGTCTGCTGGGCATTGCGTCTGGCTTCATAGCGATGCAATCGCATGCAGCTCTGAATGAAAACAATTAGCAAGTCTTGCACACTATCGCATCTCAGGGGAAGCCGGTTGGCGACTCAAGTCAGGAACGGGTCGCCTCGTCGTGGGTCGATACCGCGGGAGTGATAAGTCAGATGCGATAGGAGGGGGGCCGAATGCCTTTGTCGCGGAGGTAGATTTCGGCTTGGCCGCGATGATGTGCGACATGGACGTACATGGCGAGGAGGACTTCGCGGCCGGGAAGACGACCGTCCGGGGAGTCGTGCACGGCGTCGAGTTGGGCGCCGGTGAGATTCGAGATCACCGAGGAACAGTACTCGAAAGAGTCGCTGAGGAATTTGACCACGGCGTCTTTGTCGGTCGGCGAAGGCAAGGCGGGAGGAACGGAATCCTTCAGACCAGCGCAGAATTGATAGTTGGTGGTCGCGATGTGGGACATCAGTTGGCCGAAGTCCATGGATTCGGGATGGGGGCGGAAGCCGTACTGGTCCGCCGGCATGGCCTTGGCCACGGCGACCGAAAGACCACTAAGAGCGGCAAAGTGCTTGGCGTATTCTCCAGCGGCATTGGACGCGTCCGGAGCCGCGACAGCCGGAAAAAGAGAAAGGGAAATCAGAACAGCGAGAGTCCAAACGGAACGGGACTGCATGGTGTGGCCTCCTTGAAGAGTGTTGTTGCTGGCCTTACTCGAATGTCGGACGCTTCCTGCGGCACACAGGCACAAGGTCCGTTCGCCGGTTGCCTCACAAGACCGGCAAGAATCCACCGCGAATTAGCTCCGAGATTCCTTTAGCTGAAAAGCCAAAGGAGGTCTAGAACAAAGACAACCAGCGAAAGCATGCCAAAATCCAATCAGATCAGCCAACTCATCGGCCGCCACACCCGGCTTTGCGAAATGGCCGCCAAGGAGGGCCGCGGTGTTGCGCGGGCCGGAGGGGGTATGGTAGCGTCGGCCCAATACGGGCAGCGCGTAAGGAGCGCTGCGAACACGCCGCCCTGAAGCTTCGTTGTCGCCGAGGGAAAGCGGGCGGCGCTACGGGTGGCGGTACGACTTCGCCAAAGGCCAAAAAATTGCCGGCTGAACTGCTGCGCGTCAATCCCATTAACCCGGAAAGGGAAGTGCTGCGATACGCGGCGGGTTTTCTCTCGCGCGGAAGTGTGATCGCGATACCCACGGACACTTTTTACGGACTGGCAACGGACCCGTTCAATTTGGCGGCGGTGGATGAGATTTACCACGTGAAAGGGCGGCCCGAAGCGCGAGCCCTGCCGATTCTGGTGAATTCGATCGAGCAGGCGGTGGCGCTGTCGCGCGGAACCCCGGGAAGCTTCATGCGGCTGGCGCACAAGTTCTGGCCGGGCGCGCTGACGCTGGTGGTGAATGCCGCGCACAAGATTCCGTTGAAAGTGACGGCAGGAACGGGGCGGGTGGCTTTGCGCTGGCCACGGAGCGAGGTGGTGCGGTGCCTGATTGAAGAGTTCGAGGGGCCGGTGACAGGAACGAGCGCGAACATTTCGGGATTTTCTTCGTGCGCCAGCGCGGCGCAGGTGATGAAGCAGCTGGGTTCGCGCGTGCCGCTGGTATTGGATGCCGGCGAGACCGGCGCGACGCTGCCGTCGACGATCGTGGAGTTGAATGGAGACGCGTGGAGGATTGGAAGGGAAGGCGCGATTGCGGTCGAGGAGATCGAGAGGGCGATGAAGGAGAGGGGATAGAGATGGTGATCGGGGATGGCGATTCTAGAACAGATGACGCAGAGACCCGGAGGGCGCGGAGTCAGCCGGTGAGAACACAGAAGCGCATCCCTCGTTCGGCTTGGGATGACCAAGGGCGGTATCTTTTCAACGCGTTGCGCGATGGAAGCCGGCTATGTTGGGATGCAATGCCGTAAGGAATGCATAGTCACCGCGGGAGGAAGGATCGAAGGGGCCGAGAGAACGTCGGTGGACAGAGACAACGTCGTTGAACCATAGCGGCAGGTAGGGGAGATCCTCGGCAAGGATTTTTTGGACTTCGCTCGACAAGGCTTTCCGTTTTTCCTGGTCCATTTCCACGCGAATCTGATCGGTGAGCGCGTCGATGCGCGGATTGTGGTAGTGTCCGCGATTGGCTCCGTCGGGCGGGAAGCGCTCGCTGAGGTGGAAGACGACGGTGGAGGCGTCGGGAGTCTCGCTGGACGTGAGCAGACGGAACGCGCCGCGCTTGGGCGATTTGTTCGTGGGATTGCGGATGAAAAGGAGACTGGCTTTTGACAGTCCAGCTCCGAGAATGGTGACCCTTCAGCGGGGAGGGGCATAGGAGATTTTGCCGAGGATGGCCGGACCGCTCGCGCCGGTGGCAGAAGGCAGATTTGCCGGGCGCTGGTTAAAGGTTTCATAAGCGAGGAGAGCGAAGGCGAAGGCTTCTTTCGCGTCCTCGGGCACGCCGAAGCGCGAGGAAGCAAGGACGGACATAAATGAAGCTTGCTTTTTTTGATGTGGGAAACCCTGGGCAGGTGTGGCGAGCGTCATTTCGGCAAAAGCTTTCTTCGGAAGTGCCGTGAAATTTACGGCACGCGGTGGAACGACGGTAAAGGCCGAAAGCTGTTCGAAGAGCAGGGGGTTATGCGCGCCGCCGCCGGAGACGATGAGCTCGTGGATCCGGTGATTGGGCAGGACGAAACGATGGAGAGCGTCGCCGACGGAAGCCGCCGTGAACGCAGTGGCGGTGTGAATGAGGTCGTTCGGTCTAGCCCGGTAACGTCGCCCGAGAACGAGAAGCTTCTTGACATAGGCCGCACCGAAGTATTCCCGCCCCGTGGATTTGGGCGGTTTGCGTTTAAGGTAGGGATCCTGGAGAAGAACCTTTAGCAGGGGCGGGTTGATTCGGCCCCTTCGCGCGAGGCGAGCGTCTCTGTCGAAACGCTCGCGGCCATGGGTGAAATGTTGGACCAGGGCGTCGATCAGCATGTTGGCGGGGCCGGTGTCGAAGGCAAAAACCTGCGAAGGTTTCGCATTGGCGGGGATTACCGTGATGTTGGCGATGCCGCCGAGATTGAGCGAGACGCGACCAAGTTCTGGATGGCGATAAAGAAGATAGTCGACGTAGGGAACTAGCGGGGCACCCTGGCCGCCGAGGGCCATGTCAGCGGGGCGAAAATCGGAAACAGTGGTGATGCCGGTGCGTGCGGCGATGACCGAGCCGTCGCCAATCTGGAGAGTGGAGGCGGTCCATGCCCCGAAATACCTGGAGGCGACCCCCTGGTGAAAGATCGTTTGGCCGTGAGAGCCGATGAGGGAGACGCGCTGCGGTGGGACGCCTAAGCGGCCGCAGGCGGCGAGAGCGGCTTCGGCAAAAATTCTTCCCAGGCGAAAGTTGAGCCGACTCAGGTCTCCAGCACCTATCGGTTGCTGCTCGGCGACGCGAAGGATTTCTTTGCGCAGCGGGCGAGGAAAGGTGAACGAAGTCTGACCGAGCAACTTCGCGTTTAGGTTCGGAGGCGCGCCGGAGATGCGAGCGAGGGCGACATCGATTCCGTCAGCGGAGGTGCCGGACATGAGGCCGAGGACGAGCATGTCAGCATTATCAGAGATTAGCGCTTCCCCGTTCGCTGCAAAATCCAGTGTTGGTCCTCATCTTCGAAATAGCCCCACCCACTCTTCCGGTTCGGAACGACCTCTGATCGAAACTTGTTCGTGCTGCCGCGGTTTGCTCATGAAATTTGCTTCTTGAGCTCGGCGAGGAGGTTGAGGGCCTCGAGAGGTTTCAACTGGTCGAGGTCGGCGTCGCGCAGCTTGTCGAGCACGGCCCGGTCAAGCGCGGTGAAAAGGATTTGTTGGTGGCCGTTGCTGCCGGGGGCTTCGCCGGCGGCGCCTGGAGAGAGCGTTTCGCTGAGCTCGCGCTCGCTTTGCTCGTGGCGCTTCAGGACTTCGCGAGCGCGCTCGATGACCGAGCGTGGGAGGCCGGCGAGGCGAGCGACTTCGATGCCGTAGCTTTTGTCGGCGCTTCCGGGCTCGACGCGGCGGAGAAAAATGATTTCGCTGGGCGTTTCTTTTACCGATACGTGGACGTTTTTCACGCCCGGAAGAAGATCGGCGAGTTCGGTGAGTTCGTGATAGTGCGTGGCGAACAGCGTGCGCGCGCGAGTGTGTTTCTGGAGGTGCTCGACGACGGCCCAGGCGATGGAAAGGCCGTCGAAGGTCGCCGTGCCCCGGCCGACTTCGTCGAGCAGGACGAGGCTCGAGGGGGTGGCGTAATTGAGGATGGCGGCGACTTCGCTCATCTCGACAAGGAAAGTGGAGCGGCCGCGCGCAAGACTGTCACTTGCGCCGATGCGCGTGAAGATGCGGTCGGTGATGGGAAGTTTGGCCTGGCGCGCGGGAACAAAGCAACCCACCTGGGCCATGAGAATAATCAGGGCAGCCTGGCGCAGATACGTCGATTTGCCGCCCATGTTCGGGCCGGTGATGAGAAGGAGTTGCTGGCGGCCGGGCTCCAGGCAGAGATCGTTCGGAACAAAGCGTTCGCCGCGCTGGTGGAGAAGTTCTTCGATCACGGGATGGCGGCCGCCGACGATGAGCAGTTCGCCGATGGAATTGAATTCCGGGCAGGTGTAGCCGCGGTCGGCAGCAAGCTTGGCGAAGGCCGCGAGAACGTCGAGCTGAGCGACGGCGGAAGCCGTGTGCCGCAGGCGCGCGGCGGTGGCGGCGACGAAGGAGCGAATATCGATAAAGAGCTGGCGCTCGATTTCCAGAATGCGCTCGTCGGCAGCGAGGATTTTGCGCTCGTATTCCTTGAGTTCGGGGGAAGTGAAGCGCTCGGCGTTGACGAGTGTTTGCTTGCGCTCGTAGTCCGCGGGAGCGAGATGCAGATTGGGCTTCGAAATTTCGATGTAGTAGCCGAAAACCTGGTTGAAGCGGATTTTGAGCGACGCGATGCCCGTGCGTTTGCGCTCGCGCTCTTCCATGGCGGCGATGATTTGCTTGCTGTGCTGGCTGAGGTCGCGCAACTCGTCGAGTTCGGCGTGATAGCAGCCGCGAATGATGCCTGGTTCGGTGGCGAGGGCGGGAGGCTCGTCCGAGATGGCGCGTTCGAGGCGTTCGCGGACGTCAGAGAGCTCGTCGATTTCTTCGTGGAGGCGGCGGAGGAGTTCGCTGCCGCCGACAGGCGGAGGCGTGACAAAATTCTTCAACACCGGGAGCTGACCAAGAGATTTGCGAAGGGCGACGAGTTCGCGCGGGGTCGCAAGACCCAATGTGATGCGGCTTGTGAGCCGTTCGAGATCCAGAATTCCCCGGAGCTCCTTGCGGATTTCACCGCGAACGACGGTTTGCTGCACGAGCTGAGTGACGGCGGCGAGGCGGGCTTCGATCGCATCGCGATCGAGAAGCGGCCGGAGAAGCCAGGTGCGCAGCAGGCGCGCCCCCATGCCGGTGACGGTAACGTCCAACGCGGCGATGAGCGTGGCTGGTCCTGAGGACCGACCGGTTTCCTCCGAAAAAATTGGCGTGAGCAGTTCGAGATTGCGCACGGAGACGGGATCGAGAACAAGCGTGTCGTGGTGTTCGTAATAACGGACGCGATCGAGATGGCCGAGGGCCCCCACGCCAGGAGCGTCTGCTCTTTCGCAGGCTTCGCCGGAGCGGTCGCCGCGGGCGGCGTTTTCGCGCAGGTAATGAATGACGGCTCCGGCAGCGGAAAGGGCCTGCGGATGAGCGTCGAGGCCGAAGCCGGTGAGTTCGGCCACCCCGAACTGTTCGCGAAGAATGCGTTCGCCGTAGTCGCGCTGGAAGGTCCAGTCTTCGAGGCGGGACTCGATGCCGCCGGTGCCTTCGAGGAGCGAGGTTTTCGCGGTTTCGAACAGCTGCGGGGGACGCGGGAGCAGGGTTTCGCGCGGGCGCAAAAGCTGGAGTTCGTCGCGCAGAGCTTCCTCCGCGCGCGGCCCGGAAAATTCCGTGGCTTGAAATTCGCCGGTGGAGAGATCCACGAACGCGAGGCCCAGCGGTGAGCCAGACGGGTGAGGCGCAACGGCGGCAAGGAAATTGTTTTCGCGAATATCGAGGACGCCAAGATCGGTTGCAGTGCCTGGGGTGATGACGCGCACGACCTCGCGGCGCACGAGTTTTTTGCCGGGGCCCGGCTGTTCCATCTGGTCGCAAATGGCGATCTTGAAGCCGGCGCGAATCAATCGGGCGAGATAGCCTTCTGCGGCGTGATAGGGAACGCCGCACATGGGGATGGGCTGGCCTTTTTCCCGATTGCGGGAGGTGAGGGTGATTTGGAGTTCGCGCGAAGCGATCATGGCGTCTTCGTAAAATAGCTCATAGAAATCGCCCAGGCGGAACAGCAGCAGCGCATGGGGGTAGCGCGCCTTGATGGAGTGATACTGCTGCATCAGGGGTGTGGCCGGCTCGGTCATTCGGGAGTTGTCAGGTGTCAGTTCTCAGGCTTCCGTACAGAGTCCCTAATGATGGCGTATCGGCATAAAAACGCAAGTGCTCAACTGTGACAGAGAGTGCGGAAAAGATTTCCTCGTTTTCAAGCAAGGCCTGCCGAGAATTCAGTCGCGAATGCCCAACTGCGTGAGCAGAAATGCGTAATCCAAAGCGATTTCGCGCAGGTAGTCGTAGCGGCCGGAAGCTCCGCCGTGGCCCGCGCCCATGTTGATTTTGAACAGCAAAGGATGCGAGTCGGTTTTCAACGAACGAAGCTTGGCCACGTATTTCGCGGGCTCCCAGTACATCACTTGGCTGTCATTGAGCGCGGTTTTTAGAAGCATCGCGGGGTAGGCCTTGCGTTCGAGATTCGTGTACGGACAGTATTGTTTGATGCGGAAGTACTCTTCTGAGATTTGCGGATTGCCCCATTCTTCGTATTCGCCGACGGTAAGGGGCAGCCCCGCGTCTAGCATGGTGTTCAAGACATCGACGAAGGGCACCTGGCTGAGCACCACACGGAACAGGTCGGGGCGCTGATTCGTAACCGCGCCCATGAGCAGGCCCCCGGCGCTGCCGCCCTGGATGGCGAGTTTTTGCGAGGAAGTGTAGCGCTCGGCGATGAGATGCTCAGCAGCGGCGATGAAGTCGGTAAAGGTGTTTTGTTTTTGCTTCATGCGGCCGGCGTCATGCCAGGGCTTGCCGAGTTCGCCGCCGCCCCGAACGTGTGCAACGGCATAGATCACACCACGATCCAGGAGGCTTAGGCGATTCGCATTAAAGTTCACGGGCACGGAAATGCCGTAGCTGCCATACCCGTAAAGGAGCAGCGGCGCCGCGCCATCGAGAGGCGTGTCGCGGCGGTAGACGAGGGAGATCGGGATGCGCGTGCCGTCTAAGGCGGTGGCGTCGAGGCGCCCGCTGAGGTACTGCGAAGCGTCGTAGCCGCCGAGGACGGGTTGCTGCTTGCGAAGGACCCGCTCGCGGGTGCGGACGTCGTAGTCGAATACGGAACGAGGCGTGACAAAGGAATCGTAGTGGAAGCGCACGTGGGAAACGTCGAATTCAGGATTGTCCCCGAGCGAAGCATTGTAGGCGGGTTCCGTGAATTCGATCCGGTGCGAGGAGGCCAAAGCGTTTTCGTTATCCGCGCGTAAATCCACGATGCGCAGGCGGGGAAGGCCCCCTTCGCGCTCGAGTAAAACAAGGTGATCTTGGAAGGCTTCGGCGGAGGCCAGCATCACCTCGGGACGGCAGGGAATCAACTCGCGCCAGTATTCGGGAGCCGATTGCCTGACAGGGGCAGCGACGAGGCGAAACGTGCGGCCGCCCGAATTTGTGCGAAGGAAGAAAAGCCCTTCGCCAAAGCCGGGTAGAGGCCCGGGATGGTGGTCGGCGTAGTACTCGTGATTGTCCTCGCGAGGCGCGATGAATTGGAATTGCGCGAGCGGATCGGCAGCGCGGAGGAAGCGGACTTCGCTGGCGGTGTGACTGGCCGAGGTCGCCAAAAGGTAGCCGCCGCTCCGTGTTCGTGCGATTTTAACGTGGAAGCTCTCGTCGCTTTCCTCGTAGAGGAGCGTATCGGGATCGCTTGAGCCGAGGATATGTCGATACAGGCGATATGAGCGCTTGGTGAGTTCGTCTTCGACGGTATAGAACAGGGTCTGATTATCGGCAGCCCAGGCGACAGTAGTGACTCGCTCGAAGCGCCCGGGAAGCGTTTCGCCTGTCCGAAGGTCCTTCAAGTAAAGCGTATATTGGCGGAATCCGGTCGTATCGGTTGAAAACGCCAGCCAATGGCTGTCATCGCTGATCTCGAAGGCATCGAGTCCGAGAAAGGAGTGTCCCTCGGCGAGCTGATTCAAGTCGAGGAGAAGTTCTTCGCGAACGGGTTCGCCTTCGCGGACTCCGCCGGGTACCGTTGCGTGTAGAGGGTCGCGGCGCCGGTAATGGTAAGGATACTGCTTGCCTTCGACCGTTTTGGTGAAGTAGAGATACCCGCGCAAGCGATAGGGGACGGAAAGGTCGGTCTCGAGGATGCGCCCGCGCATCTCTTGATAGAGCTTTTCCTGGAATTCCTGAGTGGGCTTCAGAACGGCGTCGCTGTAGGCGTTCTCGGCCTCGAGAAAAGCAAGGACTTCCGGTGAGCCTTTGGCCCGGAGCCAGTCATAAGGGTCGACGCGGCGGTCGCCGTGAAGGATGTGCTCGACGGGTTCACGCCGTGCCAGGGGCGGCGTGGGAGCCGCACCCGGGGCGCGATCTTCTGAAATCACTTCCGAGGTTTTCTTGGGGTCTGGGTTCACAGGGCTCTTTTGCCCATCCACGTCGTAAGGCGGTCGTGGAATATCGGGGTTGCGATGCTCCCGGCAGAAGGATTCGATTCCTTCGTTATACTAGCCGATGTCGACAACCTACGAAAGTAACGGGCGAGTCGTTGCCTGGAAAATAGCGTGGCGCACGAGAGAGAAATCAAGCTAAAGATCGAGGATCGAAAGGCCTTCCGGAGGCTTTTGAAGAAGCTCGGGGCGCAGCCCGCCCTCTCGGGAGCAGGCAGAGTACATGAGGAAAACGTCATTTTCGACACCCCGCAGGGAGGGTTGGCGAAACATGCCCAATTGCTCCGGATTCGCACCGAGACACTCGAAGGCGGCGGAAAGCCAAGAAAGCAGCGGCCGCGCGTGCTGCTGACCTTCAAGAGGCCCGTCGCGAAGCCGGCAGCTTCGGACGGAAAGGGGTTTGCGGATGGCCCTCACAAACTGCGGGATGAGATCGAGATGGAAGTCGCAGATGCCGCAACGCTCGCGACGATTTTTGAAGGGCTGGGGCTGGCCGGTTGGTTCCGCTATGAGAAGTACCGAACCACCTTCCGACTTCCGGCTTCGAAGGCCTGGGCGCGGGGGCTGCTGATTGAGCTGGATGAGACGCCGATCGGGACCTATGTGGAACTGGAAGGGCCGGGCGGCGCGATTGACCGAGCCGCCACGGAGCTGGGCTATTCGAAAGGCGACTATGTCTTGAAGAGCTACCTCACTTTGTACCTGGAAGAGTGCCGCCGCAAGGGTGTCGAGCCCGTGCACATGCTTTTTACCTAGTCTGGTTCTCGCCTGCCGGAGTAGCTGGATTGGAAAAAAATTTGATGAAACTTCATTCTGCGCTTGACATTGCGATAAGCGCAGCTTATCAATGCAATGGGAGACCGCCAAAGCGGTCACGAACGATTACGTGGACCCTTTCGATGAGCACGAGCAACGAACTCGAGCCTGGCCCTAAAAGCTTCTGGAAGCTGTGTGCCCGAGAACGGATTCAAGGGTTGCCAATCCCGATTGAGTCGCGCACGGCCCAGGCAAAGGCACAACCGGTGGGTTGGGGAGGGTTCAGCGGCGGCTAAAGGTAAGTCCAATCCTGTCAGACACTTGCCCGCCGCCGAGGTTCTTCGGTGAGCGGGTTTTTTGTTGCCGGCCGGGGCTTCCCGAGGCCAACCCGCCGCCTGGCCCGGAGCGAAGGCAGGAGGTGAAAATCCATGGAGCTTTACGCCACGGAATTGATGGGCGTCAAGACTTATGACGTCCAAGGGAACTATGTGGGGCGCGTCCGCGAATTCTTCATCGAGCCTGCGGAGGCCCCCAATCGCATCTCGCACTTTTTGCTGTCGCGCGGCCACTTTCAGCCTTTGGTGGCCAAGCACAATCAAGTGGCTTCGGTGTCCGATGGAAAGATAAGGCTGAACGTAGGAGAAAAGGCACTCGAGATTTATCAGCCGAACGAGTCGTGGCTGGCGGTGCAGAAAGACCTGCTGGACCAGCAAATCATCGACACGCGCGGACGAAAAGTTGTGCGCGTGAACGACCTCGACCTGGCGGAACAACGTTCGAACGGCAATGTGGAGTTACGCCTGACGCAGGTAGACGTGGGGCTTCCGGGGGCGATCCGGCGGCTGCTGCAAGGCGTGGTTCCCTCCAAGGTGGTGCGCAAGCTGCAAAGCCAGTTGCCCCAGCGCTCCATCCGCTGGGAGTTTGTCAACCTGATTGAACCGGATCCCCTGCGGCGCGTGAAGCTGCGCATCACCCACGAAAAACTCGAAGACCTGCATCCCGCTGATCTGGCGGACATCATGGAAGAACTTTCGGCTTCGGAACGCCAGAGCATCATTGCCTCCCTGGACGAACAGACTGCCGCAGCGGTCTTGGGCGAATTGGACGCACGGCTGACCACGCAGATCGTCGAGGATCTCGATCCGGAAAAGGCCGCGGACATACTGGAGGAAATGGCACCCGACGCCGCCGCCGACGTGCTTGCGGACTTGTCCAAGGAAACTTCGGAGGAATTGCTCGAGGAGATGCCCGGGCACGAGGCGAAGGAGGTTCGCGAATTGTTGGAGTTCGACCGGGCAACCGCGGGCGGCATGATGAACACGAAGTTTGTGTTTGTAAGCGAGTCCGCGACACGGGAAGAGGTGCTCGAATGGATGCGCAAGCAGGACCAGAGCTTCGACCAATTGGACGCTGTGGTCTTGCTGGATCACAAGGCCCAGTATTCCGGTGTGGTTCCCGTGGTGCGGATCCTTCTGGCAGCGCCAGACGAGCCCTTGGCGGGGCTGAAGATGGAGCCTCTGGTCAGCCTGGCGCCGGAAGCCGATGCGAAGGAGGTGTTCCAGCTCTTTGACAAGTACAATTTACGGACGCTGACGGTAGTGGATAAGGACAACCGACCGATCGGGGCGATTGCCGTGGACGACGTGGTCTCCCATCTGCTGAAGCGCTAGAGGAAGGGCAGCGAGGCGAAGTGAACTGGGCGGTATTGTTGAGATCGGGCGTAGAAAATCTGCAGAATCACGGCGCCAGCCTGCAGAAGCGATTGCGCAGCCTGCGGCGGCGGCTGTTACTGTTGCTGGCGGTGATCGGGCCGGGACTGATCACCTCCAATGTGGACAACGATGCCGGAGGGATCACCGTTTACACCCAAGCCGGCGCCCAGTACGGCTATGCCCTCCTGTGGGCGCTCATTCCGATGACCATCGCGCTGTACGTTACCGAAGAGATGTGCGCGCGCATGGGGGTGGTGACAGGAAAGGGCCTCTCCGACCTTATTCGCGAAGAATTCGGATTCCGCCCGACGTTCTTCGTGATGATCACGGGTTTTTTTGTGGATTTGGCCAACGTGGTTGCGGAATTCGCCGGCGTCGCGGCGGCCATGCAAATTTTTCATGTGAGCAAATACGTCGCGGTTCCGCTCGCGGCGATACTCGTTTGGATTCTGGTCATTCAGGGAACGTACCGGCAGGTGGAAGTCATCTTTCTTTTTGCCTGCGTATTGTATTTGTCCTATGTATTTTCCGCCGTTCTGGCCAAGCCCGATTGGCTGATTGCCGCAAAGCACACGGTGATTCCAAACGTGCACTTGGATTCGGGGTATCTGGTTATGTTGACGGGGCTGATCGGGACGACGATTGCGCCGTGGCAGTTTTTCTATCTTCAGGCGGGTTTTGTGGAGAAGAAGGTTGGGCCGAGGCAGTACCCGCAGGCACGCGCGGATGTCATTTTCGGCAGCGTCAGCTGCATGGTGATCGTATTCTTCATTATCGTTTGTACGGCGGCTACTCTGTATGCCTCCGGCCACCGCAACATCAACGACGCGGCGATGGCGGCTCAGGCGCTGATTCCCCTGGCGGGAAAATGGGCGGGCACGCTGTTTGCGTTTGGCCTGTTGAATGCTTCGTTGTTTGCGGCGTCGATTCTGCCGCTTTCCACAGCTCACGTCATTTGTGAAGGACTCGGATTCGAGGCCGGGCTTGACCACAAATTTGCCGAAGCGCCGATCTTCTACTGGTTGTACACGGTGTTGATCGTGGTGGGGGCTGGGGTCGTGCTTTTGCCGCGTGCCCCGCTGTGGAAGATTCTGATTTTTTCACAGGTGGGCAACGGAATTTGGCTGCCGGTGGTGGTCATTTTTATCTTATTGCTGGTGAACCGGCGGGACTTGATGGGCGAGTACGTCAACACGATGACCTACAACATCGTGGCGTGGGTGACCGCGATTGGGATGATCGTGCTGACCCTGATTCTCACCTATACGGGGCTGTTTTAGCCGCGGCCGCCAACCACCTGATACCAGTCCAGATGTTACCTAGGACACGCAGCCGTTGCGCCACACCAACGGCGTGTGTTAACTTTGCGGCGTAAAGGGATTTTTGAGAAAAACCGTCTGCAGGCAGGCTTGTGTCGCAAACCAAAATCCATCCAACGCTCGCCAGACCGACGCTCGAGTCGCTGGGGCCGGTAACTGCGGAAGAAGCCCAGCTTCTCGAAAGGCTGGACTTGTCGCGTATGCCGAGGCACGTAGCCGTGATCATGGACGGCAACGGCCGCTGGGCCCAGAAGCGGCACCTGCCCAGAATCGCCGGGCATCGTTCGGGAACGCAGTCGGCGCGCACGACCATCGAAACCTGCGCGCGATTGAAGATTGAAGCGCTGACACTGTATGCGTTTTCGGTGGAGAATTGGCGGCGGCCGCAAACGGAAATTGACTTCCTGATGCAGCTCTTGCGGGAATACCTGAAAAAAGAGATGCCCCTGCTCCAAAGGAACGAAATTCGCATGCGTTTCCTCGGCCGCATCGAGGAGTTGCCGGCTGCGGTGCAAAACGACGCGCGCGAGGCGATGGAGAAGACAGCAGGGAACAAGGGCATGGTGCTTTGCGTGGCGCTGAATTATGGCGGACGCGCGGAAATCGTGGACGCAATGAACGCCATTCTCCGCGAACACAACGGGCATGGCGCGTCATCGCGAATTACGGCGGAACAGATCGCGCAGCATTTGTACACGGAGGGCCTGCCAGACCCCGACCTGTTGATTCGAACGAGCGGGGAGTTGCGCGTGAGCAATTTTCTGCTCTGGCAAATCGCCTATGCGGAGATTTTCGTAACCGACACGCTGTGGCCGGATTTCAACCGCGCGCGGCTGCTGGAAGCGCTGGTCGAGTTTCAAAAGCGCGAGCGCCGCTACGGAGGAATTCGAGAAGGCCAGCCCGCAAACGAGAAACCCGCCCGGGTAGCGGGCAACTGATTTTTGCTATCCTGCATTTTTTCCCGCACTCCGCACGCCTCGGCAACGTGATTTTTTTCAGTCATTGTGATGAGATGGGGCCTGCGCATTCTCGAGGGGAATCCTCTTTCATGACTTGGAAACGCGTGGCGACCACGGTGGTGTTGGTTCCGCTCGTGGTGGGACTCGTGCTTTGGGGCTCTACCGCAATCGTGGCGCTGTCGATCGCCCTGGTCACGCTGCTTGGACTATTTGAATACTTTGCGCTCGGGGAGGCCATCGGACACCGCGCCTACCGCTTCTGGACGGGGACCTGCGCGCTGGTTCTTGTCTATGCGCAGTGGCGAGCGTCGTCGGCGCCGTCGTATAACCTGGCGGGAGGCCTTATCGCGCAGGAAAGCGGCGGCTGGTTTGCAGGCGGGGCAGCGACCCTGGATGCGGTGTTTTTTCTGTTTGTTCTCGGGGTTGCCGTACTCACTGTCGGAACTCGACGCCCTCTCGTCGAGGTGCTGCCGGCAGCGGGTATCAGCGCGAGCGGACTCCTCTTGGTCGCCTTCCCACTCTCGTTTGCCATTCGTCTACACGGCGCCGGGGCGCAGGGACCCCTGTTGCTGCTGTTTGCCTTGGCAATCGTTTGGGCGAGCGATACGGTGGCCTATTTTGTGGGAAGGGCGGTCGGCAAGCATCCCCTGGCGCCTCAGCTGAGTCCCAAGAAAACCTGGGAAGGAACCGTTTCGGGGTTTCTCGGCTCGCTCGTTGCAGCGCTGGCGTTTATGCCCTGGGTAAGCGTGCCTCCCTTTCACCTGATGGGAATGGCCGCTCTAGGAAACATTGCGGGACAAGTGGGAGACCTGTTGGAGTCTGGCTACAAGCGCAGTGCGGGAATGAAGGACTCGGGAAGCCTGCTTCCCGGTCATGGCGGTGTGCTCGACCGGGTCGATGCCCTTATCCTGGCGATTCCGGTTGTCTGGTATTATTGGATCCTGATCTACTCGCCGCGATCTTAACCGACGGCAAAACTCTTCAATTCGCGCCAAAGGGAAGCGGAAACCTCGTGAAGCAGCTTGCTATCCTGGGCTCGACGGGTTCGATTGGGCGGCAATGCCTTGCGGTGGTGGAGTCGCTGCCGGGAAGATTCGGCGTGGTCGCGCTGGCTGCCGGGGCGAACCTCGAAGAATTGACGGGGCAGATTGCACGGCTTCAGCCGGAAGTGGTGTCCGTGGCCGACGCACGGCGCGCCGACGATCTTGCGCAAAGGCTCGGAGAAAAAGGCCTCGCGCGCAAGCCTGAGATTCACCATGGCCGGGAGGGTATGCTGGCCGTCGCCACGCATTCGAAAGCGGATGTGGTGGTCTCTGCGGCAGTGGGCGTGGTGGGGTTGGAAGCGACCTACGAGGCGGTGAAGCTGGGAAAGACGGTTGCGCTCTCCAACAAGGAAGTGCTGGTTGCGGCGGGCGAGCTGGTGATGGCCGCAGCCAAGAAAGCGGGGCGCGAACTTCTTCCGGTGGATAGCGAGCACAACGCGTTGCATCAGTGTTTGCGCGGCGGATCGCGCGGAGAAGTGCGGCGCCTGGTGCTGACGGCTTCCGGAGGGCCGTTCCGAGAGACGCCCCTCGCGCAACTCGAGAGCGTCACCCTGCAGCAGGCCCTGGCGCATCCCAACTGGCGGATGGGGAACCGCATCACCATCGATTCGGCAACGATGATGAACAAGGGGTTCGAGGTCATCGAGGCGCACTGGCTATTTGGCGTTCGCGGGGAGCACATTGAAGTCCTGATTCATCCACAATCGACGATCCATTCCATGGTGGAGTTCGTGGATGGTTCCGTTTTGGCGCAACTCGGACCGACGGACATGCGCATGCCCATCCAGTATGCGTTAACCTATCCAGAGAGGGTCGCATCCAACCAGGTGGCCCTCGATTGGACCAAGTTAAAGCGCTTGGATTTCAGGAAGGCGTCGATGCGGAGGTTCCCCTGCCTGCGGCTAGCGGGGGAAGCCATGAGAAAAGGCGGGGCGTATCCATGTGCATTGAATGCCGCCGACGAAATCGCGGTTTCCGCATTTCTCGAGCAAAGGCTCCCGTTCCTGGGCATTCCTGAAGTGATCGAGCGCGTGCTGTCGCGCACCGCAGGCGGGCGTCTGGAGAGGATGGAAGATGTGCTTACGGCGGACGCCGAGGCCCGTCGAATGGCCCAGGAAGAAATTGCCAAAGTAGCGGGAGGCGTTGCCGCGCAAGTCCGCAGCGCGTAATGGCGAACTCCCGTGTGAAAGTGAAAGAAGAGGCTTCGTCCAAAGCATGAACATCGCAATTGGTTTCGTCCTCGTTCTGGGCATCCTGATCCTGGTGCACGAATGGGGACATTTTATCGTGGCGCGCTTGTTTGGAGTGCGCGTGGACGTGTTTTCCATCGGGTTTGGGCCGCGGCTTTTTGGCTGGAAGCGTGGCGCTACGGACTATCGTGTAAGCGCGATTCCACTCGGCGGCTACGTCCGGATGGCGGGTCAAGATCTGAGCGACGTTGATGCTGGGGAGCAAAAGCCTACCGGCGCTCCCGATGAATTGATGAGCAAGAAGCGCTGGCAGCGCGCGTTGATCTCCTTGGCCGGGCCGGTGGTCAATCTGATTTTTCCGCTGTTCTTGCTGACGGGCTATTTCGTCATCAAGGGTAATCCTTATCCGAAGTACATGGACCAGCCGCTGGTGATTCTCAGCTTGCCGAAAGATTCGCCGCTAACCAAGGCGGGTGTCGAGCCCGGCGACCGCATCGTCTGGCTGAACGGCGTGTCCTCTCCGACTTGGTGGAATATCCGTGACTCCAAATTTGGCAAGGGCCTTGCCGGACAGAAGTTTCAAATCCGCTTTGAGCACAAAGGCGAAATCCGCTCGGTTGAGGTGACCGACTCCGGCATGCAGGTGCCGGAGATGCTTTTTGGCTATCCCCCGAATCGGCCCATTGTCGGTATGGCCGATCGAGACAGGCCTGCGTACCGCGCCGGCCTTCGGCGGGATGACGTCATTTTGTCCATCAACGGCAAACCTATCCACAACTGGCAGGAAATGGTGACGGCCATCCAGGAGCCGGCTGGCAAGCCCATCGAGACGACCGTGCGGCGCAAGAATCAGACGCTGTCTTTCACGGTGACCCCGGTTTCCGACAAGAATGACAAAGGGGAACCGGCGTGGATTATCGGCATCCGGCCGGGACAGGAATACTCTTTCCGCAAGGTTGGGTTCCCACAAGCAGTGACTACCGCGACGAATTTCACCGTCGGCGGGACCTGGCAGGTCGTAGACATCGTGGGGAAGCTCATTACCGGCAAAGTGGCGGCGAAGCAGCTCCAGAGCGTTATCGGGATTGCTAGCGAAGCGGGACAGGCCGTGCAGGAGGGCACATTTGCCGTCGTCACACTGATGGCTGCGCTAAGCCTGAACCTTGGTATCCTCAACCTGCTCCCGATTCCCATCCTTGACGGGGGTAACATCCTGCTGCTCGCGATGGAAGGGATTCGCCGCCGCGACTTCAGCATGAGCTTCAAGGAACGCTTCGTGCAAGTGGGCTTGGTGTTCCTCTTGGTGCTGTTCGCTTACGTTATGTACAATGACGTGATGCGGTTGCTTCCCTTTCATTCCTAGTCTGAAGCTTCCGCGTCACTGGGGATGAATCATGCCAGCTTCGCCGGCCCACCGGGTTTCCACCGGTGAGCGCCTCAATACCGCAGAGACCACCGGAAAACTTCAGCAAGCGGTAGCGGCGCGCCGCATTCGCATGACCCGGCAGCGCCGCGTAATCCTGCAAGTGATGGACGACGCCGAGCAACATCTCGACGTAGACCAGATTCTCGAGAGGGCGCAGAAAATTGACGCGGGCGTGCACATCGTCACCGTCTACCGAACCATCGACTTGTTGAAAAAAGAAGGCTTGATCGATGAGTTGGATCTGCTGCACCTGCGCGGAGACCGCCACTATTACGAGACGCACGGTCCGCGGGACCACATTCACGTGGCCTGCCTGCGGTGCGGCAAGGTCCGCGAATTCGAAAGCCGCCTCTACGAACAACTGAAAAACCAAATCGCGCGGGACTTCAACATGAAGGTAACGGTTTCGCGCACCGAAGTTGGCGGCTACTGCGCGGAGTGCCTGCGCGAGCTCCAAAGGTAAATTCAGACCGGCTGGCGAATGGAGCGGAAGCGGCGGAGGCGCGAAAAGAATTTGTTGGCGCGGGCGATGTCGCGGGCGATTTGCGCGCGCAGTTCTTCCGGTCCATTGAACTTCTTCTCGTCGCGAAGGCGTTCCCAAAACCTCACTTCGATTCGCTTTGGTGGAGAAAAGAGTTGCGCATCCAGAAGGTGCGTCTCGACGCTGAGCGAGGTTGCATTAAACGTGGGGCGCATCCCGATGTTGGTGACCGAGCGGCGGCTGCGCTGCTCGCCGTCCAAGCAGGTCCGCGTAATATAAACACCGCGCCGGGGGAGCAATTCCTGTTCGGCGGCAAGGTTCAAGGTCGGAAAGGTGAAGCGATGGCCGGCTCCCGTGCCGGAAACCACCTCTCCGGCGAGGACGAATTGGCGTCCGAGCAGCCGAGCGGCGCGCGCCACATCGCCCCCGGCAATTTCCTTGCGAATGAGCGTGCTCGAGACTACCTCCCCGCGGCAAATCACCGAGGGAAGGACCACGACCTCGAATGCGTTCTCCGCGGCCAGCCTCCTGAGCAAATCCACATCGCCTGCCTGCTTGTGCCCGAAGCGAAAGTTTTCCCCCACAAAAAGTGCCTTGATACGCAAGTTGCGCAGGAGGATTCGCTCGACGAACTCATCCGGAGCGAGGCGCGACAATTCCAGGGTGAACGGAAGCACGACGGCGGCCTCCAGTCCGAGCGCGTTGAACCCCGCCAGGCGCTGCGCGATGGTCGAGATTTGCGGCGAAGCCGTCTCTGGGCGAAGAACTTTTCGCGGAGAAGGATCGAAGGTCAACGCCGTGGGTACAGCGCCCAGTGCGCAAGCGCTCGCCGCCACAGACCGCAGGATGGCTTGATGTCCAAGATGAATGCCGTCGAAACTGCCAATCGCCAGCACGCTGCTGTCACCAGACTTTCGAAACCTGGTCGCCCACGCTTCCGCGGAAGTGAACGTGGAGAAGCGAGCCGTTCCTCCTCCTTCAACCGTTGCGGGCCGTTCAAAAGAGTCTTTGGGTTCGTCGAAGGAGTCGTCCGTGCGATCCACGCGCACTTCGAATTGCAGGCCGTCGTAAGCCAATTGCACATGAGGGAAGCCGAGTTTCACCAGGCGTTCGTTGGTTTCCTCGTGAGGCAGGTCGTGCGCGATATGTGTGAACCACGCGCGCCGGGGTTTCAGTTTCTGGATCAGCGCCAGGGCTTGTTCGACGGTCTGGTGCATGGGGTGGGGGACGTCACGCAATGCGTCGAGAACCAGTTCGTCGAGACCTTCAAGCAGGGGCATCGAAGAATCCGGAATGGTGCTGAAGTCGGTCAGATAAGCGGCGCCTGCAAAGCGAAAACCAAGCACTTTCATATCGCCGTGCAACAGGGGGACAGGCGTAAAGGGAATACCGAGTAATTCGAATGGACGGTTGCCGATGACATTCAGGGTGACGCTCGGCACGGTACTCAACGTCGGCTTGTCGTCGAAAACATAAGCGAAAATGCGCCGGATGATTTGAAACGTGTCTTCGTTGCTGTATACCGGCAGGGACGCGCGCTGGCGAATGTTGTAGGGACGAATGTCGTCGAAGCCGAGAACATGGTCGGCATGGCCGTGGGTGAGCAGGATGGCGTCGAGGCGCTCGAGCCCGGCGCGCATAGCCTGCTGGCGAAAGTCGGGGGTGGTGTCGATGACCACATTGTGACCGTTCCGCGACAGCAAAAGGGAGGGGCGGAGCCGCTTGTCGTGCAGATCGGCCGAGCTGCAAACACGACAGGGGCAGCCAAGCGTAGGCACGCCCATGGAAGTGCCGGAGCCGAGCACGGTTATTTTCAGCGGAGCGCTTGCCATCTTGAAAGAGCTGGAGAAACCGCCGCACGAGGCGGAGCCGCCTGGTGCGTGCTCAGCGCGTTTTGGCTTTGGCCTGTGTCGCCGCCTGAGCCGCCACCGCCTGGTTGATCTCCACGTACGTCATCTTGAGCTTGCCGAGCAGGTCCAGAAGTAGACTGTCTTCCTCCGGCGCGAGATTCCCCTTGGTCTTTTCGTGCAAGGCGTCGAGCATGTCGATCAGCTCGCGAGCTGCATCAGGGTCGATCACCGGCTGCCCGGTTCGCGGGTCGCTGTACGCGCCCAGGACCATCGCCGCGTTCTGGCCGAGCATGCGCACCAGGTTTTCGAATGCGGCCACGGGCTTGGGCGCTTCGGCGGGAGGCGCATTGGCCGGTGCTTTTGCCTGTTCGGCGGGCGCGCGTGCTACCTTGGCCTCCCGTTCTTGCTCCTCAACGACATCCTTGCGCAGCTCGCCCTCTGAGGTGAAGGGACGTCGGTCAATGACGCGGAACGTATCATCCTGCTTGTGGTCAGACAAGTGTTTTCCTCAGTGAGAAATTCGCTTATCAGTTTAACATGGGTGACCGGCACAAGTCGCCGGAACGCCTTGTAAAACTCTGCGTTGCCCCTTAAAGTGGAACATTTGATTCACTTTGCGGGAAGCCAAGAAACCGATGCCAGCACCCCGGAAACAAAAGAGCAAAAGCGCCAAGAAGGGCGCGCCGAAGACGCGTTGCACAAAGATGAAACAATTGACTCCCGGCGAATGGTTTGAAAAACTCGTCGCCGTGCAAGCGCGCCTGCGCGCCCCGGAGGGCTGTCCCTGGGACCGCGAGCAAACGCACCAAAGCTTGCGAACCTACCTGCTCGAAGAGGCTTACGAGGTGCTGGAAGCACTCGACAAGGGAAACGACGCCAAGTTTGCCGAGGAGATGGGTGACCTGCTCTTGCAGATCGTCTTTCATTCGCAAATTGCGCAGGAACAGGGCCGCTTCACGGTGGCCGACGTGATACGCGCGATTCATAACAAGATGATTCGCCGCCACCCGCATGTTTTCGGCGAGGCCCGCGCGCGAAACTCGGCTGAAGTATTGCGAAACTGGGAGCAGATCAAAGCGGAAGAGCGGCGAACCAGCAAAGAGCCTGGTAAGAAGGATAGCCAGGGAGAGCCAGCGTCCTTGCTTGACGGAGTTTCCCGGGCGCTGCCGGCAACGCTTGAGGGATTTCAGCTTACGCGCAAGGCTTCGCGAATCGGTTTTGACTGGGAGGACTCCGCCGGGGTCGTCGCCAAAATGCAGGAAGAAACGGCCGAGCTCGAGACAGCGTTAAAAGGTGGGGGCCAGCGGCAAATCGAAGAAGAAATGGGCGACCTGCTGTTCGCGGCGGTAAACCTGGCGCGATTCCTCGACGTCGATCCGGAGATTGCGCTCAAGAAGGCCAATCGGAAGTTCTCGCGGCGGGTTCGCGCGATGGAGGCACGTGCCCGCGAGTCCGGCCGGGAGTTCAAGAACCTTTCCCGGGAAGAGATGGAAACCCTGTGGGACGCGACGAAAGATGCGGAAGGGAAGGCGTGGAGGCGCGAATTGGCTAAGGCCCAGGCGCGCAAATGAGCGGGGACATCCTGGTGCGCAAATGCGAGACGCTCGAGGAATTCCACGGTTGCGTGGAACTCCAACGCCAGATCTGGGGCGAGGCGGATCTGGAGGTGGAGCCGGTCACCATGTTCGTGGTGGCCGCACATACGGGCGGGCAAGTGCTGGGTGCATTTGCAAACGGCCGCATGGTCGGCTACACGCTGGCGATCGCCGGCTTGCGGGAGGGCGTGCCGTATCTCCATTCCCACATGACCGGCGTGGCAAGCGATTATCGCGATCGCGGCGTGGGCCGCCTGCTGAAGCTCTTCCAGCGTGAAGAAGCTCTCGGCCGGGGAATCCGGCTCGTTCAATGGACCTTTGATCCCCTGGAACTTCGCAATGCCCACTTCAATTTGAACCGGTTGGGAGCGATTTCCAGGCGATACCTGGCGAACCTTTATGGGACAACCACCAGCCCGCTGCATCGCGGACTCGCGACCGACCGGTTGCTCGTCGAGTGGCGCCTGGATTCCTCGCGCGCGGTCGCCGCCATTCAAAACCTAGCCAAAGAGCCCGTCGAAGCGCCTGCGGTGATTGCCTTGCCGCCCGAACTGGAACACTGGCAACAGGAAAATGCGCCGGAAGTCAAGAAAGTGCAGGCAAGAGTGCGGGAAGAATTCACCAGATGGTTTGCGAAAGGTTATGCAGCGGTGGCGTTGAGAACTGCACCCGGCCATCGTGCGTATTGTCTGGCTCCCTGGAGCGACTTCTAAGAAAGGTTCCACCGGCACCAATGATGCAAATTCAAGGAATCACGCTTCGCGAAATATCCATGAAACTAGTGGTCCCGTTTGAAACCAGTATGGACCGCCTCGTGGTTCGCCGCATTGTGCTGCTGGAAGCGCACGTGGATGGCGTGACCGGCTGGGGCGAATGCGTGGCGGCCGAGGCGCCGTTCTACAGCCCGGAATACGCGGACACGGCTTGGCCGGTCTTGCGGGATTTCCTCTGGCCGATGGTCAAGGGCAGGAAGTTCGACTCGGCCTGCGAAGTATGGAATCTCCTGACACGCGTGCGCGGGCACAACATGGCCAAGGCGTGCCTGGAAGCCGCCGCGTGGGATGCGGAGGCAAAGCAGAAGGGCGTTCCGCTGGCGAAGCTCATAGGCGGTACGCGCGAGGAGATCGCATCCGGCGTTTCGATCGGCATCAAGGATTCGGTCGAGGAATTGGTCGCGACCGTGAAGAAGGAACTCGCGGCCGGCTACCAGCGCATCAAGATCAAGATCAGGCCGGGAAAAGATCTGGAGCCCGTCGCACGACTGCGACAGGAATTTCCACGAATCAAGCTGATGGTGGATGCCAATTCCGCGTACACGCTCGACGACCTCCCGCTCTTGAAGCAGCTCGATGGTTTTTACCTGATGATGTTGGAGCAACCGCTCGGGTGGGATGATCTCTACAGCCACATCGAACTTCAGAGGAGATTGGAAACGCCGATTTGCCTTGATGAATGCGTCCACACCGAAGAGCAAGCCCGTGCGGCAGTGGAACTTGGCGCCTGCAAAATCATTAACATCAAGCTCGGCCGTGTCGGGGGCTTCACCATGGCGCGTCACATTCATGACCTCTGCCAGCGGCATGGCATCCCGGTGTGGTGCGGAGGCATGCTCGAATCCGGCATCGGGCGCGCGCACAATGTGGCGCTCGCTACGCTGCCGAATTTTTCCCTTCCCGGCGACGTGACCGCCAGCAAGCGTTACTGGGCGGAAGACATCATCGCCCCGGAAGTCACGGTCTCACCGCAAGGGACCATTCGCGTTCCCACGAGACCCGGCATCGGATTCGAGCCGCGGCTCGATCTGATCGAAAAACTGACCGTACGGAAAGAACGACTGGTTTGACTCCGTGAAGATCGCTTCCTCCGCGGGGCGCGCGCCCGGGCGCCCGGCGATCGCTGCCGCCATTGCTATTCTGGTGGTGGTTTGGGCGGTCAATTTCATCGCTGCCAAAATCGGGCTTCGCCATCTGCCGCCGCTGGCGATGGCTTCCTTCCGCGTCGTCCTGGCGGGCGCGGTCATGGTTCCGGTTTATTTCTGTTGCCTGCGGTTAAGTGCCTTTGCCGAAGCAGCCGATCTTCGCCGCCGAGGGTTCGCCCTCGGCGACTTCTGGACTTTCCTTTACCTTGGCTTCTTTGGCGTGACGATCAACCAGATGTGCTTCACGATTGGCCTGTATTTTACGCCAGTCAGCCACTCCGCCGTGATTGTGGGTCTCGGGCCTATCTACATCCTCCTCTTGGCGGTCCTTTTGCGCCTCGAACGCGCCAGGGCACACAAGGTTGTCGGCATGCTGATCGCGCTCGCGGGCGTTGCCGTGCTCGCCTCCGAGAATGGGATATCCGTGCACTCTCTGTCGATCGAGGGCGATGCCATCACCATGGCGGGCTCGCTCGGCTTTGCCATTTATGTGGTGCTCGGGAAGCGCGTCGCGGAGAAATACGACACCCTGACCATGACGGCCTTCAATCACTTTGCCGGCGCGCTCATAGTGCTCCCGGCGGCGATTCACGAGATTTGGGCGCTTTCCTCGGCCCGGCTTTGGCACCAACCCTGGCGCGCTTGGGCCGCCGTGGCGTACATGGCCGTCTTCAGTTCGGCGCTGGCCTATGTGTTTTATTTCTGGCTGCTTCGTTATCTCGAAGCGTCGCAACTGGCTGCGTTCACCTACCTGCTGCCGGTCCTGGCAACGATCCTCGGCATTTTGTGGCTCGGAGAAAGGGGCTCGTGGAGCCAGCTGCTAGGCGGGTTGATGGCGCTTGGCGGCGTTTATTGGATTGAGTCCAGCCGCGCGCCTGTCGTGAATGCTAATACCGTTCCGTAAACTTCCGCTCGCAGTGTCGTTGACGCTTATCCATCAGACCCCCTACCATCTCTCCATGTCGGCGTGGGCCTCCTGGCATTTCCTGCGCCTTTGCTCTGAGGATCCGACTCCGGACACGAGCCCGTTCCGGTGCCAGTAGATCGCCACTCCGAAAGGCTTTCATGAAGACCAAGCTTTTCCTGGCCGGACTACTTCTCCTCTTGGCTGTGGCCGGAGCTCTTTGGTATCCCGGCGAGAGCGTCAAGCTGACCGATAAGGACACGCTGCTCATTGGTGACTTTGCGAATTCCACCGGCGAGGCGGCGTTCGACGGCGCTCTCCGAGAGGCCTTGTCGATCAGTTTGGCCCAGTCGCCCCTGTTGAATCTGATCTCGGCCGAGAAAATAGCCGAAACACTGCGTTCCCAATCGGTCGAGGCGAGCACTCCCATCACCCGCGACCTTGCACCCAGACTCTGCGCACACCTAGACGCTAGCGCCTTCCTGACCGGGACCATCGCCAAAGATGGCCAAACCTACGTTCTGAGGCTAAGCACCTTTCAATGCACACCTTCCAAAGAGATGGCCACGGTAAAGACGGCGGCAAAGGGAAAACAGGAAGTGGTGCACGCGCTCGGCGAAGCGGCGGCCGAACTTCGAGGGGAACTCGGCGAAAATGCGGATTCGCTGAAAAGGTTCAATTTGCCCCTCGAGCGCGCCGCCAGCTCCTCGCTGGAAGCCATTCAATTCTTTGCCGCAGGCCGCCGGATAAGCCGAGAGCAGGGTGCTCTCCTGGCCGTTCCTGCTTTCAAAAAAGCCATTGAACTCGATCCCAGGTTTGCTCTGGCCCGCTCCCAACTTGCTGTTAGCTATTACAACCTGAACCAAAACGCGCTAGCCGCAGATAGCATTCGCCAGGCGTTCGAGCTCGCAGACCGCCAAACGGTGCGCGACCGCCTACACATCACCACGCTTTATTACGATCTGGGCACCGGAGATGTGCAGAAGGCCATTCAAGGCTACAAGCAATGGGTGCAGCTCTATCCGCGGGACGACATCGCCAAAGGCAACCTCGCCTCGGAATACTTCCTGCTTGGCGATTACGAGCAGGCCGCGAGTTATGCCCGGCAAGCGCTCCTGCTCGATCCGGGCAGCGTGGCATGGTATGAAAACGTTGCTACGGCTGACATTGCGCTGCTACATCTCGAGGAAGCCCGCTACATCATCAACCTCGGATTTTCTCGAAAGCTGGATGATCCCGCGATGCACACCAGCCTTTATGCACTTGCTTTTCTGCGAGGCGACTCGAACGCCATGCGACAGGAAGTGGAATGGTCGGTTGGCAAAGCCGGCGCCGAGGACGCGATGCTTGCCTTGCAAGCAGACACGGAAGCCTACGCTGGCCATCTGCAAAAGGCGCGAGAACTCTCCCGGCACGCGGTCCAAGCGGCCCAAGCTGCGAATCTGGCCGAGCCTGCGGCCATCTGGCAGGGAATCTCCGCCTTTCGCGAAGCGATTTACGGCAAGATCGAAGAGGCCCGAGCCGAGGCGGACAAGGTGCTGGACATCGCCCCGAACAGCCGCGATGCTCAGACTCTCGCCAGTCTTGTTTTTGCTCGCACCGGTGATTTGCGCAGGGCACAATCCTTGGTTGATGATCTGGCGGCGGCGCATGTGTCGAACACCCTGGTGCAATCGGCTTGGCTGCCCACCATCCGCGCACAAGCTAGTTTGCTCAACCAAAAACCCGCTCAAGCGGTGGACTTGCTGGAAGCCGCCAGGCCTTATGAGCGCGGACAACTCATCGGCAATTTGAGTTCTTCCTGCATGGTTCCGGTGTATCTGCGGGGTGAAGCTTACTTGACGATGAAACGGGGCGAGCTTGCCCTGGCGGAATTTCACAAGCTCGCTGACAACCGGGGAGTCGTCGGGAATTGCTGGTCCGGGGCCTTGGCTTGGTTGGGGCAGGCCCGTGCTCAGGCCATCGCAGGTTCGGCAAATGCCGCGCGCAACTCCTACCAGCGCTTCTTCGACCTCTGGAAGACGGCGGACCCAGACCTCCCCATCCTCAAGCTTGCGCGAGCGGAATTTGCCAAGCTGAAGGCAGTAACGCAACCGATTGGGAGTCAAGCGCTAGAAACGTGTTTCCGCTTGCCGCAGGAAGGGCAAAGCGCTCGAATCAAGCGCCGTCCATGCTCCCGGGGCTGTGGCCCTCCCGGTCGGAATCATTCCCTCCCGATGACTCACCGAGGAGCCCCGCCGGCGAAGCGCATCAGCCCAAGCCCGAAATGTTCGTCCGAGTCGGTTTCTCGCTTTGCGTTGGCCGGTGGCGCGCCCGAGAGAAAAACCGCGAGGAGCGAGGCTGACGCCGCCAGGGGCCTTTGTAGGAATGAGCCGCAGCCATCGATTCCTGTTCTCGACCCTTGCGAAGCACCGCTGCAAGGACGCGTGGAACACGGCCATCGTCAGATCCGGCTCATCCGCCGTCTAAACACCCTGACGGTGAGACCGAAAGTTGTGGCTGCCGGCATTAGATGCGAGGAGTTCGCTAAGCTGGCGGGCTTGGCGCTTTAGTGGAACAATAGCGCGTGCGGCATTACCAGGATTTCCTAAGACGGCTCGCGGCAGCCGTCGAGGAGGCAGGACCTTGCCCGGCATCCCGATGCGAAGTGGCGGCCAGAAAGCCCGCATCGCGGTCATCCCCGGCGATGGCATAGGGGCCGAGGTCACGCCACAGGCAGTGAAAGTTTTGCAGGCGGTCTCGAGGTCCGCCGACCGCGAGCTCGAGTTCGTGGAATTTGACTGGGGTGCCGAAAAGTACTTGCGCGAGGGCGTCACGCTGCCAAGCGGTGCGGTGGAATTATTGCGCGACGAATTTGACGCCATTCTTTTTGGGGCCTTGGGCGACCCGCGCGTCCCCTCCAATCAGCACGCAGCCGATATTCTGCTTGGCCTGCGATTCAAGCTGGACCTCTACGTCAACGCGCGGCCCGTGGAGCTGCTTCACGAGCGACTCACGCCGCTTCGCGGCCGCACCGAGAAAGACATCCGCTTGATCGTTTTCCGGGAGAACACCGAAGGCCTGTATGTCGGTGTTGGCGGGGTCTTCAAGCAAGACACCCCCGACGAAGTTGCCGTTCAGGAGGACATCAACTCCCGAAAGGGCGTGGAGCGCATCATTCGCTACGCGTTCGAGTACGCCCGGCAAAACCGTCGGCAACGCCTGTGCATGAGCGACAAGTCCAACGCCATGACCTTCGCGCATGGTCTATGGCAACGCGTCTTCAAGGAAGTCCGCCAGGAATATGCGGACATCGAGTCGCGCCATCTCTTTATCGACACGCTGGCGATGGAAATGGTGCGGGATCCGCGGCAGTTCGACGTCATTGTCACTTGCAACCTCTTTGGCGACATCCTCAGCGACCTGGGAGCACAGCTTGCTGGCGGGCTGGGCCTGGCACCTTCGGGGAACATCCATCCGGGCAGGACCTCTCTGTTTGAGCCGGTCCATGGCTCCGCGCCGAATATCGCGGGCCAGGGCATCGCCAACCCACTGGGGGCGGTGCTTAGCTCGGCGATGATGCTGGAATTCCTTGGCTTTAGGCTGCAAGCGGCGGCGATGCGCGTTGCGGTCCAGGCAGCGCTTCGGGAGAACTACGTCACCGCCGACCTCGGGGGAGACAAAACCACTACGGGCGTGGGGGATTGGCTTGCGAATTTCGTCGAGAAAAACAATCTGGCGAAACAGCTAAAGTAGTGCTCGAAGGTGGCCTCGAACCGCTTCCTCCTGCGCCTCATCTAGCGCCATCGCACCATGGCAGTTATCAACATCCCGAGGAGAAACCCTCCAACGTGCGCCATCACGGCAACACCCCCGGAAGGTCCTCCGCCGAGCGTGTTGATCCCCGCGAGAAACTGCACGAGGAACCATTCGCCGAGAACTATCACTGCCGGGATCGGCAGAAGAAAGACAAACACCAGGGTGAGGATGCGCGCCCGCGGATAGAGCAGAATGTAGGCGCCCATCACGCCGGAGATTGCACCGCTGGCTCCGAGCGCCGGGACACGTGAATAAAGATTAAAAAAAGCGTGGGCCAGGGCCGCACCGATCCCGCAAAACAGGTAGAAGAACAAATACGGGATGTGCCCCAAAAAGTCCTCCACGTTATCCCCGAAGATCCACAAGAAAAGCATGTTCCCGGCAATGTGCAGGAATCCGGAATGAAGGAACATGCTCGTCAGAATGGGCAAGAACGCCATCTCGAAAGTGCCATGCCCTGCCAAATAGGCAGGCAGTCGGGCGGGCACGGTCGAATAGCTCGATAAGAACTCCGCGTACGCCCGGGGCGTGAGCGTGAATTGCAGGCTCAGTTGGTAGAAGAAAAGGGCGATGTTCGCAATGATCAGGGAGATGTTGACGATCGGGTAGGTCCGCGACGGATTGATGTCCTTGAGCGGGATAAACATGAAATTGGCCCGGAGCAGAGTAGCGAACCGCGAAGTAAATGAAAAGGGTGCTCCTCGCGTCCGATAATATTTGTAGTGGAAGGGGCTTGGTTAACAGAATATTCTCCCCCCGCCGAACGGGTTCCATCTGCGTGCTTTAGGTGCCAGGGTGAGGCGAGGTGGGAGCCATTTGCGAGCCTGCGAGGATGCAGGCCGTTGGGCAAGCGGTTCTTTTCCGGGGTCAGCGGGAGTTGCCTGCCCGCGAGAGCCCGTCTTGCCAACGACAAGAGAGGGAGAAGAGGGTTTCGAGTTCGCGTCGCATGGGCGGTTGTCCCGCGAAAGCGCGGCGGGTTTTTGGATGAAGCAAGCATTGCGTCTTCGAAGAGCGTGTGGTAAGTAAAGAGTTCTGCGTGTGCGTGCTTCGGACGTGTCACACTTGTCCGGCGCAGCGTCGGCGCGCCGACTGCCCATGCCTGCCCGGGAAACGGAAGCCATCATCCTGAAAACATTTCCGCTGGGCGAGGCGGACCGCGTGGTGAGCTTTCTCGGCCGCACCTCGGGCCGGCTTCGTGGTGTAGCCGCGGGAGCGCGCCGTCTGAACAACCGCTTTGGCTCGACCCTCGAAATGCTCTCGCACGTCCGGATTTGGTACGTCGAGCGGGAAACCCGGGAGTTGGTACGCATCCAGCAGGCGGAACTGGTGGAGTCGCTGCACAAGGCGCAAAGTGACTACGGCTTGAGCACCGGCCTGGCGGTGATCAGCGAAATTGCGGAAATGGTTTTGCCCGAACACGAAGTCTCCGAAGCCATGTTCCGGTTGGCGGTCCTGGCCTCGCGCGAAATCGAGCGAACAGGGCACTGGGAGTTGCCGCTCAGCTATTTCGCGTTCTGGACAGTGCGCCTGGGCGGTTGGCTGCCGCGGTTTGACCGTTGTACTGCCTGCCGGGCTGTTTTTGGTGGATCAGCGGCCTTCTATGACGCGCATCATGCCGGCTTGTTCTGCGGGAAGTGCCGGCGCACGGGCATGAAGCCGTTGCATCCGGAGACCAGGGCGGTGGCAGAAAGGTTTGCCGGTGAGCGACTCGACCGCATTGCCTACGACACGGCGGTCGGTTCGCGCGTCGGGGAATTGCGCGCGGCGGCCTTGGCGTGGATCGAGTTGAATGCAGAACGTCGCTTGATGACGCCGGAGTTGCTGGAGACCACTTGAAAGTTAAAGTAAAGCTTGAAGACAAGGGGCAAGGGCTCACGTTTCAGGACTTAATCCTCGAACTCTCGAAATTCTGGGTGAAGCAGGGCTGCGTGCTGCAGCAGCCCTACGATGTGGAAGTCGGGGCGGGCACGATGCACCCGGAAACGTTTCTGCGGGTCTTGGGCCCGCAACCGTACCGCGTCGGGTTCGTGCAACCCAGCCGTCGGCCCGCCGACGGTCGCTATGGGGAAAATCCCAATCGCCTCTACAAGCACACGCAATTTCAGGTCATCCTCAAACCTTCGCCCGCCGATGTGCAGGAGGTGTACTTAAAGAGCCTCGCGGCCCTGGGCATCGCGCTCAAGAAACACGACATCCGCTTCGAGGAAGACAATTGGGAATCGCCCACGCTCGGCGCGTGGGGCATTGGCTGGCAGGTGCTCCTCGACGGTTTGGAAATCACGCAGTTCACTTACTTTCAGCAAAGTGGAGGGATGGACCTCGATCCTATTTCGGTGGAGCTCACTTACGGCCTCGAGCGCATCTGCGCGTTCTTGCAAAACGTGGAGAGCGTGTATGCCTTGCGCTGGTCTCGGGACAAAACGTATGGCGATATTCGGCTCCTGGAAGAGCAGCAACTCTCCGAGTACAGCTTTGACAAAAGTGATGCAGCAGCCATCCGCGCCGAATTCGAGCTGCATGAAAAGGAAGCCAGGGAGCTGCTCGACGGGTTCAAGGCGGCGGAAGGGCAGAGCCGATCGCGCTATCCGCTGCTTGCCGCCTATGATCACTGTCTCAAGTGTTCGCACCTGTTCAACCTGATGGATGCGCGAGGGGTGATCTCGACGACCGAGCGCGCTGCCCTGATGGCGCGCGTCCGTACACTGGCCTGCCGCACGGCCGCGTCCTACCTCGAACAACGGAAGGGTTCTGAGCGGGCCGACGAGGTACACGCATGAAGTCTCCCGCGAAGCTCCGTGCCATCGAACTCCTGTTTGAGATTGGGTGCGAGGAGATCCCGGCGGGAATGTTGCCGAAGGCCGAGGAGGATCTTCGCCTCAATTTGGAGAAGCTGCTGGCCGCCGAGAACCTTTCCGCGGATACCACCGTCGAGACCTTCAGCGCTCCGCGGCGCCTGACCGCTTGGGTCCGGGGACTTCCGGTGAAGCAGGCCGACGTCGAGCTCGAAGTGACCGGCCCTCCGAAGTCCGTGGCCTACGATGCGGTCGGCGCGCCGACACGGGCAGCGCTGAGCTTTGCGGACAAGCAGCGGGTCGAGGTGAGCTCCCTCTATCTGGTGCAAACGGCGAAGGGCGAATACTTGGCCACCAAGCAGGTCAAGGTTGGCCGTACCACCGAGCAGATGCTCACCGCCGTACTTCCGCGAGCGGTTCACGACTTGACGTGGCCGCGCTCCATGACCTGGACCGGCCTGGAAGGCCCGCGGTTCATTCGCCCGATTCGGTGGGTCGTGGCGGTCCTGGACGGCAAACCCTTGCGCCTCGAGGTAGCGGGCGTCGCCGCTGGTAATGCCACGCGTGGCCACCGCTTCCTTGGGTCGTCCGCCATCCGCGTGCGCCATTTCCTCGATTACGAAAAGAAGCTGCACGCCAACGGCGTGATCATTCGCCCGGCGCGGCGCAGGGAAAAAATCGCGAGGGAGCTCGAGGCTTTTGTCAAGCGCGGCAACTATCGCATGCACGAAGATCGGGACCTCGAGAGGCTGGTCGCTTATCTTAACGAGTATCCGACGGTCATTCAGGGCGACTTTGATCCCGCTTTCCTGAACTTACCTGATGAAATCCTCATCAGCGTGATGCGCGATCATCAAAAGTATTTTGCTGTCGAAAAGAAGAACGGAGAACTCGCGCCGCAATTCCTGGCCGTCATCAACTCCGGCAAGGATACGACGGGCATCATCCGTGAAGGACACGAGCGCGTCCTCCGGGCGCGCTTTGCCGACGCCCGGTTCTTTTGGGAGGCCGACCAGAAATGTCGGCTCGCCGACTATCTCCCGAAGCTCGAGCGCGTTACGTACGAATCCCGCTTGGGCAGCTACCGGGACAAAGTGGAGCGCGTCCGGGATATCGCGCGCTGGCTTACCGAGCAGTGGTTCAACCTCGGGATGCACCAGGCGCATGTCGCGGAAGCCGACCGTTCCGCCGAGTTGGCGAAGTGCGATCTCGCGACCGAAATGGTTCGCGAATTCCCGGAACTCCAGGGCGTCGTCGGCGGCCTTTACGCGCGTGCGCAGGGCGAGCCTGACGAGGTCGCCGATGCCGTCTATGACCATTACCGCCCGGTTGGCTTGGACGATCCAATCCCGAGAAATCTAACCGGCTGCGCGGTGGCGCTCGCCGACAAATTCGATTCCGTGGTCGGCTGCCTGGCCGTAGGCGTGGTTCCCACAGGATCGAGTGATCCTTACGCGTTGCGTCGCGCCGCGCTTGGCATCGTCAAGATCATCTTGGAGAGGAAACTGCCTGTGTCGCTGTCGCTCAGCATCGGCGCAGCAGGGAAGGCTCTTTTGAGCCACAAGCCAAAGCGCGGAGTCAGCCCGGATCAAGAATCGAAGATCCTCGATTTCGTTTTGGACCGCGCGCGGTTTGTCTTCCGGGAAAAGGAGCAATTCGCCTACGACGAAGTCTCCGCCGTGTTTCGTGCCGGGGCCGACGATCTCGTGGACACCGAGAAGCGGCTACTGGCTCTGCGGGCGATTCGCAAATCCAGGAACTTCGAGCCCCTGGCGGTCTCCTTCAAACGCATTCGCAAGATCCTTGAGAAAGCCGGGGTTGCCCCGGGGCAGGACGGCCAGGTCAACCCCGCCCTTTTTGAGAGCGCGGCCGAGCGCGAACTCCACTCCGGCGCCACGGCTGCGGCGTCGAAAGTCGCGTCCCTCAAACGGGGAGGGAAGTACCAGGAGGCGCTCGAGGTGATCGCCGGACTACGCCCGGTGGTGGACAAATTCTTTGAAGGCGTCATGGTGATGGCGGAGAAGGAGGAAGTGCGAAGGAACCGACTCGCGCTGCTTGCACAGTTACTTGGCGAATTCACGACGATTGCAGATTTCTCGGAGGTTGGCGGAGAAGAGCGCGGGTGACTTAAAGTGTTACTTTAACTGAAGCCGTCGGCGCGCCGACATCCCGGTTTTGTTGCGCCACACAAACCAGTCTCGGCTATGGCAATCCATGCCCCAGTCCATCAATAGGAAGCGAGGATGACCGTGAAAAAGTGGGTGTATTTTTTTGGTGCAGGTAAAGCAGAAGGTGACGGCAGCTGGCGCGAGGTGCTGGGAGGAAAAGGCGCGGGACTGGCCGAGATGACCAAGATCAGCCTGCCCGTGCCAGCGGGCTTCACCATTTCGACCGAAGCCTGCGACTATTACTACAAGCAGGACAAGCAATTTCCCGCGGGGCTAAAAAAAGAAGTCGCCGACAACGTGGCGACGCTCGAACGCGTCACCCAGAAGAAACTCGGCGACGCGACGAATCCGTTGCTCGTCAGCGTCCGCTCCGGCTCTGCCCGCTCCATGCCCGGCATGATGGAAACCATTTTGAACCTCGGCTTGAATGACCGCTCGGTCGCGGGCCTTGCCGCGGTCACCAAGAACGAACGCTTTGCTTATGACGCCTATCGCCGCTTCGTGCAGATGTACTCGACCGTGGTCATGGGCTTGTCCAAGGAAGACCTGGAGCACCCTCTTCGCGCGATGAAGCAGCGCCTCGGAATCAAAGAAGACACCGCGGTTCCGGCGAGCGGTTGGAAAGAGCTGGTCGCCGAATACCAAACCTACTTCCGCGAAAAATCGGGCAAGGACTTCCCGCACGACCCCATGGAGCAGCTCTGGGGAGCCATCGCCGCGGTGTTTGGTTCCTGGATGGCGGAGAAGGCCGTCACCTACCGCCGCGTGGAAAAAATCACCGGGCTGCTGGGCACGGCCGTTAACGTCGTGCAAATGGTGTTTGGCAACACGGGTGAAAACTCCGGAACGGGCGTGTGCTTTACGCGTGACCCCAGCTCTGGAGAAAAGATCTTCTACGGCGACTATCTCGTGAACGCGCAGGGTGAAGATGTCGTCGCCGGCATCCGCACTCCCATGCATCTCGACCAAATGGCCAAGACCATGCCCAAGGTGTACGCGCAGCTTGAGCAGGTGCGAGTGAAACTGGAAAAGCACTACCGTGACATGCAAGACATGGAGTTCACCGTCGAAGAGGGCCAGCTGTACATGCTTCAGACACGCACGGGCAAACGCACCCCGGCGGCGGCTTTCCGAATGGGCGTGGACATGGCCAACGAGAAACTGATCACTCGCGAGGAAGCTCTCCTGCGCATCAAGCCGGAGGACATCGAGCGTCTTTTTTATCCGGTCATCGATAGCAAGATCGACAGGAACACGCTTTGCGCCAAAGTTCTCGCCACCGGCATCAACGCCGTCCCCGGAGCCGCCGCCGGGCGCGTCGTTTTCTCGGCTCCGAAAGCCGAAGAGTGGGCCGAGCGCGGCGAGAAGGTCATTCTCGTCCGGCGCGAAACCAGCCCGGAAGACGTCGGCGGCATGGCGGTCGCCGCGGGCATTCTGACCGCCACGGGCGGCAAAACCAGCCACGCGGCGGTCGTGGCGCGGGGCTGGGGCAAATGTTGCGTTGTCGGTGCGGAAAAGCTGGAGATCGACTACCAATCTCTTTCCATGTCAACCAACGGCCAGGTGGTCCGGGAGGGCGATTGGATCACGCTTGACGGGAGCGAGGGCATTGTTTACACGGAAGCGCTTCCGCTCGTCGTGCCGCAACTCCCGAAATCCTACGAGATCTTAATGAAGTGGGCCGACGAAGCGCGCCATCTCCGCGTGCGCACCAATGCCGATACGCCCCAGGACGCCCGCAAGGCGCGCGAATTCGGTGCCGAGGGGATTGGGCTTTGCCGCACCGAACACATGTTCTTCACCGATTTTGAGTTCCCGGAGAAGAGCCACGAGCGCCAGCGTGCCATTCAGGAGATGATTCTCGCGGACAACAAGGAAGCCCGCGTGAGAGCGCTCGACCGGCTCTTGCCTTTCCAACGCCGTGATTTCATCGGCATCTTCAAAGCCATGGACGGCCTTCCCGTCACCATTCGCCTGATCGACCCGCCGCTTCACGAATTTGTGCCCCACGATCGCGCCAAGCAGGAGGAGCTGGCGAAGGAACTCGGCATCAGCGTCGATGTGGTGGCCCGGCGCGTCGAACAACTCCATGAAGCCAACCCCATGTTGGGCCACCGCGGCTGCCGTCTTGCGATTACCTATCCCGAAATCCTCGAAATGCAAGTGCGCGCCATCATCGAAGCCGCCCTCGAATGCCAAAAGAGCGGAGTTAAAGTTTTACCTGAAATCATGCACCCGCTTACTTTGGACAAGAAAGAGCTGTCCATTCTTGACCAAGCCACGCGCCGGGTCGCTGACGACCTCATCCTGAAGTCGGGCATGAAGCTCAACTACCTGGTTGGTACGATGATCGAGCTTCCGCGCGCGGCACTGCTGGCGGGAGAAATCGCCGAAATTGCGGAGTTCTTCTCCTTCGGCACCAACGACCTCACGCAAACCACCATGGGGCTGTCGCGCGACGACGCCGGCCGTTTCCTGCCCGATTATGTGGACGAGAAAAAAGCAGGGGTATTCAGCACGGATCCCTTCCAATCGCTCGACACCAAAGGCGTCGGCATGCTGATGCGCTGGGGCATTGACGCGGGCAGAAAAACCAGGCCCAAGTTGAAAGTAGGCATCTGCGGCGAGCACGGCGGCGACGCGGAGAGCGTCAAATTCTGCCACACCCTGGGCATGGACTATGTCAGCGCTTCGCCTTTTCGCGTGCCGATAGCGCGTTTGGCCGCAGCTCAAGTTATGGTTGAACTCAAGCAGGCGAAGCAAAAAAGGACCAAACAAGCGAAAAGTGCTACGTCAAGTAACACTTGAACTGCTGATTTCCGAAGGGTCCAGGCGCGCTCTCGGTTCTTCGACCTCTCGTTTTTGAGGTGAAACAGCGGCAAGAAAGGGAGCCGGGAAGGCCGACTTCACGTTGGCATTTTGAAGAAAAAATACATTCCCAAGAAAAAGAAAATAATATCCGGCGACCATCCCGCCAAAAACGGCGGCAGTTGCCCTACTCCGCCCATCGCTTCGAGCAGCGCCGCAATCGCCCAATAAGCCACGCCGATGGCAACCCCGAGCGCGACTCCGCCGATAGCTCCACGTGTGCCTACCAGAAACGCAAAGGGAATCGCCAGCAATATGCTCACAGGCGCCATCAGGGGATAGGCGATTTTTTTGTGCCACTGTACCATCAGGGTTGCCACGTCAAAGCCCGCCCGGTGCAATCCATCGATATAGCTCCCTAACTCGCCCACGCGCATTTGAAACGCCTGCCGCACCTCGCGGTTGAAGTAGCTTGGCGGTTCGGACAATTCCGGCGGCGCCGCCGCCGCGAAAGGCTCGAATTTGGTAACCGAGCCGTCTCGAAAATCCCGGATCCACCCGCTTTCGAGCGCCCAGACCTGCCGGGCTTCCGACCAGCGGGCACGCGTGGCAAAAATCCGCCGTCGCACATGGAAATCTGCGGGATCGAGCTCGAGCACGCTCAACCCGCCAAACATGTTTTGCTCCGGATCGAACAGGTCGTAGTTGTAGATCTTCGAGTCCTCCCCGAACATCCACCGTTGTGGATGCGCGTAGGTCTGTGGCGGCCGCCCTTTAATCTGGTTGTGCAGAGCGTCCTGGCGCTGGTTGGCGTAGGGCAGATAGGTATCGTCGAGCACTAACAACGTGCCCGCCACCGCGAGGCCCGCCAGCAGCAGCGGCACGGCCACACGAAACAGACTTATTCCGCTGGCTTTGATCGCCACAATCTCGTTGTTCTTGCTCATGATTCCGAGCGTCACGAGCACCGCAACCAGCCCCGCCAGCGGCGCCAGGTTGTACACCAGGTACGGTGTGAGATAGCCAAAGTACTCGGCGACGGTCACGAACGCGATGCGCCGCCGCCCGATGTCGTCTAGCAGCTCAAAAAAGGTAAACGCTTCGAACAGAAACACGAATATCGCGAGCAACAGCCCAAAATAAAAAAAGAACTTTCGCAGGGTGTAGAGGTCCATCAACCGGGGAAAGCTTCCGCTCGATCGCGCGGGCATTTCCTGCGCGCCGCGCTCTCCATTGGCCGCTTGCGCTGCCGCGGCGCGTGCCCGAGCCTGCGCCTTTCGCCGGCGCGCCAGGCGGATCCGCCGGCTGAGATATCCAAGCGGGCGCAACCAGCGGCTCTCCCCGCGAAACTGTTCCATCCGCGGCAGCAGGGCTATCCCTAAGGCCGTTAGGATTCCGTTGGCCATCCAAATCCCCGCTGCCGGCGAAATCTTTCCCTCCCGTGCCAATCCCGCACCCAGGATCAGCAGCAGGTAATACGCGGCGATGAGCACAACGGCCAGCAGCGATCCCGCGGCTCGGCCGCCGCGTCGCGGCTGCGCTCCCAGTGGCACCGCCACTAGCGCAAACACCAGGCAGGCGACGGGAAACGCCAGCCGCGTCTCGAGCTCCACACTGGCTTCCCGCGATCCCGAACGCCTTTCGGTCATCAGTTCCTTCATCGATTGTTCGGGGATGCTGCGATGTCGGGGTTGTACCGAACCGAGTCCGCTCACCTGAATGGGCCAGTCGCTCTGACCAAACGACGTCACCGCGTAATGATTGGGATCCTCGCGCGAGAACTCATGCGTCGTGCCGCCCTTGAGGTGCAACTCCAGCTTGCCCTGCTTTGGCTCGGCAATCACAATCGCGCTATCGGCCAGGGTTACTTGCGAGCCGCCCTCTCCTCCGGTGTCCGCGACGAATACTCCGTGCCATTGCGTTCCGCTTGCCGACACGTCGTTCACATACAAGACCTTTTTCGGAAACCGCTCGTCAAACACGCGCGGCTGCAGTTGAAAAGAGATTTGCGAGCTGATCAGTTGCGCTTCGGCGGTGTGCAGCGTCCGCAACGCCCCAGGGCCCACCCACGTAGTCATGACCAGCGTGAGTAACGCCCCGACCAGGGCGAGCACTCCCACCGGAAAAAGGATACGCCGCCTCCCGATGCCGAGGGAGGTCAGCGCAATGATTTCGCTGTCGGCCGACATCCGCCCCAGCCCCAGCAACACGCCAATCAGCGTCGCCATTGGCACGGTAAAGACGAAAACGCCTGGGAAAATGCACAGAAACAGTTCCAGGATCTGCGCGCCCGAACCCACGTGGCGCACATAAATCTCCATCAGCCGCACCAGACGGGGCACGAGAAATACAAACGTGAAGACGACCAGTCCGAGGAATGCGTGGCGGGAAACCTCGCGGACGATATAACGATCCAGAATGCGCATGACGCGAACGCTAGAGTGTACCACGCCGTCAGCCGCGGATCGTTCTACGGCGCACGAACCGGGGGACTTGCCGTGTTGCGAGTTTTGAGGAGCGGCGCTGCGATAGGCTCTTCTTGCCTGTATACTTTGATTCTGTGTATGCCTGTGGCTACAAACCATCTGCGTGAGCCTCTCTTCGGGACACCCGCCGAATGAATCGCATCCATTTGGTTGTGCTGTGGCACATGCATCAGCCGCAATACCGCGACCCAGAAACTGGCCGCTATGTTCTCCCGTGGACGCGCCTGCACGCCCTCAAGGACTACTACGGCATGGTCGAACTGCTTCGCGAGTTCACCAACTTCCATGCCACGTTTAACATCGTTCCTGCTCTCGGCGCGCAGCTCGAAGAGTACGCCAGCGGCAAGTTCAACGAGCCGTGGTTTTCCCTGGCTTTCAAAAGCGCCGATGAGCTGACCCGCGAGGACAAGTCGGAGATCCTTTCGCGCGCCTTCCAGGTCAACCACGAGCACCTGATGTCACGTTGGCCGCGCCTTGTCGAACTTTATGAATGGTCGCGCCCCGCCGGGGGCGCTCAGGCTCTTATCGCTTTCACCGCTCGCGACTGGCGGGACCTCCAGCTTCTCTCGCAGCTCGTTTGGATGGAAGAATCCTGGTTTCAGAAGAACGAAGTCGTCAGCCGCCTCGCAGCGAAGGGCAAAGACTACACCGAGAATGACAAGTCCGCCTTGCGGGGAAAACAGCTGGAACTCCTGCGTTTGATTTTGCCGGCGTATCGCGACGCAGCCTCGCGCGGCCAGATCGAGATCAGCACGACGCCTTTCTACCACCCCATTCTGCCGCTCCTGTGTGACTCGGACATCGCGCGTGTTGCCAACCCTTCCACGCCGCTGCCGCGCCGCGCTTTCCGCCGGCCCGAGGATGCTCGCGAACAATTGCAGCTCGCGCGCCAATATCATGAGAAAACCTTCGGCCTGAAGCCGCCGGGCCTCTGGCCGTCCGAGGGCTCCGTTTCCGATCAAGCCCTCTCGATCGCCGCCGAAGAAGGATTCCAATGGTTCGGCACCGATGAAGGCGTGCTTGGCCGTACTCTGAACGTCGGCTTTTTCCGCGACTCCGGCGGCATCCCCGCAAATGCGGATCGCCTTTTCAAGCCCTGGCGCATCCATCTGGGCGATAAATCCATCACCGGGCTGTTCCGCGACCACCATCTTTCCGACCTGATCGGCTTCGTTTACAGCCGCATGGAAGCGAAAGCCGCTGCCGCCGATCTCCATTCGCGTCTGCGCCTGCTCGGTGAGAAAGTGTCAGGCAACCAGCCGCTCACCGTGTGTCTATTTCTCGATGGGGAGAATGCCTGGGAGTACTACCCGGGCAATGGCCGCGAATTCCTTCGCGAGTTCTATCGGCGAATCGAATCTGATCCCGATTTCCGCGCGCTTACGGCTGGCGAGGCCGTCGCCGCAGCCGCGGAAATTCCCAGCAGCACCGGAATTTTCCCCGCTTCCTGGATTAACGCCAATTTTGACGTTTGGATCGGTCATAGCGAGGACGTCACGGCCTGGGAGCTGCTGTGGGACACCCGCGAGGTTTACGCCCGTGGAGTCGAAGCGTACAAAACGGGGAGACCGGGCGCGCCGACCGAAACTGCGCTCAAACAGGCGCACGAATCGCTCCTGGCGGCGGAAGGCAGCGACTGGTGCTGGTGGTTCGGTCCCGAACACAGCACCGCAAACGACGCCGAATTTGATGCCCTCTACCGCAAGCACCTCACCGAAATTTACCTCGCGCTTGGCCAGGTCGCGCCCGAAGAGCTGGCCAAACCCATCAAGCGCCGCCCGGAACACGCGTTTCAGCTTGCGCCCACTGGCTTTCTGCGCGTCAAGGTGGACGGCCGTGAAAGCTCCTATTTTGAATGGCTCGGCGCCGGTCTGTATTCTCCCGAGCGTCGTGGTGGCTCGATGCATGGCCGCGTTTTTTATCTGCATGAAATGCGCTACGGCTTTGAAGAGGACCGTTTCTGTATCCGCATCGACCATTTCGCGGAGGCCATGAGCGAACTCGAGGACCCGGAATTTCGCATCACCGTTGGCGGAGCAGAAGAACTCGTCATCGTGGTGAAACTCCAGCGTGGCCGTATTCAGGAGTTCGCCGTGGAAAAAGCGCGCCTGTGCTTGCTGAGGTTAGAGTCCGTCGCGGTTGCTGCGTTTGATCGCATTCTCGAAGCGGCCATCCACCGCGACCAACTTGACCTCAAGGGCCAAAGCAAACTGAGGCTGGGAGTGGCCCTCTGGCACGGGGGGCTGCCGGTGGACGTTCTTCCCGCCGAAGGCCTGTTGGATATCCAGCTCGGCGAGGACAATTTCGCCTGGCCGCCGGAGTAGCTGTTCCGTTTCTTTAGCTACTTGTTGCCGTACAACTTGACGGCCAAGTCTTGCGGCCTAGCTCCCACCGGGACCATGGTCACAAGGAAGTTCGTGCGCACGCGAATCACCGCCAGGTCGCCAGAGCCTTGGCTCACCACCAGCAGCAAAGTTTCATTGGGGTCAAATCGCAACGCTCCCGGCTCATCTCCTGTGGGAATGGGGAGTACCTTTTCGGGATCGCGGATGATCCGCCGATTCGCGATATCCACCGGAATGACCCGATCCGCCGCCGTGTCCGAAACGTAGAGCAAGCTGCCGTCGGCGCTAAGCGCTCCTCGTGTCGGTGCTGAGCCAAGTATCATGGTGTCGCCCACTTCGTGCGTCCAGGTATTGATGGCCTGCAGGCCGTGAGCTTCCGGTGAAATGACATAGAGCTCTCCTCCATCGGGCTTGAGCAGCATCTCGGTCGGCTTACCTGCCAGCTCGAGATTTGCCACCAGCACGCTGCGCCGCAAATCCACAACGGAGAGTCGCGCCTCGGAGCGGCTCATCGCAAACGCGAGCGAATTGTCCGGCAGAATGGCCACCTCGTCCGGTTGCGGCAGCACGGAAACTGTGCTGCGCAACGCTAGCGTGGCTGCGTCATGAACGCCCAGGGTACCGTCTCGCCGGTTCACCACCACCACGGTCTTTCCGTCCGGCGAGACGCGCGCCAGCACGGGCTCTCTTCCCGTGCGTCCGCGCGCCACCATCGTCCGCGAGCGGATGTCGATAGCCAACACCGTGTCGTTCCCGGACGTGGTCGTGTAAATGCGATTTCCGTCGGGCGAAAGATCCAGAGCGTAGGGAAGCGGTCCTACCGGAATGCGGGCGCTCACCTGATATGCGCGCGCATCGAAAATCCATGCGAAGCCCCCCAGAGCGCTAATGCCCAGGATTTCAGGCCGCGTGGGATGCTCGCGCATTCCCGACAGACCCGGCCCCACAGGAATGTGCGCCACCGCTTTGAGCTTGACCAGGTCCACAACCGTCACCGCGCCGTCCCGAGTCGTGACATAGGCACACAAATGCAGGTCCGGGCGCAGAAAGGACGGCCGATGCTCGCGCAGCAGCACAATCAGTGCGCCGATGGCTACTACGACGGACAGGAAATAAACACGAAGGTTTCTCGGTCGGCTCATGTTGGACTCGAAATTCTCCCACGCGGACTGTCCCCCTGGCTAGGGATGGGTACGGGAGTCCCCACGCAAACTTTCACGCGACTCCGGATCGACGCCTTCCCTGGGCCTCCGAAAACTTGCATTCTCTCGATTGTCCCGTTCCGCCTTTCTTGTTCGTCGTATGGATGAAGGCCGCAAATCTGGCCCGCATAAAGGACGTGACGCGAACTTGGCGCCAGGAATGAGCACGCACGGCTCCGGCCATTGCCGCCTTCGATCATGTGTCACTAACCGCTCTCTAGGCACGACATAGTCATCAAAACGTCGCCTTTTGGTTTCAATGAATCGACCGTAGCGTGACTGCCGTCTCCCTTTGCCGTTTCAAACCTACTGGCATAATCTGTTTCTGGGACATGCTTCCTCGCGGACCATTTTCGGGGCTGCTCACCGACCTCTACGAGCTCACCATGGCGGCGGGCTACGTTCAGAACCGCTTCAACGCCCGCGCCACCTTCGAACTTTTCGTGCGCACGCTTCCGCGACGCCGCAATTACCTGGTGGCCGCGGGGCTGGAGCAAGCCCTCGACTTTCTGGAAAACGTTCGCTTTTCCTCTGAGGATATTTCCTATCTTCGCGGTCTGCCTTTTTTCCGCCACGTCCAGTCGGATTTTTTTGACTATCTCTCCCGATTTGAATTTACCGGCGAGGTTTGCGCCCTTCCCGAGGGAACCATCTTTTTCCCCGGTGAACCGCTTTTGCGCGTGACCGCCCCCATCGCAGAGGCGCAGCTTGTCGAAACCAGCCTCCTCAGCATTCTTCATTTTCAAACGCTTATCGCCAGCAAAGCAGCCCGCGTCACCAACGCTGCCTCCGGACGCCCTGTCGTGGAATTCGGCTCGCGTCGCGCGCACGGCGTGGAAGCCGGAGTCCTCGCCGCCCGCGCTGCCTTCGTTGGCGGTTGCGAAGGCACCTCGAACACGTACGCGGGCCGCCGCTTCGGGATTCCTGTTTATGGCACGCAGGCGCATTCCTGGATCATGGCGCATGAGGACGAGGCCGAAGCCTTCCGGGATTTCCTGAGTGTCTTTCCAGAGAACTCCACGCTCCTGGTCGATACCTACGACGTGCGCGCCGCCGTCGAGAAAATCATCGCCCTGGGCCGCAAGCCCGGCGGCGTACGCCTTGACAGCGGCGACGTGCTGACGGACAGCTTGTGGGTTCGCAGGCGGCTCGATCAGGCCGGGTGGCACGACGCGCAGATTTTCGCGTCGGGAGAGCTCGACGAAGACCGCATTGAAACGCTGGTGCAAAGCGGCGCGAGTATCGACGCCTTTGGCGTGGGTACGGCGCTATCTACTTCGGCGGACTCGCCGAACCTCGGCGTAATTTACAAATTGGTCGAAGTCGACCTCGGCGACACCGTTCGAAACGCCGCCAAGTTCAGCCAGGAAAAGATAACCTACCCGGGACGGAAGCAAGTTTTCCGGTTTGTAGAGGGAGAAGGAAAATTTTCGAGGGATGTCATTGGCCTTGATGGAGAGTCTTTCCAGGGGGGCGCGCCGCTGCTGGTCCTCGTGATGCGCGGCGGCAGGCGGCTCGAGGCTCCGGAAAAAGATCCTCTGGCCGGAATCGAGAGAGCACGCAAGCGCTTCCTGGCTGATCGCTCCGGCCTGCCGGAGCCGGTCTTGGCGCTTCGCGCGGCGGAGCCACCGTTTCCCGTTCGCTACAGCAAACAGCTCGAGGAGCTGCACGATCAGGTGCGGCAAACCGTGGCCAAGACCGCGCGCATCGCATGAAGAAGGAGGTAGTCTAGTTGAGGCTAGTCTAAACCAGACTGGTCTTGATTTAGCCCGGTTTAAATGGGACTCGTTTTGTGGGAAGTGGACGCGCAAGCGGACTTCATGCTGCCGGGCGGCAAGCTTTACGTCCCTGGCGCCGAAAAAATCATGGCAAACCTCAACCGACTTGTCGAACAGGTGCGCCAGTCCCGAGTTCTCCTGATCTCCTCTGCCGATGCTCACCAGCCGGATGATCCCGAGTTTCGTGAGTGGCCTGTTCATTGCGTGAAGGGCACAGCGGGAGCAGAGTTGGTTCCCGAAGCACCCGCCGCCCGCCAGCTCGTCATCCCCAATCGGGAGAATTTTGTTTTTCCCGACGATCTCCCCTCGTATCAGCAGGTTCTCCTGAAAAAAAAACACGCTCGACGTCTTTGACAATTCCAATACGGACCCGCTTCTTTCACGGCTAGCTGCCTCGCAGAAATCCAGCGGGGGCTCCAACCCCGATTTTCTGGTGTTCGGCGTCGTCACTGAATATTGCGTGCACCTCGCCGCCGATGGCCTGCTTCGCCGCGGCTACGGTGTCAGCATCATTCGAGACGCTATTCAATCGCTCGACGAGAAAAAAGGCAGGGAAATCCTGGGCGAACTCGAGTCACGAGGCGCACGCCTCATTGCCGCAGAACAGGCGTTGCGCCTCATTGGCCACGACGCTCGAGATCGCTTCCAATTGCGAAAAACGGCCGGAAAGTAGCCCGCCCCGGGAAGAAGGATTCGCGAGGAAGAGCCAAGGACGGGAGAGCCAAGCCTTCCGTCCCAACGCTTGCGGTAGAGTGCGCAAGCATGGCCGTCGTGTGAGCTGCAAAACTTCAGTTTAATCGCAGCAACCTAGCGCAGGCACAACCATCTCGACAGAAGAACAATTTTCATTATAATGACCGATAGAACGAAGCCACACTGGCGAACCTAGCGTACACACCTTCGCACAACACGGAGAATCCCCGCTGCCATGAGCCAGCCGTTAGCCCTCGAATTTGTACTCGTGTCCGGCGACTACGCCACCATGCAGGCGGTTTCCAAAGCCGTGAAAAAATTCGGCGCCAAGTTTGTGCTGGTTCCAAGTGCGCACGAGGCTCGTGAATGTCTGAATCGGCGCAAGATCGACGGCGTGTTTGTGGACATGGAAGTGCCGGGGGCGCTGGGCCTGATTGAATCCACGCGCAAGGGAGCATCCAACAACAAAGCGGTGATTTTTGCGTGCTTGGTGAATGCCAAGGAATCCACACAAATCTTGGCCCTGGGGGCGAATTTCCTGCTGCGTAAGCCGGTGACCGAAGACGGTGTCGCCATGCACATCACCATCTCGAAAGAATTGCTTTTGCGCGAGCAGCGCCGGTACTTCCGGCATCCCGTGAATCTTCCGGTGACCCTGAAGGCAGGAGAAGCGGAGCAGCAGGCCCGCATGACGAATTTGAGCGGAGGCGGCATGGCCGTGCGCACGGTGAAGCCGCTCAAACAAGGTGCGGTCCTCGACTTTACCTTCGAATTGTCGCTCGGCGCGCGCATCAGCGCGAGAGGCCAGGTGGCCTGGGTGAACTCCGAGGGAATGGCGGGGATTATACTGCAGACAGTGCGCGGAAAAGGAAATGAGCAACTGGAAGCGTGGCTTGCCTCTCGGGAGCAACTCCGCCCCTAGCCCCTAGCGAAAAACGCCGGGGAACTTGGCATGCTCCCCGCCCTCAAAAATGGGCGAGGATTGCTACGAAGCCTGTTTGGTTTCAACCAGAGGACTTTCGGCGGGTTCCTGTTTCAGCGATCGGCCTTACTGCGCCGCATCTCCGGAGGCTTCACACATCGGGCCTGCCCGGCCCTAGGTCTTGCGACAAAAGAACGATACACCAAAACCTGCGCCTTATATCCCCGTTCTCAAAAACGCAGCCTTACGGCGCATCTGGTAAAGGCTCGTCACCTCCGAAACCTGAAAACGATGCCCGGAGTCCTATCGGCCGACCTTTTGCCGCAAGGGCGTGGCCTATTGCAGGCGGCCCTCAGTTCGCAGGTAAATCGACCACACCACCTCGAACGGGAAGCTCAATCCGATGGTGTACTGATCGTCGCCCCGTTTCCGGCAGTGCACCACCTTTCCCCGCATGGCGATCTGATCGAACATCGAAGTGATTTCCGCGAGTTCCCCCGGTTGCCAGGGATGATTGCAGACGATACATGCGCCGTGAGGGCTCACATTATCCGTGTAGGTCAACTCGGTTCCGTTACGGTTTTGCGCCCGGGCCAAGTTCACAATCATTGCGATCGGCAGCCGTTTTTCCATTTCGTTGCCAAGGTGGTCGAGGACTTCAGGAATACGCCCGTTTCTGCTGGAGCCTTTGGCTACAGGGCGCGTGGGCTTAACCCGAGCGCGCTCGAACGGGAACTTGCCCCTCAGCGTTAGCATGACCGGGATGGGGTGCCAATCGAAGAGAAACCCGGAAAGATCCTCCTGTGAATTGCCTACAGGCGTTCCTTTTCGGACCAAGCAGCGTCATAGGAAGGTTTTGACCTCAGCCAACGGAGAACGGTAGACGCCCGTTTCGTCCACGATGGTCATAAAGAGTTCGCCTTTGCGGCAGCCCGCTTCGGCAATGCCTCGGATCTCGTCTATGATGAACGTCTGCAAAAACTTAAACGCCGGAATCCTGTGTTGGTACCGAGCAAATAGCCTGGTGTGAATCGTAAGGATGCGTTCGACCGCTCGGTCGGTTGTCGTCAGGCGGACCAGCGCTTCGACTACGCGTTTCACGCCATTCGAACCCACCGATTCCACCGTCACCTGCGTTTCGGTAGTATTTCCGAGGTCCATCACCTCGCAGGTGAGTACCCTTACTAGAGGTCAAGGGTAGACCAGTCGCAACCGCGGATCTTTGGGTTTTGCCGCATGCGTTTCGACGATATGGGCGCAAACAGAGTAATAGCCGTCGAGGGCGGCCTCCATCAGGTCCCGTGGTTTGGCTTTCTCGCTCGGCATGGTCAGTTTATGGTGCGGTGGAGGACGGCGGCGATTTGTCGCATTTCGTCCGCGAGGTCGGCAAACTCTTCCGGGAGAATCGATTGGATGCCGTCGGAGAGAGCTTTTTCCGGTTCGTGATGAACTTCGATGAGCAATCCGTCGGCGCCAACGGCGACGGCCGCACGGGAGAGCGGCAAAACCTTGTGACGCTTCCCGGTGCCATGGCTGGGGTCGACGAAAATGGGCAGGTGGCTGCGCTTTTTGACCGCAGGGACGACCGCGAGGTCCAAAGTGTTGCGAGAAAAGTCCGAAAAGGTCCGAACGCCGCGCTCGCACAGCATCACGTTGTAGTTGCCCTCGGAGAGGAGGTACTCCGCGGCCATGAGAAATTCATCGAGGGTGGCGGACATGCCGCGCTTGAGAAGAACGGGCTTCTTGGCGCGGCCGGCGCGCTTGAGGAGCGAGAAATTCTGCATGTTGCGCGCGCCAATCTGGATGACGTCGGAGTATTCTTCGACGAGCTCGAGCGATTCGTTGTCGATAGCTTCGGTGACGATGCCGAAACCATGCTTGGCGCGCACTTTCGAGAGAATCTTGAGGCCGCTTTCGCCGAGTCCCTGAAAGCTGTACGGGGAAGTACGAGGTTTGTAAGCGCCGCCGCGAAACAGCCGCGCGCCCGACTTTTTGACGCGCTCGGCAATCGCAAGACACTGCTCCTCGGTTTCCACGGCGCACGGCCCCGCAACCAGGGCCACATGCCGTCCGCCAACGATGACGTCGCCCGAGGGCGTGGGAATGCGCAGGATGGTGTCTTCTTCCTTCGCGTCGCGGCTGACCAGCTTGTACGGCTTGCTGACGGGGATGCACTCCACAACGCCGGGCAGCGATTCGAGAACGCCCAGATCGATCTCGCCTTTGTTTCCGGTAATACCAATGGCGGTTCGCAGGGAGCCGGGGATGGGGTGGGCTTTGAGGCCGAGGCTTTCGATGCGCTGGCAGACGGCGCGAACTTGCTGCTCGGTGGCGTGAGATTGCATGACGACCAGCATGAAGCGGTTCCTCCAGCGGCCCCGGTAGGGCTCAAGTCTACGGCAACGCGGAGGAAACCCGCAAATCGGGCAGGCGCAAGAAGGAGCTTGCTCGATTGGGTTCCCGGGCTTGACAAGCCAGAATGGGGTCCTACGATATAAGAGAAGCCCAGCCGGGAGGATCAGGTGCTCTCGGATTATCCGTTTCATTTCTTTGGCCGTAGCATCACCATTACCGAGCATGAGCAGTTTTTGGCGCTGGTCTTTGCGGCCGTTGCGGTGACGACCTGGGTGATCTTGCAATCCTGGCGCCGCCGGGCGGTTGTCTTGCATCGGTCGGCAGTGAGCGACCAGATGGTATACGAGTTATCGCGAATCGCGGACGCCTTGGATCGTCTCGCGAGCCGTCCGATGGACCAGACCATGGCCGCGCCGACTGGCAGCTTCAAAGAGGACGAACCCCGTACCATGCCGTTTTCCATGTTCGGCAGGGAACGCTGAAAGCAGCTTCTACGGCCCCGACTCTGCTTTGCAGCTGCCTTGAGTTGCAGAAATGCATCGGTCGCGAGCCTGTCCTTCCCGTCTAACTTGCTCACGCCCGCGCAGAGATCCTCTCGGTATGGCGCTAGCCAACTTCTTCGCGAGAAGTCATAACCCTCGCACGCTGCGGGTGTCGATTCGAGCGCCGCGGTGCCTAACGTCCGGGCGCTCGGGGCGTGTGCTAGAATAAGGAGTTTAAGCGGAGCAGAAATCCCGACAGGCATGCCCGAAGAACAACGCATCGCTGTACCCACCGACTTCGACCCCGAAGACGAATACCGCCCGGAACCTGAGCCCGAACCCCTGCCGCCCGCCTGGATGGACGGGAAAATTCGCATCGGTATACATACCTCCATAGCCTGGAGCTATCTGAATGCTTTGGAGTCCGCGCGAAAACTCGGTTGCAACGCGTTGCAGATTTTTTCCGCGAGCCCGCGCATGTGGCAGGGTGGGCCGGCGCGGATACCCGAGCAAGATGCGGCGGCATTTCGCGCGAGAAGGGAAGGGCTTCGGCTGGGCCCGCTGGTGATTCATGCGAATTACCTGGTCAATTTGGCCGCGGCGCAGCCCATGCTTCGGACGCGCTCGATTCAGGCTTTCCACGACGAGATGGTACGCGCCGTGGCGCTGGGAGCGGATTTCCTTGTGGTGCACCCCGGCGCGCGCGGCGAGGGGAGCGCAACACAGGCGATCTCGACCATTGTCGAATCCGTGAAGCAAGCCAGCAAACGCGTGCCGGTGGGCACGCTGAAGATTCTCATTGAGAATACCGCGGGAATGGGAACGGCGATCGGCTCGCGGCTGGAAGAAGTAGGCGAGATTGTTGCCAGGCTGCTGCGCGATCTGCCCGCGGGGGCCTGCCTGGATACGGCGCATCTGTTTGCGGCAGGCTACGACGTCAAGAGCGAGAGCGGGCTAGCTTCAACCATCGAGCAAGTGGAGAGGACCGTCGGGCTGGACAATGTTCCGGTTTTCCACGCGAATGACTCCAAGGTTGCGTTAGGCGGTCGGGTCGATCGCCACCAGCACATTGGAAAAGGGAAAATCGGAAGAGAGGCCTTTCGAAGGGTTTTGCAGCATCCGCAATTGAACCCTGCAGCGGGCGAAGGGCAGGCGGGTCGGGCGTTTCTGGCGGAAACACCGATCGACCATCCCGGTGACGACCGGCGAAACGTAGCGATGCTGTGGGAGCTGGCGGGGCTAAAAGAGCAGGCACCGGAGGCGGAAAAAGGGTTTTCCATGCTGACGCCGGCGCTCGCGAGAAAGATTGCAACACGGAGATCAACAAAGCGGCGGGCAACGAAGAGGTTAGCCGCAAGAAGCAAGAAAGCGGGAACGTCAAAGAGATTGCGGACGGCCAAGATGGCGCGGAGGAGAGGGTAAGCGAAGTGGCGGAGCAGGGCACAACAGGCGCGGGCGGGGCCACGGCCGGCGGCTACGACCCGCAAAAAATAGAGGCCAAGTGGCAGCGTCGCTGGGCGGAAGCGCGCGTGTTCGAATCGGAAGCCGATCCTTCCAAACCCAAATACTACGTGCTGGAGATGCTGCCGTACCCGAGCGGGACGATGCACATGGGCCACATGCGCAACTACGCGATTGGCGACGTCGTGGCTCGGGTGAAGCGCATGCGCGGATTCAACGTGCTCCACCCGATGGGCTGGGACGCCTTCGGCCTGCCCGCGGAAAATGCTGCCATCAAGAATAAGACGCACCCGCGCATCTGGACCAACAACAACATTACGCAGTTCGAGAAAGTGCTGCGGCGCTTTGGCTTCAGCTACGACTGGCGGCGCGAGATTTCCACCTGCGAGCCGGAGTATTATCGCTGGAACCAGTGGTTTTTCTTGCGCATGCTGGAGCGCCGGCTGGCCTACCGCAAGAAGAGCCTGGTGAACTGGTGCCCGAAGTGCTGCACCGTGCTGGCCAACGAGCAGGTTGTGAACGGCGGCTACTGCTGGCGGCATGAAGATACGCGCGTGGAAATGCGCGAGATCGAACAGTGGTTTCTGAAGACGACCGCATATGCCGATCAATTGTTGGACGATTTGAAGCAACTCGAAGGCGGATGGCCGGAGCGCGTCACCCTGATGCAAAAAAACTGGATCGGCAAATCGCCGGGCGCCAAAGTGAAATTTGCCGTGGCTGGCGCGGCGGGCGCCGGGCCCGTTGAAATCTTCACCACGCGCATCGACACGATTTACGGCGCGAGCGCCATCATTCTTGCGCCGACGCATCCGCTGGCGACCAAGCTGCTGGAAGGCTCGCCAACGCGCTCCGAGGCCGCACCCAAGCTGGCCAAAATGCGTCAGACCTCTGTAAAAACGGAAGACCTGGCGACGATGGAAAAGGAAGGCTTCTTTACCGGGCGCTACGCGCTGAACCCCTTTAACGAGGAAAAGATTCCGATCTGGGTCGGGAACTTTGTGCTGATGGAGTACGGTACGGGCGCGATTATGGCCGTGCCCGCGCACGATCAGCGCGATCTGGAATTCTGCCGGAAATACAATCTGCCCGTGCGCGTCGTCGTCCAGCCGCTCGAGGGCGAAGAACTCTCGGCAGAAAAGCTAGGAACGGCCTTCGACGAGCATACCGAAGGCAAGCTGGTGAACTCCGGGCCGTTCAACGGGCTCTCGCCGGAAGAAGCAATCGCAAAAATGACCGTGTTAGCCGAGCAAAAGGGATTCGGGCGCGGCGAGACCATTTACCGGCTAAGGGATTGGGGCATCTCCCGCCAGCGCTATTGGGGGACACCTATCCCGGTCGTTTACTGCGCCAAAGACGGCATGGTAGCCGTCCCCGACAAGGATTTGCCGGTGCTGCTGCCGCCAAATCCCAAGCTCACCGGCGAAGGCGAATCGCCGCTGGCGTCGACGCCGGAATTTGTAAACACCACCTGCCCGAAATGTGGCGGGCCGGCGCGCCGCGAGACCGACACCATGGACACGTTCGTCGATTCGTCCTGGTATTTCTATCGTTACTGCGATCCCCACAACGACAAGGCGCCTTACGATTCTGAAAAAGTCGGCTACTGGTTTCCGATTGACCAGTACATTGGAGGAATCACTCACGCCATTCTGCACCTGCTGTACTCGAGGTTTTGGTGCAAGGTGATGCGAGATCTCGGTTTGATCAAGCACAGCGAGCCGGTGGCGCGGCTGTTCACGCAGGGAATGGTGCAAAAAGGCGGCGTGGCGATGTCCAAGTCACTCGGCAACGTGGTCGGCGCCGAGGAGATGGCACAGAAGTATGGGGCAGACACGGGGCGGCTGTACACGCTGTTCGCGGCGCCGCCGGAAAAGGACTTGGAGTGGAGCGAGGAGAGCATCGAAGGTTCCTGGCGTTTCCTGAACCGCGTCTACCGGCTCATCAAGCGGCATGCCGGGAGCGTGCGAGCGGTGAAGGGCGGGAAAGCGGACGCCGTGTCGGCTTCGGACAAAGAAAAAACGCTGCTGCGCAAAGCGCACCAGACGCTGCGGCGCGTGACGAGCGACTTCGAAACCAGGTGGCACTTCAATTCAGCCATCGCGCTCGTTATGAAGTTGACCAACGACATTTACGAGCAAGAGCCGCTCGAACAAGGCGTGCGCCCGGAAGTGCGGAAGGAAGTGCTGGAGCTGCTGACGCTGATGCTGGCGCCCATGACGCCGCACCTCGCCGAAGAACTTTGGGAGATGCTGGGCCACGGCGAAGGACTCTGGAAAGTAAGCTGGCCTGCGTTCAATCAGGAACTCGCGCGCGAGGAGCAAGTCGAAATTCCTGTCCAGGTGAATGGGCGCCTGCGGGCCAGGATGAAGGTTGCGGTCGGGTCCGCCGAGGCCGATGTGGTTCGCCTGGCGCTGGAGCTCCCTGCTGTCGCGCAGCATGTGAACGGAAAGCGCATCGTGAAGCAGATTTATGTGCCGGACAAATTGCTCAATCTTGTCTTGGGGTGAAGGGAGGGCGCATGACGGAGAGTGCGGCTAAGCTGGCGGCAGAGCTCACCGGGGCGCAAGAGCAGGGAGGCAGGATGAAAGCGGAACTCGGCGGAGTGGTGGTGCTGGACTTCGGCGGACAATACACACAGTTGATTGCGCGCCGCATCCGCGAGCAGCAGGTTTTCTCGGCGATCCTGCCTTGTACGGCGCCGACCGAAGAAATCCAAAAGCTCGAGCCGGCGGGAATCGTCTTGTCCGGCGGGCCGAGTTCCGTTTACGACCGAGATGCGCCGAAGTGCGATCCGAAAGTGTTGGCGCTGGGCATCCCCGTCCTTGGAATTTGCTACGGAATGCAATGGATCACGCACACGCTCGGCGGCAAAGTCGAGAAGGCGGAGCGCCGCGAATATGGGCGTGCGCAACTTCAGGTGGTTTGCCAGGGCGGGCCGGAGAACTCGGCGTTGTTTGCCGGTGTACCAACAGGGCTGCGCGTATGGAATAGCCACGGAGATCACGTGCGGGCGTTGCCCGCAGGTTTTCGGACCGTGGGCAGGACCGAGAATGCCGTCGCTGCCGTCGAAGACGCCGAGCGGAAGATCTACGCAGTGGAATTCCACCCGGAAGTGAAGCACACCGAGCGGGGAACGGAACTGCTGAGAAACTTTCTTTTCCGCGTGTGCAAGGCGGAACCAAAATGGAGTGGGGCGGCGTTTATTGATGAAACGACGGCGGCGATCCGCGAGAAAGTCGGAAACAAGTGCGCCATTTGCGCGCTAAGCGGGGGCGTGGACTCAACCGTGGCGGCGGTGCTCGTGCATCGGGCCGTGGGAAACCGGTTGACGAACATCTTCGTGAACACCGGCCTGCTGCGGAGGAACGAGTTTGAAAACACACTCGAGATGCTGCGCGACCGGCTGAAGTTACACGTCCTAGGCGTGGACGCTTCCGAACGGTTTCTCGCTCAATTGAAGGGCGTTAGCGACCCGGAAGAAAAACGACGCCGCATCGGCAGGGAATTCATCGCCGTCTTTGCTGAAGAAGCGCAAAAACTGCAAGCGGGTGAGGCTCACGGGGAAATCGGCTACCTGGTGCAAGGAACGCTGTATCCCGATGTGATTGAGTCCGTTTCCGTCAAAGGTCCGTCGGCAACCATCAAGACGCATCACAACGTTGGCGGCCTCCCGGAAAAGATGCCTTTTGCTTTGATTGAGCCGCTTCGCGACCTGTTCAAGGACGAGGTGCGTCAAATCGGGAGAGCCCTGGGGTTGCCCGCAGAGGTTTTAGTGAAACATCCGTTTCCGGGGCCGGGACTCGCGGTACGGCTGCTCGGCGAGGTCACCCGTACCCAACTGATTACCCTGCAAGAGGCCGATGCCATTGTCGTCGAGGAGATTCGCAAAGCAGGGCTTTACGAAAAGGTTTGGCAGGCCTTTGCTGTCCTTTTGCCGGTGCGAAGCGTCGGAGTAATGGGGGACTTTCGGACCTACGGATTAACTGTGGTCGTCCGGGTGGTGGAATCCGACGACGCCATGACCGCCGACTGGGTGAAGCTGCCCGGAGAAGTGCTGGAACGGATTTCGACCAGAATCGTCAACGAGGTGCCCGGTGTTTCACGGGTTGTTTATGACGTGAGTTCAAAACCGCCGAGTACGATCGAGTGGGAATAGGGAACGAACAAGGGAAATGAGGACCGGGAATTTCCAAGGCAACCATCGTGCGGGGATAGTGCCGAACGCGAGGGGTTAAGGCGCAGAAAAGCTCTGCTTTCCTTCCGTTGTTGTGCTATTAGCGATTTTAGCTCGGGAATTGATTGAGGGTCGTGGATCTAACGATTAGCCATCTTCTGGGCCATGTACAGAATCAGCTTGCGATCGCCTTCCTCGGCCTTGCTCAGCAAGCGTCGAAGCTTATTGAGAAAGCGCGCTTCCTTTCCGACGCTGCCCCAGGCGATATCGTCGGATGACTTGCGCTTGGGTAGGTTCGGCAATTGCGGCGGTTCTTCACCGTCATAAAAAAGTTGATAAAGAGGTACCTCGAGAGCCCGGGCGAGCTTTTCCAGTGTTTCGATCGCGGGGACGGTATGGCCATTTTCCACGCGTGAAATGTAGCACCGAAGCAGGCCGGTTCGCTTCTCGATGTCGCCTTGGGAGAGTTTCTTTTCTTCGCGGAGCGCGCGAAGTCGGTCACCGATAATCATGAAGGTATTATTGCATTACGGTAAGCAGAGAAGCAAGGGGAAAAATCTCTAAGAGCCAAACGAAACAGATGATGCAGGAGAGGTCAACCCGGAGATATTGGGCGTAACCAAAAAACCATGGCACACGTCCCAAAACCAGAGCCCTTGGGTGCTCCCCAGGCCAAGAGGGCGAGAGGCCGTGTTGCGCCGGTCGAGGCTTCCGACGACCGCGAATTGGTGCGGCGGGCGCAGCGGGAGGACAAGGAGGCGTTTGAGGAGCTCGTCCGGCGGCACCAGCATCGCGTATTTGCCGTAGCCGGAGGGATTGTAAGGCGGCGCGAGGACGTGGAAGACGTCGCGCAGCAGGTGTTCGTCAAAGCGTACTTTTCGCTGAAGCGGTTTGACCAGCGGGCGGCATTCAGCACCTGGCTATACAAGATCACGGTGAATGAATGCTGGGATATGCTGAGAAAACGGAAGGTCCGGCCGCTCGTGTACGAAGCGGACCTGAGCGAAGAGCAGGCCAGGCAAGTCCTCAGCTCGGCGGAGCAGGGCAAAGACCAGCCGGACATCAGCGAGAGACTGGAAGCGAGGCAGCGCGTAGAGCGGTTGCTAGATGGGTTGGATGAGCGGGACCGGCTGATGCTGATCTTGAAGGAAGTGGAGGGGTTTTCGATTGAGGAGATTGCGGACGTCCTGAATTTGAATGCCAATACTGTGAAGGTCAGGCTCTTTCGGGCACGGCGGCGCGTAGTGGGCCAGGCAAGAGCGCAAGGAAACTGAGAAAATAGAAAGCGGCCAGGCAAGGAGGCCGATATGTGGAACCTGCTGAAGAGAAGTAAAGAGGAATGTCGAAGGCTCGGTGGCGCGGTCGAGGAGGCAGCGGCGAAGCAAGCCGATGCCGTGAGTGTCAAAAACTTGACCGAAGCGCTGACGCCGGACGAGCGGACGCACATGGCAACCTGCCAGGACTGCGCGCGCGCGGTCCTGGAGGTTTTTCGGGCGAAGCAGCTCTTTCAGGGCGCCGCCAGCTTGCGCCAGGAAGAAAGGCCGTGGTTTGCGGCGCGCGTGATGGCGGCTATCGCGGCGCGCGAAAAAGAACTTGCCGAGCGCGTGACGGCGTGGACGGAGTTTCCGCGTTTTGCATCGCGGCTCACATGGGTTGCGGCCGTCGTTTTGCTAGCGAGCACGACCTGGTTTTATGAGAGCGTGTTGCGGGCCCCAAGTCATCCGGTGAGCGGATCGCAAGAATCCATATTTGAGGCGCCGCAGCAGACCACGCCGGACGACATTTTGATCAGCCAAGCAGGTGATCAGCCATGAGCGAGACGCCTGCCTCGCGGAAGGCGGCCATTTGGGTGGTCGTCCTGTTCCTGTTGGGAGCCATTGCCGGTGGAATGTTTGGCTATGGATATGCTCACCGGTCCGTGGCGGCAGCCAGTGCGCCGATGCCTGAGCCGGAACGCCGCGCGAAGCGGGTCGAGCAACTCACCAAGGACCTGGGCCTGACCCCTGACCAGGCGAAGCAACTGGATGCGATTCTGATCGAATGGCACGGCAGGTTAAAAGCGATTCACGAGCAGGCCGAGGTGCAGATCGCAGAGTTGCGCCAGAAGGGCCGCGACGAGATCCGGGCGACTCTGACGCCGGAGCAAAAGCCGAAATTCGAAGAGTTCCTCAGAAAGTTGGACGAAGCAAGAAAACGCAACAACGTGAAGTAGCCTCCTCGGCCACATAGCGGTTCGTATTTTTCGTCTCCCGAGCGCACCGAGAAGCCTCTTTCCGGCAAAATCCAAGGGACAGGAGAGATTCCGCGCCGCCGCGCTCGTCGGAATGACACTTCATCGATTTCCGGAGAAGCCGCGAGAGCATTCGATCAGATTTTGACGATGAGCTTGCCGGTGTTGGCGCCGGTGAAGAGCATGTTGATGGCGTCGGGCGTTTTCTCGAGGCCTTCCACGATGGTCTCGCGGTCCTTGATCTTGCCGAACATTTTCCACTGGCCGAGCTGCGTGGCGGCTTCCATGAATCGCGAGACGTAGTCCAGAAGAAGGAAGCCCTCGACGCGAAGCCGCTTCAAAATAACGGTGCCCAAGCTCATCATGCCGGGGTCTTGTTTGTTGTAGCCGGAGATGAGTCCGCAGACAACCACTCGGCCGTGGAGGTTCATCAGCCCAAGAACGGTCTGCATGATTTCTCCGCCTACGTTCTCGAAGTCGATGTCGATGCCATCGGGAACGGCGGCAGCGAGTTTACCTTTCCAATCGCGATGCTTGTAGTTGATGGCGGCGTCAAAGCCGAGGTCTTTACTAAGCCAGTTGCATTTGTCGTCCGTTCCGGCGATGCCCACGACGCGGCAGCCGCGGATCTTTCCAATCTGACCGACAATGCTGCCGGTTGCGCCTGCCGCTGCGGAGACAACCATGGTCTCGCCCTTCTTGGGCGCGGCCATTTCCATGCCGAAGAAAGCCGTAAGTCCGTTGATACCCAGCAGCCCGAGAAACACCGTGTCCGAGACGAAGGGGATTTTCGGGACTTTTTGGAAAGCTTGGCTCGCCAATTCGACAGCAACATAGTCCTGCAAGCCGGTGAAGCCCGTAACGCGGTCTCCCTTTCGGTAATCCGGATGACGGGACTCGACGATTTCCGCGAAGCCGAAGGAACGCATGACTTCGCCGATGGCGACAGCGGGAAGATAACTGTCGGCAGCCATCCAGATGCGCATCGTCGGATCGATGGAGAGATATTTCACGCGGGCGAGCGCCTGGCCGTCTTGCAAACCGGGAACCGCCGTTTCCTTCAGTTGCAGATCGCCAGGCGCAAGCATGCCTTTCGGCCGCGAGTTCAGAACGAGTTGGCGATTGACGGCGGTCATGGCGAATCTTGTTCGTCGTCCAAGTTGTCCAAAAAAGCGGATTCCTCCGTCCGCTCGGAATGATCCAAGGGGCGGGCTAGAAGGGGATATCTTCGTCGGAGATTTCAGGGGCGCCAGCCGAGCCGCCACCGTAACTTTCTTCGGGCGGAGCGGATTGCTCGAAGTCGTCGCTCGCGCGTGGCGCGCCTCCGCCCATCGCGCCAGCTCCGGCAGCGGCAGCGGCGGCATCGGCGCGGCCTCCCAGCATGCGGAAATTGTTGGCGACAATCTCGAAACTGGTGCGCTTCTGACCTTCCTTGTCCTGCCACTCGCGGGATTGAATGCGCCCTTCGATGAAGACCAGGGAACCCTTCTTCAAATACTGTTGCGCGATTTCCGCCTGCTTGCCCCAGACGACTATTTTGTGCCATTCGGTGCGCTTCTGCCGTTCGCCGTTGCGGTCTTTGTAGGATTCGTCGGTGGCCACGGAGAAATTGGCGACGGCCTGACCGCTGCCGGTGTAACGCGTTTCGGGATCGCGGCCCAAGCGGCCGACCAGGATGACTCGGTTGACGGACATGGAACCCCCTTAAGACGGCGAAGATAACACGCGGAGAAGGAAAAGGGAAATCCCAGGAAGGTGATCCGTGGTCCGGGACCCCTGCCCCGCAGATGCGGGTGCCACTGGTACAGCGTAAAAGCTGTACCAGGGCCATGTTTCCGGACCAATTGACAAGCACGGAAAGGCGGATTAACTTCACGTTTCTCGATTCGGGGATGGGGGATGCGCCGTGAATTGTAAGAAACTGGTTCCGTGGGCAACCGCGGTGGCGGATGTCCTCGCCGTAGGCGGTGTTCTCGCCACGGCCTTTACGGTGGGGAGAGTCATTGGAGCGCAGGAAGCAGCGCGCCAAGCGGCAATCTCCCCGGGAATCTTTGAAGGGCATGGCGACATCGGCAGCGTCCTGCACGCAGGCTCGGTCGACTACGACGCTTCGAAGCAAACCTACACGATCGCCGGCAGCGGCGAAAACATGTGGTTCGGCAAAGACGCCTTCCACTTTGCGTGGAAGCAGGCATCCGGCGACGTGACGTTGACGGCGGACATTGCCTTCCTTGGCAAGGGCCAGCAAGAACACCGCAAAGCCGTGCTAATGGTGCGGCAGACCCTGGATGCGGATTCTGCGTATGCCGACGTGGCGCTGCACGCGAACGGATTAACCTCGCTGCAGTATCGCGAAGAAAAGGGCGCGGCCACGCACGAGATTCAAGCAAACGTGTCCGCGCCGAAACGGCTGCGCATCGTTAAGCACGGCGCATACTTCTCGATGTGGCGGGCCGATGGCAGCGGCGAGTTCCAGCTGGCGAGCGGCTCGACGCGCATCGCGCTCGAAGAACCGTTCTATGTGGGCATCGGCGTGTGCAGCCACGACGCGGACCTGCTCGAAAAAGCGGTATTTTCGAATGTGGAGGAGAAGTCCGAGGTGCCGCCCGCGTCGGGCGAGGGCGCGGCAACTACGCTCTACAGCGCGCTCGAAGTCGTTACGGTAGCCTCAGCCGACCGCCGCGTGGTCTACACTGCACCGCAGCGCTTCGAGGCGCCTAACTGGATGCCGGACGGAAAAACGCTTTTGTTCAACCGAAACGGACGCCTCGAGAAAATCCCGGTGGCCGGCGGCACACCACAGGTTCTCGATACCGGCATGGCGACGGGCTGCAACAACGATCATTTGATTTCGCCCGATGGCACGCAACTCGGCATCAGCGACAATTCACAGCAGAACCATGAGTCGCTCGTCTACATTGTGCCGATTGGCGGCGGAACGCCGCGGCGCATCACCCAGAAATCTCCGTCCTATCTGCATGGGTGGTCGCCCGACGGAAAGACGCTGGCGTTCGTCGGCCAGCGGAACGGCGACTTTGACATCTACACCATTCCCGCAGCGGGCGGGGAAGAGATTCGGCTGACGACCGCCAAGGGGTTGGATGACGGCCCGGAATACACGCGGGATGGGAAATACATTTATTTCAACTCCGAGCGCACGGGCCACATGCAAATCTGGCGGATGCGCGCGGACGGAAGCGAGCAGGAACAGGTCACGTTTGATGAAGAGCATGACTGGTTCCCGCACATTTCGCCGAACGGCAAGTGGATGGTGTTTCTCACCTACGACAAGAGCGTGAGCGGCCATCCGGAAAACAAGGATGTGATGCTGCGGCTGATGTCTCTTAAGCAAAACCCTCTCAGCCAAAACCCCCCAAAGGAAACAGACGACACAAAGGCTCGAAGCGCAAGCATCAAAGATGCGAAGATCACAGTGCTCGCGAAACTGTTCGGCGGGCAGGGCACCATCAATGTGCCTTCGTGGTCGCCTGATGGGAGCCAGGTGGCGTTCGTCAGCTATCACTTGGTGCCAAAGCCATGACTCGCGTGGCCATGAGTTCAGGGTTCGTGATCCGTGAGAGCAAACGAGGATCTCGGGCGCCCGACTGTGGCAGTGGCGCGTCTTAGGTCTTGGTCCCGGATGGGAGACGGATGTTGCACAAGAATTGTGCAGCACGAGATCCTCACGCGCAGTGTTCGTTGGGGTTCGGCGACGCATATTTGATTCTCAGCCTGGCTGGCCGACGCTTCGCTGGCTCCTCTGCCATTAGGGCTCGGACCCCAGGCACAAATCCCCGCGGGCATGGCTTGCGAACAGTCGGAGATTCGCTGTTTTCTCGAGGGGTAGCTACCGCGGTCGTAGAGTTCCCCTGCGCCGATTTCCGTGGGTCTGGCAGCTCCCCGCATCATTGTGCGCAGCACCTGCTTCGTTAAAGAATGCGGTAAACGGCAAAGTGGACATTGCTTGACAAGGAGTGCGCGCAAACGGCGGCGTGCCACGGCAGCAAGAGGAAATCTTTTCCCGGGCGGCAAACTTAGAAACGAGAACTGACGACTGCGGGGCCGGGCGGGCGCTGGGAGGAAATGGGGGAGCTAGCGCGAGGCCGAGATGGCGACCCCTAGCTCCTTGAGCTTGGCACGAGCGTAACGATCTTCTTCGCTTCCGGGAAAGCGCCGAACGACTTCGCGAAGGTCGCGGATGCCAGAGCTTTTTTGTCCCAACTCCACGAGCGCCATTCCGCGGTGCAGGAGCGCGGGGGCCATCTTGAAGCTTTTGGGATAGTTGCTGAGAACCTTGTCGTATTCGGCGATGGCCTGCTGGTAGTTTCTCTGCTTGTAGGCAATCTCGCCGACATAGAACTGGGCGTTCGAAGCGAGATCGGTTTTGCCGTAATACTTCAGATAGTCCTGAAACTCGGCGCGCGCCAGCTCATATTTGCCGCCCTGAATGTCGCGCAGGCCATTGGAGTAAAGAGTATCGGCCGAAGGAGGCGGCATTCCGGGAAGAGAACCTGAGGAGGCTGCTGGCGGGAGGGCGCTCGCAGTAGGCGTGGCCGTGCCGGTTCCCGTGGCAGGAGGGGCTGCCCCGCCGGAAGAAATCTTGGCATCGACGTTTTGCACCGCGTTTTGCAGGTCCACGAGCTGCTGGTTGAGCTTGCCGAGGCGAGACTTGATTTCCTCGAGATTGTCCGAGAGACCTTGAACTTGCGTGGACATCGTGTCGAGACGCGTGCCGGAGTTGGCCTGGATGTCCTGAACGGATTTTTGCAGCGAGCCCATGCTGCCGCTGAGGCGGCTGATGTTGTCATTGAAACCGCCGACGATGGTCTTTATGACGGTATGATCCTGCGTCATCTGCGTGGAGAGATCTTTTTGTCCTTGCAGCAGGGAAGTGACGTCGCGCTGGAGGTCAATAATTTCCCGGGCGACAGCTGCGACGGGGCGGGGCCCGATGAGGCTTCCGCAGACGGCGCCAACAAAAATGGCTGCGCTGAAAACGGCGATGTTGCGTATACGCATGACATCCTCCTAGGGGTCCAAGGACCCGCTTGTAAAACAGGCCTGGGAAGTACTCTCCACTCTAATTAAGAAGGCCGCAAGCAGGCAAGAGTTTGCCCGGCCGTTGCGGCCTTTCTGGTCACGAATCAGTAATCACCAAAGCAGGCAGAGGTGAAGCGGCTCAGTTGGCTCTGACAAAATGGCCGCGGCGGTTCTGCTGCCAGCAAGTCTCGTTGTGTTCCATGCAGAAAGGTTTCTCCTTGCCGAAGCTGACGGTATTCATGCGATCGGCGGAGATGCCGAGCGATACGAGATATTCTTTCACGGCGGCGGCGCGACGGTCGCCGAGGCCGAGGTTGTATTCGGTCGAGCCGCGCTCGTCACAATGACCCTCGATGGTTACTCTTATCGACGAATTGGCTTTGAGGTATTCCGCGGTCTGCGAGAGCGCCTCGCGGACGTCGGGGCGAATGTCCGCTTTGTCGAAATCAAAATAGGCATCGTGGACTCCTTGCTCGAAGGGAGTCGGAGCGGGAGCCGGGGCGCGTGGCGGCGGAGGAGCGTTCACGGAAACCGCGGCGCTGGCGGTAGCGGAGCCACCGGGGCCGCTAGCGGTGATCGTGTAGGTGGTGGAATCCGAAGGTGTGACCTTCGTGGAACCTTCGGCGGTCACGGTACCGACTCCCGGATCAATCGAGAGTTGCGTGGCGTCGGTGGAGTTCCACGTAAGGGTCGAGGATTCGCCCTTGTTGATGGTCGTGGGGTTGGCCTGCAACGTCACGGTGGGACGAGCGGGCGCAGGAGCAGGCGCCGGCGGCGGAGGCGGTGGTGTCACTTTCTTGCTGCAACCGGAAACAAGCACGGCAGAGCCGAACAGGGCGAGCAGTCGAGCGCGATGGAGTAAGCGTGAAGCCAAAGTCATTCCAATCCTCCTGAAACGATTAGAGTCCCCCAACAGACCCGCTATCCTATCATCAGCAGGCTAGGTCCGGCCAATGTATCGTAGCACGATATATTATAGACAGCCGGGAAACACAAGCGAATCAACAACAAGAAACAGAATTTCCAGGAGAGCAACATCTCCGGAACTTGCGGCCCACTCATAAGGTGCGCATGCGGCTGCCCCGGGGTCCAATTGGGCGGCTCGGTGCGAAGCTCAGTGGGTAGACCAGTTGGGCGACTCGTTGTGGCCGCTGGTGGTTAATTGATGCGCCTGGGAACCGTCGGCGAGCATGGTCCAAATCTGGCGCTCGCCCGAGCGTGTCGATTCCAAGACAAGGTGGCGGCCATCGGGCGCCCAGCTGGGACGCTCGTTGCGGCCCTGATCGCGCGTCAATTCGAGGAGCTGCTGGGAGGTGGGCTCGACGATGTAAAGGTCGTAGTTATCGTTCGGGCGTCGCCAACTGAACCCTAGCAACTGGCCGTTGGGCGACCAGGCCGGGTCGATGACGTAACCTTTGTCGGGAAGGTCGAGTTTGCTGACACCGGTGCCATCGGCGTTCATGAGATAGAGCTGGGGAGTGCCGCCGCGGTCGCTGACAAAGGCGACTGTTTGGCCGGTCTTGGGATTCCAAGCAGGCGACATGTTGGCGCCGCTGGAATGTGTCAGACGTTTGGGGTGGAGGCAGTTGACGTCACAGACGTAGAGCTCGGGGTTCCCTTGCATGGAAGAGGAGAAAAGAATCTGCGTGCCATCCGCAGACCAGGTCGGCGTGATGTTGGTCCCCACGAAGCGCGGGAAGGCGATGACCTTACCGCTGTCCATGGAGTACATGCAGATTTGCGCGCTGACGACGCCTTTGTAGGGCGCATAGCAGGTGAAGGCGATGCGCGAACCGTCGGGCGACCAGCGAGGCGTGAGGGCAATCGAATGAAGACTGGTGAGCTGGTGCTGATTAGCGCCGTCATAATCCATGACCCAGATTTCCTTGTTCCCGTTGCCGGTGGCGCGAACGAAAGCGATCTGTGTGGAACCGACGCTCGGCGAGCCGCCGGTAAGTTTGCTGATAATTTCGTCAGCAAAGTCGTGGGCGTACTTGCGGACCTGCAAGTCGGTGGGAGCGCCGCGATAGACCTTGCCGATGACCGGCGGAGAAGAGGGATTGCGCAGGTCAAAAAGCCAGGCCTGGATGGTGACCTCGGACGTGGACTCGGTCAAATTGCCAAAGCCGATGTAGCTGGCGTTGGTGGGCTGCTCGATCCAAGCCGGAGCTTTCAGCTCCGCTGGGACCGTGGTCGGTTGAGAAGGGTAGAAGCTGGGGCTGGCGAGCTCGACGACGCCGCTGAATTGCAGGTCATCACGGACGACTTGGGTGAATAGGGAAGCATGAGGTTTTGCGGTGGCCGAGCGCGGACCAAAGTCGGCGAGGGCCACGCGGATCTTGGTTTGGCCAAGCCCCGTGCCGGTGCGAATCCGGTCTTGCGCCCAGGCAGAACGGCAGCTCAAAACAATGACCGCAACGAAAAACAACGGTCCCAAACATCTCACGGATTTCAACAAGTTCCCCCCTTTGGTTACTGAAAAATCCAGTCCTTTCGAGCAGCGAGAGCGGCTCATTGCGTCATCGAGAGATCGAAGTCAAACGTAACTTCGACATAGGTTCCCATGTAATCGTTGGGAAGAGGCCGGAACGCGTCAATGCTTTGCAGCGCGCGCATGGCGGAATAGTCCATGGATGAGTTGCCGCTGCTTTGCAGCAAGCGAATATGGGAAATGGTGCCATTGGAATTGATCCTAAAAGTCATTGCCGTGTGGGCCCGGTGAGCTGCGCGGGTAGCCGGGTCAATGGTGGTCTGATCCCAAGATTGCTGAACCCGGTTGCGGACCGCATCCACATACCACGGATACCGACCGGCAAAATCCGCGCCTCCTTGGCCAATCGCGGACATGCCTGCAGAAGAAGCTCCCGGCGTCTGAGAGTATCCCGTCGGAAGGTTGGGGCTGCCGCCCTTCCCGGGAATGGCGTTATCCGGCTCCGGAGCTTTTCTTTCGAGCGTTCGAGACGGGCGGGAGGGCGGTAGCGGCTTTTCCTTTTCAAATTTGGGAATCTTGGTCGAGTCGGTCTTGGGCTCGGGCGGCTTAGGCTTTGGCTCCTCCTTGTGAAGGCTCTTGGTGGGGTCTACGGTTTTGCTATCGGTGACCATTTCTTCTTTGGGCATGGGAATGCCGGCGGAGCTGACGAGATTCACTTTTGTGCCGCCCGGCTGACCGCCTACGCCGCCCCACAAGGCACCTTGGCGCTCAAAATAAGAGCCGGCCAAGAGCGCGACAGTTAGCAAGGCATGGCAAACCATAGAGCGGAAGAAGTATTTCTTGAGCGAAAGATCATTCGGAATGGCAAGAGCCGTGGCCATACGGTTATTTTACTTCGTCCGAGCGCGCTCGGTGAGTGGCTCAGTCACAATACTTATATTGTTGATCCCGGAAATGCGCAGCGTGTCGACGACGGAGGCAAAGATCCCAAACGGGACCGTTTCGTCGCAACGCAAGAAAACGCCCTCCTTTGTGTTCTTCAGTTGCGCGTGAACCTTTGCGCCGAGCTGATGAATGTTGACCGGATCGTTGCCAAGGTAGACGTGCTGGCCTTTGTCGATGCTAACCACGATGCGGTCCTGGCTAATGTCTTTGATGGTTTTGGTCTTGGGGACGTCGATCTCGATGCCGGACTGCAGGATGGGCGCTGTGATCATGAAGATGATGAGCAAAACCAGGACCACATCCACAAACGGGACCATATTGATTTCGGAGAGCGAAGATTGCGTGGACTTGGAAAGCTGCATGATCTCGTAGCTCAGTTGCAGCGGCCAGGCTGGCGGCCGCGAAAAATTCAGTCAAAAGCCTTCTCGACTTGCGCAGTGACTTCCATGGCGAAGTTGTCCAGGCGTTGCGCCAGGTCGCGAATGTTCTGCAAGAATTGATTATAGAAGATCACCGCGGGAATGGCGGTGGCCAGACCAGCGGCCGTAGTAATCAGCGCTTCCGCAATACCGGGCGCGACGGCGCGAAGGCTCGCGGCGCCCGCGCTGCCGAGACCCGCAAACGCGTCAATGATGCCCCACACGGTGCCGAAAAGACCGATGAACGGCGTGACGGAACCGGTAGTTGCCAGCCAGGACATCCCCTTTTCGACGCGACGCACCTCTTCGGCGGAGGCAAGCTGCATGCTGACCGTAACGGCCGACAGGCTCTTCAGTTTGGGCGGATGTGGATTCGGGGCAATGCCGCCGACTTGGGCCTGCAATTCGCGGTAGCCGGCGGCGTAAACGGAAGCGAAAGGCGAACTGGAAGACGACAGCGCCTGAGGATTGGCGATGCCGCGTGTGGCGCGGAAAACGTGCAGAAATTGATTGCTCTGGCGACGGATGCGGCCAAACATACCCCATTTCTGGAAGATCATGGCCCACGAAATGAGGGAAAAGAGAAGAAGAATCGTAAGAACTACGCGCGCGACCAATCCTGTCTGCTGAAGAATGTCAGTAAGATCGGTTGCTAAAATCGTATTGAAAAGAAAAATGACGAACCCCTCAGTGAAAGGCCAAATTTTTCTGGGCGTAAGAACCGTAGCATAGGCACCAAAGACGGTGCAACCGATAGGATGCGGAAGTTTTTCAATTTGCTGCTTATTGGGAAACAGGGGTTAGGGATTGCGGAACGGGCCTAGAGCAGGGATTCCTGATTCGTGACGGGCGACATGCGGAGCCCCGGCCCATGCCCGCAGCGTGGCGGAGGGCCCCGCTCAAACAGCCTCGTAGACCACCAGGCGCGAAGCCGCAACACCGTCTTGTTCCTGACGCGGAGCCTCGAAGCGGCGCGTTTCCAAGTCGATCGCCTGGCGGTCGAGCTTTTTCTGTGCCGGGACGCCAGCGAGTTTCCGAAAGTGGCTTGCGCGTCCATCTCGATCACAGAGATCGTATTTCACCACATCGCCTCCTCTGGAAAAGGCAAGGTCTCCGATGACTTTTCGAGATCGCACAGTGCTAGAAGAATCATTTTCTTCACAAACGAGAAAAGCGCGACGCACGGGATCGACGGATTTCCTCGGCGGAAATGCAGGTGTGGTAAACTGCGGATTGAGCATGAATAAACCGTTTGACGTCGAGATAGAGAGACTGACGGCGCCGGGTTCCGAGTCCATCCGGCCGCTGTTAGGGCTGGCGCAGGCGCCAGAACGCGGGACGTTTTTTCTGGAAACGTTCGGCTGCCAGATGAACGACCACGATTCGGAAAAAGTGGCCGGGGTGCTGCTTGCGCGCGGCTACCGGCAGGTGGGGACGCCCGATGCAGCGGGGCTGATTCTCTACAACACGTGCAGCATTCGGGAAAAGGCAGCGCAAAAAGTCTTCTCACGACTGGGAGAATACCGCGCCAAGCAAAGTGAAGGGAAAATTATCGGCGTGCTCGGCTGCGTGGCGCAGCAGGAAGGCGAGGGCATCTTTGAACGCGCCCCGTGGGTAAGCCTCGTGTGCGGCTCGGCAAGTTACCGGAAGCTGCCGGAGTTGATCGCACAATTGGAGTCGGGGAACCACCGCGTGACCGGTCTGGAGCTGGACACCGACGAAACGTTTGAGACGGAAATAACGCGGCGCGACAATCCCTTTCGCGCTTATCTGACCATCATTGAAGGCTGCGATAAGGCTTGCTCGTATTGCGTCGTGCCGTACACCCGCGGGCCGGAGCGGAGCCGCGCGAGCGATTCGATCTTGCGCGAAGTCCGGCAACTCGCCGAGCTGGGCTACTCAGAAGTGCAACTGCTGGGGCAGACGGTGAATTCCTATGCGGACCCGACGCCGCGGAAAATGCGCTTTGCGGAATTGTTGCTGGCGGTCGCGGAGGTTCCCGGGATTCGCCGCGTGCGGTTTACGACCTCGCACCCGAGCGACTTTACGCGTGACATTGTCGAAGCCATGGAAGCGCAGCCGAAGCTTTGCGAGCATGTGCATCTGCCGGTGCAGTCGGGCTCGACAAAGGTGCTGCGGGCGATGCAGCGGACCTACACGCGCGACGAATATCTCGGGAAAATCGCCATGATTCGCAGCGCGAGGCGGCCCATCGCGATCACAACGGATATCATCGTTGGTTTTCCCGGCGAATCCGAAGCCAATTTTGAACAGACGCTGAGTTTGCTCGATGAAGTGGGATACGACAGTTTGTTCTCCTTCAAATACTCGCCGCGGCCCAACACGCCTTCCCTGAAATTGAACGACGTGATTCCCGAGGAAGAGAAGAGCCGCCGCCTTGCGGTTCTTCAAGACAAGCAGCGGGAAATCCAGTCCGCCCGCAACAAACGGCTGACCGGCGAGACATTTGAAGTCCTGGTGAGCGGGAAATCCCGTCGCGAGAACCAGTGGTCGGGATATACCAGTTCGTATCGCCTAGCAAATTTCACTTCACATGCGACAGAACTTCTGGGAACCTACGTTCAAGTCCGCGTGACCGGGGCGACGCCCAACAGCCTGGTGGGCGAGCACGTAGTTTGACCAAGGGAGGCCTCCATGGAAGTGGAAATGAAAATCCGTGGCCTGATGATGGACCCCGTAACCAACATGCCCATTGTCGTGCTGAAAGACGTGCAAGGCCAGGCCATCCTCCCGATCTGGGTGGGCGTTTACGAGGCCAACGCCATCGCGTTGGAAATCGAGAAAGTGCAAACGCCGCGGCCGATGACGCATGACCTGTTGAAGAACGTGCTGCTGGGCCTCGAAGTGCGTGTTCAGAAGATTGTTGTGAACGACTTGAAAGACGATACGTTTTACGCATTGATTTGGGTGGAGAGGGACGGCCAGATGATGACCATCGACTCGCGCCCAAGCGATGCTCTGGCCCTGGCACTGCGCATGGACTGTCCCATATACGTGGATGAATTGGTGCTTAAGAACTCCAAAGTTTCCAGTGCTTTTTCTGAACGCAATACCAACGAGCAACTCCGCAATTGGCTCGAAGGACTCTCCGACGAGGATCTGGGTCGCTACAAGATGTAAATGGTGATGGCCGCGAATCGTCACTTGTGCCCCCTGCGGCCTACCAACTGGCAAGCAAAGTTAGTTGTGGAACCCGAGTCTGTTCGGCGTTCCTAGCCGCTTTTAAGGCGAGTCCGGGGCACCAAACAAAAAACGTGGCGAAGCGATTGCTCGGTCACCTTACAGAAGCTTTAAGAATACGAATTGCTTTGCGCTTCTTTCATGCCGTCTGAGGCTTGCCGGCTCGCGTCCTCGACTTCGGCTTTGGAGTTTGCGTTCCGGAACCCCCGGGGAAGGTGAAGGAGGAGTCTTTTTCGTTGGTTGCCACGGCAGACAGTCTTTCTAGGTCGGAAGAGTCGGGGGAGCCTGACTCATGCGCTGAACCGTGTGGCGCCAGGCAAACAACAAGACGATACCAATCAGGATGAGCGCGAGACTGAGCCCCGACCAGATGCCCAAAGCGCCCCAGTCTCGGCCGAAGCAAAGCCATGCTCCGAGCGGCAAGCCAATGACCCAGTAAGCCGTAAAGTGACAGATCATTGGCGTGCGCGTTTCCCCGGCACCCCGCAATGCACCGGTGGCCACCGTCTGAATCCCATCAAATAATTGGAAAGCAGCTCCAGCGATCAGGAGCAGGGAAGTGCTGCGAATGACCGTTTCATCCGGGGTGTACATGCGCGCGATCCAGCGGGGAAAGACCAACAGGGCAACGGCAGCAAGGGTCATGAAGCCGGCGCCAAGAAGGATGGCAGTGTATCCGGCATCGCCGGCAGAATCGGGCCGTCCTCGTCCGATGGCATGGCCGACGCGAACGGCAGCCGCGGAGGAAATCCCTAGCGGGACCATGTAGGTGAACGCGACGGTATTCAACGCGATTTGATGGCTGGCGAGAGCGATTGCCCCCAGGCGGCCGATGAGCGCGGTGGCCAAAGCAAAAACACTGATTTCCAGCGTGATTTGTACGGCCGCAGGGAGTCCCAGCGAGATGAGTCGGCGGATGCGAAGAAAGTCGATGTTGACCGGTGTCTTCAATAGTTCGGTGCGATGCCGCCGGTCGTACCAAAGAAGATAGCTGACGAGCACAGCCGCCAAATACACGCGAGAAATCGCGGTGGACCAGCCGGAGCCCACGACACCCATCGCGGGGGCACCCCATTTGCCGTAGATGAGAACCCAGTTGAAGAGGGCGTTGACGATATTGGCGCTGACGAGAGCGAAAGCGATGGGCTGGGCCATGTTCATGGCCTGCAGGCAACGGCGAACGGCGAAGTACAGGAGGAGGGGGAAGAGTCCAAAGGCGAGCGCCTCCATGTACGGGACGGCAAGGGCCGCGACTTGCGGGTCGATGTGCAACCGCCGAAGAAGCGGATTGAAGAACCAAACCGCAGTCATCAGGAAAGGCGTCATGACCATGCTGACGTAAATGCTGTTGACTAAGGAGCGGTGACAGTCTTCGCGCCGGCCCGCCCCGAAGGCTTGGGCGACGAGTGTGTCGAGGCCGATAAGCAAACCGCCGCCGAAGAAAGCCAGAACATTAAAAAGGTTCGAGCTGATGCTTACCGAGCCGATGGCGCGGGCGCTGTCGGGAAGGTGGCCGACCATGACGGTGTCCACGATGCCCATGCTCATCCAGCCGATTTCGGCAAGGACCAACGGCAATGCAAGGCGGATGGTGGGACGAAGTTCGTGGCGAAGTGCCTGGACGCTGATCATGTGCGCGCGAAGGGCTAAAAGAGTGTAAGCGGGGCATCGCAAAGGAGCAAACCGAAGTGCTTCAGAGTTCCAAATTGGCCGGGACAGTGAGGAGAAGAAAAGACAAGGACGCGCGGCTGGGGTTAACTGGCTGGTGTACTGGGAGTGAACCGTAAGTGAACCGCCATTGACCCGCGGCAGACGTGCCCTTATGCTTGGCGGCTCAATTCCCGCGTACGTGTGGCGATCGAGTGCACCGAGGAGGGAAAGGTGGTGCGGGCGGAAGGGTACACGAAGGACGTCAGCCGAAAAGGCTGCCTGGCGGTAATGCCACACCCCTTTGCGGTCGGGCAGAAGGTGCGGGTAACCAACCTAGCTATAGCTAGTCAACCAGAATGCCAGCGACGCATATTTGATCTGGCGGGGGCACGAGGGTCCGGCAGGATGGGAGCTGGGAATCGAGCTTCACGAACCGACGGCGGACTTCTGGGGGCTGGATTTCTAGCCAGGAAGCCGGTAGGCGCGGTTCCTGCACAGAAACCGCCGGACTTGCCGATTTGCCCGGGGTTGCCCTCCTCCAGCTAAAGCCGCCGGCCGAGAAGAACCTGGAATTTCCACACGGCTTCGGAAATTCGGCGAGAACTGCACTTTTTCCCTTGCAAAGAAGGGGTCGCAAACGTAGAGTTAGCCTAGGTCTTGGGGGTACTTAGGAGGCGGCACCCATATATAGGAACCCAGTTGCCAGCTGGTGGGTTGCTTGTGCACGCGCCCTTCACCATTGGCGGGGGCAGGCGGGCGGAGGCAGAAGAAGATGACTGCCATCATCACGATTGCGAATCAGAAGGGTGGCGTAGGCAAGACCACAACGGCAATTAACCTGTCAGCAGCGCTGTCAGATCGCGGCAAGAAAACCCTCCTCGTCGATCTCGATCCACAAGCGAATTCCACCATTGCCTTTTACGATTCCGGGGAAATTTCCACGTCCACGTTCGAAGTGCTCAGCGACAACCGCGTGGGCATCGCGACCGTCATCAGAGCGACAAAGGACCCGCTGCTGTTCCTTTGCCCGGGGCGGCTGTCGCTCGCAAAACTGGAGCAGGTCCTTGCCGGACAATTTGACGCGCCTTTCCGGTTGAAAGATGCGCTGGCGCCGGTGATGAAAGATTATGACTACGTGATTGTGGATACTCCGCCGTCCTTGGGCATCCTGACCGTGAATGCGCTGGTGGCGGCAACGCATTTGCTGGTGCCCATTCAAGCGGCCTATTTTGCCATCGAGGGAACCGACGATCTCCTAGAGACGTACGAGCGCATTCGCGCGCGGCCGAATCCCGGGCTGAAAGTTTTGGGTGTGGTCATCACGCTGTACGACAAGCGCACGAATATTTCCAAAGACACGCACGGCCAGATTCGCAGCGTGTTCGGTGAAGTGCTGTTCAAAACGAAGATCACCAAGAACGTGCGCCTGGAAGAGAGCCCGGCGTACAAGGAAACGATTCTTACATTTGCACCGAAATCGCCCGGGGCCGCCGAGTACAAGAAGCTCGCGGGGGAGGTTATCCAACGTGTCGAAGAGGATCGGGTTGCCAGTCACGCTGAAGATGCGGCATGACGCGCACTATGTAGAATCGCTGACAAGCTACAGCGGGGCGGCAGTCGGACGGATGATCCGTCTGGATCAAATTCGCCCGAACCCGGATCAGCCGCGCAAGGCGCTCGGGGATTTGCGCGAACTGGCGGAGTCGGTCCGGGAAAAAGGCGTTCTTGAACCGCTTCTGGTTCGCTACGTGCCGCGCGAGGACTGCTACTACATTATCTCCGGCGAACGCCGGTACCACGCGGCGCGCACGGCGGGTTTGCGCGAAGTACCGTGCATCGAGAAAATGGCCGACGACGCGGAGACGCTGGAGCTTGGCCTGATTGAAAACATACAGCGCAAAGACCTCACGCCGTTTGAGGAAGCGGACGGCTTGCACCGGCTGAGCACGCAGTTTGAGTACACGCACGAGGACATCGCCAAGAAAATCGGCCGGGCACGCTCTTCCGTGACGGAAACGCTTTCGCTGCGGAACATTCCGGATTCGCTGCGCCGGAAGTGTGTCGACCACGGAATCAACTCGAAGTCGCTGTTACTGCAAATCGCGCGGCAACCGGCGGAAAAGAAAATGGTCGAGATGTTTCACCGCATCCTGCAGGGCGGACTGACGCGGGATGAAGCCCGCCGTGAGCGCCGCCAGCAGCAAGCCGGGCCGCAGAGGCCGCGGCCGTTCATCTTTCAATTTGAGCCGCCGAGCGAAACGTTTAGGTTCCGGATTCAGTTCAAGAAAAGCCACGTTTCCCGGGACGAGCTGATCTCGACGCTGCGCGAAATCCTGGCGCAGCTCGAAGGGAGTTCCTCCGAGGCAGATACCGCTGCCTAGCCGCCAGTCATCTAGAAAGCTGCTGTGACGCGTTCGACCCCTGCCACACGGAAGGTTGAAAATGCCAGAACTCTCTCCGCGCCAGGTGCAGGTGATGGAACGGCTTATCGAAGCTGGCTTTCGCCCGATGGCCATTCCCCCGTACGAGAACGCGCTGTGCATGATAAAGGGCGATTGCGTCGCCGCCTTGGCGCCGGTTCCAAACGGCGGACTGAAACTGCTCGCTCCTCCTACCTATCTCGTGTACGGGAACTTCAGCGTGAAGTTGAAGCGAGGATCTGCTGAAGTGTTTGTTTGGAAGAAAAAGGAAATCGAAGCCACGGCGGAGAGGGTGCGGGAGTTGGAGTCTTTCAGAAAGGAACTCCAGGAAATCCTGGAGTTACCGTCAAAGCAATAATTCCACCGAATTGCAATTCTTCGCGGCTCGCGGCAAACTCAAATTCTCATGAAAAACTACGACATTATCTGTATCGGGGCAGGGCCGACCGGTCTTGCGACGGCCATCGAAGCGAAACGCGCGGGCATGCAGCCGCTGGTGATTGAAAAGGCTTGCCTGTGCAATTCACTTTATCACTATCCCGTGAACATGGTGTTTTTCACCACGCCGGAGTTGCTGGAGATCGGAAACCTTCCGCTCGTGAGCGCAGCGGAAAAGCCCACACGCGTGGAGGCGCTGAAGTACTACCGGAAAGCGGCCGAACATTATGAATTGGAGTTGCGATTGTTCGAGCGCGTGATCTACGTGGACGGAAACGACGGAAACTTCACGGTAGTGACAGAGACCGAGGAGGGAACACAGGAACGATACCGCGGCAAAAAGATGGCGGTCGCGACGGGGTACTATGACTTGCCCAATATGCTCGGGGTGCCCGGGGAGGACTTGCCGCACGTTTCGCATTACTACACCGAGCCGCACGCGCTGTGGAAGCAGGACGTAGTGGTGATCGGAGGGAAAAACTCGGCGGCAGAAGCGGCGCTAGACTTGTACCGAAACGGGGCGCGGGTGACGCTGGTACATCGAGGCAAGGAATTGGGCTCGACCATCAAGTATTGGGTGCGCCCGGACATCGAGAATCGCATCAAGGCCGGGCAGATTACCGCCCTTCTGAATACGCGTGTCGAAGAAATCACCAAAGACGTAGTCGTTGTCGAGAATCACGCGCAGACAAAGCGAATTCCCGCGAAGCAGGTGTTCGCGTTGACTGGTTATCACCCGGATTTCTTATTTATGGAACGAATGGGGGTAACGCTCGATCCAGAAAGCAAGAGGCCGTCGCTGGACCCGAGTACTCTCGAAAGCAACGTGCCGGGAATTCACCTGGCGGGAGTCGTCATCGGCGGGAGGCACACCGGAGAGATTTTCATCGAAAATGGGCGGTTTCATGGGAAGCAGATTGTCCAGGCGCTGAAGCAATGATTGAGTGTCACGCTGGTTTGCCCGGGTCCTGATGCTTTGTTAGACTGCTATCGTATGCCATCGGTACTGCGTGAAGTGGGTGAAACGTTCGAAGCGCTGGTGAAGGGCTTTGGTGTGACTTTCCGGAACATTTTCCGGAAGACGGTTACGGAAAATTACCCGCACGAGCCTGTGCATTTTCAGCCCCGCTACCGCGGAATTCATGTGTTGCATCGCGACGAGAACGGGCTGGAGAAATGCGTCGGGTGCTTTTTGTGCGCCGCCGCTTGCCCTGCGAATTGCATTTATATTGAGGCCGCCGAAAACACGGATGCGAACCGCATTTCTGCGGGCGAGCGCTATGCCGCGGTGTACAACATTGATTACTCGCGGTGCATTTTCTGCGGCTATTGCGTAGAAGCTTGTCCCACCGATGCCATCACACACGGTCACGGGTTTGAACTGGCAACGTACGATATCAATTCCCTCGTTTACCGCAAAGAGCAGCTTCTTGAGAAGACCGCCGTTGCGGCGGCGACAGCGCGGTAAATCACCTCTTGAGTCCGTCTGGTTGGATTTGTCCGAGCGCGGATTTGTCTCCGCGTTGTCGGAGGGATTCAGGTGTCCCTGATCGCACTCGTGGTCGGCAGGCCGCAGGGTCCGCTAATTCACAAGAAGTGGCCAGGACCTAAGTCGAGGAGCCGGATGGCCGGCAAGTTCAGCTGCTTCGTGAGCAATACGCTAAAGGAGCACGACGGGATCGTTGATGCGCAAGAGCTTACCAGATTCCGTGTTCGCGACCCGGGTGTTGGTGGCTAAGTGGTAGTAGTGATCGAAGCGCGCCTCGGGAGTCCAGCTCGGAATGTGGCTGCGGCGATAGTCGGAGAAAAGCCGCTGAAAGGTAGGAATGATCGCTCCAGTCTGCGGATTGCGCGGAGGGACGGGACAGCGCACGCAGGGATTGCTGCCCTCGAACTGCACTTCGCCGATGCGAAACGGCACGAAAACGTTCTTATCCGCGGTGAAAAGCTGATCTTCCCAAAAGGGCGGGACGCCGTCGATTTCCAGCGTGTTGCGAAAACGCAGCCGCATGTCGCTCAAGGTAAGTCCGGGGAACAGGGGTGCAATTGCCTCGAGCGAAGCGGTCGAAACGATCGTAGGACCGTTGGCGACGGTGTCATCGGGGAAGCCTTCGGGAGCATAGCGCACGGTGATAGGCTGGTCGAAAAAAGCGCTAAACCATTGCGCTGCGTCCATCGAGCCGCCGGGGAACTCGAAAGTTTTCGTGGGAGTGCCGCGGCGGTCGGGTACGGAAAGGGTAACGGAGCTGAGGTCCGGTGCGTAAGCCGCCCGAATCAAGTGAACGGCAGCGGTGCGCTTCCCGTTCACCCACTGGCCGTCCGCCGAATACAGGGCCCAGGCGCGGTCGAATTCCAACCCGCCGCCCGGCCCGATACGCGCTTCCTTGACCTGCACGGGGTCAAGCGCCTTGATCGGGTGCAGCTGAATGATGGCAAGCCGCGGCGACACCGTCGAGGTTTCCACGGACAAATTCTAGCAAAACTGAGCGGTCAAGAGGGGCCGGCGGAAGCGTCTCTGTGGAAATTTAACCCGAGACGTGAAACTGGCCCAGGACCACACGCGCAAGAACGGCGCCGCCCAGCACGGCGATCGAGAAGCTCAGCAGCGTGCCGATCAGAAAATATTCGGCAAAGTGCTCGGATTTGAATTCGGGATAACGGGCAATAGCCTTCGCGGCGAGGATGAGGCCGGTAGTGCCGGGAGACTGAAGCAACAGGGCGGTGAGGAGAAGGAAGCGCTCGAGCCAGCCGATGTAAAGTCCGGCGTTTTGCATGGGCTCGCCGTGCTTCTCCGGCGGGTAGAGCTTAACGCTTTCCGCCAGGGGGCGAGTTAAAGCGCGAATCAGATAGCCGCCGCCAAAAATCACGCCGATGTAGATGACCGGTATGAAAAGCAACTTACTCGGGACCGCCCGCCCCATGCCGAGCAACACGATCACGCCAGCAAAAGGCAAGCCCGGCGCGAGCAGCCAGGCGGCGGCTGCCACGCTCAGAAAGTGAAGAAATTGATCGACAACAAAAGCGAGGGCGTCGCCGTTGAGGAAGGCTTTGAAATGGGTTTTGGCGAAGTCGATGAGCAAATGCACGAGGGTGAGCGCCAGAAGATCGAAATATGTGCGCAACCACAAACCGGATCCCGCGAGGAAGAAGCTAACCAGGATGACCGCAGAAAGGTAATGCGTGAGGCCATGAAAGAAATAGGCTAAGAGCTTGCCGCGCCGTTTTTGCTCGACGAGGCGATGGGTCTGAAAAACAAAATCCGTCAACAGATGAGCCAGATAAATCGCCAGGAACGCCCGAAAGAGGATTTGCATAACTTTGTACAAAGTCTCTAGTTTGTACGTTAGTGTGCAAAAAGCCGCCGTTCCGGCTCGGTGCCGCAGCAGTTTTGCTGCAACCCGCCCGGGGAGTTCGGACGGCATCAGCCGAAGGTGCGCTCGATGAACGCCTCGGCCACTTTAACAGTTTCAGAGAGCTGCCAATAGTATCCCCGTTTCAGGTTTCGGGAAACCGTCGAAACATCAACCTTGAGCCTCTTGGCGGTTGGCTCGAGCGCTGGCTCGTCCAGGAAGCGGCCGATGGCCTCCCACTGTTTCGCCGTGATCCGAGACACCAGAGTATCGTGCAAGCCGTAAACCAGATTGATGGTTTGGTTGAAAGGTTCGTTGTGCGAGCCAAAGGCAGTCAGAACCTCGAATTTATAGAGGCCTCTGCTTTTGACGTTTTCGAGGGCCACACGCGCGAGTTGGAAGGCTTCGCCGGTGAGGTGGTTGACCGGCGGCTGGATGCGGTCCGAGACTTCGCCTATGCCGATCCCTACGCGGAGCGACAGCGGCTGCAGCCCGGCGCGCAGGTCGAGAAGCAGGGCGGGGAGTGACGGCAGCTGTTCGGTAAGGGTCTGAAATTCATCGCCGGCGGTTACGCTGTACGGCAGGCGAATACGCTTCTCGCGCAGATGTTTTTCCGAAGCAGCCGTGAGCTTTTTGCCCAGCAGGGCGCGCACATCCTTGCGGGCGCTGGAGGCCAAGACGTCGGCGATCACCACGCCGTAGATTGCGGAAGGCATAGAATCATTCCAACTCGGGCATTCCCTGATTTGTACGAAAAAACACAAATCTGTATTTATGTATGAAAACGTCCAATACCTAAGAGTTGTACTCTATTATACAAATCAGAAAATGTCAAACGGCAATTCACGCCATGGTCAGTAGCTGTTGTGGAGCTCCGGCGGGGCAGGCCGGCTGGCGGGCGGCGTACTGCCGACGCGTGGCCCAATCCTCCCTCCTCGGCCCCGCCGGCGGCGTCGTCGCGAAAGCCCGCTAGACTGCTCGTGGGGTTTCATCTTGCCGATTGTGTATACATTTGAGTTATAATTCGGCTACCGAAATGCCGAGGCCACTCTCCCCTCATGGCTGCTAACGGAGCACCTGTCGATCCGAACGGGTCCGCCGGGTCGCGCCTCCACGACAAGAAGCTCGTTTCCTGGAAGGAGATTGCTGTCCACCTCGGCCGGGAGATTCGCACCGTGCAGCGCTGGGAGAAGAGCGAAGGCCTTCCGGTCCGTCGGCACGAGCACCAAAAGAGATCCACGGTCTACGCTTACGCGAGCGAGCTCGACGAGTGGTTTAAGAAGCGCCAGCCGGCGGACGATCCCGAAGCCGATGCGGCTTTCGAGCCTGAACTCGATGTCGCTGATGTTTCTACGGAGTCGGACAACGGCAACCAAAGCCTTTTGGCGCAACCTGCTCAACCATCTTCTGCCACCGACGACGATTTGGCTGGCGCTCGCGCCCAAGTCGCGGTGGGTTCAAAACGGAAACGGCTTGTTAAGGCATTGGCAGCCGTCGCCGCGATTTTCATCATGACATACGCAGTCTTTAGGTGGATCCAACCCAGTGCCTTCCTAAAGAGAAAAGTTCGTCTCGTGGTCATTCCCTTCACGAATCTCAGCGGCGACCCCAAGCAAGACTACTTCAGTGCCGGTCTGACCGACGAAATGATTACTCGGCTCGGCAACCTCGACCCACAGCACCTCGGCGTGATTGCGCCTGCTTCTTCGACCGCGCTTGCCGGGAAGCCCATCGCTGAGATTGGCCACGCTCTCGAAGTCCAGTACGCCCTGGAAGGAAGCGTCCTCCGTGACGGCAACCGTGTGCGCATCGACGTCCAGCTCATTCAGGTCAGCGACCAAACAAACCTCTGGGCCGATTCCTATGATCGCGACCTGAACGACATCCTGCGCGTCCAGGACGACGTCGGAGCCGCTGTTGCCAGCCAGATTCGCGTGGCGCTGAATCCGGGCAAAGGCGGCGCAACGGTTACAAAGCGCACGGTGAACCCAGACGCGTATGATGCCTATCTCCGCGGGCGTTTTTATTGGACGAATCGCGCAGATTTGCACAAAAGCCTCGAAGCGTATCAGCAGGCCATCCAAAAAGATCCACAATACGCCCTCGCATACGCCGGGGTCGCCAGCGTGTACGCTCTGCTCGCACAAGTTCCCTACGACGACCTGCCGCCGAGCGAGGCCAAGCCCAAGGCTCGCGAGGCCGCGGAGCGCGCGTTGCAGCTCGATCCTCAGCTCACCGAAGCCCACGCCGTTCTCGCCAACGTGGCGTTCAGCTACGATTGGAACTTCGATACGGCGGAGCGTGAGTTCCAGCAGGCCTTGGCGCTCGGCCCGAATAATCCCATCCCGCACATCTGGTATGGTCACTATTGCATTATGGGCAATCGCTTGTCGCAGGCGCTGGAAGAAAACTCCCGTGCGTTGGATCTCGATCCGGTTTCGCCGCTGTTTAACACCGTCCGCGCCGAGATTCATTACCACGCGCGGAACTTCGACGCGGCCATTGACCAGGCCCGCCGCACCATCGAGCAATACCCGACCTACCCGTTGGCCTATATTTGGCTTGGCTCGGCGTATCGCGAAAAGAAGATGTACGCCGAGGCCTTGGAGCAGTTTTCCAAAGGGCGCCAGTTCTCTGGCGACCGTCCGGCTCTGATCGCTCTGTACGGACATGCGCTCGCTGTCTCCGGCGATCCTGCGGGCGCACGCAAAGCTCTCGCAGATCTCCAGCACGTCGCTCAGTCGCGCTATGTTTCCTCGCTCTATTTCGCCGCCATCTATTTGGGCCTCGGCGAAAAGAGCACTGCGCTCGATTGGCTTGACCGCGCCTACCAGGAACACAACGACCGCCTCGTGTACCTTGGTGTGGATCCCATCGCCGACCCGCTGCGCTCCGAGCCTCGCTTCACCCAACTCCTCCACAAAATCGGCATCCCGTAGCAGCGGCACTCCAGCAGGGACGAGGCCCTTCGCGGAGCCGCGGAGGGGCAGGGAAGTAATTCCCTCCGCAATTCCGCTAAGGCGCCTCTTCCAACTCGGGCAAATCAAGCCACCGGCGCCAGCGCTTAAATGCCGGGAATCGGCGGCTGCAAATTTGCGCCCATGGGAATGGTGCTGTAGATGGCGTCCACGCCCAGCGAGGCGAAGAACTTCCAGTCCGCCTCGGTGTTCGCAGGATCGGCAAATGCGCGCATGCGAAGCGAGTGCGCCGCTCCTACGAACGCGGCGCCGCTGCCTGGCTGTTGCTGCTCCGCCGGCCCGAGAAAGTCCATCTCTGCGCCAACCACGCGCACGCCTGTGACGATTCCTGCGATCAGGAATTGTTCCGGCGATGCATAGCCCGGCAGGCGAAACACCGGCCCGATCTCCGCCCAGGTCAACCCCAGCGAGATTTTCTTGTTGAAGATGGTCACCGGCAATCCCGTTACGGCTGTGACCTGTGCCGGCGTCAGCAATTGCAGGCCGTCCAGATCCAGCTCGCGCGGGATCTCCGGCGCCGCCTGCGAAGCCAGATACAGCAAGGCCGGCGAGAAGGAATCGAACATCACTTGATTGGTCATCTTTGCCTGACGCAGTTCGTTCACCGCCGCGGTTACCAGCGGCTGCTCGAATTCGTCCGCAGGGTCGCAATGCGGCGAAAACGCCTTTAATTCCACAATCAAGATGCCACCCAGGTCGTCACCCGCCTCTCGATTAACATGACGCGCGACGTCCAGCACCTGGTGCAGCTCCGGCACGAGCGGCAGTCTGGTTTGAAGCTGATCGAGCGTCAGCGAATGAATGCAAGTGAAGTCGCTCAGAAAATCATCATGGAAAACGGCCAGCTTCCCGTCCTGCGTAAGCTGTACATCGACCTCAACCACCCGCGCGCCCAGGCTATAAGCCAGCTTCACCGAGTCGACCGTGTTCTCGATGGGCAAGCCGGGGTTCGTGGCCGGATTGTACGGGCCGACGCCGTGATGTCCAATGGCAATCGGCCCTAGAGTCAGTCGCAGGAAATCATCGGCTGTGCTGACCTGCTGATCCTTGCCGTCGTCAGGTTCCTGCGCCGCAGACGGCGTGGGGCCGCCAAACCAGGTAATCAGGGTAATCAGGACCGATTGCAGGATCGCCCTCCTAAACCCGGTCTCCGTAGCCGTTCCGAACCATGATGATTTCGCTTGGCCTTCCATCAACGTGCTCCTTTTTCTTGGCTGAACGTTCCGGTTTCGCTAGCCTGCCGCAACCGGCGACCGGTCTGGCCGCCTCCGCCAATACCTTGCGAGCACCATCCCGCTCCGGCCATCCGAGCGGGTCGGACCCCCCGGAGGTACCTGCAGAATCCGATGTCCGGCGACGCCCCGCAAGCGACAAGGAGCGACGGGTTGGGGGATCGGCGCATTTGTCGCCAGTTGTCGCTCCCCTCCGCGATGCGCTGCGGTCCCGAGGAGCAGCCTCTCGCAGCTGCTGCCGGTTCGGCAGGGAAGTGGCTTTTCGGGAATCCCGGTTCGGTTGCCAATTTCACCGGGGTCAGCGGCGTGGCAGATGGAGAGTCGTCCTGAATTGCTGATTCATCTGAAATTCCTTCTGGCGTCTGTCACACCTGCGGCTTGGGCATGTCTCGGGCTGGCGCCGGGTGCGCCAGCCCCCCTAACCAAAGGCGTCCCTTGCACTTGGTACATTGGAAAGGTGCATTCCTCGCTACCAAAACGCCTCGTCGGCCAATTTTGAGCCCACGAACAGACCGAACCTGTCGAAAAGGCGAAGAAAAGCCCGCAGCGCATCGCGTCCTATAAGTTATATTATGTTAACTAATAAATAGGCAAGGCCGGCCCCCCGGGCGACTTTGCCGTGCAGGCCTAGGAGCAAAAGCCGGATCGCTCGGTCCTTTTGTTCCTACTCCCCACCGCGCGCGCGTGACGCATTTATCTTTTCTCAGTAGACTTGCTGGTGTTCAGCTTGGCGAGTTCGTAGTTGATGTACTGCTCGAGCAGATGTGTGTCGGCCCCGACCATGCGTCTGCCGTTTACGAAAACGGTCGGCGTACTGTTCACCTCGAGCTTTTCGCCGTTGGCGTGGCTCGCATTGACGGTTGCCGCCGCTTCCGGGCCGGCCATACAGCTCTTGAAGGAGGCCGCGTCCAAGCCGGCCTCGGTGGCGTAGTCGGTCATTTTGCCCCAGGCGTTTTCCGCCGAGATGATCTCCTGGTTGTCGTAGATCAGATCGTACATTTTCCAGAAAGCCTGCGGCTTTTGCTGGTAGGCGCAGCGCCCGGCGATGGCTGCGGTTCTGGCCCAGGGATGGAGCTGTTCGAGCGGAAAGTCCTTAAAGATGACCCGCAGTTTGCCCGGGTAGTTGGGCAGGATGCCGCGGAGGGTGTCATGCAGGCTGCGGCAGACGGGGCACTGGAAATCGGAGTATTCCACGATGGTCACAGGCGCCTTGGGGTCTCCAAGCGCCGGCGCATCACTGATCCGCATCAGCGCCAGGTTCTCCGCCAGCGGGTCCTTGGTCAGGTCCGACAGTTCGCCGCGAAAAAGATACCGGCCGTCTTTGCTCACATAAAGCTTCGCGTTTTGCCTGTTCTCGCCGAGGGTCACGCTAACGTCTGTCTCTAAAACTCCCTCGACCTGCGACTCCTTTAGCGGCCCGACAGTCAGCGTGACGTCCGGCCCGAACGCATAAAGGTTCCGGAGATAAGCTTCTATATGCTTTTGCGTCTGAGAGGGGGAGGCTAAGGCTGTGGGCGCCGTCCCCGTTGCGGCAGGCGTTTGCTGTTGCGCCTGCGCATGCAACGGAAGCAGTGCCGCGGAGGCCATGGCCATCAATTTCAGGAGCTTTTTCACAAAAGACCTCTTCATATAATTGATGTAGGACAGGCATCGATGCCTGTCCGCGTTTTTAAAGCCTTACGGAATAAACTTCTGCGCAATCGGGAACGGCCGCCCAAATCCGAACGCCCGCGAAGTAATTTTCAGTCCTGGTGCCGCTTGCTTGCGCTTGTACTCATTGTGATCGACGCGGAGCGCAATGTCTTGCACCAGCTTTAAGTCAAACCCGTAGTGGTCGGCAATCTCATGCGGGCTGCGCAAATCCTCGATATAAGCCTTCAGGACTCGGTCTAACACCTCGTAGGGAGGCAGGCTGTCCTCATCTTTCTGGTTGGGCCGCAGTTCGGCCGAGGGCGGCTTTTCGAGGGTCGAGCGGGGAATCACTTCCCTTTCGCGGTTGATCCACCGCGCCAGTTCATACACCATCAATTTCGGCACGTCCGAAATCACCGCCAACCCTCCGGCCATGTCGCCGTAGAGCGTGCAGTAACCAACGGCGTTCTCCGACTTATTCCCCGTGCTCAGAACCATGGAGCCGAATTTGTTGGAGAGCGCCATCAAATAGTTCCCGCGAATCCGCGCCTGAATGTTTTCTTCCGTGACGTCCGCGGGCCGATCGCCAAAAGCGGGCTCGAGCGCGCCTTTGTAAGCTTGAAATACTTCCGTAATCGGCAAGGTGAGGAACTGTATGCCGAGATTTTTTGCCAGAGTCTGCGCGTCCGTCTTGCTCCCTGGCGACGAAAATGGTCCCGGCATGGAAACGCCCAGCACATTTTCCGATCCCAGGGCATCCACGGCGATGGCCGCAACCACGGCCGAATCGATGCCGCCGCTTAGACCTACCAAAACCTTCTTGAAGCCGCATTTGCGCACATAATCGCGCGTCCCTGTCACCAGGGCGCGATAGGCATAAGCAATCTCCTCGTGCGGCTGTTCATGGATGTCGCCTTTTCCGGTTGCCGTATCGAAAATAACCAGGTCCTCCTCAAAAGCTTTGGCTTGCGCGGCCACCTTGCCCTCCGCCGTCAAGGCGATGCTCGCGCCGTCGAAAATCAGGCTGTCGTCGCCTCCCACCTGATTCACGTAAATGACTGGCCGTTTGTGTGTCAACGCGATGGAGCGCAGCATCTCGAAACGCAGCGCACGCTTGTCGAGCGCGTAAGGCGAACCCGAGAGGTTCAGCAACACCGTACTTCCCTGCCGGACAATCTCGCTGACCGGATCGCGCTCGTACAGTTGCTTGGCCCAAAAATTCTTGTCGTTCCAAACGTCTTCACAAATGGTGATGCCAAGCTGCTCTCCGTCCAACCCAAAAACGTACTGGCGGTCCGCGGGCTGGAAGTAGCGAGTTTCGTCGAACACGTCATAGGTCGGCAGCAGCATTTTGCTTTGCTCGAAAACGACGCGACCCGCGCATATCAGCGCGGCTTTATTAGCAATGGACTTCCCTGTACCGTTTTTCACGCGTCCCGCGTACCCGACAATCGACGGCACCGGGATCTTGGCCGCGAGCTCTTTCAGTTGTCGGTGATTTCGGTCGATGAAGGCCGGGCGCTCGAGAAGGTCCAGTGGAAAGTATCCGCACAAGCAGAGTTCAGAAAAGACCACAAGCCCTGCTCCGCGCTCATGTGCTTGCGACGAAAGACTCAGTATGCGAGACGAATTCCCTGCAAAATCGCCGACAGTGGGATTGAACTGAGCGAGGGCTATTTTCATGCTTGAACTAAAGCATACGAACTGCCGCGCGAGATTGCAAACCATGCCACAAAAGGCTCGCCAGTCTCCTTATTGACGGCGGCTCGAGCCCTGAGGCTTGCGCGCCGCAAGGCTGGCAATTCCCTGCTCCGCGCGCAACTCGCGATAAAAAACCGTCTCCAATTCCGGGAAGGCCCTCCTGAGCTCACCCCTATCTAAGAGGTGTGCCGGATCCCGCGGTCCACTCGGAAAATCCAACTGCGCTTTAGTGAAGGTCTCAAACAACAGCATCCCTCCAGGACGCAAAGCGCGGCAGATCTGCGGAAACAGCGATCGCTGCAAATATCGCACGCACAAAATCAGGAAATAGCCGTTCACCTCGAGCTCCGTGCTTTCCAGATCCGCCTGCACCACGTCGATTCCTAGGCGCGTCGCCTGCTTCACTTCACCCATCGCGCGAATTCGGCGCACTGGAATTTTCAGACCGAGGGCGCGCTCTTCTAGGATGCCCAGCGCCGCTGACGACCAGTCCACCGCCGTAACCGGCCGGCCGTGCTCGGCCAGGAAAATCGCGTTTCTTCCGCTGCCGCAGGCCAAGTCCAGCGCGGCGCCCGCGGGCAGCAGCGGCCACAACTCGGTCAGAATCCCCGTTGGAGCCTCAGCAGCATCCTTCGCCGCCAGGCTGTGCTTGGCGTCCCATTGGGCTTCGCTCGAGGACATAAAAAAAGACTCCTGAACATTGTCGTCCAGGAGCCTAGAAATTTGCAAAAATTGCCTTGGCGCTTTCCTCGCCCAAATTAAACGCTGAACGAACTCCCGCAGCCGCAGGTGCTCTTCACGTTGGGATTGTTGAACTTGAATCCAGCGCCTTCCAGCGTCTCGATGTAATCGATCTCCACTCCGTCCAGGTACATCGAGCTCATTTGATCCACGGCTACCTTCAAGCCATCAAAGTCGAAGATTTGGTCCGCCTCGGTGGTATTGTTTTCGAACGCCATGTGATACTGGAAACCCGAGCAGCCGCCGCCCACCACCGCCACGCGCAAGGCAGTAGGTATCGGGCTCTGCATATTCATGATTTCTTTCACCTTGGAACTGGCATTGGGCGTCAAGTTAAGCATAATTCCTTTGGCCTCCGCACCGCGGGTCGTGCCACGGCGCTAAACACAACTACTTTATTATAGCAAAACGTCGGGACCGCCGCACCGCTCGTCCTCCGGTTCCAAACATCGATTTTCGAGCGCCTTTTCGACATCCGCAAACGCTTCGCATACAATAAGATGCAGCCATGAAGCACCACGTTACGCTCATTCCCGGCGAAGGCATCGGCCCGGAAGTCTCGACCGCCACCAGGCGCATCCTGGAAGCCTCAGGCGTCGAGATTGCGTGGGAAGAAATCTCTGGACGCGCCGGTGAATCTGCCGATCAAGGCCAGCGTGTCAACCAAGCGGCCATCGATTCGGTGCGCCGCAACCGCGTGGCCCTGAAAGGGCCCATGGCCACGGCGATCGCCGGAGGCGCGCCAAGCGTGAACGTGGCGCTCCGAAAATCGCTGGATCTTTACGCCAATCTGCGGCCCGTCAAAAACATTCCGGGGGTGAAATCCCATTTTGAAGACGTAGACTTGATCATCGTCCGGGAAAACACTGAAGATTTGTACTCCGGCCTCGAACACGAAGTGGTTCCCGGAGTCGTGGAAAGCCTGAAAATCATCACGGAAAAGGCCTCCACGCGCATCGCGCGCTTCGCCTTTGATTACGCCCGCCGCCGCGGTCGCAAGAAGATTCACGCCATCCACAAAGCCAACATCATGAAGCTTTCCGATGGCTTGTTCCTGCGCTCGGCCCGGACCGTAGCCGCCCAATTTCCCGAAATTCAGTATAAGGAGCTGATCGTCGACAATGCCTGCATGCAGATCGTGATGGATCCTCTGCAGTTTGACGTGCTCTTGCTGCCCAATCTCTATGGTGACGTGATGAGCGACTTGGCTGCAGGGTTGGTAGGCGGCCTGGGCGTGGTCCCGAGCGCCAATATTGGCGACCATTGCGCCATGTTTGAGGCCGTCCACGGCACCGCCCCCGACATTGCCGGCAAAGGCCTGGCCAATCCCACCGCTCTTTTGATGAGTGCCCTGTTGATGCTCGATCACCTAGGCGAACGGGCTGCCGCCGAGAGGATTGAAGCCGCCCTGCTAAAGACCTACCGCGATGGTATCTATACCACGAGGGACGTCGGCGGGAAGGCCAACACCGAACAATTCACGAACGCCGTCCTCGATGAGCTCGCCGCCACGACCGCCAAGTGAGATCGCCGCCAAGGCGTTGACCTCCTCCCTCCACTGTGGAGACCTGACTTGGCAGCACGCTATTGGAAAGGCGTGCTCTGGTCGCCGTCTTACTTCGCGGCCTCGTTGCGGTGGTGCCCTCAGCGACCTCCTGAAGGACTACATTCAACAACAAAAGACACTATAAGGGGCTCCTATCCCCGCCCTCCAGGACGGGGCTTTGCGCCCGTACAGGGTAAAAGTACTGGCCGTCCCAAATCTTTATTTTCCTTGCCTTTCTTGGCTTTTCATGGCAGCATTTCGGAACCTGTCCCGCTGTCCCATTGCAAAGGCGTCTCTTATGCAGAGAACTCGATACCCGGAACGTCGGCGCACGGTTCGGCTGCCGCTCCAGATCCCAGTGAAAGTACGTTGCCGCCTCCCCGAAGGCGAAACCATTGATTTGCAGGCTGCCACTTACGTGGTGAGCGCCCACGGAGCCCTCCTGCTTATGGATACGCCCCTCATTCCCGGGCAGAACATCCGTATTTTCAATGAGATGACGGCCGAATCGGCCGAGTGTCATGTCACTTCCCTGCGCGAGAAGCGGGAGCGCCGCTTTGTTGGCATCACCTTCAGCTCGCCAAACACCGACTTCTGGCACATCGTTTTTCCCAAATCCGGCACGCGCCAGGCCGTCCGCTCGCCGCAAACCGGAGCGCTCGTTCCCCCCGGCTTCCGCCAGGACGACAACAACCAGTTTTAGGTTCTGATTTTCACGGTTGCGGCGATTCGCTACCTTCGACAGCTGTGCTACCCGCACCCACTGACGACGTCGCACATCACCTTTTAAGCTTTCCTTTGTTGTCAGCGTACGGAAGTTCGTGGAAGAAATGATGGCTTCGAACGACGCAGCATCTTTTGGAGTTTCATGGACGTCGCGTACATCCTCGGAAGCGCCCTCGCGACCTCTGCCGCGAGGGACGTCCCTGGAATCTTCAGGCGCTCTGCTTCCACTCGGATAAGGCGCATACACTGTGCCACGATTGTGCCCCGCAACGAAGGCCTGCTCTCTTGTTAGGTTCTTTTTGCTCATTGCTCACCTGCCTTCTACTTCCGTCTAACGTCCAGGACGCTAGGAGTCTGTGCGGTCTGTCACGTCTGGCGGTGACCCGGGTATCGTTTGCGATGGGAGCCGTTTGTGGGATGGTCCGCGGCGGGGCGGAAACGGGCCTAGCAGCCCCGTGCGGGGGAGTGCATGGCCCTTACCCTTATCTTCCAAGGACGGAGAACCCGGGTAGAACGAATCCGCGGAAACTTGAGTTTCTACGGAATTTTTGGGACAAAAATTTGATAGACCATGAAATAGATGATCACCCCGGTGACCGACACGTAGAACCACAGCGGCAGCGTCCAGCGCGCAATTAGACGATGCTTATCGAATCGCCCGAGCCAAGCGCGGCGCAGCGTCACGATAATCAAGGGCACGATGGTTGCCGCCAGGATCGTATGTGAAGTCAGCAGCGTAAAGTACGCCGGCCTTATCCAGCCTTGCCCCTGAAACAAGACTGCTTTTCCCACGCGAATGTGATAAGTCAGATACGAAATCAGGAAAAGCGAAGATACGCTTACCGCGGACAACATGAAGGCTTTGTGTAGGCCTTTTTTCCCTGCGCGTATTGCTGCGTAGCCGCAGGCCAGCAGGACTCCGCTCAGCCCGTTCAGGCAGGCATTCAGCGCTGCATTGGAAATCATGGTCTTGCTCGATTCCTCATGCGTTCATCTTCCACGAGTCACCAGTCACGAGTTTTCTATCACACAACGCTCCCGACCCGCGCCGGAAGCCCGCCACAGCAGCTTCAAGCCATCTCGATCTGTTGAATCATCGCGGGAGTTTATCGTAGATCATCAACCCGAGCAGCAGGGGAATGTGCAGAACCGTCGCGTGCATAAGCCACTTCGCCCGCACGTTGGTTTTGTTGCTCGCGGCCCAGAGGCAGACCTGGACCAGAGCGGTGCACACCACCAGCGCCCCGAAGAAATAAACTACTCCGGCCAGGCCCAGCACGGCAGGAAGCAGGCTGACACCCACGAGTGCCGTGGCGTAAAGAATGATCTGCCGAAAGGTGCGGGTGCCCTCCCGGTCGACCACCGGAAGCATCAGGATTCCCGCGCGCGCGTAATCTTCGCGGTACATCCAGGAAATGGCGTAGAAGTGCGGAAATTGCCACAAAAATAAAATCCCGAACAACAGCCAGGCCCCCCGGTCCAGGGAGCCTGTGGCTGCGGCCCAGCCAATCAACGGCGGGACCGCGCCGGGAAACGCTCCGACAAAAGTCGCCCACACCGTGCGTTTCTTCAAGGGCGTATACGCCAGCAAGTAGCTGAGGCAGGTGAGAACGCCGAGGCCGGAAGCGAGAAGTCCCGCAGCGAGGTAAAGGTCCACCGCGCCTGCCATTGCGAGCGCCACCCCGAACGCCAGCGCCCTGCCCGGCTGCAGCACGCCGCTCGGCAAGGGCCGGGAAGCCGTCCGCCGCATGTATCGGTCCGACTCGCGCTCCAGGTAATGATTGAGCGCTGCCGTTCCGGCGGCGATCAGCAGTGTTCCGAAAATCACATGGCTCATGCGCAGCCAGCTAACCGGGCCGCGTACGCCCATGTAATAACCGGCAGCGGTAGTGATCAACACCAAAAACGACACGTCCGGCTTGGTCAACGCGACATAGGCATTGGCGCGCGAAGCCAGGGTCAGATCAGCGGTGCGAACCGTGCTCATCCCGTTGAAACCTCGGATGCCGCTGTCGCGCCCACTTCCCGGCCGCGCGGCACCAAGCGGTAGCACATTAAGACCACCAGCACCGAGAACGCAAACAGGATTGCGCCCACCACTGTGTGAGCCACCGTCAACCAAACCATCAACGGTATCGGTTGCGGCGCTTCCGCTGTTGTCAGGCGCGACCAGTAGGCCAGGAGCCCCAGCAGAAATTGCATCCCGAAAATGGCGTGGAGCAGCATCCGCGCAACGCCAAATTCTCGCGATGTCGCAAACCGCCTTCGCAGCGTCACCGCCGTCCACGTGACCGTGGCAAGCACCACCAACGCGCCTGCGGCATGCGGCCAGATCGGAATATCCTTGTGGCGGAATCCCGCGCCAAGGATCACCTGCAAATAAATCACGACCGCATTCAGCATGGCCACAAAATGAATAGACGGCGAGCCTTTATCTTCGAGTTGTGGCCTCTCCGAGACCCACCATTTGCTGGTGAACACGGCGATCGCCAGGACCGCGGCAAAAACGATCTGGGCAAAGCATGCGTGAATCACCGGGAGCCAGTAGTGCAGCAACTGAATCACCACCTGGCCTCCAAGGATGGCCTGCACTACCACACCGAGCACGGCAGTCGCACCAAGCCAGCGCAACCACACCCGGCGCTCCCCCGCCACCAGCAACACCGCGAGAAGCAGCGTGAGTATCCCTAAAACACCGGCAACGAAGCGGTGCGAAAACTCAAAAAAATCGCCTCCTTGAAGAGAGCGCAACGGAGGCACCCACGACCCGTGGGATTTCGGCCAGTCACTTACGGAAAGCGCCGCGTCCTTGGACGTCACCAGCGCGCCGGCGACAAACAGCAGGATCGTCCAGCAAACGGTGAAAACGGCAAATCGGTGAATTCCGGAGTGATATGTAGATGTCATTGTCCGAAGGCCTAGGCGCGAATTATACCTTGAGTGGGAACGATTTTGCTCAATCGAGGCGCCTTTGAGAATGGCGCCCTGACCGAGCCGTTGCGCCCGGTTTCGCGACCGCAGGGTGGCGTATAATGGCCGTATGGACCACAGCAAACTCGTTTTGGCTCAGGCCTTTGGCTCACAGAGTGAGGCGGACCTTGCCAAGAGCATGCTCGAATCGGCGGGCATTGACGCCATGGTCCAGGCCGACACAGCGGGCGGCATGCGGCCGCATATTGCCTGGAGCGGCCTAGGTTTTCGGGTTCTGGTTCGCGAAGAGGATGTGGCCGAGGCGCGCGGTGTGCTCGAGCCTCCCGAGGGAGTGTCTGCAGCTAAACTTGTTGCCGTGCAATCCTTTGGAACCCTGGATCAGGCGGAGACGGCCAGAGATACGCTTGCATCCGCTGGCGTTCGGGCCGAGATCGAAGACCTGACTCGGAGCGGCTCCACGTTTCGACTACTGGTGCGCGAGGAAGACGTCGCGACCTCGCGCCAGGTGCTTCAGCCACCGCAGAAAGCTGCCACTTAACGCGAGGCTTTCAAGCGGTCGGGCCAGGCATGGGTTTCGAAGTCAACGGTTCCGCCGGCGCTGCAATTCCCAGGGTGCGCAAGACCAGGTCCTTGAGCGCTGCGATAAACAGCGGCGAATCTCCCACCGCCGGCATCATGCGGAACGTCTTGATCCCGAACTTTTCTGCTTCTTCCCGTGCTTCGATGTTGATTTCGTGAAGCGTCTCGATGTGTTCCGTCACGAAGGAAATGGGAACCACCAGCATTTCCTTGACACCTTGGCGGCCGAGCTTCTCAATGGTTTCCGTCAGCGCCGGCGAGAGCCATTTTGCCGGACCCACGCGGCTCTGGTAGCAAAGCAGATGCGTCCTCGGCCACGAATCGTATTGCTTGGCCCCCGATTCGCAAACCGCGCGCACGGTGCCCTCGATCTGCTTGGGATACGGATCGCCTTTCTCGACCAGGCTCATCGGCAGTCCATGCGCGCTGAAAACCAGATGAATGCTCGCGCCGTCTTCGAACTGGCGCAGCACGGAGCCAATCCGTTCGACCAGTGCCTGAACGTAGAGCGGATGATCGTAGAAATGGTCAATCGTACGTTCCGGCGGCCCGCCGTCCGGCTCTCCATACACGCGGCGCCATTCTTTCAAGCTGCTGAGAGTCGTCGCGAACGAGTAGTGCGGATAAAGAGGCAGAAGCACGATCTCATCGAGCGGTCCCGCTTTGCGCAGAGACTCGACGGCTTCACTTGTCAAAGGATGCCAGTAACGCATCGCGGTCACGGCCACAGGATCGACATGCGGCGCGAGCGCCTCGACGAGCGCCGCTCGCTGCCGCTCCGTGAGCGCTCCGATGGGCGAGCGCCCGCCGATCTCCGCGTATTTTTTCGCCACGGGAATCGAGCGCCGCGAGGAAATCCATTTTGCGACGGGACCGCGCAGCCATCCGAGCGGCCCGAGCGGAATGATGTCCGGATCGAGGAACAAATTCAGCAGAAACGGCTCGACCGCCTCCAGCGAATCCGGCCCGCCAAGCTGGAACAATACGATCCCGACGCGCTTCTTCCCCTGCAAGCTATCTCCCCTTGGTCAGCAAAGCCTTCAGCCGTTCGACCTCTTCTCGCAGTGTGCTCAGGCGCTGCGCAACAGAGATGTAATACACAAAAAAAATGGCCCAGCCTGCAAGATAGGCTGCGAGCACGCTGTCCAGGTTTTTCATCGAACCTCCGCCTCCCTTCGCAAATCTTCCACGCTGGCGCGCAACGCTTCCAGCCGGTACCGGGCGCTCACCAGGAGAATCAGCACCCCGGTCAGCGCGCCCCACATTAGCAAATAGGAAACGCGCATACGCGGCTCCAGTCCCGAGCCCGGCCCGCCCAGAATCACCGGCTGCGGATGCTGCGTGCGCCACCAGCGAATCGAGAAATACACCAGCGGTACATCCAGAAACGCAAAAATGCCGAACAGCGCGCTAAACAGCGCCCGCTTGTCCGGCTCTTCAATCATCGAGCGCAACAGCAAATAGGAAAGGTAAAGCAGGCCGAGCACAAACGTCAGCGTCAGCCGGGCATCCCAGGTCCACCAGATTCCCCACACCGGATGCGCCCAAATCGGCCCGGTGACCAGCACCACGGTGATAAAGGCCAGCCCGACTTCCGCAGCCGATACGCCCAACCAGTCCGATTTCGCCTCTCGTGTGAAGACGTATCGAAGATTCGCATAGAAGCAAGTTCCAAAGGCCACAAACGCGCTGAACGCGCAGGAAATGTGGAGATAAAAAATCTTTTGGATTACACCCATGGACCTTTCGATGGGCGCGTAATAGAAAGCGAGGTACCCGGTGACGGCAATCAAAACGAAAAGGATGGCCGCCTTGAAAGAACTTTTCACCAATCGCGCCTCCCTTAAAGCGGCCGTAGACAGGCATATGGGCGAGCCATCGCGCGTCCCCATCTACCTGACAAACCATCGGCACGGCACGCTAGATACATTCTCTCTCATTCCTCCAATAAATATTCGCCGAAAAGCCACAGCGCCGTCAAAAAAACTACGTCGAAGCCGGCCAAAAATCCCAGCCAGTCCGCCCGCAGCACCGGGTTCGCGTCAAGTAGCGCGCGGGTGGCCTCGGTGCTTGCAATCAGCACCGGCGTCAGCAGAGGCAGAAGCAGCAGAGGCAACATCAGTTCGCGCATACGCGCCTGCGCCGAGATCGCGGAGAATGCGGTTCCGGGAATGGCCACGCCCAGGCTGCCCAAAAACAAAACCAGCACCAATTGCAGGAAGACCCCCAGGATATGCACGTTATAGAGAATCGCAAAAACCGGCAGCATCAAGACTTCCGTCAGCAACAAAAAAAGCGTGTTCGCGCTTAGCTTAGCGAGAAAGATGGAAAACGGATCACGCACCGACAGCCGCAGCGCGCTCAGCGTGTCGTTATTCTGCTCCCGCAAAAAGCACGGCTGCAGCATCAGCGACGCGGCGAACAGAAACGAAAGCCATAGGAGACCAGGGCCGAAACGCCGTGACTCGCCCGCGCTGGGGTCAAAGGTGAAGCTGAAAAGCACGACGACTACCAGGATGAAGACCACCGTGGTCGTCAGCAGTTCCCGCGAGCGGAATTCCGTGCGGAGCTCCTTGCCCAGCAACACCGTGGTGTCGGCCAGTACTGCCATCTAGGCGTTCGCAAAGGAAAGAATCGCACGCATATCCGACCCCGCCATGGTGTCGGCGACAACCGAACCGGCATCCAGCCGAACCGCGCGTGTTGCCAGCGCCGAAATCGCCGACTCCCCGTGCACGCTCATGAGCACGGTACGCCCTTCGACGCGCATCCGGCTGAGCGTATGCGCCAGCCAGGTGATGCCTTGCGGATCGAGCCCCGTGGCCGGTTCGTCGAGCAGCAATACGGCCGGCTCATTCAGCAGCGCCCGCGCAATGGCCACGCGCTGGCGCATCCCGCGGGAAAACGTCCGTACCAGCGACTTGCGACGCTCGGAAAGCTCAACTTCTCCGAGCAGCGCACCGGCTCGTGCTCCCGGATCGCCGATTCCCTGCAACCGCGCGAAGAGCAGCAGGTTCTCTTCCGCGGTCAGCTCGTCGTAAACCATCGTGGCATGCGCCACAAAGCCGGTTCGCGAAGCGGAATCCGTCGTCTCGCCGCTGGGGCCGGGAAAACTCAGCGATCCTGAAGAAGCGCGCACCAGCCGCGCGGCAATGCGCAGGAGGGTCGTCTTGCCAGAACCATTTCTTCCCGCAAACGCCACGAGCTCGCCGGGGCGAACCTCCAAACTCACCCGCCGCAGGGCGTAAAGGCTTCCGAAGCGTTTTTCGATGTTTGCAAAGCGGATTCCTGTAGGGGTAAATGGCGGCGCCGTCACCGGGCAACCTCAAGGGTGAGCATGTGCCTCAGCCTACCCTGACGCTTGTTAACGCCGCCCCTTGTTTTCATATACTTACGGACTGCCTAATGGTAAGATTTTTGTTTTGATATTCATACAAAATTACGGGGTATCCCGTGTCACCGAAGACAGCGTCGAGAAATGGTCCCTCGAGGCTGCTATTCCTGTTTCGACTTGAACTTCGACGCTTGACAGGCCCTCGGCGCTCCGGAATTTGCAGAGGCTGACTTCAGGTCCGGCATTCGTCGGGGAGCGTTCAGCCTCGTAGCAAGTCGCGCAAGACTTTCTCTGCCTTCGCGCGCTCCTGCGCATAATCCTCTTCGGTGATGGTTCCCGCTTGATGTCGCAATTCCAGCCGGAAGAGCCTCTCTTTCAGCGCATCCAGGCTGGTGCCAATGACTGCATCCACATCCGACAAACTGGCCGGCCCATTGGACGGTGCTTTCGCTGCAGGCGCAGCTGGTGATACCGGCGCAGGCGCGGAGGCGGGCTGCGCTTTCGACTTCTTGGCCTTTCCTGTTGCGGTTGCCCCGACCGCAGCGGCCACTTCTACCCCTTCAACCGGCACAACCATCTTGCGAGAAAGCAGGTAGGCAAACGCTCCAAAGACAACCACAAATCCGCCGAGCAACGGCCATTTCATCGCGTCCAGCCTGCCCGGCACCGCCTGAATCTCTGCGCCCGCGGACTCCGCGCCGCCGCCTTCCTGGGCGTCTCGGCCCTGTTGGCCCTGATCCGTCCCCACCGCTGCGCTACCGGCTGGTGCCGTGCCCGAAACATTCACGGCCACTAGAGTTCCGGCCGGAACGTCCTGCCGCAGGTACAGATTCATCCCCTGCTCTTGTCCTTGCGCCGAAAACCCGTCACCACTGACCTGCATGCTCGGTGGAGCTACGAGCAGAAGCCTTCCTCCCGGATAAATCGTCGGAATCTTCAGCGCCGCGGTGTTGCTCGGATACGGGACATCGTAGGAGTAACGCACCGAATTGTTGCCCGGGCGAAACGCGAATGCGATCGAATAGTGATTCTTCTTCTTGTCGATGGGAAGTTGTTGTAAGGGCATTCCTGCCGGCCCGACCGCGTCCACTCTTTCCAGTTCTCCTTGTTCCGGCAGGGCAAAGTCAAACGTTCCATCCGTCCGGAAATACGTTTGTGGCGGTTGCGACTTGTTCTCGACCTGATATTCTTCCGCGACCTTCAGGCTCGCGCCGTTGGGCTGGAAGATCACGAAGTGCGACGGAACGTCAATCGTCTTGGGATCCTTGGAGGGTTCGTAGATGTCCAATTGCACGGTGGCGTTGCTGTTGCCCGGCGGCACCGCGGCATTGAAACGGACGCCGCGATACATCGCCTGCACCAACAGCGGCTGGGTGCCGACATTCGGGCTGTCAAAGCTGAATTCGCCTTGCGGACCGCTCTTCATGTGTGCCAGTTCCTGCATGCCGCCCATCGGCTGCACCAGGGTAAGCTCCACGCCCGGAGCAAGCTGGCCCGTAGTGCCGTTCCTGACCGTTCCGCGCACCGTGCCCGCTTGCGCGGTTCCCAGTGACGCCAAGCCCCACGCGAAGGCCAGCGCGGCCGCTGCACGAAGACGGGCGTTCGAGCGTATCATTGCGCACTCCGGTCCGCGGGATGGGCGCCCCGCGGGCGCCGCACTTGTGCTTCCGTGACTTGATCGATTTCCGAGAGGACCAGCGCCGCATCATTTTCCAAAGCCGCTTTCATAGCCTCAAAGTCGTCGTCGGAATATTTTCCGGAGCGGTATTCAAAGCGCAAATCCCGCAGATTGTCGTAAATCGTGTCGCGCCGTTCGAGCAGCTGATCCAACTTCGTGCGGTGCGGCGCAAGATCGGAAGCATCCGGCTGAATGTAGAAAATGAAAAGCGCGACGGCGGCAGCGAGCATCAGGCAGGCTCCGAGAACCGCCCAGTCTCCCGAGTCGCCCAGCATGGCTGCAAAAAGAGGAGTCGCCGCCACGGCTCAATCCTCCGTCGCGCGCTCAGCCAGCTTCTTGGCGCGTTCCAAAAGTTCCGGTGCGATGGGCCTTGCCGGAACGGTACTGGCAGTGGTTTCCGACGGGTTCTTTTTCACCCAGCGTGAAATGACGAAAATCACCACTAGCGCGCCGAGTACAAGGTAAACCGTCGGCATGACCCAGGCCACCAGACTAAATCCCGATTTCGGCGGCTCCGCATACACAGTGGTTCCAAATTCCTGTACGAACGCCTGCATGACCCGTTCGTCGGTTTCGCCCTTGGCGATGTGCTGCTCGGCTTCCTGCAACATCCCCTTCGCCGTGGGACACGGACCGGAGAAATCGCCACCGGGATGCGAACAGCCCGCCGCCGTCATGCTGCACGAACCGCACATGCATTTAAGTTGAAAGCCGATTTTCTTGGCACGCTCAGAGAACTGCTGTGCCCCGACGGGAACAATCAAGGGTAGCGTGGCCAGCCCCAACAGAACGAGCGTTCGACTGAGCGCGCGGTTTTTAGTCATGGCCCTCTCGCAGAAGGGGGGACGCGACGACGCCTTGCGGCAGCGGTTCCGCGGTGGCAGGTTGTTGCGCGGGTGCCAACACGAGCACCGAGCGGCGATTTGGCGAGAGCGCGATCAGCGTACCAAAGACCACCGTGACGCCGCCAAACCAAATCCATTTCACGAGCGGATTGAGATACGCATGGATCACCGGCACCTGCGTATCCGGATCGATTCCGGCGAATACCACGTACAAATCTTCCTTCAGCGTGGAATAGATGGCCACCATCGTCCCGTTCTCTTTGTTGGTGATAAAATTCCGCTTTTCCGGAAACAGCATCATCATCGGTTTGTTGCCGCGCAGCACTTCCACCATCATGCGTTGCGCCGTGTAATTCTTCTCCGGTTTGCTGTCCGTCGCTTGCAAAACCAGCGTGTACGGGCCAATGTGCATCGAGTCGCCCACCTGCATGCTCTTTTGCACGTCGCGGTCGAACGCCGTCCCGGCCAGCCCTATAAATACGAACACCATGCCCATATGAATGACGTAGCCGCCATACCGCCGCGTGTTGCGCATGGTCAAGTCAATCGCACAGGCGGCAAACGAAGCCCCCGAGCGCGCGCGGATGACTTTCGAGCCCCGGTAGAATTCGAGCAAAATGGTGGCGGCCACGAAGAAACACAGGATCAAGCTTGCCAGCGGATAGAATCCGCGGAATCCCAAAATGAAACCCACCCCGCCGGCTAGCAAGCCGGTCAGCAGGGGCCAGCCGAAGTTCCGTTTCAGGCTTTCCCGGGAAGTTTTTCTCCACGCCAGAAGCGGCCCGACCCCGGTGAGGAACAGGATCAACAACCCGACGGGAATATTCACTCGATTGAAGTACGGCGCACCGACGCTGATGCGGTTACCGGTGAACCACTCCGAGAAGACGGGAAACAGCGTGCCGGAAAGCACTGCGACGCATGCCACCAGGAAAAGCAGATTGTTAAACAGGAAGCTCGACTCGCGCGAGATTACCGAATCCAGTTGGTTTTCGCTTGCCAGGTAATCGCGGTTCTTCAAATATGCGCCCAAACAAACTGCCAGCGTGATGCCCATGAACGCGACGAACCAGGGCCCGATGTTCGACTGCGCGAACGCGTGTACCGAGCTGACGACGCCGCTGCGGGTGAGGAAGGTTCCGAGCATGCACAGCAGGAAAGTGCAAAAAACCAGCCACACGTTCCACACTTTCATCATCCCGCGCTTCTCCTGCATCATCACCGAATGCAGAAAGGCCGTGCCCGTCAGCCAGGGCAGGAGCGAGGCATTTTCCACGGGATCCCAGCCCCAGTATCCGCCCCAGCCGAGCACCGCGTACGCCCAGTGCGCGCCAAGAAGGATTCCCATCGACTGGAACATCCAGGCAATCATCGCCCACTTGCGCGTCAAATGGATCCACTTCTCCCCTGGGTAGCGCGCCAGCAACGCTCCGAGAGCAAACGCAAACGGAATCGTAAAACCCGTATAACCGGAATACAGATTCGGCGGATGAATGACCATCTCCGGGTATTGCAGCAGCGGATTCAATCCGTTGCCGTCGGCTCGCGTGATGAAGCTCATCACGCCACCTGCCCCGGGAGAAGCCAGAGCCTTGAACGGGCTCTCCACGAAATTGTTCAGCGTAAGAAAGAAGAGTTGCACACCGGCCATGACCACGCCGACATACGGCATCAACTCGCCATTCTTATTGCGGTAAGCGATCAATACGGTGAGAACGTAGACGGCCAAGAGGAAGCTCCAAAACAGCAGCGAGCCCTCCATCCCCGACCACAGCGCTGCAATTTTATAAAACGCGGGAAGGTCCCGGTTACTGTGGGAGACCACGTAGGCACTGGAAAAATTGTCGGTGAAAAACAGATATTCGAGGCTTAAGGTTGCAAGGAAAATCAGGCCGCAGGTGGCCATTCCTGCTTGGCGTGCGCTTTTCACCAAGAGCGGATGGCGCGTGATGATCGCCGCGATGCCCCCCACAACGGCGTACACGGCGCACACAAAAGCTACAAGGAGCGCAAAGGAACCAAATACATCCACAGCGACCCCGCCTCTCCCCCGGACGTCCCGGGTCTCTTACATACTACTTCTCTGGGTAGAACTGGCTGCGGCGCCCTTCTTGTCTCCCCCAGGGGCCGCTTCATACTTGGAGGCGCATTTCGCCTGTACGTGCTCCGCGACAAATCGGCCGTCCGGGCCGGGACGGCCTTCCACAAGGGCTTGCGCCTTGCCCACAAACGTGTCCGGCAAAGGATCGCTGCCAATGTAAGTAACCGGAAGGGCCTTTCCTTCCCCATCCAGCACGAAATCAATGCGCCCGGAAAGGTGACGGATACTTCCCTCCTCCACGGTACCGGCGACGCGCATGCGCTGCGTTCTCGCCGATCCGCTCAAGGTCTCGAGCTCGGCAATCGTGTGGTAATAGGTTTTGCTCTCGCCGTACCCGAGCCAAGCGAGAAACCCCAGGGCTACCACGATGATTCCGATACCGACGCCAAACTTTGCTTGTTTTTTCATGTCATCTCTTCTCGTTCGATTCTACCACAGCCAAAACCGTGGTGTATCTCCTTATGTGCGGCCATGAAGTACAGGATCGGGCGTATGGTCCTCGCGCTGTACTATCGTTCAGGCCGTCTCTCCGCCTCCGAGAGGACCTCCTGGAACCGGGAAATACCCATTCCTTCAGTTGACGGGCTAAATCGAAACGGCCTCCCGTCGTCCAAAACAACCGGACAGCCCAAATTCATCGAAAGGATATCCTGCACAACGCCCGGAGGCACTTCTGTGACCAAGATCACGCGTCGCGGCTTGAGGGAACGCCGGATTCGTGAGGCGACCGAAGGGAGATGTTCAGTGAGCAAAATCGCGGGATCGCGTGCCGCGGACCCCGTCCGCCCTTCCGACGCGACGTGCTGCTCGACCGGGCACTCCAAAAGATGCGTCAGGAAGAATCCGGCTGCTTGAAATTCTCGGTGAATGTCCGCCGGCGCCTTTCCTCGAGTGGATATCCCCACAGCTCTCAACAGATCGGCCGCTTCTCCGCGGAATTCGTCGCCCGGCGCGTAGAGAAACTCCGCGTCCTCACGAGGAGCGACGCCGCCCAGCAAAAGCGTATGGATGTGCACGGGGCGAAAGCGCGTCGCCCATTCGAGCCGCCGCAACCTTCGCGCGATATGTTCGGCCGACGCCGCTTGCCCGCACCCGTCGCACGGCAGATCCGTGGAGTTCGACACCATCATGCTTCAACCCAAGTCACCGGCAGAGCCCACTTTACAACCACTGGCGGTAGGTCTTCCACATTGCCCGTGCCTTGTCTACTCGTTGTGAAACAGAACGCCACCTGCCACGTTATAGCCTTAGGCGGATGTAAGGGACGACATGGACCGAGGAGCCAGGTGAGGCAACATGGCAATGGCACGGGAAGCCGCTCCCCGCGTGCTTCGATCGACGGCCTTGTATTCTTCCGGCCATATGGTGAAAATCTCTTTTCCCGGCAGGTTCTGGGGATATTTCGAAATCCGCACATCTGGCAAGGGGTGACCGATGCATGCACTCACGCTGTTTGTTCAGGACTTGCGGCTTGCTTTTCGCTCCCTTTCGCGGGCCAAAGGTCTCTCGCTTACTGTCATCGTCACGCTTGCCCTGGGGATCGGCGCCAATGCCGCCATCTTTAGCCTCGTGCGCGGCGTTCTCCTCCGCCCGCTCGTGAATGCCGACGAAAACCGGCTCATCTACATTCAGCAGAGCGCCACCGGCATGGGCATGGATGACGCCTTTTTCTCTGTCCCCGAAATCCAGGACCTCAAAGCCAGCGTGCGCTCCATCTCGGAGTTTGGCGATTTCTCGGTCATCGGCTTCACCATGGTCGGCCTGGGTGAGCCCAGGGAAATTCAGGCCGCCGTCGTCGGCGGCACGTACTTCGAAGTCATGGGCCTCCACCCCGTCCTCGGCCGGCTCATTGGGCCGCAAGACGATGGTCCTAAGGCCGCCGGCGTCGTGGTTCTCACGTACCGTTTCTGGTCCACGGCGCTGAAGAAAGATCCTTCCGTACTGGGCAAAACCGTTCGCCTCGAGAGCTTTGACGCGCGCCCTGCCACGGTCATCGGCGTCCTTGAACCTTCGATCCCCTATCCCGCGGATACAGAAATCATCGCCAACGTCGTCACCAGCCAGCATCATCTCTCAGCCACGATGGTCACCGGCCGCGTCCATCGCATGACTGAGCTGTTTGGCCGCCTCGCTCCCGGCGTTACTCTCGAGCAAGCCCGTGCCGAGCTGCGTTCTGTCCACGCCGCGATGAAGAAAGACCATGCCGCCGACTATCCTGTACGTGACGACTTCCGCATTCACACGAGGCTGCTGCGCGACCAGATTACTTCCGGGGCTCGCACCATTCTTCTCGTGCTTCTCGCCGCGTCCGCCCTCGTGTTCATCATTGCCTGCTCGAACGCGGCCAACCTTATCCTCGCACGCACGGTTCGCCGCGAGGGGGAATTGACCATCCGCGCCGCACTCGGCGCAGGGACCAGCGCCTTGCGGCGGACCCTACTGGCAGAAGGCCTCGTTCTCTGTACCGCGGGCGCCGCCCTGGGCGTAATCATCGCGCGCCCGCTGCTCAACGTTCTCGCCCGGTACGCCTCGCGCTTTTCCGTGCGCGCTTTGGATCTCACGGTTGACTCAAGCATGCTCTGGGTAGGCGCGCTGCTCGCCATCATCGCCGCCGTGCTCCTCGCCTACGTTCCTCATCTGCCCACCGCCAACCGTTCGCAAGCTCCCAACCTCGCGAGCGGCAGCATCCGCATCACCGGCAGCACCAACCGCCGTCTCCGCGTTTTCGCCGTGGTTCAGATTGCCGCCTCCTTCATGCTCCTCGCCGGCGCCAGCATGCTTCTCAAGACGCTCATCTCTCTGCAAACCGCGCAGACCGGCCTGGACATGCAACATGTGCTGGCCATCAACGTTCCCGTCATGAAGTACGATAAAACGCCGCAGCAGGTCGTGGATTTTTACAAGGATTCCATACGCCACATTGATGAGCTGCCTGGAGTGATCAAGACCGCTTACGGAATGGTTGCTCCATGGCGCGAACCCGGCATCTTCGGCCCCGGCCTCCAATTCTCCGCGGATGGTCATGTCCACAGCGAAAATGATCTGCGCTCGCAGTTCCGCGTGATCTCTCCTATGTTCTTTGCAGCGCTAGGCGTTCCCATCCTCTCCGGCCGCGATTTCAACGACCTCGATACGCAAACCAAGGAGTCCGTCGTCATCGTGAGCGAGACTCTCGCCAAGCGCATGTTCCCGGGTCAGGATGCCGTCGGGCGACATGTTTATTGGACCGATCCCGTGTTGCAATTTATCCCCGGGTTTAAAGCCGAGCAACAGCGCATTATTGGCGTGACCGCTGATATTGACGATGAACACGTCGTTCCGCAGCCGACCCTTACGATCTACAGCACCTTCAACAGTGGTCCCCTGTTTGGCGGGCGACTCTTCATCCACACCAGCTCGAATCCCTATTCGCTGGTTACGCCGGTCACGAGAATCCTTCGCGGCATGTCGGCTGAGCAGCCCGTGGAGCGCGCCGCCACCCTCGAAGACATCCGAGCCGAAGTCCTGACGCCGGATCGCCTGAACACCGTGGTCTTCGGCATCTTCGCGGCCGTCGCGCTTACCATTGCGCTGGTTGGCGTTGCGGGCGTACTCGCCTTCTCCGTCAGTGCGCGCACGCGCGAATTCGGTATCCGCCTTGCCCTTGGGTCGCCGCCGATGCGCCTGCTCGCCGGCGTCGTCGGCGAAGGCGCCGTCATGGCCGTTTTCGGAGTGGTTGCCGGATCGCTTGGAGGATTCTGGCTGGCCCGATTTGCAGGGCACTATTTCCCGGACCTGCGCATGCCGAGCGCTTGGCCTGTCGCAGGCTCGATTCTTGTGCTTCTGTCCGCTGCGGTCATCGCGTCCGCATTGCCAGCGGCCCGAGCGGCGCGCGTCGACGTCATGCAGGCCCTGCGCACCGACTAACTTCCGCTTGCCCTTCGCCGGCGAGCGACATCTGGTGGCGATGGCGATGAAAAGACCCCGTCTGGGGTCTTTTCTCGTCTCAGGGACCGGAAACGGCTCGCTCGAAAAAGGGGATGGTCAGATTCAAGGCAGAACCACGTCCTCGGAGGAGCGACGAACGAGCATGGATAGCAAAGATTTTGGTGCGGAGGACTATATTGCGAAGGTGTCGGTTCCCTAGGCCTAGAGCGATCCAGGGAGAGACTTACCACCGTCAATTTCCTGCTTAAGACGAAACCGCCGCGTCGGTCGGCAGCTTCGCGCGCAGGCACCACTTCAATTCCTGGCTCATCTCGAGGATTTCCATGCCGGGCATGACGATGAATTTGCAACTGAGCATTTCACGCGGCTCGTCGTCATCGGGCAACTGGCAGGTCACGCGGCAATACTGACAATCCTGATTCCAGCAGAAACGCCCATAGGGAATGGTTTCCGGGCTGAGGAATTGGAAGCAGCGCAGCAACGAATTGCGCTCCGGCACCTGAAACTTCTTTCCAAAGATAACGATGTCAACCAGCTTTTCGTAAGGACGGAAGGGTTCCGACATGACGGTTCCTGTTCTCCGTGGACTCGGCCGGGTCGTCAAGTTGAACCGCAAGGTTCGGCAAAAACGAACCTGCAAGGTTCTCCCGATCGACCTGGCAGGGCCACTAGCTCTTGCTCGCTGCGCCTCGCCTGGGTGAGCACCCCACAGAGTAGAACGCAGCACCGGAGGGCACAATGACACTCCACGTTCGCGTTTCCAATGTGCCACGGGGTCAAAAAGCGAAGCGTTGGGTTAACGGCTTTACGCCACTTCCGATGGTCAGGAGACTGACCGCAGGAAGAACCCGCCGCTCAACCGTCCCGCACGTTCTCTCGGTCGAGAAAAAAGACAAAGTAACCGCCGGCGCTAACCGTTCGACAAGTCGAAGAATTGACCCATTTTGCGGAATTTCTCGTACCGTGCGGCGAGCAACTCGCGGACGGGCTCATTCGTTAACGCGACGAGCTGCCGGTCCAGGACGTCATCGAGCAAGCGAGCCGCCCCTTCGTGATCGGTGTGCGCCCCGCCGTCGGGCTCCGGAATAATTTCGTCCACGATTCCCAGGTCTTTCAAATCCTTCGCGGTAATTTTCATGGCCGCCGCGGCGGTTTCCGCCTTCGTCGCATCGCGCCAAATAATCGAGGCGCAACCTTCCGGCGAAATCACCGAGTAGAAGCTGTTTTCGAGGATGTTCACTTTGTCGCCGACGGCAATCGCCAGCGCGCCACCCGAGCCGCCTTCGCCCGTTACGGTCACGATGATCGGCACGGGCAGCCGCGCCATTTCGCGCAGATTCCTGGCGATCGCTTCGCCCTGCCCGCGTTCTTCCGCATCGATCCCCGGGTACGCGCCTTGTGTGTCGACGAAGCTGAGAATCGGCCGCGCGAACTTCGCCGCGAGTTGCATTACGCGCAAGGCTTTGCGATAACCCTCCGGCTTCGGCTGGCCAAAGTTGCGCGCGAGCCGCTGCTTGGTGTCGCGTCCTTTTTGATGGCCGACCACCGCCACGGGCCGACCATGGTATTTCGCAAGCCCAGCAACAATGGCCTTATCGTCGGCGAAGCCGCGATCGCCATGCAGCTCCACGAAGTCGGTGAAAAGATAATTGACATAGTCCAGCGTATACGGACGCTGCTGGTGCCGCGCGATTTGCGCGCGCTGCCAGGGCCCCAGATGGATGTAAAACTCCCTTCGCAGCTCGGCGACTTGCTGGCGGATGCGTTCCAGCTCGGAGTCCGCTTCTCCGTCGCCCGACAGGCGCCGCAATTCCTCGACGTCTTTCTCGAGATGCTCGATCACCTTCTGCCGTTTTTCGAGCTTGTCTTTTTCTTTCGTTCTCATGCTCCCACCGGAGCCACGGCATGCTCACCGCAGACTTGCCGGATCGCCTCGACCAATTCCGGTGACGGATTCACCCGCTGCTGCGCGCGCATAACGGCCACTGAGCCGTCCGGGCGGCACAACTCAAATACCACCGGGCAGCTTCCCGGTGAATCTGCCATCAGTGCGTTCAATTGGTCCATCGCCGGCTCGCTCAGTTTCCGTAAATCCAGGCGTACGCGAAATTCACCATTGGCCGGCCGGTCGGAAATCTCCTGGAGCAGCCGCGCCTCCTGCAACGAAAGCCGCGTTCCGGCTTCTTCCACCTGTACGCGAACTTTCATCAGCAGCGGCTTGCCGGGTTTCAGCATTTGCTCCGAGCGTGCGAAACTTTCCGGGAAGGCCAGCAACTCCTGAATCCCGGTCATGTCCTGAATCGTGAAAATGGCCCAGCGCGCCCCTTTCCGCGAGCGCATTGGGCGGCTGCTGACAATCAGCGCCGCGATGGTGATTTCCTTTCCGCTGCGCTGTCCTTCCACCTGGTCGAGCAATACTACTTTCAAATCGGCCAGGCGCGAAGCGTATTTTGCCAGCGGATGCCCGGAGACGTAAAACCCAAGCATGGCGTATTCGCTCGCGAGGCGCTCTTCCTCGCTCCCCGGCTCCGCCTGGTGTAGTTCGAATGGGGCCGGCGCGGGCGCGGCGGCGGCCATGAACAGGCCGTGCTGTCCCGATTCGCGCATGCGAGAGGCCCGCTGCACCGTCGAGAGAGCTTCGTCGACCGACGCGAGGAGCGACTCGCGCGGTCCAAGCGAATCGAGCGCGCCGGACTTGATCAGGCTTTCGAAGACGCGTTTATTCAGAAAACGCGATTCGATGCGCTCGCAGAAATCGTAGAGCGACTTGAACTCGCCCTGCGCCAGCCGCGATTCGCGAATCGCCTTGGCCGTGTTTTCGCCAACGTTCTTGATCGCCGCGAGACCAAACCGAATGGCTTCACCCACCGGTGTAAAGTACAGATCGCTTTCATTTACGTCGGGAGGAAGGATCGAGATGCTCATCCCGCGCGCTTCGTTGATGTACTTCACCACTTTCTCGGTGCTGCCCGCCTCGGAAGTGAGCAGCGCGGCCATGAATTCCACCGGATAGTGCGTTTTCAGATAGGCCGTCTGGTAGGCCAGCAGCGCATATGCGCAAGAATGCGACTTGTTGAAACCGTAGCCGGCAAATTCCTCCATCAGGTTAAAGATCTTCTCCGCTTTCTTTTCGGGAATCTTGTTTGCCGCACTACCGGCCATGAACTTCGCGCGCTGCGCCGCCATTTCTTCTTTCTTTTTCTTGCCCATCGCCCGGCGCAGAATGTCCGCTTCGCCCAACGAAAAATTCGCCAGCCGGTTGGCGATCTGCATCACCTGTTCCTGGTAAAGGATGACTCCGTAGGTTTCTTCGAGAATGTCCTTCAACTGCGGGAGCTCGTAGGTGACTTTGGTCTTCCCGTGCTTGCGGTTGATGAAGTCATCGATCATGCCGCCCTGGATGGGGCCGGGGCGATAGAGCGCGTTGAGCGCGGTGAGGTCTTCGATGCGCGTGGGCTGGTAGCGGCGGAGAATGTCGCGCATCCCATGCGATTCAAACTGGAAAATGGCGGTGGTGTCGGCGCGGGAGAAAAGCTTGTAGGTTTCCTCGTCTTTCAGCGTCAGGTTGTCGATGTCCAGCTTGACGCCGCGGTTTTGCTCCACCATGCGCACGGTATCGTGCAGAACGGTGAGCGTTGTCAGGCCGAGAAAATCCATCTTTAGCAGGCCGACACGCTCCAGCGCATTCATGTCGAACTGCGTGGTGATTTCATCGCGATTGGTCTTGTAAAGCGGGACGATTTCCGAGAGCGGGCGCGGAGAAATCACTACTCCCGCCGCATGCGTGGATGCATGGCGCGACAATCCCTCGAGCCGGAGCGCCACGGCCATCAGCTCCTTCAGATTTTCATCCGCGTTGACCGCGGCCTTCAGCTGCGGCGCTTCCTCCAGGGCGTCCTTCAGTTCAATCCCCAGCGTATTGGGAATCAGTTTCGCGAGCCGGTCGACTTCGCCGTAGGGAATGTCCATTGCCCGGCCCACGTCTTTCACCGCAGCCTTCGCCGCCATCGTTCCAAAGGTGATGATCTGCGCCACGTTCTCGCGGCCGTACTTCTGCGTGACGTAGTCAATCAGCTCGCCGCGACGCCGCATGCAGAAATCAATGTCGATATCGGGCATGGACACGCGCTCGGGGTTCAGGAAGCGCTCAAAAAGCAGATTGTATTCGAGCGGGTCCACGTCGGTAATGTGCAGCGCGTAGCTCACCAAGCTGCCGGCCGCCGATCCGCGCCCCGGCCCCACCGGCACTCCCTGCGCACGTGCGTAATGAATGAAATCCCAGACGATCAGGAAGTACCCCTCATAGCGCATCTTCTTGATCATCTCGATTTCGGAAGTCAGGCGCCGTTCGTACTCCGCGAGCGGATTCCGCAGGAATCCTTCCTTCGCCAGGCGCTCGAGGTGGGGTACGCGCGCCGCGAAGCCTTCGCGCACGACCTTTTCAAAATAGCTGGCGGAGTCGTAGCCCTTGGGAACCTGAAACTCCGGAAACGGATTCGAGATTCGCTCGATCTTTACGTTGCAGCGCGCCGCGATGTCTACCGTGCGGCTCAGAACATCGGGAATCTCGCCAAAAACCCGCGCCATCTCCGCAGCGCTCTTGAAATAGAACTGGTCCGTCGCAAATTTCATGCGGTTCGCGTCGCCCATGGTCTTGCCGGTCTGAATGCACAGCAGAACTTCCTGAGCGTGCGCATCTTCGTGATGCAGGTAATGGCAATCGTTGGTGGCGACCAGCGGAATACCGGTTTCTTTCGAGAGGCGAACGAGTTCGGGGTTCACGCGCTTCTCGATCTCCATGCCCTGGTCCTGAATCTCAAGAAAGAAATTGCCTTTGCCGAAAATATCCCGCAAGCGGTAGGCGTTCTCGCGCGCCTGTTCGTACTTCTGCTCCGCCACGGCTTCAGTAACCGCACCGCGAAGGCAGGCAGAAAGAGCAAGCAATCCCTTGCTGTGTTTCGCGAGCAGTTCGTGGTCAATGCGCGGCTTGTAATAGAAGCCTTCGAGGAAACCTGCGGAGACGAGCTTGACTAAATTGTGGTAGCCTTCCGGCGTTTCGCACAGCAGCACCAGATGGTTGGCGCCGCGCATCCCTGGTTCTACTTCTGCTTTCTCCGGCCCGCTGTTGCCATTGGCCTTTTCGCCACGGTCGTGGCGACTGCCTTTGGCGACGTAGACCTCGCAGCCAATGATGGGCTTGACGTCGCGCTTGCCGGCTTCATAGAAGAAATTCGCGGCCGCGAAGAGATTGCCGTGGTCGGTGATGGCTACCGCAGGCATCTTCTGACGGGATGCTTCATCGAGCAATTCGGAAGTCTCGCAAGCCCCGTCGAGCAAGCTGTAATCCGTGTGTACGTGCAGATGTACGAACTGCGGTTGGCCCATGGAACGATTCTAAAACTCCCTTCAAAGATTTGCATTACGCAATGTGACTTTTGCACAGGGTCGGATTCGGCAAGCGGCGCCTCTTAGCGGTGATGTTTCTTCTTGGCCGCGCCCACGTGCCTGGGATGAGCCTTGGCAGCCGCGGCCCTCGCCGCGGGTCGCGCACGCGCCGCCTTTGCGCTTGCTTCGTGCTTCGTTTCCGCCTTTTCGGCAGCGTGTTTCTGGCCCGCCGCCGCGGAAATCGCCGCGGCGTGCGACTTGGCGGACTTCTTTTCTTTCTCCTTCTTTTTCGCTTGTTCCTTAATTCCACTCAGCTTGCGCAGGATTTTCTCGCGCTCCTCCGGCGTCTTTCCTCGGCCGGTGAGCTGCAGGGCAAAGACCTGCTCGACAATCTGGTCGAACTTCGCGCCGCGCGCCATTCCCAGCGCTCCCAGCTCATTCCCCACCTGCGTCAGCCCGCCGCGAATGGGCCGCCATTTGTGCAGGTAAGCGCGAATCTTGGAGAGCGCCCCGCTATGGTTCGACTCGGCAAGCAAATAGGCCATTTGTTCGAGCGGAAGCCTCTCGAGAAACCGGTAGGCCTCCACCGGGGCCTGCATTTTCTTGCCGACCAGGTCTTTTTGCGTGGCGAGGGCTTTTTCTTCAAACCTCAGGATGGATTCCGCCTCGGCTGCGCGGAAACCCGCTTTCGAGAGCACGCCCGACCGCTCGCGATCCTTCAAGCGACCCAGGAGGGCCAGGAGCATCGGCGTGGACAGCCGCGGGCGGAATCCCGCCGTAAACAAATCCTCGCGCACCTTCGTCAGACGATTGATCGCGTCGTGGTCGGGATGTTTTTTGGCGAGAACCGGGTTGACCACCTCCAGCAACTTGGCGTCTTCCCAAGCCTTGAGAACGACGGTGGGCCGTTCTTCCCGCGCCACGGCCTGGAGTTCGCTCCCGGCGTCCTCCGGCTCGATGGAGTGGTGCAGGTTGCGCTCGATGGCCAAGTCGAACCACTCCTGCGTACGCTGCTCGACCTTGAAGCCCATGCGCGCCGCAAAACGCAGTAAGCGCAGCAGGCGCACCGGCTGATTGGTAAAACTGTGGATGCTCAGGGCTCTCACTTCGGCGCGCTCGATGTCCGACAGGCCGTTTGTGGGATCCAGCAGCAAACCGCGGGACGCAGGATTCAAGGAGATGGCGATGGCGTTCAGCGAAAAATCGCGCCGCCGCAAGTCCTCCATGATCGTGGACCAGCGAATTTCCGGGCGCGTTCCCGGCCGGACATAATAGTCATCGCGCGCCGCGGAAATGCTCCCCTCGCAATCTCCGGCAAACAAGACTTCGATGTGGCGGTACCTTTCGTCTTCGCGGAGGACTTTTGCGCCGCCCTTTTCGAGTTCGCGCGCGATGCGCGAGGGGTTTCCTTCGACGGTAAAATCGAGATCGCGCAGCGACGCCCCGGTAATCAAGTCGCGCACGGTTCCGCCCGTCAGGTAGACGTTGAATCCCAGCGCCGCGGAGAGCTCTTGCACGCGCATCATCGCGGCTCGCTGTTCCGGTGAGAGCCGGCTTTCCAGCAAAAACATGTAATCTGGCATTGCGCTCCTTCTGCTTCAGGGTGTCCGCGCTATTCTTTGCGGAGCCACCCGCAATGAGCCCCTCAACCTGCCGCGCTATGCACGCGGGTGATGCGCCTTGTAAATCTGCTTCAACCGCTCTTCCACCACGTGGGTGTAAATCTGGGTTGTGGAGATGTCCGCATGGCCCAGCATCAATTGCACCGACCGCAAATCGGCGCCCCGCTCGAGCAAATGCGTGGCAAAACTGTGCCGCAACATGTGCGGCGTTAGCGCCACACGCAATCCGGCGCGCCTCCCGTAAGTGGACAGAATCTTCCACACGCCAACACGGCTGAGGGCGCCACCGCGACGGTTGACGAAAAGCGTTGGGCTGCTGGTGGCCTTGCCAAGCAACTTCGGCCGGCCGTCCCGCAGATAGCGTTCCACCATGCCCAGGGCTTTCTTCCCGATAGGCACGATCCGCTCCTTGTCGCCTTTGCCAATGCAGCGTACGCACCCGACTTTCGTGTCCAGATCGCCGACGCGCAGGCCAACCAGTTCGGAAACGCGCAATCCCGCGGAGTACAGGACTTCCAGCATCGCCCGGTCGCGCAAGCCGAAGGGGGTTTTCGCATCCGGCAGCGCCAGCAAGCGCTCAACTTCCTCCAGACGCAGATACCCCGGCAAGGACCGCCGGATCTTGGGAGATTCGAGGTTCGCCGAAGGATCTTCGGGGATCAATTCCTGAATCTGGGCAAAGCGGAAGAAATTCCGCAAGGACACCAGATGCCGCGCCACGCTCTTGCTTTCCAGCCTTTGCCGGTAGAGTCCGGCCAGAAAATCCACCAAATCGTCCCGGCTTACGGCCACGAGCGAGAGTTTGCGCTTCTGCGCAAAGTCGCTGAATTTCATCAGGTCTCGGCGGTAAGCCGAGACGGTGTTTGCAGACAGCCCTTTTTCGACCCGGATGTGCGTCAAAAACGATGAGATGGCCGCAGTCACTTCCATCATGCCTCCGCGTACCCGCCTTCCCCGCCGGCGGTCCGGCGGCGGGTCGCAATTCCGTAGACTTCCTCGATCTCATGGCAGCGGAAAATCCACGCGAGCGCAAGGTACAGCGCGGTTGCGCCGGTGAGCAGCCCGGCAAAAACAACCAGCTGGACTAGGAATCGAGAATGCACGGTAAACGCGGTGTAGCGATTTCCAACCCAGCACGCCGCTGCCATGATGGCGGAGCACAAAGAAATCTTTGCAAACGAACGCATGGCCTCCGTCATTCCCATCGAACCATGCCGCCAGCGAAAAATGATGAGCAAAGCGAAGAAATCAAAAAACGTCGCGAGCGCCGTGGCTAGGGCCGGGCCGCCATTCTGTACCCGATTGAAAAATACCTGCAGAAAAAGGATGTTCAGGATGATGTTGATGACCAAGGAAATGGAAGCGACGACGACCGGTGTCTTGGTATCCTTTGTGGAATAGAAAGCCGGCACCACCAGCTTCACCGTCGCCAGCGCAGGCAATCCTATGGCGTAATAGAGCAGGGCTCGCGCCGTCAGGCGCGTCGATGAGGCCACAAACTCTCCGTGTTGAAAGAGCACGCGAATAATCGGTTCGCGGAGCACCATCAGGCCCAGCGCCGCAGGAATGGTGATGAAGGCCACAATGCGCACGGAGAACGACAGCGTCTTCTTTAGCGATTCGTAGTCTTTCACCGCCGCCTGATGCGACATCATGGGAAGAATGGCCGTGGCCACGGCGATAGCGTAGCCGCCCAGGACCAGCTCCATCACGCGGTCGGCAACATACAGCGCCGCAAGGCTGCCGGCAGGCATCTTCGCCGCCGTGGCAAACTTGGTGTCGATCAGGAGATTGATTTGGCCTATGCCGATTCCGAAAAGACGCGGAAGCATCAAGCGCGCCACCTCGCGAATCGCAGGGTGCGAAAAGGAGATGGCGAAATTGAAATTCATCCCCTTCCGCACCAGGGTGGGAACCTGAATCAGAAACTGCAGGACACCCCCGACGAGCACCCCTACTGCCAGGGAGGTGGCCACATCTTTGAAGTGATGCCAAACGATTCCAACGGAGAAGAGGATGGTCGCAATGTTCAGCATCACCGGCGTAGCCGCCGGCAATCCAAAGATGTGGAAGCAATTGAGGATTCCCATCGCGAGTGCCGCCAGGGCGATAAAAAACAGGTAAGGGAAAATAATCCGGTTCAAGTCTACGGCCTGGTCGCGGGCGACGTTCGCTCCGGAAAAGACCTGGACCACCGCCGGAGAAAACACCATTCCCAAAATGCTGATCACCGCCGCAACCAGCGCGAGCGTCCAAAACAAGCGATTGGCGAAGTCCCAGACTTCCTCCCTGCTTTTTTCCTGCATGTATCCGGAAAAGACCGGGATAAAGGAGGCCGTCATCGAGCCTTCGGCAACCAGCCTACGAAAGAGGTTCGGAATGCGGTAGGCTAGGACGTAGGCGTCGGCGGAAAGCGTGGTTCCCAGGAGCAAAGTGATGCGCTGGTCGCGCACGTAGCCGAGGGTGCGGCTGACGACGGTGACCAAAGAGATGATCGAGGCCGATTTTAGGATATGCTTCTTATCGGTCAAAGGGCGGTGCTCCGGCGACCCCTAACCCCAATAAAAACAACAACTTGACAGGAAGAGCGTGCTTAACATAACATACATTCTGCCGATTGGCAAATTTGCGATTTTCCAAACTGGGATTTGCCGATTTTGAAAACCAGAGCCCCAGCCTCGACGCACAAGAAAGTCATTCTTGTGCTTGCCGACAGGAAATCCCTGCGCGGATACCTGAACCCTGCTCGCCTCGGCCAGCTCGATCCCATTGATGTACTCACGCCGGAAGGCGAGCATATCCAGTTCCCGGTCGCCAAAATCCGTTCGATTTATTTTGTGCGCGAGTTTTCCGATGAGTTCGAACCGCAGCGTAAAGCTTTCCTAAGCCGGCCCAAGCTCGACGGGTTGTGGGTGAAGTTGCAATTCCATGACGGGGACATCCTGGAAGGGGTGATTCCCAATGACCTACTCTCACTGCTAGAAAACGGCTTGCAGATTACTCCCCCTGATCTGAATTCCTCGACCGACCGGATTTTCGTGCCGCGCACCGCGCTTGCCGAAGTAACCGTGCTTGGCGTCGTGGGCATCGCCCGGCGCAAACCAGCGGCCGTGGCTGCGGCCGCACAGTCCCGGCTCTTTAGCGAATAACGTCTTGCCGTTCAATCGTTTACTTACTTTGCTTTTCTTTTTTGACGGTTGAACTTGCCGACGAGAAACAATTGCAGACACCGCCGGACGTGTGTCGAGAACTGCGCAACGCGGCCTGGCAAGAGCGTCGTGATGCCCTGGTCGTCTCACCGCAAGGGCATCCACTACGTAGAGCACGCGAGCCAGCCCGGAGACATCAAAGGCGTTCGAGAGGACTTCGGTGGAGCACCAAACATCAAATGGCTTTCGGATCGTGAGCATGTTGGCCTGCATTGCGGATTGGTTACCGCACGACCAGGCTTCGGCTCTCGAAGTGCCAAGGCTCGGACTGAGCCTTCAGCCGCTGTCAGCGGTGCGGGAAGGCTGATGTAGACTCTAGAAGCCTCCGGCTTCAGCCGCGGGAGCACGTCACCTTGGTTCGATTGAACCTGAAACCACGAATTTCTTTGCGTGCTTGAGGAGCACCTTCCATGAAACTTGCTGAACTCGCTCAGAAATTGCGCTGTCGCCTTGAAGGGCCGCCGGAACTGGATATTTCCGGCGTCGCCGGCATGGAGCACGCCGAACCGGGCCAGCTTACTTTTCTGGCCAACCGCAAATACTTTGCGTTGCTCAAGTCGACCCGCGCCTCAGCGATCCTGCTCGAGGAGGGCGTGGCCATCGAGCGCGACAGAACACAGCCGCCAATTGCCGCTTTACGTTCGCCCAATCCTTACCTGGCGTTCGCCCATGCGCTCGAACTGTTCTACGACGCGCCGAGGTATGCTTCTGGGATTCACCCTACCGCCATCATCGCAAGGGCGGCCAAAATCGGCGAAGGCGCGCACATTGGACCGTATTGTTGCATCGATGAGGAAGTCGAGATCGGCCGCAACGCCGTTCTGCATAGCTTTGTAACCATCTATCGTGGCGCGAAGATTGGCGATGATTTTGTCGCGCACGCGCACTCGGTGGTGCGCGAGCACTGCCGTATTGGCAACCGCGTCATCTTGCAAAACGGAGCCATTATTGGGGGAGACGGTTTCGGTTTTGCCAAACGGCCGGATGGCTCATGGTACAAAATGGCTCAGTCCGGTCCGGCAGTGCTGGAGGATGATGTGGAAGTGCAATCTAACGCCTGCGTGGATCGCGCTACGGTAGGCGAGACGCGCATCGGCCGTGGCGCCAAGATCGACGATCTGGTCCTCGTTGGCCATGCTTCGAGCGTTGGCGCGAACACCCTGCTTTGCGGGCAGGTCGGCCTCGCCGGCTCAACTAAAATTGGGAACAACTGTATTCTGGCGGGCCAAGTAGGGACCGCGGGTCACTTGACCGTTGGCGACGGCACGGTCATTACCGCGCAGAGCGGCGTGCCGAACGACGTGCCTGCGCATGCTTTCTACTCCGGCTATCCCGCGGTCGAGAACCGCCAGTGGCTCAAAATGATGGCCGCGCTGAATCAGCTCCCGGAGCTGCAAAAGCGGGTGCGGGAACTGGAGTCCCAACTCGAGCGGCTCAAACGCTGAAGGCCTGCCATCTCGTTGTTCAGAAAGGCGCTTTATTCCCGCTTCGCTGCAACAATCCGGTCGACGATCCGGGCAGCCCGGTTTTCTGTGCGCGCAGAGCGCCGGTCGCCTTCCTGACCGATCACGTCGCCTCGATTGGCTGCTGGCCGGGCGGAAGCGCACGGGCCATCGCGTCGTGAACTTTCTGGTTCAGAACGTCTCGTTCTTCCAACGAGTATTTTGATGCGTCGATGGGTTCCAAAAATTCGACCACGATCTCTCCGGCGCGAATGACAAGCGAGTGTTTCTCCATGATGTGGTGCGCGCCGATACACACCATCGGTACGATGGGCACGCCTGCTTTGATGGCCATGACCACGGCGCCTTTCTTGAATTCCTGCAGGCGGCCGTCCGGACTGCGCCTTCCCTCGGGATAGATCAAAAACGATTGTCCCGCCTTCAGGGCTTCTGCGGCCTTCTCCATGCTGGCAAGGGCTGCCTTCCGGGCGCTGCGGTTGACAGGAATAAAGTGCACGGCTTGGAAGGCCTGTCCCACGATCGGCCACTTGAACAGCGATTCTTTCAAAAGCACGGCCACGCGGCGTGGAATCGCTCCCACAATTGCCGGCGCGTCCGCGGCGCTGGTGTGATTCGCGGCAAACAGGCAAACGCCTTGGGGAATGCGCTCGAGGCCCTTCACGCGCACGCGAACTCCAACTACGCGCACGAAAAACGTCACTCCCTTGATTCCGGCCCAATACACAGGATCGGGATCCTTGGTGATCAGCGAGTAGAGGATTACCGGCGGCCCGACCAGCAGGATATACAGAGACAAAAAGACGGCGATGAAAAGCGTTCGGAACATGACCAAGCCCGTTAGCCACGGGAACAGCCTCGCCTGCCCTTCGAGGAGTAACGCCCAGGCAAGACCTTCTCGAATCGCGCGCCACAGGTCAAGCGCCTGCGGAGTCGGCTTCGACTCTAGCGCCGACGGGCAGAAGCGGTCTCGCCCCGTAACAAGCCTTCCCGGATATTCCGCGCTTTTTCGCTTGCCCCGGGATCCTCAAAGACCCCGTAAACGGTTTCTTTCATCTCCCCGAGAGGGAATTCGAGCGAAATCTCGTGTTCATCGCGGCGAACCTTGAGCCTTAGGACATCTCCCGGTTTTTGTTCATAGACCCAACGCCCCATACGACGCGGCGGTTCTCCACCGTTCCAGGTGAGGATAACGTCGCCCACATGGAGTCCCGCCGGCGCGGCCAAGGCATCGGATTCGACACTCTTTACGACGAGGGAACCGCTCGCATCGCGCTCGGCAGTAAAGCCGAGCGCTGCCCGGCGGTGCTCGGTGGTTCGCAAGGCCAAGCCCGCAAGCCCCAAAATTTGCTCATAGGGAAAAGGTTCGGTGCCCGCCACGTATTTCTCGAAAAAATCCTCAAAGGAACCCCCGGCAACCTTTTCCGCCTCCAAACGAACGTCCAGGCTGTCCCGGTAAAGTTTTCCTTGTTTGGCAAAGTCGCGGTTCATGGCCCGCAGCACGTCGTCCAGGCTTTTTGAGTTGTTCGTGCGGTCCCGGATGAGGATGTCCAGCAAATCGCCCAGCACTTGGCCTTTGGTGTAATACGACACGCTGTCGTCCGGCTGATTGTAGAGGGGGTATTTTTCTAGCCACGCATCAAGGCTCGCCTGCTCCGCGCTCTGCCAGCGGTTCGCTGGACGCTCTTCGAGTTCCGTGATCTGTTCGCCCAGGTCGTCGTAAAAGCGGTCCTTGCTCCAGATGCCGCTGCGCACCAGCGTGTAGGAACCATAGGTGCTCGTCACGCCCTCGGCGAACCACAAGGCCCGCGTGTACTGCTCCTTGGTGTAGTCCACCGGTTCGAGCGTGGCGGGTCGGATGCGCTTGACGTTCCACAAATGAAAAAACTCATGGGCCGCTACGCCGGCCAGGTACTCGTCTGACGACACGCCGATGGCCGTCGAGTAGGCGTGTTCCATGCCCCCGCCGCCCGCGCCTTTTCCGATGTGCAGCAGGAACGTGTAATGCTCGAACGGCGCGCCTTCCATGAGTTTTGTTTCGTACTCGCAAATCCGCTTCAGGTCCTCTTCGATGAGTTTCCGCCTCCATTTTTCGCCGTGAACCAGGACGGTCACGCGGGGCGATACGCCGGGCAAGTCAAACTCTTGGAAATTGCCGATTTCGATGGGACCGTCCGCAAAGTCATCGTAGGTCGCCGCCTTAAAGAAGAATGTTCGAGCCCCGCCTGGGGATTCGATCCCGGTGGCGCTTGCTGCCCGCCAATTCTCCGGTGGATTCGGGATGCTAAGCACCACGTTTTCGGCGCGGCGGTCTGGGATGTAAAGGAGGATCATGGCGGGATTGATGAAAGCGTGCTCCGCGTTAAGCTGTGTTCCGAACGGCCCGATCTCATCCCAATAGGTCGCGTAGCGAACCGTGATGGTACCGCTTCCTTGGATTCGCCACGTTTGCTTATCCAACTTTTCGATCGCTGCCTTTTCCGCTCCCGCGAAGGCTTCGAGTTGTTGAACGTGGGCGCTGAAATCGCGAATCTGATAAAGCGCATTCCAGGCCGCCATCTGCACCGTGACCACGCCTTTGACGTCGGGAATCGTCATGGTCACGTGAAACAGATGCTGCTCGGGATGTTCGAGCGAGACGTTGTATTGAATGGTGGCTTCACTGCTGGTCGCGAACACCAGCAAAACCAGGGGATGAAATAGCCATGGCACGGGAAAACGTTTCCGGGCGGAAATAAAGCTCACCGGGCTTTGGCCTCGCCTGGAATCTGTCCCGGAGAGCCGAGCTCTTGCAGCAGCTTTTCGCACAATCCGTCGAAGCTCCCATTCGACATGATGAGCAGCAGGTCTCCGGGCTTCGCTGACCGAGCCAGATACTCGGCAATCGCATCGGAGCTCGAGAACACCTGCGCCTCCTTTCCAAGTTTGCGAACATCGGCTGCGACGGCCTCCGGATCCATGCGATAGTCGTCGCCTAACTGTTGAGCCCGGTACACTCCCCCGAGAATGACGCGATCGCCCAGGGCCAAGGCCTTCGGCAAAGCCTCCTGGAACACTTTGCGCCGCATGGAATTCGAGCGAGGCTCAAGAATGGCCCACAAACGCCGCCCCGGCCAGCGGGTTCGCGCCGCTTCGATCGTGGCTTTCACCGCGGTGGGGTGATGGGCAAAATCATCGACGAGCAATACGCCTCGCATCTCGCCCTTTACGTCCATGCGCCGCTTCACGCTGCGAAACGTTCCTAGCGCTTCGGCGATTTGCTGGCTGCTGATCCCCCGCCCATGCGCAACGGCCATCGCCGCCATCGCGTTCAAAGCGTTGTGCTTCCCCGTCGCCGTCAGTGAAAACTCACCGAACAACTTTCCGCGATGGTCGATGCGAAAACCCATCCGTTCGCCCTCCACGGCAAAATCCGTGGCGACCCAGTCGTTGCCGGTACCAAAACCGTACTTCTCGACCGGGCAGAACGCTTTTTCTGCTGCGCGACCGAGCGCCGGGCCGGATTCCTCCGTGTCTCCCCAAAGCACCACTTTTCCACGCCGGGGCACAAGGTTCACCAGCCGGCGGAATGCGAGTTGATAGGTCTCAAAGTCAGGATAGATATCGGCGTGATCGTATTCCAAGGACGTAACGATCAAATCGTCGGGATGATAATGAAAAAATTTTGGGCCGCGGTCCCAAAAGGCCGTTTCGTACTCGTCTCCTTCGAGAATGAACTCCTCGCCTCCGCCGAGGCCGTAGCTCTTTCCAAAATTCTCCGCAACGCCGCCCACCAAGAAGTTCGGCCCCTTCCCTGCCGTTTGAAAGATCCACGCAAGCATCGCGGTCGTGGTCGTCTTCCCGTGTGTGCCGCTCACCACGATAGAGTGCTTTCCGGGCAAGAACACTTCTTCCAGCATCTCCGGAAGCGAGCGATAAGGAATCCGCCGGTCCAACACTTCTTCCAACTCCGGATTTCCTCGTGCGATAACGTTGCCGATCACCGCCAGGTCAGGAGCCGGCTGCAAATGCGCCGCGTCGAAAGAGTGATAAAACGAAATGCCCAGATTCTCTAGCAGTGTCGACGCCGGCGGATAAACTCCGGAATCCGAACCGGTCACGCGAAAGCCGTGCTCGCGCAACATACCCGCCAGCGGCGCCATTGCCGAGCCGCCGATTCCAATCACATGGACGTGTGTCGTTTCCTTCAAGCCGCCACCGCCGGTTCCAGAAATTCCAATGTCCCCTCGCCCTCTGCGTCCAGCCGCGCCGGGATTCCCAGAGGAATCGTCAGCATGGGCCGCATGGTGTGGCCCACGGGCGCGCCAAACACGATGGGAATCCCCAGCGGGCGCAAGATGCGCGCACAAACCTCTCGCACGCTTGGCGCTCCAGCCGCTACCGCCGGGCTGTCGGGAAATTCCCCTAGTACGATTCCCTTCACCGTTTCAAATTTGCCCGCCTGTTTGAAATGCATAAGCACGCGATCCACCTGATACGGCTTCATCGCGCGATCTTCCAGAATGAGAATCGAGTCCGTGGTGTCCAACTCCCACGGAGTGCCGATGGTCGCCTCGACCAGAGTCATGGCTCCACCCAGAACTCTTCCCACCGCCTGGCCTGCGAGCACGGGCTCTCCCTTCAGCCGCAACTTCCAGCCCGCTTCTGCCTTTCCAATCGCCTGCAAAAACGAATTCTCATCATAGCCTTTCGCCGCGTCGGGCCCCCCGCTGATCCCGGCGGCCACCATCGGGCCGTAAAAACTGACCCAGCCACATTTCTGCCAGAGATAAATCTGCAAGGTGGTCAGGTCGCTAAATCCGATTACGCTCTTGGCTTTCTTCAAATTCTTATCGAGCTCGAAATCCAGCAGATAATTCGACCCGTAACCACCGCGCACGGCCACCAGTCCGTCGATTTGCTCCGATTGAATGCCGGAAAGCAACCCGTTCAGGCGCTCCAGCGCCGGTCCGGCAAAGTAGCCTTCAGGCTTGCTGTCTTGATTGGCCACGACCTGGAAGCCTTGCCGCTTCAATTCCGCGAGACCGGCGACCATCTCCACGGCATCCGCGGGGGACGCCGGAGCAAAAACCGCCAGCCGGGAGCCCGCTTTCAGCGCCTTGGGTTTTCGCGGAGTCCCCTTGCCCACACTCATTCGTGGCTGCCCTCGACTGCCGTCACTTCGGTAATTACTCCCTGGCGGCTGAGCTGCGCGACAATTCTTTCCTGCTGGGTGTGGCTGACCACGGACTCGAATTCCACGATCGAATTTCCTCCCGCCATGGACACCAGAAAATGTTGCATCGGAACTTTCATTTGCGCCATCAATTGTTGCACTTCCGTCGCCACACTCTCCGCATGGCTTGTGGTGAATCGAAAAACCATTGGCCGCGACTTCAAATCAAATCGCTGCGCCACCCATCCCAGGCAGACCAGTCCAAAGAGCACCAGTGCCGTCGTATACGTTGCCACCGCGAATAGTCCGCCGCCCGAGGCCATGCCGATGGCCGCTTCCATAAAAATCGTTGCCGCGGTGGTCATGCCAACCCGGCCGCCGGCCTCGCGTAAAATCGCCCCCGCGCCTAGGAAACCGATGCCTTGAACGATATTCGACGCGATGCGTGTGCTCGCGGTGTCGCCGAACAAGCGAGCGATCTCGCCGGAGAGAATCGTGAACAGCGCCGTTGCCAGGCACACAAACAGACTCGTGCGCATGCCTGCCGGACGGCGCCTCAGGTCGCGCTCGATGCCGATGATCGCTCCCAGCACCGACGCAACCGTCAACCGTAAAAAGATTTCACCGAGAGAGAGCATGGCTCCGGCCCCGGTACGCCCCTGTGTGATTTTATCCGCCTACAATTTGAATTGCGTCAATTTTGCGAAATGGCGTGCCCTCGAGTGTATCTCGCTTTGCTTCAAGTGGCGCAGCCGGTCCAGTCCGAATTTCTCAACCGCGAAGCTCCCCAGCACGGATCCGTAGACCATGGCGCGCCGCAACGACGCGTCACTCCGGTCTTTGCTTCCCGCGAGATATCCCATGAAGCCTCCGGCAAAGCTGTCGCCCGCTCCGGTAGGATCGTGCGGTTCTTCGAGCGGAAAAGCCGGCAGACAAAACACGCCGCGCTTGTCCACCATCATCGCGCCATATTCTCCTCGTTTGACCACCAGAATGCTCGGCCCCATCTTGAAAATGTGCTTAGCCGCGCGCAGCAGGTTGTGTTCGTTGGCAAGCTCGCGCGTCTCCGAATCGTTAATCATCAAAATGTCGACGTGTTTCAACGTTTCCCGCAGCTCCGCGTTGGTCCGCTCGATCCAGTAATTCATCGTGTCCATCGCGGCGAGCTTCGGCTTTTTCTTGACCTGATGCAGCACCTCGCGCTGCAAGTCGGGCGCGATATTCGCGAGGAAAACGTACTCCGAGTTTCGGTATTTTTCCGGCAATCGGGGCTTGAACTGCGCAAACACGTTTAATTCCGTTGTCAGTGTCACGCGTTCGTTCAGATTTTGCGAATACCGCCCAGCCCAGAAAAACGTTTTTCCGGGAGCACGTTCGAGTCCGTCCAGGTTGATCGTGCGACCGCGAAAAATCTGCGCGTCCACTTCGGTGAAATCGTCACCGACGATCCCGACCAGGTTCACGTGCGTAAAAAAGCTGGCGGCCACGGCAAAATACGTGGCCGCTCCGCCCACGGCGCGGTCGACCTTGCCGTAAGGACTTTCCAGCGCATCAAACGCAACCGATCCTACGACGAGTAGCGACACGCTTTTCTCCTAGGAAGTATGTTTTTTGAGAATGGCCGCCAGCCGCCTCTTGGAGGCCGTCGGCACGAGCGCGAAGTCCGTAACCAGTGCGTGTTCGAGCGCTGCTCCGCATTGGCAGGAACGCGCCGCCGGCAGCTCGCGCACCGCGGTTCGCAGGACTTTTTGCGCGTTCTCGGCGTTCTGGTTGAGCGTCGCGATGATCTGCGCCGCCGTCACCGATTCGTGGTCGGGATGCCAGCAATCGTAATCCGTAATCATGGCAATCGTCGCGTAGCAAATCTCGGCTTCACGCGCCAGCTTGGCTTCGGTCAGATTCGTCATGCCAATGACGTCGAACCGCAATTGCCGATTGACCTCCGCCTCGGCCAGCGTGGAAAACTGGGGCCCCTCGATGCAAATGTACGTTCCCTTCCGATGCACCGCGACCGCTTCCTCCGCGCACGCGTCTGCCAAAACACCCGATAATTGCCCGCACGTGGGATGCGCAAAGGCCACATGGGCGACCAGGCCGTCTCCAAAGAACGTCGCTGCACGATTTTTTGTCCGGTCGAAAAACTGGTCGGGCACGAGAAATTCTCCCGGTCGCAAGTCCTCTTTCAATGAGCCCACTGCGCTCACAGAAATAATCCGCTCAACTCCCAGCAGCTTCATCGCATAAATGTTTGCCCGATAATTAATTTCGCTTGGCAAAATGCGATGCCCGCGGCCGTGCCGCGCCAGAAACGCCACGCGCTTCCCTTCGAACGTTCCCAAGACGACGGCATCGGAAGGCTCGCCGAACGGCGTCTTCACGGGAAGCTCCCGCGCTCCCGTCAAGCCGCCCATGGTATAAAGCCCGCTGCCGCCGATGATGCCGATGCTCGCCTGCGCCGAGTTCGCCTTGCTCTTTCCCGCGCCTGCCCTCTTCGCCGCCATATTCCCTCCGCTCCTTAGCTCTGGAGTCCGCTACGCTTCAATATCTCGTTTACCGCAGTGAAGGGATCCTTCTTCCGCTCCGCCACTTCTCCTGCCAACTCCGTCAACCGCGCTCGGCCTTCCGGACCATCTAGAGCGCGCTCGAGCAACCGTGATTCGAGCAGCTCCACCAGCCGCTTCTCCCAATGCTCCAAATGCTTCCGCTTGCGCTCCCCGCTCGTTTCAAAATGTTTTTCGAATTGCTTCACGGCCGCGGCGAGCTCGGCAATTCCCTTGTTCTCGGTCGCGACGGTCCGAATCACCGGGGGCTGCCAGCCGTCAGGCGGCAGCACCAGCGAAAGCATGGCAAGCAACTGTTGCTCCAGGCGGTCCGCACCTTCGCGGTCGGCTTTGTTCAGCACAAAAATGTCGCCAATCTCCATTAAGCCCGCTTTCATGTTTTGAATGTCGTCGCCGAGCCCGGGCACCAGCACCACGAGCACGCAATCCGCCAGCCGCACGATGTCAATTTCATCCTGCCCCACCCCCACCGTCTCGATGAGAATGTGCCTTTTCCCCGCGGCGTCGAGCAGCAGCGCCACCTCGGCGGTCGCGCCCGCCAGCCCACCCAGAAATCCCCGCGTGGCCATCGAGCGGATAAACGTGCCCGCATCGCTCGCGTGTCCCTGCATGCGAATGCGGTCGCCCAGAATCGCTCCGCCGGAGTAAGGACTGGTCGGATCGACCGCGATCACACCGACTTCGGCCCGGTTCTTTCGGTGAAACGCCGCCAGCCGGTCCACCAGCGTGCTCTTTCCCGTTCCCGGCGCGCCGGTTACGCCCGTCAAATAGGCTTTTCCGGTGTGAGGAAACAGCCGCCGCAACAAGTCCTCTGCTTCGGGCGCGTGATTCTCGATCGCGGTGATGGCCCGCGAAATCGCGCGCACCTCACCCGCGCGCACTTGTGCGGCCCAATCCTCAACGGCCAGCGGCATGTTTTTCCTGAATTTGTCTTTGAGGCGTTGAAGGCATCGCCCCTATTATCCCGATTTTGCCACCGCGCCCAAAACCTAAAGCGGCCCGCGATTGGGCAAGTCTGCGTGCGGCATCTCTTGAATTGCTCTCGGGCCCGTCGCGGCACGCCCTTGGCATGCACCTCGCGCAGATCGAGAGCGCACCGGGAGAAAGAGGCGAAAAGGCAAAGAGAAAGCAAAGGTCCGCAAACCGGCGTTCCATCGGGAGGCGGAACGGGCGCGGACTACTCGTCAGTATTCACTACTTATCTTTTGCCAAGGAGCTGCCGGGCAATCACCAGGCGCTGAATCTCGCTCGTGCCTTCGCCAATCGTGCACAGCTTCACGTCGCGATAGTATTTCTCCGCAGGATAGTCTTTGATAAAGCCGTACCCGCCGTGAATCTGTACGCATTCGTTGGCCACCTTCACAGCAACTTCGCTCGCAAACAGTTTTGCCATGCTCGCTTCGCGCGTAAAACGCAGCTCTTTTCTGTCCGCCAGCCACGCGGCTTGGTACACGAGCAATCGCGCCGCTTCCACCTGCGTGGCCATGTCCGCCAGCTTGAATTGCACGGCCTGAAACTCGCTGATGGCCTGCCCGAACTGTTTCCGCTGCTTCGCGTACCTTGTCGCCGCTTCCAGCGCGCCTTGCGCCATGCCCAGCGCCAGCGCCGCAATGGAAATCCGCCCGCCATCCAGGATCTTCAAGCTGCCCGTGAAACCCTCGCCTTCCGGCCCCAGCAAATTCTCCTGAGGCACGTGGCAATCGCTGAAAATCACTTCCGAAGTATCGCTGGCGCGCATCCCCAGCTTGTTTTCCTTTTTCCCTGGTCTAAACCCCGGCATGCCCTTTTCCAGGATGAAGGCGCTGATCCCGTGCGAGCCTTTCGACTTATCCGTCACCGCCATCGCAACGCAATAATTCGCGTAGTGCCCGTTGGTCGTGAAGGTCTTGGCGCCGTTCAGCACCCAAGCCTTCCCGTTGCGCACGGCCGTCGTTCGCGTCCCGCCTGCATCGGAACCTGCTTGCGGTTCCGTCAACGACCAAGCGCCAATAGCCTTCCCGGACGCAAGGTGTACCAGATACTTTTTCTTCTGCGCTTCTGTACCAAACTTGAAAATGTGGTTCGAGCACAGCGAATTGTGCGCCGCGACAATCAGTCCCACCGAGCCGTCCACGCGCGCCAGTTCTTCAATTGCCAGCGCGTACTCGATGTAACCGAGTCCGGCGCCGCCGTATTCTTCCGGAAAAATCACCCCTAGGAGCCCCATCTCGGCGAGCTTCGGGATAATCTCCACAGGAAAATGCGACGCCTCATCCCACTCCATCACGTGGGGTGCGATCTCGCCTTCCGCGAATTCCCGCACGCTTTTCCGCAGTTGCTCCTGCTCTTCGGTAAACGCGAATTCCACGACCCTTCCCTTTCCACCATCTGTTTTTTCTATAGCGCTCGAAAGTACCATTTATAGCACGCCTTGCGCGGACCTTGCCCCAAGTGCCTTCGATCCGTTCCTCTGTTACACTCCCGCACATGCGCCGCCGCCATTTTCTTACGCTTTCCGCCGCAACCCTGGGCGGCGTCCTCGTCTATTCCCTCGATCGCAAAGCTTCACTCCTCTCCGCGCAGCACAAACCTGTTCGCATCCCGCTTCGTTTTCTTACGGAAACCGAAGCCCTCATTGTTGCTGCCGCTGCGTCGCGTATTTTCCCGTCCGACGATTCTGGCCCGGGCGCGCGCGAAGCCGGCGTGGCCGTCTTCATCGACCGCCAGCTCGCGGGTTCCTACGGCCGCGATCGTTTCCGCTATACCCAGCCGCCCTTTGAAGACGCCCCCGACGAATTTGGCTATCAGGGGAGCGCCACGCCGCGGCAAATTTACCGTGAGGGCTTAAAAGGGCTCCGGGGCTTTCATCACCTCTCCCCTACCGCGCAAGACGAAGCTCTGCGCAAAATCGAATCGAGCCTGTTCTTTTCCCTCCTCCGCCAAAACACGATCGAAGGCATGTTCTGTGATCCGATTCACGGGGGAAACGCCGGTATGGTCGGCTGGCAGCTTGTAGGCTTTCCCGGCCCGCGCATGAGCAATCTCGAGGAAATCGAAAAGTATTACGGCCAAGCTTTTCGCCCCAAGCCCCTCAGCCTTCGCCAAGCGACCGGCGTAAAGGTTCGCCCGAGCGAGGACGAGTCGTGAAGACGCTTCCCGCTGTCGATGCCGTGATTGTTGGCGGTGGCTGGGCCGGCTTGCTGATGGCCAAAGAACTTGGCGCGCGCACTTCCCTGTCCATCGTCGTTCTGGAACGCGGTCCGTCTCGCCAACCCTCCGATTACTCGACCGACATGGACGAACTCGACTACGCCATTCGTCTTCGCATGATGCAAGACCTCTCAAGAGAAACCGTCACGCTTCGTCATGATGCCGCCCGCCGCGCCGTTCCTCTCCGCCAGCATGGAGCTTTTCTGCCGGGCGCCGGCGTCGGTGGATCCGGCGAGCACTGGAACGCGCAGGTTCCTCGTTTCCTGCCGGATTGCTTTGAGTTGCTTTCCAAGACCACGCAAAAATACGGTGCGAGCGCGTTGCCCGAGGGGCATGCGGTTCGCGACTGGGGCATCACCTACGACGAATTGGAGCCTTACTACACGCGCGTCGACAAACTGCTCGGCACGTCGGGCCAGGCGGGCAACATCCGCGGTAAACGGATCGGCGGCGGCAACATTTTTGAGGGCTGGCGCAGCGAGGGGTATCCCACGCCGCCTACAAAAGTTCCCTATTTTGCTGCGCTATTTCGCGACGCCGCCAAATCACTCGGCTATCATCCTTATCCCGCGCCCTCCGCAAACATCAGCCAGGCTTACACCAATCCGGACGGCATTTCGCGCGGCGGCTGCACGTATTGCGGATTCTGCGCTCGGTTCGGTTGCATGGTTGGGGCTAAGGCGCAGCCCTCGAGCCTTCTTCTCCCGATCATTCAAAAGCGCCAGAACGTCTCTGTTCGCACCGGAGCCTGGGTTCGCCGCATCCTCTTAGACCCTGCTCCCAAGTCTGCTGCTCGCGGCGTCAGCTACGTGGACGCCGCCGGGCAGGAAGTCTTTCAGCCCGCCTCTCTTGTCTTCCTCGCCTCCTGGACGTTTAACAACACGCGTCTTCTGCTGCTCTCTGGAATCGGCGAACCATACCATCCGGCCACCGGACGCGGCACACTCGGCAGCAACCTCACGCACCAGGTCACCGTTCCTTCCGCAACCGCCTTTTTTGATCGACCCCTTAACCGCTTCATGGGCGCGGGCTCTGCCGGATTTCTGTTGAGCGATTATGACCGCGACGATCTGGATCGTTCGTCGCTGGGCTTTATTCGTGGCGGCTACTTCGGAGCGCGTGGCTACGGATTTCAGCCCATCGGAGTCTTCGGCGTGCTGCCAAGTTCCGTCAAAGCCACGTGGGGTTCCGATTGGAAGAAAGCTGCGATCTTCTATTATGACCGCACCGCAACCATCGGTTTCGCTGGGGAGCACCTCGCTTACAAAACGAATCTCATGGACCTCGACCCCGTTTACAAAGACGCGCTGGGTGACCCGCTCCTCCGCCTTACAATGGATTGGCGCGACAACGAACGCAAAATGGTCGGGTTCGCCACGCCGATAGCCGTCGACCTGGCCCGCGCTATGGGCGCGCGGCAGATCAATCCTTTCCCAGGCCTGGGCTCTTACGATGCCACCCGCTACAACTCCACCCATGTCCAGGGCGGCACCATCATGGGAGACTCACCCGCCTATTCCGTGGTCTCGCCCTACCTCCAGCACTGGCAATTGCCCAATCTTTTCATCCTCGGCGGCTCTACGTTCCCGCAAAACGCCTCCGCCAATCCGACGCCCACAGTCCTTGCCTTCGTCTATCGCACCGCCGACGCCATCGTCGACCGCTACCTCAAGCATCCCGGCCCGTTAGCTTAAGCGAAGTTTCCATCTCCCGAACGTGCGGCACTTCTTGGCAGGCCTTCTCACCATCCCACCCTATACCCCTTTGCCTTGTTCTGCTCGTCCAACCAAGTCTTCAGCGGCACAAAATAATCCGCCAGCGCCGTCGCATCCATCTGCCTTTGTCCGGTCAGCGTCTCCAGTGCATCTTGCCACGGTTTGCTCTGCCCCATTGAGAGCATCTGGTTCAGCCTTTCCCCGGCGGTCTTGTTTCCATAAATCGAGCAGCGATCGAGCGGTCCGGTAATTCCCGCTGCTTTGCACAGCGCCCGGTGAAACTGAAACTGCAAAATCCGCGCCAGAAAATATCGCGCGTAAGGGACGTTTGCCGGCACGTGGTATTTCGCGCCGGGATCAAAATCCGCCTCCGCGCGCTCCACCGGCGGCGCGACGCCCTGATACCCTCTCCGCAGCTCCCACCACGCCTTGTTGTAGTTCTCCGGCTGCACTTGCCCGCGGAACACTTCCCACCGCCATTTGTCCACCAGCAAGCCAAACGGCAGAAACGCCACTTTCTCGAGCGCCTGTTGCAGCAAGTAATCGATATCACCCGAAGCCGGAGGAACGGTCTCGATCAATCCGATCTTCTTCAAATACTCGGGCGTCACCGAGAGCGCGATCGTGTCGCCCACCGCTTCGTGAAATCCGTCGTTGGCGCTACCTTGAAACAGCGGCGGCTGATTTATGTACGCCCGCTGATAAAAGTTGTGCCCCAGCTCGTGGTGAATCGTCCGAAAGTCCTCTTCCCTGATCTGGATGCACATCTTGATCCGCAGGTCCTCTTTCGAATCGACGTCCCACGCGCTGGCGTGGCACACCACGTCGCGGTCCGTCGGCTTTGTAAACAGCGAGCGCTCCCAGAAAGTCGGCGGAAGCGGCGCAAATCCCAGCGAAACAAAAAATTCCTCGCCGTATTTCACCATGCCCCTCGCATCCGTCCTGCGCTCCTGCAAAATCTTCGTCAAGTCATAGCTCTCGGGCGGTTTTGCTGAATCCATCAGCGAATAAACGTTGTTCCACTCCTGGCTCCAAATGTTTCCCAACAGATGCGCCGGGATCGGCCCATCCGCGGGAACCAGATCCTTACCGTACTTTTTCCGCAGTTGCCCGCGCGTATAGGCATGGAGCGACAGGTACAGCGGCTTCAACTGCTCCCACAGCCGGTCTTCTTCTTTGGCAAAATCATCCGGCGGCATGTCGTAATTCGAACGCCACAGCGCTCCCACGTCGGCGTACCCCAGCTCGCGCGCTCCCGCGTTTCCCAGCTCCACCATCCGCGCATACCGCTGCCGCATCGGCGCGCCAATGGCATGCCATCCCAGCCAGGCGCGTTTCAGTTCCTCCGGGTCGCGGCTTTCTGCCATCAGTTTCTCCACCGCCGTAACGTCCAGGCACTTTCGTTTTTCCCCCTCCGGACACCACTTTCCTTTTCCATAATCGCCATCGAGGGACGCTAGGATGTCCGCCAGCTCTTTTTGTGCTTTGGGATCATTCGGGGCGGGAAATCCCGCCGCCAGCTCCAGCAGCAGGCGCTTGCGCGCAAGTCCCGGCGCCAGCTGCAATCCGTCAAATCGGTGCGCTTCCTTTGCGTACTCCGTGCTCGCCGTGTTCAACACTTCGTTCGCATCGGCCGCGATCTTTTCCGTGTCATCGGTAATGAAATTTTCTTCGACCCAGGACGCCCGCGAGGCTTTTACGCCCAGGTTAAATAACTCTGTTTCCGCGTTCTCAATGTATTTTTTTGCCTCTTCGGCGGTCGGCCGAGCCTTATTGCTTTCATTGCTCGCCGGAGGCGTCTGCCCGCGACTCGCCATTTGTGCAACAAGCAACGAAACAACTGGGCCGCAGAGAATCGCCACCCGTCTTAGGTTCATGCCCCCGCCTTTCTCTTCCTCGTCACCACTTCCTTCAATACCGTCAATGCCCGCTCGCAACCTGCCCGGTCCACGTCCGAATGCGTCACCACGCGCACCAAATAGAGTGCCGTGTCCTGCACCCAAACGCCGTGCGCATGCACCGCGTCGCACAATTCCACCGCCGTCATCCCCGCCTGGGCACAGTCAAAAATCACGATGTTCGACCGCACCTTCTCGGGATCGATCTTCAACCCCGGAATTTGCGCAATCCCTTCCGCGAGCAACTTGGCGTTCTCATGATCGACGTGCAGCCGCGCCGGCGATTTCTCCAGCGCAATCAGCCCTGCCGCCGCAATCACGCCAGCCTGGCGCATCCCCCCGCCAAACATCTTTCGGTAAATCCTTGCTTTCTCGATGAACGCTTTCGATCCCGCCACCAGCGAGCCTACCGGCGCGCCCAATCCTTTTGAGAGGCAAAACATCACCGAATCCACCTTTTTCGCCATCACGGCGACGTGGTCTCCCAGCGCCGTTGCCGCATTGAAGATCCGCGCGCCGTCCAAGTGCACCTTGAGCCCGAGTTTGTGCGCCTCGTCGCAAATCTCGTTCAGGCGGTCGGTCGGATACACCGTTCCGCCCGCCATGTTGCTGGTGTTTTCCAGGCAAACCAGCGCCGTTTGCGAGTCGTAATAAATCTTCGGACGGATCACCGCCTTGATCTCTTCCCAAGTCAGAATCCCGTCTTCCGCGCGAGCCACACGCGGCATGCATCCGGCAATCGCGGACATCGACGCCAGCTCGTACAGATTCACGTGGCTGCGCTCTTCGCAAACAACTTCATTGCCGTGATGCGTCCAAATCTTGATGGAAATCAGATTTCCCATGCAGCCTGTGGGCACAAACAGCGCCGCTTCTTTTTCAAAAATCTCCGCCGCGCGCTTCTCCAGCTTGTTGACCGTGGGATCCTCTCCGTACACGTCGTCGCCCACCTCGGCGGTTGCCATCGCCTGGCGCATTTCCGCCGTCGGCCGCGTCACCGTGTCGCTTCGCAAATCCACCACGCCTTCGGGCGCCTTGCCCGCGACTTTGACGTCATCCGGATCGACCCGCTGATTCCCCTTCGCCACTGTATAGCTCATGTCTTTTCTCTCTCTTCTGTGTCGGACTCTTCAGGTCTCTCGCGTGTCTTGGCTGCTTCTCTATTTCATCAGTTCCACGAACACTTCGTTCGATACACTCAACTTCTCCTCCGCCAGCCGCACTACATCTCCCTCGCGTTCCAGCAATCCCGCCGCAGCCAATGGTTCAAGCCGCCCGCCCAGCGTGACTCCGTACTCTCTCTCAATCCGTCCGACATCAATTCCATCCAACTGGCGCAATCCCAGAAACAATTCTTCGTCCAACGCCTGCTCCCCTGTCACTGTCTCCAGCTGCTCCAGCGGCAACCGCCCGCTCTCGATCGCACGTACGTAGGCCGCCGCATCGTGTGCATTCGCCCAGCGCTGCCTTCCCGAAAACGAGTGCGCTCCGGCCCCAAACCCCAGATACGGCTCGCGCCTCCAATACTTCAAATTGTGCTTCGATGCAAACCCAGGCTTCGCCCAATTCGAAATCTCATAATGCCGGTAACCCGCGGCGCCCAGTGCCGCCCGCGCCATTTCGTAAAATTCCGCCATCTCATCTTCGCTCGGCACCGCTCCCGCGCTATATTGCCCACTTCCGGTCAGCAACGCTTGCCCCAGCCGGCTTCCTTCATCCACTTCCAGCAAATACACGGACACATGCTCCGGCTCGAGCGAAATCAATTGCGCAAGCGATTGTTTCCAACTGTCTTTGGTTTGGTGAGGCAATCCTGCGATCAAATCGAAGCTGATATTGCGAATCCCCGCCTCGCGCAAAATCGGCACGGCCCGATAAATGTCCGTGCGCCGGTGCATACGCCCTGCGGCCTTCAACTCCTTGTCCGAAAATGACTGCACGCCAAAGCTCACGCGGTTAATTCCTGCCCTTACCCACGCCGCCGCCTTCTCCTCTTCGACGGTTTCCGGATCCGCCTCGAGCGTCACCTCTTGAAACACCGCCTGGTTCTCTCCGCTCCTGTTAGCCAACTCATTATGATGGCTGTCGGGGGGGCCGCCTTCTTCCCGCCGCGGTCGCACCGAGTCCCTGTTGCTTTCCGGCCCCCACGGTGGTGCAAAACCGCCCTCTACTTCAACGCTACGCGAGCCGTTCGTGCCGGACGTCTCGCGAATCGCCTCCAGAATGTCCTCGAGTTGCCTCGTTTCCAGCAAACTCGGTGTTCCGCCCCCGAAATAAACGGTATCCACCGCACACTCGGTCTCCTTATTCTCGCCGCTTGCTTGCCCCGAGCTTCTAGAGGCGGCTCCTTCGCCCCGGGCGGTTCCTCCGTGGGAGCATTCGTTTACCTCGCGCGATTCTTGCAAGGGGCCAGTTCCCCAAGTAACTCCCGCTGCCCTCACGAGCTCTCTATGCTCCCGAATCTCCCGACACACCGCCGCCACGTACGGCCGAAACCGCTCCTTCGCCACCACTCCCGTATGAAAATTGCAATACGTGCACTTCGTTTGGCAGAACGGCACCTGCACGTAAATCCCGAGCCTTTTCATCGCACAAAAACTCTAGCACATCGCGCATTTGAAAGAGGATAATCGCAGCGTCGGGTGTGATTTGGTCTTGCACCGACTCGGTATATTTTAGCTCTTCCCTTCTAGCGGCTAAGCACCGCTCCGCGACTCATGAAGCAGCCTATTTTTGCCTCGAAGAAAAGCCGCCCCATCTCGGTTATACGGAACAGACGTGTACAATCACGTCTTCTGGGGTAGCCAAGAATGAGGAATCGACGCAAGCCTGTATATTTCCTTGCTTTGTTTCTCGCCGCGTGCAGCCTTCTAGCCTGGGCTGCCGCTCCCTCAGCATCTGAAAACCCGGCCGACTCCTGGCCCTGCTACGGCCACGACGCCGGGGGCATGCGCTACTCTCCGCTGACCCAAATCAACCGTGAAAACGTCTCCCAACTCAAAGTTGCATGGACGTTTCATACGGGGGATATTTCCGAGGGCGGTGGCCGCAGAAAGCGCAGCGGCCTGGAAACTACGCCGCTCCTCGTTGACGGAACGCTCTATCTAACCACCGCTTTCAACCGTATCGTCGCGCTCGACCCGGAAATCGGTAAACCGCGCTGGGCCTACGACCCAAAGATTGATCTGGACGGCGATTACGGCGACGGTTTGATCAATCGCGGCGCTGCCACTTGGCTCGATTCCTCCCGCACGGCGAAGGAGCCTTGCCACCGACGGATCTTCGAGTCCACACAAGATGCCCGCCTCGTCGCGGTGGACGCCGCGACCGGCGCTCCCTGCGCCGATTTCGGCAAGGACGGGCAAGTCAGCCTTCGCGACGTTCCCCGATACGATCCCGGCTGGTATCACATGACCTCCCCGCCTGCCATCATCGACGATCTCGCCGTCGTGGGCTCTGCCATCGACGACAACCATCGCGTCGACATGGCGCGCGGCGTCGTGCGCGCCTACGACGCCCGCACGGGCGCTCTCCGCTGGAGCTGGGACCCTCTGCCCGCGAATCCCACCGCTCGAGCCGTTGAAGGCCAAGGTCGATCCTCACGAAGCGGCGCTGGCAACGCCTGGTCCATTATGGCCGTGGACACGGCGCGCGACCTTCTTTTCGTGCCCACAGGCAGCGCGAGCCCCGACTATTACGGCGGCCTTCGCCCCGGCGACGATAAATGGTCCAACTCCGTCGTCGCTCTGCGTGGCAAAACCGGCCAACTCGTATGGGGCTTTCAACTCGTGCATCACGATCTGTGGGATTTTGACAGCGCCTCCCCGCCCCTGCTCGCCACTTTGCGCCTTGATGGCAAAGATGTCCCCGTCGTCATCCAAGGCAACAAGTCCGGCCTGCTTTACGTTCTCAATCGCGACACCGGCAAGCCCGTTTTTTCCGTCGAAGAGCGCCCCGTGCCGCAAAGCGACGTTCCTGGAGAAGTCACCTCGCCGACGCAGCCCTTTCCCCTAAGGCCTCCTCCGCTCGCTCCCCAAACACTTTCCCTCGAGCAAGCCTGGGGGCCAACTCCCGAAGACCGCGACTGGTGCCGCAATTACATTTCTCATCTCCGCAACGAAGGCATCTTCACGCCGCCGAGCCTGCAAGGCACGCTCATGGTCCCCGGCAATCTCGGCGGCATGACCTGGAGCGGTTATGCCTTCGATCCCAAGAGGGACATTCTCGTCACCAACACGAACAATCTCGTCGCCATTGCGCGCCTGATTCCTCGCGAAAAGTTCAATGATCGCAGCTCGCGCACCGAAGACGGCGATTACGGCGACCAGCTCGGCGCGCCTTACGGTCTTTATCGCCGGTTTATTCAGTCGCCTTCTGATTTTCCTTGCAGCCCGCCGCCCTGGGGAATGCTCACGGCGGTGGACATGACGGAAGGAAAGATTCGCTGGCAGGTGCCGCTTGGCTCCATGCAGGATTTTGGCGGCACCCATCCTCAGCAGATACCGCCCGGTTCCATTAGCCTTGGCGGCCCGATGGTCACGGCCGGCGGTCTGGTCTTCATCGCTGGCACGACGGATTGCTTTCTCCGCGGTTTCGACACCGAAACCGGAAAAGAGTTGTGGAAGGTCCCGCTTCCCGCCTGCGGTAACGCCACACCTATGACCTATCGCCTCAGCACCACCAGCAAGCAATATGTCGTCATCGCTGCCGGCGGCCATCCCAAAATCACGGAAGAAAAGCTCGGCGACTCTCTAGTCGCCTTCACTTTGCCTTAGGCTGCGGCTGCCCAACCGAACATGCCAATGAATGTGACCGCGTGGTTTGCCTTGACGCTCCCGTCCTGGTGGGCCTGACGCCCTTGCTTTGGCCTTGCTGCGGCGGTGGCCGGTTATGTGCCCGCACGCCGCGCGGCCCGAATGGATCCCATCGCCGCCCCGCACAACGAGTGATTCGCTCCACGGCAACGCCAAATAACGGGGGCGCCAGAATAGGGAGGCCTTTCCCTTCACTCGGCGACGAGTTTCATGATGAGTTTCCGCTCGCGCGGCCCGTCGAATTCACAAAAGAAGATGCCTTGCCAGCGCCCCAGTGCCAGCCGTCCGTCTTCCACGAACACGACTTGGCTGCCGCCGACGAGCACGGACTTTATGTGCGAATCCGAGTTGCCTTCGCCGTGCCGGTACGATCCTGTTTTCGGGACCAGACGGTCCAGCGCGTCCTCTATGTCCCGGGCCACATCCGGATCCGCGCATTCGTTGATGGCAATCCCTGCCGTCGTGTGCGGCACGTACAAGTAGCAAACACCTTTAGAGATTTTCGCGCCAGACACGGCCTTCTCGACCTGCGCCGTCACGTCCAGAAGCTGCGTCCGCCGCCCCGTCTTCACAGTCAGTGTCTGCATGGATTCTCCGGCTTTGATATTGTAGCGTCCAAGTCTAGGCGAGGCGGAGTCCGGCAAGGCCTGCCGGCCAAAGGCGGGTCCCTGCGGCCAGCCTTGAAATGACTATGGCAGGGAAACGATGAAGTGATGCCCGAGCCTTTTGCTGCTACACAGCTTCTGCAGTTCCCCTAGGCCGCCCGCACCCCAGCGTGCCAAAAACGGCAGCAGACATAGCTCTCTCTCTTGCAGCCCCTTGTGCGGATTCAATAGCGATTCCAGGTGCTGCTCGTGCGAGGCAAGCACGCCAAGCCGCTGGTCCAGCGCGCGGCCAGCTTTCTGCCGCAACTGCTCCAGATGAAACTCAATTCCCTTCTTGGTTCTTTCGACCGTGCCCGCCAGCGTGGAGTCGAGCTTCGCAATTTGTTTCCCAAGCTGTTCGACCATCTTGGCGATCTGTTTTTGATCCCGGTCAAAACCCTTCGACAACGACTTGGGAACGGATGCGGCTTCCATCTTGCGCCGCAATTCCTGCGAGCCTGCCCAGACCTCTGCCACCGTCAATCCGTATTTGCCGAGCAGCTTGTTGGCCTTTGCGTCCATCAGCGTAAATCCCGCGCGCGGCAGCATCACCGGCATGCGTCCGAGAAGATGCTCGTAAACCACTTCCGATTGCGCGATGTAGGACAGCTCCGCGGGGCCGACGATGAAGGCCGCCGTCGGCAGCAAGTAATCCTGCACGACGGGCCGGAACAAGGCGTTCGGGCTGAAGTTTTCCGGCTCCAGGTGCGTGAGATGCACGAGCTCGTCGCGCGGCCAGCTCCGCTCGCCGGCCTCGAAATCTTTGTTGCCCCCGGAAATCGCTTGCCTGGCCCCGTCCCCCATGTAGAACAGCAGTGTGCTCTTCGACGTCACTTTGACCTGCGCGTCGAATCCCGCGCGCTCCAATTCTTTTCCGCGCTCGAGCAACTTCAGATTGAGGGGATCGCGCTCCGCAAGCGCGTGCTGATAAAGCGGCGCGGCAACCTTGTGCAGCCCCGCATCCAGGGGATCCATCAGGATCAATCCCTGCTTCGCAAATAACCGCGCAAACAATTTCCCAAACGCACTGCCGTAAGTTTCCTCGGCTTTGTAACTTTCGCTCAAATAATGCCCAAGCAGGTCACCGCCGTCTTTTTCGAGTAGCTCCGCAGCCTCGCGCGCGAAGCGCTCGCCTTCCGCGCCTAGCGGAATCCGCCCAACCGGCCATCCCGCTTCGTTTCCATCTGGCAACTCGAACCGGATTAGCTTCCCCGCTTCGAACCAACTCGTGCGGCGAACTTCCTCCAAATCGTGATCTTCGGTAGCCATCCAGAAAACCGGCACCGCGTCGATCCCGTCCCGTGTCAATTCGTCGGCAATCTGAATCGCCGTCAATGCCTTGTAAATGGCGTAAGCCGGACCGCCAAACAGCCCTACTTGCTGTCCGGAAACAACCGCGACGGCTCCCTTCGCCAGCCGCTCTAGGTTGGAAGTGGTTTCCGTCCCGGTCCCGAGGGTCTCGTTCTGTTTGCTGAGGATCGCCGCTACTTCGGCCCTGCGCTCCTGAGGGTAGTCTAGCTTCTTCGACGCGCGGGTCACCGCCTGCATCGTAGGGGGATAGGCGTAGAACGCTTTCACTTTTTCAAACTTCTCGAGATAGGCGAGGAACAGCTTCGGCTGGTGGGGGAGTTGGTGGAAGGCCAGTGCGCGACAATTCATGAGCGGTTAGATGAACTCCGCGACAAAACGTCTCATCAATTTCCCGGTCGTGTTCTTCTTACGACCGCCGGCGGAAGGCGAGTCAGAGTCTTCTAGGGTGTCCTCGTCAGGCCCGCATGGCCGCCGGCTCGAAAGTCTCCACGAACGCGTTAAGGCGTTTCTTTTGTTCGTCATGGAGTGGGAGGAGCGGGAGCCGCGGGAGGCCGCCGCGGTAGCCACGCTGGTCCATGACGTATTTTACGCCCGCGATTCCGCACTCGGAAACGACGAGCTTTGAAGCGCGCAAAATCACGGTGTGCAGTTCGCGCGCCTTTTCATGCTGACCCTGACGAACCAGATCGTAAAGCGCGACACACTTCTCCGGCAGCGCGGACGCCAACGCGAGGATCGCTCCGCGCGCGCCGACGGCCATTGAGGGATAGACGCTAGCTGCGGAGCCGACGAGCACTTGGAAGTGGGGCGAAACGGCGGCAATGATTTCGGCCACGCGCAGCACGTTTCCCGAGCTCTCCTTGATGCCGATAATGTTCGGATGCCCTGCCAGTTTTGCAACTTCCGGGGGTTCGAGCGCCACTCCGGTGAACTGCGGCACCGAATAAAGCAGCACCGGAATCGGCGAAGCATCCGCGACGCGGTGGTAGTGTTGAAAATAAACTTCTGGCTTGTAGGCCGGTTTGTAGTAATACGGGGTTTTCACAAGCGCGGCGTCGTAGCCAAGTTGTGCGGCCCGCTTGGTGCGCTCAATGGTTTCCGTCGTAGATTCCACGCCCGTCCCGGCGATCAATTTTTTGCCGCGGAAAGCTGTTTCTTTTACAGCGACGAGAACGGCTTCAGTTTCCGAGTTCGAAAGCAGCACGGACTCGCCGGTAGAGCCGTTCACCACGTAGCCGGCCACTCCGGTGCGGTTGTACTGTTGAATGTTGTGCTTCAAGTCGGCCACCGAGACCGAGCCGTCCCCGGCAAACGGAGTGATTAAGGCGGGAAAAACGCCGGAAAAATCCATGAGCTAATCTCCTGATGCGGGCGCGCCGGAGGTGGCGGCTTGCCCTTTGTGCAAGTCCTGCAGAGCGGCGACTTCGATGCCCTGCTCGCGGAGCGCGTGAATGCCCCGCGCCGCCGCGTTCGCTGCAGCCAGCGTGGTGATACAGGGTATATTGTAGCGAATCGCGGCGCGCCGAATCGATTTCTCATCGTAGAAAGATTCGCGGCCGAGCGGCGTGTTGATGATCAGATCGATTTTCCCGGTTTTGACCAGGTCCACGATATTGGGTCGGCCTTCGTTGACCTTGAAGACACCCTCCGCGTGGATTCCGGAAGCTTCGAGAGCCGCAGCCGTGCCGCGCGTGGCGAGCAAGCGAAAACCGAGAGAGGCCAGCTCTTTACCGAGCGCGCCCAGGTGCTTTTTGTCGCGGTCGTTTACACTGAGAAACACCGTGCCTTTGCGGGGCAAACGCTGCCCGGCGGCGAGTTGCGCCTTGGCAAAGGCCTGACCATAGGAAGTCGAAATGCCCATGACTTCGCCAGTGGAGCGCATCTCCGGTCCTAGAATGGTGTCCACGCCGCGGAATTTGTTGAACGGAAAGACCGGCGATTTCACCGAATAAAATTCGCGCACGGCGATTTCGGCAACGCCGTTGTTCTTGACCACCGGCAGGTCCATGGCTGCCAACTTTTTTCCGGCCATCAGCCGAGCTGCGACCTTCGCGAGCGGCACGGCCGTCGCTTTGCTCACATAGGGAACGGTGCGCGAGGCGCGGGGATTCACTTCCAGAACGTAAACGGTGTCCCGCTGAATGGCGTACTGCACGTTCATCAAGCCGACGACCTTCAGCGCCAGGGCCAAGCGACGCGTGTATTCGCGAATCGTGTCAAGAACCGCCGGTGTCAGGCTTACCGGAGGAAGCACGCAAGAGGAGTCGCCGGAATGTACTCCGGCTTCTTCAATGTGCTCCATGATGCCGCCGATGATTACGTCGGTCCCGTCGGCCAGGGCGTCCACGTCCACCTCGGTGGCCTCTTCGAGAAACTGGTCGATCAGCACGGGTCGCGCCGGGCCCATGAGAGCGGCCTGCGCCACATAATCCTGGACGGTGTTGACGTCATAGGCGATGACCATGGCGCGGCCACCGAGCACGTAACTCGGGCGTACCAGAACGGGCAGGCCGATTTCACCCGCCACGCGCGCGGCTTCTTCGGGGATCAACGCCGTGCCGTTGCGCGGCTGGGGGATTCTCAATTCCTCGAGCAAGCGGCCGAAGCGCCTGCGGTCTTCCGCAAGGTCGATGGATTCCGGCGCGGTGCCGATAATGGGAACGCCATTGCGCTTCAGTTCCAAAGCAAGATTCAGCGGCGTTTGCCCGCCGAATTGCACGATGACGCCCTGTGGCTTTTCGCGTTCGACGATCGCAAGCACGTCTTCGAGCGTCAACGGCTCGAAATACAGGCGGTCCGAAGTGTCGTAGTCGGTTGAAACCGTCTCGGGATTGCAATTCACCATGATGGTCTCAAAGCCGTCTTCGTGCAAAGCATAGGAGGCGTGGCAGCAGCAATAGTCGAATTCGATCCCCTGCCCGATGCGGTTCGGACCGCTGCCGAGAATCATGATTTTCGGGCGCCGCTGGGCGTCGGACTCGTCCTCGTCTTCGTAGGTCGAGTAAAGATACGGAGTAAAGGACTCAAATTCCGCAGCGCAGGTGTCCACACGCTTGAAAACCGGTGCGACGCCGTAACGAGCACGCTGCAAGCGCACCGAAGCAGGCGTGGTACGCCAGATTTGCGCCAGTTGTTCGTCGCTTGCGCCATGGCGCTTTACTTCGTGCAGCAAATCTTTGGAAGCCGTCTCGACCGTGACGCTCGCCGCGCGGCGATTCATGGCCGTCAACTCTTCAATCTGGTGAATGAACCATGGATCGATTTTTGTGAGCTCGCAGATTTCCTCGGCGTGAAGGCCGCGTTCCATCGCGGTCAGCAGCCAATAAATGCGGTCGGGACGCGGCGTGGCCAATTTTTCGCGGAGGAGAGAGTCCGGCGTTTCGGCGGGTGCGCGCCAGGGAGCACTCGGCTCGAGCGAACGAATGGCCTTTTGCAGGGCTTCCTTGAACGTGCGGCCGATGGCCATCACTTCCCCGACGGACTTCATTTGCGTGCCCAGCGTGCTGTCCGCGCCGGGGAATTTCTCAAACTGCCATTTCGGGATCTTCACCACGACGTAATCGATGGTGGGCTCGAAACACGCCGGGGTCTTCTCCGTGATGTCGTTGGGAATTTCGTCGAGGCTCATGCCAACGGCGAGACGCGCGGCAATTTTGGCGATGGGGAAGCCCGTGGCCTTGCTGGCGAGAGCCGAACTGCGCGAGACGCGCGGGTTCATCTCGATGATGACCATGCGGCCGTTTTGCGGATTGATGGCGAACTGCACGTTCGATCCGCCGGTTTCGACGCCTACTTCGCGGATGATGGCCGCAGCGGCGTCGCGCATGCGCTGATATTCCTTGTCGGTCAGCGTTTGCGCGGGGGCCACGGTGATGGAGTCGCCGGTGTGAACGCCCATGGGATCGAAGTTCTCGATCGGGCAGATGACCACGAAGTTGTCGCGGAAATCGCGCATGACCTCGAGCTCGAATTCCTTCCAGCCAAGCACGGACTCCTCGACCAGCGCCTCGTGGACGGGGCTGAGGTCCAGCGCGTGCGAGATCGCTTCGGCAAATTCTTCCTTGTTGTAGGCGATGGAGCCGCCGGTGCCGCCAAGCGTGAACGACGGCCGAATAACCAGGGGAAAGCCCAGTTGGTCGCAAAGGCGCAGTGCGTCTTTCGCGTTGTTCACCAATGCGGACGCGGGAACTTCGAGGCCGATCTTGCGGCAAGCGTCCTTGAACCACAGGCGGTCTTCGGCCACCTTGATGGCGCGCAACGATGCGCCGATCATTTCCACTTTGTATTTTTCGAGGACGCCGGTTTCCGAGAGCTCGACGGCCAGATTCAATGCCGTCTGCCCGCCAACCGTGGGCAGTAGCGCGTGCGGCTTTTCCCTGGCAATGATTTCTTCCAGGTATTCGCGCGTGAGCGGCTCAAGGTAGGTGCGTTTAGCCAGCTCGGGATCGGTCATGATGGTCGCGGGGTTGGAATTGACCAGGATGACTTCGTAACCTTCGGCACCAAGGGCCTTGCACGCCTGCGCTCCCGAATAGTCGAATTCGCAAGCTTGGCCGATGATGATCGGCCCGGAGCCGATGATCAAGATTTTCTTAATGTCTTTCCGCTTAGGCATGGGTCCTGAGCCGCTCTCATTTGCGCGAGCTTCCTGGCTGGCGCCATTCTTTCATCATGTCCGTGAACTGCGTGAACAAATAATGCGAATCGTGCGGCCCCGGCGAAGCTTCCGGGTGATACTGCACGCTAAAGAGCGGCACTTTTTTGTGGCGCATGCCTTCGTTGGTGTGATCGTTCAGGTTGACATGCGTGATTTCCACGTCGCGCGAAGGAAGCGAATCGGGGTCCACGGCAAAACCGTGGTTCTGCGCGGTGATTTCCACCTGTTCGGTGAGAAGATTCTTTACCGGATGATTCGAGCCGTGATGGCCGAATTTCAGCTTGAAGGTTTTGCCCCCGAGAGCGAGGCCGCAAAGCTGATGGCCGAGACAAATCCCGAAGATGGGCACCTTGCCGAGCATTTTGCGGATCGTTTCGATGGCGTAGCCGATCGGCTCCGGATCACCGGGGCCGTTCGAAAGAAAGATGCCGTCGGGGTTCAACGCTAGCGCCTCCTCGGCGGAAGTTTGCGCCGGCACGACCCACACGTCGCAGTGGTGGTCCACGAGCAGCCGCAGAATGTTCTGTTTGATGCCGTAGTCGAAGGCCATGACGCGATGCCTATACCTGTCTGGCTTCGCATCGGACTCACCCATTTGCTCAGACCACGGCGAAATCGCCACCTCGATCGAGCCTTTGTCCCAGCCATAGGGTTTCGCGCAGGTCACGTGGCTCGCAAGCTCCTGGCCGGCCATTTTGGGCAACTGCTTGGCCTCGAAAACGACTTGGTCGGCGGGCGTGCCGTCGGTCGAAACGATGCCGCGCAGCGTCCCGGCGTTGCGAATGTGGCGCACCAGCGCGCGTGTATCGACGTCCCAAATGACGGGGATCTTGTGGCGGTTCAGGTAAAGCTGCGCGCTTTCCGAAGACCGCCAATTAGACGAGATTTGGGAGAATTCCCGGACAATCAGCGATTCGATGTACGGGCGCGCGGACTCTTCGTCTTCGAGATTAGCGCCAACATTGCCAATGTGCGGGTAAGTGAGGCAGACAATCTGCCCCGCGTAACTTGGGTCGGTGAAAACTTCCTGGTAACCGGTGAGGCTCGTATTGAAAACTACTTCACCGCCGCGGCGCGTAATGGCGCCCGCGGCACGGCCGTTAAAGAGGCGCCCGTCTTCCAGCGCGAGGGTCGCGGGTCGGTGCTGGACTTCTGTCAGTGGAGCCTCCTTGCGTTCTCATGCACATCGACATTTATTTGCTGCTCGCTTCGGTGCTCTCGAGCGAGCCGAAATGATCCACAGGCCAGTACGCAAAAACGGCGCGGCCATAAATGAACTGGCTCGGAACGGGACCGAAGACGCGCGAGTCGTTGGAGCTGATGCGGTGATCCCCCAAGACAAAAAAGTGGTCCTTGGGCACCGGCAGGGGCGCGAAGTCGCTGTTGTCTTCATATTGCGGCGGCACGTAAGGTTCGGGAATGACCTTGCCATTGACGTAGAGCACGCCCTGACGAATTTCCACGGTCTCGCCGGGCAGGCCCACCACCCGCTTGATGAATGATTTGCTGTGATCCAGCGGGTACCAAAAAACCACGACGTCGCCGCGCTGAATGGGCTCGAAGCGGTAAACGAATTTGTTAATGAAGATGCGTTCCTGGTCGGAGAGCAGCGGCGCCATGCTGGTGCCTTCGACTTTCACGGGCTGATAGAGAAAGACGATGATGACAAGCGCGAGGCCGATAGCGATGAGCAAGTCGCGCGTCCAGACGCGAATCTCTTTACGAAGCGTGTTTGCCGAGGATGCAGCGCCGCTCGCGGCGCCAGCGGACGCGTTCGCCAAGAGCGGGGAGGATAGGAGAGAATCCGGATTTTCCGGTGAGGTTACAGAGCCGCGCTGTTTCTGGTCCGAACGGTCCATCGTGGGTGCTTCTATTATTTATAGCATGGGCGTCGCGGCGCGCGCCAGTTGCGATTTTGGCATGTTGCGTAAAAAGCGCCGGGCGATGCGCCCCCTCCTGCTCGTGAGCTTTCTGCCAATCTCCGTAGCGGTTCGATGCCCGGTCGAGCTGTTTGGCTAAAATGCCAATGGCCCTTGATCCCAGCCAGATTCAGGATGGTCGGCCAGAAAGAGCATAGTTTAAAGAGGCCAGCGCGGCAATCACCGCCGTTTCCGTGCGAAGTATCAACCGACCGAGCGATGCCTCGCGGAAACCATGGGTCTGGGAGCGCTGGAACTCCGCGTCGGTCCAGCCACCCTCCGGGCCGATGGCCAGAACGACGGCGGCGGCAGCGTTTTGCCCTTCCAGGATGCCGCGGAGGGAGGGCGCTTCAGGACGTTCGGAAAGGAGGATTTTCAGGCGGCCGGAAGTCGATGAAAGGGCAGTTTCGAGCTTCATGAGCGGAGCGAGTTCCGGGATGCGCAGGCGTCGGGATTGCTGGGAAGCTTCCAGAAGAATCTTCTTCCACCGCTCCGCACGCTTGGGGGCCGCGGCAAGCAGGGATTTTTCGCTGCGAACGGCAACCAGCGGTACAATCCGACAGACGCCCAGCTCGGTAGCTTTTTCAAGCGCGAACTCGAAGGCGTCGAATTTTACGATGGAAAGAAGCAGCACCGTCTGTAAAAGGGGTTCGCGTGACGGCAACTCCTCCATCAGAGAGAACTCGACGCGGTCGCGTTTTACCTCTGCAATGCGCGCTAGCCAGACCCGCTTGCCGTCGCTCAGTTCGTAGAGCTGGCCGGGTTCCGCGCGCAAGACGCGGCCCAGATGGTGCGCCGTCTCGCCTGCCATAACGGCGCGGCCACCCACAAATTCGTCGACGAAAAAGCGCCGGCGCACCTCGAAATTCTATCGCACTACCCTTGGATTCGCGGGCCAAAAGCCTGCCTGGCAGCGCTTTGCGCCGCTGCCCGCGGAGCTAGGGAGCGTGAAATCCCGCTACCGCAGTACCATTTTGGAGCTTCGATTCCCTAGCCGAAGATGTCCTTGACCTTGTCGAAGATCGAAGAGCCGCGCTCGGCGGGTTTGTTTTCCACCTTCAACGTCGTGCCGAGCTGTTCCATCAATTTGCGCTGCTCGCGCGTGAGCTTGGTGGGC